>JGI11944J13513_1000001_pt1 | contig 767659 bp, 638 predicted proteins | sample TerdegcoTASludge_FD_13513 | JGI IMG/M metagenome (IMG submission 13513) | reverse complement strand
TCCCAGTACAGGGTTAGAGAATAAGCTAAGTGAGATACCTGATAAATATGAGTTATCACAGAACTATCCAAATCCATTCAATCCTGTAACGAAAATAAGTTATGGAATACCGAAGCAAGGATTAGTGAGGTTAAAAGTATATGATGTATTAGGAAGAGAGGTAGCAGATTTAGTAAATGAAGTAAAGATGGCAGGCAGATATACGGTAGAATTTGATGGAAGTAGTCTTGCAAGTGGAGTATATTTCTACAGGCTTGAATCGAATGGTTTTGTTGATGTTAAAAGAATGATGCTGATTAAATAAGAATTAAGAGTATATTTGAATTATACTAAAAGCGGTTAAGTATAAAAACTTAACCGTTTTTTTTTTTATGGTGAGAGTCTTTCAATAACCCAGATTTCATTATCTAATCTATATCTTACTCTATCGTGTAATCTGTTAGGTCTTCCTTGCCAGAATTCAAAGCTTTCCGGAATCAATATATATCCACCCCAGTTATCAGGAATTGGAATATCTTTTGAATGAAATTTTGCTAAATAATATAAAAACTTTTTTATTATTATGAATCTACTGCTTATAACTTCACTTTGATTTGATGCCCATGCACCTACTTTACTTTTAAAAGGTCTTGTTTTAAAATATTTCTCTGATTCCTTTCTTGAAATTATTTCTACTTTTCCTTCTATTCTCACTTGTCTTTCTAATTCAGGCCAATAAAATAGAATTGCAGCGTTTTTATTTTCAGCAAGTTCTTTCCCTTTTCTGCTTTCATAATTTGTATAGAATACAAAACCCTTTTCGCTGAAGCCTTTTAGTAGTAAAGTTCTTGCGGATGGCTTACCATTTTTATCCGCAGTTGCTAAAATCATTGCATTTGGCTCAATTAACTCAGAATTTAATACTTCGTCAAACCATTGAGCAAATTGTTCAAATGGATTTAGTTTAACGTCTTTTGTATCTAATGATTTTAATTTATAGTTTTTTCTTAGATCTTCAAGATTTTTTTCTAACATTCGATATTTAATTTAGAATTTTTAAGCCGTAACCAAATGTGTAATTGTTATCTATTGAGATAGGAAGTTTTCCGTTAAAATTTATTTTCCCTGTAATTCCTTTATAAACGGCAATTACAGATGTACGAACGTCACTATAAGCACAGATATAGGTATCTATCTCCGGAAAATCTTTAAGTATATACGGATTACCAAATGAAATAACCATAACTCTTGTTCCTCTTTCTATCAGTCTGTTAATTAATTTAACTTGTGAGTTTGGTAAATTAACTGTTCCTTTTTTAATCTTTACCTTTGAGTAAATAGGTATAATACAATAATTAGATATGGGTATATTATTAATGATTGAATTTATGTCTTCGATTTCTGAAAAATAATTGTATATAGAATCCAGAATGAAATTGTTATCATTCTTCATCAAGTCTATAAATAAATCAGAACTTTCTCTTTCTGAAGTGTTGTTAATGCTGATAAGAGTGAATATATTATCTTTTCTTATGATTGGTATCGCTTTAGAATTATTTTTTATAAGGGTAATAGAAGCATCTGCGATTTCCTGAGAAAGCATTTCTTCTTCGTATGAATTAACAAATTTACTAACCTCTGATTCATTTACATATTTATTTAAATCAAGATTCAGCCATTTTTTTACCGACAGAATTTTCTTTACGGAGTAATCAATTCTTTCCTCAGAAATTTTTCCATTAATAACTGCTCTTTCTATCTCATTAATTGTTTCTGTCTCTCCTTGTGGCATAAGAATTAAATCCACTCCTGCCTGAACGGAAAGAACTGCAACTTGTTTTGATGAATAATTTTTTGTAATTCCTGACATATTCAGAGCATCGGTAACAACTAATCCATTAAAACCTAATTTATTTATTAAAATAGAATCAATTATAACAGGAGAAAGACTTGCTGGGAGATTATTTTTTATATCAATTTCTGGTAATGCAATATGTCCGACCATTATTGATTTTACTCCTGATTCAATTGAGTTCTTAAAGGGTATTAATTCATTGGTATCTAATCTTTTCATATCAAAATTAAGTATTGGTAAATCGTTATGCGAATCAATATCTGTATCCCCATGTCCCGGAAAATGTTTTGCAGTCGCAATAACATTCCCGTCTTGCAATCCCTTAATAAAACTCACAGCCATTTCTGAAACAAGTTCAGGATTCTCTCCAAAAGAACGGATATTTATTATAGGATTATTTGGATTATTATTTATATCTACTACTGGTGCGTAATTTTGATGTATTCCTATTGCTTTACATTCTTTAGCGATTAGCAATCCCATTTTATAAACTAAATCTGTTCTTCTTGTTGCTCCTATTGCCATATTATATGGGAAGAGTGACCCGTCATTCAACCTCATTCCAGTTCCTCTTTCATAATCAGCAGACATAAGAAGCGGTACTTCTGAAAAACTTTGAAGGGTGTTTGTTAATTTTGCTAATTCTTGTGAATTACCTTGAAAAAAAATTATGCCTCCGATTTTTTCATGCATTATAAGATTTTTCAGTCTCATAAATTCTTTTGATGTATTATCCAATTGATATCCATTTGAACTTGTTATTATCATCTGAGCGATTTTTTCCCTTAGTGTCATTTTTTTAAGTGTTTCCTCAACCCAATCATTATTTTTTGAAAGACTACTGGTATTTATAAATATAGATGAAAGTAAAAGAATACTAAGTCTGAAAATAAAATTATATAACATAATAATACTCTCCCTTTATTTCTTTAAGTTTCGATATGATGGGGTTAATTTCAGTGTACTTCATTAATTCAGCTCTTATACTTGCAGCATTTTTTATCTCTCTTAAATAACCTGAATAATATTTTCTAAATTCTATTACTCCTCTTCTTTCACCTTTTAAATTAACACAGAGATTAAGATGCTTGATGCAGGTATCAATTCTTTCAGATATTTTTGGTTCATTTTCTAATTTGCTATATCTAATGTAATATTTAGATTGTTTGAATATCCATGGATTCTTTAATGCTGCCTGACCTATCATAACTGCATCGGGATTATAATTTTCAAATGCTTTTTTTACATCAATTGGATTTTGAACATTACCATTTAGTATTAAGGGGATTTTTATACCAGAGTCTTTTATCTTTTTAATCCAATCCCAATTCGCTTCACCTTTATTTGCTTGTGTTCTAACACGGCAGTGTATAGTTATTGCCTGAACCCCTATATCTTCTAAAATTTTTGATGCTTCTAATATATTTATGGATTTTTCATCCCATCCTAATCTTGTTTTAACAGTTACAGGTAACTTTACATTTTTAACAACTGCTTCAACTAATTTTTTCATCTTTGGTAAATCCCTCAGAAGTCCGGCACCCATTCCCCTTAGGGCTAAATCTTTAACCCAGCATCCGCAGTTAATATCAATAAAATCTGGATTTGCATTCTCAACTTTTTTAGCGGATTCGATTAAGGAATTAATGTTGTCTCCGTAAATTTGAATTCCTATCGGATGCTCTTCTTCATAAAAAAATAACTTTTCCTTCGTTTTTTTTGCGTCCCTGATTAAACCTTCTGATGATATAAATTCAGATATAACTACATCAGCTCCTAATTCTTTACAGATTAATCTAAATGGTGCATCGGTAATACTATCCATTGGCGCAAGAAATAACTTACCTTTAATATAACTCTTAAAATCTAACATATTAATAATTTACAAAAACCTTTTTGATAAAAAAATTTAATTAGTACTTTTATAATGATAATTATTGTTATTATATATTAATAATGTAATTTACTGCAGACAATATTAATTTTTATGAATTAATTAATATTTTATTATACTTAGTTATTCTTTTAGTATTGTTTTCTGACTTAAAACTAATTTTGATATTTATTAATTTAATACAAATTATGTTGGTTAATAAAGAAGAAGTAGTTATTACCCTTGCCCAAAAAGCTCTTTTACAAAAGGATAGGGAAAAAAGAATTTTAGAAGAAACAAACTTATATAAAATCAAATATTTGGTTGATGATAATGTTTATGTTGACGGTTACTTATCTGTACCGGTAAATATTAAAGAAAGATTGCCTGTAATAATTTGGAATAGAGGTGGTTTCAAAGAAAAGGGACGACTTGAAGATTTGACTGCATTTATTACTTTAGGAGAAATTGCTGATTGGGGTTATTGTGTATTTGCTTCTCAATATAGAGAAGATGAAAAGCCTGGAATTTCAGATGTGCAGGATGTTTTGACTTTATTACAAATAGTTAAAGATATTCCATTTGCTGATAATCAAAATATAGCTATGGAAGGATGGAGCAGAGGTGGTATGTTAACTTTACTTTGTCTTCAGTATGAATATGGAATTAAAACAGCAGTTGTGGTAGCCGGATTAACCGATTTAAATGATTATTGTAAAAATAGTTCGGAAAGGAAACTTATTTTAGAATATATTTGTAATAAAGATAGTGGAATGAGTATTTCACCAGTGAATATTTATAAAAGTATTAAGAAAATTCCAATTTTATTTATTCACGGAACAAATGATGAAATGATATCGTATGAACAATCTATAAAGATGTTTAATTTACTTAAAATGCAAAACCCGGATGTTAATTATGAATTAGAACTTATTGAAGGTGGATCTCATTTTTTGAAAGAAAATCGTGATAAAGTTTCTGATATAAGACGAAAATGGTATGATAAATATTTAAAAATATGAAATGATAATATGTTTTGTTAATTTAATTGAGTTTTATTAATTTTAAAGTTTAAAAGAAAAAATGGATAGCAATTTTTCAAATAGAGTTCAGGAAGTAATCAGGCTTAGCAGAGAAGAAGCAATCAGATTAGGTCACGATTATATCGGTACTGAACATTTGCTTTTAGGAATAATCAGAGAAGGTGAAGGAGTAGCCTTAACCATATTTAAAAATCTTGGTGTGTCAATTCCTGAATTAAAAAAAGCAATAGAAGATGCTGTTCCACATAAAGGAGCAACATTAACAATAGGGAATATACCTTTAACTAAACAAGCAGAAAAAGTTCTTAAGATAACATATCTTGAAGCAAAACTATTTAATTCAACGGTAATCGGAACAGAACATCTTTTATTATCAATATTAAGGGAAGATGATAATTTAGCAGCCCAGATACTACACAGGTTTTATATTAATTATGAGGTCGTTAAGTCTGAATTGCAGAGGTTAATGAGTGAAAATATTTCAGGTGGCTTTAGTCCTTTTTCTTCTAAAGGTCAAGCAGAAAAAAGAACTATGGATAAATCTAAAACTCCCGTTTTAGATAATTTTGGCCGTGATTTAACAAAACTTGCGATGGAAGATAAATTAGACCCTATTATTGGAAGAGAAAGGGAAATAGAAAGAGTTGCCCAGGTGTTAAGCAGACGGAAGAAGAACAATCCGGTTTTAATAGGTGAACCTGGTGTCGGAAAAACCGCTATCGCAGAAGGGCTGGCAATGAGAATAGTAAATAAAAAGGTTTCCCGTGTATTACATAATAAAAGAGTTGTTGCTCTTGACCTCGCTGCTTTGGTTGCAGGAACAAAATACAGAGGCCAATTTGAAGAAAGGATGAAATCTGTTCTGAATGAACTTGAAAAGGCAAAAGATGTTATTTTGTTTATTGATGAACTTCATACTATTGTTGGTGCAGGTGGTGCAAGTGGCTCACTTGATGCTTCTAATATTTTTAAACCTGCGCTTTCAAGAGGGGATTTACAATGTATTGGTGCAACAACCTTAAATGAATATAGACAATATATAGAAAAAGATGGGGCTCTTGACAGAAGATTTCAGAAAATTATGATAGACCCCACTACTGTAGAAGAGACGATTATAATTTTACAAAATATAAAGAATAAATATGAAGAGCATCATAATGTAAGATATACTGATAAGGCAATTGAAGAAGCAGTTAGATTAAGCGATAGATACATAACGGATAGATTATTACCTGATAAAGCAATTGATGTTCTTGATGAAGCAGGGGCAAGAGTACATCTTGCAAATATAGTTATACCTCAGGAAGTTGTGAAAATTGAAGAGGAAATTGAAAAAGTAAGAGCAGAGAAAAGTTCTCTTGTAAAAAATCAGAATTATGAGGAAGCTGCAAAACTTCGTGATAAAGAAAAAAGTTTACTTGCTGAATTGGAACAAGTTAAATTTGATTGGGAATTAAAAAATCAAAATACATATCACGAAGTTACAGAAAATGATATTGCTGATGTTGTTGCTATGATGACAGGAATTCCTGTGAATAAAATCGCTGAATCTGAAAGTGAGAAACTTGTTCGAATGGAAGATTATCTGAAGCAGTATGTAGTCGGACAAGATGAAGCAGTTGAAAAAATATCTAAAGCTATAAGAAGAGCAAGAGCAGGATTAAAAGATCCGAATAAACCAATTGGTTCTTTTATATTCCTTGGTCCCACTGGGGTTGGTAAAACCGAATTGGCAAAACAATTAGCAAGATTCTTGTTTGACTCAGAAGAAGCATTAATAAGGGTTGATATGAGTGAATATATGGAAAAGTTTAATGTGTCAAGACTCGTTGGGGCTCCTCCTGGTTATGTTGGTTATGAAGAGGGTGGACAATTAACAGAAAAGGTTAGAAGACGACCATATAGTGTAGTACTATTCGATGAAATAGAAAAAGCGCATCCTGATACTTTTAATGTCTTATTGCAAGTACTTGATGAAGGTATGTTAACAGATAGTCTTGGAAGAAAAGTTGATTTTAAAAATACTATAGTAATAATGACTTCTAATATAGGTACCCGTGATATTAAATTAGATAAGATTCTTGGTTTCGGTGATCCTAAGTTTGAAAATGAATATGAAAAAATGAAAGAAGTTATTGAAGAAGCAGTTAAGAAAATATTCTCTCCTGAATTTTTGAATCGTGTTGATGAGTTCATTATATTCAAACAATTAAGTCGGGAGAGTCTGTTTAGTATTGTGGAGATTCAAATAAGAATGTTAAGAGAAAGGTTAATTTTACAGAACATTAAATTAGATATTTCTAATGATGCGCTTGAGTTTCTCGTAGAAAAAGGATTTGATAAAGTATATGGTGCTCGACCTTTGAAAAGAGCAGTCCAGAGATACCTTGAAGATCCATTAAGTGAAGAAATTCTTAAAGGGAATATCAAGATGAATTCTACAGTCAAAGTGCTTTATAGAAAAGGAGAAGATAAATTTAGGTTCGAGAATATATTGGATAGTGAAGAAGATATTTCCCATAAGGAGGATAGCTCAACCGAGAATAAAAAAAGAAAAAAATAAATTATATGATAAATAGTGGCCAATTTAATGCTTACATTAGTGAAGTAAGTCATTTTTTCCCGGAAAAGGTTATCACAAATAAATATTTTGAAAGTTATCTTGATACCTCAGATGAATGGATTGTTGAGCGAACAGGAATAAAGGAACGTAGGTTTTTAGAAAAAGACCAACCTACCTCTTATGCAGCCACAAGAGCAATTGAAAAGTTATTGGTAAAAAGGGGGTTATCTCCTGATGAAATTGATTTAATTATTATTCCTACTGTTTCCCCTGATATGGTTTACCCGGCAACTGCTTGTATTGTGCAGAACAATATAGGAGCTAAGAATTGTTGGGGATTTGACCTTGAAGGTGCTTGTTCAGGTTTTCTTTTTGCTTTAATTACTGGTGCTCAGTTTATTCATACAGGAATGCATAAAAAGGTTATTGTTTGTGGTGCTGAGAAAATGTCTGCTCTTGTAAATATGCAGGATAGGAATACCTGTGTACTTTTTGGCGATGGTGCTGCTGCTGTGTTATTGGAACCGACGGAAGATAAATCATACGGTATTATTGATGCAATTTTACATATTGATGGTAGTGGCGGTAAATATCTGAATCAACCAGCGGGAGGGAGTTTGAATCCTGCTTCAATTGAAACAGTTGAGAAAAAAATGCATTTTGTACATCAGGATGGAAGAACTGTTTACAAAGAAGCAGTTAAAGGAATGTATGAGTCTTCTGCAGAAATAATGAAGAAAAATAACCTTTCTCCTGATGAAATAGCATATATTGTTCCTCATCAGGCTAATCTCAGGATTATGACGGCAGTTGCAGAAAGACTTGGACTTCCAAAAGAGAAACTTATGGTAAACATTCATAAATATGGTAATACCACATCTGCTACAATACCTTCATGTTTGTCAGAATATTGGGAAGAAGGTAAAATTAAAAAAGGTGATTATATTATTCTGACAAGTTTTGGTGCTGGTTTTACTTGGGGAGCTATACTCCTCAGATGGGCTATATAATATGTTGATAAAATCATTAGCAAAAATAAATATTGGCTTAAAAATTTTATGTAAAAGGGTAGATGGTTTTCACGATATTGAAACTATTTTCTATCCTATTAATTTATTTGATGAAATAGAAATTGATGTTAAACCATCTGAGAAAAATACTAATTCCTTGCTGATTCAATCAGATAATCCTTATGTTCCTAAGGATAAATCTAATATTTGCTTCAAAGTAATTGCAAATTTCTTTAAGACGTTTGAAATAAAAGAATATTTTAAAATCAAAATTAAAATAAAGAAAAAAATTCCTATAGGTGGTGGTTTGGGAGGTGGCAGTTCAAATGCTGCTTCTGTACTAAAATATCTTGTTAAATATTTTAATATTGATATATTAAAAAATAAAAAAAATATTTTTACTGTTGCTTCAAACACTGGAAGTGATGTAACATTTTTCCTTTTTTCAAAACCTTGTTATGCTACGGGCAAAGGTGACAAAATATTTCTTTTAAAAGACTTTTATGTAGATTATGATATATTATTAATAACACCTTCATTTAATATTTCTTCCAAATGGGCTTATGAAGCGATGAAATTACCAACAGATTACAGGAAAAACCCTGTATTAAAAGATATTACAACTTTACCAAAAGACCTTTCAATTTTTGAAAATGATTTTGAAAAAGTGGTTTTTAAAAAGTATCCAGAACTTGAAAAAATAAAGCGGATTCTTTCACAGAATGGTGCTGTTTTTACTTCTTTAAGCGGAAGTGGCTCAACAATCTACGGATTTTTTGAAAAGAAGAATAAAAATAAAATTACTAAATGTGCTGATCTCTTTAGAAGGGGAAATTATATAGTTAATATTGTATAAAGTATATTTTCGCTATTTATCGTAAATTTTAAAAATTGATAGAAATATTAGTAAATGGTACTAATTTATATCGCAATTGTTCTTTTGAATATAAATACCTGACATTGAACGAAGTTTTAACTTTGTAATCTTTATTAAATACTGAAACGCTCCACACTGCATCTGCTGCACTGAGTACATGATTGACAATAACGACAGTCAATGCGAGCGAACCGTTATTATAATATTTATTTGCTTTTTCCCGTTCATTCATATAATAAATTACCTGAGGTAATTTTATAGTCATATAATTGTATTTTGTAATCCCTGATGCTTCAGACCATCCGGCTAAATAAGTTTGGTATTTCCCGATTACTTCATAATATTGTTGTTCTCCGAATGGTGGCAATTTATGCGAGAAGCCGGAACTATCTTCACAAATATTCACTTGTTGTCTTAGAATTTCCTCATCTGGGACATTCAGATTAATAGCACCTGATCCGGGGAATCCTTCCGAGACAAGCCATTGAGCATATTTGCGAATACTCCAATTTTTATTTGCATAGTCCTGGAAAAATCTTGTTTGATCATCGCCTTTCTTTTCAAATATTGCGTAAGTAGTCCATAATCCGATTTCAACCCCCAAAAAAATCGCACTTTTAACAAAATTTTTTGTGTAAAACTGGCCTGCACCGGGTATTATTGCGGACATTACACCGGCTAATAAGGCATTTTTTTCTAATGGTTCATCATTTATTGATTTTCCGTTTTTGTCTATTGCTACTTTATCTGTATTGATTTCAGTTTCAATAATTGCATTTTTTAATTGTAATTTCTTGAAGTTATTTTCATTGAAACTGTTTCTCTCTTCAGAATTTTCCTGTGCAAAGAGCAGCTGTCCAAGAGATATTATTGCTATTAATATTATTTTTTTCATTTGCATATTTAATAATAAATTTGTTTTAAAAATAATGCTTTTCCTGGTACAAAAAATGTCTTTAATCGTTCTCCTTTTTTTATTTTCTGTTTTATTGTTTCAAGTTTAGTTTTTTCTCTACCTATGTCAATCATACATCCAACTATTCCTCTTACCATAGAGTGCAGAAATCTATCAGCGATTATCGTTATTATTATTTCATCTTTCCTAAGTTTATAAGCAAGTTTATATATCTTACATCTGAAATTATATTTATCAGTTTTGTTCTTACATAATGACTTAAAATATTCATTATGTTTTAAAAATTCAATGAATTCATCAACAAGTTTGAAGTTTAATTTATATTTTAAATGGAAAAAGTATTTGTTTTCAATTGATTTTTTGAATAAAGTTATTTTATATATGTATTCTCTTTTTTTTGCTGAATATCTTGCATGAAATTCAGAATTTACTTTCTGTATCTTTTTAACAGTAATATCATGAGGAAGGATACCATTTATAGAATGTAAGAATTTTTTTGTGTCTATCAGTTTATCAGAAAAAAAATTTGCACATTGATTATAAGCATTTACCTCAGCATCAGTTCTGCCTGCCCCTATTAGTTTTATATTATCTTTTAATAAAATACTTATAGCATTTTCAATGTATTCTTGTATTGTTTCTTTGGTGTTCTTTTGTTTCTGCCAACCCTTATAGTTTTCCCCATCATATTCTATATTTATTTTATAATTATATCTTTTCAGCATTTATTCAGTACCGTAATTAGAATAGTTTGGTTAATTTTATTTCTATGCCGCTTGGCTTTCCATTTACGAATTTATTAAAACCTGAACTGATTTTCAAACCTGAAGAACTATTAGTTAACAGGAAAGCACTTACTGCACTCGCTATTCTGTTGATAATTAAACCGGCAGTAAAAATTCTGTCGCTATTGTATATTCTCTCGCTTTTTTTCCTTTGTTCATCATATAATTCTCTGTTGTGATTAAAATCCCAGTTCCAGAAGTGGGAATTAATATCATATAATTTATCAAACTCACCCCTGCTTAATCTGTAATTATTATATTCATATATATTATTGAAAAGACCTATGTTGACAAAAAATTCATCATCCTTACCATTTTTATTTATACCGGAATGAACGGCAGCAAATGACCTTGAATCTTCTTTTATTGCATCTCCATAGATATTTACTCCTATGATTCCCAACCAGAGCCCGGCTTCAGCAGTTAAAAAATATTTTCCTACATCCATTCTTCCAGCATAAAAATGACCTGCACCTGGTAAAATTAATGATAAAACTGCAGAGATTGATGGAGATTTTTCTGCTTCATTATTGAAATATATTTGTTTCCTGCTGTCATTCTGGTTGATAATTTTATCTTTTAATTCAGACTTTTTATTCTCAAAGTTCTGTGATAAAGCAGAATAATTACCAAAAAGAATTACTGCAATTATGATTATAAGTAAAATTTCTATTTTATTTGTTTTCATTTTCTAAGACTTTTTTCATTTTTATTTTCATTTCCTCAGGCTTTTCAAAACCTGTTACCCTTAAGCTTTTTATTTCATTTCCATTTTTATCCAAAAAAGCAACAACCGGTAAACCTTTTATATTAAATCTATCCTGTATTTCTTGATTTGTTTTTGTTAAATCTACTTTAATGTTTATAAATGATTCCGAAAGTTCTATCACTTCCGGATTCTTGTAAGTTTCTCTATCTAATTGTTTACATTCAAGACACCAATCTGCATAGAAATCTATCATTATCGGTTTATTTGCTGATTTTATTTTTTCATCTATTGTTTGAATATTATCTGTTAAAATCCACTGTACTGCATTGCCTTTTGTAATATTCTGACCACTGTGTTTTATATTATAATCCTCAATAGATGATTTCAAATTGTATGTGCCTATAATTATTGCTGCAATTGCAAAAATATATTTTATTTTTGTAAATACTTTAGAATTTGATCCCTTTTTATCTATTAAAATCAGATACATACCTGCAATTAAAAAGTAAGCATAAAATAATATTTCTCCAACATCGGAAGGTAAAACCGGGATTAAATAATAAAATGCAACTCCGATTAGAATTAATCCGAAAATAATCTTAACCCCTATCATCCATTCTCCTGATCTTGGTAATTTGCTGATTGAATTTGAAAAAGCCGCAAGAACTATATATGGCGCACCTAACCCAAGTGATAAAGTTCCGAATAATAAAAGTCCATATAACGGTTTACCTACCTGACCAACGTGAATTAGTAAACTTAAAATAATTGGACCAATACACGGTGCTGCTATTACTCCAACAAAAAGACCCATTACAAATGAACCTAAAAATCCTTTTCTTGTTTTAGAACCTGTTATTGTTAATTTCTGTGGCATTCTGATTTCATAGAGACCAAACATACTTAAAGATAATGCGATAAATATCACTGCTATTCCTATAAGAACTAAAGGCTTTTGCATAAATTCAGCAAATAATCCTCCGGTTAAAGCTGCGATTAATCCTAATGCAGTATAAGTAACTGCCATACCAATTGCATAGAAAACTCCTGATATAATACTCTCGGATCTGCTTTTATCCGTCTGGCTTCCGAAATAACTAATTGTTATGGGAATTAAAGGATATATACATGGAGTCAGGTTTAATCCCAAGCCGCCTATAAAAATAAAAATTAACGTTAGAAAAATACCTTCTGATTCAATTTTCTTTGAAATATCATCTTCGGTTGTTTCGGTTTGAATTATTTCTTTCTCTGATTGATTATTTGTATTTTCAGGGGATGATTCAAAAGTTAATGATGGTTCTGTAAAGTTTATTTTTGAAAATAATTCTTTATTTATTAATTGAGTATTGTCTGAAGCGGAATCTATTTTAATTTCACTTTTTATTAGTACCTTCTCTGGTAAATCACAAATTTTATCACTACATGCCTGATAATTTAAAATAAAGTCTATCGGGATTGTTTCATTTCTGAAATGCTTATTAGGGATTATTTTTGCACCAATATAAATATCTTTTTCATACACATTAATTTTTATTCCCTGAAAATCAAAGATTTTATCTTCCGGAAAATGTAAAGAATTAATTTTAAAATTGTCCGAATTTATTGTTATAGTTGTTGGAATAAAACTTGTGTCAATGGGTTTGTATGAATTAATATGATACCCATCTTTTATTGAGATTTTAAAAATGGCAAGAATTGTATCAGTTGGTAAGTGGGATTTCTTGTTGAAATGTGATTCGACCTTTAAATGTTTAGTCTCTTGTGAAAAACCCACATTTAAAAATAGTGTAGCTATTAAAATACAAATTAATTTTTTCATAATGATTTAAATAATCTTTCAAATTAATTTTAACATTACTCAAATTCAACATAAAAATATATTTTATACTAATATTGACTTTTTTACCTATTTTCAGTTATTTTTGTATAGGTGAACAATTAAATTAATTTTTTTTAAGTCAATAATTATTATAAGTTTAATTGAACCAAAAATAGAAATAAAGAAGGAGAAATAAAGTGAAACCTATAAACAAAGCTAAAACTATTAATAAAAATCCACTTGGAGACCTGATTGATGATGATACATATGACAAACTTATAAAGTTTAAGCTCCTTGATGAAAAGGCAATAAGGGATTACAGAATAAGAAAAATGTACAAAGATATGAGGAGGGAAATGAGTGCGGGTGAAGCTATTGATAAAATTCAAGAAATGTTTCCATATTTGCAATTTGATACTATAAGAAAAATTGTTTATCAAGTATCAAAATAGATACAATTTTATTAGTCGTAGCCGCATAAATGCGGCTTTTTTTTTAATTAGATCTAAATATTAGTAATATTGGATTACAAAAACATTGAGGAAAAGATAATAGATTTTATTCAGAAAGAAACACAAAAAATTAATATAAAAAAGGCTGTTATTGGATTATCAGGGGGTGTTGATTCTGCAGTCTCAGCTTGCCTTTCAGTTAAAGCATTAGGTAGTAAGAATGTTTATTGTATTGCTCTTCCATATAAAACAAGTAATAGAAATAATATTCAAGATGCAAAAGAATTAGCCTCAGTTCTCAACTGTAATTTTGAAATTATAGACATCACTCCTATGGTTGATTCTTATATCAGTAATTATGCCGGAGAGCAGATTTCAAATGTGAGGAAGGGAAATATTATGGCGAGAATGAGGATGATTGTGCTTTATGATAAATCAGCTGAGTATAATGCAGTTGTTATCGGGACAGGCAATAAAACAGAATATCTTTTAGGTTATACTACTATTTATGGTGATAATGCCTGTGCAATTAACCCGATTGGTGATTTATATAAAACTCAGATCTGGGAATTCGCAAAATATCTGAAAATTCCCGAAAAGATAATTCAGAAAAAACCTTCTGCTGATTTATGGAAAGGTCAGACTGATGAGGGAGAAATGGGGTTCACATATAATGAGGTAGATAAATACTTAAAAGAGAAAATAGATAATAAGAAATCGAAAGATGAGTTACTTGAATTAGGTTTCAATATTGACTTTATTGAGAAAGTAGATTTTATGATTAAAAAAAATGAGTTTAAAAGAAAGCTTCCTCCTATTGCGAAATTATTTTAATATTATTTTATAAATTTTTTATTCATTGAATAATGTATAGAATAAAGAAAACTCTATTATTTTTAATAATAATTTTTTTCTGTTGCAATAATAATAAAACCGTTCCTCAACAAGTCTTAGGGAAAAAAGAGAATTTAAAATATAAATACGGAGCAGTAAGCAGTGCTGATGAACTCGCTACTGAAATCGGAATGAAAATTTTAATGGATGGGGGTAATGCAATTGATGCAGCAGTAGGAGTGGGATTTGCTCTTGCGGTTGTGTATCCGCAGGCTGGAAATTTAGGTGGAGGTGGCTTTTTTGTTATTCATTTGAGTGATGGCAGAGATGTTGCAATCGATTTTAGAGAAATGGCACCTCTTAATGCACATAAAAATATGTATCTGGATGAATACGGGAATGTGATTGAGGATTTAAGCACTATTGGATGTTTAGCATCTGCTGTCCCCGGTTCTGTTGCAGGTCTGTTATATGCATTAGAAAAATATGGTACTATGTCGAGAGCGGAAGTAATGAAATACGCGATTGACCTTGCAGAAAATGGTTTCCGAATAAAACCAGAACTTGCGAACTCTCTTAATAATAATCTTAAAGATTTTAAAAAATTTGAAAGTACTAAAAAAATTTTTGGCAGGAAGTTTAAGGGGGGTGAAATTTTAGTTCAGAAAGACCTTGCTTATACATTGAAGAAAATTAGGGATGAAGGAAAAGATGGATTTTATAAAGGTGAAATTGCTGATAAGATTGTACAAGAAATGAAAAGAGGTGGTGGAATTATTTCTTATGAAGATCTTGAAAATTATATTGTGAAAGAAAGACAGGTTATCAAAGGAACTTACCGTGGTTATGAAATAATAACTATGCCTCCACCCAGTAGCGGAGGAATTTGTCTGATTTATCTTTTAAATATTCTCGAAAATTTCAATTTATCAGATAATGATTTATTCTCCGCAGAAAATATTCATTTAATGGTTGAAGCAATGAGGAGAGTTTTTGCTGATAGAAGTGAACATTTAGGTGATGTAGATTTCTATCCCGTTCCTGTTGATGTTTTAATTAGTAAAGATTTTGCACGCAAGATGTTTTCAGACTTTGATAAAAATAAAGCGACTCCAAGTTCTGATATCTCTCCTGTAAAAATTAATAACGAAGGTGAAAATACAACACATTATTCAGTTGTTGATAGTTATGGTAATATTGTTGCTGTTACAACTACAATTAATGATATCTATGGAAATAAAGTTATAGTTGATGGTGCGGGTTTCTTCTTGAATAATGAGATGGATGATTTTTCAATTAAAGCTGGTGTCCCGAATATTTATGGCTTATTGGGTAATGTTGCTAATGAGATTCAACCTAAGAAAAGACCGCTTAGTTCAATGACTCCTACCATAATTTTCAGGGATAAAAAACCTTTTCTCGTTCTTGGTTCTCCGGGTGGTAGTAAAATTATTACTACTGTTTTAAATACGATTGTCCGAATTATTGACTTTGGTTTATCACTTGAAGAAGCAATTGACTTACCTCGTTTTCATCATCAATGGTTCCCTGATGAAATTCAGATAGAAAGAGAGTTATTGGATGGGAAAACTCAAAAAAGGCTGTTAGAAATGGGACATACTTTCAGACAGGTTCATAATTTTGGTAGAGTAGATGCTATTATGTTTCTGAATGATGGAGTATTAAAAGCACATTCCGATATGAGGGGTTATGGTAAAGCCATTGTCTATTAAATATATTCTATATTTCTAAAACTCTTGTTTATATCTTCTTAAAATATTACATTTTAATGTGATAATTTTTCATATTGATATGGATGCTTTCTTTGCTTCCTGCGAAGAAGCAATTAATCCTTCATATAGAGGAAAGCCCCTCATTGTTGGTGGTACTAAAAATGATTTACGTTCTATTGTTGCTTGTCCAAATTATATAGCCAGAAAAAGAGGAATAAAAACGGCTATGCCATTAACTCAGGCAATTAAACTTGCTCCGGATGGTATTTTCATAAGAGGTACAAGGGGACTTTATAAGGATTTTTCGGAAAAAGTAATGGCTATATTATTCAAATACTCACCGATTGTTGCTCAGGCAAGTATAGATGAAGCATATATGGATGTTTCTGATGTAATAATGAATTTTGAAAATAATCCCATTAAACTTGCAGAGTTAATTAAGAGTGAGATAAAAAATACATTAAAAATTACCTGTTCAATTGGAATTGCAAGTGGAAAAATCTATGCAAAGATTGCATCTGAAATAAATAAACCTGACGGAATAACATATATACCACAAGGTAAAGAGCGTGAGTTTATCGCCAATCTTGAAGTTCAGAAAATACCCGGGGTTGGAAAATCTACATTACAAAAATTCAGGAAGTACAATATCAATTTTATTGGAGATATTTTAAAATTTGGCAGGTCATTTTTTGAAAAAGAATTAGGGTTAGATTATGATTATTTTCATAACATTGCAGATGGGACTTACATTAAAGGAATATCCCTTCAGGAGAGTGAAAGGAAATCTTTATCAAAAGAATGTACTTTTATTGAAGATACTAATGATTTAAAATTTCTTAGTCAACAAATATATGCTCTGATTGAAAAAGCTGCTAAAAGATTACGTAAATATGAATTAAAGTCTAAAACCCTAACAGTAAAGGTTAAATATGATGATTTTTCAATTAACCAGAAATCTTTTACTTTTCAAAAGTATTCAAATCTTGAATTTGATTTTTACGAAAAAGCAGTAACCCTTTTAAATAGTTTAATTGTAAAAAATAAAAAGATTAGATTACTCGGTATAAAATTTTCTGAACTTTGTAAAATAGATTCTTCACAATGTGATTTATTCGAAAATAATAAATATGAAACTCTTACCCAGAAATTAGATGAAATAAGAGATAAATTTAAATTTGATATTATAAAATTTGGTAAAAATTTTAATCCAAAAATTTAAAATTGATTTATGCGAACAAAAAATTTTCTTGCTGTTCTTTTATTGATAAGTTTTTTTGTTGTAAATTTATCTATTAATACAAATAAGTGTTTCAGTTGGTATCCTTTAATTAGTGGTACAACTCGAAATTTGAATGATGTATTTTTTATAAATATGAATACAGGCTGGGTTTGTGGAGATTCTATACTCTTAAAAACTACAAACGGGGGATTGAATTGGATTACTCAATCATTACCTGTTCAAATTACAGTTCGCTCCGTATACTTTACAAATGAGAATGAAGGGTTTATTCTTGGTGATTGGTCTTCCATTATGGAATCCCGTATTTATTTTTTAAAAACAACAAATTCGGGGTATTCCTGGAGTATCTTAAATTATCAGCAGATACTTGGAACCAGTACCAATGCTTATTCAAAAAATTTTATTATCATTAATGATAACATTATTCTAAAAACTTTAAGTATATTTACAGCATCAAATTCATATGGAAGTGTTTTAAAATCAACAAATGGGGGTATAAACTTCTATACCGTTTTAAATTTTGGAGATATGACAGGACTTACATTCATAGATTTAAATACAGGTTGGACAATGGGAAGCGCCACAAATTCTTCTCCTGTTTCCGGAGTCTTTAAGATTTTTAAAACAACTAATCAGGGTGAAAACTGGTTTTCTGTTTATACCGATTCACAACCTTCTACTTCTGGAATTTCAGGCAGAGCTATTAAATTTTTTAATGCATCAACTGGTTATATACTCGCTAAGGATTCTACAACTATCTTTATGAAAACCACAAGTGGTGGTTTGAATTGGTCAGTTTCAAGATTCAGTCATGAGAATAACCGTACGATGTTTTTTTCAGATTTGAATACTGGTTGGATTGGTGGTTATTATTCTTCTGGTAGTTCAAATATCAGAAAAACAATTGATGGAGGTAATGCGTGGATTCAGCAAAATGTGAATGGTTCTCAGGTAGTTAATAAGTTATTTTTTCTGAATAATAATATTGGTTGGGCAGTCTGTTTAAACGGATTAATTTTAAAAACAACAAACGGGGGTACTGCTCCAATTGAATGTATCAGTAAAGAAGTACCGCAGACTTTTTCTCTTAAACAAAATTACCCTAATCCTTTTAATAATTCGACAAAATTTGAAATTCATTGTCCTCAGTATGCAAATGTTACAGTCAAATTATATGACTTACTTGGCAAGGAGATTGAAACCATTATAAATGGATACTTAAAGCCTGGCATTTATGCCGTTACTTTTGATGCCGGAACTTTATCATCAGGAATTTATTTTTATAAATTAATATCAGAAAAATTTTCAGAAGTGCGGTCAATGGTATTAATAAAATAAAACCAATAAATATTATTTTTAATTAATACTAAGAGTTATTATTTTATAATCTATTCTTTAAAATAGATATTTAGAAAAAGTAAATTTATAGGTAAAAAAATTATTTTTTTTAAATTATTCTCAATAATTTTTTGTTATATTATGTACTTTATTATGGTTATAAAAACGGATATAAAATCCTTTATTTACTTAAGTAAATATTTTATATTAAAATAAAAAAAATGTATAAGTTATAATGAAAACAAGTAAAGCAAAAAGTTATTTAAAAGATATCGATAACTTTTTTCAATTATCTGATTTACAATTAATAGATGCTTATAAATTTATGCTGACAGCAAGGTTGATTGATGATAGAAATGAAATGATGATAAAACAAGGCAAAGCATATTTCCTAATTTCAGGCTCTGGTCATGAAGCTGTACAGGTTGCTGTTGCAATGGCTATGAAACCGGGGAAAGATTGGTTCTATACCTATTATAGAGATACTGCTTTGGGTATTGCTGCCGGGCTTACAATTGAAGATTTTCTCAGGCATATTATGGCTAAGAAAACCGATGGGTTTACAGGTGGAAGACAGATGAACTTACATATTGGTAGTAAAAAACTCAGAATGCCAACAGCATCATCTCCAACTGGTACACAATACTTGCAGGCAGTGGGTACTGCTTTGAGTTGCAGGTTTAGAAATGTTGATGAAATTGTCTGTGTATCTGGTGGTGAAGGCTCAACGTCTGAAGGTGAGTTTTTTGAAGCTGTTAATTGGGCGTCAAGAGAGAAGTTACCTGTTATTTTCTTAATACAAAATAATACTCTTGCTATATCCGTACCAGTCGAAAATCAAGTGGCTGGCGGATCAATATATAAAGCACTTGCTGGTTTTGAAGGATTGAATAGATTTCATGTTGATGGGACGAATTTTCTTGAGAGTTATGGAACTGCTAAGGAAGCTGTAAGAATTACAAGAAGTGGAAAAGGACCATCATTAATATATGCCGATGTTGTTAGACTGAGGTCTCATTCGATTTCAGATTCTCAGGAGAAATACCGTTCCAAAGATTCTCTTGAAAAAGAAAAGCAAAGAGATCCGATTTTAAGGATGGAACATTTTCTCCTTGAAAATAAAATTTTGAATGAAGATGAAATTAATTCAATCAGAAATGAGTTATTTAACAAAGTTTTAAATTTAAGTGAAGAAATTTATAAAGAACCAAATCCTGATACTAATACAGTTGAATATTTTGTATATTGTCCAAAGGAAGAACAAACTTCAATAGAATACGAAAAATGTGAAGAATTTGGTCAACCTGTTGTTATGGTTGATGCCATCAATCATGCTTTACATGAAGAAATGGAGAACAATCCTGATATGATTATTTATGGAGAAGATATTGCTGATAATAAAGGGGGAGTTTTTACTGCTACTAAAGGTTTATCAACTAAATTTGGTAGTAAAAGAGTTTTTAATTCTCCTCTTGCAGAAGCTTCTATCGTGGGTACTGCAATTGGGCTTGCTTTAACAGGGTTAAAACCGGTGGTAGAAATTCAATTCGCTGATTATATTTTCCCTGCTATGTTGCAGATAAGATCTGAACTTGCTATGTATAGGTATCGTTCCAACAATTCCTTTAGCTGCCCCGTAACAATAAGGGTTCCTTGTGGTGGATATATTGGTGGTGGACATTATCATTCACAATGTATTGAAGCTGTTTTTGCTAAAAGTCACGGTATTTATATAGCCTTTCCATCTAATGCTGCTGATGCAAAAGGTCTTTTAAAAACTGCATGCAGGTTAAACGATCCTGTTTTATTTCTTGAACATAAATTTCTTTATAGACAGGCATACGCTAAATCACCGGAACCTGATAGAAATTATTATCTGCCTTTTGGTAAAGCGGCTATTAAAGTTGAAGGAGATGATATGTCTTTAATTACTTATGGTGCGATGGTTGAGAAATGTATCAGAGCCGCTAAAGAAATGAAAAAAGTTGGTGTAAATGTTGAGGTGATAGATATTAGGACGATTGTACCTCTTGATATTGATACTATACTTAATTCTGTTAAGAAAACTGGTAAGGTTATTGTAGTTTATGAAGATTCAAAATTCCATGGCTTCGGAGCTGAAATATCTGCGCAAATTGCAGAATTCGCTTTCGAATATCTTGATGCTCCTGTTAGAAGGATTGGGGCGTTAAATGTTCATATACCTTTTCATCCTGCTCTGGAAAAAGTTGTTTTACCACAGGATGATTGGATTTTAAATGCTTGTAAAGAAATGGCTAAATTTTAATTTTATTAATTAAAATATTAAATAATATGCAATACTTTGATATAACAATAATTGGCGCTGGTCCCGGAGGATATACAGCAGCGATTAGAGCAGCACAACTTGGATTTAAAACTGCTATAATTGAAAAAGATAAATTAGGAGGTGTATGCCTCAACTGGGGATGTATTCCAACAAAAGCACTGTTACGAAGTGCTGAAATTATGAATTTGCTAATTCATTTAGATAAATTCGGATTCGGAAATTATGACAATATTACTTTCGATTTCCCCAAAATAATTAAAAGGTCGAGAGATGTTGCAAATGCTTCTGAAAAAGGTGTTAACTATCTTATGAAGAAAAATAAGATTACAGTTATTAATGGTGCTGCAAGGATAAATAAAGATAAAGAAATATTGGTATTTGATAAAGATGGTAATCAAAAAGAAATTATTAGTTCAAAATATATTATTATTGCAACGGGTGCCCGACCGAGAACAATAAATAATATTTCTTTTGATGAAAAGATGATATTATCATCAACTGGTGCAATGTTACTTCAAAAACCACCCAAAAAGTTAACAATAGTTGGTAGTGGTGCTATAGGTATGGAGTTTGCTTATTTTTATAGGGCGTTTGGTTCCGAAGTTACAGTGATTGAAATGTTACCTCAATTACTACCTCTCGAAGATTATGAAGTCTCAGCAGTAATCAGTAAAGAATTTAACAAGTATGGAATAAAAACATATACTAATACAAAAACAGAAAATATTGAAATTAAAAATGATGTCGTATATACAACAACATCTGGTGATTTAAATAAAACCATTGAATCGGATGCCGTTCTCTTGGCAGTTGGTGTGATTGGAAATATTGAAAATATTGGTGTTGAAGATTTACATATTAAAACATTCAGAAATGGAATAGTTGTAGATAGGAGTTATCAGACTAATGTTGAAGGAATTTATTCTATAGGTGATGTTGCAGTCTTTGAGGATTTTGGGAAACCTATGTTAGCACATGTTGCATCAGCTGAAGCAATAAATTGTATCGAAAAGATTAAAGGGTTACATAATATTGAACTGAGATATGAAAATATACCTTCCTGTACTTATTGTCAACCACAAGTAGCATCAATAGGACTCACAGAAACAAAAGCTAAACAAAATGGATATGATTTAAAGATTGGGAAATTCCCATTTAGTGCAAATGGAAAAGCGAGGGCTATCGGTGAATCGGTTGGTTTTGTAAAGATGATTTTTGACTCAAAATATGGTGAATTATTAGGAGCTCACATAATTGGACCGGAAGCAACAGAACTTATTTCAGAAATTATTGCATTTAAGAATATGGAAGCAGTAGGTGATTCAATAATTAAGTCTGTTCATGCTCATCCGACTTTAGCAGAAGCAATTCTTGAAGCAACTGGTGTTGCATATAATGAAGCTATAAATATATAAGCAATTTAAATATTGTATCTAATAATTTTTTTGTTCAGGATTAGTGATTTTTTTTATAATTGATTTAACCAGTAGATATTAATATTTTTTATATAACGCATAATATTAGTTTCAATTTTATTTGTGATTAATATTATGCGGAATATTTAATAATTAAAAGAAGGAGAAAAAAATGGAAGAAAACAAAATGGCAAAAGGTTTAATTATTGGGTTTCTTGCTGGTGGTATTGTAGGAGCAGTTATCGCACTATTATATGCTCCAAAATCAGGTAGGGAATTGAGAGCGGAAATAGGAAGAAAAAAAGATGAAATCCTTGACGATACAACTGAATTTATGCAAATTGCCAAAGCAAAAGCTGCAGATTTAATTAATGAAGGTAAACGTAAGTCTGAAACTTTGATTGCAGAAGCTAAGAAAAAAGCAAGTATGATTATTGAAGATGCCAATAAAATTTTAACTGGTGCAAAAGAAAAGACTACGGAAAAGATTGGTGATCTGAAAGATAAAATAACAAATGAGGCAGAAAGAATAAAAGATGCATACAAAGCTGGTATGGATGCATATAAGGAAGAAAAAAATAAAAGTTAAAATTTTTAATTTAATTTAAAAAGATTTGGATACGACAACATCAATTTTTTTGATTATCTCTGTAATCATTCAGATAATTGTATTTATTACTGTAATTTTATTAGTTGTAAGTCTAATAAAAATTATCAAAAGTCTTTCTGTAAGAATAGATAGCTTACAGAAAGACTTTGATGATTTTAAAGTGAAGATCGAGCCCGGTATCGAAGATAGTATTGTTTTAATTAAGAAAGTTAACAGAATTGCGGATGTAGTTGAGAATAATATTCATAAAGTTGAGGAGGTAACTGATAAATTTAAAAATTTTTCAGAGGAAATTGTGGATTTCGGATCAAGAATAAAAGAAAGAATTGAGCCTCCTGTTTTAGATACAATTATTACAATATCTGCAGTATATAAAGGGTTGAAAGTATTTTTTGATAAACTGAAAAACCAGAACAGGACTAAAAGTCAGGAAGAAAACTTCTTGTTTGATAAATCTGTGAAAAATGATGAACCACAATCTGAAGAAAAAAAAGACACTAAGGAGGAAGAAATAGAAGATATTAATAAGGAACTGAACGAAGTTAGAAAGAAGCTTGAAGAAATGAAAAAGGTTTAATTTTACTGCAGTATTATATTTCAATATCAAGTGATACAGGGCAATGATCACTTCCCATTATTTCTGAGTGAATATGAGATGATTTTATATATTTAACGAAATCCTCCGAAACCATAAAGTAATCTATTCGCCAGCCAATATTTCTTTCCCTTGCTCTTGTTATTGGGTCCCAATACGTATAAAGCCCACCTTCTTTGTGAAACAACCTAAAAACATCTACATAACCAAGATTAATAATTTTATCAATCCATTCTCTTTCTTCAATTAAAAATCCTGATACATTTTCATTCTCTTCCGGCCTTGCAAGGTCGATTTCTTTATGGGCAGTATTGAAATCTCCTGCTACAATGATTCCTTTTTTATCACGATAGTTTTTCTCTAAATAGAAAAACAATTCATCATAATATTCAAGTTTATATTTAACTCTTTCAGCACCTCTGCCTCCATTAGGGAAATAAGAATTAACAAGTAGAAATTCGTCATATTCAGCAAATATAACCCTCCCTTCTATATCAAATTTTTCGATTCCAAAACCGTAGGCAACATTTATTGGCAATATTCGGGTATAAATACAAACTCCTGAATATCCTTTTCTTTTCGCTGAAAACCAATAAGAATTGTAACCATTAATATTAATCAGTTCTTCTGGTAATTGTTCTTTTTGCGCTTTTGTTTCCTGAATGCAAATTATATCTCCTTTTCCCGTGTTGCACCATTTGATAAAATTTTTATTATATATAGCTCTAATGCCATTTACATTCCAGGTATATATTTTTATTTTCTTTTTCAAATTTTTTTTATTATTATAAATAATTATTTGTAAATATTCAATTTATATATATTTTCACTTTTCTTTTTCGAAAAAAATTTTATAAAAATAAAAATTTTATTTTAATATTAAATTTAAAATATATATATTTAATATAATGAGACCATATTTTGATATAAGGTTATTAATGGCAAACCCGAAGTTCCCTTATGCAATGGAACTTCTCGATACTTTCAAAAGAAGGCAAGTTCCTGATAAAAATCTTCTCCAAAGATTATACGGTAGCCCAAAGGCTGATATTTTACAAAAACAAGTTGAACTGTTTTTTCAGAAATATTATAAAACAAGTTTTACAATCAGAGAGCATGATATAGATGCACCTGTGGACATATATAATACAAGAACTAATTTGGAGAAGGATTTAGATTATCAGAAAATACATAATTATATTATTGAAGGAAAAGTTCCGGAATTGTCTGATTTAGAAAAGTTTTATGGTAATTTTTCAGAGACTATTCATAATTTTTATTCTCAGTATGTTAACAACAATCTGAAAAGAAGATGCGAACTTCCTGCCCCGTCACATTTGAATAGAGTTGCAGGAGTTGCTATTAAACTTAATTTCAATAGTGATGGCGGTTATAAATATGGTGCAATAGCTGCCCTCCATGATGTTATTGAAGATCTTTTTCCTGTTATTCGGGACGATGAAGGTAATCATTATGATTTTGCTCATTATAAAGATTTCGTAGAAAAATATATCCCTGAGGAGATAAGGGAAGAACTTAAAATTTTATCAAATCATTATGATATGATTCTTGCTTATGTTGTTAAATATTTACGGGATAATGATAAGTCAATTACGAAAAATAATATTCTTGATATTTTAAAATGGATGACTGGTAAAGAGCAATGGGAATTGAATAAGTATATCAGAAAGATGATTTTATTAATTGAAAAAGATGAATCTATTAATGATAAACAAATTATTGAAGATATCAAGTGGAAGTGCTATTATGAACTTTATCTGAATGGAATAGCAAATGCTTCTAAAAGTATGAATAATTACAGGTTATTTGAAATAAAAGGTATAGACTTATTAGATAATTTTCATGGTAAAGATGTGTTATCTCTTGATGGTAGGATCAGAAGTATTAAGAAGAATGTTATGTGGGCTAAACTTGGGTATAGTTTATCTTCTACCTGGATGCCTTTGAATAATCATATTAGAGAATGTATGGAAGATGCTTTTGTCGCTGCTGAATGTGTTGTATTAAAGGATTTATTACAGGAGCAATCTTCCATAGATTTTGTTATGGCTGGTCTTTTAAAATTCAAGAAACTGGAAGATGTATTTTATATATAATAAAATTTACTTGCTTTCCTTTTTAAATTATTTATTTATTTAAATTATCCGTTGGGTATAATTTACCTCCTCTGACTGTCGCACCTAATACTATTCCTCCACTTATTAATACTATATTTTTAACTATATATTGTCCTTCAAGTGTTAATGCTATTGGAAATACTCTGAAAATTTCCGAAGGGAATAAAAATAGTGGTGTAAATGTACCAAGCATCTGGAGAAAAAGTAATAACAGTGTTTCCCTGAGAAATATATTGAAAATTAATCCAATACCAATTAGTACCTCCCAAAGAGCAAGACCATAAATGATAACTTTTTGTGATAGTAAATTAAAAGTCAGTTTATCTATAGTTCTGATAGCAATACTTTCAGCTGGACTTAAACCCTCAAAAAATTTCAGTATCCCAAACCAGAAAAAGACTATGCCAATACTAATCCTCAATAAGAATAAACCGTTTTTTGCCATCCAGCCTGTTATTTTTTTATCAATTGTATTAAATTTTTCACCTCTTAAAAGCATAATAAATTTCTTGATTTTATTCCTAAAACAATAATTTTGTTTAAATAGTTTTTGTGATAATATTAAATAAATTTTTAATTAGATTTAGAATGAGTATTTTTAAGAAAAATAAATTATAAAAAGTATAATGGAAAAAAGTAATCTCGATAAGTTTTTTTATCCGAAAACAATTGCAGTTATTGGTGCATCATCTAAAAAACAATCACTGAGTTGGGAATTAATTAACAATCTTATAAAATTTGGTTATACAGGTAGAATATTTCCCATTAACCCTAAAGCTGAAGCTATTCATTGTTTACAGGTATATAAATCTGTTACTGAAATTAAAGAGAAAATAGATCTTGCTATTATTATGGTAACAAGAAATCTTGTCCTACAAACAATTGATGAGTGTTTCAAGAAAAAAATTGATTCAATACTTTTAATAACCGCTGGTTTTAAGGAAACTGGTAAATCAGGAGCGTCTCTTGAAGATGAACTTATCAGAAGGGTTAATATTTATAAAATGAAACTCGTGGGTCCTAATTGTATGGGTATCATTAATATGGAAGAAGAAATTAATATGAATGCTACTTTTGTGAGAAATACTCCAGTTAAAGGTGGAATAGGTTTTGTCTCGCAGAGTGGTGCTCTGGGTGCAGCTGTTCTTGCTATTCTTAAACAAAAGGATATCGGAATTGTGCACTTTATCAGTATAGGAAACAAAGCTGATATTACTGAAAATAATGTTATAAAGTATTGGATGGATAATTCTAAAATAAAAGTTATCACAGTATATCTTGAATCTTTTTCGAATGCAAATGAATTTTTAAAAATTGCAGGTGAAGTAACAAGGATAAAACCAATTGTTGCAATTAAAGCAGCAAGAACCACAAGTGGACAAAAAGCAGCGTCTTCTCATACAGGGGCTCTTGCAAGTAGTGAAAGTGTTGTAAATACTATTTTTCAACAATCCGGTGTTATCAGAGTAGATACAGTTGAAGATATGTTTGATTTAGCGAAGTGTTTTGACAGAGGTAAGATGCCTCATGGAAATAGATTAGGAATTCTTACAAATGCCGGTGGACCTGCGATTTTAGCAGCTGATGAAGCGGATAAATGGGGATTAATTTTACCTTCATTATCAGATTCTACTATTAAAAGTTTAAAGGAATTTGTCCGTGAAGAAGCGTCATTTAATAATCCAATTGATATACTACCTTCTGCTACTCCTGAGATGTATGCAAAAGCAACTGAACTTATTCTAAAAGATGAAAATGTAGATTCCCTTTTAATAATTCTCGGTCCGCCATTGATGTATGATACGCTGGAAACCGCAAAATTAATTAGTAATGCAACAAAAACATCAAATAAAACTTCAGTTTTAGTTCTAATGTCTCAGGATGAAAATATTGCTAAATTAAGTGAAATTGATGACTCTCATCCGCCACTTTTAAATAGTACAGAATCTGCTGCCCGATGTATTGGAAGAATGTATAATTACAAATTATGGAAAGAATCAATATCTGGAGATTATATTAAATATGATGAAAATAAAATTAAAACATCCAAGTATGTAAATGTTTTGAAAAAAGGAGAATATTATTTAGATTTTGAAACTACATATAAGATTCTGAAAACATATAATTTCCCGGTTATAGAATCAAGGTTGGCGAAAGATTTACAGGAATCAGTTAAAATTGCTGATGAATTAGGTTTTCCTTTGGTTATTAAGGCTGAAGCGAAAGGACTTATTCATAAAACTGAAGCTGGTGCTGTTGTCGTAAATATTAAGAATATTGAAGAACTTGTGCAGGCAGAGAACCTTGTGCTTTCAAGACTAAAGGAAAAAGGATTTGAAAAAAAATTTATTGGTTTTATAATGCAACCGTACTTTAAAGGAGATGTAGAAACAATTCTTGGCTCTTTTAAAGATGAATCTGCTGGTCACCTTATTATGTTTGGTATGGGTGGGATTTTTGTAGAAGTATATAAGGATGCTGTCTTTAGAGTTGCTCCTCTTACAGACGTTGACGCTGATAATATGATTGAATCAATTCAAGGATATAAAATTCTTGCCGGCTTAAGAGGTAGAAAGCAGGTTAACTTTGGTTATATTAAAGAAAATATATTACGTTTATCTAATTTTGTATGCGACTTTCCTGAGTTTATTGAAATTGATTTTAATCCTTTTACTGTAAGCAATGAAAAAGCAAAATGCAGAATTCTTGATGCAAGAATCAAAATTAAAGTTTAATTTTATATGATAAAAATATCAAAAGAATATAGTTGGGAAATGGGGCATAGGTTGCCCAATCATAATGGACCCTGCAGGAATATCCATGGACATTCCTATAGGATGTTTGTTGAATTAGAAGGAGAGGTTGGTATGAATGGAATGATTATAGATTTTAAGGATTTAAGTTTATTGGTAAAGCCGATTATTGAAGAATTAGACCATTCTTTTCTGTGTTTTGCAGAAGATAAAGATGTTATAAATTTTTTAAAAGAACATAACTTGAAGTACAAAATTGTCAGTTACAATCCAACTGTTGAAAATATTTGTATGGACTTATTTCAAAAGATTAAGGAAAAAATAATTGGACACAATATTAAAAATATTAAACATCTTACAATAAGAATTCATGAAAGTCCCAATGATTATGCGGAATTTTGCGGGGAATTATAATTTAAATTAACAGGGTTATTACAAATAATCATTTCTGATTTTAAACTATTATTGCTTGTCAGGTATTTCCTTTTGTTATTCCTGAAAGAAATTGTTTTAATTCTTCTAAGGTGTTAATTGGTTTTTCACATTTAAAATTATTGCAAATAAAAATATTATTACCCTTAATATTATAATTTTTAAATATATTATGTTGATTTGCTAATTCATCATTTACATAATAAATTGAATAGAATGGAATATACTTTTTTGAAAGTAGCTGTAAGCATTGCATTATGAAATCTGATTCTGAATCAGGAGAAAAAATTATTTCTGTATTTCCTTTAAGATAAAGTAATAAATCTGATATCATTTGAGGATGTGAATACGGGGAATCTGCTATTGAATTAGTAAAATATTCAAGTGCCTTAATAATCTTTTCATCATAAGAATCTCTATCATTTAAAATTTTCAGTTTCAAGAATATCTCTAATATAATAGAATTTGCGGACGGTTCAGATGTGTCAGTAATATCTTTTGTTTTTAAAATTAAGTTTTCTTTGTTTATCGGTGTATCCCAGAAACCACCTAAATCATAATCATAAAATAAATCAATTGTTCTTTTTAATAATTCCGAGGCTCTGATTAAATAGTCCGCTCTGTTTGTCATTTCATATAATTTGATAAGGCTATTAATTATATGTGCATAGTCTTCCAGATTACCCTGATTTACTTTTACACCGTCTTTGAAGCTGTGATATAAAATATTTTCAGAACTATCGTACAGATTATCAAATATAAATTGTAATGTCTTCTCTGCTATGCTTAAATATTTATTATCTGATGTAATTTGATAAACTTCAAGAATTGCTTTTACCATCATCCCATTCCAAGAAGTTATGATTTTTTTATCAACATCTGGTTTTATTCTCTTCTTTCTTTCAATAATTAGTTTTTCTATTGCTGTTTTTAGAATTTCTTTTGCTTTGTCAACAGATATTGAAAAATGTTTTGCAGTATCAAAAACATCATTATTGATGTAAAGTATATTACTATTTCTGAAATCCTGATTGAATTCTGGTAATATGTTCCCTTCGTATTTTATACCGAAGTGATATGTTAAAATATTGAATTCATCTTTGTTTAAAATATTTTCTATATCTTTATATTTCCAAAGGTAGTAATATCCTTCTTCTTTAATTCCTTTATCATTAATACTTTCTGCATCTTCAGAAGAAAAAAATCCTCCTTCAGGGTTGTAAAGTTTTTCAAGTGAATATTTTGTTATTTTTAATGCAACCTCTAAAAACAACTCTTCCTTTGTAATTTTAAATGCGTCAAGGTATGTTGAAATTAGCTGTGCCTGATCATATATCATTTTTTCAAAATGAGGTATGCGCCAATATTTATCAATACTATATCTGTGAAATCCACCTTCAAGATGGTCAAATATTCCACCATTATACATTGATTTTAATGTATGTGTAACTATATCGAGGGCTTCTTTGTCATTGTAGTAATAATAATATTTCATTAAAAAATTAAGGAACGGGGGTCTTGGAAATTTATTAGTATTTCCAAATCCGCCATTTTCAAAGTCATAATATCGTTTTGCAGATTCAAAACAATTTTTTATAATTTCTTCATAAGTTGTCGATTCATCATTTGCTTTTTGGTATTCAGTCTTATTTTTTAATATTAAAAAAATCTTTTCTGCACTTTCATTAATCTCTTTTTGTTTGGTCAACCATAAATTATTAACCTGGTTTAAAACATCTTCTAACCCGCTTCTACCATATTTTGCCTTTGGTGGTAAGTAAGTAAAACCATAGAATGGCTTTAAATTATGATTTAAAAAAATGTTTAGGGGCCAACCACCATAACCAAGCATTGACTGTAGCGCAATCATATAAATTCTATCTATCTCAGGTCTTTCCTCCCTGTCAACTTTTATATTAATAAAATATTTATTCATTAACTCTGCAATATCCTCATTTTCAAATGATTCTCTTGCCATTACATGACACCAGTAACAGGACGAGTATCCTATTGATAAAAATATCGGTTTGTTTTGTCTTCTTGCTTCGTTAAATGCATCTTCACCCCAGGGATACCATTCGACAGGATTATATAAATGTTGTAATAGATATGGACTTGTTTCTGAAATGAGTTTGTTTGGTTTTTTCTTAGTCAATTTTCTAATTTTTAATGTTGTAAAAATATCTGATTCCTCAATTTAAAACAAAAAAATGTATTTTTAAATTCATACTTAAGTTTTTAAGATTAACTTTTTTTTATATTTCCCCTTTTTTATATTGATAAATGATTATAAAATAAATTTTGTATATATGTCTAAAATTATGTTTGAAATAAAATATAAAGTAATTCCTGAAAAACGGGAAGAATATTTAAAAACTATTCAGCAAATGCGTGAAATAGTTAATAAAGTTTATTCATGTCAATATTTAATATTTGAAGAGAAAAAATATCCTAATACATTTTCTGAGGTCTTTATTTGTGAAAATCAAGACCAGTTCGATACTTTGGAAGATAATCAACCAGACGAGATTTTTAACTTTACAAATAAAATTTACGATGAATTTATCTTAGAGAAGAAGGTTACGTATACTACAAAGTATGAAATATAATAAACTATTCAAATAATGAATTATTACGGCAGAGAATAAAAAAATATCAGAAATTTTTTCACCTACATCAAAGTTTAATTTTAAGAAAAGTTATTTTATTAAAATAACGTTAGGTGTTATTTTTGTCGTTTTTATTTCATTCCTTTTACCTAAATATTCTGATGTTGAATTTGAGTATGAAATTGGGAGTATATGGACTAAACAGGATTTAATAGCTCCTTTTACTTTTCCAATATATAAAGATAATGAAGATTATGAAAACGAAAAGATAGAAGTAATAAAAAACACAAAACCGATTTTTATTGATTCTTCCACAGAAATAAATCAAAAAGAGAAAATCAACAATTTTTTTCAGGAATTTCAAAAAACATTATTAGATTTATCTAAAAGAGGAAAGAGAATATTATCAAACCAGGAGGATACTATTTTTCAAAAAGGCATTTTCGTTAACGGCATTTTTATATCTGGAATTGAATTAGAGAAACTTTTATTATGCTATACACAAAACACATCTGATTTACTTATAGGTGATTTTGATGAATTCATATCTAATTTAAGGCAAAACCTGATAGAACTTTCTTCAAAGAAAATTATTAATGTTAAAAAAGATACTATTCGAGTTCGTGAAATATCAATAAAAAAAGTAAATCAAAAATTCTATAGCATAGAGAGTATAGATAAAGTTGTCGATATAGATAGTATTGATAATATCTTTTCAAATAATGTTTTATCATACATAAAAGATGAGAATTTAAAGAATTTTGCTCTAAGAATAAAAAATACCTTCGTTAAGGAAAATCTTTTCTTTGATAATAATCTGACTGAACTTGAAGTTCAAAGTAGAATTGCTCAAATACCCAAAACTATTGGAATTGTACTCGAAAACGAAAGAATAATCAGTAAACACGACCCGATTAGTAAAATGACTAAATTAAAACTTGATTCTTATAGAAAAATCAGGTTGGAAAGTTTTGGCGTTAGCGATATACTAAAACAATACATTGGTAAGGTAATTATCAGCATATTATTCCTTTCATTACTCACTGTATTTTTGAGTATAATTCGTAAAAGAGTATTTTCAGATAATTCAAAAATATTATTAATAATTTCATTAATATTTTTAGAATCTGTATTTGCATATTTTAGTGTTCAACTTAAGATTGATTATCCTATCGAACTATTAGTTTTTATACCTGTATCTGCAATTTTATTAACCATTCTGTTTGACTCAAGGCTTGCATTTTTTGTTCAGATGAGTATTATTATGATAACAGCATCAATAAGGGGAGGGGATTTTACAAGTTCTTTTATATATTTTTGCGGTTCCGTTTTAGCAATTTTTAGTGTTAGGGATATTAAAAATCGGTCACAGATTTTCCGTTCCGCAATATTTATTTTTGCCGGATATTCTCTATCTATTATTGCATTGGGCTTAGATAAAATTGAAAGTGAATATAATATTTTTACTGGTATAATTTTCGGTGGGATTAATTCTGTTATGTCCCCGATTATTGCTTATGGTTTGTTAATTTTTTATGAAAAAACATTCAAGATTACTACTGATTTAACATTAATTGAGCTGGCTGATTTTAATCATCCATTACTTAAAAAATTATCTACTGTTGCTCCTGGTACTTTTCATCATAGTGTTATTATGGCAAACCTTGCTGAAAGTGCTGCTGAAGCAATCGGTGCAAACAGAATATTAACCCGCGTTGGATGTTATTACCACGATGTTGGTAAGATTCTTAAACCTGAATATTATGTTGAAAATCAAATAGATAAAAAAAGCAAGCATGAGAAATTAAACCCAACTATAAGTGCGAAAGTCATTATTGCTCATGTTAAAGAAGGAATTGAGCTTGCAAGACAGTATAAGTTACCTGAGGAAGTAATAGATTTTATTCCTATGCATCACGGAACTACATTAGTTTCTTACTTTTATCAAAAAGCAAAAAATGTGGTTGACGAAGATAAAGAAGATATTTCAGATTACATTTACAGGTATCCGGGACCAAAACCTCAAACCAAAGAAACAGGTATTGTAATGCTTGCTGATACAATTGAAGCGGCAACAAGAACAATAGAAGAACCTACACCAGGGAAACTTGAAGATAAGATAGATGAGATTATCAAAAAGAGATTTATAGAAGGTGAACTTGATGAGTGTGAGTTAACCCTGAAAGACCTTTCAAAGATTAAGCTGGCTTTCCTTAAAATACTTGTTGGTATTCATCACCAAAGAATAAAATATCCAGAAGATAAAAATAATAATAAAAATTCATCAGAGAATCACCGTTAATAAAAATGGATGATCTGAGTTCAAAATTAGAATTATATAATATATATCTCCGCACGGAAAAAAATTTATCAGATAATTCAATTAATTCATATAACTTTGACATTAATAAATTATTTAATTTTGCAAGAGAAGTAAAAAAAATTTCGCTCGTATCAGAAATAAATGAAGATGTTATTCTTTCATTCCTTAATTATGTCCAAAGTAAAGAGAATCAGGAAGAAAATATTTTATCTGAAAAGTCAATCAGCAGATATATCTCTTCTTTTAGAAATTTTTTTAAATTTCTTGAAAATGAAGGTTATATTGAAGGAAACCCTACCGAAAATATCGACTCACCTAAAATATCAAGAAAACTACCCGATGTTCTTTCTTATGTTGAAATTGAACTTCTGCTTCTAAAACCAGATACTTCAAACAAAATAGGGCTTAGAGATAAAGCAATATTAGAAATTATGTATTCTTCCGGATTGAGAGTTAGTGAATTAATTAACCTTGAATTAAATAATATAAATTTTGAAGAATCGTTCCTGAATGTTTTTGGTAAGGGCGCAAAGGAAAGGATTATCCCTATTGGTAAAATTGCATTAAAATGGTTGGGAAGATACATATTAGAAAGCAGGCCTTATTTAGCAAATAATAAATCAAAAAATTTTGTTTTTTTAAATGCAAGGGGATATCAAATGTCCCGAATGGCAATTTGGTTAATAGTAGATAAATATGCGAAACTTGCTAATATAAAAAAGAAAATTCATCCACATACTTTACGTCACACATTTGCAACGCATTTGCTTGAAGGTGGAGCTGATATCAGGGTTATTCAGGAACTATTAGGTCACTCTGATATATCAACCACCCAGATTTATACACATATTACAAAAGATTATTTAATAGAAGTACATAAAACATTTCATCCAAGATATTAACATATATTTTCTTTCATTTTGGAAATAGTTGAATTCAAAAATATTACTAAAAAGTTTGGTAATATTAAAGCGAATGACAATATTACATTAGCAATAAAAGAAAATTCCGTCCATTGTATTATCGGAGAGAATGGAGCAGGTAAAAGCACATTAATGAAAATTCTTTTTGGTGTTTTTAAGCCTGACGATGGTGAAATTTTTATCAGAGGAGAAAAAGTAAATTTCAAATCTTCTCTTGACGCTATCAAATTAAAGATAGGTATGCTCCATCAGCATTTTATGTTGATAGATAATTTTACTATTCTTGAAAATGTGATTTTGGGGGCTGAAAAAAGTAAAAACTACTGGATTGATTTTTTAAGTGCAAAGAAAAAATTAAATTCAATTATTAATAAATACAATCTGAAGCTAAATATTGATGAATATATTAGTAATCTGAATATTAGCGAAAAACAAAAAGTTGAATTGCTAAAGCTATTATACAGAGATTCTGAAATAATAATACTTGATGAGCCCACAGCAGTTTTAACTCCTATAGAATTAAAAGAATTTTTTAATATTATTAATAATTTCAGGCAGGAAGGGAAAACTATAATCCTGATAACTCATAAATTAAGTGAAGTTAAAGAAGTATCCGATAAAGTATCAGTACTTCGGAAAGGTAGACTTGTTTATGAAGTAAATAAAGATAATCTTGATATTTCAGTATTAAGCAGAAAAATCATTGGTGATGTTGATGCAATTTCATATACTTCTAATGTTAGTGATTTAAAAGTTTCGGGAGAAGAACTATTGATTGTAGAAAATGTTAATTTGATTGAGAATGGGATACATAAACTTAAAAATTTAAATTTCAGTTTGAGAAAATATAATATTATGGGAATTTGTGGGGTTGAAGGGAATGGGCAAAATGAAATTGTGGAAGTCTTAACTGGAATAAATAATAAGTACACAGGGAAAATTTTGCCAGAGGACAGGAAGGTATCATTGGTTCCTGATGACAGAATAAAAAAGGGTATGATTGAGGAAATGTCTGTTTCAGAGAATTATTTTATAAGGCAGAATATAAATAATTACGCTTATAAAAAATTGTTTATGAATATTGAAAAAATGATGATTGAAAGGTTTGATATAAGAGTTCCTTATATAGGTTGCAGGATGAAATATTTGTCGGGGGGAAATCAGCAAAAAGCAATCGTTGCAAGAGAAATTATATTAAATAATGATATACTAATCTTTTCTCATCCAACAAGAGGAGTAGATATTAAAGCAATGGATAATATTCATAAAGAAATTTTAGATGAAGCTAACAAAGGAAAGGCAATATTACTTATCTCTTCAGATTTAGATGAATTATTGAGTCTATCCGATGAACTGTTTATAATTTTCAAAGGCTCCTTTTTGAAATCATTTTCAAAAGAAGAATTAAATAGACAGATTAAATCTGATAAGTCTCGTTTTATTGAAAAAATTGGAGAACTAATGATGGGCATTTTGAAATGAAATCTAAATTTTTACAAAATACTATTTCTATTTCTTTATCACTTATTCTCACTCTTTTTCTGACATTTATCATATTATTAATTATTGGTAAAAATCCCTTTGAAATTTTTTATATCATATATGAAGAAGTATTAATGAGTGGCTATGGCTTTGGTCAGGCACTTTTTAAAGCTACCCCTTTAATTTTTTGTGGTATTGGTCTTTCTTTTTGTTTCAATGCATCAATATTTAATATCGGAGCAGAAGGTCAACTTAATGCAGGGACTTTCATCATTGCACTGCTTCTTTATTATTTGTCGCCATTACCAACTATTATTAATATAATAATTTCGATTTCTGTCGGTTTTATTGTAAGTGCATTTTTTGGATTTATACCTGCTATAATCAAAATAAAAAAAGGCGTTAGTGAGGTTATTACAACAATTATGCTGAATTTTATTATTCTTGCATTGATAAATTATTTTTTGATAAACTATTTCGCTGTAAGGGAGACCGTTAGAACAGAAAAGATCCCTGAGTTTTTGATGCTCCCAAAATTTTCTGACTATTTCAGTTTCTTCGAAGGGTCTGCTTTAAATTTTAGTTTTATTCTTGCAATAATTTTATCAATAGTTTCTTATTTTATTATATACAAAACAAAATTCGGATATAAAATTCGTGCAATAGGTTTAAATGAAACTGCATCTAAATATATGGGTATTAAAGTTAATATTGTTACTTTAATTACATTTCTGATAGGTGCCGGGATCACTTCTCTTGTCGGTTTAAATTATGTCGTAGGGTATAAAGGATATTTCGAATTTGGTTTTTCAAATAATCTTGGTTTTACTGCAATTGCTGTAACTTTATTAGCAAAGAATAATCCTATTGGTATTATTTTTTCTTCTATAATGTTTGGGATTCTTGATTTTGGAGGCCTTGCTATAAATACAATAGTACCTAAAGAGATAATGTTGGTAATTCAGGGACTTGTAATTTTATCAATAATTTCAATTGATAAGTTAGTAAATATATATTTTGAAAAAAAATAATCTATGGACATATTTACAAGTATATTGAGTTTATCTTTTGCTGCCCAAGTATTAAGACTTTTTACTCCATATTACCTCGGTGCTTCCGCTGCAAATTTTTCTGAAAGAGGTGGTGTTATTAATATTGCTATAGAGGGTTTTATGTTAATTTCAGCTTTTCTCTATGCTGTCTTTGCAATTTATATAAATAATAGTATTATTGCTGCAATATTAACTATAATTCTGAATTTAATATTTAGTTTATTATTTGCACTATTTACAGTTAAACTCAAATTAAATCAGATTGTGACAGGAGTGGGGTTTAATCTGTTTTTTGCAGGGTTAGCAAATTTCTTGCTTGTATATTTATTCCATAGTTCAAGTAATACTCCTCGTTTCGTTGGCTTACCGAGAATTCCATTTATATCTGATTTAACTTATGTAGGTAATGTTTTTGGAGATATAATCATTTTATTTTCTTTTCTGTCAGTTTTCATTTCAAATGAATTATTATTTAAAACTAAATTTGGTTTAAGATTAAGGTCAGCAGGGGAAAATCCAGAAGCAGGTGAATCTTTAGGGGTTAAAGTTAGATTATATAAACTATATGGGATTTTAATTTGTGGATTTTTAACTTCATTAGCAGGTATATGGATTGCATCTTCTCAAAATACTTATAGCCAGGGGATGATTGCTGGGAGAGGATTTATTGCCCTTGCAGCTATGATTATTGGAAAATGGAAACCTGTTAATATCTTCTTTGTATGTATAATGTTTTCTTTTTTTGAAGCAATTGAAATTACATTACAAATTGTACAAACATTTGTCCCTTCACAAATTATTCAAATGTTACCGTATTTAATTACTATTGTAGTTTTACTTGGTATAATTGGTAAGACTAAAGCTCCCGCTTCAGACGGAATCCCTTATTGATTTATTTTTTCCTGATATCTTCTCCCCAGAGTAGTTTGTTGTTTAATGTTTGAAAGTAAGTTTTGTTTACTCTTTTTATTACTTTGATAGTGTAATTTGCTCTATTGATTTTTACTGTTGTTTTTTGATCAAAAATGTATGTTGTATGACCATCAGCAGTTATTCTGATTTTGTCTTTACTAATTACTTTTATTAAGATATGTCCATCATCAGGTACTACAATTGGTCTGAAATTTAAAGTGTGAGGGCAGATTGGAGTTATTAGTAATACATTACTATACGGGCATATTATAGGACCTCCGGCTGATAGAGAATAACCGGTAGAACCCGTAGGCGTAGAAATTATTATTCCATCTCCTAAAAAATTTACTACATTTTCATTGTTATAACTTATTTCAACTTCTATAACTCGTATTGAATTACTTTTATCTATAACAATCTCATTAATTCCGTAAAGAAATTGTCCATTTTCTAATTCTGCAGAAATAACACAGAAGTCAATTATTTTATATTTCCCTTTTTCGATATTTGAGATAAAATTGTTAATTTCTTTAGGTCCGACTTCAGCCATAAAACCAAGTGCGCCGAGGTTTACACCTAAAATTGGAATATTGCTATTCCCGATTAATCTGGCAGTGTTTAAGAAAGTCCCGTCGCCACCTAACGATAAGAGTATATTACATTTTTCTATTATTTTGTTCAATGTGGCTATTCTACTTCTGAATTTATTTAAATTTATATGTTCCTTTAAAGGTTCTTCAATGTAAAATTCCACCTTGAGTTCTAATAAGTGAGAAATTATTAAATCCAAAACTGGAGCAATGTTCTCCTTATTTTTATTGCCGGTTATTCCGTAAATCATATTATTCTTGTTTTGGGTTTTCGGAATTTGAAGGTTCTGTTTTTTTATTGTCTACAGGTTTATCTCTTTCTTCGATATAATTTAAACGGAGATTAGTCAGAGTTTCATTTAGATATCTTTGTTCAGCTTCATCTAAATTTCCTTTTGTTTTTTCCATTAACATTTCCAATGTATCAATGAAGAATTCCGCTATTTCAAGATTTTTTTCAACTTTGTTGGTTGCTGGGTTTGTCAGTTTACCTAACATTATCATTGCTTGAAGCTGATAATGAGAAACTAATGTATAAAAAAGTTGAGAATATTTTTCTTTATCCATCTTTAATATTTTTGTTTTCTATTCTGAAAATAATAAAAGGAAATGAAAGAATGAATAAAAAAAGTGAGACTACTTCCCAGTCAGTAAAATTGCATTCAAATATGCCGGCAATATTAAAAGAGATAAAAGCTAATATAGAACCAATTATGAATTTTTTATGTATATCTTTTTTAGTGTTCTTTAATATTTGGATTTGGCGAATAAACAGAGTTAACATAAAACCTGTTAGTCCGATAAATCCTATTATACCTGTTGTTGCAAGAGTCATCAGGAAATTATTATGGAGATGTGAACCTTCTCCTACATACTCAATGTTTTTATATCTTTTATAAATCTCGGTAAATTCGTTATCACCAGTTCCAATTATAGGATGATCTAAAAATATTTTTATTCCTGTTTCCCACATTACAATTCTTGCTTTATTACTTTCATGATGTAAATCAAAAATTGATTTGTATCTTTCTTTAACCTGATATGGAGAAACAACCCAGATTATAATTAGTATTATTACTGAGAAGAAGAATGCTTTTTTATTATAAATTAATGTAAATAATAATAGACAAATAACTGTTGCTAAGATTACATTTCTCGAAAATGTTATTATCATAGATATAAAAAGTGGTACTAAAAGAAGTAAGATATATATTCTAATTTTTTTTGCTAATTCATTTTTTGCGAATATTAATGGAAATGCTGTTATAAAAATCAGCATCTTTAATTCACCTGTTGTAATAGGGTGAGTAAAATATCCCAATCTGTTTTGCGAGGTATCTAATTGTTTGAAACCAATAATGATTTCATAAAAAAATCTTATGGTTTCGAAAGTTGATAATAGTGAATTTAAAACAAGTAGTATTAAGAAAAATTTAGTAAAGCTGAGTGAATCTTCAAATTTTTCTATTGAAACAAAAAAAACGGAGAAAAGAAGAAGTCTTTTCAGGTCTATCAGAGCACCTTCCGGAATAACAGCGAAAATTCTCGATATAATCTCTGAGAAAATATAAATTATTAAAAAAATATTTGGAATTAATAAAATCTTCCTTACTTGTTTGTCAATAAAAAATTTTTTTCTGATTATTAATTCAATAACCCATAACCCACCCCATATTCCAAATGATATTGAAGCTAAAGCGATAGAAACATTTACTGCAAATAAATGTAAAAAAAGAAAAAATATTATAAAGGAATTTATTTTTTTCAGAATGTCATTCACATTTGTCATTTACTGAATTTCATTTTTAAATTGCATATCGTAAAGTTTTCTATATAAGCCAGTTCTTATTTTAATTAATTCCGAATGTTTACCGGTTTGAACTATTTTTCCTTTATCAAATACTAAAATTTTATCAGCACTTAATATTGTGGATAATCTATGTGCAATTACGATGGAAGTTCTGTTTGCCATTAGTTTATCAAGTGCATCTTTAACTAAACTTTCAGATTCTGAATCAAGCGAAGATGTCGCTTCGTCGAGAATTAATATCTGCGGATTTCTCAATAATGCTCTTGCTATTGCTATTCTTTGTTTCTGCCCGCCTGATAATTTAATCCCTCTCTCTCCGACATTGGTATCAAATCCATTCGACATTTGCATTATAAAATCATAAGCATTTGCATATTTTGTTATTTCTATTAAAGTCTGTTCTGAAACATTATCTAATCCAAATATTATGTTATTTCTTATCGTATCATTGAATAGAATTATTTCTTGTGGGACTAAACCAATTAGTCTTCTTAATGAATTTAGCTTAATCTTTTTTATATTAATCCCATCTATTAATATTTCTCCTTCACATACATCATAGAACCTTGCAATTATATCAACCATAGTTGTTTTACCAGCCCCAGATGGCCCAACAAGTGCTACTAATTGAGATTTTTTAATAATACAATTTATATTTTTCAGTATTTCAATTTTCCCATCATAAGAGAAACTTACATTTTTAAGTTCAATTTCATTTTTGAATTCTTTAAGATCAATAGCATTTTTATCGTCTTTAATTTCTATATCAGCATCTAAAATAGAAAATATTCTATCTCCGGAAGCAGAAGATTCCTGGATTCTGTTACTAACAGTTCCGAGATGTTTTATAGGGGTTACAAGTTGAAAAAGTATAAAAAGAAAACCAAAAAATTCTTCGGGCTTCAGGGTATTATTAATCAATATTTGTCTTCCTCCAATCCATACAATAATAGCGCCAGAAATCATTGTTAATATTTCAGTCAATGGAGATACTAATTCACTAATTTTATATACTTTTTTGGAAAGATTATAATGTTTTTCAGACTCTTCGTAAAATCTTTTATTTTCATAATTTTCTGAATTGAAAGCGCGTATGATTTTTGCTGCATATATGGTTTCAGATACTATAGACATAATATCAGAAATTTTGTTTTGAACCCGCATACTTCTTCTCCTTAATGAAGCACCCATTCTTGATATTATAAAAACACTAACAGGAAATACAATAAATGCAATAATAGTCATTTCAACACTAATCAAGAAAGACAAAATTAAGTAAATAATTATCAAAAGAGGGTCTTTCATTAAATCATAAAATGTAGCAGCAATGGCAGATTGTACATTTGAAATATCACTAGTCATTACTGACATTAAATGTCCGGTTCTTTGTTCAGTAAAATACCTGATAGGGAATGTGTTAATTTTTGTATATAACTGATTCCTGATATCCCGCATAATTCCTTTCTCAACAGATAAGACAAGAATAGAATGAATATAACCGGTAATATTTTTCAAAGAATATGCGAGCACCATTATAATACAGATTTTTAATATTGCTAATTCTTTACCCCCTTGAAATATAAAACTTTCAAAATGATATTGAAAATTTCTGAAAAAACTGGATATATCAGAACCGGAAACTTCAGCAGTAGGTGTATTATTCATAAATAAAGTCCTAAGTAGTGGAATTGTCAAATATGCAGCAAATCCGCTTAATATAGAATATACAAGAGAGAATAATATAGAATTAGCTAATGTTTTTTTATACTTTTTTAAATATTTTAAAAGTCTTCTATAGGTTTTCATTCGTTGTTTTTCTTACTATAATTTAGTTCCCATAACTTTATTTGTGTATAAAGTTTTGATAAAAAGTGAAAAAGTGCTTTGTAAAATCCAGCTATTCCATCTAAAAAACCAAGTTGAAGAAAATAATTTTTCTTGAACTCGAATATAGGGTTAAACACTATCAGAAATAAATTTGTCTTTTTTCCGAGATTAAATTTTTCCTGTGCAGATAGACTGGAGTATGTATTAATTTTTTCAAGATACTGATTAAAATTTCTATAAGGATAATGTTCAATGCAATTTTTTAATTTTGAAATTATACCATCAACCTTAAAACTTTCATGTACAAGTCGTTCGTTTACAGTAGCTTTTGTCTTTCTAAATAATCTTAATTGATAATCAGGATAGCTCCCGCCGAATTTCAATCTATGATTTTTGAAATAATTTTTTCTTGGTATTAAAAATCCATCTTCTTTACAATCACTATTCTTTATTTTATTTATTATTTCTTCTTTCAATTGTTCGGTACATATTTCATCTGCATCGATTGAGAAAATCCAGTCTCCATTACATTTTGTTAATCCGAATATTTTCTGTCTGGAAAAACCTTCCCACTTCTTTTCATATATTTTATCAGTGTATTGCTTACAGATTTTTAATGTTTCATCTGTACTATATGCATCAACGACGACTATTTCATCTATCCATTTGATGCTTTCAAGACATCTTCTGATAATTTTCTCTTCGTTATAACAGATTAAAAGTGCGGAAATCAATTTAGTTTCTTCTGATTAAATTTACTAATTCTTTATAATTAATTGGAGGCAATTCGAGATTATGTGCTTTACAATAATTATATTCCCATAATTTAGCATAAGTACAAAGTTTATGTATGGAAGAAAAAATAGCAAGAATAAAACCATGAATTCCATCTTTGAATCCTTTTCTTGAAATATATACTTTCAGGAAATCACACATTGGATTTAATATTAAGTTATACCATCTTACTTGTATATCTGGTTTTTTATTTAATTTTACTGTAACATCAAGTGAGCTGTACCAATTAAACCTCTCAACAAAATCAAAAATATTTCTGTATGTATAATGATAAATATTATTCTTAAGTCTTTGTGGTCTTTCCTTTGAGAGGAAAGCACCATGCACTTCTAAATCACTTGATTCAGTGTTGTTCTTGTTAAAAATTCTTAACTGAAAGTCATTGTTCCATTCACCGTAATTAAGCCTTTTCCCAATAAAATATACTTGGCGGTTTATTTGATATCCACCCGGGTTTATATTCTCATTTTCAAATAACTCTTTGATTTCTTCTTGAAGTTGCGGGGATAATTCTTCGTCTGAATCAAGAAATAAGACCCAGTCATTCTTTAATTTGGGAAGACTGAATTTAATAATATCAGGCCATCTCATTCTTTCAATTTGGTAAATTTTGCAGTTATATTTTTTTGCAATATCTATTGTTGAATCTTTACTATAAGAATCAATTATAACTATCTCATCAGTCCATTGAACGCTTTTTAAGCAACGTTCAAGAGTATATGAGCTGTTATATGTTAAAATTAAAGTACTTATTTTTGTTGCCATAATCTATTTCTATTATAACATTGTAAATTAATAAATGGATGTCTAACTTGTAATTGAAAAATTAGTATATACTCATTAGTTTTGAATATAATTTTATTGTTATGCCAATAGATATAAATAAATTTACCTTAAAATCGCAGGAAGCTTTACAGCTTTCTCAGCAAATCGCAAGTGAAAACTCTAATCAAATTATTCAACCTGAACACCTCTTTGCTGCATTAATTCAGGATAGAGAGGGAATTGCAGTTTCAATTTTACAAAAACTTGATGTATCTGTAAATCAGATAGAGAATAAAAATAACGAAATTATCAGTACTTTCCCAAAGGTCTCCGGCGATATTTCTAAGTCAATATCAAAAGATTTAAATGATGTTCTGGAAGGAGCCGAGAAAGAAGCAGGATATATGAAAGATGATTATATATCTGTTGAGCATATATTAATTGCTTTATCAAATTATGGTAAAAGTCAGATAAAACAAATACTTAATAAATATGGTGTTACTAAAGATAGGATTCTTCTCATTTTGAAAGATGTCAGAGGTTCTGGAAGAGTTACCGGACAAAACCCTGAGGATACTTTTAAAGCGCTTGAAAGATACGGTAGAAATTTAAATGAACTTGCTTCAAAGGGGAAACTTGATCCCGTTATTGGAAGAGAGGAAGAAATTAGAAGGGTTTTACAGGTTCTTTCAAGAAGAACTAAAAATAATCCTGTTTTAATTGGTGAACCCGGTGTCGGAAAAACAGCTATTGCTGAAGGAATCGCTATAAGAATTGTGCAGGGGGATGTCCCTGAAAGTTTAAAAGAAAAAGTCATAATTGCTTTGGATATGGGTGCATTAATTGCCGGTGCTCAATATAGAGGACAATTTGAAGAGCGTTTAAAATCTGTTTTAAAGGAAATTCAGGAATCTGATGGTAAAATTATTTTATTTATAGACGAACTACATACGGTTGTTGGTGCTGGTGCAACAACCGGTTCTATGGATGCATCAAATTTATTAAAACCGGCACTTGCAAGAGGGGATTTAAGGTGTATCGGTGCAACCACAATTGATGAGTATAGAAAGTATATTGAGAAGGACCCTGCTTTAGAAAGAAGGTTTCAACCTGTTATGATTTTGGAGCCAGATGTCGAAGATACAATATCTATTCTTAGGGGGTTGAAGGAAAAATATGAAGTACATCACGGTGTAAGAATTACAGATTCTGCTATTGTTGCTGCTGCACAGTTATCTGATAGATATATTGCTGATAGATTTTTACCAGATAAAGCAATAGACCTGATTGATGAAGCAGCATCTAAATTAAGGATAGAAATTGATTCATTACCCGAAGAAATTGATAATATCGATAGAAAAATAAAGCAATTGGAAATTGAAAAAGAAGCTTTAAAACGAGAATTGGAGGGTAAATAATAATAACTAATTTGATTGAATAACATAGTTAAATTTATTATTTTTAACATTTTAAAATCAAAAAATTTATAATTATGAAGGTTCCAGAAGATTTAAAATACACAAAAGACCATGAGTATCTGAAATTAGATGGTGGTATTGGTAAAGTAGGCATTACCGATTACGCTCAAAGCGAATTAGGCGATATTATTTATGTTGATATAACAGCTGAAATTGGTAGTGAAGTAAATCAGGGCGATGTATTAGGTTCTATTGAAGCGGTAAAAACTGTTGCTGAAGTTTACAGCCCAATATCTGGTAAAATTGTAGAAATTAATTCTGCTATCAAAGATAACGCATCTTTACTTAATGAAGACCCCTATGGTGAGGGTTGGATTATTAAAATTGAACCTTCTCAACCGGAAGAATTAAATAATTTACTCGATTCAAAAGCATATTCAGAACTTATAGGAATATAATTTAATTACAAATTATTACAAAAAATGAAAATTAAAATCTCAGGTCTGCGAGATGGTGATTACTTTTATAATTTTAGAGCGAATTTTTTAGATATTGATATAGATTATTATGAGCTTATTGATGATTTTAATGTTGATGTTAAATTAACAAAACGCGCAAGTAATATTCTGTTAAATATTGCTGTTAATGGTATTATTTTACTTGAATGTGACAGATGTCTTGACTCTTTTAAATATAATTTTTCCAGAGTTTTCGAATTACTTTATAAAATGAATGATGATTATTTTTTATTAAATAGTAATAATAAGGAACCGGATGTTTTTTATATCGATAAAAATTCTTTTGAAATTGATATTTCCGAAGCAGTACGAGATTATATACTTTTGTCTATTCCAATGAAAAAAGTGCCTGAAGAAAGAGATGGTATATGTTTATTTTGTAACAGAAGAATAGATTCTTTATTTAGCAGATATAGTAAAGAAGATACAACAGAATTTAAAAATTTATTTTAGTAAATTAACTTTATATTTTATGCCAAATCCGAAAAGAAGACACTCAAAAGCAAGAGGTAGGAAGAGAAGAACCCATTATAAAGCTTCCGTACCGCAAATGGTTGTTTGTTCTAATTGCGGAGAAATGAAATTAGCTCATCAGGTTTGTCCATCTTGTGGATATTACGATAAAAAGAGCGTTATTATTCCAAGGAAATAATTAATTATAATAGAAATTGGAAGACAACAATAATAAAATCAGGATTGCTTTGGATGCTATGGGGGGAAATTTTGCCCCTCTGAATGAAATTGAAGGTGCTGTACTTGCTTTTAAAGAAAAAAGCGAGATTCTGGATATAACACTTGTAGGTAATGGTAAGTTAATTGAGCAGCATTTGAAGAAAATCGGGTTTATCGATAATTTTAATATCATTGATGCTGAAGATATTGTCACTATGGAAGATTCACCTTCGGATAGTTATAAAAATAAACCGAAATCCTCTATGAGGATTGGACTTGAGTTACAAAGTAACGGAAAGTCTGATGCTTTTGTAAGTGCAGGTAATACTGGAGCGGTTCTTGCTAATTCAACTTTATCTCTTGGAAAGATAGAAGGTATTAGCAGACCTACTATCGGAACTCCAATGCCGAGTTTAAAAGGTGGATATTCTATGTTATTTGATGTTGGTGCTTCTGTTGATTGTAAATCGAGACATCTTTTTGAGTTTGCCGTTATGGGTAGTGTTTATATGAATTATGTACTTAATATTCCAAACCCAAGAGTTGGATTGTTGAATATTGGCGAAGAAGAAAACAAAGGCAATGAAGTTACAGTTAAAGCTTACGAAATTCTTAAAAATTCAAAAATAAATTTCATTGGTAATGTTGAAGGTGATGATATTCTGTGTGGTAAGGTTGATGTTGCAGTGTGTGATGGTTATACAGGTAATATAGTTTTAAAATTTGCTGAAAGTGTAATTGAAATTCTGAAATATAAATTCAAAGAATATGCAAGTAGAAACCTTAAAAATAAAATATGGATTGGTATGTTCAGGAATACGCTAAGAAAAATCCTTAAAGAATTTGATTATCAGAATTATGGCGGTGTTCCTTTATTGGGTGTTAATGGTGTAGCAATTATCGGACACGGTAAATCAACATCATTTGCAATAAAGAATATGATTTTCAGAGCTGTTGATATGGTAAAAAAAAATGTAAATAATAAAATTAAAACAGAAATTAACTCGTATTTAAATAATAATAAATAAATACTATGGCAAAAGCACAATCATTCGCAGATAAAGCAGCAAAATTGGCAAAAAAGACAGAACTAACTGCAATTTGCCCTGATACAAATAAAGAGACCAGAATATTAACAGTTAGACTTGTTCAGGCAGTAAAAACAGAGAAAGGGACTTATAAATTTCTCGATCGAAACGCAAAAATATATGAATCAACATTCAAAGTTTATAAACCTTAATTATTAATAATATGGCAAGAATTTGTAAGATTACCGGCAAAAAAAATCTTACCGGAAATAATGTCTCACATGCAAACAATAGAACTAAAAGAAAACAATTCCCAAATCTTCAATATAAAAAAGTATGGGATGATGAGAAAAAAAGATGGATAAGAATGAGAATATCAACAGAAGCACTAAGGACAATAGACAAAAAGGGCTTGAAAAGTCTGATGAAGTCTTAAAGAATAATGATATTCGCATTAGTGTAATTATACCATTGCTTAACGAAGAGAAACTTATTAAGAGAGTTCTATCACAGTTTACTGATGATTTTAAAAAACAACACAATGTTGAGCTCATTTTGTCCGATGGTGGAAGTACTGATAATACTCTGAATATTATTAATTCCGGTTATGATAAATTAATAGTTAATGATAAAAGAACAAAACAAAATATTTCCCGCGGTAGAAACCTTGGAGCGAAAAATGCTAAGGGTGATATACTTGTTTTTTTCAATGCTGACACTTATTCAAGCGATATAAATCAAATGTTTAACAGGTTAAAAAATATTATTTCTCATAATGGTGTTGTTGCAATTGCTTATCCGATTAAAGTTTTTAAAGAGGAATGTAAATTATCTGATAAAATTTTTCATTTTTTTTATAATACTTATGTCAGAGTTTTAAATTTTCTTAATATAGGTATGGCAAGAGGTGAATGTCATGTTGTGACTAAAGAGGCTTTTTTAAAAGTAAATGGATATAATGAAAATCTTGTCGCCGGTGAAGATTTTGATTTATATAGAAGGCTCGCAAAATTTGGAAAGATTCATTTCTCAAAAGAAGATTTGATTTATGAATCACCAAGAAGATACAGAAAATACGGTTATGTTAAACTTTTTTTGCTCTGGGCTATTAATGCTTTCTGGATTATATTTTTCAATAAGTCATTCTCTAAAAATTGGGAACCGATAAGATGAATTTTTTTCAAGTTCTTTTTCATAGCGGAGATATTAAAGCAAGAACTGGCAAATTGGTTACTTCGCATTCTGAAATTTCTACCCCTTTATTTTTACCTATTGGTACTTTAGGTTCTGTGAAAGCTATATCTAATGATGAACTTGAGAAAATTGGTTATAATATTTTTTTAGCGAATACATATCATTTGTATTTAAGACCAGGAGTAGAAATTTTATCTAATGCTGGTGGCTTGCATAATTTTGTTAACTGGCAGTATTCAGTCCTAACCGATAGTGGTGGCTTTCAGGTTTATAGTCTTGCTGTTTTAAGAAAATTTGATAATAATGGTGTTAAGTTCAATTCTCATATTGATGGTTCTTCTCATTATTTTACTCCTGAAGATATAATAGATATCCAAAGAACTATTGGTTCAGATATTATGATGCCGTTAGATGTTTGTTCTGAATACCCGATATCAAAATCGGGAGCAGAAAAATCCTTGATGGTTACTTATGAATGGGAAAAGAGATGTTTTAACAGGTTTAAGCTAAGTAAAGAAAAATACGGACATAGACAATTTCTGTTTTCTATCAATCAAGGTTCTGTTTTTAAAGATTTGAGAAAAAGAAGTATTGAACAATTAAATGAACTGGAATTTGATGGAAATGCTATCGGAGGTCTTGCTGTTGGTGAAGATAATGAACTAATGTATGAAATTGTTGATTATTGTACTGATATATTACCGGTAAATAAACCAAGATATCTTATGGGAGTTGGAACTCCGGAAAATATTTTGAATTCAGTTGAAATGGGAATTGATATGTTTGATTGTGTTATTCCAACAAGAAATGCAAGACATGGAAGGCTTTACACTTTTTTTGGAGATATTAATTTAAAGAACTCCAGAAATAAGTTTAAGTTTGATTTGGTTGATGCTGGTTTCGATTCTTCAGTGCTTAATAAGTATTCTTTATCTTATATAAAACATTTATTCGTTTCAAATGAACCGCTTGCTATGAGACTTGCAACGATACATAATCTTGAGTTCTACTTCGAATTTATGAAAAGAATCAGAACCGCAATAGAACAAAATAAATTTTTACAATTTAAAAAAGAATTTTTAAATAATTATAAGAGTAATAAATTTAATTAGAAAGGAAGGTTAAATTGAATTTAATAAATTTAATTATTTTACAGTGCCAGCCTCAACAAGGGCAACAGGATGGTATGAGCTCGTTATTAAGTTTCCTGCCATTCATTTTGATTATACTTGTATTTTACTTGTTTATTATCAGACCACAACAAAAAAGACAGAAAGAAAGACAGAAGTTGCTCAGTGGTGTTAAAAAAGGCGATAAAATCATTACTGCGGGTGGTATTCACGGAGTTGTAGAGGGTGTAGAAGAAAGAACTGTATTGGTGAAAATTGCAGAAAATGTAAAAGTTAAACTTGAAAAAAATTCCATTGCTACTATCGTCGGTGTTACTGAAGCTGTAGATAAGAAGTAATTTTTTTTTTGAAGAATTAAATTTTAATTATCTTTAATTAGTGAATTAATGAAAGATAAGAGTAAAAGTTTTTCTAAAATTGAAGATGCTATTTCTAATTTTAAGAAAGGAAAAATTGTTATTGTTGTAGATGATGAGGATAGAGAAAATGAAGGTGATATGATTTTCGCTGCAGAAAAATCTACGCCTGAATTAGTAAATTTTTTAATCAGAAATGCTGGTGGTCTTATTTGCGTTCCTATGGAAGAGCAAAGGTTAAAGGAATTAGATCTTGATATGATGACCAATAATAGTACTGCACTTCAGGAAACTGCATTTACTATAAGTGTTGATTACAAAATAGGAACCACCACAGGAATTTCTGCCTATGATAGAAATTTAACGATAAAAGCTCTTATCAATCCTGATACTAAAGTAAGCGATTTATGCAAGCCGGGACATATATTCCCTCTAAAAGCAGTCAATGGTGGAGTTTTAAAGAGAGCAGGACATACTGAAGCTGCTGTTGACCTTGCAAAATTAGCCGGCTTGTATCCCGCTGGTGTTTTGTGTGAGATTCTTAAGGAGAATGGTGAAATGGCAAGATTACCGGATTTACTAAAGATTGCAAAAAAGTTTAAACTCGATATCATTACAATAAAAGACTTAATTCATTATAGAATAAGGAAAGATAAACTCGTCCGAAGAATTGCGGAAGCAAATTTACCAAGCAGATTTGGTGATTTTACTTTAATTGTTTATGAATCTTTCGTTGATAAATTTGAACATATCGCTTTAGTTAAAGGAAAAATTTCTCCTTCTAAACCTGTTCTTGTTAGAGTTCATTCTGAATGTTTAACCGGTGATGTTTTCGGCTCTTTAAGGTGTGATTGTCGTGACCAATTGATTGAATCTATGAAAATTATATCTAATGAAGGTACAGGAGTGATATTGTATATGAGACAGGAAGGGCGTGGCATAGGATTAATAAATAAGATAAAGGCTTATAAATTACAGGATAAGGGAAAAGATACCGTAGAAGCTAATTTAGAATTAGGATTCAAACCTGACCTGAGGGATTATGGAATTGGTGCTCAGATTCTTAGGGATTTGGGAATTAAGAAAATCCGGTTGCTGACTAATAATCCAAGAAAGATTATCGGACTTAAAGGATATGGTCTTGAAGTTGTTGAAAGAGTTCCTATTGAAATACCTGCTAATCCTAAAAATGAAAATTATTTAAAAACGAAAAGAGATAAATTAGGACATCTTGTATTATTGAAAAAGTATAAAAATATTTCTAAAAATTAATTATATTAATAATGATGCAAAATGGAAACGTATATATAACCAGAGAACGCCTTGTAGAACTTGAGAATGAATTAAAAGAATTGAAAACGCTCAAAAGAAAACAGGTTGCCGATAAAATTGCTGAAGCAAGGGCGCATGGCGATTTATCAGAAAACTCTGAATACGATGTGGCAAGAGAAGAGCAGGCTCATCTTGAAATAAAAATTGCTAAACTTGAAAACATACTTTCAAGGGCTACCGTAGTAAATGAAAGTGATTTACCGGAAGATGAAGTCCATATCCTTTGCACTGTGACTATAAAAGATTTAGACTCTGAACAGGAAACTGAATATAAACTTGTTTCTCCTGAAGAAGCTGACTTTGAACAAAATAAAATCTCAATTGTGTCACCTATTGGTAAAGCATTAATAAAGAGAAAGATTAACGATATAGTAGAAGTGAATAATCAGAACGGAAAAAAGCAATATAAAATTTTAAAAATTACTAAATAAAATAAAATGTCACACAGAAGTTTAAATGCTTTTAAAGTCGGTGTATTTGTAGTGGTTGCTTTAGGTATTGTTATTGCTACTATGTTTTGGGCTAAAGGTTTTTATGTTCATAAAGATATGAGAGACCTTAAAGTTTATTTTAAAATGGTTACAGGTCTGAAAAAAGGAGACCCGGTTATGGTTAATGGGGTTATTAAAGGGAAGGTTAAAGATTTTGAACTTGAAGGGGATTCTGTTTTAGTTGAATTTATGCTTGAAAAAGATGTTAAAATTAAAAAAGATTACAAAATTGAAATTGTCAGTACCGAACTTTTAGGCGGTAAGACTATCAATATTTCGCAGGGAAACTCTAATGAAGAAGTTGATTATAATGTGCCGCTCAGCGGTGCAAAAATGAATGATATTCTTGCTCTGATAAATAATGTAAATGAATTAACTGAGCAGGTTAGGGGATTGGTAGGAAATTTTAATAAAGCAGCAGAAGATTTAGAAAATATTCTTGTCAGTATTAATGAGGTTGTCGGTGATCCAAAGGTAAAAAATGAATTAAAAAGTACAATTTCAAATATTCAGGTTACTTCAAGAAACTTAAATAGTTTAGTCTCAGAAAATAAAATTTCATTAAAAAACATCACTGATAAGACAAGCGGAACTATTGATAAAGTCAATACCACAATTGATAATGTAAATTCTATTCTTGATGAAAATAAACCCAATGTAGAAACTACAATCAAAGATATTAAAACACTAACTCAAAAAATTGACGGATTAGTTGAAAATCTTAATGTTTTAGTTACTGATATTCAGGATAAGAATAAAGGGGTAGGGAAATTTATTTATGATGATAAGTTATTTAACAACCTGAATGATGTATTACTGGAAATTGAGAGATTAAGCAAGAAAATCAGAGAAGAAGGAGTTAAAATAAATCTATTTTAAGATGTATTTTAAATTTATCCTGTGTGTCGAACCAATTTTCCCTAATGAATTAAAACTATAGTCAAAGAAATATTTATCCTGATATTTTATCCCGATTCCCGCACTAAATCCACCCAATCCTAATGAAGTTCCAGTTTTTAAATCCTGCCTTTTCTGATTATCATAACCTCCCCGTAACATAACATAATCACTCAAAACAAATTCACCACCTACGGTAAAATATTTAAATCTATCAATAAATTTTTCAGTCTTTTCAGTCAGATTTATAAAAGAAAAACTCACCGTTAATGGCAGATATTCTAATTTTTTTATTGCACCTACTCTTAAGTCAAGTGGCAGGTTTTCTTCTGTATTCATATATGAACTTAATTGTCTCCCAAGATTAAGAAGACTAATTCCTATATTTAAGTCATAACTTGAAACTTTATATAGCAAACCTAAATCACATGCTACTGCAGTTGATTTATATTCATCAATACTTGAATATATAAACTTCAGATTAGCGCCATAAAATAATTTATCTTCATAAGAATTTGCATATCCTACACTGAGAGCAAGGTCATTTGCGCTGAATGTTCCGACCCTGTTATAACTTTCATCATATTTCTCAAATTCTCCGTAATTCACATATCTTATGCTTGCTCCAAAGTAGCCAACATTATTATATGATTGTGCGTATGCTGCATTCCCGGAGTTTATATCCAGTAAATATTTAAAAAATCCTAACGATGCCTGCGGTTTATTTATTGTTGCTATACACGCAGGATTATAATAAATCATATTTACATCATTTTCAGTTGCAATTAAACTACCTGCTAATGCTGCGCTTCTTGCATCTACTTCAAGTTTGAGAAAATTATAAGTTGAATTTACCTGTGAATACAGATTAATCGAATATAATACTATTACCGCGAATATTAATTTTTTAATCATATACAATATTAACTGATGGCAATAACATTTGCAAGTTAAATTATTTCAATATATTCTGAAAGAAGAGTATTTACCTTCATACTCCAGTTCTTCAACTTTTATTGAATTTACTCTTGAAAGGGGCGGTCCGATTCTGACATAAGAAATAAATTCCTCCACTAAATTATCATCACCTTCTGCTTCAATTAATACGCTCCCGTCTTCCATATTCCTTGCATATCCTTTTATTGATAATTCCAGCGCCTTTTTAGCGCAGTAATATCTGAAACCAACTCCCTGTACAAGTCCTTTTACTATTATTCTCTTGTGTTTCATTTTGTTTTTAATTTAATTATTTCTCCGAAAAATTCCGATACAATTATTCCTGTGATTATCAGAATACCACCTATTATCTGATGCGTTTGCAATATTTCATTTAATATAAAATAAGAAGAAACTATCGCATAAAAAACTTCAGAGTTATATATCAGACCGGCTTTAACCGGCGTTGTGAATTTTTGAAATTTTATTGTCAGAATAAACGATAGTATTGTTGGAAATAAAATATTAAATAACATAAGAGAAACTGAAGCAGGATTCAATCTTATATAAATTTCTTCCGATAAAATTGAATGTAAAATGAATAATGAAAAAAATCCCAGTATAGTCATTGTGATAAATTGTCCGATAAGCAAAGGTAAGAAGCCTGTTTTCTGTGAATAATAATCTAACAGCACAATTTGAAATGCAAAAGAAATTGCGCAGATAAAGGTTATTAAATCTCCGATGTTTAATGGCTTATGTTCTATACCTGTCAGGTAGTATAATCCAATGAATGATATTATAATTCCAATTATATTTTCTACTTTTGGTTTCTTCTTTACTATTATTACCTGTATAAATGGCAGAAGTAATATATTCGTTCCCGTGATAAATGCTGAATTGGATGCCGTAGTGAATTTTAAACCTGCAGTCTGAGTAATGAATCCAAGAAAAAGAAATATCCCGAGTATTAATCCGTATTTTATTTCTTTAAAAGTTAATAATCTTACCTGTTTGTATAATATTATTATGCAAATAATCAATGATACACCAAACCTTATCAATACAAATGTTACAGGGTCGAAATAATCCAAAGAAATTTTTATCAGTGGAAAGCTTAACCCCCAGCTTATTGTTGCAAAAAGGAGTATTAATTCAGCTTTAAAACTTGATATATTTTTTCCCTTTTCTTCTATATACCTTTCATTCACTTATAATTACCAGATGAGACTTTTTGAGTTATATATTATCAATACCGAAATTATAAACCAGAGTATAGCATTTATGATTAATGGAATATCTCTTGTTAATATATTTGCTGGATTTTCTCCGAGTTTTTTTATATGAATTAAATATAAATAGCGGAATATTCCATATATTACAAATGGTGTTGTATATATTAAATTTTCAGTGTGGAATGTTTTTATTGCCTTCTCAGATACTGTGTAAAGTGCATAGCATATTATTGTTCCTGTTGCTGCTATGGTATTCATCTGGTCAAGAAATACTGTGTCGTAATGGAAAAGAACTTTCCTTTGTATTTCTATATTTTCTTCATCTACCTGAACCAGCTCTGCTCTCCTTTTTGATATTGCTAAAAACAGGGAAATAAAAATTGTCGTTAATATCATCCAGCTTGATAATGGTACCCAGATTGCTACTGCACCGCCAATCACCCTTAACATAAAGCCGGCGGATATGAAAAAAACATCAAGTATTACTATATGTTTTACCCATAGCGAATATAAAATGTTCAGAACAAAATATATAACTAATACTATCCAGAAATAAAAATTCTGTGTAGAACTTAAAAGTATTGTTATTACCAGAATAACTATTGCAAATATTAATGCTTCACTTATTGATATTTTTCCTGATGCAATGGGCCTGTATTTTTTTTCCTTATGTACTTTGTCTGCTTCTTTATCAAGTATATCATTAATTATATATACAATACTTGATGTTCCGCAAAAAGCAAAAAAAGCAATTATAGATTTAAATAAAATTTCAAAATGTAAAAGTTCCCCCGCAAATAAAAGCGGTGCAAATATAAATAAATTTTTTATCCACTGCTTCGGTCTTAATAACTCTAATAATTTTATTACTTTCATCGTTTCAATTGATTTAATATAATAATCATAAATAATTAATTATATTGAAAAAATCGGGTCTTTTTAAAAAAATCAATAGTATAGTAAATAGATTACAAATATAGTCTCAAGACTATATTTTCTTAAATCAATTATAATATAAATTATATTTTAATTTCGTATTTTCAATAATTTATCCATCTCAATTTTTTGGAACGATATTTGCAAACTTATTTATGGTATTTTTGTTTTATGTATTACCAAAAAATTATTTTTTTAAATAAAATTACAATGTTATGAGAAAAGTTTTTCTTTTGTTATTCTGTTTTTCTTTATTTGGGGTTTCATCACAGGTATTATCTCAGGACAATCCGTTATGTAATTTATTTCCAAAATTAGAATATATAAATGTTTATGGAGTCGGGGATTATGAAGCGGTCTGGGGTTATGATAATCAATCGGGAACAATACAACAGGTACCTATTGGCAATGATAACAAGTTTATTCCTTCGCCAATAAACAGAGGTCAGCCTACTCAATTTTACAAAGGCAGACATTACAATGTTTTCAAAACCGCTTTATGTTCCGATGGCTCTTGTCTTACCTGGCGGCTCTTTAACAATGAAGAAACTGCCTGCGGAAAGAAAATTTTACTCTATAAATCCGATGGCGTTCATGTTATGCCGAAAATTTTAGGTACTCCTACTACTTATACTATTACTTATAAAAACCTATCCGGTTATCAGGCAACAGAAGTTAGCATTGTAGATACTATCCCTTATGGTACCGCTTATGTATCTCATACAGGTAACGCTACTGTCTATGGTAATGTCGTCGTCTGGCAAATTGGCACTTTAAATTCCGGTACTATCGGAAGTGTTACTTTAAGTGTTGTTGTTACTGATACTAATGTTACTTCCTTTAAGAATAAAGCATATATGTTCTCCAAAATTAATTGTGTTAAATACAGATCTTATACTGAAGATGTTAATTGTAAACCTTCAGGTGGTTATGAATCAGGTATTGAAAGTTCTTATGATATGTCCTGGGCATTATATCAAAGATATTATACAATTCATAAAGGCTTAGCAACCAGCTTTGTCAGAAATGATAACCCGCTTACCGGATACCCGTTACAATCTCTTATTCCCACTACCGGACCGGAAAATTCCATTGCGCTTGAAACCACACCATTTGATATTATGAAAATATCAAACGCAACTTCTGCTTATGCTGTTGATTATATGCTTGGGGAATACAGAATAGGCGCTGTATTCTCAGCAACAACTAATCCGCCTGAAATTTACAACCACACAAAAGCAGTTTGTGATAGACTTGCTAATTATTCTCTCGACGAATTAAATGTTGTTTTTGTTAATGAAGCACCTTATTATCTGGCAAGATTAACCAATAATAAAAGAAATTACAGCGATGCCAGTATATCATTTTCTGTATATGAAAAACAAAATGAATTCATCATTGATTCTAAGTGGACTTTATCTGAATATCAGGTTCCCGGTAATGTTATTCAGGTCTATAATTTTCAGGTATGGTCTCCTTCTATGACTTATACCAAACAAATTGTCGCTTCTATTATAGATAAATTCAAAGCTCTTAAAAATGTTACTTACACAAGTAATTTCCTGAATGATGCAGATATTTATTTCGTCTCTGCAAATTATTCTAACACCGGCGAAATTAAAATTGTAACAAATAATCTAAAAGAAAATTCAGAGAATGTACAGGTGGAATTTTATGTTACCCGTCAACAGGGTTTATCAGAAGAGAAAATTGTTAGAACTCTGAATATCGAACCGGGCTTGAAAGAACATAAATTGAAATTAGGAATTATGTCCTCTGCAAGAGTTTATATGACAACCCCTGCTGACTTCAAAGATAATGTCTTCCTCGGTGGTGGTGTATATGGTCCTTTCGTCGGAGAAAAAAGCTATCTTAGAGAATTTACTAATATTGTTTCTTCTAATATTCTTCATCTACCCGATGGCTCTTACATTTACCCCGGTGGTGCAAGACTTAAAGCGGATTTAGGGGATTATGTTTTAATTGGTAGGTCTCTCGATGGCGCCTATGACGGTGTCGATATTTCCAGATTTGATAAATTGAGATTTAATTTGTACGCAAAAGGAAAAATTCGTGTATTCCTTGAAGCTTATGCTAATGACAAATATTACTATCCTTATATAATTTTAGATGTTAACGGCGAAAAGGATTTTGAAATCCCATTGCGCTCTTTCAAAATTGACAATCAACCAGTTGATTTGAAATCCGTTTCGCAAATTGGCTTTGAATTCAATAAAGCTGAAAATCCAGACTTCAATTTTGTTGACTATACAGTCAAAGATTTGGCTATTTACAATAATAACCAATTAGCAGTTTCAAATCCCGGTATGGACTTCCAGCTTTATCAGAATTATCCAAACCCATTCAATCCCGTTACCGTTATAAAATTTGACCTGCCCAAACAAACTTTCGTAAAGCTTAAAGTATATGATGTGCTCGGTAGGGAAGTCGCTACTATATTGGATAAGGAAATGCCTGCTGTTACTGGTTATGAAGTTGTTTTTGATGCAAGCAAATTATCATCAGGTATTTATTATTACAAATTAATCACCTCAGACATTACATTATCCCGACGAATGGTTATCATTAAATAATATTACATATTACAACGCTTTTTACACGAGAGGCTGTCCCAAAACAGCCTCTTTTATTTTATATATCCACTTTTTCTGCCAATCAGTTATTAAACAACTTCTGTGAAAATTCTTTATTACCCCACAGGAAGCAGTTAGTTTTATATTAATTTTAAATTGAAAAAATATTTCCAGAGTATATTAAATATTCAGGTATTAACGGCAGTTTAATCCATATATCCGGTCTGAGTAAATTTCATTTTAAATTCTTTGCATTTGGGACAAAAATAAAAATCATCATAAAGTATATGTATAACAGTGTCAACGCTCCGGGAAAAAACTACATTATTGCTGAAGTGAAGTCTAAGTGATTCGTCATCGTAAGGAATTACATTGCCTGAATTACATTTATCACAGCAATGGCTTTCAGAAAGGGCATTCATAACCTTCATTTCCGAACATTCCGTACAATAATAAGGGAAAAGGAAAACTGTTTCGTAATTTAACTTTCCACCTCCGAGCCTCATAGTATTTTCATATCCACATTCGCATTCAGCAGTAATTATATCTCCGTTTATGTCTGAATTTACGGGAACAGAAATAAATGCAAAAAGAACAATAATCGAAATAAATAATGTAATTTTCATAATTCTTATTTTTTTTAAAATTATTATTTGTATGAAATATTTACAATGAAAAACTAAAAACTATTTAATAATCAGATTCCGTATTATTATAAAAATAGCTTTTATCAATTAACATTTTACAGGTTACAACTGAACCTATAAATATTTAAAATGCCTGCAAAGACTGCGAAAAAGTATATTCTCTCGGATTAAATAAGGCAAAAGATTTTATAGAATATTGCAAGTAAATTCTTTTAAGAATTAATAATGCTTCAATGATAAATATTGGCAGATTGAGCTAATTCTTTTTTATTAGGTTTGTAAGTAAAATGATTATTTAATAGCGGGTTGATTTATAGCATTAAAGTTTGGTTAGCTGTATAAATAAAAATTCTATTGTATTTTAATGAAAAATTAAATAAAATTATTACAAATAAATTTTTAAATGGGAGTATTTTAAAAATTTTAAAAAATTAATTATGAAAAGAATAATTTTTATTTTAATCACATTTTATTTTATTCTTACTCAAATTTCCTATTCTCAGGAGACAATAAAAGAAAAGTTTAAAAGGTCTTGTGATACTAAAGATACAACAGAGAAAATGATATTACGCCTGGAAATAGCAAATGAATCTCCTGATTCAGAATATGGTTTATTTTTTCGTGCCTGGCTTTTTAGTTTATTAGGTTACAATGTTGAAGCAATAGAATTATACACAAGAGCAATAGAAATAGACCCGAACTTTGCATATGCCTATAACAACCGCGGAATTGCTTATGCTGATATGGAAAATTACACGCAGGCAATAAAGGATTTCACAAGAGCAATAGAAATAAACCCGAACTATGCAGATGCCTATAACAACCGCGGACTTGCTTATTTTATTTTAGGATATAAAAACAATGCCTGCGAAGACTGGCAAAAAGCATATTCACTTGGATCAATTGAGGCAAAAGATTTACTGAATAAATGTTGCAAGTAAGTTCTTACAATAAGTAATAATGTTTCGATGATAAATATTGGTAGATTGTGATGATTTTTTCCATTTAGATTTTAAAGTGAAATGATTATTTGATATCGGGGTAATTTATAGCATTATAGTATGTATTGCTTTATTCCTGCTTATATAAATTGGATTTTTTTACTGAAAGTAAGTGTGCTATATATTTGTTTTATTGTTAATTAAAAGTTTGCGATTTAATAGGTTAATCGTAATAATACATTCCGAATGTAATTTATGTTTACTGTTATGAGTTTTATATAAAAGAATGTTTTTGAAATTTAAATTAATTTAATTTCTGTTTCTATTAAAATAAAATTATATAATAAATAATTCACAAATCTAAATCATTACAATCATTTCAATAACCGTTTATCAGGCCTTTTTTTATTGCAGGGATTCCCTTTGACATCCATTCAGGCATTTCTGAGTTTTTCAGGTAGTGGTCAAAAAATTGTTTCATTCTGATTGAAAGGTCAACTCTGTTTTGCCATTTTGTTAAATTATGCTCTTCGCCGTTATAGCATAAGAGCCAGGCTTTCTTTCCCAATCGCCTCAATGCATTAAAAAACTCTAACCCTTGTTGCCATGGTACTGCACCATCATTGTCATTACTCATTATTAATAATGGTGTTGTTATTTTATCCACTTTAAACAGAGGACTGTTATCTAAATATAAATCCAGTCTTTCCCATAATGTTGCTCCTATTCTGCTTTGTGTTTGTTCATATTGAAAACTCCGTACTAACCCTGATTCCCATCTGATTCCGCCATAGGCGCTCGTCATATTTACAACAGGTGCACCGGACATAGCAGCCTTAAATAAATCCGTTCTTGTAACTATGTAAGCCACCTGATACCCGCCCCAACTTTGTCCCTGTAATCCTAAATTGCTTCTATCTATATAATTTCGCTCAAGCAATGCTTCTGTTCCGCTAAGGACTATATTAAAGGCACTTTCGCCGGGATATCCTATTTTATATGTTATATCAGGTATAAATATTATATATCCATTACTGTTATAAAGTGGAAAATTTATTACCGAACGGCTTGGATTTGGTATATAATGTGTATGATATCTGTCTGTATATCTTTCATAAAAATAAACTATCATTGGATATTTTTTTAAAGTGTCCAGATTCTCCGGCTTATATAGTATTCCCTTATGTTCTGTTCCTGTTGTATCTTTCCATTTTACTAATTCTATAGTTCCCCAAATATATTTTTCCTGTTGAGGATTTGCATATGATAGTTTTTCATAATTGGAAAAATTCAAATCACTTATCCACAAATCAGGATATTCTCTATATGATGATTTCTGCCAGATTATTTTTTCAGCATTCTTTGCCTTTATTGGTTTTGAAAAAGTATTGTCAAGTTCTATTAATTTATCCGGTGCTTTGTTATTACTTAAATTTATTTTATAAAATCCTTCCTTTAATGTCTCTTCATTTTTATATTGAAGTAGCAAATCATTTGTTGTTGAAATGAATATTGAGTCTTTATTCAGGTTGATATATCTGTATTCTGATTTTAATTCTCTGCCTTTTGTAAGATTAATTGGATTTTGAATATTTTTCGGGTCAACTTTCCAGATGTCATATCTGTCATATATAAGAACATATTCATCATTTTCTAACCAGCCTGCAATACCATACGGTTCTGGTGGCGCCGGAGCGTCGTTTAATTCATCTGATAATTTTATATCTTCTGGCATTGTAATTTTTGTATAACTGTTATTAGCTAAAGAATATGTGTTCCAGCTGCTATCATTCCTGTTCCAGAAAATTATATAGTTGCTTCCCGGAGATAATTCTGCTGTATATTGATGCTTCGTTAAAATCTTTATTCTTTCTCCAGTATTTAAATTAATAAGATAAACATCTTTATATGACGGGTCTTCCCAGGATACTAACCTGTAATATGGTGAATAGGAATATCCTATCGCATAATCTGAATTTTCATTTGCAATATATTTTACTTCCTGAATTGTCGAATCTGCAATCAGAATTAAACTTTTCTCTTCTGTGTTATATACTGCATCGTAACTTCTTTTCTTATCTTTATCAAGCTCTTTTAATTGCTGGCTTTGTAGTCTGTCATCATCAGTATTCCATATATCTAATTTGAATTTTTCTTCTTCAAGTAAAGTATCTTTTGGCTCCTGATAAATTTTTGGTGCGGCTCCGAAAAATAATCTTTTACCATTATCAGAAAATTTAAGGTCTTTATTTGCGCTGATTTCCCAGTCAGGTGGTAAAAAATAACTGTTCGTGTCTGCAATTTTAATTGCTGTGTTCAATGAAAGTTTTTCAGGTTTTTTATCTCTTTTCCAGTAATATAAACTGTACCTTTTAACTTCTGTTGTATCTTTTGAAAAAAGGAAAGCGGTTTGAATTCCGCTTGTGTCAATTGTTATATTTGTTGCTTTTCCTTTACCATTGAAAATTTTTCTCTTTGTTCGTTCGCTGTAATTGAAAATAAAAACTTCAGAGTTTATTGTTTTGTTATCTGTACTGTCATAGGTCAAAGTTATATAACTTAAATTATCACCATTTTTAGATAATGAAAAATCAAAAACATTATCTACATTTAATATGATTGAATCCTTTGAAATATCATAGACATTTAAGTCGTATGTATCTTTAACCTTTGTTGTTTTCACTTCCTTTTTTGTTTTTCCCTTTTCTTCAACCGGTTTTTCTTTTGCCTCAGTCAGATATACAATAACAGGTTTTGAATTTTGATTTTCCGCTATAAGAAATTTCTTAAAGTCTGGAATTTTTATTATTGTATCAATATTTTGATTTATTGTAAATTTCTTTAAAAGTTTTATACATAAGGTATCCTTCGGAAGTTCTTCTGTTTTTTTCTTTTCTAGTTTGAGTTTCCTTATTAACCCGTATGGTGGTTTGGTTTTAAACACTATGAAGTTACTGTTAGGAGAATACTTAATATCATATCCGCGGTAAAATGTATCAGTTTTGTTTAATTTTAAATCAATATTTATCAATAATCCATCTCCTTTTTGCGGATTTATTTCATAACTTACATAGTTTCCTGTATTGTCAATGTTAGGTTTTTCCAACCTTTTCCACATTTCATATACGGAGTGGTCAAGTACAAGTTTTGTATTTATTGTGTCTTTTTCCTGAGAGTATGATACAGCGGATATAATCAGTATTAAGATTATTTTTAATAATAGTATATCAATTTTTATTTTCATTTTACTTGGAATTTTTTATTAAATTTAAAAGAATTAATTTATAATAAACTTAAATAAAAAATAATGAATAAAATGAAAAAATTATTTTTTTTAATATTTACATTTTTTCTTTTTAATGCAGTCAATTCTCAAAATTTAAATCTTCCCATTATGAAATATGACCTTCCACCAATTATAGATATTGAGGTATTTTTCGGAGACTCTGAGATTTCAGGTGTGCAATTATCACCTGATGGGAAATATATTTCCTTCAGAAAACCTTTCAAAGATGTGATGAATATCTGGATTAAAGGGATTGATGAACCTTTTGAAGCCGCAAGACCTATTACAGCTGATACTAAAAGACCCATAACTGGTTATTTCTGGAGCAGAGATAGTAAATTGATTTTATATGTTCAGGATTTTGGCGGTGATGAAAACTATCGTGTATATTCAATTGACCCGAATGGTTCTATTGACGAAAATACCGGCGTTCCTGTTCCCAAGGATTTAACTCCATTGGAAAAAGTTAGAACTTATATTTTAAGTGTTCCTAAAAATGACCCGGGAAATATTATTGTTGGAATTAATGATAGAGACCCGCAATATCACGATTTATATAAAGTTAATATAAAAACAGGCGAAAGAACTTTGATTTTACAAAATGAAGAGAAAGTTATGACTTTCCTTGTTGATGATTATGGTGTTGTCAGAGGTGCATTACGGCAAAAAGATGACGGCGGAGAAGAACTGCTGAAATTGTCAGATAATAAATTTATCAGGGTATTTGATGTTTCTTTTGAAGAATCTATTGATTTCCACGGTTTCGCTGAAGACCCAAATTATATCTATATTAGTTCCAATAAAGGTGAGGATGTTGATTTAACAAGATTGATGAAAATGGATTTGTCTTCCGGTAAGTATGAAATTCTTGAGTCTGACCCTGAAAATGAAGTTGACTTCGGGGGCATTTTAATTTCCGAGAAAACAAGAAAACCTATTTTTACTTATTATGTTTCCGATTATGTCAGATATTATTTTAAGGATAAAGAATGGGAAGAATCAATTAATAAAATTATGGACAAACTTCCCAAAGGTCAATGGTTTGTAACAAGTATGACAGAAGATGAAACAAAAGTTATTATTTATATTACCAGAGACGTTGACCCAGGCAGTGCTTATTTATACGATAGAAAAACGGGAGACTTAAAATTCCTTTACAAATCTCGTCCGAATTTACCAAGTGAATACCTTGCTGAAATGAAACCAATTAAATATACAGCAAGAGATGGTTTAACAATTCCTGCCTATCTTGTTACTCCATTAGGAGTAGAATCAAAAAATTTACCTGCTGTTGTTTTTCCGCATGGTGGTCCATGGGCAAGAGATAATTGGGGATATAACACAATTGCCCAATTCCTTGCTAACAGAGGATATGTTGTTTTAATCCCTAATTTCAGGGGCTCTACTGGTTATGGTAAAAAGTTTCTTAACCTCGGGAATAAACAATGGGGTACCGGCACTATGCAACATGATCTTTCTGATGGTGTTCAGTATTTAATAAATAGTGGTATCGCAGACCCTAAAAGAATTGCAATTATGGGTGGTTCCTATGGTGGTTATGCAACTCTTGCGGGTTTGGCATTTACTCCTGATTTATATGCTGCTGGGGTTTCTATTGTTGGTCCCTCGAATTTAATTACATTAATAAAATCTATTCCGCCGTACTGGGTACCAATGATTAAAACTTTTGATATAAGGTTGGGAAGTCTTGATAATCCAGAAGATGTTGAAAGATTAAAATCACAATCACCTTTATTCTATGCAAAAAATATTAAAGCACCTTTATTGGTTATTCAGGGAGCAAATGACCCGAGAGTTAAACAAGCGGAATCAGACCAGATTGTTGCAACATTAAGGGATTTAAATAGGGAAGTTGAGTACCTGCTTGCAAAAGATGAAGGGCATGGATTTTTAGGAAAATTAAACAGACTCGCAATGATAGCAAAGATTGATAAATTTCTTGAAAAATATCTCGGCGGGAGAAGTCAGGAAAAATATTCCCCGGATATACAAAAGAAACTTGAAGAATTAACCGTGGATATTAGTACAGTTAAACTTCCTGAAAATATGGAATTGGAAATAGAACTTGCACAAAAAGCAAAATTACCTGAAATACAGAAGGAAAAGTTTGTTGAAACCCAACTGAAGTATAATATAAAAACAAAAATTATGGGTCAGGATTTTAGTTTCAGGCTTGAAAGGGCAATTAAATCCCTGCCTGATAAAAAATTTGAAATAAATGATGTTACTATTATGCCAATGGGTGAAATAACTGTTACATTTACTATTGATGAAAATTTACTACCAGTTTCTATAATTACTAAGCAAGGTAAAGATGAAATTTCAAATTTAAATTTTTTAAAGGATAAAATTACAGGGTATAATATTATTAATAATGTTAAAAAAGAAATTGATTTTAAACTCGAAAAACAGGCCTTGTCCGATGGTGGCTATCTTGATGTAATTTTAGGATTAATTAAATATTCAGGAAAACCAGTTTATACTGCAGTCTATAGTGCTTCAGCAAATTCACTGAAGTTTTTAAAAGCTGAATTTGTGGATAATGAAAGTGTAATTATTAATGGTGATGTTTATAAATGTTTTAAAATAAAATTAACAAACCTTGAAGATAATACTTCTGAATATTATTGGTACAATGAATCAAATCCGATACAATTGGTGAAAAGTGAAACACTGTTACCACCTGAATATGGCGGAGGTGTAATGATTACTGAAATATCAAAATGATTTTATTGAGTTTTAATAATTTTTAAGAAATAAGAAAGTTATATATCTGCAAATGATTAGTGATGAGGTAAAAAAACTGACTTATGATTTTCTTGTTAATTTGCTGGGTAGTGAAAATGTATTAAATGATGATTATAGCAGAGAAATTTATAGTAAAGATAATACCGAGGACTTAAAGTTTTTTCCTGACTTTGTAATTAAACCAATTAATTCTGAAGAAATATCCGAAGTATTAAAGTTTGCAAATAAATTTAAAATTCCGGTAACACCAAGAGGTGGAGGGACAGGCCTTTCTGGTGGTGCTTTACCTTGTGATGGCGGAATTGTAATTTCACTTGAAAGAATGAATAGAATAATTGAAATAGATGAAAAGAATTTTCAAGTAGTTGTTGAACCCGGGGTTATTACTGAGGTTCTGCAAAAAGAATGTGAAGGTAGGAATTTGTTTTATCCTGTTGACCCTGCTTCAAGTGGAAGTTGTTTTATTGGCGGTAATGTTGCGGAATGTGCAGGCGGTCCGAGAGCTGTTAAATATGGTGTAACTAAAGATTATGTTTTATCATTAGAAGTTGTGTTACCTGATGGAGAAATTATTACAACTGGTTCAAGAACTCTAAAAAATGTTGTTGGTTATAATCTAACTCAATTATTTGTCGGAAGTGAAGGTACACTCGGTATTATTACAAAAATTATTCTGAAATTAATTCCCTTACCAAAAATAAGAAAAGCATTATTAGTAGCCTTCAATAATCCGAGAGATTGTATTGCTTCCGTAGCAGAGTTCTTCCGTGAAAATATAAACCCTTCTGCATTAGAATTTTTAGAAAAAGATGCAATTAAAGCTGCAGAAGCGCATATTGATAAGAAGTTTCCTAACTCAGATGCTGAAGCGCAACTGTTGATAGAACTTGATGGTGATAGTGAAGAGAGTTTATATAATCAGATGGAGAAAATTTCTGAAATATCTGAGAAATTTGGTGCCATTGATATTGTTTTAGCTGATGATAAAAATAAATTTGATGAATTATGGACATTGAGAAAATCTATTGGCGAAGCTGTTAAATCTATTTCTGTCTATAAAGAAGAGGATACTGTAGTTCCAAGATTTCATCTCCCTGATTTGCTGATTGGGACAAAAAAAATTTCTAAAAAATATAATATAAGAACGATATGTTATGGTCATGCAGGTGATGGGAATTTGCATATTAACATTTTAAAAGATAAAATGGGTGATGAAGAATGGAATAACAGTATAAACAATGCAATTGAAGAAATTTTTCATCTTACAGTTTCCTTAGGTGGTACGATTTCAGGTGAACACGGGATTGGATTTACACAAAAAAGATTTCTAAACATTGCGTTATCTGATACTCAGATAGAATTAATGAAATCAATAAAGAAATTATTTGACCCAAATAATATTTTAAATCCAAATAAAATTTTCCTATGATTAAAAGTGAATTATTATATAGAGTTCTTTATGCTCATACTGATATGATGGGTGTTATTTATTATGCTAAATATTTTGAATATTTTGAAGCTGGTAGAAATGATTTGTTAAGAAATCTTGATTATCCTTACATATTGCTTGAAGAAAAGGGTTATGCACTGCCTGTAATTGAAGCTCACTGCACTTTCCATAAAGCCGGAAAATACGACCAGCTGTTAAGAATTGTTACTATGATGAAAGATATTCCATCAGTAAGATTAAAGCTTGAGTATGAAATCTATAATGAAGAAAATTTGTTAGTCTCGGGTTGTACGATTCATTCTTTTGTAAACAATAAAACATTAAAGCCTGTAAGACCGCCGGAAGACTTTATGATACTGATAAAAAGTAAATTTAAATAATATGAATTATTATAAAAATTTTGATTTTGCAGCTGCTGATAAATTAATCAGGTTGGCATTAAAGGAAGATGTTGGGAAAGGTGATATTACTTCCAATTTATTAATTCCGGATAAGGCAAAATCTTCCGCAAATATTCTTTTAAAGGAAAAAGCGGTAATTTCCGGATTGAGAATCTTTCAAAGGGTTTTCAAAATAGTTGATGATAAAATTAAGATAAAATTTTTTACTAAAGATGGTGAAGTATATCCGGCAGGTACAATAATTGGTACCGTTTATGGAAATACAAAAAATATTTTGAAGTGTGAAAGATTATCACTTAATATTTTGCAAAGAATGAGTGGAATTTCTACATTTGTTAAATCTTTAGTAAATAAGCTTAATAATCCCGATATAAAAATTCTTGACACAAGGAAAACAACTCCGAATTTCAGAATATTTGAAAAATTAGCGGTGGTAATCGGTGGTGGTTTTAATCACAGATTTGGATTATATGATATGATTTTAATTAAAGATAATCATATTGTTCAAGCCGGGGGTATATTAAAAGTTATTGATATATTGCAAAAGAAAAAAATAAAAAAATATCTTACTGAAATTGAAGTTAAAAGTGTGGAAGAATTTAAGCTTATCTATCGGTATGGTAAAGAACTATTTGATATTGTTATGTTAGATAACTTTACAATAAATGATGTAAAAAAAGTTGTCGGTATAAATAATGGATTATTCAAATTGGAGCTATCAGGTGGTATTAATTTGAAGAACATACATTTATATTCTAAACTTAAAGGCATTAATTATATTTCCATCGGTTCCGTTACACATTCTTATAAATCAGTTGACATTTCACTTGATTTTAAATAATGAATTAATTTATTTTTAACTTTACTTAAATAAAAAAAATACTATGATTAAAAAGATTTTTCTTTTCGCTTTGAGTGGTATTATTTTTTTATTGCTGTTTAATGGTTGTGGGAAGAAAAGTTCTCTTTATTTTTGTGAGGATTATGTAGATGGTAAAGAAATTGGTGTTAGTAACAGATTCACACCGGGCTATCTGACCGTTATGGTAGATTTAAGGCCTGAGAATAGAAAAGTGGGTGTTGATGATGTGGATTTAATTTTAACGCAGATTAAAGATGAAAATGGTGATGAAATAGCTGAAAAGGAAATTGATATAATTCCTTTTACTGTCAGAGCAGAGTGGGATTATTTGTATTTTCAGGATAAAGAGAGACTCGGTTTCAAACTGCCAGGAACTTATCGTGTTACATTAGCAGATAAGAACGGAAAAAAAATTGCTTCCGGCGAAGTAGAAGTGGTTAAGAAGTAATTCTTACTGATTAAACAATCCGGTTTAAACAGAGGGGAAAGTAAATCTTGATTTACTTTTTAGTATTATTATTTTCATATATTTAGTTTATTTTTTACAACAATATGTTTGAAAAGATTAAGACTTTATCGAAAGATACATTAATATATGGTACTAATACTATAATTGGTCGGTTTATAAATTTCCTATTTGTTCCCCTTTATACCAATATTTTTGCACCGGGTGAGTTTGGTATTGTTGCTAACATTTACGCATACATTGCCATCTTAAATGTCTTTTTCACGATTGGTTTGGAGTCTGGTTATTTCAGATTTGCAGCAACTCTGGAAGTCGGGAATGCAAAAGAAAATTTTACTCACCCGTTTATAGGAATTTTTCTTAATTCATTGGTTTTATCTTCAATCCTTTTTCTTTTTTCAAAAAATCTTTCCTGGCTTTTTCAGGTTCCTGAAGGTAGAGATTATATTTTAAAATACACCGCGATAATACTTTTCTTTGATGCTGTTTCTATTGTTCCGTTTGCCTATCTGAGATTATCACATAAACCTGTGAAGTTTGTAATAATTAAGTTAATAAATATTGGTGTAAATGTATCACTTAATTTTATTTTAATACTTGGATTCAGATGGGGAATTGATGCTATTTTTATTAGTAATGTTGTTGCATCAGTGGTAACGTTTTTATTACTATCACCAATTGTTTTTAAGAATGTTTCATTTAGTATAAACAAAAATTTAATTTCTGAGCTATTAAGATTTTCTTTGCCATACATACCGGCAGGTATTAGTTCCAATATTATACAGGTTATTAGCAGGCCTATGATTTATCTTGTTACAAAGGATTATTCGGAGGTTGGGATTTTTCAGGCGAATTATAAATTGGGAATATTTATGATGCTCTTTGTATCAATGTTTGAGTTCGCCTGGCGGCCATTTTTTATGCAAAACTATAAAGACCCGAATGCAAAAAATCTTTTCTCTAAAGTATTAACACTTTTTACATTAGCAGAAGCATTTCTCTTTATTGTTTTAACTTTATTTATTAATGATATTGTTAAAATTAAATTTTTTAATAAAGGATATTTAATTGGTCAGGCATATTGGTCTGGCTTGAATATTGTTCCTATTGTTTTATTTGCTTATCTGATTTATGGTATTTATATTAACCTGATGCCGGGAATTTATATAATGAAAAAAACTAAATATCTTTCCCTTATTACGGTTGTTGCTGCTTTAGTAAATATATTGCTGAACTTAGCTTTAATCCCTCTTTTTGGAATTTTAGGTTCTGCTATTGCTTCATTATTTAGTTATATTTCTATGGCTATTGGAATATTTCTTGTTGTAAATAAATATTATAAAATTCAATATGAATATATAAAATTGCTCAACATTTTTATTTCAATTTTTATTACTATTATTTTATTTTATTATGTAAGTTCATTTGCAGGGTCAGGTCTCATTTATTTTAAAATTATTCTTTTCTTTGCTTTTATAACTTTGATTTTTATATTTAAAGTTATAAAAATTGAAAATGTTAAATTTGTTGTCCAAAAATTATTTAGTAGATAAATTTATCTGAAAAATGAAAAATACTCAAAACTTAGATGAAAATGATAAGAAGAAAAATCTAAAAGATAATGTTTTCTCTTCACCTTTTAATAAGAAAGAGAAAAAACCTAAAACTTCTTTCAAAGAAAAATTAATTAAATATAAGATTAATATACTATACTTCCTGATTCCTTTACTTTTGATAATTGTAGTCTTGTTGTTTATCACAGGAGGAAATAAAGATATTATAGAAAAGGAAAAAAGGTCAATTAGAAATTATCCTACCGGATTAGAATCCAATATTGAATCTCTTTTATTTTATCTGCATAATGATGAACCTTTACCTGATTCAGTGAAATTTTATTTTGATGTTGTTTCCTATATTGAGTCAAATTTCAATGAAAACTGTGGCTTAAAGCGTCTTAAGGAATTGTTGTCTAAAAGAGGCTTTGTCCATAGTATTGTTATAGAAAGTAAAACATTTAAAGATTTTGGTATTAATAGCTGGATTTATAGAACTAATTTTTTAGAAGGTGATTTTATAAATGTTGAATATATTATTGACTTTGAATTTAAAAATGATACAATTTTTTTGAAATCATTTGAACTTCTTTCAGAAATTCGAAGGGAAAAAGAAATTATTGGTATTCCTTTAAAAGATACTTCAAATGTCAAAAAGAAGAAAAAGGAGACTGAAGTCATTATTATTGATTCTTCAGCTAAAAGGAAGGTGGATTCCGTTAAGAAAATTGATGAATTAAAAGAAAATAAAGAATTGAAAGAAACTGAAATAAAAGAAGGTGAAAAGGATACCGATAATGAACAGAAAGAGAAGAAAGAAAAAGACAATATCAGAAAATCAGAAAAAGAAGAAGGTCTGAAAGATGATGATAAAAAATAATTTCCGTAAAATATTTTTTATTTTTATAATATTATTTGTTTTTTTAATGTTATTTTTTTCTTTTTTGAATTTAGATTTAACTTTTGGGAATAAAAATTATCCTAACATTTCAGAATTTAAAACCGGAGGAGAAACATTATTAGATTCCCTGAATTTACTTTTAGATAAAAGGGTTGCAGTTATTACAAATCAAACAGGTATTTTGCCTGATGGTCAGCATCTTGTCAAATCCTTAACTGAAAAAAATATAAATATTGTAAGGATATTTACACCGGAACATGGGTTTTTTAGTGATGATGGATATCAGGAGAATTTATTTGGTATTCCTGTAATTTCTCTTTATGATAAACAGAAAAATATTAAGGATGAATATTTAAATGATATAGATGTTTTAATATATGATATTCAAGACCTTGGGGTCAGATTCTATACTTATACATCAACTCTTTATCTTACAATGAAAGATGCAAAGAAAAACGGGATTCAGTTTATAATATGTGACAGGCCGGCAATGCATAATTTGAATTATGTCTCAGGTTTTCTTCTTGAACCCGATTTTTCATCTTTTGTTGGAATGATTCCTACACCAGTTTGCTACGGAATGACAACCGGAGAACTCGGAAATTATCTTAAATCTGTTTTACAAGGAAATGGAAATATAATGAATTTAAAAATTATGAAAATGCAAGGATATAACAGAACTACAGACTTTAAAAACCTGAATATTAAATGGGTTAATCCATCTCCAAATATAAGAAATTTAGAGTCTGCGCGTCTATATCCTGCTCTTTGTTTTCTTGAAGGAACAAATATTTCGGAAGGCAGGGGGACAGAGTTTCCATTCACATTATTCGGGTCACCTTTTTGTAATTCTGATTTATTATTAAATGAATTAAGTAAGTATAGTTTAAGTGGAGTTGATTTTCAAAAAACAGAATTTACACCTGTAAAAGATAAATCCGGTTATGTACCTAAATATTGTAATGAGAAATGTTATGGAATAAAAATTACGTTAACAAACTTTCAGGAATATAAACCGATGGAAACTGCAATCGCAATACTCCTGAGTTTAAAGAATCTTGAAAAAAACTTTAAATGGATAAATAACAACTTTATTGACAAGTTAGCGGGAACAAATAAACTGAGAATTATGATTAATAATAATGAATCATATAATTATATTTTGAAATCCTGGCAAAGTGATGTAGAAAATTTTAAAAATAAAATAAATAAATTTTTATTATATTAAATAAATTACAAAAATATGATAGGAGAAATAATTTTTAATTACAAAGTAATAAAGAAAATAGGGGAAGGTGCAAAGGGGACTGTTTATTTAGCACAGAATCAGGTATTAAAGGAAAAATTTGTAGCAATTAAAGTTTTAAATCCTGCCCTTTCTTCTAATGAACAATTTAAATCGCACTTTATCAGTGAAGCGAAGATTTTATCTAATCTTAATCACCCGAATATTGTATCGATAATGGATTTCATTGAACAAAATGGAAACCTGATGTTTTTAACAGAATATGTACAAGGATATCCATTAGATATTTATGTAGAGAAAATAAATGGCCCGATACAAGAGAATAGACTTGTTAGTATCTTTTCAAAGATTTTAGATGCCTGTCAATATGCTCACAAAAAAGGAGTCTTACACGGAAACATAAAACCTTCCAATGTAATTTTACTTGATAATGATGTTCCGAAAATACTTGATTTCGGTATTGCGAAAGTATTTAATGATAAATCCTTTATCTCTTTAACTGATAATTTTAAAGGTACAATAATGTATATGAGCCCTGAGCAAATCAAGGGTTTAGATTATGATTTTCGCTCTGATATTTATTCACTTGGGGTTGTTATGTTTTATTCACTTACCGGTCGAAAGCCCTTTGAATATAATGTATCAAGTGAATATTTGATTAAAGATAAGATTTTGAGAGAATCTCTACCACCAATAAGAAATTATATCCCAAATATTTCTCAGGAATTAGAATCGATAATAACTAAAGCAACACAAAAAAATCCGCTGGATAGATTTAGCAGTTACAGCGAATTAATTAGTGCGTTAGAAAATTACAGACTCTTAAAAGGTGGTGTGAAATTCGCAAATATTGAACAACCCAAATTGAATATTGATAAGGTTCAAGAGAAAAAAGTATTCACAATGACAACTCCGGAAAATCAAACTGATTATACAAAAGTCAACTACCCGGGTAATACATATTATCAAGACTCAGGAATCCCAGGTTATCAACATCAACAGCCAAAAAAGGGAAACTTGATTCCGGTAATAATTGCTATTGTAGTTGCTATGATATTTTTAATTGCAGGGATTTTAATTTATAAATTTGTTAGTTCAGAAAATCTTTTTAAGCAAAAGCCAGTTACTCAAAGGGGAATTGATACTCTGAATAAAAATGGTGAGAATGATATTTATGATAGTAAAACAAGACCAAAATTATATTTTTGTGAATCATACGATCCAGAACTTGGGGAAATAGGAGTTAGTGATAGATTTACAACTGGCTACCTTACAGTAATGGTTGATTATAGACCTATTAAAAAGTCAGTCGGTATAAAAAATGTTTATATAAGAATATCACAAATTAAAGATGAATTCGGAAATAAAATAAAAGAAAAAACTATTCGCACCATCCAATTTACTGTTCAGCCGGAGTGGAATTATATTTATTTTCAGGATAAAAAGAAAATTAATTTCACAACTCCTGGGACATACAAGGTTACGCTTTTAGATAATAAATATAATTATATTACACACGGGGAAGTTGAGATTGTAAGATAAATAACTTCGTTTATGTTTAAATATATTTTTATTGCTGTACTTAATTTATCAATGATATTTTTTTTGTCTTGTGAGAATGAGCAAAAGAATAATATTAATAATGAGTTAAAAAACGATAGTATGGTTATTCTTGATGATACTATTTCATTAATTTTTGTTGGTGATATTATGATGGGAAGCACTTATCCATCAAATGATTTGCCACCTGATGATGGTAAATATTTATTTAAAGATGTCAGTGAAATATTACAGGATGCGGATTTAACAATTGGTAATTTAGAAGGACCATTGTTGGATAAAGGTGGTTCGCCTAAAATATGCGATGGATGCGTTGCATTTAGGACACCTACAAGATATGCGAAATATCTCAAAGAGGCTGGCTTTGATTTCGTGAACCTTGCAAATAATCACTCTAATGATATGGGGCTGGAAGGTAGAATAAGTACAAAAACAACTCTTGATTCTCTTGGTATCGGATATTTTGGCTTAAGGGAAAAACCTTTCTGTAATATAGTTTTAAAGAATAGGAATATTATTTTCACAGGCTTTGCAAGAAACCACTACCTGAATGATATTGAAAAAGCATTAAATATTATTGAAGAAATTAATAATGATACATCAATTATTGTAGTTTCAATACACGCAGGAGCAGAAGGTGAATCTTCTGTTAATGTTACGAGAAAGCGGGAATTTTATATGAATGAGGATAGGGGAAATATATATGAATTCGCTCATAAAATGATTGACTCTGGAGCAGATGTTATATTTTGTCATGGCCCGCATGTCCCAAGAGGGATTGAGTTATATAATGGTAGAATTATTGCCTATAGCCTCGGTAATTTTTGTACTTATGGGAAATTTGGATTTTCCGGGAAACTTGGTTTAGCCCCTATTTTAAAAATTTTTATAAATAAAAATGGTGAATTTTTACACGGAAGAATATTTCCCTGCAAACAAATAAAAAGAGGTATTCCTGTTCTTGATAAAAGTAATGCTGCGATAAAATTAATAAGAAAATTATCCACACATGATTTCCCGGAAAGTCAATTATTAATTACTGATGATGGCATTATTAACATTAATGAGATAAATTAATGAATGATAAATTTAGTATTTTATGTTATTTTTCTCTAAATAATTTATAAGTTTAAAATGTAATTTGATTTATTTAATTTTGTATAATTTGTTAAGTATTTTAGGTTTTTATAAATAAAGTTTTTAAATAATTAATTAAATAAGATTGAGACTAAGGAATATTAAACGATTTTATACAAGTAGTTCGATAAAGGAAATTGGAAAATTGTTTCGTAAGAAATTTTCAGTTTCAAAGAATACTTATTCTCTTGTAATTGGAAGTCAGCGGGATATGACGAAAATTTCAATAGATATTTTTGTTGAAGCAAAAGATAACAGTTTGATATCTGTTTATACAACTAATACTCATTTGCAATTACAGAAGAGTAATTATTTTATTTTAAGCAGTGTACTTGATGAGGTAATTTTTGTTTCCGAAAACAATAAGACTGTTTCAGGTTTGATTATATCACAACAGGGGGATTGTGCTTTATATTCTAATATTGATAAAAAGTTATTACGAAGTGATTTTAGAAAATTAAGTTCCGAAAAGTTGATTTCTGCAGTAGCATTATCATTAATTGAAAGTTAATAAAATAATCATTTGATTATCCCGGTTATAAATTTTTATATTGATTTTCCAATTAGTTGGAACAAAAAAGATTTGAAAATATTTAAATATAAAGTGAAATATATCGCTCAAAAAATTTTTTCTCTTGAAAATCAAATATGTGATGTTATAAATTTGAATTTAACTGATGATAGTAAAATTAAGGATTTAAATAAAAAATATTTGAACCATAACTATGAAACTGATGTTCTGACTTTTAGATATGATAATGATTTTACTGAAGCTGATGTTATAATTTCTGTGGAGACGGTAAAATCCAATGCAAAGAAATATAAAACGACTTTGATGAATGAATTGTTTAGAGTAATCATACATGGTATTTTGCACATTTGTGATTATTCTGACAATACAAGGAAAGAAAAAATGATAATGCGTCAAAAAGAAGATTTTTATTTAAAATTTTTAAAGGATTTTGAAAATGTATCACGAAAGAATTCTTGAGATAATAATGTACATATTAAAAGAATTGAAGCGTCAAAAAGACTTGAATGATATTGATTACAAGGAATTAATTCGGTTTGGATATAGTGATTCTGAAATTAATGCTGCAATTGCTTGGATTTATTCCAAAATTCAGGAAGATGAGAAAGTATTCTTTAAAAATATAAGTTCTCCTAAATCTATTAGGGTCTTGAACCCGGCAGAGCAAAGATTATTTACTCCAGAGTCGCTTGGGTATTTAATTTCTTTGAAAGAACTTGGTTTAATTTCTGAACAGGATTTCGAATTTATTATTGACAAGATTTCAACTTCTGCTGTTTTCAGAGTGGAATTGTCGGAATTAAAGCCAATTATATCTGCTTTTGTTTTAAATATTGATGACCCTAATGATAAAAGAAACAGATTAATAATTAATAATAATGATACGATAAATTAATTATAAATTATGGCAAAATCTTTAGTCGTAGTCGAGTCACCATCTAAAGCAAAAACTGTTAATAAATATCTGGGAAAAGATTATATAGTTGAAGCAACAGTTGGGCATATAAAAAATCTACCTGAAAATGATTTCGGTGTTGATATTGATAATGGTTATAAACCTAAATTTGTTACTATTGAAGGGAAAGAAAAAATTATTAATAAAATTACAAGTCTCGCAAAAAAATCTGAAAAAATTTTCATAGCTACCGATCCTGATAGAGAGGGAGAAGCGATTGCATGTGATATTTCTGATGAAATTAAAAAGATACAAGGTAACAATATCCCGATTAAACGTGTTCTCTTTGAAGAGATAACGAAAACCGGTATTCAAAGAGCAATGGCAAATCCTAAAGATATTGATTTGAATCTTGTTGATGCTCAGACGGCAAGGCGCGTGATGGATAGAATATTAGGATATAAGGTGAGCCCGTTTCTTTGGAAAGTGTTTTATTACGGACTCTCTGCTGGTAGAGTGCAATCTGTTGCATTAAAGCTTATTTGTGAACGGGAAGAGGAAATAAAAAATTTCGTTCCTATAGAATATTGGTCAATTGATGCAATTTTTTCAAAACCATCCGGAAGAAGTAAATCTTTTCATTCAAAACTCTATAAGATTGATAATAATATAATTAAATATAATGGAGAAGACCCAAAGATTGCAGATATCGAACAGGCACATAAGATTCTCGAAGATTTAAAAGATAACAAGTTTAAAATTATTGATATTCAATCTAAAGAGGTCAAAAAAAATCCTCCACCTCCTTTTACTACGAGCGTATTACAACAAATAGCATCAACTCAACTTGGATTTTCACCTAAAAAAACTATGTTACTTGCTCAAAAATTGTATGAAGGAGTTGAAATTGTTAAGGGTGAAGGTAACGTTGGTTTAATAACATATATGAGAACAGATTCTACAAGAGTGAGTCCTGAAGCAATAAATTCAGTTAGAAAATTTATTTCCAAAAATTTTGGTGATGAGTATTTGCCAAAGGAACCAAACATATTTAATAAGAAATCAAAAAATGTTCAGGAAGCGCATGAAGCTATAAGACCAACAGATGTAAATATACTACCAGAGAGTTTGAAAAAAATTGATAAAAATTTATTTTCCCTTTATAAGTTGATTTGGGAAAGGTTTGTTGCTTCACAAATGGAGAAGGCAACTTTAAATCAGAAAACCATTTTAATAAAAGCAATTAGTCCGAAAGGTATTAATAGAGAGTATATATTTAAAACTGTAGGAAGTGAAATTTTATTCAGTGGATTTTTAAAGCTTTATAAAGAAGTTAAAGAAGAGAAGACTGAAGATGAAGATGAAGAAGATAATATTTTACCAGAATTGTCAATTGGAGAATTTTTAAAAGCATTGTCTATAAATAAAAATAGACATGAAACAAAACCTCCGCCAAGATATACAGAAAGTAGTTTAATTAAACAGCTTGATACTCTGGGCATTGGAAGACCAAGTACATATGCTTTAATTGTCTCGACTGTTATTGATAGAAAGTATGTGGAGTTGAAAGATAGAAGATTGTATGCATCGAAACTTGGAATGGAGGTTAACAAAATATTAGGGGAGTATTTTAAAGATGTTATAAATTATGAATTTACCGCTAATATGGAAGATGAGTTAGATACGATTGCCAATGGTGATAGTACATATCAGAAAGTGTTAGATGATTTTTATAAGCCCTTTATAAAAGATTATAATCTTGCAGAATCAGAAATTAAAAATATTAAAAATAGTTTGATTATAAAAACTAATATCCTTTGTCCTGAATGTGGTGAAAAAACCGGAGCTAAAATGCTTAAAAAATGGGGAAGAAATGGTCAGTTTCTTACTTGCGAAAGGTATCCAAAATGTAAGGCGACTGCTAATGTTGAAGATGATGTAAAAAGTGAAGAACCGGAAAGTAAGACTTTTTGTCCTGAATGTAACGCCCCGATGGTTTTAAGAGTAGGTAGATATGGTAAATTCTACGGATGTTCTAATTATCCGAAATGTAATGGCGTTAGAGCATTTACTCTTGAAATAATTTGTCCTAAATGCAATAAAGGTAATATTACCCCCAGATTAAATAAAAGAAAAAAAGTTTTCTATGGATGTTCACTATATCCTGAGTGTGATTTTATTACAAACTTTGAACCAGTAAACAAACAATGTAGCAAATGCCAGAATCCATATCTTGAAAAACGATTAAAGAAAGATGGTAGTAGTTATCTTTATTGCCCTAATTGTAAGAGTAAATTTGATTTAGAAAATCAGAAAGATGTTGATTAAAAAATATATTGACCTTGTAAACGAATTTTCAGAATATTTGAAAAGAGTAAAAAATTACTCGAAAAATACTCTCATTTCTTATAACACGGATTTGAAACATTTCGGGGAATTTCTAATTGAATTTTATAATAAAGATGGTGATTTACAAAATATAAGCATTGATTTAGATGATATCGATTTGTTTTTAATAAAAAATTACCTTGTTTACCTTTACGAAAAGCAAAAAATAGAAATAAAAAAAACTCCCAAGTATAATAAAAAATCAATTTCAAGAAAAATTTCAACTTTAAAGTCTTTCTTTAAATATCTTTATAAAAGAAAATATATATCTAAAAATCCTGCTTCAGGTGTTTTATTACCTAAATTACCGAAAAGACTTCCAACATATCTTACCTATCAGGAAATAGATAAATTATTGGAAGAAAAAGAAGGTATTAGTTTAAGGATTCTTGATAAAGCTATTTTAGAACTTTTTTACAGCACAGGAATAAGGTTATCCGAATTAATAAACCTCAAACTGTCAGATGTAGATTTAAATAAAAAACTCATAAAAGTAAGAGGAAAAGGTGCAAAAGAAAGAATTGTCCCATTTGGTAAAAAAGCAGAGGTCGCTATAAGGAATTATTTACAAATTAGAGATATATCTAACAGAAAAAATATTGATATTTTATTCCTCGATAACAAAGGGAATAAATTATATCCTATGAAAGTTTATAGAATGGTGAAAAAGGATTTATCAAAAGTTACTGGTTTAAAGAAAAAGTCACCACATATTATACGGCACACTTTTGCAACGCATTTACTTGATAAAGGTGCTGATATCAGAGCAATAAAAGAAATTTTAGGACATGAAAACTTATCAACTACTCAGATTTATACCTCTGTTACTGCAGAACGTTTAAAGAAAATATACAAACAAGCACATCCGAGAGCATAAATTAATTGAATTTTATTAAAGAGAAACATTTCATATTTTTATTTAAGTTGAATATGTAGCTTATGTATGAACAACAAAAATATAAAATAAAAAATTTAGAGTTCCGGGTTTCTGAGTTAAGGGGGTATCTTTGAAATAGAAGATAAAATAAAAACTATAAGAGATTTAGAAATTAAAACTCACTCAAATAACTTCTGGGATGATAATAAAAATGCTCAGAAAATTCTTCAACAAATTGCCAGTCTGAAAAAATTTGTTAATGAATTTGAAGAAACAGAAAAAAAATTAAATGATATTAAAGCATTGATTGATATTGCAGTTCAGGAGAATGATGAATCTTTAGAACAGGAAATAGATTCTGAAATAGTTAACCTGGAAAAATTGATTTCTAATCTCGAATTTAAAAAAATGCTTTCTGATAAAGATGATATTAGAAGTGCGATACTTACGATAAATTCTGGTGCAGGTGGAACAGAATCTCAGGATTGGGCAGAAATGCTTCTAAGAATGTATTTAAGATATTGTGAGAAAAAAGGTTTTACTACTACTTTGATTGACAAATTAGAAGGCGACGGTGCAGGGATAAAAAGTGCTACAATTGAAGTTGATGGAGAATATGCATATGGATATTTAAAGGCAGAAAACGGCGTTCACAGACTTGTAAGAATTTCTCCATTTGATGCAAACAAAAAAAGACATACTTCATTTGCTGCTGTTTTCGTAACACCAATTATTGAAGATGAAATTGAAGTTGAAATAAATCCTGCGGATATTGAAGTCGATACATTTCGTGCCGGTGGTGCCGGTGGACAGAATGTGAACAAGGTGGAAACTGCTGTAAGAATTACACACATTCCTACCGGTATTGTTGTGCAGTGTCAAAATGAAAGATCGCAATTACAGAACAAGCAAACAGCAATGAAAATGTTAAGGTCTAAATTGTATATGCTTGAAAAAGAAAAAGAGTTGGAGAAAAAAAGAAAGGTAGAGAAATCAAAGAAAAAGATAGAATGGGGAAGTCAGATTAGAAGTTATGTTTTTCATCCCTATTATCTTGTTAAAGACCACCGGACTAATTATGAAACAACTGATGCATATTCTGTTATGGATGGCGATATAGATGAATTTATAAGAGCTTATCTTTTACAAGAATAAAATTTTGAAATGTAAAACTAATTAATGAATTATAAATTTTTTATTGCGAAAAGATATTTATTTTCAAGAAAGGATTCAAGATTTATTTCTTTTATTACTTATATGTCTATATTTGGCATTGCGCTTGGTGTTGCGGCGCTTATTATTACCATTTCTATTTTAAATGGATTTGAAAAAGAAATTACTGATAAAGTTTCCAAACTTGTTTCACATATTCAGATTAGTTCCTTTGAAACCGGCGGCATTAGAAATTATGATTCAGTGGTGAATAAAATCACTAAAAATGTAAAGATATTAAATAACATTAATCCTTTCATTCAAAGAGAAGCTGTTTTAAGAGCAAAAGGAAAAGTGGAAGGTATTATTATTAAGGGTATAAGCAATGACTTGCAATCATCCTTTGAAAGAATGAAAATAATTAAAGGGAGTGATGATTTAAATCCTTACGACACAATTTTTTCAAGTTTGATTATTGGTGATAAACTTGCAAATAAATTGGCTTTAGATGTCGGAGATAAAGCAATAATTTTTGGCTTAAAAGGTTTACCATCTCCGGATAATCTGCCCAAAATTAAACAATTTAAAATAAGAGGAATATATGAATCTGGTTTAAGAGAATATGATGATTTAATTATTTATACTGATTTAAAGACTTTACAAAGATTTTTTAATATGGACTCTACCGTTACGTCTATAGAACTCTCACTATCAGATGTAAGTAAAGTTACAGAAACTTCAGAATTATTGAAGTCTGTATTAAGATATCCATATCATGTTAGAACTATGTATCAAATTCATAAAGAGTTGTTTACTTGGGTTGAATTACAGAAGGCGCCTACTCCTTTTATTCTTGGATTAATTATTATTGTTGCAACATTTAATATAGTTGGAACTTTATTAATGCTTGTTTTAGAAAAAACTCATTCCATTGGAATATTAAAATCTCTCGGTTGTAATAACTGGGATATAATGAAAATTTTTATCTTTGATGGTTTTATTATTGGTTTTCTTGGTATCTTTTTAGGTAATATTATTGGAATTGGGCTTTCTCTTTTAGAGATGAAATTAAAATTTTTCAGACTACCTGAACAGTATTATGTGAAAAATGTCCCGATTTTATTACAGGCTGACTATATTATATTGATTTCTTTAATTACAGCCGTTCTGATTTTCTTTGCCACTCTGATTCCATCATATATCGCTTCTAAATTTGAGCCCGTGAAATCTATCAGATTTGCTTAAATTCATTGAAAATATTCATAAATAAATATATATTTGTTTTTTTAAAAAATTATATAAATGAAGAAGAATAAAATTAAAGAGAATTATAAGTTAACGCAGCAGCTAACTACGAAAAAATCAACAACTCAGAAAAAGAGAGATCCTTTTAAAGAAAAAGGAATTGATGATTTTATAGACTTTAAGGATGTTAAACTTTTATCAAGGTTTTTGAATGAACAAGGTAAAATACTTCCTGCGCGCATAACAGGTGCTTCCGCTAAAATGCAAAGAGTCCTTACCAAAGCAGTTAAAAGAGCACGACATCTTGCTTTACTTCCTTTTGTTGGTGAAGGCTCTAAATATTAATATTATTCAATCAATAAATTTTTGCTGGGGTTTTAATAATGAAAAATATATTTAAAAAGTTATATTTTTCTCTCTTACTTATTGTTTTCACTTCTCTGTTTGCATACTCTCAGAAAATTGATTCAAGTTATGTAATAGGGGAGTTTGTAATTACTAAAGTTGTAGATGGAGATACTTTCAAATTTGATAAATTAGATAAGTCAACCCGTCTTTTGGGAATTGATACAGAAGAAACCTTTAAAGATAAAAACGCTCAACAGAAAAGTTTTGATTTAAGTTTAATTTGGCCTAAAGAATATTTCTCAGAACAGGATAAGATACAGACAAAATATCCTATAAAGATTGATAGTCCTTTTGGCTATGATACCTGGATGTGGGCTAAAGAATTTGTTAAGGATGCAAAATCAGTTAGACTTGAAATTGAAAGTACTGATAGGATTATTGATACTTATGGCAGATATCTTGTTTATATGTTTTTAAATATTGATGGTAAATACATCAATTACAATATTGAATGTGTGAAAAGAGGGTATAGTGCTTATTATACAAAGTATGGTTATAGCAAAAGATTCCATAAGGAATTTCTGGAAGCACAACAGTATGCAAGGAAAAATAAACTTGGAATTTGGAATCCTGAAAGTAAATGTTATCCTGATTATGAACAGAGAATAATCTGGTGGAATAAGAGAGCTGACCAAATAGAAAAGTTTGAAAATGAGTTTGCACAAATGGAAAATGCTTTTAATTTAATGAATAATAATGAGCTGCAAAAATTAGGTAATTTTCTTGGAAAAGAAATTATCATATTAGGTAATGTCACAGAAGTATTTGTAGATAAAGATCCTGCTTTAATCAGAATAAATATTTCAAAGGGTGTAAATTTTGATTTAGTTTTTATGGGTGAGAAAAAAGAAATTTTAAATGACTATAATCTTGATGATTTGAAAGAATATTTTATTTGTAGTAAAGGTGTACTTTCAGTTTTTAGAGATACTTATCAGATTATTATTGAAGACAAATCACAAATCTGGATGTACTAAAATTTAATGAATCCTTTTTATTATTATGATTGTCTGGTCATCGAATAGACTATCGCTTTGACTAAACTTGTTTACATCTTCCAAAATTTTTTCCCCCAGTTCATCGGCGGATTTTTCTGAATTGTTTTTTAGAATTTCTATAACTCTTTCTACTCCATATTCCTGATTGTTCGGGTTTTTACTTTCTGTAATTCCATCAGTAAATAATGCGATAATATCATTTTCGTAAATATCTACTTCTCCAAGTTCGTATTTAAATCCTTTATCGAAAACCCCGATTATCATACCTCCGACATCTAATTCCTTTATATTTCCATTGGTAAGTAATATTCCGGGATTATGTCCGGCGTTCACATATTTAAATTTATTTCTTTCAATATCCAATATTCCCCAAAAGAATGTAATAAATTTGTCAACATCTGTGTTTTCATAAATTAAAGAGTTAATCTTTTCGGTTGCATTTATTAAGTCAAATTTATCAATATCAGTTTTCAGGTATGCACGAACTATTGATTGTAAATTTGCCATAAGAAGAGCTGCAGGAGTTCCTTTCCCGGATACATCTGCTATTACAATTGCGTATAATGTTTCACTTAATTTTATAATATCAAAATAATCACCCCCGATTTGTAAAGCAGGTAGATTATTAGCAAAGAAATTATAGTTAGGTGGTTGGACAATTTTTTTAGGTAATAATGCATTCTGGATATCTCTTGCGATTCTTAATTCATTCTCTAAAATTTGCTTTTCTATAGATTCTTTAAATAAAATTGAGTTTTCAAGTGCGATTACTGAAAGATTCATTATTGCTTCAAGAAATGTTATATCTTCTTCGGTGTAAATAGTATTATTTAATTTTTTCCCAAGAAAAACCATCGATTCAAGTTCTGAATCTTTGCTAAATATTGGAATTACAAGTTCAAAATTCTTTTCAGCAAAAAGTTTAAAAAATTTGTCTTCAGTATTAATATTTAACAGTTTATATTGTTTCAATTCAGGTATCTCATAATCCTGAAAATCAGGAACGGTTACCCCTGCTGTTTTAGTCATTATGTAAAAATTATCTGCTCTATATTTTGATATTATAATTAAATCTTTTATCCCATAATTTCCCAGCAAAGTATAACTTAAAAGATTTATTATTTTATTTTTATCTAAAAAATTTGTATTGAATTCTTTACTTAATTCAAATAATGAATTTAATTTATTTATTTTATTACTTAATTCTATATTTAATTTTCTTATTTCTTCAAACTTTAAGGTATTTTCTATTGTAGTCGAGGAAATGTTCAATATAGTTTCGATAAAAATTATCTCACTTTTTGATAAGTTTTTTTTATTAATTTTTTCTCCTAAACAAAGAACACCTAATAATTTCTTTTGAAAATATATCTTGAAAAAATATTTTATAACATTATCACTTATAATTTGTGGAATATGTGAAATATGTTCATTTGTGAAATATGGTTCTTTTGGTAGGTCAAACTCTATTACACTTCCGTTTGTTCCTGGTAGTACCCCCTTAGATGCACTTATTACAAATTCATTTCTTTTATCAGGGCTTTCTGTTTTAATTAGAATCATTGCTTTTGATATCAACATTCTACCCATAAGCGTTAGTAGAATGTTATTTAATATAAAGTTTAAGTCGAGATTACTATTAATTAAATTTGAAAATTCTATGAGAGAATCTAATTCTAATTGTTTCTCTCTGCTGTAAGTTTTATTCATAAAAATTTTATAATACCAGGTTATATTTGTTTTACCAGTATAAGTTTATTGAGATTCGGTTTTATAAAATTATACTCTATTTTATTTACAAATTTTCTCATCAACGGAATTCCTAATCCACCAACCTTATAATTATTAAAGTATTCTTTCATATCCGGGCTTTTTACTTTATTTGGGTCGAAACCTTTACCCCTGTAAATTATTTCTACAATTAATTTATTATCTTTATTTTTTATTTTGATACTTATTTTGTGTTTTTCTTCATATTTGTATGTATATTTAATAATATTAGTACAAGCTTCATCAACTGCTAAAATAATTTCGTCAGTTTTTTCTCTGCTTATGCCAGAGTTCAGAGCTGTTTCTTCTATAAAATTTCTTATTTTATGAAGATTTTTCGTTGAACTTGTAACCGATATTTTATACTCTTTTTCCAATTAACATTACTGTTTTGGGTTCATAAATTTTTCGACAGCTTCTTCCTGAGTCTTATATATTTCAAATAAAAGAGGAAATCCTAACATATCAAAAATATTAAATATTTTATTGTTCATTTCACACAATTTTATATCCCCTCCGTTTTGTCTGGCTCTTTCTATGAATGCCATAAATACTCCTAAACCAGCACTACTTATATATGTTAATTTGTTAAAATTTACTACAATTGAATATTCCTGTTTATCGAAAATTTTATTAATCTCATTTTCTAAAATAGCTGATGTATGTGCATCTAAGAAACCTTCAAGATGTAAGATTTTAACTTTACCTGTTGATGTTTCTGTAATATTAAATTCTTCCATTTTTTGTATTTATTTATTTTGCTGTAAAATCAGTAAAATTATATACAAAAAAAATGTAAATTTTTAAAATTATTTCAGTTTATTACAAATATGTAAATTTTATTATATATACCATATTTTTTAGTATTTTGTTACACTTTATTCATAGAAATTCAAAACTAATTAATTTATATTTGTATAATTTTTTAATAATATAGTTTTTTGTATTGAATAAGGGTAGCGACAAATTTAAGTATGTTATTGGTATAAATTCTGGAACTTCTGTTGACTCGCTTGATGTGGTTCTTGTAAAAATCAAAGGTTTCGATATTTCTACTGAGATTAAAGTATTAAAATATCAGGAATATAAATATCCTGAAGGCATTAGAAATCTCGTTTTTGAATGTTTTAGTAATTCGTCTTCCACTGTTGAAAAAATTTGTTCTTTAAATTTTGTTCTCGGAAGATTTTATGCAAAAAAAATTATGGAATTTATTAAAACTGCTCCGGTAAAGAATATAGATTTTATTGGTTCTCATGGACAAACTGTTTATCACAATCCTTCCAATAAAAAAGTGTGCGGCATTTCAACTAAATCTTCACTTCAATTAGGAGACCCTTCTGTTATAGCTGCAATTACTGGCATTGATACCGTCGGAGAATTCAGGTATTCAGATATTGCGTTGGGAGGGGATGGTGCACCACTGGTTCCATTCCTTGATTATATATTATTCAGGGATAAAAATAAATCAAGACTTCTTGTCAATATTGGTGGAATATCTAATATAACTTTTTTAGATAAAAATTGTAATAAGAAAGATATTGTTGCATTCGATACCGGTCCCGGTAATATTCTTATTGATTTATCTATGAAACTTTTATTTAATAAAGATTTTGATACTAACGGTACAATTGCAAGTAAGGGGAAGTTTGATAGAGAAATTTTTGACATATTGAGAAAAACTGATAAATTTATTTACAGAAAACCCCCGAAATCTTCAGGTAGAGAACATTATAACTATCCGTTACTTCAGCGAATTCTAAATGAAAGGAAATTTTTAAGAGAAGATATTATAAATACTCTTACATATTATACTTATTTCGGAATCAGATTTAATGTAGAAAATTTTATTAATAAAAACATCGATGAAGTTTACATAACAGGTGGTGGTTCGAAAAATTTATATTTGATGAAATTGTTGAGAGAATTTTTTGGAGAAAAGAAAATAAAGAAATTTGACTTTTATGGAATAAATGAGTCTAACAAAGAAGCTGTTCTTTTTGCTATTTTAGCAAATGAAGCTATGAATAGAAATCCTGCTAATATCCCTTCCGTAACAGGTTCTAAAGATAATGTAATATTAGGTAAAATCTGTTATGCAAAATAACGAAAAAATAATAATAGTAACTGGTGGTACCGGTTCATTAGGTAGGGTGGTTGTTAATCATCTTAGTGAGTATAATAATTATAAATTATATTTACCTGTATTAAGTGTCCAGAAATTTTCCGCAATTTTTCATAACTCAAATCAAAAGGAAAAAGCAGAAACAAGAAAAATTTATGCTCTTGAATGTGATGCATATGATTTTACACAGGTGGAAAAGTTTGTTTCTGATGTAGCAACTATTGAAAATGGTAAAATCGATGTCTTGATTAATCTAATCGGTGGTATTCATCCGCCCTGCAATATCATTGATATGCCACCGGAGTTCTTTAATAAATATTTTAAACTAAATTTTATAACTGCTTTTAATTTTACTCATTCCGTTTTGAAATATATGTCTAAAAATAAAGATGGCAATATTATTTTTGTTGGCGCTATGGCTGGTTTAAAGGCAGAAAAAGGGCGGTTTGCTTACTCACTTGGTAAATCTGCAATTATTCATTTAATGAATACAATCTCAAAGGAAATGAAAGATTATAATATAAGGTGTAATACAATAGTTCCTTATATCATAGATACAGAAGAAAATAGGAAATGGGCACAGGGTGATGAATACAAGAAATGGATACCCCCAATAGATATTGCAAATCTGATTTCTGATTTAATCACAGGAAAAAAGAGAATTAAAGAAAGTATAATTAAATTATATTAAAATTAAAAATGGAGAATATGAAGGTAATAGTTACTGGCGGTGCAGGTTTCCTTGGCTATCATTTGGGGCAAAGGATAAATGAATTGACAGAGTATAAAAACTCTGTATTTTTTGATATTGCTCCTTTTCCACCCGGAGAATATCATCCTGAAATCAATACTATTTATGGTGATGTTCGTGATCCCAAGCAAATGGATGAAATAATTGCAGGTTCTGATGTTGTTATTCATTGTGCTGCTGCTTTACCTTTATGGAAGAAAAAGGATATTTTTGAAACCAATGTTGATGGTATGAGAAATGTTTGTGAGAGTTGTTTAAAATTCAATGTTGATAGATTAATTTTTATTTCTTCAACTGCTGTTTATGGTGTCCCGGATGTGCATCCGATATATGAACATCACGAAAGAGTCGGGGTTGGTCCTTACGGTAAAAGTAAAATTTTAGCTGAAAAAATTTGTGAAGAGTACAGGAAAAAAGGTTTAATAATTTCAATTTTAAGACCGAAAAGTTTTATAGGGACTGCAAGATTAGGTGTTTTTCAGATATTATATGATTGGGTTGAGTCGGGTTGCAGAATCCCTATCATTGGAAATGGAAAAAATCGCTATCAATTGTTTGAGGTTGAGGATTTAGTGGATGCAATTTTTTTGGTTTCTAAATTACCAAAGGATGTTATAAACGATACATTTAACCTTGGTGCAAAAGAATTTACCACAGTTGAAGAAGATGTAGGAGCACTTTGTGAATATGCAAAATCAGGTTCAAAAATATTAAGAACGCCGTCCTGGCTCATTAAACCGGTTTTAAGATTTTTTGAAATCCTGAATTTATCACCTCTATATAAATGGATTTATGGTACTGCTGATACTGATTCTTTCGTCTCAATTGAAAAAGCGGAAAAACAATTAGGCTGGCAGCCTAAATATTCAAATAAGCAAGCGCTCATAAGGTCTTATCAATGGTATCTTGATAATAAACAAAATATTCAACAGGGTTCAGGAGTAACTCACAGAATCGCATGGAAACAAGGAATTTTAAAACTATTTAAAAAAATATTATAAATAATAGTGCTATGGTTATAATGATGAAACAAAAATTCGTAATGGATATCAATCCGGCAAAAGGGGAGATGTTCCAGAAAATAAAATGTTCATCACCAGGTGAAATATCATCAGGTGTTAAATTAGCCCGGAAAGCATTAAAGACATGGGGTTGTATGCAGTTAAAGTACAGATTTCAATACATTAATAAAATAATTAAGGAATTAAGATTAGCGAAAGATGAATTAGCAAATTTGATTACACTTGAAATGGGGAAGCCAATCAAAATGGCACAGGCAGAAATAGATGACTCTGTCAATTTCATTTTAGAAATTATGAATTATGCTGAAGAAGCATTAAAACCAAAAATTCATAAAGATAAACTCTCCGTTACAGAAGTGATCAGGGCTCCGATTGGAATTGTTGCAGCATATTCTGCTTTCAATTATCCAATTTTAACATCAATTAAATTAATTGTCAGCGCTATTATTGCTGGAAATACTATTGTTTATAAACCGTCAGAAGTTACTCCGCTTGCTGGTAAAACATTATTTGAAATTATTAACCGTGTTCTTCCGAAGGGCGTTATAAATTTAGTACAGGGAGGTGAGGAGGTTTCAGACTATTTATTATCTACAGATATTAATATGGTAACCTATATTGGAGACAGAGAAACTGCCAGAAAAATCAATAGTACTATTGCCAGCAAATTCCATAGAGTTTTGATGGAAATTCAAGGTAAGGATGCTATGATAGTATTAAAAGATGCCAATATTGAGAAAGCAGCTAAATTCGCAGTTGAATATTCATTAAAAAACTGTGGACAGGATAATAATTCAGTTGAACGGATTTATCTTGATGCAAGTATTTTTGATAAATTTGTTAATAATGTCGTTAATTTAGTTAAGAAAATTAAAGTCGGAGATCCATTTTCAAATGTAGATATTGGTCCGCTTGCTACTGAAGCATTAAGGGCGCGGGTTTTTGCTCAGATTGAAGAAGCAAGAAGAAAAGGTGCTAAAATAGTATTCGGTGGAACAAAACCGGAAACTAAAGGTTATTATTTAAATCCAACCGTTGTTATCGATGTTAGTGAAAAGCACGATTTGATAACTGAAGAAACTTTCGGTCCTGTTATTAGTATCCAAAGGATGTTCTCTCTCGATGATGTCATTGAAAAAATAAATCGCTCACCGTTTGGATTGGGTGTATCTATCTGGTCACAGAGTTTAAAGAAAAGTTATGATATTGCTTCAAAAATTGAATGTGGTATGGTTAGTATAAATAGACCTGTTACAGGTGTAAAGGGTACACCTTACGTCGGTTTCAGAGAATCTGGATTAGGATACTCCGGCAGTATGGAATCATTAAAATTGTACACACAACCAAAGAAAATTACATACGAAAATATTAAGTACGGTTAAACCGCTTATCAATTTCCTCTATATTTATTCTTAATATTGTAGGTCTGCCATGTGGGCATACATAAGGTGTTGATGTTGAGAATAATGAATCAATAAGATTTAACATCTCTTGTTGTGATAACTTATCACCTGATTTAATCGCCCCCTTGCATGCAAATGATTTTGCAAGGTTATCTCTTTTTTCAAGATTTAATTTTAATTCGTATTCTTTATATTGTTCTATCAGTTCCTGTAGTATTTTATTTTCTTCCCCTGTTTTAACATCAGATGGTACCCCATGTAATTCTAAAGTTTCATTATCAATTATACTAAAATTAAATCCAAGATTTTTTAATTCATCTTTTAGGAATAGTGCTATTTGATAATCAATTTTTGAGAGTTTTATCTTTATTGGTATTAATAGTTGTTGGGAAAATGAGGCTTTACTATTTAGCATTTCATAAGCTTTCTCATATAATATTCTCTCGTGAGCTGCATGCTGGTCTATTATCATTAATCCGGTTTCAGTCTGGCAAACAATATATTTATTATGTAACTGCCAGACTGTAAATTGTTCAGCCTCTGTCTTATTTTTATGTTCAAATATTTTTGATTGTTCATCAGCACTGATCTGAGTTTCTGTTTCATTATCAAAACTCACTTCGAATGGTTCTTTATTGCTTGTCGTTTCTTCCTCAAAATCTATAATCCTGAATCTCTTTTGTAAATTGGTTTTTCTGTCCGGTATTCTGTGTATGATTTTATCAGTTTTTTCTGCTGTATCAACTTTATTGTCAAATCCGATATCAAAAATTAAATCCTGCTCTTTTAATGCATTTTTTACAGCGGTTCTTACAAAATTAAATATTGCGGATTCCTCTTCAAATTTTACTTCAAGTTTTGACGGATGAACATTTACATCTACCTTTGTTGGATCAATATCGATAAATATAAAATATGACGGATAATTGCCTTTCTCAATTAAATGTTCATAAGAGTTATATATAGCGTAATTTATGTTTTTATTTATAATATACCTTCTGTTCAGGAATATAAATTGATTATCTCTCGTTTTTTTTACAAAACTTGGTTTAGATATATAACCGGAAAGAGAAATTATCGGATTAAAATTTTCTACAGGGATTAAATTATTTATTTCTTCTTCCGTAAAGATTTCCGACAATCGCTCCATTATGTCAGATGGTTTCAGGTCAAAAATAATTGATTCATTGTTATAAAATATAAAATGTATTTCGGGATAGGATATTGCAAACCTTATAAAAGTATCGTAGATATGTTTAAACTCTGTTTGGTTTGATTTAAGAAAATTTCTTCTCGCTGGTGTATTATAAAACAAATTCTTTACTGCAATATTGGTACCCTTTTCCATTGAGATTTCAGACACTTCTTTTATGTCATTTCCTTCTATTCTTACATAAGTACCAATTTCTGAATTCTCTGTTTTAGTTTTCAGTTCTATTTGTGATACAGAACAAATTGATGCTAATGCTTCACCTCTGAAGCCAAGAGTCTTTATATTTTCTAAATCATTAAAATCAAATATCTTACTTGTTGAGTGTCTTTGGAAGCATATAATTGCATCTTCCTTTTCCATTCCTATACCATTATCTATCACTTGAATTAATGATTTTCCTGCTTCCTTTATTATTAAAGTTATTTCGGTAGCATATGCATCAATAGAATTCTCAATTAATTCTTTAACAACAGATTCAGGTCTTGAAACAACTTCCCCGGCTGCAATTCTGTTTGCAACTGCTTCCGGTAATATTTTAATTTTCCCTTTATTCATCAGCAAATAATGCTTTTATAAATGAATCAGTATTGAACAGTTGTAAGTCATCAATTTTTTCTCCAACTCCTACAAATCTGACAGGAATTTTCAACTCATTACAGATTTTTAATACTATCCCGCCTTTTGCTGTGCCGTCAAGTTTTGTTAATATTATTCCCGTTATTTTTTCCAATGCTTTTTCAAATTCTTTTGCTTGATTTAATCCATTTTGACCAGTTGTTGCATCAATCACAAGAAATATTTCATCAGGGGTATCCGGTATTACTTTCTGCATAACTCTTTTTACTTTCTTCAATTCCTCCATTAAGTGTGCTTTATTATGTAATCTGCCTGCTGTGTCAATTATTACTATATCTATGTTTTGTGCAACTGCCTTTTTTAAAGTCTCAAAAGCAACTGATGCTGGGTCTTTGGTATTCGGATTAGAAACAATATCTACACCTGCTCTTTGTGCCCAGATTTCTAATTGTTCATTTGCTGCTGCTCTGTATGTATCAGCAGAACCAATTAAAACTGATTTACCTACCTTTTTAAAATTATATGCAAGTTTACCTATTGAAGTGGTTTTACCAACCCCATTTACTCCAACAATCATAATTACATAAGGTTGCTTTTTTATATCTGAATCGAAGGTCTTAAATGATGATGTTGATTCTGTAAATATTTTTTTTATTTCTGTCTCAATTATATTATATAATTCTTCTTCTGTTTCGTATTTCTGATTTTTAACAGTTTCCTTTATATTTTGTATTATTTTTTCTGCTGTGTCGTATCCCATATCTGAAAGAAGGAAAATTTCCTCTAATTCCTGTATGAATTCATCGTCTAACTTTTTTTTAGCCTTGATTAGTCTGTTGACTTTACCAAGCAGGTTACTTTTTGTTTTTGATAATCCTTCTTTTAGTTTATTAAAATTTATTAATCCTAAAAATGACATTTAAAGAAAATTATTTTTTTAAAAATACTGTTTTTAGCAATCTTTGAAAATTCAATCTAAAATATATAATGAAAATTTCTGTTTATAAGCAGTAAGTATAAAATCTGGTTTACAAAAATAAGATATGATACTGTATTTTTCTCAAGAGTTTATCTTGTTGCTTTCCTGACTTTTTTTCCTGCCCAGAAGTAAAGAATTAGTGCAACTACAAGGTGAATCCAAAACCATGGGGATGCCACACCAAGATTTTCAACAATATAAATTATAATCAATACTCTCGGGAAAAATATCGCAAGCAATAAATCCCCTATAAATGGTACCGAATTTTGGGGAAGTCCTACAAATAACCAGAATATTAATAATGTAATTCTTGGAATGAATAAACCTAAAACTAAAAAAACTGCATTCATTTAATTAAATTAAATTTTTGATTTCTGTTATTAGAAAAAGAATTTAAGAATTTTTTAATTAAAAAAAACTGAATTAAGATAATATACTGATTTTATATTAAGACAGATTTTTAATTTTAAATTGCTTAATTTACGCAATTATTATAAACTAATTTTTAATAATGAAATATATTTATTCTTTTATTCTTATTCTTTTACCGTGTCTGATTTTTGCTCAGGTAGATTTACCCGATTATAGTAAACTCAAATCGGTTGTTATTCCACCACCAGGTTATCAATATAGTCCTGATGGTATTACTTCAACACCTAAAATTATTAATGGATTTGATAATTTATTTCTTGGTATTGATTATGGAGAACCATATATAGTTACTAATCCCAATGATCCTCTTAATGCAGTTTGTGCTTTTAATATTAATAATTTGTATTATACAATAGATGGTTTCAACTGGATAAAAAATACTCCTTCATTTCCGGGTTATGGCGTTCTCGGAGACCCTGTTCTTGCCTTTGATAGTTTAGGAAATGTATATTATACAACTCTGTATCAGAATGGTTCTGTATATGGGCTGGCGATAGTTAAATCAACAAATAAGGGTTTAAATTGGTCATCACCAATAAGTATGTTTTCTACAACTGTTGGGCTTGCTGATAAGGAATGGATTACAGCTGACCAGACTGCAGGTCCATATTCCAATTATTTGTATGCAGGTTGGCGTCAGTTTGGAACATCTGGAATGCGGTTTATCAGGAGCAGTAATGGTGGAAATACCTGGTCTTCTCCTATTACACTTGCCGGTGACCAGGGTGCATATATTGCAGTTGGTCCAAATGGGAGTATTCCGGGCGGTAGTGTGTATTTTGCCTGTGCGATGGGTGGTTATATTGCTGTTTACAGATCTACAAACGGTGGGCAGACTTTTGGCGCTTATGTTTTAGCAACTCCTTATTTTATCGGTCCGGGTACTATTTGTTACGGAAGATATACAGTTAAAAATTGTATTAGAACAGATAACTTCCCCAGAATGGCAGTTGATAATAGTTACACTTCTACAAGGGGAAATGTATATGTTGTCTATGCTGCTAATCCGAATATTGGTGCAGATAAAGCAAATATTTATCTTGTTCGTTCTACTGACTATGGTGTCACCTGGGCTGCACCTGTTAAAGTAAACGATGACAATACAACCACTGACCAATGGATGCCTGCAATATCAGTAGATAAATCTGGCAGAGTTTTTGTAAGCTGGTATGATTCCAGAATTGATACTGCTTCTAATATTATGACTATGTTGTATGGTGCTGTTTCTACTAATGGTGGGGTCTCTTTTGCTCCCAATCAACCTATTTCAAATGCTCCTTTTAATCCTAACAACATGGCCGTCGGTGGCTCCGGTGATGCTAAATATATTGGAGATTACATCGGCAATAATCCTACCGGCAATTCCTGCTGGCATGTCTGGATGGATGGCAGAGACAATAATCTTGGTAGTTATGTCGGGTATTATCCTGACTTTGGTTTAATTACCAATCCAAATACCATTTCTTTGAATAATAATGATAGTGCTATTATCCTTATTAAAGTTCCTGGTATTAAGGGTCCTTTTAATGACAGAGTTAAATTCACTGCTACCTTAGATTCATTACCACTTACAGGTTCAATTAGTTTAACTTTTCTAAACGGAAAAGATTCAATTACAAATTTTCCTGATTCTACATATTTAAAAGTAAAAGCCAACGGTGTAATTACAACACGCCTTTATAAATTAACAATTTCCGGCGCTGGTAAAAATGGTACCCCTGTACATAAACGGGAAATTGAGATTTATGCTAATTTATCAGTTCTGTCAGTTGGAACAAATCGGGAACCGGTTGTTGATTTCAAGGTTAACGGAGTTCAATATAATACAAGACAACAATTTATTGTTCCTAATAATACTGTTATGAATGTTGAAGCAATAAGTCCAAAGATTGCAGGTGGTTCAAAATTTGTCTTTCAATATTGGTCTGACTTTGGAGATACCGCTCATAATGTTACCGTGAATGGTAATATTTTTCTGACCGCATATTACAAAATACAATATAAAATTGTAGTTGTTTCCTCTATTGGTAATGCATTCGGAAATAATACTTTTATTGACTCCGCTCAGAATGGTACCTTTGGAGTATATTCCAGATTCTATATGTATAACAATGTTCTTTATCAGTTCAGAGGATGGACAGGTGCCGGTAATAATTCATATACTTCACCTGATAGCACCGGAATTGATACTGTTGTAACAATCCCTATTTATAATCCCATCGTCCAGACTGCACGATGGACGCCCGCTGTTGGTATTACACAGATAGGTAATGAAATACCTGATAAATATGAGTTGTATCAAAACTATCCAAATCCTTTTAATCCATCCACTGTGATTAATTATGATTTAAAAGAAAACTCTTCTGTAAAATTGATTTTATATGATTTAGTTGGCAGAGAAGTTTCAATTCTTTTAAATGAATATCAATCAGCAGGTAGATATAAATATGTACTTGATATGAAAAACCTTAACTTATCAAGTGGTATTTATTTCTACCGAATTCAGGCAAATGAGTTCACTGATATTAAAAAACTTATATTTCTTAAATAATTAGTAATAATATCTGCTTTTAAAGGTAATTATTAATATTTTGGAAAAATAAGATTATTCAAAGTATCTTTTATTGGCTTTGAAGGTAAGTTTTTTAATTGTTATTATAATGCAGATTTAATTCTGTATTTAACTATATTTAATTAATTTAAGGGTTTTCATATTACATCGTTTAGCTATGCCTATTATAATAATGTTTATTAATCTTACTTATTTCCTTATTGTTTCATAGTTCTTATAAAGGGTGGAAATTATATTTAATTGAACAGGATATTCCTGAATATAACAAGGTATCTTAATTTTAGAGTTTGTATATAATTATAAATTTTCAATATTTATATGTTTTGAAAACATAAATTTGAATTTTTGAAAAATGAAATATAATTGCTTAATATGATAAATATCAAAAGAAATAAAATTTATCCCTGAAGTTTTTGCTTAATATTTAGAAATTAAATTCTTTTAAAGAATTACTTCTCAAATATCATTACAATCAGAATTTTTTTATATATATCAATATTAATATGAAAAAGTAATTATAAAAGATTTATATTAATTGCTGGGTTTATTTAAAATATTACTTTAATAATTTTATTTAACTTGACAATAAATAATATAGTTATTATTTTTTACTATGTATAATATTTAATTTTTAAGTGCCTGTGGTCAATGTGATAAAAATAAAATTCGTATTTTCATTTATTTTATTGAGTAAAGGGAAGATTTTACAATAAAAATATGATAAATTTTATACATATTTTTTTGATGACCACAGGCAAATTAATTTTAAATACATACTTTGAGAAAGACACCTAAAATTAAAATTTTAAACTCAACAGATATACCTTTAACTAACTCTTTTTCAGATGAAGGGGGAACACTTTACAAAGTGAATGATATTCTGAAATTATTGAAGAAAGATAAGTTTGATATAGTAATTTTTGATTTCAAAATGAAAATTAAAGATAATAAATTTCTTTTAGAGAAATTGAAATTTGCTGAAGTAAAAACCAAAATAATTATATTCACAAAATATTCCAAAGGGAATAAATCTTTAATGATAATTAAAAAAGAGAACCCTTTGGCGCTTATTATAGAACAAATTCCTAATTCTGTTGTTGGAAAAATAAAATCTTCAATCAAGTGTAACTTACCTGCAATAAGTAAGCATAAAGAATTAATTACATAATTTCCTCATACCACAAACTTACAAACCCTCTCACATAAGGCTGTCCTTAAAGACAGCCTTTTTTAATTTATAGTATTATATTGAAAGTAAAAGGAAGTTGAATAAATCACAAAAAAATATTCTATGTTATTAATCGGACAAAACGCTAAAGAGATAAAAGATAATATAAAAAGATATTGTATTATGAAAAATTATTTAAATTAAGTAGATAATATATATTTTCTAAGATATAGGTATTGAAATAAATTTATTAAGGAAGTTTTATTTTGTATTTTTGAAAAATTGGTTAGATTAGAAAACATATCATTATCCTTCGGCTCAAGAAATTTATTTAAGGATATTAATATTACAGTAGGAAGCAATGACAGGATTGGATTAGTTGGAGTAAATGGTTCTGGTAAAACAACACTTTTTAAGATTATTTGTAATATTATTAATCCAGATTCAGGAAGAATTATTTTATCCAGACATACAACCTTAGGATATCTGCCACAAGAAGGATTAGATTTAGAGGGAACTACATTATTTGAAACAGTTTACAATTCAGCAGGAGATGTTACTCAAATAGTAAAAGAAATTTCTGAAATTGAAAGTGAAATTCAAAATTATTCAGATAAAGATTCAGATGAATATTTAGATTTAATTCAGCAGTTATCTGAACTACAGGAAAGATTTGATTTGCTCGATGGATATAAATTAGAAGGAAAAGTTGTAAAAGTTCTTAAGGGATTAGGGTTTTCAGAATCGGATTTTGATAAATCAGTAAAGGAATTCAGTGAAGGATTTAAAATGAGGATAGCACTTGCAAAATTATTAATATTTAATCCATCTTTATTATTACTTGATGAACCAACAAATCATCTTGACTTTGACTCTCTTTTATGGCTTGAGGAATATTTAAAAGATTACAATGGCAGTTATGTTATAGTATCCCATGAGAAAAAGTTTCTGAATAATCTCGTTAAAAAAATTTATGAGCTTTCTAATGGGGAGATAAATGAATATTCTGGTAATTATGATTTTTATGAGAAAGAACGAGCTATTCGCCGGGAACAATTAAGAAGTCAATTAAAGAACAGGCAAAAATTTATAAAACAACAAGAACGGTTCATAGAACGCTTTCGTTATAAAGCAACGAAAGCAAGCTCAGTACAAAGCAGAATTAAAATGTTGCAGAAATTAGAACCAATAAATATTGAGGAAGAAGAGAAGCAAATTAATTTTAATTTTCCTCCTGCCTTAAATAGCGGAAAGGTTATACTGGAAGTAAATAATCTATGGAAATCTTATGATGGGGAAAATTATATTCTAAAAGAAATTAATCTTTCAATATCAAGAGGAGAAAAGATTGCTGTTCTTGGTTACAATGGTGCCGGGAAATCAACTCTTGCGAGAATCATTGCAGGTAAAGAAAGTTATCAAAAAGGTAAGATTGAATATGGACATAATGTTGTGTTGCAATATTACTCTCAAAATCAATCAGAAGAACTTGACCCTGAAGAAAATGTTCTGGAGACTCTCCGAAAAGCTTCTGAAGGTATGAATGAGACTATGCTTAGAAATGTACTCGGGGGTTTTTTATTCTCAGATGATGATGTATTAAAATCTGTTAAAGTGTTATCAGGTGGTGAAAAATCAAGACTTGCACTTGCAAAAATTTTAGTTACTAAATCAAATTTCCTTATACTTGATGAGCCAACTAATCATCTTGATATAAAATCAAAATCTGTTTTAAAACAGGCAATAAAGAATTATGAAGGTGCTGCCTTGATAGTGTCACACGACAGGGATTTTCTGAAAGAGCTTACTGATAAAATTATTGAAGTAAAAGATTGTCGGATTAAAACATATTTATATGATATAGATGAATATAGTTTGGTAAAGAGGGAAGAAATATTATTAAAGATGCCAAAGAAACAAAAACCGGAATTTGTTAAGAAGAAAGTTAATGAGAATTCCATATATTTAAAAGGACTTGAAATTAAAGCGAGAAAAAAGGAAATTACTAAAAAAATAAATAAGTTAAATAAACAGTTAATTTCATTAGAGGAAAAAATTTTATCATTAGAGAGTAGAAAAAAGGAAATTGAGATTTTATTATCAAATGAGCATATTTACAAGGATGTAGAACATTTAATAGAAATAAAGAAGGAATTTCAGATGATAAACAAAAAACTTGAAAAACTGAACGCTGAATGGTCTGATAATGTAGAAGAAATTGAAAATCTTAATAAACATCTTTTAAAAATTAAATAATAAAAAATGAAAAAGTTAATTATTTTTTTAGTCATCTTAATTTGTTTCTTGCTTGCAATCCAGGTGGTAAGAGCAGGTGATCCTGATGATATTGGTAGCAATAATATGATTATGAAGGTTAATAAAAATAAATTAATATCTGATTATGAAATTAAGAAGAAAGAATATGATATTAAAACAGGGAAACCAATAGATTTCTATATAGATTTTCATTTAGGACTTGGCGCAACTTCTGCTTCTATAAGTAATGCAACAAATAACGGAGCTTATGAGACAGCATCAAAACTTGGTGCAATGCTGGGAGGGGTCATACATCTTAATTTGTTTGATGTAATTAGTTTCACCTCAGGTTTAAATTTGCAGGGTAAAAGTTTCAAATTTACACCGCCTGTTACCGATACATTAGCCATTCAAACAATGGGTGCGGGGGAAAAAAATCTTTCAAATACTTATTTGAATATTCCTTTAAATATTAATGTTGGTGGAATGATTTCGGAAAAAGTTGGACTTATTTTTTATGGGGGTCCATATATTGGTATCAGACTGAATAATGATAATTATAATGGTTTAGGATATAAAAATTTTGACTTAGGATTAAATGGCAGTTTAATATTAAATTATGTAATACAATATCCGCTTAGTATAATTTTTGGAACGAAGTTTGAATTTGGTGGCTTAAACAGACTCGGTAGTACAAATTTAATTGAAAATATATCTACAAGTAATTATTCTTTCTTTTCAGGTGCAAGAATATGGTTTTAATTTATAATTATGAAAATAGGTGAATACAAAATAGCATCATTCATTTCAGGTTATTTCAAACTTGATGGCGGGATAGTCTTCGGAATTATCCCGAAAGCGTTATGGTCAAGAACTAACCCTGCTGATGAAAATAACAGGGTCCAGTTATGTAACCGGATTCTGCTTTTAGATAATGGAAAGCGAAGGATTATTGTTGATACTGGTTGTGGCGATAAGTTATCAAAAAAATTAAAAGAGATTTATGTAATTGATAATAGCCAGTATAATTTAATTGGTGAACTTAATAAACTTGGATATAAACCAGAAGATATTACAGATGTAATTTTAACGCATCTGCATTTTGACCATTCAGGTGGCTCTACATATTACAATAGTAATCAGCAATTATGTCCTACCTTTCCAAATGCTGTTTATTATGTGCAGGAGAAACAATATCAATGGGCAATTACACCAACGGAAAGAGATAAAGCAAGTTATTTCAAAAATGATTTCGAGCCACTGATGAATTCCGGACATATGAAACTGATTTTAGATAATTATAAGTTTGATGAATTTATTGAATTGATAGCTTTAAGTGGGCATACAAGAGGTATGATGATGGTGAAAATAAAAGATGATGAGTCTGTCTTACTGCATACCGCTGACTTAGTCCCAATGGAAACGCATTTATCTCTGCCGGCAATATCTTCTGTTGATTCATTTCCTTTAATGTCGCTTTATGAGAAAAAAATGTTTTTAAGTAGTGCAGTTATGGAAAACTGGATGATTTTTTTGTGTCACGATCCAAATACCGAATGTATTAGAGTTCATTTTGATAGAGAAATGTTTTTCACGAAAGAGAAATTACAAATTGTATAATTGAAATTTTTTACTGTAGATTACATAATAGTATTTTTATATCTGATAGCAATTGCAGCATTTGGTGTTATTTCTTCGGGGAAACAGAAAGATGTTAAAGATTATTTTCTTGGCTCAAAAAAGGTTCCCTGGTGGGCTGTTTGTATTTCTATAGTGGCAACGGAGACAAGCACCCTTACTTTTATTAGTATTCCGGGGCTTGCTTATCTGACAAATATGAATTTTCTTCAACTTGCTTTTGGTTATTTAATTGGAAGGATTTTCGTAGCTTTCGTTTTTATACCTAAATATTATAAAGGTGAAATTGAAACTGCATATCAATTTTTAGGAAATAGGTTTGGTTCTCCGATGCGTAAATATGCCTCTGTTACCTTTATCCTTCTTAGAATTTTCGCTGATGGGGTAAGGTTATTTATTACATCTATTCCAATCAAGTTTATTACAGGATGGAGTTATTTTGAATGTATATTAATAGTGGGTATTGTAACATTGATATATTCTTACATCGGTGGAGTTAAAGCGGTTATATGGACTGATGTTGTTCAAATGTTTATCTATATGTTTGCTGCTATTGCTTCAATTTATATTATTTATCAATTGATACCCGGCAATTGGGATTATGTTTTACAGACTGCATCTGAAAAGGGGAAATTTGAAATAATTAATTTAAAGTTTTCTTCTTTAAAAGAGTATTTCATAGGGCAATATAATTTAATAGGTGGGTTAATCGGAGGAGCATTTTTATCAATGGCTTCGCATGGGACAGACCAATTAATCGTTCAAAGATTACTAACCTGTGAAGATAAAAAATCATCGCAGAAAGCTGTTATAGTAAGTGGTGTAATTATTATAATACAGTTTTTTATTTTTCTTTTCATTGGTGTTTTGTTGTATGTACTTTATAACGGTGTCGATTTTCAGAAATTATCTATTGGAGATTATTTTTTAAATAAGCCCGATGAGATTTTTCCGAAATTTATTATAGAAAACCACCCGGTTGGAATAAGCGGTATAGTTGTTGCAGGGTTGCTTTCCGCTTCTATGTCAACGCTTTCTTCTGCTTTTAATTCTCTTTCTGCAACAACTGTTATGGATTTATTTAAAAAAGCCATTGGTAATGATTCCAAAAAGCAATTGTTTTATTCTCGTCTTGCTACATTTTTTTGGGCTATTATAATTATAGGTACAAGTATGCTTTTTCAGGATGAAAAAAATCCTGCCGTTGATTTTGCTTTAAAAATTCAGTCAATCATTTATGGCGGGCTGCTTGGAGTCTTTATTTTAGGTATAGTTAAGAAGTCTGCTGATTTAAAGGATGCCGTAATATCATATACATTTACGATATTAATTTTACTACTTCTTTTTGTTCTACCTCAATTTAAAATAATACCTGCTTTGAACTTAACATGGTTTACACTTTTCGGCGTTACAATATGTTTAGGAATTGGCTTTTTTTCTGGTTTATTTAAAGTATCAAAAAGTGATTAAATGAAACCGGAATATGTAAATATTGCTCTTGATTTACCGATAAGGAAATTGTTTTGTTATAAGGTACCAGACTACCTTATAGATAAGGTAGATATTGGAATGCGTGCTGTAGTGCCTTTCGGAAATAAAATATTAACGGGTATAATTTTTGAATATACTGAATTTGTAGATTATAATATTAAAGAAATAAAATCGTTGCTTGATGAGGAAAGAATATTAGAAAATGAATATTTAAATTTTTGTAAATGGCTTTCAGAGTATTATGTTGCCCCAATTGGAGAAATATTATTTTCAGGAATACCGAGAAAAACAAATCTGATTTCAGAGGTTTATTATTTTCTCAGTGATAATTATAGAGAAGCATTTGATAAAATAAAATTTAAAGATGATATTATTGAATGGATTTTTAATTTATTTAAGGATGATACTTCCTTAAGTTTTACAAAAAGGCAGATTGAAAAAAGATTAAAAATAAGTAATTCAAAAAAATATCTTGATAGATTAATAGAATCAGGTGTTCTTGAGTGTGAAAAATCTTACTCAAAACCTACAAGACCAAAATTTATAAAAGTTATCAGTAAAAATTTCGATGAAAAAAAAATACAGGATATTATTGGAAAAGAGAAAATTAAATCTGTTAAACAAAAAAATGTACTTGAAGAGTTAAGTAAAGTAGATAGAGTTCCTCTTTCTGAATTAGTTAAAAAAACGGGTATATCTTTATCATCATTGAATACTCTATTGAAAAAAGAGCTAATTTCAATTTCTGAAATTAGGATTAATAGACAGGCAGGTGATATTTTTACTGAACCTTTTAAGGAGATTATTTTAAATGACTCTCAGAGAAATTGTCTGAATGAAATTGTTAATTCAATTAATTGTAATGAGTTTCGTACTTTTTTACTACATGGGGTTACGGGTAGCGGAAAGACTGAAGTTTATATTAGAGCAATAAAACAATTAGTAAATCAGGAAAAACAGGCAATCGTACTGGTACCTGAAATTTCACTTACCCCGCAACTTATACATAGATTTAGAAAAAACTTTGGAAATATTATTGGGGTAATACATAGCAGGTTATCAGATGGTGAAAGATTGGATACTTTTGAAAGAATTCGTTCAATGAGATTTAAAATTATTATTGGAGCAAGGTCTGCATTATTTGCCCCCGTAAAAAAATTGGGCTTGATTGTTGTTGATGAAGAGCATGATGCATCTTATAAACAGGAATCATCACCCCGTTATCATGCGCGCGATGCCGCTATAATCAGAGCAAAAATTAATTCTGTACCTATCATACTTGGCTCGGCAACACCTTCTGTTGAGTCTTTTTTTAATGCAACTTCAGGGAAATATACTCTGCTTAAATTGCCTGAAAGAGCAACTAAAGTTATTATGCCAAGAATTAATGTTATAGATATCAGACATAAAACTAAAATTGATTTTGATAAAATTGAAAGAGATGATATTTTGAATTTAGTTGAGAAGAGTAAAGTTAGATTTTTATCAAGAGAATTGATTCTTGCAATAGATGATAGATTATTAAAAGGGGAAAGTGTGATGCTATTGCAAAATAGAAGGGGGTATCATGCATACCTTGAATGTTTAGATTGTGGTAATGTGGAAATGTGTCGAAAATGCAGCATTGCTCTTACTTATCACAAAACCGTTAGTTTGCTTAAATGTCATTATTGTGGGTTCTCTAAATCAAAAATAGTGAATTGTTCAATATGTAATTCTAACAGATTAGTTGAAAAAGGAACAGGTACTGAAAGGATTGAAGAAGAAATAATTAAATTATTTCCATCAGCGAAAATTTCTCGATTAGATTCCGATTCAATTACTTCCAGAAAAAAATATGAAACCATTCTTAATGATTTTAATATTGGTAAAATAGATATTCTTGTGGGTACTCAGATTATTGCTAAGGGTCTGGATTTTCCTAATGTAACTCTTGTAGGCGTTATTAATGCTGATATTGGATTATTACATCCAGATTTCAGAGCAACAGAAAGAACATATCAGATTCTAACTCAGGTTGCAGGCAGAAGCGGGAGAAGTGAGAAGATTGGTGATGTTATCATTCAAACAAGTCATCCAGATTATAAAGTTTTTGATTTTGTAAAGAAATATGATTTTGAAGGGTTTTACAATTATGAAATATCTACAAGAAAAATGGTTGGGTATCCGCCCTTTTTTAGATTGGCTCTTATTGAAGTTAATTCGAAGGATAAACTATTATCAGAATCAAAAATAAAAGAAATTTTTAATTTTATAGTAAATATTGATAAAAAAAAGTTATTAAATGTTCTGCATCCGGTTCAGCCATTGTTTGCTAAATTAAGAGAAAGGTATAGATATCATATAATTATAAAATCTAAGAAGTCGATTGACCCTGTCGGTAAGTATCTCACTGCTGTGTTAAATCATTTACAGGATTATGTTAATCAATATATCCCTTCGTCTGTAAGGGTTTTAATTGATGTTGACCCCATAAATTTGTTGTAAGATAAAATTAGAAAATATTTTTTATTTTATCTTAATTGTGCCCCTGCAAGGATTCGAACCCTGACTATTGGTTCCGAAGACCAGTGTGCTATCCATTACACCACAGGGGCTAATTTAATTTTTATAAATCTATTAATTTATATTATTTATTACAATGATTAATCTTTTTTGATTAGTAATCATTATAATCTATTTTTTTATAGAAAGTTCTGATTCGCTTAAAGTAATTTATTGTTGGGAGATAAACTATGAATTAATAAGGGGTTATTTAAAATATTCTCTAAATGTTAGAATTTATAAGTTTTTAAATCGATTCTATGCAATTTTAAAAAAACTGTAAAATCATATTTTTATCTTATTTTCATTGTAAATTTTTAATATAAAAATTAAATTAAGAGTTTTAAATAATTAAAAAAACATTGGAAGTAAATATTATTGATAAAGGTAATTGTCTTCAAGAATTGCAAGTAAATCTTAATAATGAAGAATTAAATGATTACTTTGAAAGAGCATATAAAGAATATTCAAAGAACTATAGAGTAGATGGTTTCAGAAAGGGTAAAGCACCGCTTCACATAATAAAACTTAAATATGGTGAGCAAATAAGAGAACTCGCGATTACTGATTTTATTCCTCAGGAAGTTTTCAACGAGTATATCGAGGCAAACAGAATTAATGTGATTGGTACTTCGAAACTTATTGATGTGGAAAAAAAGGAAAATGAAGGGTTGAGTTTTAAAATTGAATATGAATTTATGCCAGAAATTGAAGTAAAGAATTATAAAGATATTGAAGTTACAAGAGAAAATTATATAGTTGATGATATTACAGTGGATGAAGAATTTGAGAATTTAATGCTAAAATATTCCACAAAAGCAATGGATGCAAAAGTCCTTGATGATAAGTATATTGTTACAATTGATTTACAAGCGCTTGATAATACAGGTGCGGTATTGATAGGGGAATCTGCAAAAGATATTGAACTTTATGTCGGAGATAAAAGATTAAATGAAAATTTATATAATGCAATTAAGGATATTAAAGAAGGTGAAGAGAAAATTGTTGAATTACCAATGAGTAAATCTGATGATACTTCATCGGTCAAAGATAGACAAATCCAGAGTTATAAACTAACCTGTAAAAAGGTAGAGAAGATAATTTATCCTGAAATCAATGAGGAATTCCTAAAAAAACTTACCAATAGGGAAGATATTAAATCAGAGGTTGATTTCAAAAATTACTTAAAGGAACAGATTCAATCGTATTATGATAATATTAGTCAGGAAAATCTCGAATTTTCTTTAATTCAGGAAATAGTCAAATTAAATGATGTAAAAATTCCTGATACTTATATTAATAATGTTCTTGATTCTAAATATGAAGAATATGTTAAGCATATAGAGGAACATCACAAAGACCAGGAAATAAAACCAAAAGAAGAATTTATTAAAGAGAACAGACCGGATACAATATTTAATTTGAAATGGTTTTTAATAAGCGAAAAAATAATACATCAGGAAAATTTAACTGTTACTGATGAGGATATGAGAAGACTCGCTGAAAAAGAGGTCAAGAGAATACCTATCACAGTAGAAAAACTTTTAGAATTGTATAAGAAGGACAAAAAGGCAGAAAGTAGAGCATTGGATAATAAATTAATGAATTTTCTTATTGAAAATGCAAAGATTACAATTAAGGAAAAACCTTTAAGAACTGAAGAAAAAGAAAATAAAATAATAACATAAAAAAATGGATTTCACAAGCATAATCAAAAAAAATGACGATTTCATTCAGAAAGGGCTGGATGAAGTTCAAAAAGTTAGAAATCAATTAGTCCCGATAGTGGTTGAATCTACAGCAAGAGGAGAGAGAGCTTATGATATATATTCAAGATTATTAAAAGAGAGAGTGGTATTCCTTGGGATGCCGATTTTTGATGAAGTAGCTTCGTTAATAGTAGCTCAATTACTTTTTTTAGAATATGAAGACCCTGATAAAGATATTGCACTTTATATAAATACTCCCGGCGGTAGTATTTCAGCTGGATTGGCTATATATGATACTATGAATTACATCAGGTCTGATGTTTCTACAATTTGTGTTGGTATGGCTGCATCAATGGGACAGATATTATTAACCGGCGGTGCAAGTGGAAAACGGATCGCGCTTCCACATTCTAAGATTATGATGCACCAACCAATTGGCGGAGCGCAAGGTCAGGCAACAGATATAGAAATTTACACAAAAGAAATGTTGAGAACCCGTGAAACTATTTATAAAATTATTGCAAAACACACAGGGAAACCTTTAGAACAGATAGCAAAAGATGCTGAGAGAGATAAATATATGACTGCTGAAGAAGCTAAAGAATATGGCTTAATTGATTTAATTTTCACGAAAAGAGAAAAACCAAAAGGAAAATCCTGATTAAACTTGAAATATATACCTTTAATTCGATTTTTTCATAATTATTTTATAAAAATATGAATTTTAAAATCTTTAATTGGATTATAGCTGCAGTTGTATTTATTATTTCAACTGTCGTATTTGTAATTACTGTTCAACCAACTATGTCTCTCTGGGACTGCGGTGAGTTCCTTGCTTGTGCATATACTATGGGAGTGCCACATCCTCCTGGGGCTCCTTTACATATATTGGTAGGTAGAATTTTTACTATGATTCCTTTAGCTGCTGATATAGGATTAAGAATGAACCTACTTTCGGTGTTATCAAGTTCGATTACGGTTTTATTGTTATATTTGATTTCTGTTCGCTTAATTATTAACTGGAGAGGAAAGCCTGAAACTATCCTTGATTATATAATAATAACACTACCGTCAGCAATTGGTGCTTTATCGTTATCTTTCAGTGATTCCTTTTGGTTTAATGCTATGGAAGCTGAAGTATATGGTTTTGGTACTTTACTGCTCGCATTAGGAATATATGTACTTATGCTTTGGTGGGATACTGCTGATAAAGAAGGAAGTGATAAGATATTACTATTTGTTTTTTATTTATCTGGACTTGCACTCGGAATACATCTTTTAGTTGTTCAGGTAATTTTTATAGCCGGTCTGTTTTATTATTTCAAAAGATTTAAATTTGAATGGAAGACTTTCTTTATTGCAGTTATTCTTTCGATGATAATTTTCTTTGTATTCTACCCGGGAATAACTAAAAAATTTCCATCTATAATTTCTTCTAACCCGGCTGTTCTTGGTCTTGCAATCATTATATTACTTGCTATTTTCACATATTATGCTTATAAATCAGGTAGAAAAATTTTAACATTTGCACTTCTTGCAATATTTCTTGCAATAATAGGTTATTCTACATACCTTTCAGTGCTTATGAGGGCAAGTGTTCCGAATTTACCTGTAAATAATAATGCTCCTGCAACGATGGAAAGATTGTTGTCATATTTGAATCGTGAACAATATGGAGAGCAACCTTTATTTTTACCAAGAAGATATTCGAAAGATCCTATGCATGAAAGGACCTGGCAACTATATAGTAGTGATATGGATTTTATGTTCAGATACCAGATTTATGAAATGTATATCAGGTATTTACTCTGGCAGTATGTTGGTAGAGCAGGATATAATCAAGGAGATGGATGGGATTTCAGTAAGTTTTACGCAATACCATTTTTCCTTGGGCTATGGGGTGTAATTTACCATTTTTATAAGCATAAGAAACTGGCATTCATCTTTCTTGTAATGTTTATTATGATGGGAGTTATTACTGCTTTGTACCAAAATCAACAAGACCCACAACCTCGGGAAAGAGATTACTTTTATATCGGCTCGTTCTTTGTATTTTCACTTTGGATTGGTCTTGGCATTACGGGTATTATAGAAATGATTATTGAAAGTATTCAGAAAAAATTATGGATACCTATTACTGCTGTGATTTTAATTTTAGGTTTTATTTTTGTTCCATTTAATATGTATAGAGTTAATGTTAAGTATCAAAGTCGTTCAGGAAATTATTTCCCATTTGATTATGCATATAACCTATTACAAAGTTGTGAAAAAGATGCTATTCTAATAACAAATGGCGATAATGATACCTTCCCATTATGGTGTTTACAGGCTGTTTATGGAATTCGAACTGATGTCAGAGTTGTAAATCTATCTCTCGCTCAAATTGACTGGTACAACTTACAATTGAAAAACGAAAGACCATATGGAGCTAAAACCGTTCCATTTACACTTTCAGATGATGCAATAAAAAGATTACAACCTATAGAATGGGATGAGCGAAAAGAAATTGTTCTAGATATTCCAAAAAGTGCTTATCCTGATTCAATGCAAAATAAACCTGATTTACCGGATAAATTAAGATTTAAAATACCAGCAACTTTAAAGTTTCAGCAAGGAAATAGAACTATAACAGCTTTAAAGACTAATGACCTTGTAGTATTAGATATTGTCAGAGCAAATAAATTCGAAAGGCCAATTTATTTTTCTGTTACTGTTACAGAAGATAATTATATCGGACTTGGTGAATATTTAATGCTTGAAGGTATGGCTCAAAGATTATATCCATTTAAAGTTGCAGATCCTGAATTAGGAGTTGGAATAGATAAAGTTAAAATGTTTAGAAATCTTGTTGAAGTAGCAGGAAATGTTTCAAAAACACCACAAGATGGTTTTAGATATACTGGGCTAAATGATTCTACCATATTTTATGAACAAGTACAACACAGAATGGTTGATGGCTATAGAATGTTATTCCTTAAGTTAGCTCATTCATATTCTAAAGACCCTGAAAATATAGATAAAGTGAAGACCGTTCTTGATGCTATGAATACTTATATACCACCAGCTTGTATAGATATGGATTACCGTTTCAAATACGATGTTGCAATGTTATACGCAAAAGCAGGAGAAACCAAATTATCTAGTTATTATGCTGACCTTGCTATAGAAGATGCAAAAAAGGACCTTGATGCATATAGAGGAGGAAGAGTATCTCTGCAAGCATATTATAATCCTTATAGAATTCTAATAGATATGTACGAATTGAAGGGTGATTATCAATCGGCATTAGCTATACTAAATGAATTAAATCCAAATGACCCTGCAGTTTCTCTGAAAAAACAAAATATTATGAATAAAATTGCAGGTAAAGTAGATACCACCAAAGATTCAGCTAAATAATGAGAGAAGGAAAAAAGATAGGTATTCTTGTAGTAGCTTATAATGCTGTGACTACTCTTACAAGAGTGCTTGAAAGAATTCCCGCTCCAATTTACAATGAAATTGATGAAATTGCTGTTTTTGATGATGCAAGTAAAGACGATACATATGCATTATCAGTAGGTTATAAACAAATAAAAAAACTTGAGAAATTAAATATTTATTTAAACGAAAGAAATCTTGGTTACGGCGGAAATCAAAAGAGGGGATTTAAGTATTACATAGATAAAGGTTTTGATGTTGTTGTTTTACTTCATGGAGATGGTCAATATGCCCCTGAAGTGTTAGGAGAAATTTATTCTCCAATTGTAGAGGGTAAAGCAGATGTTGTGCTTGGTTCAAGAATGATGAAAAGATATGGTGGACCCATAAAAGGTGGTATGCCTTTATATAAATTTATTGGGAATAAAATTTTATCCACTTATCAAAATTGGAAATTAAAAACAAAATTAACTGAATTTCACTCAGGGTATCGCGCATATTCTTTGCATGGATTAAAGAAAATTAATTTAGATAATTGTACTGATGATTTTCACTTTGATACTCAAATTATTATTAAGTGTCATCATCACAACCTTCGTATTATAGAAGTCCCGATTCCAACTTTTTATGGCAATGAGATTTGCTATGTTAATGGTTTAAAGTATGCAGGAGATGTTATTGAAACTACTCGTGATTATTTAAAAACTATTCGGGGGTTAAGAAAGTCAGAAACTTATGAGGAATTTTTTGTACAGTATCCTCTTAAATTATATCCCTTTTCAAGTCATAGTGTTGTATTGAAAATTCTAAATGCGAGAAGTAATTTAAGAATTCTTGATATAGGTTGCGGGAATGGGTTCCTTGCAAGCCATATTCGGAATGATAACTATAAGGTAGGAATAGATATTTCAGAGCCTGATGAAGAAATGAAAAAGAGTTTTAATAGATATTATAAGAAAAATTTAAACGAAGGTTTACCTGAGGAATTAAGTAATGAAGAAAAATTTGATTATATTTTGCTACTTGATATCCTTGATTATCTTGTTGATTATGAAAAAATATTAAAACAGGCAAAACCTTTTCTTAATGAAGGTGGTAAATTTATTATTTCATTTGCTAATATCGCAAATTTATATGTAAGATTAAATTTGCTTATTGGAAGATTTCCTTATTCTGACAGAGGAATTCTTGACAGAGGTCATTTACATTTTTTCACCTATGGCAGTATAAAAAAGTTAATGAAAAAGCATAAATTCAGAATTAACAAGATTATTGTTACTCCGATTCCTATCATAGAGATTTTACCAAAGCCATTGAAGAATAATTTAGGTAAAGTACTGAATTTTATTTTATATATTAAAACGAGAATATTTAAACGTTTATTAGGTTTTCAATTTATTGTATTTGCAGATCTTTTAAAAGAAGAACCAATAAAATATTAGGGGAATATGACTAAATTGACTAAAACAAAATCTAATGTCAGCAAAAAAGTTAATTACTTCGATAGTAGTAATAGTTTTATTAATAATATTTGGGTTTGTTTGTTAATTTTATTCATTTTTTGGATTATATTTTTTAATAAACTTTTAACCGGCGCGGCATATATATTTGATGATTTTCTCCATCAATACTGGCCTGGTAAATTTATGTCCGCTGTTTCTTTAAGTAATGGTATTATTCCGTTCTGGAATCCTTATACTTTTTGCGGTGTACCTTTTGTGGCTGATATTCAAATCGCAGTTTTTTATCCATTTAATTTATTGCTGACACTTTTTGTTAGTAATCAATATTTATCCGCTTTACCTGTACAGATAACAATTATTTTCCATTATCTTCTTTGTTCTATTTTCTGTTTTTTCCTTGGTAGGTATTTTAAGTGGAATAATTTGGTATCTGTACTTTTCGCAATTATGTTTACCTATTGCGGATATATGATTGCCCATATGATACATATGCCAAATGTAGAAGCAGTGAGCTGGTTTCCATTAATGTTCCTTTTGTTCTTAAGATTTATTGATACAAAGAAGTATTACAACGTTTGGATTGCTACATTCATCACTGCACTTTGTATTCTCTGCGGTTATCCACAGGTAATTTTTCTTAATCTTTTATTTATTGGTGTTTATGCAGCGATTTTATTTGTTAAATATATTTTATCAAAGGATTACTATTCAATTAAGCATTTAATTTTAGGGTCTGTTATATTTTTTATTATTCCTTTCGGAATTACGGCTTTTCAACTTTTGCCTACATTTGAATTCATTAGTTTATCAAATCGTGATAAATTCGATTATAATTTTGCAAGGGAAGGTTCAATGCATTGGTATGATGTCATAACATTTTTTGTACCAAAATTCTTCGGTGTCTGGAATTGGAGTGATATACCCGGTGATGTTAAATATTGGTCTAATCATCAGGAGGGAAGGTGGATGTTTTCAACTGTTAATTTATTTATTTCCACACTCGTTGTTATTTTAATAGTTCCCTGTATTAGACTTCTTATAAAAGATAAATCAAAGAAATTATTTACATGGTTTTTACTTGGATTTTCAATTTTTGCTTTCTTCTTCGCACTTGGTGGAAATTTCTTTTTACAGGAACTTATGTTTTATACCGTTCCAATGTTTAACAGATACAGGAATCCTTCTCATATAACCTATTTGTTATCGTTTGCATTAGCGATTGTTATTGGAATGGGGTTTGATTCTTTACTTAAGGACAGAAAATTGTTAACAAAATATTTAAAACCATCTTACCTTATTATTGCTATCTCTATATTTTTATTTTTCCTTTTCCTGTTTCTTATCGGTGCATTTAGAATCAAGCAAGACCAGGTTCTGCCGGATATGATTAATAATCTGAAAGAAATAAACAACTGGATTCGAAATCAATATTTGATTTCCTTTATTTTTGTTTTTCTGTTTGCTTTATCTTTTTATCTTTTCATTAAAGAAAAAATTAATTTCAATACTTTTGCTGCAAGTTTAATTGTAATATTATGTATTGAAATATATGTTATCTGGTTTACACAAAATAATGGGACTCAAAATCCTGAGAAAGTATTTGCCCAAAATTCGCATTTGATTAATGAAATGAAAGATAAACTGAAAAGTGAAATTTTCAGAGTGAATATGCGTTACGGTGGTAATATGTTATTTCAACGAAATCAAGGGCAGGTTGATAGAATACCTTTGATTGAAGGTTATAGTGCCTTGTATATTAAGAAGTATATGCCACCGCAGAAAACTGAAACAGACAATTCACAGTTGCTTGGTTTGCTGAATGTTAAATATAAAATTAATATCGATTCCTTAACAGGACGGTTAAAACAAAATGATAGACAATTGGTTGAAAACCCTTCATATCTTCCAAAAGCAGTTATGTATTACGATGCAAAGTATTTTGATAATGATTCCGATATTGTTAGATATATGAAAAGTCCTGAATATGATTATAGGAAAACTATTGTACTTGAAAAGAAACCGACGAATGCTGTTTTACCTGAAAGTCCTGATACTTTAATTAAAGCAGAAATTAAAACTCTAAAGTACGATTTAAATGAGATGACCTTTAGTGTTAATACTCTTGAGAATGGTTATTTATTAGTCGGAGAAGTATTTTATCCTGCCTGGAAAGCTTATGTAGATGGAATACCAGCAGAAATTTTGAGAGCTGATTATTGTTTACGGGCAGTTTATCTTGAAAAAGGCTCACATACCGTTGAATTTAAATATGAGTCTGATACTTTTGCTAAAGGGCTGAAGATTTCTACAGCTTCTTTAGGTATTGCATTAATTGGTTTAGTTAGTTCTATATATTTATTAAGAAGGGGGCGTAAAGTAAAATGAAAGTGTTAATTAATGCTTTGTCTGGCATTGGTGATGCTTTAATGTTTACCCCTGCTTTGAAAATCCTTAAAACACGACAAGAGGATTTGCAAGTAGATTTACTCGCTATGTTTGAGTCAGTTAAGCAGATTTTCTGCTATAGTCCTTACATCAATAAGACTTATTTTATTGATTTTTTACATCAATCTAAAATTAAATCACTAAAAGAAGTTTTAGATATAAGAAGAGAACGATACGATTATAGTATTAATGTTTACCCCTCAAATCGTACAGAATATAACCTTTTAAATTTTTTTCTATCAAAGGGTAAAAGAATTGGAAATAAATATATTCACTCACATTTTTTTAGATTTGAATTTTTAAATCAAATAAGATATCCGGAGATTAATAATAGGCACAATGTTTTACAAAATGTTGATTTGATTAAAGATATCGTTGGTGAAGTTCTGGAAGAAGAAGTTCCTAATATGGAGATTATAATTCCAGAAGAAATAAAACAGAAGGGGAAAAATTGGGTTTCTCAAAAGGTTAAAGATAAATTACCAATCGGTATACACGCTGGTTCAGCAACCTTAAAAAATCATATTAATAAAAGATGGGATATAAATAAATATATTGAATTATGTAAAATTTTAGTTGAAGAGGAAAATGCTTTCATTCTAATATTTGGTAGTGAAAAAGATTTAAATGAAAAAATAAAATTAGAGTTAAAAGAAAATTCCGAAATTGCCTCAACTGGTGATTTTATGGATTCAGCATCAAGGGTACTTTTTTGTAAATTATTTATTTCAAATGATACTGCTTTTTTACATACCTGTGCTGCTTTAAATGTTCCTGTTGTAGGTATTTTTGGATATACGAATTATAGAGAATTATATCCATGGAAATCACCTCATAAAATCGTAAGACTCGATCTTGAATGTAGTCCATGTTTTTATAATTCACCAAAACCCGCTCAGTGTAAATGGAAGGGGATAGATGAGTTTAAATGTATAAAATTGATAACTCTTGATAGTGTTCTTGATTCCTGTAAAAGTTTATTAAATAAATAAAAAAAATAGTATGAAAAATGCTTTAATTACCGGTGGGAATAAAGGTATTGGTTTCGAAATTGCAAGACAGCTAGGATTAAAAGGTTTTGATATTATTCTTACTGCAAGGGATACTTCTAAAGGTGAAGAAGCAATGAAAAAATTAACACAAATGAATATTAATGCAGAATTTATACAAATGGATGTAACTGACATTAACAGTATTAACACAGCATACGAAAAAGTATCTGATTTATTTGATGTCATCAATGTTTTAATAAACAACGCTGGAATTAGAACCAATTCAGACCGAGGGCTCGATATTATTCCCTTTGATGATATAAGGAAGATTATAGATACAAATCTTATTGGTCCTATAATTGTAACTCAGAAATTTTTGCCTATGCTTAAAGAAGGTAGTAGGGTTATTAATATATCAAGTTCCCTTGGTTCGATAACTAATGGAATGATAAAATATTCGCCAGTATATAGTATATCTAAAACTGGCTTAAATGCAGTAACCTGTCAATTCCACTTGATGTTACAGAAAAAAAATATTGCGGTATTTTCTATGTGTCCCGGTTGGGTAAAAACGGAATTAGGGGGTGCTGGTGCAGAAAGAACAGTTGAGGAGGGTGCAGCAACGGCTATATGGCTTGCTACTGAAGCGCCCCTTTCGTATTCCGGGAAATTTATTAAAGACAACAAGATAATTCCCTGGTAATTTTTCATATTTAATGTACAATTTTTTGGGTCAATTGTTACATAATAAATTATAATTGTTAAATATTATAATTTTTCTTAAATTAATTAATATGAAAAGAATATTTTTAATATTAATTTTTGTTTTATTTTCAGTAAGTTCCTATTCTCAAAGTAGAATAATTTTTTCTATTGATAATCCTCTTACAGCAATTTTCAAGCCAAAATATGAATTTAAGGATTATCAAATTCCTGTGAAATTAATTTCAGTAATAAAAGGTATTTACAGTGGTTTTGAGATGGTATTTTCTGAGAGTACGGAAAATAATGAATTTTATGAATTCGAAATAATGTTACCTTTTAATGAAAAATTTTATATTAAGGGATACAAAAACCAAGAAAATAATTGTCTTATTTATGATGGTACTTTACCCATTGTATTTACTGATAAAGATTTTCTTGACGGAATTTATATTAAAAGATGGGATAAAAAAATTTACCCTATAATAGTATTAAGAAAATATGTAAGAAATGATATTAATGTACTGTCAATAACAGATTATATTGAATTTAAAAGTTTTAATTTAATCTTTTATGACTTCAAATGTGACAATGATAATATATATATAAAAGCTGAGTTAAAAGGATGGGTTAATTTTTCAAGTGAAAATTACGATGCACCATATTGTATTACAGCAGTTATTGAGATTGTTAATGAGTATTTAAACACAACATTTGTCGATTAAAATAGATATAAGTTAAAAATATTGTAGGGTTTATAAAAAGTAGAGAAAGATTATCAATGCTATAATATTATTGATTTTATTTAATATGTGTTTTGTTAATAAAATTTACTTTAAAGATCAATATTTAAAATCCCACACTATAGAAAATCTTGCTAATGAATTGAATAACCCGCCACGATCATCATAGGGAAATACAGATGCTGTGTAATTCAAATGGTTTAGTAGATTCGCAAATGTAAAAGTTACATTTGCAGAACCTATTCTTGCCCCTATATAAAAATCTATATTAAAAAAATCTCTTTCATTTTTAATGGTATTTGGTATGATTTCGTATCTGTACTGGGAATAATAAGGAATATTATATTTAGAAGCATATTTTATAATTATTCCGGTTCTTAGATTGAGTTTATTATCGAAGAAAAAGTTGTGATAACATAATTCTGATTTGATAAAAATATCAGGATAATATTCAAAGCTGAATTTATCAATATATAATTTCCCATCAAAATACTGTGATAGATATTCCAGACTGTAATTTCCATTTATAAAATCTAATTTCCCTGAATTATCATTTGCAAATTGTTTGAGATTAATTTTGAATTTATCTGAATGAAATTTTAAGCCCATTTCTATATATGTGGAATTGTCATCAAGATAGTATGACTCAGATGAATATATAGTAAAATATTTTATTTTGTTTAAATTTAATCCTTTTATTGTTGAATTAACCCCACTGAAAAGTGTTAAATTATAATTATTTATAATAAACTTTATCCCACCTTCTATTCCGTATTGTGTATGAAATTTGTTCTCAAAATAATCTTCTCTTATGCCAGTGGAAATATAGAAATTTGATAAATCTATGTCTGCTCTCGAATATACAGAATAATGATTCAGTGTCATTATATTTAAATTTGATGCTGGGTCAAATTTAATCGAAGTGTCAGTATTAATTACGTTATAATGGTATAAATCAAAAAACGCATCCCCGCCAATAAACAAATTTGCCTTAATATCTTTTGTTATATTAATTCCTAGGTTCTGTTTTAAATTAATTCCGTATCGGATGTATTTGAATGCATTATAAATATTTATTCCATTTGGTGTTTGTGAATTTTCTAAATCGTTATATTCTCTTAATGAGTTGATTGTATATAGGTTTAACTCGGATAATTTATTTACATCATTAAGTAAATTTGCTTTTAATTGAACATTAAAATAATAATTGTAAACTTTTTCGTACGATTCGCTATTTATAACTTTTGCAAGTATGTAGCTTGATAATGTATCATCTGTAGAATTATATAATCCCTCAAATAAACCTCTCTCAAATTTTGAATAATCAAAATCTATTTTAAAATTAAGTTTTTTGCTGGAGAAAAAATTTATTCTACTTCTTGCTCGCCATATATTTAAGTGGTTATTTGTGTATCTTCCCTCCGAAACATTGCTACTTACTCCAAATGTGTAATTAATTTTCTTCGAAAAAGGTATGATAATATTAACATCTGCTCCAAGAGCGCCGAATCTATCTTGGGTATATCTTAATTGTGTGAAAATATATGGTAGAAAGTAATCTTTTGAAATTATATTAAGTGATTTTCCTCTTGCAGTTATCCCGTATAAAAAAGACATAATAGAAGAAATTTCTTCAATCTGTTCTATTTCATTGATTGATATATTCTCGATGTCATATCCTCCAAATATTATGTCATTCCTTTGAATCCCATCTTTAAAAATTCCAATGGAATTTTCATTAAACGAGTTATAGTTAATAACATTTCTACCACCGTATGATAAGTAATTTATGAGATAACCATTTCTGTCGTTTAGTACTTCTGCAAGATTTCTTTTATCATTCCATATAAAATCTTTTATTGTAATAGAATCAGAATTAAAACCAATATTGCGTTTGAATTTTATTTTGTAAATATCGTAATTTTCTTTTATTGTGGTATCAGTATTTTGTGGGTATGCTTGGAGGAATGAAAATAACAAAAAAAATATTGTTGTACATCTGAAAAATATCACCATTATGAAGGATTTTCTTCAGGCCTGTTATTGTCGGGTTCTGATAAATTTTTGTGTTTAATAATTTTTGCTTCTGATAAAAATATTACTTCTTCAGCTATATTTGTACAATGGTCTGATAGCCTTTCAAGATTTGAGGAAATTAGCAACGCATTCAGACCAGCTCTTGTGAGTTCTTTATTAGAAAAAATTTTCTTTTCTATTGTTTCAAATATCACTTGATTTTGTTTATCAATAACCGAATCATAGGATATAACTTTATAAGCAAGTGATGTATCATTATTAATTAAAGAGTCTAAAGTATTTTTCAATGTGAATTTTGAATTTTCTGCAAGTTCATCAATTTTAATTTCTTTAAGAAAATCTATGTAATTATTTAATTCATCTGTTTTCTCTGCAATATTAACCGCTATATCTCCTATTCTTTCAAAATTAGTGTTAATACTGAGAGCGGAAATAATCATTCTTAAATCAATAGCGACAGGTTGTGTAAGAGCCAAAATCTTCTGACATATTTTTTCAATTTTTACATCGTATTTATCTACTTTTCTATCTTTTTCAATTACTTCTTTTGCTAATTCAGAATTTCCCTCGAATAGCGACTTTAAGGAAACAATGATTTGTTCTTCTATAAGGCTCCCCATCTTATATAATTTCTTTCGAAGTTTTTCGTATTCTGCTTCTAAATACTGATACATTTTTTCTTTAAGTTAACATTTATAAAAATTAATTAAAATTTAAATTTTTATCCGAATTTTCCTGTAATATAATTCTGTGTCTCTATCTTTTCAGGATTCATAAACATCTTTGTTGTTGTGTCATATTCAATTAAATATCCGTTTAGAAAAAACGCGCAATTATCACTAACTCTTGCTGCTTGTTGCATATTGTGTGTTACAATTATGACAGTTATTGATTTTTTTAGCTCTGTTATTAATTCTTCTATTTTTGCTGTTGAAATAGGGTCAAGTGCTGAAGCAGGCTCATCCATCAGAAGAATTTCAGGGTTTACTGCTAATGCTCTTGCTATACATACTCTTTGCTGTTGCCCGCCTGATAGTCCTGTCGCAAGTTCGTTTAATCTATCTTTAATTTCATCCCAGAGAGCAGCTCTTTTCAAACTGGTTTCAACAATATAATCAAGTTCAGCTTTATTTTTTATACCGTGTATTCTTGGTCCATAAGCAACATTATCATAAATCGTCTTTGGAAATGGGTTTGATTTCTGAAACACCATCCCAACTCTCTTACGCAATTCGACAACATCGATTTTTTCTTTATAAATATCGATACCATCTATAATCACATCACCTTCAACCCGATATTTGTAAATAATATCATTCATTCTGTTTAGTGTCCTTAGAAATGTTGACTTACCGCATCCTGAGGGTCCTATTAACGCAGTAATTTTATTCTGTTCAATATCCATTGATACATTGAACAGTGCTTGCGTATCATCATAATAACAATTTAAATTTCGAACTGATATTTTTATCTCTTTCAATCTGTCTGTTAAATTTATTGATTTGTATTTACGATTACTCCGTCTGAAATTTTAATAATCCTGTCACAATTTTTAGCAAAATCCTCATTATGAGTAACAATAACAAATGTATAATTAAATTTTTCTCTTAATCTGAATATTAATTCTATAATCGCATTTGCATTTTCAGTATCAAGATTTCCTGTTGGTTCATCTGCAAGTACAATTTTAGGGGAATTAATCAGAGCTCTTGCTAAAGCAACCCTTTGTGCTTCACCTCCCGATATTTCTGACGGTTTATGATTTGCTCTGTCTTCTATCCCGACTTCTTTAAGTAATTGAAGTGCAAAATCTTTTTCTTTTTTACCAAGTATCATATTTGGAATTAATACATTTTCAATTACATTGAATTCAGGAAGAAGATGATGGAATTGAAAAACGAATCCTATTTCTTCATTTCGGAATTTCGCAAGTTGTTTATGATTTAATTCAAATAAGTTTTTACCCTTGAATATTAGTTCACCGGAATCCGGTTTATCAAGTGCTCCCATTATATGTAATAATGTGCTTTTGCCTGCACCGGATTTACCAACTATTACAGCAATTTCACCTTCATAAATTTTTAGGTTTATACCTTTCAATACTTTTAGACGGAAATCTTTTGATATAGGGAAAGATTTTTTTATTTCAATTGCTTCTAATATTACTTGTCTGGTCATAAATATTAATTTATTTTATTCCCATCTTATTGCTTCTATAGGATCAAGTTTTGATGCTTTTATAGCGGGATAAAAGGCTGCTATGGTACATAATAACAATGCAGCGCAAGGGACAAAAATAAAATCCGCGAATCTTAACTCTACGGGTAAAGCATCAATTAGATAAACAGATGGGTCAAGTTTATAAACTTGGAAATATTTCTGTATAAGGATTAATATTAGTCCTAACAATGAACCTACAGTCATTCCTATTAATCCAACAATTGTGCCTTGATATAGAAAAACTTTTCTTATTACTTTTTCAGTGCTTCCGATTGCTTTAAGAATTCCGATATCTCTTTTCTTTTGTATCACAGTCATTGTAAGAGAAGCAAGAATATTGAAAGATGCAACAGTTATTATTAAACTCAGGATGATAAATGCAACCCATCTTTCAATCTTAAGTATAGAATAAAAATCGCTATGTAAATCATACCAGCTTAATATATTATAATCGTTCCCTAATTTTTCTAAGAGTTTATTTTTAACATCTTCTGATTGATTTATGTTTTCAAGTCGCATTTCTATTCCCGATGCACTCCCGAACATTCTGAATAAGGCTTGGGAATTATGTAGTGATATATAAACATATTTAGAATCGTATTCTTTGTTTTCAGCAAAAAAAAGGCCTTTGACTATAAATTTTTTTGTCACTGGTTCTACAAATTGGGTAAGAGCAGATTCAAGTCCTGAAGGGCTTATCATCATTATTGTATCACCGAGATTTATTTTCATTCTTGAAGCAATAACTACACCGAGTACTATGCTGCCATAATCACCTTCATCTTGCAAATCGAACTTTCCAAACTTTATTGAATTTTTTAAGCCAGATACTTTATCAATTAATTCTGGGTCAACACCTTTTACTAAAACAACCTTATTGAATTCTGCATTTGCTATCATTGCTTTATTAAGAGTATATTGCGCTAAATATTTTATTCTTGAATCGTCTATCTGGGAAATAATTTTATTGTAATTTTCTATCCTATCCGAGTTTTTAGGCTCTATTCTAATATGTGGATCGAATCCAATCAATATTGAAGTTACTTTTGTATTGAATCCATTGAAAACTGAAAGAACAGTTATCATTGCTGCAACACCTATTGTAACTCCAACAACAGATATAGAAGTGATAACACTTATAAAATTTACTTTTAATTTTGTAAAAGAATAAATCATTAATGATAAACCAGAAACTATCCCGATAATTACACTGATTATTAACGGATATTTTAATTCAAATAAATTGAAAATATAGTTAAATAAAAATTTAGTAAGTAAAAATGTAATTAGCCCTGCAAGTGTAGCACTGATAAGTATAAGAATAATAAGGTTTATTCTCTTAAGTGATAAGTATTTTTTTGCTATGTAAAATTCAATACTCAAAACATTCTTTTATTTATGTTATTCATCAAATACTATTACAGATTCTCTATATTGTCTTACTTTATCAGTATCAATTTTATTTATTAAATATCTGTGCAGGTCTTTTGACTTTTTTTCTATATTATTACCATCTTTTAATTTTTCGATTTCATATTTAATATGTAAAACTCTATTAACCAATATGTGTCTTGTTATTCCAGCAGGTATTTTATATTTGGATTGTGCTGCTTTAACAACATCCGATTTTGAAAATTTTGGAAACTCAATTAGAATGCCTTTCTTTCTTGAGTATTTTCTCATTTCGGAATATTTAATCTCCTCTTCTGTTCTGTCGAATCTATATTTACCAAAATATAACTTAGTGAATTTGTTTAATACATTTATAATTTTCTTAAATCCTTTCGGTAGTGATATTAGTAAAGCTGAATTATCACTATTGATAACTGAAGCAACAATGTAATGCTTTTGTGATATTTTTGATTTATTTCTTAATCTTTCGGCATAGTAATAGTTATAGTTTCTTGACTTTAATTTATTCTCCTCGCAGAATTTAGTTATCAATCCGATATCAAAATCATAAATAAGATGATTCCAGTTTCTTAATTTTATTTTATTATTATAATATTCTATCACTTGTGCAACAGTCAGTTTACAACCAATGTCCTGTAATGTGCTTAACCTATTTGCACCATCAATAAGTATAAAATCATCTTTTACTTTTCCAATAATTACGGGATTATTTAGAAACCTGCTACCTGCAATTCTATCGAAAATATTTCTTAACCTTTTGGTCTCAGTCGTTTCGTGAAGTTTAATTTTAGAAATCGGAATTAATTTCAAATCAAAAAATCGTTCAGTATAATTTATCATTTAGAAAAAACCACCTTTCCATTTTTATCAAGTGTTACTTTTATAGTGTCATTAGGTAGAAATTCACCACCTAAAATTTTTTCTGATAATGGATTTGCTATATATTTTTGTATTATTCTTTTTAAGGGTCTGGCTCCATAGGTTATATCAAAACCTGCTTTCCCAAGCCAATCACGTACTTCATTTGATACTTCGAGTTTATATTCGTTTCTTTCAAGCTTTTCCTGTAATAATCTTATTTGTATATCTACTATCTGACGAATTTCTTTCTCTGTTAATGGATTGAATAATATAATTTCATCTATACGATTTAGAAACTCTGGTCTGATTGTTGATTTTAATAATTCTAATAGTTTTAGTCTAATTTCTCCTAATATCTCTTCTCTGTTTTTATCATTAATATATTGCAACTGTTCCTGTATAAGCATTGAACCCAGATTAGAAGTCATTATTATTATCGTGTTTTTGAAATTAACAGTTTTCCCTTTTGAATCTGTCAATCTTCCTTCATCAAGTACTTGTAATAAAACATTGAAGACATCTGGGTGTGCTTTTTCAATTTCATCAAGTAATACTACACAATATGGTCTTCTTCTTACAGCTTCAGTTAGCTGTCCGCCTTCTTCATATCCTACATAACCGGGAGGTGCCCCAATCAATCGGGATACTGAAAATTTTTCCATATATTCACTCATATCAATTCTCACCATTGCTCTTTCATCATCAAATAAAAACTCAGCTAGGGCTCTTGCAAGTTCTGTTTTACCAACCCCTGTAGTACCGAGAAATATAAAAGAACCTATTGGCCTATTTTCGTCTTGTAAACCTGCTCTTGATCGTCTGATTGCATTTGATACTGCAGCTACTGCATCATCCTGTCCAACAACTCTTCTCTTAATATTTTCTTCCATATGTAGAAGTTTCGTCCTTTCGCTTTCAAGAATTTTTGATACTGGAATACCTGTCCATTTTGCGACAATTTCTGCTATATCTTCAGCATCAACTTCTTCTTTTAACATCTTCATATCCTTTTGTACTTTATTCAATTCTTCTGTCTTTTGTGCTATTAATTTTTCTAACTCAAGAATTTTCCCGTATCTAAGTTCTGCAACCTTTCCAAGATTACCTTCTCTTTCATATTTTTCTGCTTCTGTTTTATATAACTCAACTTTTTCCTTTGATTCTCTTATCGTTTTTATTAATTCTTTTTCGAGATTCCAGTGAGCTGCAAGTCTGTCTCGTTCGGCTTTAAGTTCGCTTAACTCTTTTTCAATTTCCTTTAAACGGATTTCTGTTGGGTTAGGAACTTTTTCTTTAGCCATATTTTTAAATTTTTTATAAATTTACTCAATTTATTGATTGAATTCTATGTATTTACAAATCAATTGAAGTTATAACATATTAATATAATATTTGAAAAATTTAAAAAAATTATATTATAGGATTTTAAATTAAATGTTATACAATTATGAAAAAAAATATACATAAGTTAGAAAAGTGTCATTCGGTTAAGGATATGCCTAAGGATATGAGACCAAGAGAAAAACTGCAAAAGTTCGGGTGTTCTCAGATGCAGAATTATGAATTAATTGCAATTTTATTACGAACAGGAACAAAAAATAGACCCGTTTTAGAATTAGCGGAAGAATTAATGACAAAATACAAGAAATTAGAATTTCTATTTAAATTATCAGTCGCAGAATTGAGAGAAGAGGTGGGCATTGGGTTGGCAAAAGCTACTGAATTAGTAGCTGTATTTTGTCTTGCTAAAAGGTACTTCGATGAATTAATAGAAAATGAGAAAAAGAAACTATTTAATACTGCTATAAATTCACCTGAATTGGCTATTTCTGTAATTAGAGGTATTATTAATGATTATTCAAAGGAGAATTTTTCTGTTTTATGTCTTGATGTAAGAAACAGAGTAATTGATATTGAAGTGGTTTCAACCGGAAATTTAACATCAAGTATTGTTCATCCAAGAGAAACCTTTTTTACGGCAATAAAGAAAAATGCTGCAAGTATTATAGTATTTCATAATCACCCTTCAGGAGATCCTGAACCTTCAGAGGATGATATTAAAATTACTAAAAAATTGTATGAAGCTGGTAAAATTTTAAGTATAGAATTGATTGACCATATTATAGTTACAAAGTCGGATTATGTAAGTATGAAAGATAGAGGATATTTATAAATTTTGTGTTTTTTAGGTTTATTTTTATTATTTTTTTGAGATTATTTTCAAATAAAAATTAAATTTTCTTTTTTATTTAATCCATTTATAAAATTTTCTGCATTAAGTTTCTTCTTTCCCTCAAGTTGTAATTCAAGTATTTGTAATTGGTAGTCTGAAGTATCGACATAAATATTTTTATTTTCTATTGTTACATTTCCCGGTGCTTTTAATGATTTTCTATCAGTAATTTTTGATGTATAGATTTTTAAAATTTTATTTCCCAAATATGTAAAACTACATGGGGTAGGGGATAAACCCCGAATAAAATTATATATATCAATAGACTTTTTTCCCCAATTAATTTTACAGTCAGATTTTTTTATTTTTGGTGCTTTTGAAGCAAAACTATCGTCTTGCGGAAATGTTGTCACAGAACCGTTCTCTATTAACTTAACCGTCTCTAATACTGCTTCTGCTCCGATAGAAGATAGTTTATCGTGTAAAGTTCCTGCGTTATCATCAAATTCAATTTTGATTTTTTTCTGAATTATTATATTACCGGTATCAACTTTTTCTTTTATAAAGAAAGTCGTAACACCTGTTTCAGTTTCACCGTTTATAATAGCCCAGTTGATTGGTGATGCACCCCTATATTTTGGCAATAATGATGCATGCAAATTAATTGCTCCAAATTTAGGTATATTAAATATTTCAGGTGGTAAAATTCGATATGCAACTACTATTATTAAATCAGGATTTAATTCTATAATCTTTTCTACAAAATTTTTACTTTTTAACTCTTCAGGTTGTAGTATTTGGAGGTTTTTAGAATTTGCAAATTTCTTAATTTCGCTTGATTGCAATTGCAATCCTCTACCCGCAGGTTTATCAGGTTGAGTTACTACAGCTGATATATTGTAATTGTTCCGAATTAGAATATCTAATGAAGGTACAGCAAATTTTGGAGTCCCCATGAATATAATGTTCATCTTCATCAGGGTTTGGATTTGGAATTATAAATTGGATATTCAGTAACTATTTTGTTGCTTTTAATTTTTTTCAAAAGTTCTTTATTCTTTTCAAGATCTTCTTCAGATAGATAATCAATAAATAATTTGCCGTTTAAATGGTCTATCTCATGTTGTAATACTCTTGCAAGCAGTCCGGAAAATTCACGCTTGTTTTCTTTGCCGTTTAAGTCTGTATATTCGAGCAAAATTTCTTCAGGTCTCTTAACATCACCCCTTACTTCCGGAATACTTAAGCATCCTTCATTCACTAACGATTGTCCATTCGTGTCAATTATCCTGGGATTAATAATTACTAAAGGTCTTTCGTTTTTATATTCGTTTAAATTTGAAATATCAATTACTGCGAGTGAGATACCAACATTAACTTGTGGTGCGGCTAAACCTATCCCTTCAGCTGCATTCATTGTGTAGAACATATTTTCAACAAGATTTACAATGTCGATATTTATATCTTTGATTGGTTTTGCAACTTTTCTGAGAATATCCCTTCCGTATGTTGTTATTGGTAAAACTTTAGGCATTATTGTTTATTATTAATTAATAACTGTTTAAAATATTTAAAAGTTTCATAAAACATACTATTGCAAAATACAAATTTATTAACTTTAAAAAATGAAAAAATAATGTTAAATTACAAATTTTATAATAAATAATTTTACATTTTTTAAGGAGATTTAATAATGGCAGAATTGAAAACCGAACAAATACGCAATATTTCATTAATTGGGCATGGAGGGAGTGGTAAAACTATCCTTTCCGAAGGTATTCTTTATACAACCGGCGTTACTAATAGATTCGGTTCAATTGAAGAGGGAAATACTGTTAGTGATTTTAATAAAGACGAAATTGAGAAACAGATTTCTATCAATCTTTCTTTGATGAATACTATGTGGAAGAATTCTAAAGGTGAAAAAATAAAGATTAATATTATCGATACACCTGGATTTATGGATTTTGTTGGAGAAGTTAAAGCTGCTTTAAAAGTTACTGATATTTCTGTTTTACTTGTTGATGCTTTTAAAGGAATAGAAGTTGGTACTGAGAGTAGTTTCAAATTTACAAAAGAGAATGGAAATAGGGTAATAATAGCTATTAATAAACTTGATACAGAAAATGCTAATTTTGACGATGTTGTCAAACAAGTAAGAGATTTATTCGGACCTGAAGTTGCAATCGCTCAATTTCCCGTTAATCAAGGGATGGGTTTTCATATTATTGTTGATGTTATAAAAATGAAGCAATTAAATTTTAATCCCAATAAAAAGGGTGAATTTGTTGAAGAGGAAATACCAGCAGAATTAAAAGAAAAAGCAGATACTTATAGACAGAATTTAATTGAAGCAATTGCAAGTGAAGATGAAGTTTTAATGGAAAAATTTTTTGATGGTGCGTTGACAGAAGAAGATATCAGGAATGGGCTTAAGAAAGGATTATTAGAAAGAAAACTATTCCCGGTTTTTTGTACTGCAGTTCATAATAATATTGGAGTTAGAACATTACTTGATTTTATATGTGATTATGGTCCTTCACCAGCTGACGTTAAACCAGTTAAAGCTAAATCTAAAAACAGTAATAATTATTTAGAAATAAAACCTGATTTAAATGCTGAACCCGTTTTATTTGTTTTTAAAACTATGTCTGAGAGAAATGTAGGTGAGTTTTCATATTTTAGAGTATATTCAGGTAAAGTAACAGCTGGTATGGATTTAATAAATGCCAATACAGATAAAATTGAAAGATTATCTACAGTTTATTCTTTAAATGGTAAAGAGAGAAAAGAAATTGAAGAAGCAATATGTGGTGATTTAGCAGCAGTTGTAAAATTAAAAGATACTCACACAAATAATACAATTTGTGCAAAATCGAATCCTGTTTTAATAGATCCTATCATATTCCCTGAACCTAATATGACACTTGCAATTTATCCGAAACGTAAAGGTGATGAGGATAAAATGGCTACTTCACTTCATTCATTTCACGAAGAGGATCCGACATTTTTAGTTAATTATGATGCGGATATAAGTCAGACTTTAATACACGGACAGGGTGAAATCCATCTTAATACCATAATCAATAGGATGAAGTCTAAATATAATCTTGATGTTGATGTGGTTGAACCTAAGATTCCATATAGAGAAACTATAAAATCAGTTGCGAAGGATGTTGAATATAAACATAAAAAACAAACAGGTGGTAGAGGACAATATGGTCATGTGGTAATTACATTAGAACCATTACCAAGGGGGCAGGGTTTTGAATTTGTTGATGAAATCGTTGGTGGAGTAATACCAAATAGATTCATTCCTGCTGTTGAAAAGGGAATTGTAGAGACTATGGCTAATGGTGTTTTAATAGGTTCTAAAGTTGTCGATGTCAGAGTTAGATTAACATTTGGTTCATACCATACAGTAGATTCAGATGAGTTATCTTTTAAGTTAGCTGCTACTATGGCTTTCAAGAAAGGGTTTAAAGAGGCAAATCCTGTATTGCTTGAACCTATTTATGAAGTAGATATAAAATTCCCTGAAGAATTTATGGGTGCTGTTTCAGGTGATGTTTCTTCAAGGAGAGGTAGAATTCTTGGGATGGAATCAGAAGGTAGGCTTCAGGTTATAAAATGTCACTTACCACTTTCTGAAATGAGTGGCTATTCTTCAAGACTTCGTTCGTTAACACAAGGTAGAGGTACATATTCAAGAAAATTCTCTCATTACGAAGAAGTTCCGAAAGAAATTGAATCAAAAATTATTTCTGAATACGAAAAGCGAAAAGCCGAAGAAAATAAATAAATTCTTTTTTGATATAAAAATCTGGTAACGATAATATATTATAAACATCTTAGTTACCAGATTTCACAAAAGCATAGTTGTTTTAAATAATAGGGGAAATTATCTTTCCATATTATATTACCTTAGCTTTGAAGTTTTTATTTAATAGATACAATTTGATTAGATACCAGGTTTTTAAAAATAAAATACTAAGTTTTATTTATTAGTAAAATAAATGTGCTATTCTGATATTATATTAATCCCATTCTGATTTATATCTTCTTTAAAAAATTTTTCTTCTGAAATGACAATATGGTTTAGCTCCCTTTTTTTCATAATAATTTTGATGATAGTCTTCGGCTATCCAAAAAGTATTTGCGGGTTTTAATTTTGTGGCAACTTTGTATCCCTTTGAGGTTAACAAATTAATTATGTTCTCTAAAATTTGTTTCTGTTCATCATCAAAGAAAAATGCAACTGATAAATATTGTTCCCCTATGTCAGGTCCCTGTCCATTAGTTTGAGTAAAATCATGTATTTCAAAAAATAGTTTTGCAAGTTCTTCAAATGATATTTCACCAGGATTGTATGTTATCTCTATTGCTTCATAATGTCCTGTATTGCCTGAACAAACTTCTTCATAAGTTGGATTTTCTTTGTATCCGCCTGTATAACCGACTTGTGTTTTAACAACTCCTTTCGTTTTACTAAAATAATATTCTACTCCCCAGAAACATCCGGCTGCAAAAATTGCCTTTTTATATTCAACAATATGAGGAATAAAACTCAAAGATATTGAATTAACACAATGTCTGGTATTTTTTTCTGTAAATCTTTCACCTTCGAACACATGTCCAAGATGAGCGCCACAATTTGAACAAATTATTTCTGTCCTCAATCCATCCGGGTCTGGTTGCCGTTTAACTGCACCAGGAATTTCATCGTCAAAGCTTGGCCATCCACATCCTGAATCAAACTTCGATTCTGATTTATATAATGGAGCATTACATCTTTTACATACATAGGTTCCTTTTTCATAGTGATTATAGTATTTTCCACTGAATGGTTTTTCTGTTCCTTTGTGAATAATTACATATTCTTCTTCAGGTGTTAATTTATTATAATTAGATTTACCCATGTGATTTAATTCTATTTTATTTTTTGTTGAGCAGGAAATTATAAAAATTAATAACGCAAACAGGAATAAAAATCTATACTTCGAATACTTTACCGTTTTCAAATTTATATTTCTTATTACATTTTTCACAATAAGCATAACCATTTTCATCGAATATTAGTTTCTTTCCTGCTTCACTAACCCAACCTATTATTCTTGCAGGATTTCCTACGACAAGTGCAAAATCAGGAACATCTTTCGTCACTACTGCACCCGCTCCGACGAAAGCGTATTTTCCTATTGTATTACCGCATACAATTGTACTATTTGCGCCCAATGAAGCACCTTCTTTAACGAGTGTTTTTATATAATATTTGGAACCGACCTGAGGATATTTGCTGCGTGGGTCTATAATGTTTGTAAAAACCATTGACGGTCCGCAGAATACATAGTCCTCAAGTGTTACACCTTCATAAACTGAAACATTATTCTGGATTTTTACATAATTTCCAATAATAACATTGTTTCCGACATTTACATTTTGACCGAGTACGCAGTGCTTTCCGATTCTTGCTCCTGACTGAATATGTGTAAAATGCCAGATTTTAGTTCCTTCACCGATTTCAACATTTTCATCTATAACTGCATATTCATTGACGTAATAATTTTTTTCAAATGATTTCATATTATTCTTTTAATTTTGATGTTGCTTCTTCAAGAATTTTTAGTACCTCTAATGCATGTTGTGCATCTGTTAGTGGTTTTGTGTTATTTAATATACAGTTGAAGAAATGTATCTGTTCTTGTTCAAGAGGTTGCTTATCAGGAAAATCTATTGCTTGATAATTTTGATCAAATTTTTTTAAAATTCCATTAACATTTATAAAGCCCTTTGGATAAAATTTAAGTTTTTCTGTTTTTAAACTATCCTCAAAAACAATCATACCTTTTATTCCTGTTATTACCATTCTTTGTTCTTTAAAAGGATGAAGCCAGCTGACGAAAATGTGAGCATTAATGTTTCCCGGATATCTTAGGAATGTTAATGTTACATCTTCTATTTCAGGTTGAAGAAAACAGGCACCTTTAGCATAAATTTTTTTAGGGTAAGATTCAAGCAGATATTGAATTACAGATATATCGTGAGGAGCAAAACTCCAAAGTATATTTTCTTCACTTCTTACAGAACCAAGATTCAAACGATTTGAATATATATATTGAATTTTTCCAATTAATCCTTCATTAATTAATTGTTTTATCTTATTTACAGCAGGATGATATAATAAAACATGCCCCACCATCAATTTCACATCATATTCATTAGCTAAATTCATTAATTCTTCTGCTTCATAAGAATTTAAAGTAATTGGTTTTTCAACTAATATGTTTTTACCCCGTTTGATTAGTCCTTTTGCTAGTGGGTAATGGTTTTCAGCATTTGTAGATATGATTACCGCGTTTATTTGCTCTGAGTTTAATATTGAATTTATATCTGTTGTAAATTCAATGTTAGGAGAAATTTTTTTGACCTCTTCTTCACATTGTTGGTTTATATCACATACAGAGATTAAATCTTCTCCAAGTAGTTTATATGCGGTTTTTATGTGGTTCAAGCCCCATTTCCCCGCTCCGATTACTGATAACTTTATGTTTGTATTATTCATATTTGTATATACTCCAGAGTTTATCTAACACTTCTTTAAGTGCCGGTGCTAAAATTTTAAAATCATCTGTTTTTGATGGCATATTATTGAAAATTATGTATGGCACCTTAATACCATTTATCTTTATATGTGTTTTGGTTTTCTTTAGTTTATGGAAATCTACATTTTTATATAATTTCTCAAGTTTTTTGTCAGGTAATCCGTGTTCAAGAATACTATCAGGTTTATCAGGATTAAATCTTTTTCTGTTTTTTCTAAGTGATTCTTCAAATGTAACATCTACATACAACAATGCTGAATCTGTCAAAAGTTCCTTTGATAAGTGTTTAAATGCCTCTTTATAGCCGCCATGTTCTGAACCTCTCGAGAATTCAATTAAAAAAGTAATTTCATTAAGTTTTTCTTTATTATCTCTTACATATTTATAGTAGTCAAGGGATATTCTTTCAATCAACAAATGCCACAAATATTTATATTTAAAGTATCCGTCTTTAGTGGTGTGCAATCTTGGTTTTTTAAACTTTCTTGAAAGTATATCGTCTTCTTCAAACCATGTCCACAACATCGGGAAATCATCTATCTCCACTAATTTCCCGATATGATATTTATTAATTCTTTCTGAATCAGAAATGTTTTTCAGAAAATTTATTATTTCTGATTTTCCCGAGGCGGGTCTTCCAAGTAAAATTATTTTTTTAAAAATCTTTTTCACAATTTTGCATTAATTTAAAAATTTTTAAATTATGACATTAAAGATAATAATAATATTATTATAACTCTATACCATTAGAATAAAATGAGAATTTCTTATTTATGGACTTTTTCTAAATATTACTAATATTGTAAAACGTAATATTTTGTTTTCAAATTAATCTATAAACTTTATAGCTAAAATAAAAATTATTTTTTCTTATTATATTTTGATTTATAAAATAATTCGTCTAATTGTTTTGAAATTTTCGCTGGATTTGTTAATGGCATATCATTATTTTCTTCTACTGCATAATCGAGATACTTCGCTTTTTTCATTCTTTGGAAAAAAGGTAATTTAGTTCTGTTAGTTGTTTCTATATGTTTTCCCTTCTCATTTATAATTATTACTTTGGGTAAAAATGCACCCGGTTTTCCTATAAATTTATCCATTATTCTTACCGCCTCATCGAATTCTTCCTGAGTAGCCCTACCAAGTGCTTCGTATCTATATATTTTTTTATCATCCCAGGTTGAAATTGTTGCATAACTTTCTGATATCTTATCATCAATATTTATATTAATATTTAATTCATCATAACCTGATGGCATTAATAATACTTTACCTCTACCACCATCAACATTTGTTACATATCTCGGTACGGTTATACCTGATATCCAGCCCTGTAGATGTTTTATATAAATTTGGCCTATTTGAACTGGTACAATAAAATGAACTAATCCTTTTTCTTTATGACATTGTAATAAATAATAAGGATGAATCCCAATCCAGAACATTCTTCTGAATGTCTCTGCTAATGTTTTATAATAATCGTTAACATGATTAAGTAGAACAGTTTGATTTCTGATAGTAAAACCAAAAGATTTTATTTTTTTTACTGCGTTCCTGAGATCTTTTGTGATTTCTTGATAGTGATTTATATGAGTCATAAAGTAAACATATTTTTCCTCTCCTGTGTTATATCTATTTGCAGATTTCTTTATCAATTCAAGTAATTCATCTGTAATTGCCATTGGAAGTACGACGGGAACTCTTGTTGCAATCCTGATTACCCTTAAATGTGGAATTTTACTTAATTCTTCAAGTACATATTTTAATCTTTTCTTACTAATTCTTAAAGCATCACCACCAGTTACAAGAACTTCATCTATATTTTTGTTATAATTTATATAAAAAATACCTTTATTGATATCAGTTAAATTCATATCAGTGGAAGCATCAAGTGATTTTACTCTCTGACAATGCACGCAATATGAGGCGCAACTTGTATTTTTAGCAACAAAGAGTGCAAGTCTATTCGGATATCGTTGGTAGGCAGCGCCATAAGAGCGGGAAGATTCAGACATTGCACCTTCTATACCTGTATTTTTGAATAGTAAATTTGCAGGAGTTGGTACACTTTGCCAGAAGATCGGGCATAGTCTTTTATAAGGCTTTTCAAACTCTGGCATGATAGGATTAAAAGGGTCTTCTTGCATCAGAGAAGCATAATACGGCGTTATCCGTAAAGGGTCTTTACCTTCACTTCTTAATTTTGATACAACCCTTTTAATTTCGCTTTCCTGATACGAATTTAATTTTATTACTTTTTTTAATTGTTCTACTGCTCGGATAGAATTTTTTAATTGCCATTCTGCATTATACCAATTTTCTTCTGTTATGTCTTTCCAAAGTTCAATTTCCCTAAAATCCCGTGGCGTGTAAAATATTTCTTTCTCCTTATTCATGCTAACCAAACCTCCTTTCTTTTGTTAGTTTACAGAGATTGGGGGTAGTAGCTAAGGAATATCTAACTTTATCAATAAAATATAACAATTTTACTGTTTAGATAAAAGTTTAAAATATTAAATTTATATATTTTTTAATTAGAAATTTATTTCCCCACTATTTCAATATAATTCAGAATTGATTGAATACATTCATTTAGATTATCAGAATTTAAGATTAGTGCGGGCTTTTTAGGCTTAATTTTATATTTCCTGTCATAATATTTTGTTAGTAGTGTTTCTGTGAATCCTTTTGCATTACCTGATTCTAAAAAATCAAGCAACTGCTGATAAATTTTATTACTTAGTTCTCTTTTGAAGAATTTTTCTTTTTCTATCAATACATTTTTTAAATGTGGAAGTCCACTTAAATTATCACCAAAATAATCTGCTATTATCCTATCAACTCTCTTTTCAATTGAAGATTCTATCTGAATTGTTGGAGCAGATTCAATCTTTTTATACAGTGCATCCGGGATAAAAAAATCTCCCACTTTTTTACTCTCACTTTCTATTACAAAAAAACCTTTGTAATATTTTGATTGTAAACCTTTCAAAATTTGAGAATAAATATTGTTCTCAAAGGAAGCCTGACTTTTAATAGGTTCAAAATTCCTGATTAAGTATGGAATACTACCGAAAAGTGAAGAGTAATGATGTGCAGCTTCTTCAAGGTCAATTACGGGAATATAATTTTTCAGATAATTTAGAATTAGGGTCTTCCCAACGCCTGTCATACCTGAAAGTTCAATTAAGTTAATTTTATTTAATTCACTTTCTGATGATTTGTTAGAAAAAAAATTATTAACAATATTTCTATATGATTTAAAACCACCAATGATTGTTTTACATTCGTAGCTTAATTCATTAATCATTTTTGCAAGATATTTACTCCTTCCACCACCCCGCCAACAATATATATATATTTTTCTTTGGTGTGCTAAATTATTTTTAAGAAAATTTTTAAGATACTCATATTTTTCATTAGCATATTCAACAGCTAATTGGAATGCGGCTATTGCTGAATATTTTCTGTAAACTAAACCTACATTGTGTCTTTCTTCGTTTTTAAGAATTGGAAAATTGTATGAGTTTGGAATAGAGCTTTCTTTATGCTCTTTTTCTGAACGTGCATCAATCAATAATATACTATCATCACGATAAATATTAGTAAGTATTTCTTCAATGTTTATTTTATCTACCTGATAATTGTTAAATGAATTGATTTTTGGTTGGATAGTTTCTAAATCGTAATTTCTTACATATAAAAATAGTTCTCTGTCTGAATTGAAAATTTTCATAATAAAATCAGAAATGGAAAACTATGGTTCCAGCCTTATATTTGCTACTATCTTCTACATAACCGATAATTCTTGCTGTTTCATCACCTGTATTGTGTAATTCTTGCAAAAGAGTTTTCGCATCATTACTATCAACCGAAATTAAGAGCCCGCCTGATGTTTGAGGGTCGTATAAAAGATGTTCAAGCTTTTCATCAATATTACCTTCATTTATAACATATTCTTGGGTATAGATTCTATTAGACTTATCAGCTCTCGTTAACATTTTCTTCTCTATTGCAGTAATTGCTCCGGTTAATACAGGTAAATCGTATACATTTATGTGAAATACTACATTTGATGCTTTTGCCATCTGCATTGAATGGCCTGCAAGTCCAAACCCTGTAATATCAGTGCAGGCATTTGCATTTATTTTTAACATACAATCCGATGCGTACTTATTAAGTCTTGTCATAGAATTAACGAGTTCGTTATATATATCTTCTTCGAGTTTATCATATTTTATGCAATTGTTTAGCACTCCTGTCCCAAGAGCTTTTGTCAATATCAATCTATCTCCTGCTTTAGAAGAAAAATTGCTCTTAATATTTTTTGGATTAATATAACCTGTCACCGCTAATCCATATATTATATTTGATACATCAACTGTATGACCACCAATAATTACACAACCGGCCTCTTTTGCCTTATCATTTCCGCCCCTTAATATTTCTTTTAGGATAGATAAGTCTTCTTTTTGCGGATATGCAACAATATTAAGTGCATTCAATGGTGTCCCACCCATCGCATAGACATCGCTTAAAGAATTAGCGGCTGCTATCATACCGAAAGTGTAAGGGTCATCTACTACCGGAGTAAAGAAATCTGTCGTATGTATCAAAGCATAATTATCGTTTATTTTATAAACACCAGCATCATCACAACAATCAAATCCTATAATAACATTATCATTACTAAACCAGTTAATATCTTTTAACAAATCACTTAAGAGGAAAGGGAATAATTTTGCAGCACATCCGGCAGAAGTTACCATTTGTGTTAATCTGATATTTTGATTTTTCATTTAAATATATTTTTTTATTAAACTTATTAATTGTTCTTTCCTGAATGGTTTAGCAAGATAATCAGAGAAACCACATTCTAATAAATATTCTCTATCTTTAAAATCAGAAAAACCAGTTACTGCAATAAAGGGAGTATTTTCATATTTTTCATTCTTTTTTAGTTCTTCTAATATTAGTACCCCGTCTTTTTCATTGCACAAGTCTATATCAATAATGAAGATATCATAATTATTATTGATTGCAGTATCTATGGTATCCTTAACCGATGTAGTATAATCAATATGAAATTTATCTGCCAGATAAATTTGAATTAATTCTGCATTGGATATATTATCTTCTGCTAATAAGATTTTCTTAATTTTCTTTTGTTTAATTACTTTTTTATCAGTAAGCTTGTAATTCTCGAAATGAATCTTAATCATAAATTTGTTTTTATGAATAATCTCAAATTTGTGTTTAATGTTTAGTCTATTGAGAATCTCGCTTAATAAAATAATTTTTATTGAAAAGTTTTCTGATGTTATTGTTCCTTTATTGCTGAGTATACTTTTTAATGTTATAATATTGCCTCCAATAGATTTTTTTAACTTACCGGAAACATTTATAGAAAATGATTTATTTTTAATTTTCTCTAATTTAATTTCTATAGACCCCTTTTCTGAATGGTCGTTTATCACATTAATTATTTTCTCTAAAACAAATTTAATTATTTCGTTATTAGCATTTATGAAAAATTTCTCTCTGTACCTTTGATGTGTGAACTTAACATTTTCTTCGCTCAGATTTATTTTATCCTTTGTTAAAATATCTTCGATAATTAATGATAAATCAACTTTTTCAGAACTTTCACTTTCATCAATATAGTTTTTCTTGAATAATTCTTCAGCTGTAGAAAGCAAATTATTCAGATATTCAATTTGTGCTGATGTATGTTTACAAAAAATTGCTGTTGGTTTTATCTCTTTGTTCTTAAAATTAACTGATAATTTTTTAATTTCTCTTTTCAGTAAAATATTTATTGAGTCTTGAAGAACTCTTAAAATCTCAATTTCTGATTTTAGATTATGTCTGTTATTGAAGTCTTCATCATCTTCTTTGGTCTCTTGAATTTCTATTATAAAATTTGAGATTTTTCCTTTTGAATTATGTATCGGTGTGATTATTAAATTTTCGTAGTATAGATTACCGTCTTTTTTCTCAATAAAAAATTTCCAACTCCATGCAATACCCTTAGTTATCGCATTTATCATTTCCGGATATTTATCTTTGTTTACATTATCTGATTTATAAACATTGTATTTTTTACCTATTACGTCATCGATACTAAATCCTGTCATATTTTTATAAGCTGAGTTTGCATATTCTATTATTAGTCTATCGTTAGTAATAATTACTGGATGTTGAATTATCTCAAATACATTTAATAATTTATTTAATGTTAATCCTCTTTCGTCTGTTATATCTATTCCTATTGAAATTACACCGATTACTTTTTTATATTTTTTTAAAGGATAATTTTTCCACTTGATTAATCTTTCCTCTCCGGTTTTCGTAAGTATATAATTTATATAGTTTTCTGTTATTTTTCCTCGATTTATAAATTCCTTAAAAATTCCGAATACATCCGGATACTTTTTGGGTGAGACAAAAATATGAAACCAGTTTTTCCCTATTACTTCTTCGCGTTTATATCCTGTTATTTTTTCTGCCGCATTATTAAAAATTTTTATTGTACCATCTAAATCGAGATTTAAAACTATCGAATTTGTTTGTTCTATGAGTTCATTAATGAAAGCAGAACTTTCTTGTAGCTCGTGCTCTACTTCCTTTAATTTGGTAATGTTTAGTATTACACCGATTATTCCGCTTAGATTGCCTTCTAAATCGTAATATGGAGCTTTATGAAGTAGAAAATGTTCTTCTTTCCCTGTTTGATTATTTTTTTGATTATACTCTAAAATCTGATTTTTTTTCGTCTTAAGTAATTCTTTATCAAGTTCCTCAAATCGCTCTGCAGTTTCTTTATTGTATAAATCATAAGCTGTTTTATTTATTATTTCATTTGGCTTTAAATTGAAAAATTCAGAAAATGTTTTGTTACAGCCTTTATATTTTAGATTTAAATCCTTGTAGAAAATACTGGCAGGTATTGAATCAACTAAATACTGTAAGAATATATTTTGAAAATTTAATGACTGCTCATTCGATATTTTATCGGTTATATCCTCAACATACTCTATAATATATGTAACTTCATTGTCATTGTTTTTAATGGGGGAGGACTGCAAAGCAAAATATCTGATCGATTTTCCGGATGGTGTTTCAGTAATTGTATCGTGGATGTCACCATCTTCTAATGTTTTAACACACGGACAGTATATACAGGGTTCATTTCTTGCTGGTTTATTAAAAGTCTCATAGCATATCAAACCAGAATTTTCAATGATATTCGGAAAATATTCCTTCATTTTCTTATTAGCATAAATAATCTGAAAATTACGGTTTAAAATACATATTCCAATTTTTAAATCATCATTTAATTGTTTAAATTTCTTTTCGCTTATTTCATAACTTCTTTGTAAATTCATTAATTCACTTATATCCAAAAACACGCAAATATAATTAGTATTATCTAATTTTATGAAAGAACATTTATATGAAATTTCATTTGAATTATTATATTTTAAATTAATGGAATGTGAATTAATTCCTTTATTTATCCAGATATTAAAATAGTCTGCGAGGGTTTTATTATCTGTTGTTTTTAATTCCTTTAGTGATTTATATCTTAAACAATTTAGATTATTGTCAAAAATAAAACAGTTGTTGCTATATTTTATGAATCCATTTTTATCAAATTTAATATAGGAATATGGGTAGTTGTTGCTCAAAAAATTCTCTATTATTAATTTTTCTTTTAAGCTTTGGATTTCTTTTTTTAATCCTCTGACAAGTTCTATTAATTCTATTTTTTTAAAATTGTTGTAGTCCATTAATTAATTTGATGAGCTAACAGTCGGAAAGACAAATGTTAAATTAATGTATTCATTATTCAGATATTCGATATTGAAGGTAGCATTGTGAATTTTTGCAATTCTATCTATTAATATAAAATCAAGTTCTGATTTATCATTATCGATTAATTCATTAATATCTTCTTTTGAATGTTTAATTTTTGTTAAGTTGTTTAATGTATTACTTAATTGAATACCTGTAGTTGTTATTCTTACTATAGCAATTTGATTATCATTATTGCTGTTTCTTTCTATGTTTATTATAATTTCTCCCACATTGAAGTGTTCCAGAAGATTCAAGAATAATGTATAAAACAATTGATTTATTAATGTCTTATTTGCATTAATAAATATACTCTCCGCTTTTTTTATGGTTTTTACTGTTATTTTATTTTTTGAAAGTTGATCTTTAAATTCTTCAATATTTCTTGCCATTGTTTCAATTAAATCGACTTTCTCAAGTTTGGTATTTTCATCTAATGTTTTTAATTGTATTAACTTCAGAAATTTGTCAAGTCTATCCGCAATACCAAAAGCTGAGTTTAAGATTTTATTAATGAATACATCGTTTTCTTTTATCCGGTTTTTTCCCCTCAACAGCTCAGTGTATCCGATTATTGTATTGACGGGTGATCTTATGTCATGGTTGAGTTTTGAAATAAATTTAGATTCGTATTTTATATAATTTTCAAGTTTATTTTTAAGTTCGTTTATATATTCTTTATTTGTTGAGCCATCTGATTCAAAGAAAATGATAATTTGATTATTCAATAAACTCTCATTACTCTTAACACCATAAATGCACACTTCATAACTTTGTTCAGAAACATTTCTTATTTTTATTTTCGATTTTGATTTCCAATATCTTTTTTCTTTTAGGTCATTATGGATTTCAGATATATTCAATATATCGGTGCTGAATAAAATATCGAAATAATTTTTACCTGTTATTTCGTTAACAGATAAACCTAAAACACTGAGAGCTTTTGAATTCGCGAATAATATATTCCCTTTATTATCTGTTAGTAATATACCGTATGGTATATTTTGTATTATTATTTCTTCTTCTGATATTGATTTTTCTGTTACATCTTTTAAGATAACTGCTGTCATTTTGAATTTATTATCTATTACAATCTTGCTTCTTATATCTTCAATTAAGTGGTATTTCCCTGATGAAGTTTTACATCTATATATTTGTTTTAAAGTGTTATCAGATGAGGTTCCCCAATCTTCTAATTTAGTTACAACATTTTTCTTATCTTCAGGATGAATTATTGTGTATAAAAATTTATTTTTTTCTTTAAAATTAGTAGCTGGATATCCAAGAAAAGATTTTCCTTCTAATGATAAATTTATTAATTCAGTATCATCATGGAATAAAACAATGCTATCGGTATTAGAAAGCAAAATACCGAATAATTTATCTAAGATTAAACATTTTTCCATAGACTCTTTTAAATCTTTTATACTTCTGCTTGCTCCTCTGATACCGGCTATATTTCCTTTCTCATTATAGATTGGAATGCAAGTGTTTTGAAGTGTTACATTATCTGAATTTTTACTGATATATGTGGCTTCAAATATTATGAAAGGTAATTTATTATTATAAATATTATTTAAATGTTTTTGAACCTTGTCTAAGTCCTTTGGTGAAATTAAATCCAGGTAATTTATCCCGATAATTTCTTCATTTGTATAGTTTAAAATATCAAATATTTTTTCACTCACAAAACTATATATCCCATCTTCGTTTATTTCCCATATAAATTCGGAAGATATATTCATTAAGGTACGGAATCTTTCTTCACTTTTTATTAATTCAGCTCTACTTTTTTCCCTTTCCGTAACATCAATTAAGGCTACAATCAATCCTGTTATTTTGCCTTCAAAATCTTTTATATAATCCCATCTTGCTTCTAATTTTCTGAGATTTCTGTTTTTTCTTATTATCTCAAGGTATAGAGGGGTTGCCTCAATTTCTTTTATAAAAATATTATCTAATATTTTTTTTGTTTCATAATAAACTGCATTTCGTGGTATTATTTCAAGTATATTTTTTTTCAGTATTTCAGTTAGTCTATATTCCGTTATGTTCAGGAATTCGAAATTTACATATTGAATGTTCCCGTACTTATCAAGCTCTATTATTCCTGCGGGTACTGTATTTAGTAATTCTCTGTATCTTTTCTCACTTTTTTTTATCCTTTCTTCTGCAACTTTTCGGGCAGTTATATCAAGTACATTACACAGTATTGCAGGTCTGTTTTCATATTTACTTCTTCCACCGTATATCTGAATAAATATTTCATTCCCATCTTTTTGTAACGCTTTCAACTCAAAATTGAAATCATCTATTTTATTTTTCAGGCAGTCAATAATGTAATTATTAAGGGTTAATAAATAATCTTTATGTATTATATCCTTTATTTTTAAATCCCTATCTGATTCAAATTGAAATATATCTCTGAATTTTGGATTTGAATATATAATTTTACCGGATTGTAAAATGAATACTCCGGTTAGTGAGTTCTCAATTAAGGAACGGTATTTTTTTTCTGTAGAGGTTTTATATTCTGTCTGTTTTTTAATCCTTGACTTAATTGTTGTTATTAGTTTGTCAAAGTCAAATGGTTTGGTAATATAATCCTCTGCTCCAAGTTTCATCCCCTTTTTAAAATCATCTATCCCGGTCATCGCCGTTAAAAATATAAATGGAATATCATTTAATAATTCATCATTTCGTATTGCTTGTAATAGTTCAAAACCATTCATTTTTGGTAAAGCTATATCACATAATACAAGGTCGGGCAAAAATTTTCTTATCTTTTCCAGTCCTTCAATACCATCTACTGCGTAATCTGTTAAAAATCCTTCTGTGGTTAGAAAGTCGGATATATTTTCTCTTAATGTCGTGTCATCTTCAACTATTAATATTTTATTTTGCAATTCTTTTTTATCCATAATTTCATTTGATTTCTTCAGATGGAATTAGAATATAAAAAGTTGTTCCGATATTCTCTTTGCTTTCAACTGTTATTTTACCATCATTCATTTCTAAAAGTTCTTTTGTAATTAATAATCCCAAACCTGAACCAACTTCATTATTAGTGCCGGGTGTAGTAAAACTGCTTTCTGAATGGAACAACTTTGCTAATTTTTCTTCACTAATACCAACACCATTGTCTGATATGGATATTTCAACATAATTGTCTTTATTGGTACTGTTTATTATTACTTTGCCACCGGTTTTTGAATATTTTATTGCATTAGATATTAAGTTATGAATAACCGAACTAATCATTATTTTATCAGCATAAATGTATGTATTTTCGCTAATATAGGAAATCAATTCAATTTTTTTACTTTTTGCGGATATTTGGAATAGTTCAATTTTATTATTTACTATTTCCGATACATTTATTTTTTGTTTATTTGTTTTAAAACTTCCGATTTGGATTTTCGACCATTCAAGTAAATTCTCTAATAATTGATATTGTCTTAAGAGTGAATTATGTAATACTCTTGCAATTTCTTTTATTTCATCTGGGCTAAAACTATCTAAATTTTCATCTAAAAATTTTGTTAATCCTAAAAATCCAGTAAAAGGTCCTCGAAGGTCATGTGAGATTAAACTCATAAATTTATCTTTATTTTCATTTAATTTTTCCAGTTCTGAAATTTGTTTATTAATTAAATCTCTTGACCTTTTTAAATCAAGCTGTGTCTTTACCCTCGCAAGCAATTCCTGAGCTTTGAATGGTTTAGTTATATAATCAACAGCCCCAAGCTCAAATCCTTTTACTATATCTTCCGTTTCTGTCTTCGCTGTCAGAAATATTATTGGTATATCTTCTGTTTCTGGATTTTCTTTAATTTTCTTGCATACTTCAAATCCATCCATTTCCGGCATTGATATATCTAATAACAACAAATCAGGCTTCTTTTTATATGTTATATTAATCGCTTGTTTACCATTCATCGCAACTGCAATTTTAACTTTGAGGCTCGATAAGATATTTCCTAAAATTTCTAAATTCTGCTGCAAATCATCTACTATTAAAACCATTTGATTATGTTGCTTTGAGTTGGTCATATATTTTATTTAAAATTAAAAAAACATTCTCAAAATTAATAGATAATATTTAATTCTTGGGACTTTTATCAATAAATTTTTGTTTATATTATTAAATCATTTGAAATCTAAAAATAATAAAATTATTTTTGTATGATAAACTTAAACTTTGAAAATCCGGAATTAAAAGAAACAAGACAAGCATTTTCCGATGCTATTGTTGAAATGGGTAAATTTAATAAAAAAATTGTTGTTTTAGGTGGTGATGTAAGTGGTTCTGTTAAAACAGATAAATTCAGAGATAATTATCCTGATAGATTTTTCTCTGTTGGTATTGCAGAACAGGATATGATGGGTACAGCGGCAGGTTTAGCACTTACAGGCAAAATTCCTATTGCTTCTACTTATGGTGAATTTGCTACAGGAAGACCCTATGATCAGATTAGACAATCTATCGCTTATAGTGAAATGAATGTTAAAATTTGTGCTTCGCATTGTGGTATTTCTGTTGGTCCTGATGGAGCTACACATCAGTCTCTTGAAGATGTTGGCTTAATGAGAGGATTACCGAATATGACTGTTATAACTCCGTGTGATTATAATCAGACTTACAAAGCAATAATTGCGGCATTGGAAATGAAAGGCCCCGTATATGTTAGATTCTACAGAGATAAAACCCCGAATTTTACAGATAAAAATGCTGAATTCAGGATTGGTAAAGCAGATATTCTGGTTGATGGTGATGATGTTACTCTCATTGCAAGTGGTTTATTGGTTTGGGAAGCGCTGAAAGCCTCTGCAGAATTAAAAAAATTTGGTATTAATGCTCGCGTTGTAAATATGCATACTATTAAACCACTGGATACGGAGATGATAATAAAGTGTGCAAAAGAAACTGGATATATCGTAACTTGTGAAGACCATCAAAAACACAATGGTTTATTTTCTGCGGTTTCTGAATGTGTTGTGCAAAATTACCCCGTTAAAGTTGATTACATCGCTGTAGAAGATACTTTTGGTGAAAGTGGAACTATGATGGAATTAATGGCTAAATACAAAATTGATTTTAAAGCGATTGTCGAGAAAGTTAAAAAAAATATAAATAAAAATGGAATTAACAATAAGACGAATCAGCCAGCGTGGAGTTATTCTAATAGCAATTTTAATTCTTAGTGCTATTGGGGTTATTCTTGGTAAATTACTATATGACAATATTTTTTATAATAAACCAGACCCGAATGTAAAATTATCCACCTTTCAGCAAACTGAGCAGATAAATGATGATAGGAAAAATGCAATTACCAGAGCAATAGAAAAAGTTTCACCCGCTATTGTAGGTATTAATGTTGAAGAGGTGAGGGAATTTAGGGATCCATTCTTTGATGACCCGTTTTTTAGACAATTTTTTGGTGAAGAATTCTCACGCAAACAATTAGTCAGAGGGCTCGGTTCCGGATTTATTATTTCTGATGATGGTTATATTCTGACGAATGACCATGTTGTAGGTAATGCTACCAAAATTTCTGTTTCTCTTACGACAGGGGAGAGACTTGATGCACAACTTATTGGTACAGATCCGGTAAGTGATATAGCGCTTTTAAAAATTGATAAAAAAGGTTTACCTTATGTAAAGTTCGGTAATTCTGATGAATTAATAATAGGGGAGTGGGTTATAGCTTTAGGAAATCCTTTTGGATTATTTGAAATAAATGATAAACCTACAGTTACTGTTGGAGTGGTCAGCGCAACCAATATGAAAGTCTCTGCTGACAATAAGAGGGTTTATAAGGATATGGTTCAGACCGATGCTTCAATTAACTCTGGTAATTCTGGTGGACCATTGATAAATGCTAATGGTGAAGTTATTGGAATCAATACTATTATTTTTACTGGTAGCTCATATAGCTCCGGAAGTATCGGTGTCGGGTTTGCTATCTCTATTAATCGTGTTATTAAGATAATGGAAGAATTAAAAAAGTATGGTAAAATTGATCGCAGTTTTAATCCGGGGTTTAGAATTCAGGGCGTTGATGAACAGATTGCTAAGTATTATAATTTAAAAACAAAAACAGGTGTTATTGTTACACAGGTTTATAGAGGTGGCAGTGCAGATAAAGCTGGTCTACAACCGGAAGATATAATAATTGAAGCAAATGGAGAACCAATAAGAGAAGAAAGAGATTTAATTTTCGCTGTTAATGATTCTAAAAAAGGCGATGTACTTGTATTAACAATAATCAGGAATGGCAGCGAGAAAAAAATTGACCTTAAATTAGAATAATACAATTCACCTTAGGTGAATATATAACCAGTTGTAAATATTTTTGTATTTATTAGTCTTTTTTATTTTATTATATCTTTCCCATAAAGGATGATTTCTATTATAATTTATCTTTATTAGTAATTCTTTTTCATACTCTTCGATTATTGTTTTCCGTTCCATATCATCATTTCCTATATTAATAGCTTCAATTTTTACAATTTTTAAATTTGATGGTTTATTGTTTAATATATTACCATCAATATGAGTTATTTCATAGTCGTCAGGGACTATATTGTAATATGCAGATGCAACTAATTTGTGGACCTGTTTTAAAGTTTTTTCACCTTTTTCATCTATTATATAAACTGATAAATATTTACCGTAGGGTTGTATTATTTGCGTCAATTGTCTATATAGTTTGCCCTTTTGTCGGTAAATACGTCCATTATCATTAGCAAAATATAACGGATGATTAGGAATATATTTCATTGTTAATATTTATTTTATGTTTGAAAAAAATTCAGAAGTACTTGTAGCCATTATTACTGCACCTACAAAAGCTCTTTTCTGCGCAACCTTTTTTATAACATTTTTCTTAGACAATACATCATTATTTAATAATTTTTCACACCAAATCCATTCTCCATCGAATTTTATCCATTTACCTTTACCTTCATTTTTTAATTTTATTGATTGATTTTTATCAGGTTTTAAATTTGTTTTTCTGTATTTATATTTGAAAATTGCTTCTTCACTATTTGCAGAGCCTTCACAGATTCCTAATCTTTGATTCTTATCTGATTTTATAATACACCTATAAGTAACATCAATGTATGGCTTCTCTCTGTCGAATATCTCGTTTATACATTCAAGTGTTTCAATCTGCAAATTAAACGCTTTCATTAGTTTTTCCGCTCCGGGTTTAAATAATACGGGTTTTTTTATTCCTGTTAAATTACCGTAATCAACATTCTCCCTTAAAATTTCCTTCCCAAATTCCATCATATTTATTTCCCATAATTTCATCTCGGGTATAGATATTACCTTAGGATTTTTGAATTTTACTGATTTTAATTCTTCCATTTTCATTTTTCTCTCCTTTTTGTGAACAAATTAATATTATAATCTTCATATGTCAAATATAATTTTACATTGCTAAATTTATTCTAAAATTCTTAGAATTTGGTGATAGACATAGAAATTTCAAAATGAGAATAAAAATTCTTATTTTGATACTAATTTTTTTAAAAAAATTTAAGAAAATGGGAAAAATATTATATTAAAAATAGGAATAATTTTTGCAGTTCTTTTTAGTATTGGTTCCCATAGCAACAAATCTTTTGCAAACAAAGATTGTTTGCTTAAGTTTGCAAAAGGAAATAGAGGTCCTCCGAAAGGACCTCTTTTTATTATAACATAATTTTTTTGGAAAATTTATTTTCTCGTCCCTATATAGAAATTAAATCCTGTGAAGAATGAAAAATTACCGATTATTCTTGATGACGATAAATTCTGATTCAATGATTGGTCTGCCATATCATTAAGATATAAATATCCGTTTTCATCTGTTGTTGATGATGAGCGAAGTAGTAAATTCATTAATTGATATCTCATTCCAACTGTTATACCAAATTCTGGTACAAACCTGTAATTATATGCGATATTTCCACCAATACCTAATCTAATATTTCCGTTGTATGTATTAAATGTTTCTTGCAATCCCCATGGTTGATTAAAAACACGCCCAGTTATTATACTCATATTTGCATCTATACCAAAATTAAAAGAAGATTGTAGTAATGGGTCAACGAATATAGCATATTCCCCTCCAACAGCAACATAGGGTATATTATATCTTACACTACTCGTTCCTCCAATTCTAACAGGATTAATATATCCATATTGGGGCCACCCGACAGGAACAACATAAATATCCTTATATGCACCTCCGTCACTATTAACATAATGTGAATAACCTAAATTTAAAGTTAATCTAAACTGGCATTGTTCAAAAGTAGCCACTGCAAGTTTAACATTTACACCAGTGTGAAATCCTATACCTGCTGCGTAACTCTGGAAGTTATATATTTCATCAATATAACTCCCCTTAAAATCATGAACAGGAATATTTAATCCTCCAACCACATCAATTACCATTAAGGGCTTTTTAAATCTTTTTGAAGATATGTTTTGCCCATAGGTTAATGAAGAACTTAGAATTATTAACAGGCAGTAAATAAATATCTTTTTCATAATAAAGTGATTTATTTAAATTTTAGAATTTATTCAATGATTATTTTTGAAGAACAATTTTTTTGTTTTCTTTATAATTGCCTGCAATAAAATTAATAAAATAAATTCCAGAAGTTAAGTCATTTACATCAAATAAAAATGTGTATATACCTTTAGTGAGATTACCATTGAAAATTGTTTTTATTAATTTTCCTGTTACATCATATACTTTTATGACTACCTCTGAGTTTTCTATTATTGAAAATTTTATATTTGTTGTTGCATTGAAAGGATTAGGGTAGTTATCATATAGTTTATATTCTGTTGCAATACTATTTTCATTTTTTATTATGCTGACGGGTGTAACTGTATATGAGAACCTTAAAGATGGGGGAGTGCTACCTGGTGGGTTTACTCCGCTTCCTCCTGACGGTAAAGTTGATACAAGTGGTGTCGGTAATTTTATATCCTGCGCTGCAAAATAATATTCCACCTGTGTTGTGTATCCGCTACCTGGAATTTTAAAATAAAATGTGTCTTTTACAACGGAGCTATACAATGCTCCTGTAAAATTTGTCCAACCGCTACCTGAATTTTTCCTGTAATAAATTCTTGGTGCTTCATTTGTTCTTGTATATCTTATTATTCCGTTATCAGAAATAATAGCTTTTAAAGTGATTGTATCAGTAGATGATGTTGTGGTGAACGGTTGTGTATGTATAATTACAGGTTTCGTTGTATCAAGTTTTCGTGCAGAATCAACTGACTTTTGTGCATCTATTATACCCCAGCCTATTTGAATGTTTGGATTTGAAGCATTACTACCAAATTTCCGCATTATCATTACCACCTGCATAGGGGTTAAATTCTTATTTGCTGATAGCATCAATGATGCTACTCCTGCTGCTAATGGACAGGAAAATGAAGTACCACTACCGTTTGAATAGCTTGTTATCGTTGTTGTTCCTGCGATATAATTACCAGATGCAAGTGCTACAACATCTGGTTTTATTCTTGGTGGATTATCGGTTGTGGGTCCAACCGATGATGTGGTCCAGTATGTATTTGAAGTTGTAACTCCTCCCACTGTTAATACACTATCCCCATCAGCAGGACCATTTAAAGTGTTGTGTGTAGCATTATATCCATTATTACCTGCTGAATTGCAAACAACAATACCTTTTTTAACAGCTAAATCTGCTGCTATAGTAATTGGAAGTGTATTACCATTCATATCCTGCCAGGTATAACTAATTTGGCCTGGGTCAAATTCAAGATATCCCAATGAACTTGAAATTACATCTACTCCTAAACTATCTGCCCATTCAGCTGCAGCTATCCAGTGGTCCATTTCATAGTTCATTTCACCAGGGTCAACTTCAGTTCTTGCAAGATAAAATGTTGACTTAAAAGCTGGTCCTATTAATTTCGTCGGCTTATATCCTCCTATAAGTGATAACGTTGCTGTCCCGTGTGAATGATTTGCAAGTGTAGTATCATTATCGTGGAAATCATACCTCCGTTCTATTTTCATTGGTAAAGTATTAAATACTTCATGGCCGAGATTTGAAAAACCTGCATCGAAAACCGCTACATTTACTCCTTGTCCGAATATCCCTTCATTATGTACAAGATTGACTTTTATTTGGGTTATTTGTATAACTGCATTACCGGTACCATAATTTAAAGAATCTACATCCGGCTCATCAGTATAATTACTATTATCGCTTACATCTTCACTTATATATTCGAAATTATTTTTTCTGTATCTTTCAACAAGTTCTATTTTATTGACAAAATCATAGTTGGATATCTCATATAACTGTTGTTTCGTTGCTTCTATACTTATTGAGTTAAGCCATTTTGATTTCGTTCTTATCTTTATTGAATTATTTCTAATGCTGTTTATATATGGTTCAAATATTGGCAAGTCTGTATAATCTACTAATTTGTTTTTTGGTAATACTTTACTTCGTCTGTTTAATGACTCTTGTGTGACAAGTTTTAATGGATTTGATAATTGAAGTTCTGCATTTGCCCCTTTATCTTTAAAATATACCCAGACCGTATATTTTGTTTGATTTGTTTCCTTTAATAATTTACTTAAATGCGGTCCGAATTTTTCTAAATTATTCTCATTCACACTATTAAATGCGAATATCATCACTAAAGTGATAGCCAATACTCCCACAGTGGATATAACATTTTTCATTTTAGTTAAATAAATTTATTTGATAAAAATAGACTAATATAAAAATTATTTCAATGTTATTCATTATTTAATTAAACATTTTTATTTCGATATTTAGTTCAAAATAAAAAACCCTTCGGTTTTTTCCCGAAGGGTTTTTGTTAAAGAAATCTATATTAATGATGTCTTACTTAACCAATATCATCTTTTTAGTATCAGAGAAGCCATTAACATTTAACCTGTAAATATAAATTCCCGAATTCAAATTGCTTGCATCGAATGATATTGAATATGCTCCGGCATTCATATATTCATTTATCAAGTTTTGAACTTCTCTACCGAGTAAATCATATATTTTAAGTGAAACGAATCCTGAATTCATTAGCTGAAATTCTATATTTGTAACCGGATTAAATGGGTTTGGATAGTTTTGTGATAGTTCATATTTATATGGAGTTGAAGTTCCTATAGGTTTGACCCCAACGGCTGGTAAATTCTCAGCATTGAAATATACATTTGTAGGACCATATCCGGGATATGCAAATGTGGAATATTTTGTTGTTCCTTCTTTATATATTGCAACTACTGGTGTTAATATTCCTGATGCAGGATAGGAATTTCTTTTGTATAAAACTGTACCCATACTGCCCGGTACTCCTCGTCTTACGTTTACAGAATCACCGTTAACATCAACATAAGTTGCAATCAGATATCCACCTCCTGTCTCAAGAGAATCAGAGTTACACCAGGTATAATCTGCCTGATGTATGGTTGTACCAAGATAATAATTCACATTCCAACTTGCACCACTATTTGTTGAATAGTGATATCTTGCTACTCTATTAACACTATCTTTTACACATGTTATTAATATTTTCCTTGGTACTCCTGAAGCTTGTTGTGGTACTGTTATGCAGGGTTTTTCATATTTAGTGGTTCCGTATGCTGTTGTTAAATAATATGTGCGGAAATTTGTAGATGGAACTGCAGGTGTAACTATAACCCTTATTTCTGATACATTTGTGAATCTTCTCTCTATTGCTATATAGATTGAATCATCACCTGAAGATTCTTTTGAGTATGCGCAACTTGGATAATAATCATTATAACCCGTTATAATTTCAGCAGATGTATGAGTCAGGCACCAATCTGTTGTTCTGAAATGGATTAATTGAACTGGTTTTCCGGAATTGCTATCTAATCTGACAACAAAATGCATATATGTTAGAGTTGTGTAATACATACCGTCGCTACATGATGTTGGGTATTGATATTTCATTCCCCCAGGTGGATTAGCAATCCATGCAGAATAAAAACCAGTTCCATTCCTTCTCATTGTTGCATATCCAATAATAGCATTGTCCATATTAGAAGAAGAACTTGCAGTTAAATAAACAATCACGCGGGTTGAATCATCAAGTGATGCATGCCTTTTTTCAACAAGCATTGTTATCTGTCCAAAATAATATGTTGCATGCGCTACATTTGATACAAGTAACCAGTGTCGTCCGCCATCAGTCGAGCGGTAGATTGTTATATATCCGTTGTATCCGGAAACACCAGTTCTGTTTACAGCTAAATAAAGATTGCCATCCTCAGCAAACTTCATATCTATTTGCCTGAAACCAATGGTCCTTATAGAACCGCTATGAACTTTTATATCTCCAATTCCCCATTGTGGTTCCGGAGCGCCATTTTCATTACTTTTTACCTGTATTGGTGCATTATCAGTTATACTTGCATATTTTTTTAAATATCTATCTGTCTCTTTTCCTAATCTTTCTTTTTCTGCTTCATTTCCACTTTGAACCGCTTCATTATATTGGTTTAATAATGTTTGTGGAACAGGAGATATATCATGAATTACGGGGTCAAATTCATCTGCTCTTTTACCCCAGTCTCCCGGAACATTTATTCTTGTATCTGGTCCAATATCTGTTTGTCCGAATACTCCCGCAAATGAAAATAAAACTAAAATTAAAATAAAATGTAGTTTTTTCATAATATTACTCCTTTCGTTTATTTTGTATTCAAATTTATGTATTATTTTTTCTAATGTCAAGCAATTTCTTTTTATTTAACTTACATTATTTTTTAAAAATTTCACATCTATTTTTTTATTTATTAGTAAATTTAAAAATGAATTATCATATATTTGTTTTTCAGATTTATTTTAAAAAAAAGATGCTGATATTTAATTATATCAGCATCTTTTTTATTACTCCGAGTATTAATATTATTTTATTATAACCATCTTCTTAGTATCTTTAAATCCTTTTGTTTCAAGTGTATAAAAGTATATGCCACTTGATAAGTTAGAAGCATCAAAATCGTAAGTATAAATTCCAGAATTTAAGTTTTCTGATATCAAGGTAGCAACTTCTTCCTCAAGAACATTATATACTTTTAAAGTAACAAAACCATTTTCCGGTATTTCAAATTTTATTGTTGTCGTCGGATTAAATGGATTTGGGTAATTTTGTTCAAGAGAAAATTTCTCTGCTGTTAAATTATTTTCTTTCTTAATTTTTGTTGCAGATAAAAATCTATCCCAATATATCTTTTTGGCTGTACCATCTGCACCAACCCACGCAACACCGCAATCAACAGGTGGTATTTCAATAATTACAGGTCTGTAGTCGGCGGGAGACCATCCCGGTGTATGTTCACTAATTTGTGTTGGTACTGTGAAAAAAGATAATTGCGTAGGACAATAAGTATATAATATTTTATCTGTATTATTTGTTGGTGGTCCTGACTGCAAGCTATCAGAATAATATGCTAAGTCAAATCCACCATTACCGCTTTGATAGACATCTATATCAAACCAGTATTCATCTACATTTGGATTAACTGCTACATCTATTGCAGCAGAATAATTCTGACCAGCATTTGTACTTCTTCTTCCGTATATATTAATGTTTCCTGTTGTTCCTGTCGTATATATCAGCCATACTATCCCTTTTGTCATTGCGGATTTGAATTCATGTTTTGGAACCGCTTCTGTTGCAACATCATGAAAATAAGCGGAAGTTAAAGTACCGTTTGAAGTTTGAGTATATCTTGCGGAACGAATATATGCCGATGTTGTATCACCACCTACTATGGTACTGGTATTGTAATAGTTTAATATAAGTGTATCGCCGGTCACCATTTTGGAAACCCTCGGTATAGCGCCTGAAGATGTAACATTCGCAGTTATTGGCCAGTTGTATCCGCCATCTGTTGAAGCATATCTTGGTATTGAGTTTGATGTTATAACATCACAGAAAATATATAATGCGCCTGTTGAGGAACCTGTTACATCGAAAGTCCTGAAATTTCCTGTTGCTAATATCTGGAAAGCAGAATTATCAACAACATTCCATCTGTAAATCGTATTTTGGTATTGGAAAAACAGATATAATGAATCTGGTCCGGGTCCGCAATTTGCAAAGACCATTCTGTCCATTCGTCCTCTTAAAATTATACCGACTGAAGAAAGTGTCCAGTTATTTCCTTCATTGGTTGATTTAAGAATAATAATACCTAAATTTGTAGTAGCAAGTGTATCATTAATAGCTAAATATAATGTATTACCAAGTTTGCCACCCGCTATAGGTCCTATTGGTTCAAAATTAGAAACCAGTACATCACTTCCCCAGGTTGGATTCTCCTGCAAATTGTTATTTGAGAGAATTGCTTTTTCTACAATATTTTGTGAGAATGATACACCGGAGAGAATAATTAACAGAAATAATATTAATTTCTTCATTTATTACTCCTTTTTTATTTTTTAATAAGATATGAAATTATCTATTAACAATCAATAAATAATCCGTTATGAAAAATTATAAATAAGCAATATTAATGTGAACAAAGTGTAAATAAATATAAACAAATGATTTACATTTGCTTATTATTGAAAAATGTTAAATTGCTTCTTTATAATTTATATTTAAATTTCATTATACCGATGTAATCATTAACCCCTTTTCTATATTGAACTGCAAACGAAAGTTCGTAATTGTCCTTAATTTTTATCCCTGATTCTATGCCAAAAATATAATTAACTTTCTCTTTGTTATTGCTGAAATTATACTCAACCCCTGTAAATATATCAATACCACTATATTGAAATTTCTTTGTCTCAAACATTAAACCATTTATTGTATTTTTAATTTTGAAATCTTTATTAATTTCTGGCAAATCATACTCTTTAAAAATACTATCTTTTAAATTTAATGAGATAATTTTTAATTTATTATCTGTATTTTCTGCGCTTATAATTACTTCTTTCGGAATTTTCACTGTATCTGATTTTATTACCTTTATACTTTTTGGTTTAACTTGTTTATATAGTATTTTTTCTTTCCAATTTATTACAGTATCGCTGATGATTTTATTTAAATATATCGTATCTTTATCTGTAATTTGATTATAATTATATCTGCTTTTCATTAGTATATAAAATAAAAAGATGATACCGGTTATTATAAAAAAAGAAATTAAATATTCACTTTTTTTCATAGTTTAGAATCTCCTTAATTAATAATTCTTTATCGATTTTACCCGGACATAATTTGTTGGCAAATTCGCGATGAAAATGTAACTTGCTTTCTAAAGTTTCTTTATCTGTTTCCCATTTTAAAATAGAAAATACATAAATTATTGTATCAACTAATGATTTATATTGTTGAGGTGTGACATTGTTATATTTTCCTGAATGATTTATGCATATTGCCAATGAATACTGATTATGACCTTTACAATGCCATGTGTAGTAATTTATACCGACTAACTGAAATATTTCTCCTGCTTTATTTATGTAGAAATGATATGTTGCAAACGGACACCCTTTTCTTGATATATGATTTGGATTTATATCATATTTAATTAGATTAATCGGATTTTCAAAACTAATACTATCTGTTGCGGTACAGTGAATTATCAATTCCCTTATTAAATTAATATCTCTTAAATAATTATCAGAGTTATATTTCTTATTGATAAATTCGAAACCTCTTTCTCCATCAAAAAGGAAATCTTTGTTAATTTTGATTTTTTTCATATTCTTGTCTCCTTATACCGGTTTAATATTATTGAATAGTCTTCTTCTTTGTATATCCATTCATTATTTCTTAAACCTGTAATACCTTCGGTCTTTTCTCTTAATCCTATTCTTCCATCTCCTTTAAAACTTTTAAGAAAAAATTCCGCTGCTGACATCAGGCATACGCTTTTTAAATCTGATGGTGTTTCACATACGGGATTTGGAGAATTGACGGAATAGCCTCCTAAATATTTTATTTCAACATTTGATGTCCCTATCGGTAAAGTATATCCTTTCAAAAGAACTACTCTGCCCGTATTTTCATCGAGATATATGTTATCTTCTACAGGTTTATTGTTAAATAAATCCTTATTAAATTGATTATGCCCTCCTCCCGGTGGCATTGTCCATTCATCACGATAATGTATATATATTACTTTATCTACGGGATAAACCTTTAAATTTATTATATCTTGATTATTACCACTGATTACATCATACTTTACGCCATATACTAAATCCCTTCTGCAATAAGCCATCATTTTCTGTGTAGTAAACTCTATACATTTCATTAAAAATGGATCGTGTATCGTGTCAGATATGTTTAAATATTCTTTTAATTCCTGTAGCTCTATCATTTTCTAATTGCTTTTTTCTTTTTTTTAAATTTATCTGAGTTTCCTTCTGGTTTGATATCTTTATTATTAGAATCAACTTTTTTATTTATTTCTTCAAAAAAATGTGGATATTTTTTTGCTATCGAATCTTCAATTTCCAGTTCATCATCTTCATAATAGTTTCGCTGATTCCAGAAGAGATTACATTTTATTTTATATTTCTTTATCATTTTTAAAATATTTTAATTTTTTTAAAAATGCCCGATGGAAGATATAAACGGATATACAGGTGGTATCATTTGCGGCTATTAATGGTGTGTCTTTTTTGGGTTCTTTAAGATATGCTTCCATCGGGCTAAAAGTTTTTTTATGTATCCTTTGCTGATATACCAAGCATTAGAGAACCTACTGCAATTAAAATCTGTCCCAACCAATGTAACCATCCTAAATCCCCTGAAGAATTTATATTCACAAGCGCTGTTCCTATCGCTATACAAATACCCCATATTGTTGTTTTTGGTGAAGTAAACATAATAAACCTCCTTTCTTTTATTTTTATGCCCCACCGGTTCTACCCGTTGCAATTACTTCCGGATAACTATAACCAATATCAAATGCAATCCCGAAGTTTAATCCAACGAGTCCTTGTTGCCATAAATTGATTTGTGAACCCCCCACTTCTACACTTGCTGCATCTGATACATTTAAAGTTATTGAGTCTCTCATCATTAATAACATATAACTTAAATCACCGAATACAATATAACGATATCCCGGCGAACCTTCATATATACTATAAATATAATCACTTAATACCACCGGAAATCCTTCAAGTGTTAATGATTTTTTCTCATCCGGAGTTATAACATACTCACCATTTTCTGAATATTTAAGTTTTTTTATTTGTGCCCACATTGAACGATGCATATACCATTTGCAATTAGGTAGTGTTTCACTTGGCACTGCTGATATCATTTCTATTAGTTTATCGTATGTTATCTCATCGGGGGAACCACCGATTAATACATCAGTTGTACTTACGGAAGTATCAAGTATCCCTTTAATGGGACTTATACCTTTAAAGCCTGCTAAATCTATTGCATTACTTATGACTCTGGTTGCCATATCTGTTACAAAACCCTGTAAATCGTATTTTGAATCCTCTATTAATTGTTTCGACATTAAAATTATAAAACCACCATCATGTCTGCTCATTTGAATTTGTTCAAAACTTGGATTTGAGACACTTTTCTTTGAACCTTCATTTACAAAAGAAAATGCCGGTAATGTACTGAGCTTCGGTATTAATAAATCTTTCCTCTCAGTGCTTATTAAAGTTGCGTTTTTCCTTATAACACTTGAATCCCATAATTTAGACATTATTCTTTCATAATATTCCGGTGGCACTGTATATCCTCCTGCTGTACCAGAACCTTCAGATAAAAAATTCTTGAATTTCTCCGGCATAATTGAGTTATTTCTGTAAACGATTGAGCGAATAAAATCCCTGTATTCTTTATCAGAATCTGAATTTTTATTCGCTGTATTTGGAAGATTTTCTGGCGGTAGAGAAGTACTACCATTTTTTTCACTGAAGAATTCCTTTAATACTGATTTCGTCTCTCTTTTCATAATTCCAACTAAATCACTTATCGAACCATTCATACCAGATTCTTCAGTTGTCTTTTTCTCATCCATTTTTTCCTCCTTTGTTTTTATTTCTTTTTTTAAGTTTTGTAATTGAAATTCCTTTAAAATCAGATTCAAACATTCTGGATTTGCTGGTATTGGCACATTAGAATATTCAAGTAAAATCCATTTCTTTATATGATTTATCCCATCAATAATTTCTGAGCCTCCTTCAGGTATTGTAAATCCTATACTCCATGCATTTAAATAACCATCCCGGTTTAACCTGTATAATTCCCTCCCTAATTCCGTGTCTGCGAATTGCGTCTTTGCTAAAATCCCTTTTGAATCCCTTTTTAGCCATATATTTTTACCAATTGTTAATTTTCTCGAATCATGCGCAAATAATACTATGGGATTTTTTCGGTAATCAGTGTCATCCATTCCTTCCGGATATACTATATCCATAAATCTATCTACTGATTTTGTTGTTATGTAATGGACTATTGTCCTTTCTTCATCATTAAATTCTTTTCTGTAAATATTTTCCTGACATTCTTTTGTGAACATAATTATTATTTTTTTATTATTATTGAAGTTTTTTTAAAGTCCTTCCATCTCCCTTAATTCCTCTATTGTTGCAATTCCGTATTTCATATATAATTCGTATGCTTTTAATTGTAACTCTCTGTCATTTTCAAAATCATATTCCATTATAAGTTTTAAATTTTCATCCGGATAATTTTCTTTTAAAAATATATTGATTTTACTTTCTATTGTTAATTTGGCAAATGGTCGGATAACATTATCATTAAATGTTCTTAATTGTTGGATTGCATTAGCACGATTTACATCTGTAGTTACTCCAAGAATTATCTTTGGAACGCGGAATATAGACATTATCTCATCTCTTATCCACACTCTCGCATTTAATATCTCTACATCTTTTGGATGTGCCTGAAATGGTTTTGCTTTTGCGCCACTATCTAAAAACAAGGTTCTGCCTGTATTTCCCGCTCCTTCATATAATGCTCTGAATTTTTCTTTAAACCTCTCGAACTCAGCTTCCATCATCTCTCTTTCTACTTCTATTATCATCCCAGGCGATGCATCATTGCGATAAAAATTTCTTTGATATAAATTCTGTAAATAATCTATTTCAAGTGTTAAGTTAAATCCCTCTATCGTTGCTTTTCCGCTAAAATTATTCTCCGGGTCTGGTATTAAAAAATGTATTATATCATCTTTTGAATAATTAATCTCTTTGCCACTTGCGTTATATATATAACCATCAATTTCTGTCATATTACTATTTAATTTTATTCTTACATTTTTGGTGGGTAAAAAGTATAATCCTTTTGGCTTTTTATCTTCTCCTCTTTGTATAAAGAGATATGAATTGCCGTATAAATCAAGACTTACTGCTATTCTATATATTAATTCCCTGAATGTTTGATTTCTTATATTAGGTTTATTTATTAAGTCAAGAAATGGATGTTTTAATATTTCCTTATCATGTCTGCCGGGTATATCTTCATATAAATAGAATTTCGCTTTGCAAATATTTTCCGCTCTTGCATTGATACAGGCATAAGCAAAACTTTTGTAAGCGCTAAATCCTTCTGAATTTATAAATGGGAAATTAATACTTCCGAAGGAAGGCTTATATGATTTTATGATTGAGTTTATCCCTATGCTTCTGTATCGGTTTTTTATTTTATTCAGATATTGTTTTAATTTTCCCATTACTATATTTGATTAATTCTATACATCACCATACAAAATTATGGTTATTGTTAAGGAATGTCAAATATAATGATTTTTCAATGTCTGTTATTTTATTAAAAATCAATATATTGCAATCTTCAATAATTTGAATATGAAATTTTGATTAATTAAAAATTATTTCTAAAATAAATCATTGATAATACATAAAATTATACCAGATATTTTTATATTTAAAATATTTTTTTATTTATATGTTGACATTTATCATTTATATTATTATATTGTCAACATATAAATATTTTAGATATGGAATCTAATATTAAAAATATTATTTCAGATCCTAAATTTCCTGAAATGTTAAGAGCAGCACGTATAAAAGCAGGATTGAGTCTTGCCGACCTTTCAAAAAGGATTGATTATATAGTCAGCAGGCAGGCGATTGCAAAATATGAAAAGGGTATTATGAAACCTTCTGAAGATGTATTAAAAAAAATTATGCAGGTTATTGATATTAAAATAACCTCACATGAGGCAGATTATTATCATATGCCTGAGTTTCGGTATGATTTTAAAGAAGTAAAGGAAATGCGTGCACTTTGCCCACCAGAAATTTCTGACGAAATTCAAGAAACTGTAAATTATTGCAAAAAAATGACGATTAGAAATAAAGTAGATGAAAATAATTTAAATTGTGGTTTAATGAGAAGAAAAAAATGGTATAGAGAATCATTAGAAAAACCACATTATGAATCATTTAAAGAATCGAAAAAAGATATAGTGTTAAGAAATGAAAAAAATCTTAATCACAAGCAATTATTAGCAATTGAACTTATTATTTCGGAAAAAATGCAAAATTATATTTGTTTGGAAAATTTGTTAAATCGTGAATTAAAATTTGATTTGCAATATCCTACGCTTGATTTGGATTATGAATTAAGGTTTGACCCGATTTATGCATCAGAAATATTAAGAAAGCTTTGGAAGCTTGGAGATGCACCTATTTATAATTTATTATCTTTACTTGAAGAAAAAGGTATTAAGGTTTTTTCTTTAGAGTTACCTTTTGATTTTAACAGCATTTCTGGAAAATATAAAGAATATCCATTTATTGTGGTTAATAGCAGACTTTCTGCTGAGAAAGTAAGATTTAATGCTGTAAAAGAGTTAGCATTTATATTAGCTGGTATTAATAATGAAGAAATTAATCAGGCTATTTTAGATAAATTTGCAATTTCTTTTTTACTTCCAAAGAAGGTTTTAACAGATTATCTGATTCCAGTTGGGAGAAAAATTGCACTTGGCGAACTCAATGAAATCAAAATGAGATATGGAATTTCGATTAGAGATTTAATGAAATATGCTCTTGATATAAACCTTATTACAGAAAGGAGATATCGTTCTTTTCGAGAATTAGTTTTCGAAAAAACTTGGCAATCTAATGAACCTGCTGATAATATTCCTAATGAGTATCCTTATAGATTTGATAGATTACTAAATTATTCAGTAGCTTCAGGAATATTTTCTATGGAGAAAGCAGCATCATTTGCAAATACATCTTTAGATAAAATTAAAAGTAAAATAGGAGTTATATTTTAAATGCTTATTAATTTCATTTTTATAATTTTTTTTAAAATTATTTTATCAGGAAAATTTTTTTCAAATTATTTTTTTAAAAAATTTATCCTTAGGTGTTAAATCTAAGGAAATTATTAATTAAAATATTAATGAAAGGAGCTAAAAATGCAAAACACAGTTAGTCTTTACCTTGAGGGAATTGAATTTGATAGTCCCCAAGTTAGTGAGGATATCTTTCTTTTCCCAATTTTTTCTAAACTTGATTCAGGGCTGGATTATATTTGTTTGCAGGAAGCGATGGATTTAGGGGTTATTGTTGTTTCTGAAGTTGGTGAGGGCGGTACTGTACCTAAATTAAAGGCGGTGAATAAAGGTAAGCAACCGATTCTTATTGTTGATGGCGAAGAATTAATTGGTGCAAAACAGAATAGGGTTGTGAATACAACTATTATGCTTGCACCAGAAACTACTACTATTATTCCTGTCAGTTGTGTTGAAGCCGGCAGATGGTCATATTCAAAACATTCTAAATCTTTTTCTGAGTCTAAAAATCTAACGCCAAAGTCTTTGAGAACGGAGAAGATTAAACAAGTAGATGACTCACTTAAAAGAGAACAATCTTTCAATGCTTGCCAGAGTTCTGTATGGGATCATATTACAGTAGATATGCAGCATTTCGAAATAAAATCACCGACAATGGCAATGTCAGAAATTTACGAAGAAAATGAAAAGGATTTAAATGAATATTTAAAGGATTTTAACATTGTTCCTAAACAAAAGGGGATACTTGTATTTTTTAACTGTAAACCGGTGGGTTTGGAGTTTATTTCTAAAGATATCGTTTTTAAGAAAATGTATAATAAAATTTTAAAAAGTTATATTATTGAAGCATTAAAGGAAAAACGGATTCAAAAATACAGAATGAGAAATAAAGAGACGAAAGAAATAGATGAAAATAAAGAAGAAAAAATTATTCCGACCATTGAACATGCAAAAGATTTTATCAACAAAGCAAAGAAATGTAAAGAAGCAATATATGACTCAATAGGAATGGGTAAATCATATAGGTATCATGGTGAAAAAATTGTCGGTGCTGCTCTGGGTGTTGATGATTCGGTACCTCATATGGTCTTTTTAACTGATGAAAATGACGATGATACTAATTACTATGATAGGAATTTTCAAAGAAGAAGATTTACTGATTATTATTAATAATACGAAATATATATTCTTTTGATTTTATAATTGTATTTGTAAATAAGCCCTCAGATAAATTCTTGAGGGCTTAATTTTTTAATTGAATCATATTTATTATTAAAGACAAAATATTCTTGTCAAAATAAATTAAAATCAGTAAATTTGATAAAAAGGTAAAAGATAAAACGAGTAATTGTTATATCGTATTATTTCCCTCCTCATGGTATGGGAGGTGTTCAACGTACTTCTAAGTTTGTTAAATATTTAAATAATTTTGGCTGGAAACCAATTGTTATTACTTCATCTCCTAAATTGTATTATGCTTTTGATTTTGAAATGTTGAATGAATTAAAAGATATTGAAATTGTAAGAACAGATGGGGAAGTAGTTAAAAATATTGATGGAAAGAGTATTAAGTTTAAAAATGAAAAGTTAAGGAATTTTTTTAGCAAAATATCTCAAATATTTTTAATACCTGATACAAAAATTCTTTGGAAAAAGAAAGCAATCAGATATGCTGAGAAGATTATTAATTCTGAGAAGATTAATTTGATTTTTTCAACCGCACCTCCTTACACAGATTTTTTAATCGGGTATGAATTATCAAAGAAGTATGACATTCCGCTTATACTTGATTATCGTGATGACTGGATTGAATGCCCCTATAATTTTTATTTTACACCGTTTCACAAAAAATTACACTTAAAACTCGAGAGAAAAATTCTCAATTTTGCAAATGCTTTTATTACAATAAATTATAAAATTCAAAATTTAATTTTTGATAGATATCCTGAAATTGATATTAAAGATTCCGAAGTTATACCACAGGGGTATGACCCCGATGATTTTATTTATGCGAAGGATGTTGCCGATAAATTAATTTCTGAAAAGAAAAAATTGAGGTTTTGTTATTCAGGTAGTTTTTTTAACCTTATGACACCTGAATTTTTTTTAAAGGGATTACAACTTGCATTCTTTAAAAAGCCAGAATTGAAAAATAAAATTGAAGTGTTTTTTGTTGGTATCTTTCCGAAAAAATTTATAAAATTAATTAATGATCTTGAATTAAAGGATAATATCATTTTAACTGGTTACTTAAACCATATTGAAAGTACTGCTTACCTTCTTACTGCTGATGTGTTGTGGATGATGATTGGAAAATCCTATAAAAGTTTTATGATTTCAACCGGTAAACTTTTTGAATATTTCGGTACCGGTAAACCCATACTTGCTTCTGTTCCCGGTGGTGCTGCAAGAGATATTTTGAGTGCTTACGGTGCTGAATTTATTACTGAACCTGATGATGTTAATGATATATCTGATAAAATAATTTATTTGTATGAATTATATGAACAGAATAAATTACCGGTAGCGAAAAAAGATTTTATTGATAAATTTAACAGAAAATATCTAACACAAAAATTAGTAGATATTTTTAATAAGGTTTGTATTTGAAATTTATTAATTTACTCCAATATTAAATTCCGTCTAAAACAAGTTCTTACAAAAATTAATTTAATTCGAATTATTTTTCTTTTATACTTTCAATAATTTTATTAATAAGGGAAACTAATTGTTGCCTGTTAAAAGGTTTTGATAAATAATGCGTACATCCTTTCTGTAAAAATTCTTCCTTCTCATGTATCATTGCGAATGCCGTTATTGCAACTATTGGTGTATTTTCATATTCAGGCATTTTCCTTATGATTTCTGTTACTTGTACCCCGTCAAGTCCTTTTCTTAAATTTATATCCATAAGAATTATATCGTATCTTTTACTTTTCACTTTTTCTATTGCTTCCTCTCCGTTAATAGCAATATCTAATTTACATTGTCCTTTTAGCATATATTTAACGAGTGTTATAGAGTCTTCCTCATCCTCTACATATAAAATTTCCGGAAGCCATTCTGTTATTTTTATGTTTTCTTGATTTTCAATTGTCTGCAATTTTTCTTTTATTTTTTTAATATCTTCTACTTTAGTTACAAATTTTTCTGTTAAAGGAAATCTAACGGTAAAAGTTGTTCCTGAATTTACTCTGCTTTCCTTAATAAAAATATCCCCTCCAAGCAATTTTACTAACTTCTTATTTATTGATAACCCTAATCCTGTTCCTTCAAAGAGCCTTCCGTGACCTTCACTTGCCTGCCTGAATTCTTCCCAGATGATTTCTCTCTTTTCATCTTCTATACCGATACCTGTATCAATAACATCTATATCAATATATGAACTTCCGTTTATTATTTGTTCTAATATTCTTACTTTAACCCCTCCTTTTTCTGTATATTTTATCGCATTGTTTATTAAATTATCCAGAATTTCTTCAATATACTTTTTATCAAGTTTTAAATATAAATATTCAAATTCAGATTCAAATTCTAAATATAGTTTCTTTTTGGCTGAAACATCTTTATACAAACTGATAGCATCTTTTGCTTCTTTTATTATGTCTAAATCTTCTAATTTCATAGGCATTTGCCCCGCTTCTATCAGGGACACATCAAGGATTTTGTTTAAGGTTGACATTAAACGATTGGCTCCCTTATATACCAGTTCAGCATTTTTTCTTAGTTTATCATCTGTGATTTTCTGGGTTAATATTTCTGAAAATCCAAGAATTGCAACCATAGGTGTGCGTAATTCGTGGCTTATATTTGCAAGGAAATTTGTTTTTAATTTATTCATCTCTTCTGCTTTTTCTTTAGCCTGTATCAATTCCTTTTCATACTGTTTTATTTTTGTTATGTCGGTTATGATATGAACAGCACCGATAATATTTTCTTTCTCATCCAATATTGGGTCAATAATTATATTACATATCATTCCATTGATATTCATTTCCATATATTCTCTTCTTTTTGTCTGTTTCATTTTTACAAATGGGCAATTATCAATTGGTAAATCCGCTGAATGAACTATATTATGACATATATTACCTATTACTTCCTCTTCTTTTTTATTAAATAAATTAAGAAATGTCTGGTTGCATTTGACTATTTTCTGATTTGCATCAAGCAGAATCATTCCATCATTAATTGCATTATAACTTATATCCCATTGCTCTAATGCAAGTTTTAATTCATTCTCTGTTCGTTTTAATTTTGTTATATCTGTAAATATTGCATAGACGCGATAAGGTTTGTTTTCGTTTAACCTGAATTCAGGTGTTGCTGTAACAAGTAACCAGCGATATTCTTTTTCTTTTGGATTAAATACACATATAATATCTTTTGCTTTTTTACAGGTTTTTAAAGCCTTTATTGCTGGATACTCTTCAACTGGATAGTCTGAGCCATCTTCTCTTATTGAGCGTAACTTTAAATTATAAATTGAACTATTTATTAATTCTTCTTTAGTTAATCCTAATATATCTTCCGCTGCTTTATTTACCATAATAATTTTCCCGTTAGCATCTATATAAATTCCTCCCTGTTCCATTGTATTATATAAGTTCCTGAATCTTTCTTCATTCTCCTTTAATTTATCTTCAATTATTTTTTTCTCTGTTATATCTCTTGCTGTGGAAATAACCCCGATTACATTTCCTTCGTTATCCTTTATTGCTCTGCATCGCCAGGAAAGTAATCTTTCCTCTCCATCTTTCCTTCTCTGCCAGCTCTCAAGATTAACAATCTCATCACTACCCTCAAATAGTATTTTGACCTTTTCATAAGTATCTTGTTCACCCACAAAATAGTACGAAGCTTCCTTGCCAATAACATCATCACCAAAAAATTCATAACCAGCTTGATTTGCCCATGTATAAACTCTATTGTTATCAACTTCCATTATAATATCCGCAACAGAATCAAGAATAGCTTGATTCTTTATTAATAATTCCATATATCCTTTCTGTATGCGATTGTATTTTATAATTTTCCACATTCTTGTCATAAATGTAAGAAATGCATATTTGTCAGATTCGGTGTAATTTTCTGCTTTATTGGCAAGAGCTGCAACAGCAACTATTTTTTCTCCTTCGAAAATCGGAACAGAAATGAATCTTTCAATTTTTACATGACCTTCGGGAATACTTTTTTTATTTTGATATGATTTATAGTCATTTATTATTAATGGTTTTCTTAATCTGATACAATCAGCCCAGATACCTGATTCGGATAATATAAAATCAAACGGTACTTCCTTTACTGCGCATTCTTTCATTACCTCCTTTGACCAGGAATGTATTTTCATTATTGATTCATCTTCGCTGATTAAACCAAAAAATGCATATTTACTTTGCAGTGACTTTATTGATGCTTCAATACAGTAATCATATATCTCTTCTTCTGGTCGGTTTTTCATATTATGTAAGTTTATAAGAGCCTTTTGCCTTATATTATTTAATTTTAATGCATCTTCCTTCTTTTTATTATCAGTTATATCAACAATATTTGTGATGAAATACTGTGGGTTATTGTTTTTATCGCGATATAATGATACAAAAATATCCACCCAGATTATTGAACCATTTTTATGTAAATATCGTTTTACAAATCTAAATGAATCTATTTCCCCTTTAAGTAATTTATTTACAAGTACCATATTTCTCTCTAAATCATCAGGATGTGTAATTTCTGTCCATTTTTTCTGTATAAATTCATCTTCTGTATATCCGAGTAATTCACAAAATGCTTTATTAGGATATACTTCACCTGAAACAAGAGTTATTGATTTCGCTACATTTGATGCTTCGAAAACATTTCTGAATTTTTCCTCACTTTCTCTTAAAATTGCTTCTTGTTCTCTTTCTTTTGTCTGGTCTCTGAAAACAAGTACAACTCCGATTATGTTATTATTTTCATCTATAACAGGTGCTCCGGCATCTGCAATTGGATATTCGTTTCCGTCTCTGGAAATTAATACTGTATGATTTGCAAGTCCTACTATTACTCCTTCTTTTAGAACTCTTTCAACCGGATTTTCTGCTACCCGACGGGATTCTTCGTTTATTATATTAAATACTACTTCAAGTTTCCTTCCTTTTGCTTCCTCTTCTTTCCAACCAGTTAGCTCTTCTGCAATTTTATTCATTAATGTAATATAACCTTCAGTATCGGTTGTTATTACAGCATCTCCTATACTGTAAAGAATAGTTCTGTATTCCTGTTGTGTTTTTAAAAGTTCTCTCTCACTTTCAAGTAATTTTATGCTAATTTCTTTTTGCCTTAATTTGTAAATAAATATAATAATAGATGTAGCAAATAGTATAAGTAATGCCATTATAATAATTCCATAGATTGCCCTTACTCTTAATTCACCCATAATTTCTTGTTTATCTGTTTTTGCAACCATAATCCACGGTGTACCTTCAACTTCGGCAATATATCCAAGAACTTCTTCTCCTCTGTAATCCTTTCCTTCAACGGTTCCTCTTTTTCCTAAAGCGCCCTGAACTGCTAATACCTCTTCCTCACTTAATGGAATTTTAAATTTTAGTGCTGTTTCTTTTTTATGTTTGAGTTCATTTAAAAAAATTATTTCATTATCAATTTTCTCTATTAAAAGAGTCTCGCCTGTTTCTGATTCAACAGGCCAGGATTGTATTAAGGGGTACAAAAACTTAGATGGTTCTATTTGTAGTATTAAGTTCGCTACGATTCTGTTTTTATCAGCAAAGATAGGGGATATTATAATTATATGAATATCATTATGACTCTTACATAACTGAAAATTTGATAATATCGTTTCTTTCTGTTTCTTTACTTTCTGTAAATCTCCTGAAAATACGGAATCAATTTGTTTTAAACTTGTATCTAATGTTATTAATACTTTTCCTTTACTGTCTGCTATACTTACATATTCAAAGGATGCATATTTTTTTAGTACATTAAGTCTGTCAATTATTTGTTGCTTTTGTGATAAATCATCTTCTTCTAAGTATTTTCTGACACTTGTTCTGAATAACGGACTTTTCGTTACTACTTCGGCAATTTTTATATTTGAATTTTTCCACTCGGTTATCTGTTTGATTTTTAGTTCTGCAATCGTTTTTAACTCTTGTAATTTTTCCTTCTTTATACTATTCTCACTATATTTATAGTATTGGTATCCGATAAATAAAATTATTATTGTATATAATAAAATCAAAGGAACTAATATCCTTTTCTTTAATCTTTTTGGTTTATAATTATTATCCATATAATTAAAATTTTGTATGTAATTTTATTGTGAAGACATATACATTCTTCCCAATATTTTCCCTCCGTTCCATATTCTAAATAATTGTTAATATGTTTAATTATTATTTTCATAAGAAAATAATTTTATTTTCAAAAAATATCAATACTTAAAATTGTAAATCCCTTCTTTATATAGCCATAACCCTGAAATTATTATTTTATATAAATTAACTATAAGTTTTAATTTTTGTTTTAAAATTTTCACATATTATAATATAACTTATGTAAATGTAGTATAATTGAAAATAGGGGGTAATTTATTTATTTTAGTAATAATTTGATTAACTATGAAAAAAGTTTTATTTATTTCCTATTATTTTCCACCTATGGGATTTGGTGGGGTGAAAAGGCCCTTGAAATTTGCTAAATACCTGAATCACTTTAACTGGGATGTTACAGTTTTAACCGATAGCCCGAGAAAGTTATTTCTTGTTGATGATTTTCTTTTAACAGAAGCATTGGAGTCAGGAATAAAAATTGAAAGAACAGGTGCAGAGATTCTGGATACGAATAAAATAATTACTAAAATACCGAACGATAGTTTTCAATCTTTTAAAAATTATTTTTCAAGCTGGTTCTATATTCCGGATTCTAAAATCTTCTGGTATTCAAAAGCAACAAAGAAGGCAATTCAGTTATGGAAAGAAAATGGTGGTTACAATTTAGTATTTGCAACAGCACCACCTTTTACTGATTTCCTTATCGGGCAGGAATTGAAAAGAAGATTTAAAGTCCCCTTGGTGGTGGATTTTATGGATAGTTGGGTTGGTAATTATACTTTAAGATATTATCCCACTTTATATCATAAAAAAAGAAATATCGCTCTCGAAAGTGCTGTTGTTAAAGATGCAAATAAAATTATTACAACAAATAGGCGAATTAAAGAGATGATTATTTCAAGAAACCCTGATATAACTTACAATGATATAAAACTTTATCCTCATACTTTTGATAAGTATGACTTTGAATTGGCGAAAAAGAAAAATCTTCCATATACTAATAAAATGCGAATTACTTATGTCGGAAGTCTCCATTCAAGAGGGTTAAAATTATTATTCAAATCTATCAGAGCACTATTTAATGCTGTACCATTATATAAAGATAAAATTGAATTTCTGTATCTCGGAATTGTTCCGAAGAAACTTCTTAGATTTGCAAAAGATTTTAAAATTCTCGATTCTTTATATATGCCGGGCTATGTTAATCATCTTGAATGTATTAAATATTTACTTGCTTCCGATGTTCTTTTTTTACATATAAAAAATATTAAAAATAATGATGCTATTTTACCTGGTGTTATTGGTGATTATATTGGTAGCAGAAAAAATATTCTTGCCTGTGTTCCTGATGGTGTAACTAAAAATGTATTACTTAATTATAATGCCTGTAAAATTGTTACTGATTATAACCCTGCTACTATTGCTGAAGCAATTTATGATTATTATAATGAATATGAAGCTAATTCTTTACCATTGCCTAACGAAGCATTGATTGAAAAATTTGAAAATATGCAATATGTTGAAGCGCTTGCAAGAGAATTTAATTATTTACAGGATATTGAATAACTTATACTATAATTCCTTATATGAAAATATTAATTGTTGGAAATGGCGGCAGAGAACATTCCATAGCATGGGGAATAAGAAATTCTCCGTCATTTAAAAATTCAAATGGTGAACTATTCTCTACAATAGGTTCTGCCGGCTTGAATTCTATTTCAACCCCTGTTAATATTAAAGCAGATAATGTTTCTGCAATTTGTGAATTTTCAAAAGAAAATAATTTTGATTTCGTTATCGTTGGTCCTGAATTGCCGCTCTCGCTTGGATTAGTTGATGAACTTAATAAACTTGGTATAATGGTTTTTGGCCCTACAAAATCTGCTGCTGAAATAGAAAGTAGTAAAATTTTTGCTAAGGAAATGATGAAATCTGCCGGGATACCTACAGCAGAGTTTAGAAAATTTACCGCTCGTGAGTTTGATGATGCTATAAATTATTTGAAAATTTCCCAATACCCTTTAGTTATTAAAGCAGATGGATTAGCAGCTGGAAAAGGTGTTGTCATCGTTGACTCTTTCGCTGTTGCTTCTAAAGCACTTGAAGATATGGTCATTAATAAAGCTTTTGGAAATGCTGGTGTTAATTTTGTTATTGAACAGTTTTTAAACGGTTATGAATTATCAGTCTTTGCTATTACAGATGGATCCGATTATGTGGTCCTTCCTCCTTCTCAAGACCATAAAAGAATAGGAGATGGCGATACTGGTAAGAATACTGGCGGTATGGGTGCATATTCACCAGTCCCGGAAAAGTTTTATGATAAATCGCTTGAAGAAAAAATAAAATTAAAAATTATCGAACCCGCTTTAAAACAAATGAAACTTTTAAATCGTGAGTATAAAGGATGTCTTTATTGTGGTTTGATGATTTCAGAGTGTAATGGTGAAAAGGAACCCTATGTTGTTGAATTTAATTGTAGATTTGGAGACCCTGAGTCGCAAGCCGTTATTCCGTTAATTAAATCTGATTTTCTGCAGTTATTGCTTGCTTCTTCTAATGATAATATCAGGAATTATAAACTTGAAATTCATAATAAATATGCTGTCTGCGTAATTATTGCTTCTGGGGGATACCCTGATAAATACCAGACCGGAAAAAAAATAACAGGATTGGAAAAAATATCACCGGATGTTCTGGCTTTTCATTCCGGTACTACTTTTGATGATAACAATAACATTATTACTTCAGGTGGTAGAGTGCTTGGAATAACTGCTTTATCTGAAACTTCTGTAAGTGATGCGATTAATAAAGCATATGAAAATGTATCATTAATTAATTTTGAAAATTGCTACTACAGAAAAGATATTGGATTTAGAGTATTATAAATTAAATATACTATAATGATTTTAGTTACTGGTGGAGCCGGATTTATTGGTTCGCATATTGTTGATGCTTATATTAAAAAAGGATTTAAAGTCGTCATAGTTGATAATCTATCAACTGGTGATATTAGTAATGTGAATAAGTCAGCAATATTTTATAAATTGGATTTATATAAAGACTCTCTTGAAAAAGTATTTAAACTTCATAAAATCAATATTATTAACCATCACGCTGCCCAGATAGATTTAAGAAAATCTATCTCCCAACCTTTATTTGATGCAAGGATAAATATTGAAGGTTCAATCAGGTTATTTGAACTTGCAGCAAAAAATAATGTGAAAAAAATCATTTTTGCTTCTTCCGGCGGTGCTGTCTATGGAGAACAAATATATTTTCCTGCTGATGAAAACCACATTACAAATCCACTTTCCCCCTATGGTATTTCTAAATTAACAGTTGAAAAATATCTCCACTTCTATAAACATTATTATAACATTGATTATCTAATATTAAGATATAGTAATGTTTATGGTCCCAGACAGAGTATTAAGGGAGAAGCAGGAGTAGTATCTATTTTCTGTAAAAAATTGATTAATAATAAAATACCTGTTATTAATGGTAGCGGCAGGAATACCAGAGATTATATTTTTGTTTCTGATGTTGTAAGTGCAAATTTGTGTTCTTTAGATTATAAGGGTTCGGATATTTTTAATATATCAACTGCTGAAGAAACAAGCGTAAATAAATTATTTAATCTTCTTAAAATAATTTCGGGGAAAAAAATTAAAGCAATTCACGGTAAACCTGTTTCAGGTGAGCAGAAAAGAAGCTGCCTTGATTACAGATTTGCTTCCTGTAAATTGAAATGGAAACCCCTCATAAGCCTTGATGATGGTCTTAGACTTACTTATGAATGGTTCTCTGAAAATAGAAGTAAATTATAATAAAGATTATCTTATTTTCCTGTATTCAACAGGATCCATAAAAAAGTAACTGTTATCCTGATTTTTCTTAAAGAATTTTTTGAGTTCTTTTGAATCAGAAAAATCCTCCTTAATATAAGGGGTTACTCCCGTTAAGATTATATTTCCATTTTCAAACTCAAATTTATATATATAGTATTTGCCTTCACTATTAGTCTCATCTAAATCTTTTAAATTTAAATATGTAACATTTCCTATTTTAGACAGATAACCTTCATATTTTGAAGATATTTCTTCTATACCATTAGAATCGAGCTCTACATAAATAATACTGTATAGATAATTTGACTTTTTTGATACCTTGTAATAACTTGTATTACTTGTACCCCAGTTCCCGATTAGTTTTGAATCAACTGATATTTCAGGCGTATCATCAATTGGAATAGTGGATTGATAAGGACAACCTGTGAAAATAATTGTAAAAGCAAATAAAACGAAAAGACCGATAATTTTTTTCATATAATTTTTTTTGTTTATTCAATATAGTTAATTTATTACATAATATAAATTGATATTCTTTAAACATTTATCGGTTTATGAAAGTTTCAAATAATTAAATTCCTGTTAAATTTAAAATATTTATGATTTTTCAGATTTTAATATCAATTATTGTTATGCTATGGTTTTAACATATTCATTGATTTTACATTTGAAAAAATATAATTTTAAAGTTTGTTTTAAAAGAATTTATTTATAATTATGGCAAAAAATAACATTGAAAAAGGACAAGAAAAGAAAATCCAGCCTCGTGGGATTATGAATAGAATGAGGGATAAAATGCCCCTGATTCTTATTATTGTTGTTATTGCTTTTCTCGGTACAATTATTTTTGACTGGGGTATGAATTATCTCGGTTTAAGCAGAGGTCAGATTGATTTTGCTGTTATTAATGGTCAGAAGGTTGAATATAAAGAGTATATGGAAGAACTGAATAATCAGATTAAAGGTTATCTCGAAAGAAATAACAAGAAGGAAATTGATGAAAGAACTCTTCAGCAACTGAAAGAACAAGTTTGGCAGGGTATGGTTCAAAGAATTTTGATTGAGCAGGAAATCGATAGACTTGGGATTAAAGTTTCAGAAGAAGAAATTAAAGATTGGGTATATAACAGTCCTGAAACGCTTCCTCAGTGGTTAAAAAACTTTTTTACTGACTCTACCAATGTATTTAGAACTGACCTTATGTACCAGACACTTCAAAGTAATAATCCGGAAATTGTTAAAGCTTGGGCAGATATCGAAAAACAATTGTTCCTTCAATTAAAATATGAAAAACTGCAGGATGTAATTTTAGGTTCCACTGTTGTTACTGAAGGTGAAGTTTTAAGAAAGTATTTGGATGAAAATATCAAAGCAAGCTTTGACTATATGATGCTGGGTTTAAATTCAGTTACTGATTCTAATTTATATTCCGTTACAGAAGAAGATTTGAAAAACTATTATGAAGAGCATAAATCTGATTACAGGCAAAGAGATATGGTGCAGTTAAAGTATGTTATATTTCCTGAAAGTGCGTCTCCTGAAGATTCTGCTTTTATGAAAAAACAATTTGAAACAACCTATATCTCTGAATTGAAATCTTTGGAAGATTCTAATTTAATAGCATTTGTTAATGAATACTCTGAAGTTCCGTATGATAGTAATTTTAAAAAACTTGGCGATTTACCAAGAAAAGGCGCCTGGTTTTTCCTCAATGGAAAAACCGGTGATGTATCTGAATTGCTTATAGATTTTGACGCTTATAAAGTGGTAAAAATAATTGATATTAAAGAAGGTGATGAAGAGTTTGTATTCGCTCAACATATTTTAATTAAATTTGGAAATGATTCTATCGCTGCGAAAAAACAAGCTGATGAAGTTTTTAAAAAAGCTAAAGAAGGTCAAAAGTTTGAAGATTTAGCACTAACTTATTCTGAAGATGAAGGTTCTAAATATTCCGGCGGTGAACTTGGTTGGTTCAGTAAAGGTAGGATGGTCAAAGAATTTGAAGATGCTTGCTTCAACTCTAAAGCAGGTTCTGTTGTCGGACCAATTAAAACTACTTTTGGATATCATATTATTAAAGTTATTGCTAAATCTAAGAAAGAATACAAGGTCGCTGAGATCAGGAAAACAGTTTCAATGAGTGAAATTACGAGAAATGCCCTGAAAAATAAAGCTTATGAATTTTGGAAAGACCTTGACAGGGGAATTCCTTTTGATTCCGTTGCTTCTATATATAAATTAACTCCTATGTTGACACCGGAATTCTCAAAAGACGATAATCTGCCAAATGTTAGTAAAATAAAAGCACTTATGAATTTTGCATTCAGACATAAAGCCGGGGATTTTCTCGAGCCTGTGAAAACTCAAAACGGTTATGGTGTTTATCAAATTGTTAAAGTAATACCAGAAGGCTATAAAAACTTCGATTCAATTAAAGTTTCTGTTATTAAACCTCTCGTAATCAGAGAAAAGAAATTCCAGATTTTATTAAATAGTGCTAACCAGATCAGACCTAATATTCACGCAGGAGATATTCTTTCACTTCAGAACTTATATCCTATGTACACTTTCGCTTCCGCAGATAGTATTAGTTTTAGTCGTCCTGATAATAAAATTGGTCTGGATTATGCACTTTACAATAAAATCTTTGAATTAAAACCCGGTGAACTTTCTGAACCTATAAGAGGAAACGATGGTATATATATTATAAAGATGAAATCGATTACACCTTTTGATGAATCTGATTATCTTACTAAACGTAGTGAAATATATAAGAATATTATGAGCACTAAACAACAATCAGCATTTCAGGAATATTTGAACAATCTTGAAGAGAAATCTGATATTATTGACAATCGTGAATTATATATGTGATTCTAAGGCTGCTTGTTGAATCTAACTTTTTTCTATGCAAAAAGAAGAAACCGAGCCTTTATTAAGTAATAAACAAAATGTTGTTTCAGGGGCTGCAAAAGCAATAGTGCTATCTTCTGTTATGTTTGTTTTCATTTCTTTCTGGAGAGCAGCTGCTATCGTTGTGGGTGACCTCGGTTCTACTGCTTATTACATTGGCGGAATTGCTGAACAGTTTGTTGGCGAAGTTGCTCCGTATTTTATTCTTTGTGTTATGTTATTTTCTTTTGCCGTCTCCGGATTGTATATGGAATCCTCACCTCTGTTCGTTAGGGGTGGTGTTTATAGAGTAGTCAAATTTGCACTTGGTAACATTATTTCAAAAATTGCTGTTAGCGCACTTGTATTTGATTATGTACTTACAGGTCCTATTAGTAGTGTGTCCGCAGGACATTATTTTGTTGGTTTAATTAATGATACTTTCTCACATTTAAATATTAACATTTCTCTCAATAAGAATTTGTTTGCAATGTTTGTTGCGATTGTTATTGTTGCTTATTTTTATTGGGAGAATATTAAAGGAATTGAAGAGTCTTCAGGAAAAGCTTTGAAAATTTTTATTATTACCGGAATTATGGGTGTGTTGATTATTGCCTGGAGTCTTTTCACGTTGTGGATAAAAGGTGAACCTTTCTTTAAAAATTTGCCTGATTTAAAAATTAACTTATCTGATGAAGCTTTTGGTTGGTTTAAAAATTGGGATTGGATTAAATCTATTACTGCTTTTAGCATATTAATCGCTTTCGGACATTCTTTACTTGCTATGAGTGGTCTCGAAACTCTTGGGCAGGTTTATAGGGAAATTGAATATCCTAAATTAAAAAATTTCAAAAAAACTATTTTAACTATATTTATATTCAGCGTTGTTGTTACCCCTGCTGTTTCTTTTCTTGGAGTTATGTTAATACCGGATTCTGTCAGACCGCAATATATTGATAATTTAATTGGTGGTATTGCAATGTTTCTTGCTGCTCCTGAATGGCTTAAATTGGTTATTCACACTTTTGTAGTTTTAGTTGGTGTCCTGATTCTTTCTGCCGCTGTGAATACTTCAATTGTTGGAGCAAATAGTGTCTTAAATAGAGTTGCTGAAGATGGAATCTTAACTGATTGGCTAAGAAAACCACAAAAAAAATATGGGACTACTCATAGAATGTTATCTTTAATTGCAGGTATGCAGATCTTAACGATTATTTTATCAGGCGGGGAAATTCTTCTGCTCGGTGAAGCTTATGCTTTTGGGGTGATCTGGAGTTTGACTTTAAAAGCTTTCGCTATGATTGTATTAAGATATAAAGATAAAAGACCAAGAGAATGGAGATATCCTTTAAATTTAAATATTGGTAGGTTACATATTCCTCTTGGTATCATTACTGTCTTCCTTGTCTTGTTTTTTGTTGCTATGACTAATTTATTCACTAAACCTGTTGCGACTCTATCTGGATTTATTTTTACTTTCTCTTTCTTTATTATCTTTTCAGTTTCAGAATTAATTAATAAAAAGAAAACTAAAGCTAAAGAAATTAGTCCTGAGGAAGAATATCTTACAGAAAAAAGTAAAAGAGTTCTTGAACATTTCAACCTTGAGGATGAATTTGAAATTACTCCGAAAACTATTGGGAGTGAACTAAATGACAGGGTCCTTGTCGCAGTGAAAGACCCGAATAACTTAAACCATTTACAGAAAGTATTGAGTGAAACAGATATTGAAAAAACCGATGTTATAGTTATGATAGGTAGAGTCTTTACTGATAAATTTTCTACTTTTGTGGAAAGAGATTTACAAAAAGACGAGAGAGAACTTTTTAGTAATGTGGTCGATGTATCAGAAAAAATCGGAAAACCTGTTATTACTATTATTGTACCAACTAATAATGCGTTCTTCTCAATTATGAATACTGCTAATATGCTGGGTGTTCGTGAAGTTGTTATAGGTTTATCTGCAAAATATAAACCTGATATTCAATTGGAACAATTAGCTCTAATTTGGGGGACTGTTCAGTCAGATGAATCAAAACACATTAGAATTAGAATTATTAGTTATGACAGAGAATTTATTGCTGATCTATAAAAACGAATTCACTAAGAATAATTACAAATTTTTTTGAAGGAATTTATATATTGAATTGTTGAAATATTCGGGATTCTCAATATTTGATAGATGTCCTGAATTCGGAATGATATCAAGTGTAGAATTGATAAGTAATTTATTCATACTTTCAGAATATTGAATCGGGGTCAGAGTATCTTGTTCTCCAACTAAAATTAAAGCAGGTATTTTCAGGTTTTTTAATGATTCAAGAGTTGTTGTCCTTGTTGCTATTGCAAGTAATGCACCTATAATCCCTTCTTCTGAATTGCTTTTCATTATATTGAAAACATATTCCTTTATATCTTTATCATTATAGCTTTTTTCTGAAAGTAATTTCTTTAAATATTCGTTCAGAACATCATATACTTTTCCTGATTTTATATCTATAATTGCATTTGAACGTGAAATTAAAACTTCATCGGTATCTCTTTCTGCTCTTGTATCTGCAAGTATTACACAGGAAAAAATTTCTGGAGCTTTTTCTAATGCCCTTAATATAATATAACCACCCATTGATAATCCGCAGGCACATATTTTATTCAAATGTAAATTTTCATAGATTGATAATAAATCATTAGCATATTCTTCAAGGGTAAATTGATTATTATTTTGTTTGCTCTTTCCTAATCCACGTACATCATAAGTTATAACTCTATATTTGTCTTTAAAAAAACTTACTTGCTTTGACCACATTTCGCTTGAAAGGGGAAAAGCATGAATAAATATAAGAGGTGCTTTTTCTCCTTCATAATCAAATACAGTAATTCCATTTATATTTATTTCTTTCATAATTAATGTTTTTATAAATGTTGTTATTAATATTAATAACTAACTATAAATTTCTGTGTGTACCATCACAGAAACAGCCATTAGCAGAATGTTTGCATCCGCACCAGGCAATTTTCTTTTCTTCTGTAATTTCTACTGAAATAGGTGTGAATTCTGTCTCTTTATGTGAACCATCGCAAAATGGCTGATTTTTTGATAATCCGCAGGAACACCACCAATATTGTCCTGGTTTTACATCTTGTATATAAGGTGATTTCTGAGCTATTTTTGGCTTTGACATAAGCTTTTATTTTGATTTTTATTTAATTTATTAAAATTTCAGTTAATTTAATATTCATTAAAAATCCGTTTTGACTTCTGTTAATTTTATTTTTAATCTGTCAAAATACCTATTTTGGAAAAATAAAAGTCTAATTTTCGGGAACATAGTTTAATTAAATTGACTATAAAATTTAGATTTCACTTAGTATGTTGAATAATTAAAATATAAAAATATGAAACCCCAAAAAATTTTTTTAAATTCATTTTTAATGTTATTCATTGTTATGACATCATTCAGTAAAGTCTATTCTCAAACCGAGGAAGCCAACTCTTTTAGCGTTTATATGACAAATCTTTATTATCCAAATGAAAAAGTTACCCTGCAAGTGTATAGTTATGATTATAATGCAAAAGAAAAAATGACTAATAATTTTGAGTTTAAGATTTTAAAAGTTAAAAATATTGTTGAATTTTATTCCAACCAATCTTCAAAGTATTATCTGAATACGATTGGAAAAGACAGCTCTAATTTACTCTATTATACAGAGGAGGTGAAATCTATTTCAAAAAAATATTCAGGGATAAAAGCCTATTATTATTATTACATTAATGAAAATGTGGATTTAGGGGTATATGATATTGGTGCATATATTGTTCAGGTGAAATCAGGCAGGTTTGTTGCTTATACAGGATTTATCGTTTCTCCTTATGGAGTGATTACTGAAGCAGGTAATAATAATGTTCTCGCTTTTGTAGTTGATAGAAAAACAGGGGAACCGGTTGATGGTGCAACTTTGGAGTTTTTCCAGAATGGAAAAAGCAAATTTAAAAATACAACTAAAAACGGGGTCTTTTATGGTGATTATACCCCGGATTTTTCTTTAGTCAGTAATCAAGGACCTGATATCTTAATAATAGGTTATAAGGACAATGATTTAATTATCTCTGATCCTTATGCTTATTATTCATTCCCGAATGAACTTTATTCTGTTTATATTACAACTCAACAACCTGTGTATAGAACAGGTAGTGAAGTACTATTTAAAGCTACTATAAAGCAAAAGGATTTATATGGCTTCAAATCTTACTCAAATAAGGAGGTTACTGTAAAAATTACTGACCCGAAAAGTCAGACTGTATATGAAACCAAAACTTATACTAACGAAAATGGTAGTATTAGTGGCAGTTATAAAATAGATGATGAGGCTAATTTAGGTGATTATTTAATTTATATTATTATATCAGACAATAAATCGTATTCAAAATCTTTTACCGTAGAACAATATAAAAAGCCTGAATATAAAGTTGCTGTCTCTACCGACAAAAGTCAATACTACGGTAAAGATCTTATTAAAGCATCTGTCTCTGCTAATTACTTTTTTGGAAATCCTGTGGTTGACGCAGATGTTGAATATAATATTTATAAGGTACGATATTTTACCCCCTGGTGGAAATTTACTGAGTATGCCTGGTGGTATGAAGAAAATGAGTTTTATTCCAGTCTTGATGAAAATTTTACAGGAGCAAAGATGATTTATTCCGGGAAAGGAAAACTTGATAAAGAAGGGAAATTTGATTTTGTTTACAATGTAAATGAGGATTTCAAAGAAGAATACAATGGCTATTGGTGGTGGTGGAGAGATTATTACACGGATTACAGATATATTGTTCAAGCAAGAGTTGTAGATAAATCAAGAAGAGAAATTTCAGGGTTGACAACAGTTTTTGTTACAAGGGGTGGGTTTTATACAAACATAAAAACATCAAGATATTTTTATAAACCAGGTGAAACTGTCAGCTTTAATATAAATGCTATGAATTTCGGTGATAAACCAATTGAGACTGGTTATAAACTGGAAATTTATAGAAGTAGATATTATTATTATGATAAAATGGAGAAAGAATTGGTTAAAACTATCAATGGTAGAACTAAATCTGATGGTAAATCTACTGAATATTATGAAATTCCTGATAAGGAATCTGAAGGCTTTTATGAAGCTAAACTTATCGCTTATGACGAAAAAGGCAACGAAATTACATCTTCCACTTCTTTTTATGTTTATTCTGGTAATTACTGGTATTGGTATGGGCAGGATTCAAAACAATTACAAATTATGTTTGATAAGGATTCCTACAAAAAAGGAGATATTTGTAAAGTATTCATTATGACGCCTGATGAAGATGTTGATATAATTGTTTCGGCTAAATCTGATAATATTTTATTTTATAATTCTTTGAAAACAAATAAGAAATCTGCAGTTGTTGAATTTTTAGTTGATGATAAATTTAATTCTGCTTTCGCTTTTACAGTAAGTTATGTAAAAGATTTTCAACTTTATAGTGAAACAAAAAAAATTACTGTAATTCCTGAAGATAAGTTTTTAACTGTAGAACTCTTACCTTCTAAGAATTTTTATAAACCCAGAGAAGAAGGAGAGTTAAAAGTTAGAGTTGTTGATTATAAAGGAAATCCTGTTAGCAATGCTGAAGTATCACTTGGAATTGTTGACGAAAGTATATATTCAATAAAAGAAGATAAGACTAAAGATATAAGACAGTTTTTCTATTCTTCATTGAATACATTTGTTAATACAACTTTCAATTTACGTTCAGTCATCTATGGATATTCAAGGTTGATTACTATTTTTGAACATTTTAATTTAAAGTCTGCAAGAGAGTCTGAATTGGGTACTATCAAGGGTACCCTTTATGATAAAAATAAAAATCCTGTCCCCGATGCGATTATTTTAGTAGACGACGAATTTTATGCTGATAAAACAACTGTTACTGGTGAATTTGAATTTAAGTTACCGGAAGGTGAATATGAAATCAGTGTATTTATGGGAGAAGAAAAAAGCGATGCATTAGTAAAGCTCAAAGTTAAAAAAGGGGAAACCAAAACAATTAAACTTTATACCGAGAAAGATTTAAATAAAATTGTTGATTATGAAATTCAGTCAGAAATTGATGCTCCTCGGGGCGAACTGAAAGAGGAAACCGGAAAACCTTTAAGAAAGGATATAAGTAAGGATGGTAAGGAAAAGGATAAGGATGGTAAATTAGTTGAACCTGAAGTTAGAACGGATTTCAGAGATGCGATCTTATGGATGCCTTATGTAAAAACAGATAATGATGGATACGCTTATGTAAATGTTAAATATCCTGATAATCTTACAGAATGGCGCATGACTGCAAGAGTAATTACTGAAGATACAAAAGTAGGTCAGGTAATTGCAAAAGTAATTACAAGAAAAGATTTACTGGTAAGAATGGAAACTCCAAGATTTTTGCAAATGGATGATGAACTTTTAATTACAACAGTGATTCATAATTATCTTGATAATGATAAGAATACAAGAATTAAATTTAAAGCTGAAGGCGTTTCTTTAATCGGAGATTCTGTTAAAATTCTTAAATTAAAATCAAATTCTGATGAGAGTATTGATTGGAAAATTAAAGTAAACAATCCCTTTGGGTATGCAAAACTTTATTGTGAAGCACTGACAGATCAGGAATCTGATGCAGTGGAAATTTCAGTTCCCTTACAACCAAGGGGTCTTGAAATGGTTAATATGATAGCATCGAATATATCTGAAGAATGGAAAACAGATTCAAAATCATTTTCCATACCTGATTATGTTGATATTCGTTCGGCTGGTCTGAAATTTTCATTATCTCCATCAATCGCTTCTACTATTTTAACTTCTCTTGATGAACTTGTTGGTTATCCATACGGATGTGTTGAGCAAACTATGAGTAGGTTCTTGCCATCAGTTGTGGTTGCTGAAGCATTTAAGGAATTTAATGTCCCGCTTGAAGATAAAACCAAAAGAGAACTCCCGGAAATGGTTAATCAGGGTCTGAAAAGATTATACAGTATGCAACATTCTGATGGTGGTTGGGGCTGGTGGGTGAATGATAAAAGTAATCCTTATATGACTGCTTATGTCGTTTATGGATTAACAATTGCTTCTGATGCAGGATTTGATATCAAAAGTGGTGTTTATACCAAAGGTATATCAGCATTGAAATCATTACTAAAATCTGAAAGTAATTATGTTACAAAAGCATATATGTTATATGTATTATCTCTTACTAAAGATAAAGATGTTAAATTTATCGATAACGAATTATTAAATATTAAATATAAGGATATTAATGATTATGCAAGAAGTCTAATTGCTCTTTCATATTCTAATATAGGAGATAATGCTTCTTCTTTAGTTGAAATTGATAAAATTATTGAAAATGCTAAAAGGGTTGGTGATGAATTAATGTACTGGGAAGGATCATCATTTCATTATAATTGGCAGGATGATAAAGTACAAACTACCGCTATGATTCTTAAAGCACTTGTGAAGATAAAGCCGAATAGTCCATTGATTGATAAAGTTGTTAGATGGTTGCTTATGCAAAGGAAAGGGTTATCCTGGAGAAGTACACAGGAAACGGCAATTATTGTTTATTCATTGATAGATTACCTAAAAATCACAGATGAATTAGACCCTGATTTTAATGTGAAAGTATTCTTAAACAATGAATTTATCTATGAGCGAAAATACTCTAAAGACGATATATATAAAAAAGATTCATTGATAAAAATTTCATACGATAAAATTCAAAAAGGAAATAATGAAATAAGAATTGAAAAATCTGGTAAAGGGAAATTGTATTTTTCTGGTAATGTAAGTTACTTCGATAACTCAAATAATATAATCTCAACAGAAAACTGGTTTAGAGTTGAAAGAGAGTATTATAAACTTGAGAAATATGTCCATTATGCAGGTGATAAAATTACTTATAGAAAAAAATATTTCAGTGGTGAAGTCAAATCAGGTGATATGATTTTTGTAAAAATTAAAGTGTATTCAAAGGAAAAGGAACTGAATTATTTTATGCTTGAAGAACCACTTCCAGCTGGTTGTGAAGTAATAAAAGACGATTGGGCTTATCAAATAGAGGATGAGAGGAACTATGAAGGATACAAATACTATTATTGGAGATGGTGGTATGCAGATAAAGATGTAAGAGATAACAGAGTAACTTTCTTTGCAACTTATCTATATGGCGGAGAACAGGAATTCTCTTACATAATGAGAGCGCAGATTCCCGGTCATTATTATGTTAATCCTGCAAGGGCAATGCTTATGTACTATCCGGAAATGAATGGTAATACAACGGATTTAAAACTTATAATTACCGAATAGATTTTATTAAATATGTGCTAACCCCGCTGAAAATTATTCCGTTTCAGCGGGGTTTATTTTATTAAAAAACATAGACTTATTTTTTTTAAATTTTAGTATCAATCAATATCAAAAATATTTTAAAAAATGATATAATAATTAGTAAATAGAAAATTTTTAATATTTTTAGAAATTAATTACTCTTTTTAAATTTTTATATTTACTTTTTAATTTTATTTATATATGTTTGTTTGCTGTATTTTTTAATTAAATTAAATTATTTAAACTATGGTAAAAAAATTATTCGTATCCCTTTTTGTTGTACTGCTTTTTTTTGCATTTACAACTTCTACTTTTGCTGCTAATTGGCCTGGTGATAGGGCAGGTAAAAAAGCAGATTACCTTTGGAAAAAATTAAAACTTTCCAATGAGCAGTATGTTAAGGTTTATCAGACACTTTTAGAATATGAAAAGAAAGTAGATGCATTGAAAGCAGAAAAGAAAGATAAAAAGGCTCGTGAAGAAGAGATGAAGAAGATGCAGGAAGGTGTTAATGCAGAATTCGCTAAGATATTTACAAAGGATCAATCTGATTGTTATAGCAAAATTAAAGATAAATTCTTCAAGAAAACCTTTGTAAAGAAGAAAAAAGTAAAGAAACTTGATGAACAAACTACTGAGAAAAAGGATGAGAAAAAAGATGAAAAGAAAGATATAAAGAAGGATGAAAAGAAAGATGTAAAGAAGGATGAAAAGAAGGATGTAAAGAAAGAAGAAAAGAAAAATTAAAATTTTTTTTCTTTTAAAAGCAACTTAATTTTATCGAGGCTGTCCTTAAAACAGCCTCGATTATTTTATACACATTTTTTTAGACTTATTATCTGTTTTAATTTGCTGATTAAATTTATTTAGAATCAGAATATATTCTTTAAAGTATTAATAATTATTTTTTTATCATTTTTAAGATATTCAGAGTGATAAAAATTTTAATTTTTTATAAAATTTGTTCATTTCCTACTTTTAAGCTTTATGTTCACAAACTAATATTTTTTTTATAGGAATTAGAAGAATGAAAATTATTCCTTAATATTAACACTAAAAAAGTAAATATATCAATTACAGATTGTTCCTTAATTATATTTGGGATTCACCACTAATATCACTTGACAATTTTAATTAGTTAACTTACTTTACCTTAAGAAAATAAATAAGGGAGCAAAGTATGAGAAAATTTTTCCTCCTACTTAATTGTTTATTTTTTTTATTTAATTACTCTCAAAGTAAAAGTTTTCCAATCAGTTATAAAGGGTTTGAAATTAATTACGGGCAAATAACAAGTTTTGATGGACAGAAAGTAAATGATATTGTTTTCTTTTCGAAAGAAAATGGTTATTCAATTTTTTTTAAAACTGATGGATTCAGTTATGTGATATATCAAAGTGAAAATGGGGATATTTTATCAGGAGCAAACCAAAACCTAAATGAGTGGGATAAAATTAAAAACTCAAAATTACATTACGCAAGGATTGACATTGATTTATTAAATTCAAATATTGCGAAAACTAATGTAATCTGTGATGAAGAACTTCCTGGTTATTCTAATTATTACCTTGCTCAATGTCCTGAAGGTATTCTTTATGTAAAAAGTTACAATAAAATAAGGGTCAAAGAGGTATATCAGGGAATTGACCTGATATTTAAATATGATCATCAGGGAGTGTTACACTATGAGTTTGAAGTGAATAAAGGAGCAGATGTAAACCAGATAAAATTCAGAGTAAGATGGGCAGATGTCAGATTAAGTTCGGATGGTAGAGAAATGATATTATTCACACCATTGGGAGAAATAAAAGATGGTAGGATAGTATCTTATGAAGGAATAAATGAGGTAGATATAAGATACAGGATAAATGAAAATGGAATAATAGGTTATGAGGTTATGAATTGGAGCGGTAATGATAAATTAATAATAGACCCGCCGCTTGCTTTAGTATGGGCTACTTTTTACGGTGGAAGTGGTATTGATTATGCCCGTACACTTACCACAGACAGTTCAGGAAATTTATTTGTTACTGGATTGACAACATCCGTTAATTTCCCATTACAGTATCCTGGTATCGGTCCCTATTTTCAGGGTACTATTGGGGGAGAAGGTTATTATGATGCATTTATTTTGAAATTTTCAAACTCCGGGGTAAGACAATGGGCTACTTATTATGGGGGAAACGTTAATGATTATGGATATTCTATTACTACTGATGCTACAGGGAATGTTTTTGTTGTAGGAATAACACTTTCGAATAACTTTCCTTTGCAGGATGCTGGTGGTGGTGCTTATTATCAAAGTTCTAATGGTGGAAATGAAGATGTGTTTATTTTAAAATTTACAAATACAGGTGTAAGGCAGTGGGCTACTTATTATGGAGGAGTTGGTACTGATTATGGAACTTCTATTGCAACAGATGCTTCAGGAAATGTTTTTCTTACTGGATATACTTATTCAACTTCTTTTCCTTTGTTTAATCCTGGGGGTAGTGTTTATTATCAGGGAACTTTTGGTGGATGGTCTGATGTCTTTTTATTAAAATTCACAAACTCCGGAGTAAGGCTATTGGCTACATATTATGGCGGTAATGGAGGAGATTATGGCAATTGTCTTACTACAGATGTAACCGGAAATGTTTTTATGACAGGAAAAACTGAGTCACTAAACTTTCCTCTTCAGAATCCTGGTAGTGGTGCTTACTTTCAGAATTCAAGTGGAGGACTTAATGATGCCTTTATTCTGAAATTTACAAACTCATGCACAAGGATATGGGCAACATATTATGGAGGTGATAGTAATGATTATGGTACTTATCTTGCAACCGATGTTTCGGAAAATGTTTTTATAACCGGATATACCAGTACTGCAAACTTTCCTGTATTTAATCCCGGTAGCGGTGCTTACTATCAGGGGGTAAAAAGTGGAAGAGAAGATGCTTTTATTTTAAAATTTTCAAACACAGGTGTTAGGCAATGGGCTACTTATTATGGCGGAAGTCATAATGAAAAAGACCTCTTTATTTCTACTGATTCCTCTGGAAATATTTTTTTAACTGGAACAACTTTATCAACTGACTTTCCTTTATATAATCCCGGCAGTGGTGCTTATTTTCAGGGTACTATTGGGGCAACAGGCTATGATGATGCATTTATTTTAAAATTTTCAAATTCAGGTATTCGGCAGTGGGCTACTTATTATGGAGGAAATCACATTGATCTTGGTTTTTCCATAAATACAGATTGCTCTGGAAATATTTTTGTTGCAGGAATTACTCATTCGACCTATTTGCCTTTATATAATCCGGGTGGTGGTGCATATTTCCAATCTACCTACGGCGGAGATTATTATGATGCATTCATACTGAAATTTGGAAGCAGTTCTATTGGAATAAAATCTTTAGGTAATCAAATACCTACTGAATTTTCTTTAAATCAGAACTATCCAAACCCCTTTAATCCTGTAACCCATATTTCATTCTCCATACCAAAATCAGAATATGTAAAACTTACAGTATATAACGCATTAGGAAAAGAAATCGAAAAATTAATATCCTCATACTTGCAGGCAGGAACATATCAAACGAGTTGGAATGCAAGTAATTATCCAAGTGGAATTTATTTTTATCGTCTGGAAGCAGGTAATTTCACAAGGACATTTAAAATGGTATTGGTGAAATAATTTATAATTGCAGTTTTTAAGAAAATTCAGTCTTTCCTTTTAGTAGAAGAGTGAATTTCAGTTGAGAAAATCATAACAACAATCAACGGGGAAAATGGTACGCCCATTTTATTAAATCATCCGATTTGTAATAGCATTTAAATTATATAAAGTATTAATGCTAATATACTACTAAAATTTCATTAAACAGCCTTAAAATTAATCTCCATAAAAATTTATATATTTACTTCGCATAATTATAAATTATTAATTTACAATAATATGTTATTACTTTTTATAAAATACAAAATATTATGTAAAGTTGTATGTTGGTTAAAATGATAATATTATCTCATTATGAGATTAGTTTTCTCATTTTTATACTTCTATGCGTTAAATAGCAAAAAAATCCCCTTTTTTTAAAAATTTTTTTTGGTATGAAATTTGTAAAGTATAGAAGTGTAAATTGTAATTAATATGGAACAAAATATTACTTATTTAGAAAAAATTTCTGTAAATAAGTTAATATATGTTATTTTCTTATTGTTATTAATTATCATTTTATTTAGTGCATTTATAATTTTTCAAAATGAAACAGATAAAAATATTAGAATAAATGGTAATTATTTTACTGCTTATCCTTCTGTTTTAAGTAATGATTCTTTAATCCCTGCTGAATTAAATCAAAAATCTTTAAATGGGGATATTGGTTTTGTTGAAAGTGTTGGAAAAATTATGGAAAGGGATAAATATATTACAAAAGAAGTTGTTCAGAGATTCAGGACAAATTCCAAAAAGAAAGCTGATAGAAGTAATTTAGAGCAGAATTCTGATGTTATTACAGCTTCAAAATTTTCTATTGAAGATAATTTTTCAGATTTTTCTTATCGCGAAACTAAAGTAAGTCATAAATTTAAAGCAGGGAACATTGTATCTTCCGGCTATATTCCACCAGATGCAATGGGAGCTGTTGGTCCTTCTCAATTTGTATATATTGTAAACGGGAGAATTATTACATATAATAAAAATACTTGCCAGCAAGATGGCTACTTAAATACGACAACTGATAATTTTTTTAATTCGGTAAAGACTACAGGATGGACTACAACTGACCCAAGAGTTAGATATGATAGACTTTCAGGTAGATGGTTTATTATAATGTGTGATATGCCATATACTGGATTAGGAAGAAACAGAATTATGATTGCAGTCAGTAGTTCTTCTGTTATAACATCATCATCAAATTTTACATTTTTCTATTTTCAAGATAATACTTATTATGTTGATTTTCCCTCTTTAGCTGTTGATAAAAATGCTGTTTATATTGGAGGTAATTTATTTAGTACAAACAATGGAACATACCAGGGGACCCGTGGATTTGTTGTAAGGAAAAGTTCAATTTTAGGTAGTGGACCTATTGTAAGAACTACATTTACATTTGTAAGTAAACCTAATAGAGCAGGTTTGTTTTCACCGCAAGGAATTGATAATTACGACCCTAACGCAACTGAAGGATATTTTATTGGAGTTGATAATTTATATTATGGATTATTAAACCTCCGAAGAATTTCAAACCCCGGTGGAAATCCTTCATCATCAGAAGATATCTCTTTTAGTACAGCACTTACAACATATAGTCCTTTAAAAGTACCACATCTTGGGAATAACTATGGAGATTCTGCAAAAATTGATGCTTCTGATGACAGACTTTTTTATGCTCATTATAGAAAAATCAATAATGTTGGAAGCCTTTGGACTTCTCATAATTTAAGAGTTGATAACACTGGTGTAGCTGGTGCTAATGGTGATAGAAATGCTATAAGATGGTATGAGATTAGAGGAATAGAAACTGGTCAGACACCTTATGTATATAGAGCAGGCACAATATATGATTCCTCTTTAAATAATCCGGTATATTATTTCTTTCCTGCAATGACTGTCAATGGTCAAGGTAATGTTGTCGTAGGTTTTACTTCTGCTGGAGCAACTCAATATCTTTCTGCATCTTATACTTATAGATTGAATAATGACCCACCTACGAGTTTCAGACCAGTAATTAACTATGAACTAAGTAATAGTGCTTATAATTTGCCATGGGAGAATTATCAAAGTAGAGGGTGTAGACGATGGGGTGATTATTCATTTACTTCTCTTGATCCTTCTGATGATATGACTATTTGGACGATACAAGAATATTGTGATTCTACGGATTCATGGGGTTGCATTGTAGCAAAAATTCTTGCTCCTCCTCCGCCACCTGATACTGCTTTGACTCCAAATCCATCTACTATTACTGCACACATGGATTCGGTTTTTGTTACAATCAACTCATCAATTGAAGGATTTTATGATCCCGGACAAGGTTTTCCAAACAGAATTTCTGCTTCCTGTTCCCATGGTGTTACAGTTAATAACATAACATATAATAGTCCTACTTCAATAACCTTAAATTTAAATACACAGAACATACAAAGGAACAATATGGAAGTAGATATATTTATAGATGTTACTATTACAAATCCTGATGGGCAAAGTATTACAGCAAACAATTTTATTAAGGTTGAAGGTGCATTACCTGTTAAACTTGCTTCATTCAATTATTCTATAAAAGAAAGAGATGTAAAATTGATTTGGACAACAATTGAAGAGATAAATAATTCAGGTTTTGAAATATACAGAAAATTATATAATGATAAAGATAATTGGAGTAAAATTGGATTTATAAAAGGTGCTGGTAATTCTAAAACACCTATTACTTATAATTATTTAGATAGGAATTTGAACAAGGGCATATATAGATACAAATTAAAACAGATTGATTTCAATGGTAATTTTGAATTTTTCGAATTGATTAATTCAGTTGAGATTGGAAATCCATCTAAGTTCTCTTTGTTGCAAAATTATCCAAATCCTTTTAACCCGAAAACCAGAATATCTTTCAGTATTCCAGAGTTGACCTATGTAAAATTATGCGTATATGATGTAACTGGAAGGGTAGTTGCAATATTAATTGATAAAAAAATAGAGTCTGGTTATTATGAAGTTGAATTTAATGGAATGGATTTACCAAGTGGTATTTACTTTTATGTATTGAATACGGAAAGATTTACTGAGACTAAAAAAATGCTCCTCATAAAATAAAAGTTCTTTTAAAAATTTTTCCCAAACAAAAAACCCGTTGCATTACGGGTTTTTTTATTCTTTTTCCATCCTTTCCGGTGCTGATATTCCTATTATGTCAAATCCATTTTTCAATACCTGTTTGACAGCAAGACACAAATACAAACGAGCTAACATTAAAGAAGTATTTGAAATATCAAGAACTCTGTTATTTCTGTAAAATCTATGAAAACATTCTGCTAAGGAATTTAAATAGGAAATAATTCTATGTGGTTCAAAGTCAATGCAGGAAGAAAGTACCTCATAAGGAAATTTAGTCAGTTCTTTGATTAAGTTTATTTCATCTGCTGTTTTCAGCAAATCAAAATTTACATCTGAAAAATTACTTTTTTCAAAGTCAGGAAAAACTTCCCGGCTATGTCTTAAAATACCACAAATTCTTGCATGTGCGTATTGTAAATAATAGACAGGATTCTTATCTGATTGTTCCTTTGCAAGCTCAATATCAAAATCAAGATGGGAGTTAGAACTGCGCATAATGAAAAAGAATTGTGTCGCATCTATTCCTATATCATTTATCAAATCATCAAGAGAGTAAAATGTTCCATATCTGCCACTCATTTTCAATGATTTATTACCAGACTTAAAAGTAACCATCTGATGAATTATAACTTTTATTTTGCTTGTATCATAACCAAGTAATTCAATACCGCTAAGAACTTCCTTATATGTATCGCTGTGGTCTGCTCCGAATATATCTATAATCAAATCATAATTTCGTTGTAATTTATCTATATGATATGCCATATCTGGTAACCTGTATGTGTATTCACCAGTTGACTTTACAATTACTTTATCTTGTTTGAGTTTTTCAGATAATTTTAACCAGATTGCACCATCTTTTTTATAACTCAGATTCCTGATTTCAAATTCCCTTAAAATTTTATCGATAGAACCATTCTTATATAAATCTGATTCATTAAAAAAAATGTCATGTCTTATTCCAATTTTTTCGAGAGTATTTTTAATTGATGTAAAATTATATTTTTCTCCTTCTCTTTTGAAAAATTCCAAATCATCAGAGTTTCGGTATTTATCACCGTATTTATTATAAATATTTTTTGCTATTTCTATAATATAATTTCCCTGATATCCATCTTCGGGGAAGGGATATTCACTGTTGAAAAGCTGTTCATATCTTGCCTTAACGGATTTTGCAAGTAGTGTCATTTGCATACCGGCATCGTTATAATAATATTCTCTTACAACTTTATACCCAATCCATTCAAGCATATTCGCAATTGCTTTACCAAGACAAATCTGTCTTCCGTGACCTGCATGTAATGGTTTTGTAGGATTTGCACTTACCCATTCTATATTTGCTGTTTTTCCTTTATATATATAAGATTTTCCGAAATTAGATTTTTCTTTTAAAATATTTATTAATCCATTAATGTAAAATTTATCTGAAGCAAAGAAATTAATAAAACCATTTCCTGCAATTTCAATCTTAATAATATAGTCTTTATTATATTCAATTTTATTTACAATTTCTTCGGCAATTTTTTGGGGTGGTAGTTTTAATTCTTTTGACAATAAGAATGCAATGTTAGTTGAAAAATCTCCATTCTTAGCTGATTTTGGGATATCTATCTGAATAGTAACTCCGGGGTATTGGAGTTTTTTAATTGTGTTTGATATTATTTGATTTAAATATTCTTTCATCTATTTTATCCAACCTTTTTCTTTATACCATTCTACAGTCTTTCTAAATCCATCTTCAAGACTATATTTTTCTTTAAATCCTAATATTTCTCTTGCTTTTTTATTTGAGCAAACCCATCGTGTTTGTGTTATATCCTTGCATTTTTCTAAATTTAGTGTCGCTGCACACTTTGAAAAAAAACTAAAAAATTCTGATATTGCACCTGCAGAATATACAATCCAGTGTGGGATTCTTATTTTTAATGCCTTTTTGTTGAAAACTTTTGCAGTGGTGCTTGCAATTTCATCCCAATCATAAAATTCTGTATTTGAAAGAAAAAATATCTCGCCATTTGCTCTTTCATTCTTTGTAGTGAGTAAAATCCCATTAATTAAATCATCTATGAAAATTAAACTCAAATATTTTCTTTTAAATCCTATAATTGCGTTTAACCCTTTCGAATATGTTTTAAAATATACAAGTATTTCAGTGTCTCTCGGTCCAAAGATTGCACATGGTCTTATTATTGTAACTGGTATTTTATCTTTATGAAGTAGAACTTCCTGTTCCGCTTTTAATTTTGTCCTGCCATATGCAGTTATAGGTTTTGGAATATAAGTTTCATCAATTGGCTTTTCATCAGGATTAGGACCACATACTGCCTGAGAAGATATAAATACAAATTTCTTTAATTTGTGATGTGATTTTAATACTAAATCAAGCAGGTTTTTTGTTATTATATAATTTCCTTTTTCATATTCTGATTCAGTCTTTGCTTTAACTATACCTGCAATGTGAAAAATATAATCAACATCTTCTATTATTTCTTTTATAAAACTATCATTCAGAGAATTACTTTCTATTAAATTTAATTTTTTACCTTTTAACCATTTTAAGTTTGAAGTCTTCCTTATCGTACAATAAACATCAAAATTGTTTTCAAGAAGCTTATCTATTAAATGGCTTCCAACAAAACCTGTTCCTCCGGTTACAAGAGCTTTCATAAAAAAGATATTAATTTATTTAAATTATCAATAATTTAATGTATTTTCTATTAATAAATTTTTACCGATATTTGTAAGATTAATTATTAATTATGGATTTATTTCAGAAGTGTTATAACTTTACCCGTGCTGATGAAGTAAAAGCGTTGGGACTTTACCCATATTTCCGGGCAATTGAAGAAAATGAAGGTCCGGTAGTAAGAATTGAAGGACGTGAAATTATTATGGCTGGCTCTAATAATTATCACGGTTTAACAACTCACCCGAAAGTAATCGAAGCAGCAAAAAAAGCGATTGACAAGTACGGCACTGGTTGTTCAGGTTCGCGTTATTTAACGGGCACTCTTGACCTTCATATTAAGCTTGAAGAGAAACTTGCTGATTTCATAGGTAAAGAAGCCGTCTTATTGTACTCGACAGGTTATCAAACTGCGCAAGGTATTATTCCAACTCTCGTTAATAAGGATGAATATATAATCTCTGATAGGGATAATCATGCAAGCATTGTTGCCGGTAACATTATGGCTAAGGGTATTTTTGCAGAACACTTGAGATATAAGCACAATGATATGGAAGACCTTGAGAAAACTTTAAGCTCAATTCCTCTTGATGCTCCGAAACTTGTTGCAACTGATGGTGTTTTTTCCACAACGGGTGATATAGTAGATTTAATTAACCTGAACAAAGTTTGCAAAAAATACAATGCGAGAATTTTAATTGACGATGCTCATTCTTTAGGTGTTTTGGGAAAAGGTGGTAGAGGTACTGCATCTGAATTTGGACTTGATAAAGAAATTGATATGATTTTCGGTACTTTTTCTAAAACTCTTGCATCGCTTGGTGGTTTTGTTGCTGCGGAAAAGGCAGTTATTAATTATTTAAAACATCATTCTTCTGCTCTTATATTTTCTGCATCACCTACACCAGCTGCAGTTGCTGCTGCTGACGCTGCACTGGATATTTTAATTCAGGAACCTGAAAGAATTATTAAATTGGTTGATAATGGAAACAAAATGAGAAAAGGTCTGAAAGAACTTGGTTTTAGAGTTACTGATGGTAGAACCCCTATTGTTCCGGTTATTTTAGGTGATGATATGCTAACTTTTAAATTCTGGAGAAAACTTTTTGATGCAGGTGTTTTTGTAAATGCATTTGTCTCTCCAGGCGTTCCTCCTAATTTAGCTATGCTCAGAACTTCTTATATGGCTACACACGAAGATAAACATTTAAATAAAATTCTTGAAGTGTTTGGAGATATTGGCAGGGAAATGAATATAATTAAATAGATATATGACAAAAAACTCTTACTTATTTTTCAGATTATCATTATTATTATTAATAGTATTGTTTTCATTAATCGGGTGTGATAAGAATGATAAAAGTTTATTGGATGTAAATACCGATGATAATGATACAACTTCTGTTTCACCTGCAGAATCATTTGCTTTAAATTTAGTTGATGATATCCTTAATGAAGAAGATGAGTATCTTACTGAATATCTTGAAAATGAAATTTATCCTATCATTTCCAAATCTGAAAAAGTTACAATCGATAAGATTTCTTCAACATTGTATATTTTGTCATATCAGGACGGTGACAAAGAGAAAAATTTACTTATAGAAAAGTTTTACAATCCCATTAAAGATGAAATCTCATTTACAAGGAGAGAAATAGATTTAAATTCATATAAGATTTTCCTTAATTTAGAAAAGTAAATGAACAAGATTATTGCTGTTGTTGGATTGTGTGGCTCTGGCAAAAGTGAGGCGGTTAAATTTTTTTCGGAAAATGGATATTTGAGAGTATATTTTGGTGAAGTTGTCTTAGATGAATTGAAAAAAAGGGGGCTTGATATTAATGAAGAAAACGAGAAGTTTGTCAGAGAGGAACTCAGAAAAAAATATGGTATGGGTGTTATGGCTATTAAAAGTCTTGATAAAATTAGAGAATTCTTTAAACAAGGTAATGTTGTTATAGAAAGTTTATATTCCTGGACTGAATTTAAGATTATTAAATCAGAATTTGGAGAAAATTTTAAGCTGCTCGCTTTACATACTTCAAAACCTTTACGATATAAAAGATTATCTGAAAGAAATGTAAGACCATTGAAACTCGAAGAATCAATCCAAAGGGATATAAACGAAATTGAAAATATAGAAAAAGCTGGTCCTATAGCATTTGCTGATTATCTTATTATTAATGATGGTTCTTTAGAAGAATTAAGAGAAAAGTTAAAACTATTATTATGAAAGCAAAAGATTATATTTCATGGGATGAATATTTTATGGGTATTGCGCTTCTTTCTGCTTATAGAAGTAAAGACCCGGCTACAAAGGTTGGTGCGTGTATAGTAGATGAAAATAACAAAATTGTTGGCATTGGGTATAATGGATTTCCCATTGGCTGCAGTGATGATGAATTACCCTGGGAGAAAGAAGCAGATAATATTAATGATACAAAATATCCCTATGTAGTTCATGCAGAAGCTAATGCTATTTTAAACTCTACCAAAGATTTACATGGAGCAAGAATGTATGTTGCATTATTCCCTTGTAATGAATGTGCAAAGCTTATTATTCAATCAGGAATTAAAGAGATATTATATTTATCAGATAAATATAAAGATACCGATAGTGTAAAAGCTTCTAAGAAAATGTTTGATATGGCAGGTGTGAAATACAGATTACTTCATTTGAAAGATAGAAAAATTATACTTGATTTTCATTCTTATTATTAGCAGTTTAAATACATAAAAAGTTCTTTCTCATATCTTCAGGATGTTTATAAAGGGAATCCGGTGAAAGTCCGGAACTGTCCGCGCAACTGTAACAGTGAAACCATTTCTTTTTATCCACTGTCCATCTGGATGGGAAGGTGAAATGGGAGACGAAAGTCTTACTGAAGTCAGGAGACCTATCCTGAAGAGTTTCTTCATCCAATCTTCCAGGTAAAGATTGTGAAGAGTTTTAAGGAATCCTTTAGCCTTCAAAATCTTTACTGGATTTTGAAAACTAAAGGATTTTTTTTTAATTAATTAAAATATAATGTTATGTGTTACAAAGTAAAACTTTTTCTTTTAGTTTGTTTTCTTTCTGTTTCTGCTTTTGCACAGCAGGATTCTGTAATTTACAAAACTGATGAAATTGTTGTCTATGGTAATAAAGTAGTTCATTCACTTTATTATTCTCCTGCGGATGTTAAAATTTTTACAAAAGATAAAATTAATAATCTTAATGGTGGAAAACTCTATGATGTAATTAATTATTGCGGGGGAATCCATCTGAAATCTTATGCCGGAATTAATTCTTTAAAAACAATATCTTTTAACGGATTGGGTGCAGAACAAACCGCAGTTTTATTAAATGGAGTTAAATTGAATTCACAACAAAATTCTCAGGTAGATTTATCTATGATTCCAATGGAAAATGTGGAAAGGGTTGAAATAATTAGTGGGGGAATGGGTTCGCTTTATGGCTCTGATGCATCAGGGGGAATTATAAACATTAGAACTGAAGAATTTGATTTTAAAAATGAAAAAAAATATAATTTCTTATGGCGTGTAAATAGTAGTGCTGGTAATTATGGATATTATTTTTTGAATATTAATTCAACATTTTTAAATAAAAATGGTTTTGTAAATGTTGGATATTCAAAAGAAAAATCTAATAATAATTATGATTATTTCTTTTTTAACGGAGTATATAATGAAAAAAGACAAAGAGAAAATGCCTCATTCACTGGTGATAAAATATTTCTGAACTCTGATTTTGAAATTTCTAAAAGTCTTAAAATAAAATATTATGGCTATTATTATGTTTTAGATAGAAACTTACCATCTGCATTAAATTCTTTCTTTATGCTTACTGAAAAACAAAAAGATAGAAATTTTGATAATATATTACAATTTGTATTTAACAAAAGAGAAGATTTCTTTTTGAAAACTCAATTGGCATATCAGGAAAATATTATTAACTATGAAGCTGTTTCTTTGTTCAGAGATTATTATAATAATAAAAACTATGTTTTTCAGTTAGATGCTTCAAAATCATTTAATCAGATAAAAATATATTCAGGGGTAGAATTAAATTATAACAAATTTGAAAGTGAATCATTAAAAGATATTAGAAGAACTTTATCAAGTATTTTTTTAACCGGAGAATATAGCATTATAAATAATTTTAGAATTTTTCCATCCATCAGATTTGAATCTGCTTCTGATGTTGATTATAAAAAAATATATTCTAAAATTGGAATAAATTATAAACCTTTTTATAACATAAATTTTCATATCAGAAGTAGCCTAAGTAATAACGGGAGAATTCCTACTTTTAATGATTTGTATTGGGTCCCCGGTGGAAATAAAAATTTAAAACCGGAATCCGCTGTTAATTTCGATATTGGTTTTATTTACGGAATAAATTTATTTGGTGAGAATCTGATTGAATTATCATATACTAATATATTGATGACAAACAAAATTACCTGGCTTTATAATCCTGAATTAGGTATGTATTCTCCTGTTAATATTGGGAAATCAAAGTCAAATATTATTTCTGCTTCTTTAAAATCAAATTACAAAATTAATACTGATATTTCATTAAATTTCGAGTTTAATTATACTTTTAATTACGCAAAGAAAATAAATGAGGATTTTCAGGGAGACTTATCAGTAAATAAACAATTACCAAATGTTCCATTAAACATTCTGAAGTCTAATTTAAGTTTTTGTTATAAGGATATCGGAATAAATTTATTTTATAACTTAATTGGAAAGAGATATACAGATTCTGAAAACAATAATTCCCTTAATCCTGCAGGCGTTCTTGACGCGAATTTATTTTATAATATTTATTTTGGTTATATTAAATTGCGTTTATCATTTGAAATCAATAATATTACAAATACTGATTATTCTGTAATTGAAGGATATCCTATGCCATTAAGAAATGTTATAGCAAAAATATCCATATTTAATTAGTTTAAATTGTTTTGTAAATTATTTTTTTAGTTAAATGAATAAGCCAAAAATAAGAGATAAAATGAATTTTATACATATTTATTTTGGTAATGGAAAAGGTAAAACCACAGCTGCTTTAGGTTTGGCTTTTCGTTCGCTCGGTTCAGGAAAAAAGGTTACAATAATTCAATTTGATAAAAAAGGAGATAGTAACTTTTCATCAGATGTTAATATCATAAATTCTTTAAAGCAAAAAGGTTTTAAAATTGATATTTATAACACTGGTATTATGAGAATAAACGATAAAGGCATTTTCAGGTTTAAAAATATTAAAGAGGATTTTGAGGAAGCAAAAAGAGGTCTGAAAATTGCTGAGGAAATGATCAATAATGGCGAGCAGGATATTTTAATACTTGATGAAATAATTTCTGCTGTCTCAACAGGATTAATAAAGAAAAGTCAGGTTGAAAGAATAATCGAATTGTATAATAAAAATAGAAATTTTGAATTAATTTTAACTGGATTAAAAATCTGGAAAAAACTCAGGGATAGCGCCGATTTAATAACTGAAATGAGAAAGATTAAACATTATTTTGATTGTGGCATTGTTGCAAGAAAAGGAATAGAATATTAATAAATTCTTTTATTAATGCTTAAAACATATTTAGGGATAAAACCAAAAGTTGATGAAAGTGTTTTTATTGGTGATGGCTCCATTATCATTGGCGATGTTGTGCTTGAAAAAAATGTTAGTGTATGGTTTAATTGTGTAGTCAGAGGAGATGTGAATTACATAAGAATTGGGGAAGGAACAAATGTTCAGGATGGAGCAATTTTACATGTAACTTATAAAAAATATCCATTAATGATTGGGAAGTTTGTTTCTATTGGGCATGGCGCTATTATTCATGGATGTAATATAAAAGATTCTGTTCTTATCGGTATGGGTGCATTATTACTCGATAATTGCACTATTAATTCAAATTCTTTAATTGCTGCTGGTACTTTAATTAAAGAGAATTTTATAGTGCCGGAAGGCGTTCTTGTAGCCGGTGTTCCTGGTAAAATAATTAGAGATTTATCTTTAGAAGAAATTGCTTCTATAAAACAAAGGGCGATGAATTATATTATGTATGTAGAAAATTACAAAAAAAATCAGAATATGGAATATTAATAAAAATTTGAAATTTTTTTTTACTTGACATTAATTTTTATTAATACCATATTTAATTATGCATAAATTAACTAAAAAGCAAAAAAGGATTCTTGATTATATTGAAAAATATTTAAGAGAAAATAACTATCCACCCACATTGAAAGAAATCACTGAATATTTTAATTTAACTATAGGTACCGTGCAGGACCATATTTACGCTCTTGAAAGAAAAGGTTATATAGAAAGAAGAAGAGATACAGCAAGAGGGATTAAAATAATCAGGAATTCAGAAGGTGTTTCAAAACCAAATTTAAATGAATTTGATTTAATTCCGATTTATGGTAATGTTGCTGCCGGAGAGCCTATTTTTGCAAATGAAAATATTAACGGGTATATTACAATTGAAAAAACCCCGAATGGACAAAAGATGCATTTTGCATTAAAAGTGCAGGGAGATAGTATGATAGAGTCAGGCATTTATGATGGTGATATTGTAGTTGTTAAAAAGCAGGATACTGCAGAAGATGGGGATATAGTAATTGCGCTTATTGACGAAGAAGCAACTGTTAAAAAATTAAGAAAGAATACATTCAGGATTTATCTTGAAGCTTCAAATCCATTTTATAAATCAATTATCAATAGACCTTTTAAGATTCTTGGTAAGGTAATTGAGCTAAGAAGAAATTATGAGAAAATTAAGTTATAAATTCAGACGGGAATATATATAATCAATATTCTTTAAAAATCTTTTCAAATCAAAAATAGTTTCTATTTCCTTAACAGAAAGTAACTGAGTAACCTTCCTGTTTTTAATAAGTTCATTTTTAAAATCAGTGTTATTCTTCCAGCATTTAAATGAAATTTCCTGTATTATTTTATAAGCTTCTTCCCTTGTCAATCCTTTTTCAATTAACTTCAACATCACAGTTTGAGAGAAATAGATTCCATTTAAAAGCTTTAAATTATTACTTATATTATTTTTATTAACTACTATATTTTTAAGTAAGTTAGCAATTTTATTTAAAGTATAATCTAATAGAATAGTAGAATCCGGGAGTATTATCCTTTCTACTGAAGAGTGGGAAATATCTCTTTCATGCCAGAGTGCTACATTTTCTAATGAAGGTATTGAATTTGCTCTTAATATTCTTGCCAGTCCGCATATTTGTTCTGCTGTTATTGGATTTTTCTTGTGGGGCATAGCAGATGATCCCTTTTGTCCTTTTGTAAAACTTTCTTCCAGTTCGAGAACCTCAGTTCTTTGTAAATGTCTTATTTCTAAGGCTATTTTTTCAAGAGTTGCACCTATTATCGCTATCGTATTTATATATTGACAATGTATATCTCTTGATATTATTTGTGAAGTGATTTTTGGGGTTCTTAATTTAAGTTTCCTGCAAACATATTCTTCAACTTTAGGTGATAAATAACTATAAGTTCCGACAGCTCCGGAAATCATTCCAACACTTGCTGTTTTTATTGCATATTCCATTCTTTCTATATTTCTGTTTGTTTCATCATACCAGTTTGCAAATTTTAAACCAAGTGTTATTGGTTCAGCATGTACTCCGTGTGTTCTTCCAATTTGTGGCAGATATTTGTATTTTTTTGCTTTTTGTTTAAGTACAGTTTTAAGCATTAATAAATCTTTGATTATAATTTCTCCGGCTTGTTTCATTTGTAATGCAAGTGTTGTGTCCAATATATCAGAGCTTGTTATTCCTAAATGAATGTATTTAGAATCTTCTCCCACATTTTCTGCAACATTGGTTAAAAATGCAATAACATCATGTTTTATTACTTTTTCCAGTTCATTAATTCTTTTAATATCAAATTTCGCTTTTTTCTTAATATTTTCGAGCGATTTATCAGGAATAATTTTGAATTTATTTAATGCTTCGCATATTAAGATTTCTATTTTTAGCCAGATTTTGAATTTATTTTCATCTGACCATATATTGGACATTTCCGGTCTTGTATATCTCTGAATCATTTTTTAATCTTTTTTTTACAAATATGTAGTTTTTTATTTTTTATATCAAATTAATTAGTTTTTAATAAGAATTTTTGTTTATAAATCATATCCTATTGTAAAATAAAATGTATTTGGACCCCAAATAATAGTATTTTTTTTATCCTCTTTTATAAAAAAGCACTTTCCTGCAGAAAAACTTGCTTTCCCTAATGGTGTATTAAATATTGCTGACATTCCGAAGCCGTGTCTTAAATCTATTAGTTTTATATCTGAGGTATTACTCCAGATTCTACCTAAATCATATCTGCAAGAGATATAAGTATCGAAGAATATTTTAAAAGGTAGTTTATATCGGAATTCTACTGATGATATAAAGAGTTGTCTTCCATTTAGTTCATCTTCGACCATTCCCATAAAGTTATTTTCTCCGCCCATAAAAAACCAATCTGTGAAAGGTGTAGTATTATCTGCAAATGCAAAAACAAATTTCGGTTTTAATGATAATGATTTATCAATCTGAAAATAATGCTCGAAATCTAAATAAAGTTTTGAATAAGCTTCAGAGCCTCTTAATTGGTTTTGTGCAGTTTCATAATAATATTCGATTATTGTTCCTTTATTTGGGAAAGGATATTCATCCTGTGTATCTACTTTACCACCAAATCTTAATTTAAAAATTCTTGTTTCAATATCATAATTTGTATTGCTTATATTTCTTGTAAGCGTGTTTTCTATCAACAATTGAGAATATACAATTCCGATTTTTTCCAGTTGAGTACCTATCAGAAAACTGCAGCCAAATTTAATATTTTTAAATTCTCCTAATTGAATTACTGAAAAAGAACTTTCAGATTGCTCTTCTTTATACAAATAGTGGTCTATAAATGAATAGTATCCTGAAATGTTTACCGTAAAATCTGTTTTGAATATTTTATATCTGTTTATTTCTAATTTTAAATCTAAATTTCTTAACCCACCTATTATAGAAAATCCTGCCTCAGTACCGGATTTGAATATATTTTGGTCTCTAATATCTATAAATGCCTGAAGATTTCTTTCATTGTCGGCTCTAACTGCAAGACTTAAATTCTTGGGGCTTTTTTCAACTAAATTAATTATTAATAATTTTTTATTGTCTTTATTTATAATATTGAATGTTAGTTGTGTAAATAAATTCAGACTGTATAAATTTCTCAAGTTTTTTAATATATCGGATTCTATTACCGGTTTTTTCTTATCTATCGTTAGTTCAGAAAATATCATTTCTGATTTTGTATTATTATTACCTATTATAATAATATCATCTAATAATCCATTGTCAAATTCTATTTCTAATGTATTATTATCCCAGTTGAAATAAAATTTTGTGATATCTACTGAACTGTAACCATTTGCTTTAAGCTTACCCAATAACGATTCATATAATGATTCTAACTTTCTGTAGTTAATTATTTTATTCGTATTTTCATTTGCAAATTCATCCAATATATTATTGATAAATTCAAATTTCGAATTTGTCTTTATTGATTTTAATACCGGATTTTCTTCAAATTTATATTTTAAAATCAGAATCCCGTCATTTCTGTATATTTCGGCACTCAAATTTTTAAAATATCCGAGGTCATATAGTTTTCGCATTGCTTTCTCAATATCTGTATGTTTCACAAACTTATTTTCCTGTTCTTCAATTATATGACTTTTTATGCTTTCAGGTACGATTTGTGATTCTATAATTACCTTTGGATTAATAATAAAGTAATTTCTTTGTGGTGATGCATTTGCTTCGAGCGAATCAAGAGCGTTTTTTAATTTATCAATTAATTCTATAGTAGCTTCACGGCCTTTAAATATTAAATTTTCTATACTTCTGAAATCTTCAGCATTATGTCTGCCGATATCGGGAGTAATTGTAAAATTTGATTTCTTCAACTGCTGTTCATTTAATCTTGCCATTGTAATTGATACAATCTGGTCTGCAGTATTTATTGGATTTTCTTTTAACTCTTCCTCAGTTTTTAAGGGACTTGTTGAATTTACTGTAATAACATAATCAGCACCTTTTTCAAAAGCAATGTCCACGGGAATATTTGCAGTCAAACCACCATCAATTAACATTTTTCCATTAATTTTCATTGGGGTATATAATAGTGGAAATGTGAAAGAAGCTTTTACACACTCTGTAATATTTCCGTTTGATAAGATCTCTCGTGTCCCAATATTTAAATCGGTTGCAACTGAGAAAAATTTATATCTTAAATTTTGAAAATTTTCATCAGGTCTGTGTCTTGAATTTAAAAATATTGTATTTAATATTTCTGTGATTTGTTGACCGCTCGATAGTGAAGTCGGGATTAATGGTTTAAATCCTTCTAATGAAACAGTGAGAATGCTTTTATCCTGAATACTCTTTTGTGTGGGGAAAAGTTGTTGCCTGCTGTATTTGTTTGTTAATTTAAGATTTTCTTCCCAATTTATATTCCTTGCTAATGAATCTAATTCACTTGCAGTATAGCCTGTAGCATATAGTCCGCCTATTATTGCGCCAATACTTGTTCCAACAATAATATCAAAATTAATTCCATTTTCTTCTAACGCTTTTAAAACTCCAATTTGTGCAAAACCTCTTGCACCACCACCACTTAATACGAGTGCAACTTTTTTGTAATTATATTTCTTTGGGAAAATATTGAACTTATTTGTATCAAAATATTCTTTGGGGCGTAATGGTAAAGTGAGTATTGTTTTAGAACTGTCAGGATTTATTTGAGAAAAAATTACAGTTGCTGAAAACAGATATAATAACAATGCAATTGCAAAAAATATATTTTTATGTCTTATGTTAATCATTTCTTACTAAATTAATAACTAATCCGATTAAAATAAATATTATACCGATTCCCAAGCCGGGGTATAAAGGTTCTATATTCAGTAAATATTTGGATACATTTTCGCTATTTGTGAGATTGCCGTGAATAAACCAGAACAATGAAACAGAAAAACAGGATATCATTGAAACCAATATAAATTTTTTTTGAATGTAATTCTTTCTTATGTAAGAAAAAATTATTGCTATAAGTAATGGTGGTATAACAAGACTTCCTATCGTATACCACATATCAACTACAGAGGGAATAATAAATGGTAATAGAAACGATATTGCAGATGTAAGAATTATTCCAATTTTGGATAACTCGACATAATTAGATTTATTTGAAAATCTTGGAAATGATTTCATTATATCTTTACCGAAAGTGGTTGCTGAAATAAATAAATATGAATGAAATGTTGACATGATAGTTGCAAGCAGTGAAGCAAAGAAGAATCCCTTTAATATTTGAGGAAGAATTTTATCTGCTAAAGTTGGATAAGCAGCTACTGGATTATTTAAATTTTTAAGATAAGAAGCTGAATATAATCCGGTTGTTACAGTAAGAAAATCAAATAAAATCCAGAAGAAGAGTGAAATTAAAACTCCATTTCTTGCTACTTTTGTAGTTTTTGCTGCGTAACATCTTTGATGAAATGATGGGTCAACTAATGCCCAAGAACCTATAAAAAACCAAACTATTATATATAATGTACTATGACTACCGGTAAGCGAAAAATGACTTGTTGGTAAATTACTTTTTAAAAATTCTAATCCTCCTATTTTAAAATAGCAAAATGGTAATATCATAATAAAACCTGCAAACATTACAACAAATTCTAATATATTTACTCTTATATCTGCTTTTAACCCGCCTTTAAAAAGGAACACTATTGAAACAAATATACTTATTAGCATAGCAATCCATAAATCAATCGAAAAGGCCATTTGTACTAACACGCCAAGCATTAATAAGTATGGTGCTGGTGTAGTTAGGAAAAAAATCATTATTGAGCCAAAGAAACTTACTTTACTGCCGAAGGATTGCTCTAATTTTTCAGGAATAGTTCTTAGTTCAGATTTTCTTATTCTTTCTGCAAAAAAGAACGCAAATATTAAAATGAAAATATAATAGGGTAGCGCGTTAAGTAACCAACTTGATATACCATATCGATATGTAAATTCTCCAATTCCAAGAATTCCACCGTAAAAAGTTGAAACAAGTGTTGCAACAAAAGCAGGTAGTGTTATAGCTCTGCCTGCTATTAAATAATCTGTTAAATTATCATCACTTTTTTTTGTTGTTGAACCTAAAAAAATACAAACTAAAAAATAAGCAATTATAACAATATAATCTCCAATTTCAAGGTTAATAGAGTTCATATCTTATTAAAAGAAATGTTTTCTTATCAATAGTAAATCACCTTCAATAAATGAAATAGAGATATAATCTGATATAGAATAGTTTAAAGTCCCTTCCCGAATTCCAAGTGTTAAGTCTTCTTTATTCAGTGGATATTGCAAACCTTTGGTCGTTATTCCTTTTGCAAAGGGAAAAGGTAAGAGAGATATCACATTATTTATTTTATATTTAAACCTAATTTTGTATTTAATAAAATTAGTCATATATTCATCATCAACGAAATAAATATCCATTTTCTTATAATATCGTTTCAATATACTAAAATTATTTAAAGTGTGGTCGGGTCTCAAACTTATATAACCAAAAACAATGACTTCATTAATGCCTTTTTCCACCAAATGCAAAAGTGATTTTTCAAAATCTGTTGTCTCCTGGTCAGTAAATTTCATCACAAGTACACTCCTGTTAAGGAAATATTTTAATGTTTTGTTCGTAACTGAATCAAGGTCACCTAAAATAACATTTGGTATTAAATTTTTCTTTTTCATTAAATCAGCAGCACCATCTGCAAATACAATATAATCATTTCTTTTTATAAAGTGTTTATAAATATTCTTTCTGGGAATACAGCCATTTAGAAATATAATTCCTTTTTGTTTTTCTTTCATAAAATCATTTTATATAATTTTATACTTCATTATTTTTCTAAAATACATTGATAATCTTGTAAAAACAATAAAATTAGTTTTCTGAAGTTATGACATTTTTGAACCCATTTTTATTGATTGCACTACTTGCTGTATTTATTCCTTTAATAATTCACCTGCTAAATCTTAGGAAAGCTGTAAAAATTGAATTCAGTACAATAATGTTTTTGAAAGAAGTAAAAGAGAAAGAAATACATAAAATTAAAATTAAAGAGTTAATCCTCCTGCTGATAAGAATTTTAATTATTACATTTCTTGTTTTATCTTTTTCAAAACCATTTATAAAAAGTGAAAAGTATGGGAGTGCTTCTATAAATAAAACTGGTATAATTTTAGTTGATAATTCTTTTAGTATGAATGTTAATCAGGGGGATAAAAAATTAATTGAAATTGAACGCAATATCTTGTTTGATATATTAAAAAACTTTAACCCTACCGATAATATAATAATTCTAAACTCTGATTCAGAGTATAATTACAGAGATATAATTGATACTAATATTTTCAAAATATCATATACTCCATTTTCAATTTTTTCTTTGTTTGGAAAAGTAGAAAGTATAATAAAAAGAATTCCGGAAAGTTATTTAGAAATTTTTATTCTTTCAGATTTTCAGGAAATAAATTTCAAGCTGGAAAATTTCGTCCTGGACAAAAATTCAACCCTTAAAAACGCTAATTTTTATCTTATTCCTGTACTGAAACGACAAACGAGTAATATCGGTATATTAGGTATTGAAAATTTATCTGGTATTATTGATACATATACAGAATCAAAATTTAGATTAAGAATAAAAAATTTCAATAATAATCAGGTAACTAATAAGAGATTGAATATTTTCTGCAACGATAGTTTGGTTTTAGAAAAGTATTTAACTTTCCAGCCTGAAGAGATTCAAAATGTAGATTTTAATTTTACCCCTGAAATTAAAGACTTATTTTATATAATTGCAGATATACAAAATATAGACAATACTTATGATGATTTTATTGAAGACAATAAATATTATTACATATTTAATCTTCCGCAGCAAATAAAAGTTTTTATATATGGCGAAAATATAAAGGATTCTGAATTTCTTAATATTGCAATTAAGTCTTTCAATTCAATTCAGAGCAGGGAAGTTATTGTTTCTGAGACTTCCAATAAATTACCAAAAGATCTTTCTAATTATGATGTTTTAATAATCAACTGTAAAAGTAATCTGAATAATGAAGAAATTTCTAAAATTAAAGACTTTCATGATAATGGAGGGGGGATATTGATTTTCCCATCAATTAATGCTGATTTAGATAATTTTAATTCTTTTCTTCAGTTAATTTCTTCAATTAGATTACAGAAATTAATTGATGTTTATAATAAAGATGAAATAAAATTGAAATTTTCTGAATTCAATCATTATATTTCAGAAGGGATATTTAAATTCAAAAATAAAGATAATTCTGAAACATTCCTAAAAAATTCTCCACAAATATCTAAATATTACAAGTTGATTAATCCAAAAGATGCTATCCCAATAATAAAGATAAATGATGAAGATTATTTTCTGTCAGAGACTTCTGATTCTTATTCTCCGGTATTATTTTTTGCTGTATCATCTAATTTATTAATGTCAGATTTTCCTTTAAGTGATATATTTCCTGTTTTAATTATAAAAAGCATTTATTATTTATCAAATAAAAATATTTCCAACAATATAATTACGGGCAAAAACGGAATTATATATACAATGTCTGATTATGATTTTATTAAAAAAATTGATAATAGTATTATTCATCCAGAGAAAATTTATAAAGGGTTCGCTTCAATTTCAGCTACTAATGAATTAAATAATCCCGGTATATATTTGCTTAGTGATTCTTCAGGTTTAAAGAAGCAATTTTTCACTATCAATATTGACACAACTGAAAGTAAAATTAAATATCTCGCTGATAATGAAATTAATTCTAAATTAGAAAATCTTGGTTTTCAGAATATAAATTTAGTTAATGATATCAATAAATTGGAAGATATTTTATACGAAAACAGAACAGGAAAAGACTTAACCAATCTTTTTTTATACCTTGCAATAATATTTATAATATTAGAAATTATGTTTATTAAAGTATTTTTTAAAAAATAATAAAATGAAGTTATGGAGGAAAATTACACACAACAAAATTATTCGCAACAAAAACAATATCAAAGTTACAATAGGTCTGAAACCAGTACAAAAGCATTGCTTGCATTAATTTTCGGAATTCTTTCTTATATAGTTTGCCCTTTAATATTTGGTATAGTTGCCTGGATCCTTGGAGCAAGTGAATTGAATGATATAAAAGAGAACAGGTCAGCCCCGGAAAATAAAAGTATGGCGCTTGCTGGTATGTGGTTGGGAATAGTTAATGTTGTATTAATTGTGTTATCAATTATTATAATAGGAATTCTTATTATGTTTTTTGCATTCACTATTCCTTATTCGTATTCCTGAGAGATTTTCTACCCTGTAATTATTCTATAATTCAATCTCACTGAAATCACCTATACTATATTCATTTCTTTTCCCTTTAACTTTTGAATGTTCCCCAAGTAGTGAATTCATTATAATGGAATTTTCTATCCTGCAGTTTTTTTCTAATATTGAATTAACTATGATAGAATTTTCTATGACACAATTATCTGATATTGTAACATAATTTCCTATAATGCTGTTTATTATTTTAACATCCTTTCCTATATAGCAATAGTTATTTATCAAACTACCTTTAATACTGTATGTGAGATTCATCTTTCTTAATAAATAAGCATTTGTTTCAAGTATTGTTTCTTTCTTTCCACAATCAAGCCAGTTATCTACCTGAAATGTGATTAACTTTTCACCGCTTTCTAAATATTTACTAAGGGCATCAGTGAGTTGGAATTCATTATTTGTTTGAATATTTCTGTCGATTAAATATTCGAGACTTTCAAATAACAATTTAGAATTTTCTATTTTATATATACCAACTATTGCATTCCTTGAAGGTGATATTTCGGGGGATGCTGGTTTTTCCACAAATTTTGTTATAAAACCATCTTTATCAGTTTCAACTACTCCAAATCTTTTAGGATCTTCCACTTGCTTAACTCCAATAACAGAAAAATTACTTGCACATATTTCTTTCAACGATACATCAAATAAAGTATCACCAAGAATAATTAACATATTTTCATCCTTGAATGCTGGTTTTGAGCAATATACTGCATGTCCGAGCCCCAAAGGTTTTTCCTGATTTATAAAAGTGAATTTGAAATTAAACTCTTTTCTCAAATATTTTTTCAACATATCACTCATTGTACCGGTAATCAGAATTATTTCTGAAACTACCTGTTCCCTTATTAATTGTTCTATAATGTAATATATCATTGGTTTTCCGGCAACTGTCATTAATACTTTTGGCTTTGTCAGCGTATGTGGTCTGAGTCTTGTTCCTGACCCTGCAACTGGAATTACTGCTTTCATAACTTATAAATATTTTTTTAAAATATTACTAAAATTTATTAATGTATTTTCTAATTTTTCTAAATCTGTTGCTCCTGCTGTTGCCATTTGTGGTCTTCCGCCGCCTTTTCCATCAAGTTGAATTGCAACATCATTGATTATTTTTCCTGCATTTAAGTTTTTTTTACTGAGTATATCGTCTCCGATTGTACAAAGCAGGTTTATTTTGCCTTCTGCGACCAGTGCCAATAATCCTACACCATCTTTAAATTTTTTTCTTAATCTATCTCCAACTTCCCTTAACTCATCCATATTATTTAATGTTACCTGTTTTGCTATGTATTTTACATCATCAATAGATTCAGGATTTGATATAGCAGCATCAATTTCTTCATTAACGCGTTCAATATTTTTACGCTTTAATTCTTTATCAGATTTTTTCTTTTCTTCTTCTAATTTCTTTTGAAATTGTTTCAGTTCATTTGATAAATTGTCAAATTCTTTATATAAAAATTTTATTAATTCGGTATTTTCATAATCAGCAGTATTAATTTGATTCTCTAAGTTAAGAAATTTATTCCTTAAATCAGAGGAAGTCTCTTTCCTTATATCATTTAAATAATTAATATTTAAAAGTAATTTTTCCTTTAAATATTTAATATTTCCTCTTCCGGTAACTGCAAATATTCTTCTTACACCTGCGGCAACGCTTTCTTCTTTTATTATCTTAAAGTATCCTATTTCAGATGTATTCCTTACATGTGTACCTCCGCACAATTCAGCGCTAAAATCTTCACCTGCTATTACTACCCGTACCTTATCTTCGTATTTATCTCCGAAAAATTTTCTGATATTAGGGATTTCATCTGCTTTTTTTATATCTAACTCATTAATCACATTTACATCAATTTTCTCAATTATTTTTTCATTTACATAATTTTCTATTAATTCAATTTCTTTGTGGGTTAATTTCTTAAAATGTGGAAAATCAAATCTTAAGTATTCATCCGAAACAAGAGAACCCATTTGTTTTATATGCTCTCCAAGTACTCTCCTTAGAGATTCATGCAAAAGATGTGTTGCTGTATGATTGCGTTGTATATCTTTTCTTCTTTCATAATCAATTAATGCTATTACTTCTGTTTTCGGTATTTCAATATTATTATCTGTTTCCAGAATCAAAATATTTTTCGCTTTTACATCAATTACTTTTAATTCTTTTCCGTCAGGTAGAATGATTTTTCCTGTGTCACTTATTTGCCCTCCGGATTCAGCATAGAAAGGATTCGTTTCGAGTATAACTATTGTTTTATCTCCAATTTTATATGTATCTATTATTTTTGTTTTTATTCCATCGGGATTAATATCATAAGGATTATAGTTAAGTTCATAATTTTTAATTTTTGCATTGATTTCTGCAATTTCAGTATTTATATCTTCATCCTTTAACTTTCTTGCATTTCTTGCTCTTTCTTTTTGCATTTCCATTTCTTTTTCAAATCCTTCCAAATCTACCTCTAAACCTTTCTCTTTCGACATAACTTGAGTAAGGTCAAGTGGAAAACCATAAGTATCATAAAGTTTAAAAGCTTCTTCTCCGGGAAAGATTTTCTTTCTTTCTCTTTTTATTTTTTCATATACTTCGTTAAATAATTCTATACCTCTTCCTAAAGTTAAATTAAAGTTTTCTTCCTCTGACTTTATAATATTTTCAATGAATTCCTGTTTTTCTTTTAATTCAGGAAATATATGCTTGTATATTTCTGCAATTATCGGTACAAGTTTGTATATGAATGAATCATTAAATCCTATTTTTCGTGATAATCTGGATGCCCTTCTTAGTATTCTTCTCAATACATAGCCACGACCTTCATTTGATGGAATTGCTCCATCAGCAATTGCAAAAATCAGGCATCTTGAATGATCAGCTATTGCATTAATTGGAGAAATATTTTCACCAGCATATTCTATTTTTATTAAATCAGTAATCTTACTGATTATTTTTTCAAATATATCAATTTCGTAGTTGGATTTTTTATTTTGTAACACCCTTACAATTCTCTCAAATCCCATACCGGTATCTATGTGCTTTTTAGGTAGGGGAGTAAGCTCACCATTCTCGTTTCTGTTATATTGAATAAAAACCAGATTCCATATTTCTATTACATCTTCCAAATTTGCATTTATGTCTTCCGCTTTACATAGGTTTTCAGTTAAATCATAATGTATTTCAGAACACGGTCCACATGGTCCGGTTTCTCCCATTTCCCAGAAATTATCTTTATCACCAAATCTTAATATATGTGCTTTATCTATATCTGTTTCATTCAGCCATATTTCATAAGCTTCATCATCTGTAAAATGAACTGTTGCCCATAGTCTGTTTTTAGGCAATTTCCATACATCTGTGAGAAGTTCCCATGCCCATCTTATTGCTTCTGATTTATAGTAGTCTCCAAATGACCAGTTACCAAGCATTTCAAAAAAAGTATGATGATATCCATCAAGTCCAACTTCTTCAAGGTCATTATGTTTACCACCTGCCCTTATACATTTTTGCGTATTAGCGCATCGGGTATATTCACGGGTTCCTATTCCAAGAAAAACATCTTTAAACTGATTCATACCTGCATTAGTAAAAAGTAAAGTCGGGTCTTCGTATGGAATTAGTGATGAGGATGGTATTATTTTGTGTCCTTTTTTCTTAAAAAATTCTAAAAAACTATTTCTTATTTCTTCTGAACTTTTATAATTTTCGCTCATTTTACTTTCCATTGCAAAAAATAAAATTAATTATCGTTAATATAAATGTAATTAAACATTTAATTAATTATATTTTAAAGTACCATATTAATCAGTAATAAATAGTTTGAAATATTATATTTATGAAAATAAGATAAAACTATTTTTAATCCTTTTAAAATGTAATAAAGTACAATAATAAAAAGATTTAAATTATATACAAGAAGATTGTATTTTTAAAAAAATTTATTCTAAATATCCCCGTAAATTTATTTCTTCAGATGCAAATAATTCCAACAATTCAGATAAATTTATTATGCCATCGCCTTTTTGTTTGTATTAAGAAATACCGGCTCTTTTTTATCTACAACAACTTCCTTTGTAATTATACAATGAGTTATATTTTGTTTGGAAGGTACTTTATACATGATGTCAAGCATTACATTTTCAAGAATTGATCTTAGCGCTCTTGCTCCTGTGCCTCTTTTAATTGCTATATCGGCAATTGCTTCTAATGCATCTTCTTTAAATTCCAGTTCTACACCTTCCATACGGAATAATTTTTTAAATTGTTTAATTATTGCGTTTTTGGGAACCGTTAGTATATTTAATAACGCTTCTTTATTTAATGTATCCAGTGTACTGATAACGGGTAGTCTTCCTACAAGTTCTGGGATTAATCCATATTTTATTAAATCCTCGGGTTCTACTTTTGCAAGAATTTCATCTTTTGTTATATCTTTTTTACCATGTATCTGAGCACCGAATCCAATTGAACTTGTAGCTATTCTTTTTTCAATTATTTTTTCAAGCCCATCAAATGCACCGCCACAAATAAATAATATATTTTTTGTATTAACATAAATTAGGGGTTGTTCCGGATGTTTTCTCCCACCTTTAGGTGGAACGCCCGCTACAGTTCCTTCTATTATTTTTAGTAATGCTTGCTGTACACCTTCTCCGGAAACGTCCCGGGTAATTGATACATTCTCACTCTTTCTCGATATTTTATCTATTTCGTCTAAATATATAATCCCTCTTTCTGCTTTTGCTAAATCGTAATTACAATTTTGTAATAATCTTACTAGTATAGATTCTACATCATCTCCTACATATCCTGCTTCTGTTAATGTTGTTGCATCAGCAATTGCAAAAGGTACATTTAAAAATTTTGCCAGTGTCTGAGCTAAATATGTTTTTCCCGTTCCGGTTGAACCTATTAAAAGAATATTACTCTTTTCTATCTCAACTTCATCTAATGTGATAAAATTATTTGTATCTATTCGTTTGTAGTGATTATAAACAGCAACAGCAAGGGACTTCTTTGCTCTATCCTGTCCTATAACATATTCATCTAAAAATGCTTTAATTCCGGCTGGAGTAAAATTAGACTTAAGTTTTGCGACTGATTTATCGGTATTATTTGTTAAACTCATCTTAATAATCTGCATTGCAGTACCTACACAGATTTCACAAATATAAGCAGATTTTCCGCCTTCATTAGCAGGTCCCTTTATCATACTGGTAACCTTATCAGCTGTCCTTCCACAGAAAGAACATCTTGGTTGAGATGTTTTTGTTTGTGTTTTATTATTCATTTTTAAATATTACTTATCTTGTGCGCGATGGGGGAGTCGAACCCCCACGGGTTGCCCCACTAGATCCTAAGTCTAGCGCGTCTGCCAGTTCCGCCAACCGCGCTTAAATATCCAAAATAATTTAATTTATATAAAAATAAAATGAATAATTAAATTACTTAAACGATTACCTTAATTGTTGAATTTTTGAATGGATATATAAATATCTCTTTATATTTTTAATCTTCTTTTAGCCACAAATCTATGTCTTCATCATTTATAATAAACATTTTGGCACAAAGTTCCCCTTTGAATTTTCCTGTTTGTACACATCTTTCATGGTTCTTCTTTACTGCTTCGGTATTTTTGGCTCTTTCTGATAACCAAAAGATATCTAAATCATGGTCACATTCCGTGCAGAACAATGGATTGTCAGAAGTATATACTTCAGGTTGTTGTATATATTCAGTTTTTGAACTTTTACGCTTTTTAGAAATCTTTGATTTTTTCTTCATAATATTTCAATAATATGAATTTATTATTCTTAACAAATTATTAAGTATAAAGTTCAATCTTTAGTTAATTTAATGATTAATTTCCTTTATATAAATAACAAAATTTTTCATAGTTTTATTTTTTTTAGTTTAAAGCATATTGTAATATTGTTTGAGTGATAATTATCCAAACCCATTTAATACTACAACAAAAATTGATTTGAAATACCGAAACAGGGATTTATTAGATTAAAAATTTTTGACCTTTTTGGTAAGGAAATAAAATCATTACTAAATATGGTAAAAGCGTCGGGTATCTATACAGTTCAGTTTAATGGTTCTGAATTAGCGAGTGGTGTTTATTTCTACAGACTTGAAACATACGGATTTACTGATATAGAGATAATGATGCTGATAAAGTAATCAATCGAATTGCTAAAATAAGTTATTTAAAGAATAAAACCCTTTGGCTAAATAATCAAAGGGTTTTTTATTAAGAATTATATAACAGATTACAAACTCCTTTATTATTGCGAATCTGCAATCAATTAAGTAAAACTTATAATAATTTTATTTAAAGTTATACGCAATCATTAATGTATTGTTTGAAAAAATAAGCATTAATATATTTGTTAGTAGCAATAAAAAAATATGAAAATAATTGAAGCATTATCAATACTTAAGAATAATTGTTCAACTCAATTAGATAACATTAGATTAAAAATAAAATTATCACCATCGGAATTTAATGCCTTACTTTCAATAGATAAAAATGAAAAATTAACATGCCAGAATCTTTCTGCTAAAATGGGGTTATCTTCTTCCCGTGGTAGTAGAGTGATAAGCAAACTGATCCACCGGGGTTATTTGAAAGAAGAAAAACATAAAAAAGATAAAAGATGTAATATTATTTCCTTATCATCAAAAGGTCTGAAAGTTAAAGATGAAATTGAAGAATTATTAAGTGAATGTGAAAAGAAAATCAGAACAAAATTAACTAATCAGGAATTACAATCTATAAAAGGAAATTTAGAAAAGTTAATAAAAATTTTATAAATAAAATTTCTTCCGGATGAAAAGAAATGGTTATTCGAAGTATATAAAGTACTGGGGTTTGGATAAGGATATAGTATTTCTTAATCATGGTTCATTTGGCGCTTGTCCTAAACCAGTTCTAAAAAAACAGTTTTCTTTAAGAAGAAAACTTGAAAGTGAACCAGTTAGATTTTTTTTAAGAGAATATGAAGAGTTATATTATCAATCTAAAAAGGCATTAGCCGATTTAATAAATTGCGATTATGATGATTTAGTATTCGTAAATAATGCAACTACCGGGGTCAATACAATTTTAAAATCTTATAATTTTAAAGAAGGTGACGAGATTCTTATTACTAATCAAATTTATCCTTCTTGCAGGAACGCTGTTAATTTTGTCGCGAAGAAAAATTCTCTGTTTGTTAATGAGGTAAAAATAAATTTACCTATAAATGATAAATCACAGGTTATTTCCTTGATTTCATCTGCTATTACTCCGCGAACAAAACTTGCTCTTATAGATCACATATCTTCCATACCAGGGATTGTTTTCCCTGTTAAAGAAATTACTGATATTTTGCATTCGTATAATATTGATGTTCTTATCGATGGCGCTCATACTGTTGGGATGGTAGATTTAGATATAAAAAGCATTAATCCGGAATTTTATACAGGAAATTGTCATAAATGGCTATGCACACCTAAAGGTTCTGCTTTTTTATATGTTAAAAAAGAATATCAGGATTCTATTCATCCATTAGTTACAAGTAGGTATACTAACAATGATACTGTAAATAAATTTCAGCTGGAATTCTCATGGCAGGGGACTTTGGATATTACATCATTCCTTTGCATTCCAAAAGCAATTAAATTTCTTAGCTCTCTCCATAAGGATGGGTTAAAAGGTTTATTGGGAAGGAACCATAAATTAGCTTATACAGCAGGTAAAATGATTTGTGATGAATTTAATATCGAATTGCCTTATCCTGAAGATATGACAGGTACAATGTATGGGATTCCTTTTTTTGAAGACAAACAAATCAATTATTATATTACAAATAATAGAAGTAAACTGCAGGATATTTTATACTACGATTTTAATATTGAAGTAATCGTAACATATTGGGAAAAGCCTCCAAACAGAATTTTAAGAATAGCGTCTCAGGCATATAATACAATTGAACAATATAAATATTTAATTAACTCTTTAAAAAAAATTCTAAAGGATAAAAAATATGAAAACATTATTTAAAACCGTTTTATTATTTCTGTTAGTATTAACCATTTCTGGCTTTTCACAGGTCAAAAAAGGTGTAATTGATGAAAAGACCATAAAAGAAGTAATAAATATTTTATTATCTCAATATGGTGATACTCAAAAGTTTAGAATTCAAAAAGGTGTTAATCAGGTAGCAGAATTCTGGCAGGAATCTGATGGTAATGTTGAAGAGTTTAAAAAATTTTGTATAGAAAATTTTGCCGGAGATGAGAATAAACAGAAATATTTATTTGATAAATTTGAATATTATAATGAAATCCTTAATGGTTATTTAAATGAAATGATGATTGAATTAAGATTACCTATAGATTTAGACTGGGGGAAAACCGAACCAATTGATTTAATTATGGGTAGCTATAATCCTTATGCGCATTTATATGATGATTTATTTGCAAATAAATATATCTTTCTGGTGTTGTTAAATTTCCCTAAATATTCACTTCAGGAAAGAGAAACTCTTGGTGCTGAATGGAATAGATTACAATGGGCTTATGCAAGACTTGCCGGGAATTATACTGCAAGAATCCCTGCTGATATAAATCAAAAAGTGAGTGATATTCTTACTGATGCCGACCAGTATATCTCAGAATATAATATCTATATGGGAAATCTTCTTGATGATAAAATGCAAAAATTGTTTCCTGACGATATGAAACTTGTAAGTCACTGGGGTTTGCGAGATGAAATCAAGGCGCGTTATACAAACCCGCTGGACCTTGATAAACAGAAAATGATTTATAAAGTTATGGAAAGAATAATATTACAGGAAATTCCGGCTGATATTGTGAATTCTCCACAATATAAATGGAACCCATATACTAATGAAACTTATAAAGATGATAAAAAAGTCGAATTGCAAAGAGAAAATGATGTGAGATATCAGAAGTTTCTTAATGCATTTAATGCGATGAGAATGTATGATGAATATTATCCTGATTATAAAACTCATATTCTGAGAAGTTTTGAAGGCGGTAGGGAAATATCTCTTAAAAAAGTGGAAGAAATGTATGAAGAATTGATGAGCTCTGAACAGGTTAAACAAGTTGCTAATGTTATAAAAAAGAGACTTAACAGAGAATTATTACCTTTTGATATCTGGTACACTGGCTTTAGAAAAAAATCCACAATTGATGAAGCAGAACTCGATAAAATTACTAAAGCAAAATATCCTACTCCGGAAGCATTTGAAGCGGATTTATATAATATATTATTAAAACTTGATTTTTCAGAAGAAAGCGCAAGATATATCGCTGAAAAAATTCAGGTTGACCCTTCACGAGGACCCGGGCACGCCACAGGTTCTTTAATTAAAAAATTTAAAGCACGATTAAGAACCAGAGTTGGTAAAGATGGTATGAATTATAAAGGATATAATATTGCAATGCACGAATTTGGACACTGTGTTGAACAGACACTTACTTTATATAAAATGGATTACTATACTCTTATTGGTGTTCCTAATATAAGTTTTACTGAAGCATTTGCTTTCGTTTTTCAGTCAAGAGACCTTGAAGTCCTTGGAATAAAAGATACTGACCCTGATAAAAAGTATTATGATATTCTTGATAATTTTTGGAAAACGTATGAAATTATGGGCGTTTCACTTGTTGATATAAAAGTCTGGAAATGGTTATATGAACATCCTGATGCTACCCCTGCAGAACTCAAACAAGCTGTAATTTCAATTGCTAAAGAAGTATGGAATAAATATTTCGCTGATGCTTTTGGTTTGAGAGACCAGATAATACTTGCTATTTATTCCCATATGATTGATAATCCTTTATATCTGCCGAATTATGCAATTGGTCATATTATAGAATTTCAGATTGAAAACTATTTAGAAGGAAAAAAACTCGGCACGGAAATGGAACGTATGTGTGCAGCTGGGAATATTATTCCACAGGAATGGATGAAAAACGCAGTTGGTTCTGACATTTCAGTGAAACCAATGCTTGATGCGGTTAATATTGCGCTACAAAAAATTAAATAATAATTATTCTGATATATTTATAATATTCTATAAAAATTTTTTCTGTTCTATTTTTGAAAAATTAATAACTGAACAGAATAACCATCAATTACTGTCGTCGGTTCATCTAATATGATGTTTTGAATCTCTTGTGATTTATCATTTACCTGATTGAGTTGAATTTTTCGTTCTTTTATATCTTTTATTGTGTATTGTATCTTTTTGTTTGTTGGATTTGATATCAGTAGGGCAATGTTATTTTCGTTATTAATCCCACCCAATATCCATAATTCTTTTTTGGGGTCGGATATTACTTCTAATTGTTTCTGATATGTTGTCATTTTTGCCCACAGGGAAAAAGCAAACGCTATTTTTTTCGGCTTTCCATCTGCATAAAACATACCATAAAATTCAGGTGCTTTAATATCCGGATCTGGACCTCTGTAAAATGTAGATACTGTAATTCCGCTTTCCTGCATAGCAATCCAAGCAGATGTTAAAATTGATGCCCCTTTACTTCCTGCCCGTAATTCAATCTCTTCATCCTTATTATTTCTTATTATTTTAGTATCAGTATTCCATTCTGTAATATGTAATTCTGTTGAGTTAAATCCAAAGCTGTTTAATTTGTCTCTATAATAATTCGGATGTTCATACCAATTTTCAGGATTGTTAGAATAAATATGAAATGAAAAAAAATCCAGTGGTGCATTATTTTTCTTTATGTATTTTAAAAAATCCTGTAGCCATTTTTTATTAATCTGAACTATTACGCTTGCTTGAGTGATGCCTGGTCCACCAATTAGTAAGTCAGGGAAATTTTTTTTAAGTGCAATTGCAGTTTCAGTATATAATTGAAAAAATTCTTCTGGTTTATTTGGTTTAGGCCAAAATCTTTGATTATCTGGTTCATTCCAGATTTCAACAAAACGGAATTTTGTGTTAAATCCATTCCATTTACCCTCCCGAAAATGGCGAACAACTTCGATTACAGCATTTACCCAATTACGCATTTCTTCCTCATCCTTCGGTGGTTTGCAATTATTCCAGGAATCACCCAATCTGAAATACGGTTCAAATCCACTTTCCACTATTGATTTCCATACAATATCACTGCGGTTAAAATTATATGAACGAATATCATTTGGATTTTTCTTATAATCCGGATACATCTCCGACATATCAAGCGGTCCATAAAAATCATGTGTCCGAATCAGATTAACACCAATTTCTTTATAATTCATCGTTAAATCCGCATTAGCCGGATCATTACCAGCCGGCAGGGGTCCAATATTTACACCAAGTAATGGTCTTAAAATCTTATTGGTAGGATTTCCGATTTTTATTATAATTTTATCATCATAGCAATCAGATTTTCCGAAATTATTTCGATTAATAAGATTACTGCCATATTTAATTTTTCCTATTTGTTCAAACATCATCCCTGAAAAAATCATAAATGATATAATAAATAAGATAACAGAATATATTAGTAGTTTAGCTTTAAAATCTTTAGCAATCATAAACAAATCTAAATTTTGTAAATTTAAATTATAAATAAGAATAAAGAATAAATAAATGTAAATAATAATTTATAAAATAATCCCTTTATCCCTTAATCTAAATGAGAATAATAATAAAATTCTATCAGATTTATAAATTATATAACTATCTAAACTCCCTTTTTGCGGAAGGGGCGAGATTCGAACTCGCGCTACGGGTTTATCCGTAGGACGGTTTAGCAAACCGTTGGTTTCAGCCACTCACCCACCCTTCCTGTGGTTGATTTTATTTTGATTTTATTTAAAGAACTATTTACAAAATAGAGAAAATATTTTTTTACTTCAACGCAAATGTATTTTAAATTAATTTTTAGACTATAATAAATATTATTTTTATATTCATTTTTAATAATTGTCTAAAATATATTTTTCAAGTGGTATTTTGTTTTTTTATAATTAATTAATTATTAACTTCTCAAAATTTGAAAATTTGATTTATTACGGATTTTTTTCTACTTTATGTTTTAATATTTAAATCAACAAATTATTTTTATAAAAAAAACAATCTATGAAAAAATTATTTATTTTATTTTTCTTAATCCTATGTTTTTTAGGTGATTCAAAATCGCAGTCTAAAGATGATGGGAAATTTGGTATTACTTTATCCGGATTTGTAAAATATGATATGTTTTATGATTCGCGTGTTACTCAGTCTATTCGTGAAGGACATTTTCTGATTTTCCCGGAAAAAGAAGTGTTGAACTCGAATAATGAAGATATAAATGCTAAACCATCTTTTAATTTCCTTTCAATTCAGTCCCGTGTTTTAGGAAAAATTTCAGGACCTGACTTCTTTGATGCAAAAACTTCCGGATTAATAGAAGGGGAGTTCTTTGGTACAAGCGATGCTGATGTTAACGGATTCAGATTAAGGCATGCTTATGTGAAACTTGACTGGGAATCGTTCTCGATTTTAGCAGGACAGTTCTGGCATCCTATGTTCGTTACTGATTGCTCTCCCGCTACCATATCTTTTAATACTGGCGCTCCATTTCAACCTTTTTCACGAAATCCTCAATTGAGATTCACAATAAAAGCAAATAAGTTAAATATTATCGCTGCTGCAATGTCTCAAAGAGATTTTCAAAGCAACGGTCCCGGTGGATTCTCTTCTGTTTATTTGAGAAACAGTTTAATTCCGGATTTACATTTACAATTTCAGTATAAAGAGGATAAATACTTATTTGGATTTGGTGGTGGATATAAATCTTTAATGCCAAGAACAATTACAACAAAAAATTTCACGACTGATAGTAGAATAAATAGTTTCTCTGCTCTTGCTTATGCAAAGTTCGTTTTTAATGATTTAACCTTTAAAATTGAAGGTGTATGGGGTCAGAATCTTGCTGATTATACTATGCTTGGCGGATATGCTGTGAAATCTGTTGACACTACAACAGGTAAAGAAGAATATACAAATTTAAATTCTCTTTCATCCTGGTTTGAATTATCTTACGTAAAAAATATTGAGCTTGCAATTTTTGCCGGTTATATTAAAAATCTTGGAACTGATGATAATACAACAGGCACATATTATACAAGAGGAGGAAATATAGATTATCAATTCAGAATCTCTCCGCGATTTGCAATTATCTCAGGCAAAACAAAAATTGCAACAGAACTGGAAATTACATCCGCAAATATTGGTACTAATAATAACACCGATAAAGGTAAAGTGATAAATGGAAAAACAGTTACCAATATAAGAGGATTAGTTTCCTTTATTTACAATTTTTAGTACGATTATTTTTTTTTAAAGATTAGTCTTTCTGTGATAGAATTTCGTCTTTTATCTTATAAAGATATTCTTTTGCAGCATTATAATCATTAGGAATTATACCTTCAAGGATTGCTTCCTCAATTTTCTTTTTAATAATGCCTACTTTTTTACAAGGTTTAAGATTACATATCTCCATTATTTCGTCACCCCTTACCGGTGATTGAAAATTCCTTAACTTATCCTTTTCCTGAACCTCCATTATTCTTTTTTCGACTTTATCAAAGTTTCTTAAATATTTCTGAACTTTATCTTGATTTTTTGAAGTGATATCGGCTCTGCACAGTAAAAATAAATCTTCTAAATATTCGCCTGCTTCAGTTGCCAATCTTCTGAATGCTGAATCAGTCACATTTTCTTCTGTTAAAGCGATAGGTCTTAAATGTAAGAGAATAAGTTTTTTTACATATTCCAACTTATTCATTGGTAATCTCATTCTTTGAAATATTTTTTTCATCATCCTTGCACCTTGTTCAGGATGACCATGGAAAGTCCAGCCGTTTTTACTATCGAATTTTTTTGTCTGCGGTTTTCCTATGTCATGTACAAGCGCAGAAAATCTTAGCCATAGATTTTCTGATTCCCTTGCGACATTATCCACAACTTGTAGTGTATGATGGAATACATCTTTATGATGATAATCTGATAACTGTTCAACGCCTGATAGTTTTGATATTTCAGGAAAAACTATATCCATTACACCCGAAAGAAGCATTAAATTTAAGCCAATAGATGGTTTATCTGATTGTAAAATCAATAAAAATTCATTTGTAATTCTTTCCTGAGATACAACAGAATCTTCTTTTAATCTGTTCGCATATTTATTTATTGCTTCAAAAGTTTTTTGCTCAATTGAAAAATTTAGTTCGGAGGCAAATCTGATGGCGCGCATAATTCTTAGGGGGTCATCATCGAAAGTCTTTTCCGGATCGAGTGGAGTTCTGATTATTTTATTTTTTAAATCGTTCAATCCATTAAATTTGTCAATTATTGTATCTGGTTTATGTATATCTATAGCAAGCGCATTAATTGTAAAATCCCTTCTGGAAAGGTCATCATCAAGATTTGAATATTCTACAATTGGTTTTCTTGATGTGCGTTTATAACTCTCTTTTCGTGCAGAAGCAAATTCAATTTTATAATCATTATAATTTATTAGAGCTGTTCCGAAATTTTTATAAACAGCAAGTAGGGGAGCATTTATTTCTTTGGAAACGATTTTTGCAAATTTTATAGCATCTCCAATTATCATAAAATCGATGTCATTTGAATCAATACCAAGTAATTTATCACGAACAAATCCACCTACAATATATACATCGAACTTTTTTTTCTTAGCAATAGATTTTATTTTATTGATTACAGGATGCGATATTAAACTTTCAATATTTATTTTCTCAGACTTCAATTATTTTTGTTTTTAATTCACTTCTATTTGTTTTATTATCTGATTCAATCAGTGTAAATAATCTTTTTTTTACATTTGAAAGTGGTTTTAAACAACCAGAACTATTAATTATTGTAATACTATTCTTCTTATATATATTCGTGTAATGAGTGTGTCCATGTAAAATTAAGTCAATATTATTTTTCTTTAGAAAATTAAGTACTTTTTTATAATTATGCATTACCATTGTATCTCTTTCAGAATATAACCATAACCTGTGCAACTCATCATAGAAATGATTTGCTGTATAATAAAAATGGTGATGAATAACTGCAATTTTGATGTGATTTATGAAAATGTTATTTTTAAAAATTTTATTTGCAATTCTAAATTGTTCGGAATCAACATTACCATTTGAACCAATCGGGTTTTTGTTCGCCGACCAATTAGCAACTGAATTAAATATAAATAAAATAATATTATCTGAAATTTCTTTTAATATTGGAAATTTAGGAGAAGAATTTTTCGATAGAATTTCTTTAAAGAACAAAAGAAAATTATTAACATTTTCTTTATAATTTGAATATTTACATTGATAGGGGAATGTGTGAGTTTTTTCTGCGCCGCCAAATATTTCATGATTTCCTATAGTTACTGTTAATTTATCATAGCTCCAGAATCCATATTTTTTTAAAATATTTTTTAAAATAATATAATTTTTTTCTATTGGATTATGAATTAAATCACCGGTAATAATAATGTGATTTACATTATTTGAATTAATTTTTTTTAATAATAGTTCAAATTCCCTGATTAGATTTTTATCTTTATAATCAATGTGTAAGTCTGATATATGTGCAATCTTAAATCTACGCATTTAAAATAAATTTTTGTGATTCTTTAATCTTTTCTATAATTTCTTCTGCAACTTTAATTGCTTTAATACCATCTTCGATTGATACTATTGGCTGCTCATTTTTCAGTATGCATTCAAAGAATTTGATTTGCTCTATTTTCATTGGATTTTTATGCTTTATCACGGGTTTATCATATACAATTGCTTTTCCTATTTCAGGAAATTTTATTTTCTTTAGTTTCAATTTTGAAACTTCTTCTAAATTCTTTAATAAATATACTTCGGCTGTGTTTTCCTGAAAATCAATTGATATATAAGCATTTTTTTGAAATATACGCATCTTTCTCATTTTCTTTTGAGAAATTCTTGATGCGGTTACATTTACCACGCAACCATTCTTAAACTTTAATCTTGCATTCGCTATATCAATTTTTTCCGTCAATAAAGGTACACCGCTTGCATCTATACTAATAAGTTCAGATTTGACCAGATTTAAGATTAAATCTATATCGTGTATCATTAAATCCTGTATAACACTTACATCTGTTCCTCTTGGATTATATTGGGATAATCTATGACTCTCAATGAATAAAGGGGATATATCATATTTTTCTACTGATAGTAAAGCAGGATTAAATCTTTCTATATGGCCAATCTGAATTATAATGTCTTTATTTTCTGAAATCTGTTTTAATTTTATGGCTTCCTCTAATGTTGATGTTAAAGGTTTTTCAATAAATACATTTTTATTATTTTCAATAAAAAATTTTGCAATTTCAAAATGAGTATTAGTAGGAGTAGAAATTAAAACTGTATTTACATCGTTTAATAATTCATTTAAGGAACTAAAAATTTTTATTTTATATTTTTTCTCAATAGTGTGCAATCTTTCTATATTAATATCATATACCCCTGATAGCTTTACATTTTTGTTTTCTCTTGTGATTTCTAATATATTCCTGAGATGCATCTCGCCAAGATGACCTACTCCGATTATTCCGACTTTTATTTCTTTAACCATTATTTATGTCCTTTTGGTTCAGGATGAATAATTATATTCGTAAGTGGTGGTATGTTGTTTTTAAATTCATATCTTAATTTGCTCTCTATTTCTTTTATAGTATGATGTGCTGTATCAAACTCTATGTCCTCATCAAACTCTACATTAAATGATAATCTTAATCCCATTGGTGTATTGAAAATTCTAATATCGTGGTAATAAATATCTTTATAATTTAATTCTAAAATATTTTCAATTTTTTCAATCATTGATTTTGATTCTGATGTAATATCTTCTGTTTCGTGTATCATTTGCGCAGAGGGATCTATATGAATTTGCACATATTCGATTTCTTTAAGTTCTTTTTTAATTTTTTCTTCAAGCAAGGTAATTTTATTATGTGCAATGTTTAAGTCAGTTCTGGAATCCATCTCAATGTGAATATCGGTATAATATTTATCGTTAATTTTATATGTAAATAAATCATGACATTTATATCCTTCCTTATTTACTATCAATCGTATTTTATCAATTAGAGTTTCATCCTTAGATGGTATCGGCTCTGTGTGTATTACAATATCAGAATCAGGATATATTGATTTAATTGTATTTTCAATATCATTTACAATATCGTGAGCTTCTGCAAACATTTTTGTCCGTCCTATTAAGATTTGAGAATCAATAAATATTTTCCTGCCTGATACTCTAACTCTCAGAGATTTAATTCCTTCTATTCTTTTATTTTCTGAAATAATATTTTTAATTTTTTCATATAACTCTTCTGGGGCTTTATCCATCAGTAAATTAAATGCTCTCTTCGTGAGTCTTAAAGTAGTTATAAATATTATTACTGATACGATTATAGCAGCTATGGGGTCCGCTAAAGGAACATCTTTATACAAGGGTGGAATTTTATAGTATGTAAATACCATACTTATTAAAACAAATACAGAGCTTAAAATATCAGAAGAAAAATGCAAAGAATCTGCTTCCAGTGCTTGTGAGTTTGTTTCTCGTGCTATTTTCATTAATGCACGCGCTCGTGAGTAATCAATACCTATACATAGGATTATTACAAGGAATATCCAGATATTTATATTGGGATGATAAGGATTAATTATTCTATCAATTGATTCATAAATTAAATATATGCACATTAAAATCAGTATTAATACCTGAAATAGTGCAGATAAACTTTCAATCTTTTCGTGTCCGTAGTGATGTCCCTTATCAGGTGGCTTTGCGGAATATTTAACTGATATAAGTGTAGCAGTGCAAGCTAATAAATCAATGGAAGAGTGAAATAATTCGGATAGTACTGCAATACTTCCGCTGATATAAGTAGCAATAAACTTTATTGTGACAATAAATAAAGCAGCAAATAAAGAATTTAATGCAATCTTAAATTTCTTTTTATTTTGTGCTTCTGTTTCAGTCAAAATTGTATATTTCAGCAGAATTAATAGTAATAGTAATTAATTAGTTGGTCACCTTCTTTTTATTACTCGCCTGCTGGAGTAATAATTTTTTCCTTTCTTTTCGCTTTTTCTCTTTTTTTCTGTGTTTTTTTAAGACTAACTTTTTCGGTTTATTCATAGTTATTTTTTTTATGCTACTGTTATACTTTTTTCTAAATATACATCTTGAATTAGGTTAAGTAATTTTATCCCTTCTTTCATTGGCTTCTGAAATGCTTTCCTCCCTGAGATTAGTCCCATTCCACCAGCGCGTTTATTAATGACTGCTGTCTTAACTGCTTCTGTTAAATCTGTTTCATCTTTTCCTGTTGAAGCACCGCCGGAATTGATTAATCCGATTCTTCCCATATAATTATTTACTACCTGATATCTCGTTAAGTCTATTGGATTATCAGTTGTAAGTTTTTCATAAACGAGTTTATGTGTTTTTCCGAAATTTGGTAGTGCAAGATATCCGCTATTATTTTCGGGTAACTTTTGTTTAATTATGTCTGCTTCAATTGTTGCTCCTAAATGATTTGCCTGACCTGTCAGGTCTGCTGATACATGATAATCTTTATCATTTTTAATTTTGAAAGCGGGATTTCTGAGATAACACCACAATATTGTTACAAGCCCTAATTCATGTGCATAAGAAAACGCTTCAGAAATTTCCTGTATCTGTCTTGTTGATTCTTCTGAACCAAAATAGACAGTCGCACCTATTGCTACCGCTCCCATATCAAATGCTTGCTTTACATTTGCAAATAATATCTGGTCATATTTGTTTGGATAAGAGAGTAGTTCATTGTGATTAATTTTCAATATAAAGGGAATTTTATATGCATATTTACGAGAGACAGCGCCTAACACTCCAAGTGTTGAGGCAACTGCATTACAACCACCTTCTATTGCTAATTTAACTATATTTTCAGGGTCAAAATATAAAGGATTTGGAGCAAATGAAGCGCCTGCTGAGTGTTCTATTCCTTGGTCAACAGGGAGAATAGAAAGATACCCTGTACCTTTTAATCTGCCAGTGTTAAAGATTAATTGTAAATTTCTTAATACAGATGGATTTCTGTCAGAATCTTTGAATACTCTTTCAATAAAATCCGGACCAGGTAAATGTAAAACATCTTTTGAGATAGTTTTACATTCATGATTTAAAAGGTATTCATTTTCTTTTCCAAGTAAATTTATGATTTCGTTATTCATAGTAGTTTTTTTATATTATGAAATTTAAAAAATTTTTTTCACTCTTTATTTTAGTGTAATATTTGTCTTTTATTTTGATATCAAATGGGGATATGAAAGCTAAACAATAATGTATATTGTCTTTAATAGCAACACTGCTAATAAAGCCACAATTGTTATCATTGTTATATATTAAATCTTCAGGATTTAATTCGCTATAAGAAGAAAAACAATGCATCTCATTTCTTAAAATTATATCGTTTTCTTCTTCATTTGTGTTAATTGTTTTTCTATTTAAATAAATATCAAGATTACAGGATTCTGGTTTTATTGATTCATTAATTTCATAAGGATGTTGTGGGATTCGCCTTGTAATACGATAGTAATTAAAATCATTAGTATTAAGTTCAATATATTTTTTTGCTTTGGAATTAAACTCCGTCATTTTGCTTTCCGGGATTAAGATACATACTGACTCGTTAATTTCGTCATAGAATGAAATGCAATTTTCATTATGCGTAAATTTATCTGCAACTGGTATTTTTAATCCTAAATCTGCACATATACTGTAAGTATTATATGAAAGTAATAAAACTTTATAGTAGTTTTCGGTCATTTTTGATATAACTATATCTTTATTATTAATATTATTTTCTAAATATCTTACTACTTTTTCTTCATTATGTGAATATGCAATTATTATCTTGTTCTCTTGATTGTCATAATTGAAAACATATAGTACATCTATAAGACCACCGGATTCATTTAATAATAAAGTAATTTTTACAAAGTTAGGTTGTAAATTTGTAATATTATTTGTAGTTAATTCTTGGAGATATAATAAACTGTCTTTTCCTTCAAGAGTGATTAAGGAAACCTTAGATTTATAATATTTATCTGATAAATCAAGCATTAAAACAATTAAGAAATAGATTACAAATACTTTGCAAGATAACAATTAAGAAATTTAAATTAAATGAACTTTGTTAAAATAGACTTTAATAATTAAAGAATAATAATTAATTTTAATATTTTAAATAAATTTTATATAATGGCTAAGACACTTAAGAAAACATCCGCTCACCAGAGAAAAATTCACCAGGATAACAAATTGTTTAATTATTATCTTGTTATTTCAGATTTTATTGATAAAAATAAGAAATATTTTTATTCAGCTTTATTAATAATTTTAGTTGTTGTTGTAGTTGCTATCTTATATGTTAAGAAAAAATCTTCTGAAAATGAAGAAGCTTCTGCTGAGTTAATGAAAGTAAGGCAGGTGTATTTAACTGGTGCGTATGATCAGGCAATATATGGCGATTCACTTGGACAATCAAGAGGGTTATTATTTATTGTTGATAATTATGGATCAACGGAAAGTGGAGAAACAGCAAAAATACTTCTTGCTAATTCCTTTATGGCTCTTAAAGATTACGATAAAGCAGAATATTATTATAAAGATTATTCCGGTAGAGTTGAATATCTTAAAGCTGCTTCACATTCCGGATTAGGTTCGGTTTATGAAGCAAAAGGGGATTATACAAATGCTGCAAAGGAATTTGAAAAAGCCTACAAAGTAAATAAAGAACAATTAAATTCAGATGAATATCTGTTTAATGCTATTAAAAATTTATATCTTGCTAAAGATTATGAAGGTACAAAAAAGCTGATAGAAGAGTTCAAGACTGAATTTCCTAAATCGAAATATTTAGGTCAACTTGAAAGATATTCACCACCAAAATAATTTAATATGAGCTTAAAAGAAAAAATTAACAACGACTTAAGAGAAGCAATGAAGGCACAGGATACTGTATTGACTGAAACATTGCGTTCAATTCGTGCCGAAATTTTAAAGATGGATAAATCCGGAATGAACAGAGAAATGACTCCAGAAGAAGAAATTCAACTTCTTAATAAACAGGTAAAAATAAGGAAAGAAGCTATTGAAATGTTTGAACAAGCAGGGCGAAATGATTTGGTTGAAAGGGAAAAAAAACAATTAGAAATTATTTTAAGATACTTACCGGAACAATTGTCCATTCAGGAAGCTGAAAAAATTATAGACAATATTATTTCAGGTTTTTCAGAAATAACCCCTAAGGATTTCGGGAAAATAATGGGGCTTGCAATGAGAGAACTTAAAGGGAAAATTGATGGAAAAATAGTTCAGGATATTGTTAAGTCTAAAATTCAACCAAACCAGAATTAAATGATAATTTTTTATACAGATACATCTTTTTAATTTGAATTACTTAGACTTTATAATAATTATTTTAATTTTAATTCCTGCACTACTTAATTTGAAAAAAGGATTATTAAAATCCATATTCTCTTTAGGTGCTATTATTGCGGGTTTGTATATTGCAACACGATTTCATCAGGGTTTAGTATTTGCTTTGAAGAAATTTTACAACGATGAAAGAGTTTTAAGTATTATCACCTTTTGTGCTATCATTATTATTATTTATCTCATTGCTTTATATTTTGCTTCTAAAATATCTAACCTGAACTTTATTACAAAATTTGTTGATAAAGTTAGTGGTTTTGGCTTCGGAGTTTTAAAGGGTCTATTAATAGTAAGTATATTACTTCTTCTTGCAAATTCAGCAAAAATATTAACCCAACAAGATAAAGATAAATCCATAACATATCCGTATGTGGTAAATGTTGCTCCCAAAGTTTATGAGACAATTAGAGTATATATAACGGGTTCAGAAAAGTCATTTATGGATTTAAATAATTTTTTCTTTCCTGATTTAAATATTAATAAATGAATGATAATCAATTAAAAAATATTTCAGATAAACTTGAGATAAATAAGATTCAGGATAAAATTAAATCTTATTGCTATTCTGATTCTGCGAAGGAATTATGTGATAATATACCTTTTTATACTGATTTAACTGATCTGAATTATGAATTGAATAAGGTTCAAGAAATGAAAGATTTGATTTTAATTGAAGGTGGAATTGATTTTACGGGTTTAAAGGACATAAGAAAGATTTTAAGTAGTATGAATGTTGAAGGTTATTATATACCAGCTGAAAAACTGTTATGGGTTCTGGATTTTTTAAAAATAGTGAAAAATGTTAAAAATAAAATATATTCAGCATATAAAGAAAATAAGGAAAAATATAATTTATTATTTAAATTAACTAATGAATTATTCTACGAAAAGTCTATTGAATATCATATAGAATCTACAGTAGATGATAATGGTTTGGTAAAAGACTCAGCATCCGTAAATTTGAAAAGAATAAGAAATGAAATAAATAAAAAATCTGAACATTTAAGGAAAACCTTAAACAGAATACTAAATCAGGTATCTGACCAAGATTTAGTAAGAGATGATATAATTTCTCTTCGTGATGGTAGATTGGTAATTCCCGTTAAGATTGAGAATAAAAGAAAGGTATCGGGAATTATACATAGCACATCTTCTTCTGGAGTTACAGTGTTTATAGAACCTAGTGAGACTATTGAAATGAATAATGAATTAACTGAATTACAATATGAAGAAAAGAGGGAAGTAGAAAGAATTTTAAGGGAGTTAACTCGTAAATTATCTGAATATCATATTAACCTTATTAACAATGAGAAAATAATATCAGAATTGGATTTCCTTTATGCGAAAGCTAAGTATGCTATAGAAATTAATGCTGTTAAACCCGAATTCTCAAATTATGAAATTAATTTAATAAACGCATATCATCCACTACTTCTTGAGCAATTAAAAATTAATAATGTTGTTCCATTAAATTTTCAGATTGATAAAAATGTTAATACAATTATTATTACTGGTCCGAACGCTGGTGGGAAAACAGTTGCTTTAAAGACAGTAGGAATTCTTCAGCTTATGTTACAAAAAGCTATTTTTGTGCCTTGTGAAGCTCATAGTAAATTTAAAATTTTTAATAAAATTTTTATTAGTATAGGTGATGAACAGTCAATAGAACATAATCTTAGTTCTTTCAGTTCGCATTTAATTCATATAAAGGAAATTTTAGAGGAAGCAGACCAAAATACTCTTGTGCTCATTGATGAGATTTGTGCTGGTACTGATCCAAAATCTGGAAGTGCATTAGCTGAATCTATAATTGAATATTTATCTCAAAAGAACACTCTTACTATTGTTACAACACATATTGGGGAATTGAAAGTGTTAGCGCAGAAAAATCAAAGAATTAAAAATTCTTCACTTGAATTTGATGTATCAACTATATCACCGAATTATCATTTTGTAATGGGTGTCCCTGGTCATAGTTTTACATTTGAAATAGCAAAAAAATACGAAATCCCAGATGAAATTATATCAAAGGCTAAAAGTTCGATTGGAAGTCAACAGATAAAACTTGATGATATTATTCTTGAACTCGAAAGGGAGAAACAATTATATAATAAATTAAGAACAAAATATGATATTAATAATACCAAGGTAGAAGGTTTGATAAAACTTTATGAAAATAAAATAAGTGAATTAAAGAAAAGGGAAAAAGAGGAATTAAAAAAAGCACAAGAAAAAGCAAATGAATTAATAAATAATGCAAATAAACTTATAGAAAATACAATAAAAGAGATAAAAGAATCAGAAAAATTAAATGTTAAAAAAATAAAAACTGAGTTTTCAGAAGAGGTAAAAAAAATTCTTAATCAAGTACCTGATATCATTACTGAGGAAAATAAAAGTGATGAAGTTTTTGATATAAACGATAAAGTAATTATTAAAAATACTAACTCAAAAGGTGTGATTACAGAAATTGAAAAAGAATATGCTAAAGTTGATATAAATGGTTTAATATTGAAAGTAAAACTATCCGAGTTAGAAAAGATAAAGGATGAGTCACCCATAAAAAGCAGACCTTCAGTAAGTACTACTGATTATAGCTTCTTGAGTAATGTAAATATGGAGCTTGATATAAGAGGTATGTATTCTTATGAAGTTGAAAATAAAATTGAAGAGTTTTTAAATGACGCAATAATCCATAATCTACCGGAAGTACGTATCATTCACGGGAAAGGTACAGGGAAATTAAGAAATAAAGTTCACGAAATATTAAGAAAATCTAAGAATGTGAAATCGTTTAGATTTGGAAACTGGAATGAAGGTGATTCAGGTATAACTATTATAGAACTGCAATGAATACAAACAGAATAATTATATTAGGTGCAGGATTAGGCGGTTTATCCAGTGCTATTCTATTATCTAAACTAAATTTTGATGTAGAGGTATTTGAGAAAAATTTACAAACAGGGGGAAAAATTAATGAATTTAAAAAAGATGGGTTCAGATTTGATACAGGAGCAACTTTATTAACAATGCCTTTTATAATCGAGAAATTTTTTAAGTGTATTGATTATAATATTAATGAATACATACAATTAATTCCTATCCCAGTTATATGTAAGTATTTATGGTTAGATGGTACAAATTTTACAATTTTTAATAATAAAAAATTACTTGGATATGAAATAGTAAGTAAATTTGGTGAGAAAGAATATAAAAATTTCCTGAGATTATATAAATATTCAGAAAAATTATTTAAAACTGTTTTTGAAAAGTTTTTATCAACTGAATTTAAGTTGATAAATTATTTTACACCAACAATTTTAAGGAATTTTAAAAGAGTCTTTACGAATGAATACTATCACTCTTTCATAACAAAATATTTGAGGGAACCCAAATTAATTCAAGTATTAGATAGATTTACCTTATACAGCGGTTCTTCTCCGTTTTTAACTCCAAAGTTTTATATTATTTTACCTTATATGTTTTTAAACTTTGGAGGATGGTTTATTAAAGGTGGAATATACCGATTGATTGAATTTCTTAATAATGAATGCAATAAAAGGGGTATAAAAATTAATTACGGACGTGAATTTGTTCATCTTGACCATTATAAAAACAAAATAGTAAATTTATATTTTAAGAATAAGATAAGCAAAGAATCTTATAAAGTTAGTAATTTTGAGTCAGTGGTTTCAAATTTTACAAATAACGAGGAATTATTCCCTAAGTATTTATATTCAGAGACTGATTTTAATTGGTCTCTTTCTCGTTTCCTTCTCTTTCTGGGAGTAAAAGGGAAAACTGAAACATTAGAGCTTCATAATGTTTTATTTCCAAATGATGAATATAAAGAATATGATTATCTTTTTAATAAGAAAATTCCAACAAATGAGATGACTATATACATATCTATAAGTAGTAAAAATAATAATGAGGACGCTCCCGTTGGATGTGAAAATTGGGTTGTTTGGGTAAATGTACCGACACTTGAAGGAACTACAAAATGGTCCGATTTATTTTCTGAAACATTTAAAAATATTATTTTAGATCGCATTGAGAAATATGGTATAAAGATTAAGAACAGAATTTTATTTTACAAATTCTTTACCCCAGAAGATTTTCTCAATAAATATAATTCGGAATATGGCTCTATTTATGGTATAGCACCAAATTCATTAAAGTCAGTATTTTTAAGACCCGGTAATAAATCATCTCTTTATGAAAATTTATTTTTTACTGGTGGAAATGTACATCCTGGTGGTAGTATTCCTTTATGCTTTTTATCTGCTAAAATTATTACTAAATTAATTGCAAAAAAATATGGAAAGAATTTTAGTTGTTGATGATGAAATCAATATTGTGGAATCATTTAATATGGTTCTCGACAATAAAGATTTTGAAATAGATACAAGTTATGATGGCTTGGATGCTTTAAAAAAAATTCGTCAGAAAGATTACGATTTGATATTTCTCGATATAAAAATGCCTAAAATGGATGGTATAGAAGTGTTGGAAAAAATTATGGAATTTAATAAAGATTTAATTGTGATTATGATATCGGGTCATGCTACAATAGAAACAGCTGTGGAATCAACTAAAAAAGGTGCCTATGATTTTCTTCAAAAACCATTCGGTCTTGATGAACTTGATATTAAAATTAAAAATGCTCTTAAATATAAGAAATCAAAAGTTGCTTTAAAAAAATTAAAAGAGGAAGTTCTTCAATCTATTGAGATTATTGGTGTTAGTCAGCAAATTAATAAAGTCAGAGAATTAATAATAAAATATTCAAATTTAGATTTTAATGTTTTAATTACAGGTGAAAGTGGAACAGGTAAAATGCTTGTTGCGAAACAAATACACTTGAAATCATTAAGAGGTGATTTTCCTTTTATTACAATAAATTGTGCAATTCTTGATGATAAAAATGTTGATAAAGAATTATTTGGCGTTTATGAAAACAACCGATTGATTTCAAAAGGTAAATTACTTGATGCAGAAGAGGGGAGTGTTTTATTTGATGAAATAAGTAATTTATCTATTGATGTCCAATCAAAATTACTAAAAGTTATAGAAGAAAGAAAATTCAATACTTCGGGATTATCTTCAGAAATAGATTTGAAATCAAGATTTATTTTTTCTACAAATCAGGATATTGAAGCATTAATTGAGGAAAATCAATTCCGTGCGGATTTATTTCATCGGATAAATGTATTATCAATAAACATTCCTCCACTAAGAGAAAGGACAGAAGATATTCCTCCTCTTACGGAATATTTTATAAAACAGATTTCGGTTCTTTATAATATTAGAGAAAAAACTTTGACAAACAACGCTATCGAAAAATTAATGGGATTCAGGTTTCCCGGAAATGTTAGAGAACTAAAGAATTTAATTGAAAGACTTATGTTCACTGTTGAAAAAAATGTAATTGATGCTGATGATATTTCCATACCTGATACGAGACATACAAAATATTTTTCTGAGCTTCTTAATAAAAATATGACATTAAATGAGTTTCAAAATGAATCAGAAAAAATATTTTTACTTAAAATGCTTAACGATTATAAATATAATATAAAGCAAACGGCTGATGCTTTAAAGATTCAAAGAAGTCATCTGTATAAATTAATGAACAAGTACCAAATACCGCTCCCCTCTAAAAAGGTAGAAAATGATTAGTCTAAATTTTCTTTAATCAATTCAACTATGTTTTCGAAGTCTTCTTTTGATTTTACAAAATCGATGCAATCCGATTCAATAATTAAACACTTTCCTAAATTATAAGATTTTATCCATTCATCATAACTTTTATTCAAATTGTTAAGGTATTCTGTTTCTATATTTTTTTCAAAATCTCTTCCTCTGAGATGTATTTTTTTCATTAAACACTCTAAATTCGATTTGAGGTATATAAGTAAATCGGGCGGTTTCAAATATGAAACCATCTCATTGAATAGTTTTGTGTATGTATCATAATCTCTATCATCCATTCTTCCCATGTCGTGTAAGTTTTTCGCGAAGATATAAACATCTTCATATATACTTCTATCCTGAATTACTGATTTTTTCTGGTTTAAAATCTCTTTATGTATATTGAATCTGTGTGCTAAAAAGTATATTTGTAAATTAAATGACCATCTTTTCATATTTAAATAAAAATCTTGTAGGTATGGATTATCACTTACTGATTCATAATATGGTAGCCAATCGAATCTTTCCGATATTAACCTTGTAAGTGATGATTTACCCGAACCTATATTACCAGCAACAGAGACGAAATATTTTTTATTACTGTCCATTGACTATGTACTTTGAGTCTCTTGTATGTTTTCCTGAGTTGGTTTTTCTGATGTTTCTTCTACGACTTCTACTTTTCTTTTCTTTTCTTTAATTTTTGTTGCCGCTTTTCCTGTAAGTTTCCTTAGATAATAAAGTTTTGCTCTTCTAACATTACCGTGCTTTAATATTTCAATTTTTGCTATACGAGGAGAATTTAAAGGGAATATTCTTTCAACACCTATTCCGTTTGAAATTTTTCTTACTCGGAATGTTTTGCTAATGCCAGAACCTTTAATACCCATTACTATTCCTTTGAATTGCTGTAATCTTTCCTTATCTCCTTCGATTACTTTGACATATACCGAAACTGTATCTCCTGGGTAAAATTTCGGCAAGTCTGTCCTTATTTGTGATGCTGTTACTAAATCGATTTTTTTATTCATTTTATATTTACTCCTTATTCTTTTTATATTCAGAAATTAAGAATTTTTTCTTATTTAATTCAAGATACCTTTCAAGTTTTTTTCTTGAAGAATTTTTACGCCATTTTTCTATTTCAGAGTGATTACCACTTAGTAAAACTTCCGGAACTTTCATATTGTCGATAATTTCTGGCCTTGTGTAATATGCACAGTCAAATATTTCTTCCGTTTGGAATGTATCTGTAATTGCAGATTCACTATCATGCAAAACACCCGGAATAAGTCTTGAAATTGAATCTATAAAAATCAATGCCGGTAAATCACCACAAGATAAAACATATTCACCAATAGAAATTTCTTTAGTTACAAATTTTTCTATCACCCGTTCATCAATACCTTTATAGTGCCCACAGAGCAATAAAAAATTATTCTTTAAAGAGAATTGATTTGCCATTCTTTGATTGAATAACTCACCTTGTGCTGTAAAATGAATTATTTCATCGTAATCTCTTTGTTGTTTAAGTATATTGATAACTTTAAAAAAAGGCTCGGCTTTGAGTATCATTCCAGCACCGCCTCCATAAGGCTCATCATCTATCTGTTTGTAATTCCCGGTTGCATAATCCCGTAAATTATGAACAAAAATTTCTATATATCCTTTCTCTTTTGCTCTTGATATTAGTCCATAATTTAATGGGCTACTGAGAATATCAGGATTCGCACTTATAATGTCAATCCTCATAAAACTAATCAATTAGACCTTCTACATTCTTTATGAAAATTTTTTTATCTTTCAACTCAATTTTATCAATAAATTGTTCTCTCATTGGAATATAATATTTCTTTTTATTTTCACAGATTACAACAAGTAAATCATCTGAGCCGTAATTTTCAATAGCATTCACACATCCAATAAATCTATCTTTTAAGTAAACCTCACAATCAATTAATTCGTAGTAATAATAATTTCCTTCTGTAAGTTTTACTCTCTTTGATTCCTCAATGCATATATATAAATCGCTTTGTATTTTTAATTCATCATCTCGAATGTTATCGATTATAATATATATATATTTACCGGATGTATTTGTATCCTTAATTATAAACTTTTTTATCTCATTATCTTCCTTAATAAATTCTTTTTTCGTATCATTAAATATATATACATATTCGATATCTTTAAATCTATCTCGAAAATCTGTTAAAGGGTAAATTTTAAATTTCCCTTTCTTTCCGGAAGCTTTTAATATTTTTCCTATGAATATATAGTCTTGTAGCAATTATTTCTTCTGTGCAGCATTTTTATCCGGAATTTCTAATGAACACTTTTTACCTGACTTAGCGCCTACTGCTGTAAGTAGTGTTCTCATTGCTGTTGCTGTCTTTCCAGATTTACCTATTACTTTTCCAGTTTCAGAATCATTAACATAAAGTTTGTAGATTAATCTATCGTTCTCGACTACTTCTTCGACTTTTACATCCTCTGGTTTATCAACGAGATTCTTAGCAATAAATTCTATGAATTCCCGCATTGGTTGACCTCCTGTTGGGTATTTAGTTAAACAATATTAGTTAAGTTTGTTTTTCTTCTTTAGGTGTTGATTTTTCTGTACTTTTCTTCTCTTTCCTTTTCTTTTCAGATAATTTTTTCTTTTTCTCTCTTATTTTCTTCTCTCTGTATTCCTTAGCCAATTTGAATTTTTGTAAAGCTTCTTCTATTTCTTCTGGTGTTTTACCTTTTTTCTCAAGGTAAATTTTGTATTTAATTCCTTCATTTTTAAGTAATGAATTCACTGTTTCTGTAGGAATTGCTCCGTTATTCAACCAGTATTTTAATCTTTCAATTTTTATTTTAAATCTCATTGGATCAAAATTAGGATCGTAATATCCTAATTCTTCAATTGCTCTACCATCTCGTGGTGAACGGGAATCTGCTACCACGATTTTATATACTGGTTTCTTTTTTTTACCGGTCCTTTTTAATCTGATTTTAACCAATTTATATCTCCTTAATTTTAATTTCAGTAGTTTAAAATATCTTTTGGTAAATTGATCCCTTTTATCAGTCCTCGAATTTTACCTTTAGTAAAACCTTTCATAACCTTTTTTATTCCCTCGTATTGTTTTATTAAATTGTTAACATCTTGAATTTTTGTTCCGCTACCGTTTGCAATTCTTCTTCTTCTTGAACCATTTAATATTGAAGGATTTTCTCTTTCTTTTTCCGTCATTGATAAAATAATCGCTTCAAATTTATTGAATATCTTATCATCGAATTTAGCTTCTGAAAATTTGCTTCCTAAACCTGGAATCATAGAAATTATACTTGATAAAGGTCCCATTTTTTTTATTTGCCTCAATTGAAGCAAATAATCATTAAAATCAAATGTATTTTTTCTGTACTTTTCTTCTAATTTTGCTGCTTGTTCTATATCAAATGTTTGTTGAGCTTTTTCAACAAAACTGACTATATCTCCCATCCCAAGAATCCTTGAAGCCATTCTTTCTGGATGAAACAATTCAATAGCGTCCAGTTTTTCTCCGACACTTACGAATTTTATTGGCTTATTTACTACTGAACGGATTGAAAGAGCAGCCCCACCTTTAGTGTCACCGTCGAGTTTTGTGAGAACAACTCCGGTAAATTCGAGTCTTTCATTGAAAATTTTTGCAGTGTTGACAGCATCCTGACCCGTCATAGAATCTACTACAAAAAGTATTTCTGACGGATTCAGGTTTACTTTGAGCTCTGCAACTTCTGACATCATCTTTTCATCAATTGATAATCTTCCAGCCGTATCTATTATTAAAATATCCCTTGCATTTAACTTACAATATTGTACTGCATCTTTTGCAATATTAATTACATCTTTATTGTGTTCATCTGAATATACAGGAATAGAACATTGAGACCCCAATATTTTTAATTGTTCGATTGCTGCTGGTCTATAAATATCACAAGCAACAAGGGCAGGGCTATACCCTTTATTTTTTAGATATTTTGCTAATTTGGCTGAAAATGTTGTTTTACCAGAACCTTGTAGCCCTACTACAAGTATTATTGAGGGAATAACATTAGAAACTATGATATCAGATTTTTCTGAACCTAAGAGTTTGACTAGCTCATCATTAATAATTTTGATAATTAATTGACCGGGGGTTATACTATTGATAACATTTTGTCCAAGTGACTTCTTTTTAACTTCTGTAATAAAATTATTAACTACTTTATAATTGACATCTGCATCAAAAAAAATTCTTCTGATTTCTCGGAGGGGTTCTTCAATATTTTTTTCATTGATTTTACCTTGTCCTCGAATAACTCTCAGAACATTTTCAAGCTTATTTGTCAATTCTTCAAACATCAGAAAAATCTATAAATTAAAAGTATTTAATTTACTAATCACTTAAGTTTTTTTCAAGGTAATTGTAAAATAGTTAAATACTTTAATCCTATATGAAAAAATTATATCTTGACAATTATTTTATTATAATTTAATTTTAATCTACAAAAATAAATTTATATAAAATTAATTATTAAAAGAAAGGAACATTTATGAGAAACAAATTATTCTTCTTGATTATTTTTTGTGTATTGTTTGCATTTTTATTTACACCTGTTACTTCTTTCGCACAACAAGATACTTATGAAGTTGTAAAGGGTGATTGTTTGTGGAAGATTTCAAAAAAAGAGTTGAAAGACGGTAAATTATGGCCAGAGATTTGGGCCCTTAATAAAGATGGTGTGGTTAATAAGGATAAGTTTGACAAAGAGAAACATAAAACCATTAAAAACCCGAATCTAATTTATCCTACACAAATTCTTAGAATTCCAAAAACTTTAAAGTTATCTCAAGCTGAATTGAAGGATGCATACAAAGAAGCAAAGAAATATTGGAGAAAAATGCATCCATGGAAACCTAAGAAAGAAGAAACGACTGAAAAGCCAAAAGATGAACCAGTAAAGAAAGAAGAAAAGAAAAATTAGTTCATTAGTTTTTTTATTTTTAATGCCATTTCCCATAGTTATATTGGAAATGGCATTTTTATTAAATATTAGCTTATGTTAATTTGTGGAATAGATGAAGCAGGTAGGGGACCTTTAGCTGGTCCGGTAGTAGCAGCGGCAGTTGTTTTTAAAAGTAATAAAATTATCACGGGAGTCAGGGATTCAAAAAAAATTAAGAGAAAAACCAGAGAAATTCTTTATAAAGAAATAGTACAATCATCAGTAGAATACAAAATATCTGTAATTGATAATCACATAATAGACAAGATAAACATTTTAAAAGCTACTATGTTAGCAATGGAAAATTGCCTACTGAATTTATCAAATAAACCTTCAAAAATATTTGTTGATGGTAATTATTTCAAATTTGAAAATGACAGACATCTGAATTATAATTTTGAGAAAGTTATTAAGGGTGATGAGAAAATTTTTGTGATTTCTGCCGCTTCAATAATAGCAAAAGTTGAAAGAGATAGAATAATGCGCGAACTAAATAAATTATATCCTCATTATAATTTTGAGAATAATAATGGTTACCCCACACGGGAACACATAAATCAAATAAAGAAGTATGGGCTAACCCCCATTCATAGAATTTCATTTTGCAAAAAATATTTATAAATGTTACTTACAAAATCAAATATTGGAAAAAAAGGGGAAAAAATCGCAAAGAAATTTCTAAAGCGGAAAAAGTTGAAGTTTATAACAAGCAATTTTATCTACAAGAAGAAAGAAATTGATCTGATTTTTGAGGATATAAAGAACAAAATCTTGATTTTTGTAGAAGTTAAAACACGCTTAGATGATTCTTTTGCTTTACCTGAAGATAATATTACATTAAATAAAATAAAAAAATATCTTTTTGCAATAAATGGGTTTCTGCTTAAAAATCCTAAATATTCTGATTATGAAATTCGCATAGATTCTGTTGGAATTGTAATTAAGGAGGGAAAAACTTTTATTAATCATATAGAAGGAATTAACCAAACTTATTAAAAGTATCTCACCATTATTTCATCAGCTAAAAAGAATCCTTCTTTTGTTAATTTAAACTTATTTTTAAAAAGTTTTGCAAATCCGTTTTTAGTCAATAATTCAATTGATTTTCTGTATTTTTCTTTAAAATTAATGCCGGTGTAATATTTTATCTTTTGCACATCTACCCCGGAACTTCTTAAACCAAGATATATTAATTCAGTCTCTATATGTGATTTTGATAATTTGTATTCATTTTCAATAGGTAATCTGTTATTATTTAAAAGAATATTATACTTAATAATGTTTCTATAGTTATTCCACCTCACTAAATTCATCATAGAATGTGATGATGGACCTAATCCTAAATAGTTTTGAAAATTCCAGTATTTTAAATTATGTTTTGATTCATAACCTTTTTTAGCGAAATTTGATATTTCATAATGAATATAATTATTTGATTCAAGTATTTCTTTTATGAAATTATACTGTTCATATTCTTCATCGCTATCTAATGGTTTTACTTTCTTTTGTTCTATTTTTAAAAATAATGGGGTCTCCTCTTCATAGATCAATGAATAACTTGATATATGAGGGATATTTAATTTTATTAAGTATTTCAATGTATTTGAAATATCTTTCAGGTTCATCCCTGGTATTGAGTGAATTATATCAACATTTACATTAATGATATATTTCAAAACTTTTTCAAGTGCAAATTTTATTTTTTCAATATTATTAAATCTGTTTAAAAAATTCAGATGTCTTTTTTGTAAGCTTTGCATTCCAAAACTGATTCTATTAATACCCAGTTTTTTCAGGTTATTAATTAAATCTTTCTTTTCATTTATATCTTCGGGATTTACTTCAAAAGTTATTTCTGTATTTGAATCAATTTTGAAGTTATTATATAGGCAATTTAAAATTTCCTCAATTACTTTTATTTCTAATAATGAAGGGGTCCCGCCTCCAAAATAAATTGTATCAAATAAAAAAGTATTATATAATTCGCTGTAAATCTTTATTTCTTTTTTAATGCTATCTAAAAATTTATATACAATATTAAGATTTGTAACTGAATAGAAATCGCAATATCCGCATTTCTTTCTGCAAAATGGAATATGTATATATATACCGGCTTTATAACTATCTTTGTTATTCTTTAACGTCATAACATTTAAATTTCAATATATATATCACAAATATATAATACAAGTTATTGATATTAAATTAATAATTTTAAATTGATTATACATTTATTTTGAAATATTTAATAACATTTGCTGTTAAAATTCTAATGTCCTTTGAATTTGTTTCTATAAATTAATTCAGTTTTAAAAGCTAACTGTAATTTTGTAAAATACAATATATTATTTTAAAAAATGTTTATTTTAAATTAAAATTTCCTTCAGTTTAAGAAACTTTCCTGTTTATATTGAATTATTAAAATAAATATGATATTTTTTTTTTAAAAAAAACATTATGGCTAAATATAAAATTGCTTGGTTACCCGGAGATGGGGTTGGTGTAGAAGTATTAGAAGCTGCCCGAATTATTCTTGATAAGATTAATCTTGATGCCGAATATATTCACGGTGATATTGGTTGGAATTATTGGTGTACAGAAGGGGATGCTTTACCTGAAAGAACTATTAATTTACTAAATAATGTAGATGCTGCATTGTTCGGAGCAATTACTTCAAAACCAGTGAAAGCTGCAGCAGCAGAGTTAATACCTGAACTTCAAAATAAAGGGCTGACTTACAGGTCACCCATAGTCAGAATGAGACAACTTTTTGATTTGTATATCTGTCTCAGACCTTGCAAAGCGTACAAAGGAAATCCCCTGAATTATAAGGAAGGTATTGACATTGTAGTTTTCAGAGAAAATACCGAAGATTTATATTCCGGTGTGGAATTTAATCCTGTCCCAGAAAAATTAGCGAAAACTTTATCAGATTTATCAAAACCTTTTTCATCTTTTAAAGATGTTCCTTTAAATGATTATGCAATTTCCTGTAAGATTAATACAAAAAAGGGTTCAGAAAGAATTATCAGAGCTGCTTTCGATTTTGCAAAAAAATTTAATAGAAAAAAAGTAACTGTTGTTCATAAAGCAAATGTAGTACGGGCAACTGATGGGCTTTTCCTTGAAACAGCAAAGGAAGTTGCAAAAGATTTTCCTGATATACACTTGGATGATGCTAATATTGATGCTATGACTATGTGGCTATTGAAGAATCCATTTAATTATGATGTTCTGGTTGCTCCGAATTTGTATGGTGATATTATATCAGATTTATGTGCTCAAATGGTAGGAGGGCTTGGCTTTGGTTGTTCAGGAAATATCGGCGAGAAACTTGCAGTATTTGAACCAACTCATGGTTCTGCACCGAAATATGCAGGTATGTATAAAGTTAATCCTATTGCTACTATCCTTTCTACGAAGATGATGTTAGATTGGTTAGGTGAAAATGAAAAAGCAGTAATTATAGAAAATGCTGTTGCTAAAGTTATTGCAGAAGGAAAAGTGAGGACTTATGATATGGGTGGCAATAGTTCTACTATCGAAATGGCTGAGGAGATAGCTTCAAAAATATAAATTTTATTTCTCTTTATAGATATTTCATTTTCTATTAATATTAATGAGCAATTATGAATTCTATTATCATTCACGAAGTTGGACCAAGAGATGGATTGCAAGTTGAGAAAGAAATTGTTCCAACTCAAACAAAAATAGAATGGATTAAAGAACTAATTTCTTCGGGAATTGATATTATACAGGTTGGTTCTTTTGTTAATCCTAAGAGAGTTCCTCAAATGGCAGATACTGACGAAATTTTTAGGTTCTTCAATCTGCCTGAAAACAAAAATGACAAAGTCATACTATCAGGTCTTGTCTTAAATGATAAAGGATTTGAACGAGGAATGGAATGTGGAGTTGATATGTTCTGTATGGGTGTTTCAGCAAGCAACACGCATAGTAAGAATAATACCGGAATGTCCACAGAAGAGGCTCTTGAAAAGATAATAAATATTGCTAAATCAGCTTTATCAAATAATAAAAAAGTTCAAGTTTCTGTTCAATCTGCTTTCGGTTGTGGTTATGAAGGGAAAATTCCGGAAGAAAAAGTTATGAATATAGTAAAAAAATATCTCGATGCTGAAATAAGAAATATTAGTTTAGCAGATACAGCTGGTCATGCAATCCCTAACCAGGTTGAGAATTTATTCGGAAAAATAAAAGAACTTGATAAAGATATTAATCTTGCTTGCCACTTCCATAATACTTATGGCTTTGGGATTGCAAATGTCTATGCTGCATTCAAGGTTGGAGTTGTTTCTTTTGAATCATCATTTGCTGGTCTTGGTGGTTGTCCCTTTACCGCTATAGCAAGTGGTAATGTTGCGACTGAGGATTTAATCCATATGTTTAACAAAATGGGACTCAGGAAAGATATCGATTTAGATAAAGTTATTGAGATTTCCAAAAAGGCTTCAGAATTTTTTAAAAGAGAATTACCAGGTGTTATTTATAAAACTGGTCCAATACCAGAAATTATTCAACAAAATTAAATTAATTAAATATGAAAAAAGCATTAGAAGGAATAAGAGTATTAGATTTAACTAATGTTTTAGCTGGTCCTTTTGCCACGCTTCATCTTGCACTTAGTGGTGCAGAAGTTATAAAAATCGAAACCCCTGGTTCAGGTGATTTAGCAAGAAAACTTGGTAATGTTCCTGAGTTAAATAAAAAATTAATGGGAACAAGTTTTCTTGCTCAAAATTCAAATAAAAAATCACTAACACTGAATCTTAAGGAAGATATTGGAAAAGAAATATTCAAAAAGTTGACTTCAACTGCTGATGTTATTGTTGAGAATTTTAGACCTGGTGTAATGGAAAGGTTAGGGCTCTCATATAAAGTTTTATCAGAAATAAATCCAAGAATTATTTACTGTGCAATCTCTGGTTTTGGACAAACTGGTCCTGATGCTTTTAAACCTGCTTATGACCAGATTATTCAAGGTTTAAGTGGTGTTATGGCAATAAATGGAGATGAAAGACTCAATCCCTTAAGATGTGGGTTTCCTGTTTGTGATACTGTAGGAGGTTTGAATGCAGCTTTTGCTACTCTTGTTGCTTTGTATTATAGAGAAAAAACCGGATTGGGACAATTTATTGATGTTGCTATGCTGGATTCTATTATGCCTTTAATGGGTTGGGTTGCAGCTAATCTGTTGATTGGTGGTCAGCAACCTGTTTTAATGGGGAACGATAATTTTACAGCGGCTCCATCAGGGACTTTTGTAACTAAAGACGGATATATTAATATTGCAGCGAATAAACAAGAACAGTGGGAAGATTTATGCGATGTTCTTGGTGTTCCTGAATTAAAAGAAGATGAAAGATTTAAAGAACGGGATACAAGAAAAGCAAACAGAAAATTATTGACTCCTTTATTAGAAGAAAAACTAAAAACTAACAATACAGCATATTGGGTTGAGAAATTAAATGAAAAGGGAATTCCAAGCGGAGAGATTTTAAGTCTTGAAGATGCACTAAATCAACCTCAAATAAAACACAGGAATACAATTAAGACAATTGAAACTCCTTCTGTCGGTGAAATTAAAGTTTTTAATCTAACCGCTAAGTTTGATAAAACTTCCGGAGAAATCGATTCTCCTCCGCCTTTACTCTCTCAACATACTGAAGAAATACTTAAAGAACTCGGATATTCTGAGTCTGATATAAAGGAATTCAAAGAAAAAAATATTATTTAAATTTAATAGGAGAAATTATTATGGGAATGACTATAGTTGAAAAAATTCTCGCTAAAGCTTCAGGTAATAATATTGTAAAAAGCGGTGATGTAGTTGAGCCGTTGGTGGATTTAGCTATGTCTCATGAAAACGCAGCATTGGTAATAAACCAATTTTATGATATTTTCAAAGATACAGGAATTGAACCGAAAGTATGGGACCCGGAAAAAATCGCAATCATATTTGACCATCGTGTTCCAGCTGAAAGTTCAAAAACTGCTACCAATCAAAAGAAAATACGTGAATTTGTATATAAAAATAACATAAGAAAATTTCACGATATAAGGGCAGATGAAGGTGGTATTTGTCATCAGATTCTTGCTGAATATGGTTATGTTAGGCCGGGTTATGTGGTTGTTGGTACTGACAGCCATACCACGAGTCACGGCGCTTTTGGTTCCTTTGCGTTTGGAATAGGTGCTACTGAAATGGCAAGTGTATGGACATTAGGTAGAGTTTTAAATGTTGAAGTCCCGGAAACTATTAAGATTATTATCAATGGGAAATTAGATAATTATATCTCCCCGAAAGATATAATTTTATATATTATTGGAAAGATTTCTGCACAAGGTGCAAATTTTAAAGTCCTTGAATTTCACGGTAGTACAATTGAAACTATGGCTATTTCTGGTAGGTTAGTTTTATGTAATATGTCAGTTGAAGCTGGGGCTACTTCCGGAATTGTCCCAGCTGATAATGAAACTGTTAAATATTTGAGGGAAATTGCCGGAGTCAATGAAGAAGTAGTTTTTATCAAACCAGATGATGATGCAAAGTATATTAACACGATAGTTATTGAAACAGATAATCTCGAACCGCAGATTGCTTGTCCGCATACAGTTGACAATGTTAAACCTATTAGTGAAGTTACAGGTATAAAAATTAATCAAATAGTTATTGGATCCTGCACTAATGGCAGATTAGATGATATAGAAATTGCTGCAAAAATACTGAAAGGAAATAAAATTGCGCGTGGTGTAAGAATGCTTGTTTTTCCTGCAAGCTGGAGGATTTATAAAGATGCTATGAAATTGGGTTACTTAGAAATTCTTTCTGATGCCGGGGCAGTGATAATGAATCCGGGTTGTGGTTGCTGTCTTGGAGTTCATCAGGGTGCATTGGGTGATGGTGAAATTGCTTTATCAACAACTAATAGAAATTTCAAAGGTAGAATGGGTAATCCAAATGCTGAAGTATATCTTTGCTCTCCTGCTATTGCTGCTTTCAGCTCAATTAAGGGAGAAATTTCAAAACCATTTTAGAAAGGAGTTTTATTATGGCTAAAGTAATTTATATACTTGGGAATGATATTTCAACCGATATAATCTATCCGGGTAGATATATGGCAACTGTTTTACCAACAGAAACTCCGCAATATGCATTTGCAGACATTCCTGATTTAAATAAGTTATTAAAAGAAAAATCATCTTCTGAAAATTTTGCAATCGTAGCGGGTGATAATTTTGGATGTGGGTCATCAAGAGAACAGGCTGCCTCATGCTTAAAAGGTCATAATCTTATTGTTATAGCGAAAAACTTTGCAAGAATATTTCTACAAAATGCTATAAATCTTGGGTTGAATGTCATTACTTGTCCGGAAATTGAGGTTAATGTAAATGATGAAATAGAAATTAAGGATACTCAAATTCTTAATTTAACAACAGGGAAAAGTTTCCCGATAATTCCTTTTCCTAAAACAAGACAAGCAATTATCGATGCTGGTGGCTTAATTCCTTATACCAGAAAGAGAATGCTGGAAGAGAGAAGAAAATAATTTTAGCTTCATATTATATTCCAATTATCCACTTTTCTAATTACTTCCTGATATCCAGTTAATTGATGAATTATTCAATTAATTTATCATAAATTTTTTATTATTTTATATATGAATATTTATTTTTCTTAATTGGTAAAGAGGCTTAAATTATATATTTCGAATATTTCCTATTATATCAAAAAACTTTATCTAAAAGTTATTGATGATATCTTATGGACTTTATCTGCTGGTATTGCCTTTAATTTTATTTTAAGTTTAATACCCTTTTTTCTTTTACTGTTGACAGTGGTTGGAATTATTCTTGATAAATATGAGGTAGTTTCTTTGATAAATACGCATATTAATGATTATATATTACTACCGGAAGGAACTAAAGAAAAATTTTTAAATGCTGTTATCGCTCGTGTGAATGAATTAACTTCTAATACTTTCATTACAGGGATTATTGGTGTTGCAGGGTTTATGTGGACTACAAGCAGTTTATTCTCTTCAATGAGGGATGTTTTACATAAAATTTATTGTGTTAAAGATAATAAAAGTTTTATATATACGAAATTAAAAGATTTAATTTTTGTTATTATATCTGTGATTATGTTGCTTTTGTCTTTCAGTATAACATCCATTGTACAGATATTTACTTATTATAAGATTTCTTTATTTGATTATGATTTTGATTTAAGTTCTTTTGATAGTATAATTAGTCTTTTGATTGGATTTATAATTACTTATATTATGTTTTTAATTTTATACGGAAATATTCCTCATTTTAAAATTCCCTGGAAAGCATTGAGATTTATGTCTTTTTGGGCTGCTTTTTTCTTTGATATATTTAAATATTTATTTACATTCTATATTTTAAAAATCTCCAATTACACTATGATTTATGGTGCTTTTACTGCTTTTGTATTAACATTTTTATGGATATATTTTATTTGTGTTATATATACTTTTTCTGCTGCTTTAGGTGAAATTTATTTAAAGAAAAATAGCATTAAAATTATTTTAAGATAAAGTATGGAACAAAGAAAACTTTACAAGACAATTGAGAGTATTATTCGGGAAGCACCTAACTTTGACTCTAATGAAAAATTTTTGACACATGTAATAAGTAAGATTATAGAAATGGAAAATGTTGAAATAGTAGGCGGTAGGCTTTGGAAATTAAATAAAAATAAAGATGCATATGTTCTTGTTAGTCAAATAGGAGATGTTGCTCATATTGACAAAAATTTTAAACTAAAAATAAAAGATTATCCGATATTCAGACAATTTAAACATAAAAGAGCATATCTTGCAAAAGAGACTGATGAATACCTTATAGAAAAGGGTATTTATCATTATTCAGCAACAGGGGTAGGGGAGAGATATAAAATTAAAGTTAAAGGTTCATTATTTCCGGATTATTACTACTTGTATCAATATTTGATTGCTTTAAATGGTAAGGAACAGGATGATGATTTTTTAAATACATTAAATATCATCAGTGTAACGTTAAGTTCTGTTCTTAGAGCGAAGAAACTTGAGACAAAAGCGAAGGAAGAATTTGAAGAACTTGAAAAGGCAAGCGAAATACAAAAAAGTATTTTACCTGAACACGAACTTAAATTCGGTAATTATGAGATTTTCGGAATATCAATCCCAGACAAAATTGTTGGGGGCGATTTCTTTGATTATCTTATTATCGATGAGGATTATAAAATTTCTGTTGTTATCGCTGATGCTGCATCTAAGGGCATATCCGCTGCTGCACAAGCCTTGTATGTCTCCGGAGCTTTGAAAATGGGTGTGTTCTATGATGTATCAATTACATCTCTTATTAAAAGGATAAATGATTTAGTGTACAACACATTTCCAAATGAAAGATTTGTCACTTTATTTTATTGTGAGTTGTATAAAGATAGGAAAGGTCTTTGCCTATATGCAAATGCGGGTCATAATTCTCCGCTTCATTTAAATTATAAACTTAATAAGATTGAGCCTCTATTGCCAACAGGACCTGTTCTTGGACCTTCTTCAAACCAAAACTATAGAACTGATAGTATTAATCTTGAAGAAAAAGATATCCTACTTTTATATACAGATGGAATTACTGAAGCTGCAAATGAGAATTTTGAATTTTATACCGAAGAAAGACTTAAAAGTCAGTTAGAAAAATACAAAGATTTAAGTGCAAAAGAAATTTGTGAATTAATCGTTGAAGATGTTCAGAAGTTCAATGCTGGCGGAAAGTATTGTGATGATAAAACTTTAGTTGTTATTAAAAGAATAAACTAAAATAAAAAACAAAGGAGTTGTTATATGGCGATAAAAATTACATCTGATTGTATTAATTGTGGTGCTTGTTTGCCAGAATGTCCCAATAATGCTATCTATGAAGGTGGTGCAGAGTGGTCTCTTGGTGGAATTAATTACGGAACAAGCAATCTTGCTCCATCCGGTGCTACTGGTTTCTTTTCCGAGGATTTTTATTATGTTGTGCCTGATAAATGTACAGAATGTATTGGATTTTATGATAAACCACAATGCGCTGAAGTTTGCCCGGTTGATTGCTGTATCCAGGACCCTGATCACGAAGAGGATAAGGAAACTTTGCTAAAAAAGAAAGAGCATTTAGACAATATTGGAAGGTAAATAATTTTTTTAAAGAGAATTTTACGGTTTATCACACCAGTTTATACTCGTGTTAGTGTGGGGGATTATTATAAATACTTTTATTGAAAGTATTTTTCTTCTTCTTTACTTATTTTATTAATATTATCTTCTTCTACGATTTGCTCTTTAACTTTTTTGTGAAAAACTTTTTTGTATCCCAAAATAATCATCAGAAAGCCAATAGTGACATACATATCTGCTAAATTAAATATTGGCCATGATGTAAATTTGCGTCCTAATATTGTTATATCAGGAATATTAATTTGTAAAAAATCAACTACCTTTCCTTGAAATATTGGAGCATAATCATAGATTATACCATAGAATGTCCTGTCAATTAAATTGCCCAGAGCCCCCGCAAGTATGAATGAAAGTGAAAGTCTTAAATAATGACTTTCTTTTCTGTTTAGATATATGAAATATATAATTAATATTGAAGCAACGATTGTAAAAAGAGACCTTCCCAATCGTCCTCCAAATTCCATTCCGAAAGCCATCCCCGGATTTTCAATAAATGTTATTAAAAATAAATTATCAATTATTGGGATACTTGTACCATACCCCATACCGGTAAAATTTAAACTTAATCCCAAAATATTTAGATTAATTCCTTTTACCAGAAATTTTGTTATTTGGTCCCCAAAAACTAAAATCAATGTTATATATAATATTCGCAATTTATATATTAACCTCTTAATTTTTTACATTCAATACAATGCTGGGTTATAGGTACCAACTCCAATCTTTCCTTTGGAATTAAGGGACAGGTATCGCATAAGTTTTTTGGTTCTTCCATGCAATCTATACAAACTCCATATATACCTTGATCAATTCTTGTTAGTGCTTCTTGTATGTAACCTAAATATTTTTCATCGCGTTGGACGAATAAATAGTTCTTTTCTCTTTCCATTTCATCCGTACCTTGTTCCGCCATATGTGATGCATAAGTTGAATTATCTCCGACATATTCTCCTGATTCTATATCAACAAGTGATCTCATATTTGCTTTTGCATTTTCTAAAATTTTTTCTCTTTCTTCTAATAGTATCTTTCTGAAATGCTCAAGTTCTTTTGCAGTATATCTTGTTTTTTTGTTCTTGGGTTTGACTTTAGTAGTTTTAGAAGTCTTCTTAATTATTCTCTTTGCTTTCGGCTTCTGGCTACTTTTCTTTTTTATAGGTTTTTTTGATTTCGATAATTTAATTTGTCTAATCTTTTTTACATTCTTCAAAGATTTCTTCTTTTGCGTCAGTTTCTTTGTCTTTTTTATCTTACCGGTTTTCTTTTTGCCTTTGGGTTTTAACTTTTTTTTAGCTTTCATTTTATCTCCTTTCAGCTTTCTAATTTTTCAATTTTAAAGAAGCAGGTTATATCATTAACATCTGTTTCATAATATTCATCGCTGTTTTCATCAGTCATTATTATATTTTCACAATACACTTCATTTTTAATTTTTTCTAAATAATTATTTATTGCATTTTTTATTTCTTCTGATGTATTTAAATATATATTTATTTTATCATTAACATTATAGTTGTTCATTTTTCTGTAGTTTTGCACCCGATTAATAAATTCCCTGACATGTCCTTCTTCTATCAGTTCTTTTGTGAGTCTGGTATCTAATGCAACTGTAAGATTCTTTTCTCGTTCCACTACCCATCCTTCTATATTCTCTGTAATGATTTCTATGTCTTCATTTGTTATTGTGAAGCCATTTTTCTCGATTTTCCCTTCGATTTCTATTTTAGTTATTTCTTCCGAGGTTAACTCATTAATTATTTTTTGCAATTCTTTAACTTGTTTTCCATACTTAGGACCAATCACTTTGAATAAAGGTTTTGCTTTCTTTGTAATTATATCAGAATTACCTTCGATTATATTTAATTCTTTTACATTTACTTCTTCAAGAATGATATCTTTTACTTTTAATAGTGTCTCTTTCTCTTGCTGAGATAAAACAGGTATTAGAATCTGTTGTAATGGTTGACGAACTTTTAAATTATTTCTTACTCTTATTGCTCTTACAATATACACAACCAATTGTGCTAATCGCATTTCTTCCTCAGCGGTTTTATCAATAATTTCTTCATTAACCGGAGTGAACTCTTCCAGGTGAATTGAAGTGGTTTTCTTTGTTAATTTAGAGTATATTATTTCAGGAAGAAATGGAATTATGGGCGCAAGCATTAGCATCAGTTCAATTAATACTTCATATAATGTTTGATAACAAGAAATTTTATCTTTTTCATTTTCAGGAGTTCTGAATCTTTTTCTATTTCTTCTTATATACCAGTTTGATAATTCATCTATTGTAAAATCAAATAAAATTCGTGATGCACTTGTTATATCATAAGAATCTAATGATTCAAAATATTCTTTCTTAACAGAATTAATTCTCGACAATAACCACTTATCAATTGGCTTTCTCTCATCATAATTTAACTTATTATTTTCATCATATTCAAAACCAGCGAGATTGGAATAGATTACAAAAAACTTAAATGTATTTATTAATGTATCAAACAGTTTATTTCTTATATCAACTAAATCTTCATCATTAAATGGTTTTGATTTCCATACAGGGGAAGAATAAACAAGATACCATCTTAATAAATCAGCCCCAAATGTTTCCAGTACTTCAAGCGGATCAACAACATTTCCAATTGATTTACTCATCTTCTTCCTCTCTTTATCAAGAATCAAACCATTTACTATAAGATTTTTATATGCGGGTTTGTTAAATAAAAATGTACCTATTGCATGTAGCGAATAAAACCAACCCCTTGTCTGGTCTAATCCTTCTGCAATAAAATCCGCAGGATAATTTTTCTCGAATTTTTCCTTATTTTCAAACGGATAGTGAAATTGTGCAAATGGCATAGAGCCACTATCAAACCAACAGTCAATTACTTCAGGAACGCGAGTCATAACATTTTTACCATCTTTAGACATAATTTTAATATCGTCTATATATGGTTTATGTAAGTCTATCTTATCAGGAAATACATCTTTAAAATTAATTGCTCTTTGTTTCAATTCTTCTATACTTCCGATAATTTCATATATCTCTTTCCCATTATCATCTGTATAATACCAGATTGGTAGGGGAGTTCCCCAGAATCGGTTTCTCGATAATGCCCAGTCTTTATTTTCCTCAAGCCAATTTCCAAATCTTCCTTCTCCTATATCAGGTGGATTCCAGTTAATTTCTTTATTTAATGATATCATTCTATCCTTATACTCTGTGGTTTTTATAAACCATGAATCAGTCGCATAATATATCAAAGGAGTTTTATGACGCCAGCAGAAAGGATATTGGTGTTCATAAATTTCTTTTTTATATAATCTACCATTTTCTTTTAAATTATCTATTAGTAGTGGATCAGCATTCTTAAAATTCATCCCTGCATATTTATCAACCTCCTGAATTACATTACCGTCTTTACCAACAGCCATTAGTATTGGTAAGCAATATTTCAAACCGATATTGTAATCATCTTCACCATAAGCGGGGGCTATATGAACAATTCCGGTACCATCTTCCATAGTAACAAAATCTCCTGTCGTTACATAATATGCTTCTTTATCAGGTTTCAGAAACTTAAACAAAGGTTCATACTTTACCTTTTCTAAATCTTTTCCATAAAACTCTTTTTGGATTTCATATTTTTCCTTTACAACAACCAATCTATCCTTTGCGAGAATGAATTTATTCCCGTTTTCTAATTTAATTAAAACATAGACAGATTCAGGATTTACGGCGAGTGCAACATTCGAGAGTAAAGTCCAGGGGGTAGTTGTCCAGACAAGAAAGTCAGTATCTTTAAGTTCATCATTTAAAATTGAAAATTTTATATATATTGATGGGTCCTTAACTTCTTTATAGCCTAAGGCAACTTCGTGAGATGAAAGCGGAGATTCACATTTTGGACAGAAAGGTTGTATCTTAAATCCCTTATACATTATACCAGCATCAAAAAATTGCTTTAATGCCCACCAGACCGATTCTATATATTCATTATGAAATGTTATGTATGCTCTTGATAAGTCTATCCAGTATCCCATTCTTTCAGTAAGTAATTCCCATTCGTACAAATACTTAAAAATAGATTCCTTGCATGCTTTATTAAATTTTTCAGGTCCGTATTCTAAGATTTCCTTTTTGGAATGAATCCCCAATGTTTTTTCTACTTCTACTTCTACGGGTAAACCGTGAGTATCCCAACCAGCTATTCTTTCTACTCTATAACCCTTCATTGTTTTATATCTGCAGATAATGTCCTTAACTGTTCTGGATATTACATGATGGATACCCGGCATACCATTAGCAGTAGGTGGTCCTTCGTAAAAAGTAAAGTATTTTTCTGGATTTTTCGTTTCGATACTTTTTATAAAAGTATTATCCTTTTTCCAGAATTCCAATACTTCTTTTTCTAAATCCGGAAGACTAACTTTATCTGGTAATGAATTATACATAAGCAAAAAATAAATTGTTAAAATATAAATTTGTTTCTTAAATATCAATGATAAGAGATTGATTTTTTAAGCAACTATTTTATATAATTTATTTAAAAAATAAAAAAATGCACTTATAACACCAACTAAACGCAGATAAGATTAATTTATTGATTTATTGTAATTTAGCAGCATTAAGTTAATATTATTAAAGGAGAGAAATTTTATATGTTAGAAACAAACCGAAGGTATTCTGTAAAATTAAACCAAAAAATAAAGGGCTGTATAATTACAGCCCTTTTAATAGTGATATTCTTTTTTAAAAAATTAAGTTAATCATTTTTCTTCTTTTTCTCTTTTTTATCTTTCATTTTCTCTTTAATTACTTTTCGGGTCTCTTTTCTTAGTATCATCGTTTTAGCAATCTGTTCTGGGGTTAAAATTGCTTTAATGGATTCAATATAATTTTTTCGGTTCTTATAAGCTTCATCATCAAGGGAGAATAGTTCATCAAGTTTTTTCCCGATATCTGATGCTTCCGGATTTTTTTCAATATATTCCATTAATTGCTTCCTTTTTTGCGCTATGTCCTTCATTTTCTGACGATGTTCTGTTGATATGTCTAAAAATTTATCTGCTGTTTGTTCACTCAAACCTACTTGTTCTACTAATTTCTTCTTAATTGCAGAACGAAATTTTGCTGTCTTTCCTGATGTGTCAATTTGTGCCAAACATAGTGATGTTGTAAAAAGCAAAACGACAATTGTAATTGCAAGTTTTGTTGTTCTCATTTTTTTATATTTTAATTTTTTCAAAATTTTCTAAAAATAATTTTTGTTCTTCCGGAGGTAATTTTTCGAATTCTTCTTCAATATCAAAATATTCCTGATATATTTCAATTTCATCGTCTTCAAAAAATTCAATAACTCCGTTTCCATTATTAGTTTCAATAAATTTCGTTTCGTTTGAAGGATATTTATATGTTTGTTTAATTTTTATTCCCTGGTCAAACTCCTCTGTTTTCGTTTCAGTTTTATTAATTGTTGTATCTAAAAATAAATCATTACTTGATATAAAGGTCGAATCACTAAGTTTTACCATTATTTCTTCTTTTACGAAGTAGTTGGCAATTGGTTTATATAAAATGAATACTAATGCAATTACCGCTAAAGAAATTGCAAATTTCCAATTGAAAATTATTTTTCTTAATCTAATAAATAAACGATTATCTAATCTTTCATTTAATTTTGGTAAAAAATTATTGAAATAATTATCAGGCGCATTAAATATTTCTGTATTTTCCAATTTTGAAAAAATCAACTTTAATTTTAAATATTCATTATTCAATTCATCATTAACTTTTAATTCTTTTTCGATTTCTTTCTTTAACTTCGTATCCTTAATATTGCCTTTTATATAATCAGGTAATTCATTTAAATATTTCAGCTCTCCTGACATTGTTCTAATCTTTTATATTATTTAATTTATAAAATGATTTTAAGTTTTTTATTGCATGAAAGTAGTTTGCCTTCAATCCTCCAATTGAAGTACCTAAAATTTCGGATATCTCTTCATAACTCAAATTTTCATAAAATCTCAATATAAATACAGCTCTCTGTTGTGGGGGTAAACTCTCTATTGATTTTCGGATAATGTTCGTTTCTTCATCAAATTCAATTCTTTTTAATGCATTATTATTATCTGAGTATTCTTCAACATCTACTCCATCATTTATTTTTTTTAGATTTTTATTTTTATTGTATAAATAATTCAAACTTAAATTAACTGAAATCCTGTAAAGATATGTTGACAATTTTGATTCGCCTCTGAATTGATTAATTTTTTTATATAAATTAATAAATACATTTTGAGTAATTTCATCTGCATCATCATGATTAATCAATATTTTACGGCTTACATTATAAACCATTTTTTGATATTTTAAAACTAATAAATTAAAAGATTTTCTGTCGCCAGATTTGAATTTTTCGATTAATTCTAAATCTTCATCTTTCACAAGTTTTTTGGATACATCATTCATTTAATTTCAAATTTTAGACAATTTATTTTTTCTATAGGTTTAATGCTCTATAATTAATGATATAGAAATATTCATAAATATTCTAAATGTAGTTAATTTATATTTATAAATTAGTTATCAAAAAGAATAAAAATTTAAGATATATATCTTTTTGAAAAGTTACACAGTAAATTAATTCTCATGCGGATTTTCAAAGTAAAGAGGACCATCTGGACCAAGTGGGATACCAAGCAGAATCCATAAGATAAGTAAAATTATCCATACAATCGTGAAAATTATGGTATATGGCAGCATAGTGGAGATTATTGTGCCGATACATATTTCTCACTGTACTTTTGTGCATAAGTTACGATAAGTGCAAAATAACTCATCATAGGTGTTATTAGATTAGTAACAGAATCTCCAATTCTGAATGCTGCTTGGGTTAAAGCAGGATGATAACCAATTAACATAAACATAGGAATAAAGACAGGAGCCATAATAGCCCATTTAGCCGAAGCACTACCCATAAACATGTTGATAAATGCAGATAGGATAACAAACGCTACTATCAGTGGAATTCCTGTTAGGCCAATACTCTTAAGTCCGATTGCACCTTTAACTGCTACTATAATACCGAGATTACTATAATTGAAGAAATAAACAAATTGTGCTGCAAAGAAAACGAGAACAATATAGCCTGCGAGACTGCTCATCGATTTTGTAATATGTTTCACAAAATCTTTATCATTTCTGATAGTTTTCACAATAATTCCAAAAACAAGACCGGGGACAAGAAAGAAAATTAAAATCCCAATAATAATACCATCAAAGAAAGGGGAGTGAAGAATAGATTTATTTTCAGGATTTCTAAAAATACCATTTTCGGGTATGACAGTTAATGCGAGCAGAATAACAACAAATATCATTGATAGACCTGCCCATTTTAGTCCTTTTTTTTCTGTGGTTGTTAGTTGTTCTATTTGTAATTTTTCTGCCGGACCTTCGTATGAACCAAGACGGGGCTCCACTATTTTTTCAGTTACAATTGTTCCGAGAATTACGATAACAATTGCTGAAAGAAACATAAAATAGAAATTGACAGCTGGGTTAATTACCATATCAGGAACAATTATCTGGGCAGATGTAGTTGAAAGTCCGGCAAGAATTGGATCAACTGAACCAATTAAAAAGTTTGCACCAAAACCACCACTTACACCAGCAAATGCAGCCGCAAGGCCAGCCATTGGATGTCGTCCGAGTGAATGAAAAATTATCGCTCCGAGTGGTATTAAAATAACATATCCTGCTTCTGAAGCTAAATGGGATAAAATTCCGGCAAAGACAAGTGAAGCAGTTATTAATCTTTTAGGAGTGTTTAAAACAAGCGCTCTTATCAATACAGTAAATAAGCCTGAGCCCTCTGCTACCCCAAGTCCAATCATAACAGCTAATACAAGCCCAAGTGGTGGAAAGTTTACAAAATTTTTTACAATATTTGTATATATCCATCTGATTCCATCTGAGCTTAGTAAATTTTTTGGATGAATAACTTCATTACTTACTGGGTGAATTGCAGTATAATCGAAATAATGTGCTATAGAGGAAATAAATACAACAATTACAGCAAGTATAAGAAATAAAATAGCCGGGTGTGGTAATTTATTACCAATGTATTCTACTTTATCGAGAAATCGTGTAAATAAATTTCTATTTATAGCTTTCGACTTTTGCATATAATTTTCAAATGAATTTAATTTTTAAAGATATAATTTTTTTGATTTATTTAAAATACGCTTCACTATTTCAAAGTCTTTTTAATAAATTTTATTTTTTGAATCGCGTTTTATAATAATTTTGAAAAATCATTTATGACTCAGGTTAATTTATCCTAATATATTTTAAAATATAGATTTTTGAATTGATTTTTTTTATGAATCGGTGGATTTTATTAATGATGAAGAAATTGTATAAAAAATATTACATAATATTACCTTCAGTTTTAATATTACTAACTATTGTTTTAATGTTGTTTGAGAATAGTAATCACAATGATAATATAAAAGATAGTAATAAAATAAATGAAATTCTTAAATCTCAGAATACTATATTAAAGTATGAAGAATTTAAAGTTAACGATTTAAATTTAAAAAGCTACCTTCAAAACCTTATTGTAAATTGGAATAAAATTTTTGATATATTTTATTTAAATCTAAATAAAAACAAATATGTTAGTTTTGAAGAAGATTTTGAAATTGATGAGAGTGGAAAAATTAAATTTCCTAAGATTAAAGTAAGATTTTCCAAAGGTAATATTGAAGGAATTATAAAGAATTTTGGTGATATAATTATTGAGTATTGTAATGAATATAAACTCGATTGGCGATTAATTTTAGCAATAATTCATCAGGAATCATATTTTGATTCAAATGCAGTTTCAAGAGCCGGAGCATATGGACTTATGCAACTTATGCCAAGAACTGGTCTCGGTTTGCAGAATCAATTAAACCTTGAAGATTTTAAATCAGCAAAGAATAATTTAATTGCTGGAATATATTATTTTGCAACTTTGGTAAATTCGTTTGAGAGCGTTGGTGAAGATAAGTATAAATTTGCTCTTGCTGCTTATAACGCAGGTTTTGGCAGGGTAGTAGATGTAATGACTTTGGCTGCGTATGAAGAAAAGAATTATAAGAAATGGAATGAAGTTAAAGAATATCTGCCATTTCTTGCAGCAAAATATGATACTGTTTATAGAAATGCATTTAAAATTATGGGAAGACAAAGGTCTCAATATTTAAATAACTGGAGAGAACCTTATTTGTACGTTGAATATGTTTACTATTATTATGAAAGATATAAAGATATTTTCCAGAGTAATTTAAAGGAAAAACAGACCAAAGAGAAACAAAAGGGGAAACAGAAGAAAAAGAAACACTAATCAAAAACTGTAAATGCTGCACTTATAATAAAAATCTCTGATGCGTGTGCTTTATATAATGTTTTACATGCTTCACTTATTGTCGCACCGGTTGTTATTACATCATCTACCAAAATAATCTTTTTATCTTTTATTAATTTTCTATAATCAGGGATTACCATAAAAGCATCTTTCATATTTTTATATCTTTCTTCAATTGTTAATTTTGTTTGTGATTTAGTGTTTTTCTTTCTGATAAAACTATAATTATTAAAATTAATTTTTAAATGCTTATTTATGCCCTTAGAAATGTAATCACTCTGATTATAGCCACGTTCTCTTAATTTACTTTTATGCAGAGGAATCGGTATAATCAAATCATAATTTTGTAAATCAGTATTTGCTTCAGTCAATTCTTTTGCTATTAATTCACCAATATAAATACCTAAATTTTTAAATCCGTTATATTTAATATGATGTATAATAATCTGGATGTCTGAGTTTTCTCTGTATTTGTATAAACTAAAACAATTATTTTTTTTTGTTTTTTCTTTCAGTTTACTGATATCAAATAATGTAGTTTTCTCTAAATTGTTTATTACTTCATCTTTGACAAAATTATTTGAATTTGTATCTTTTATTCTTTCTCCTGTAACAATACATATCTTTGGAAAAATGAAATCAACAAATGGGGTAAATATTTCTTTAAAATTAATATTCAATAACTTTAAATTTATTTTTTGAAATCTTTCTCTATCAATCTATCAACTATTTTTGCAGAACTAATCACCATAGGAATGCCAGCTCCTGGATGTGTACCAGCGCCAACAAAATATAAATTTTCAATATCTTCACTTTTATTATGCGGGCGAAAATAAATTGATTTAAACAATGTACACTCATATAAAAATGCACTTCCTAAAAATGAATTATGTTTATCTTTAAAATCTTCCGGTGTGATAAAGAATTCGGTTTCTATATTTTCTCTCAATTCTGGCATATATGAATATTCAAGAAATTCTAAAATCAGATTTTTATATCTCTCACCAAAATTACTCCAGTCAGTTTGACTTTTGAGATTTGGAACAGGAGATAAAATATACATACAATCTTTATTAGGCGGTGCTACTGTTTCACCAATAGCGGTAGGTCTGTGTATATATAAAATAAATTCTTCCGGAACTTTGTAATGAATAAAAACATCTTCAAAAAATTGATGGTATAATCTATTAAATATTATTGCATGCTGTGGAATATTATCGTATTTTCTCTTTAATCCTAAATAGATTATAAAAAAAGAATTACCGTATTTAAAAGAATTTATTTTTAAATCAGAATATTTTTTTCTGTATTCTTTATTTATTAAATTCCTGTATGTATAAGATATATCTGAATTACAAATAACAACATCTGCTTCAATTTTCTCTTTGTTATTAATTTTGATACCTATTGCTTTAGGTTTTCCTTTTTTCTTTTTACATAAAATTTTTGTTACTTCAGAATTATAATATATTTTCCCACCATTTTCCTGAAATAGTTTACAAAGTCCTTTAATAATAGTATTAGTACCACCTTTTGCGTACCAGGCACCCCATTTCTTTTCAAGTTGATAGAGAAAAGTATAAATACAGGAAGCTCTAAAAGGATTTGCTCCCAGCAGATATAATGGTTGAATAGTGAATGCTATTCTTAAATATTCATTCTGAAAGAATTCTGATACAAATTTATAAATCGGTTTATAAGCTTTTAACTTTAAATATTTTGGTAATGTCTTTAGAATACTTCCAGGTGTTAAAAATGGGTTATCAAGAAATGAGAATGTTTCTAAAAATATTCTATCGGTTATTTTATTAAATAGTTTATATCCATTTATATCATTTAAATTAAATTTCTTTATTTCTCTCAATATATTTTCTTCACTATATGTGAATATATTTCTGTTATTGAAATATAATTTAAATAATTGCTCTAGTTTAACTAACTCATAATATCCGGAGGTGTTTTTATTGAACAGTTTAAATAATTCTTCCAATAACCAAGGAGCAGTTATTATTGATGGTACGAAATCAAAAATATATCCATCTTTTTCAAACCATGAAGCTTTACCACCCGGAATTTTTAATTTTTCAAATATTGTTACTTTATGACCTTTTGATAAACATCTTAATGCTACTGCTAATCCCCCAAAGCCACTACCAATTATAACAATATTCATTACTAATGTATAACATTAAATATTTTATATAACTATTATAATTATATATATGTTTACTCTAATTCCTCAAGTAAGTTAGAAAGAAAATTCCTCAATTCTTTAAGATCATTTTTTAATTTATCCTTTTTATTATCTTTTTCCATTTCATCACTCTTAAATAATTTCAATTCTCCTGATTTATTTGCCTGACTAACATTTTCTCCTTCTCTATACAATGAGATTCCGGATTTTTTATCTTCTTTTTGCAGGTAAGATTTTAAAATCTTTTTTGCTCCTTCAATTGTATATTTCTCATCTCTTAATAATTTCTTTATTAAAAGTATTAGTTTAATGTCTTTATTTGTATATATTCTGTTTCCTGCAAGATTTTTTGCTGGTTTAAGCTGTTCAAACTCTGTTTCCCAGTATCTTAACACATATTGCTCTAAATCAGTGATTTTACTAACTTCACTGATAGAGTAATATAATTTTTGCATTGCGAAATTTTTTCTCATAATTTTATTTTTTTAAATATATATATTTTTTATCCTTTTGTCAATATATATATTTAACTTATTAATTTAATGTAATTATTAATATAAAACATATAATTTGCATAAAATATTAATAATTACCCGCCTTATTTAAATTATATTATTTTTATTTTCCCCTTTAAGTTTTTTGAATAACTTATAGGAATTATTATATACAATCTCAACTAATGCGTCAAATTCTATATTTAATATTTCTGATAATCTTATTATTGTATATATTATATTTGCGGGTTCGTTAATTTTGTTTTTAATTGGAATTGGCGTCATAAACGGACTGTCTGTTTCAAATAAAAGTTTTTGTGGCGGAATTGATTTTATAATTTCTGTTTTTTTGTAGTTTTTATATGTGATATTTCCGCAAAACGATATAAAAAAGTTATCATTTGATAATATCTTCTCTAAATTCTCCTTATTACCACTAAAGCAATGAAACTGACCTTTAATTTTAATATATGCTTCCTTATTTAACAATTCTATTGTATCCTCGATTGAATTTCTTGTGTGTATAATAATTGGCAAATCATATTCTATTGCTATATTTATTTGTTCTTCAAAGAAATATTTCTGTTCATCTATATTACTTTTATCCCAATAAAAATCTAAACCTATTTCTCCGATTGCAACTACTTTGGGATGTTGTAAATATTCTTCTATTAATTTTATATGTTTCCGCTGAGAATTTTTTACATCTGTTGGGTGTATCCCTACAGCCGTATAGATTATTTCATATTTATCTGAAATATCTATGATTTCTTTTATTGTTTCTATGTTTACCGATGGTATTATTATTTTTTCTATCCCAATATCTTGAGCTCTCTTTAAAATCTCATCAAGATTTGATTTCAGTTCTGGATAGTATAGGTGGGAATGTGTGTCAACTATCATATACTCTTAATATAATTTCTAATAATTTCTCCAATTTACTGGAAGATCTTAATGCAGATTTTACAACATTATCATGATTTATCAACTCTGTAGATAGTTCTTTTATTACATTTGTTATTATTGATATTCCTAATGTTTTTATGCCGTACCGAGAACATAAATAAATTTCCGGTATTGTTGACATACCAACTGAATCTATGCCAATTTTTTGTAAAAATTTAATTTCAGCTTTTGTTTCATAGCATGGTCCAGTCAATGCACAATAGACCCCTTTCCGGATTTTTAGTGATTGATTTACAGCACTATTATATATTTTATTTACTAATTCTGAATTGTAATAAGGAAAGTAGCCCCAGTCCCTGATTAATTTCCCCATAAAATTGATATGAGAAGTCATTAACATTAGGTCTGATTCCTTAAAATTAGGATTTAAAGCACCAGCTGCATTAGTTATAATTAAAAGTTCAACATTATTATTCTTTGCATAGTTTACATTATAAAAAATTTCTTCAAAATTGTTTGATTCATATAAGTGCGTTCTGCCCTGAAATACGATTAGTTTTTTATTTTCTATAATTAATTCTTTAATGGATTTTTTATGTATTCCTTTGGATTTAATATGTTTTAAATCATAAACATATTTATCATAAGACTTTAAATTGATACCCGATCCTAAAATAATTCCTATTGTTTTCATATAATTATACAAAGATAACTTTTGTTATTTTCATAAAAAATTACATTTTATGTCATTTTTATTTAAGTTATATTTCTGAAAATAATTATGATATTTTTAAAATTAAAATATTATTATTCAAATATGAAAAAAATAATCTTTATTGCGGTACTTTTATTCTTTTTAATTAATATAAATAGTTACGCTCAATCCTTTGAATTTTATAGGATTTCACCTCCTATAGTTCAAGGTGATACTTCAAGCTTTACACCTACAGTAACAAAGGGTATTTTGAAAAATACATCTTCCACAGCATTATCATTCAAATATGTAAGAGTATTAAATGACCTACCTCCCACCTGGATTTCTCAATTATGTGCCGGAGGTTATTGCTTCTCACCGGAAACTGATACTTTGCCACCTGCTCCGTTTCCGCCTATAGTTTTACAACCAAATCAAATTGATACAATTACTATTGATGTTATGGGATTAGTTGCTGGTATAGGAACTATTGTTATTAAAGCATATCTTTTTACAAATCCTGCAATTTATCAGATGGATACATTCAGAGTACAATTAAATTATCCAAGTATTGTTAAATATAAAAATGAAATTGTTCAGGATTATAATTTAAAACAAAACTTCCCAAATCCATTTAATCCATCAACATTAATTGAATTCTCAATTCCTCAAAATAATTATGTTAGTTTGGTTATTTATAATGTTTTAGGTAATGAAGTAGCAAGGTTAATTGACAATCAGTTATTGAAAGCTGGTTCTTATTCTATTGATTTTAATGCATCAAGATTTAATTTATCAAGTGGTTTGTATTTTTATGCTTTGATAACTGAAAATTATAGAGACTCAAAGAAAATGGTGTTAACAAAATAATTATTCTTCTTATGGCAATTGTTAAGGAAAAAGATTTAACTTTTTTCGAAAAGACTAACATCCCGCAAATATTAAAAGGTTTAGCACTTACTTTTAAGGAAATATTTAAACCCAAATTTACAAGACAGTATCCTGAAGTTAAATGGCAACCACCACCATCTTTTAGAGGAAGACCGGTTCTTGTTATGGAAGATGATGGAAGGGAAAGGTGTGTTGCATGTGGTTTATGTTCAAGAGTATGCCCGGCTCTTGCAATTGAAGTTCAGGCAGCAGAAACGGAATTAGAAAAGGAAAGATACCCGGAAAAATTTGAAATTAATATGGTCAGATGTATTTTCTGTGGATTTTGTGAAGAAGTATGTCCTGAGGAAGCTATTGTAATGAGTGATGAATTTGAACTTGTCTTTAATTCTCAGGAAGAAGCAATTTTTGGTAAAGATAAATTGCTCGTTCCTAAAGAGAAACTTAAAAAGCGTCTTGAATTCTTAAAAAAGTATCATTGATAATTACGTGTGTATATAAAAGGTTGGGATTTTTATTTTTGAATTTAAATTTATAGATGGAAAATATTGAATCGCTGCTGTTTGAAGTACTTGTTATATTTGCCCTGATTTTTATTAACGGGGCATTCGTTGCATTCGAGTATTCACTCATCAGAATTCGTGACTCAGAACTTGCTACTTTAATCCGAAAGGGGAATAAGAAAGCTCTTTTAGTTAGTAATACTAAAGCTAACATAGAAAAATATATCTCAGCTACTCAATTAGGAATAACTCTTGTCAATTTAATTTTAGGATGGTTTGGAGAAGGTGTGATGCATAAAATATTTTATCCATTATTTACTCTTTTTGGCTTACATGATAAAATATCGGGTACATTGACAGTGGTAATTGGAATATCACTTATAACATTTACAACAATTGTACTTGGTGAACTTGTTCCTAAAGTAGTTGCTATCAGAAAATCAATGAGTGTTTCTTTCTGGTTAGATTCTTTTATGAAACTTTTCTATAAAATTTTCAGACCTTTTATTTTTATTATAGAAAAGACAGGTAATTTTGTTCTAAAGTTAATAAGAGTCGAACCAATTTCAAAAATGGATAAAATTAGTTCTGAAGAAGAAATCAGGTTTATTATTGATGAAGGAGTAAAATCTGGTGTAATTGATTCTACAGAACATCAGTTAATTGAAAAGATTTTTGAATTTAATGATAAAATGGCAAAAGATATTATGGTACCGAGAAACAATATTGTCGCAATTGATATAGATTCTCCAAGAGATAAAATTATCGAAACAATTATAGAACAGGGATTTTCAAGAATACCGGTTTATAAAGAAACAATAGATAATATAATCGGAATTTTATATTCAAAAGATTTAATTAGCGCTGCTGAACATAGGGATCTTATTGTATTAAATGATATTCTCAGGACTGCCACTTTTGTACCTGAAACGAAAAGGATTGGTGAAATATTAAAAGACTTCCAGAGGAAAAGGATCCATATGGGAATTGTAGTTAATGAACACGGAGGTGTCGAAGGACTGGTTACTCTGGAAGATATTATTGAAGAAATTGTCGGAGAAATTGAAGACGAATATGATGTAGAAACTTCAAAAATTCAAAAAGATAAATTGGGAATTTACTTGATAAATCCGAATATTGAAATTAAAGAATTTAATAAGTATTTTAATTGCGATATCCCGGAAAATCCTGATGAATATCAGACATTAAGTGGTTTCTTACAGTATGTTACTGGACATATTCCGGAGATTTATGAAAGAATTGATTACAAAGGATTGATTTTTATCATTACTAAGAAAGCTGGAAATAAATTATTACAAGTAAAAATTCAGAAAAAAGTTTTATAAAATATTATGTACACAAAAAAATTTATAAATATATTGTATGAAAGATTTATAAATTTTTTTACTGACATTGGGAATTTTTCAATTCTCTTTGTCGGTATTTTGTCAACTTTACATAGAGTTTTTAAAGATAGGAAACTTATTATTGACCAGATGGTTCATATTGGGGTTAATTCTCTTTTACTTGTTTCAATTATAGGATTTTTCACTGGTGTGGTTGCTTCCTGGCAAGCATCATATCAGATAGGGGATTTAATCTCGAAAAATTTTCTTGGTTCCGCTACTTCCAAAGCAATTATTCTTGAACTCGGTCCCGTCCTTTCTGCTATTGTTCTTGCTGGTAGAGTAGGTGCTTCTATATCAGCGGAAATTGGAACTATGAAAGTTACAGAACAAATAGACGCTCTTGAATCTATGGCAATAAATCCTGTAAGATATCTTGCAATGCCAAGAGTTGTTGCAACAACACTTATGATGCCCATTCTTGTTATTTATGCAAGTGCTGTTGCAATTTTTGGTTCTTATCTTGCAGCTGTGGTTTTTCTTGAAGTTCCACCTACTTCTTTTATGAATGGATTTCGGAATAATTTTCTTGTGAAAGACGTTGTTGCTGCTATTATTAAAGCTCTGTTCTTTGGCGTTTCTGTTTCTTCTATTGGTTGCTTTTATGGTTTTAAAACGACTGAAGGTGCTCAAGGCGTCGGACTTTCTACAATTAAATCTTTCGTTATTTCTGCTGCTGTGATTTTAATTCTTGATTCATTATTGTGGAATTTCCTTATTGGTGGCTAATCTGGGCAATTGGCGCAGTTGGTTAGCGCGCTTCCTTCACACGGAAGAGGTCACAGGTTCGAATCCTGTATTGCCCACAGATGGATATAATCCTTAAAAATGTTAATGTCGTCTCACCTATAGATAATTTAAATCAGGTTCTTAACATTTTAATTCGGAACGGTAAATTTGAAAAAATTACAACCGAAGCTATTAATATAAACGGCATTCAACAACTTGATTTATCGGATAAGACAGCTGTACCAGGTTTTTTTGATATGCATGTCCATTTCAGAGAACCCGGTCAAACTCATAAGGAAGATATTTTTACAGGTTCACAATCTGCCGCAAATGGTGGATTTACAGGTGTGCTATTAATGCCTAATACAACTCCTCCTGTTGACAACCCCGAAATTATAAATTATATTAAAGAAAAATCAAAGGGAAACATTATTGATATATTTACAACTGCTTGTCTGACCAAAGAAAGAAATGGTAAGCACTTGTCAGATATTGAAGGTTGCCTGAAAGCAGGAGCGATTGCTTTTACAGATGATGGAAGTCCCGTTCTTAATTCAGAATTGCTTAATAAAGGTTTAGAATTATCCGCTAAATTTAAATTTCCTTTTCTTCAGCATGCAGAAAATTCCAAACTCCATAAAAATGGTGTTTTAAATGAAGGAAAAATATCTAAATTACTAAATCTTGAAGGCATTCCGGCTGAAAGTGAATCTTCAGTAATTTCAGCTGATATTTTACTTGTAAAACAAAATATAGATTCACGATATCACATACAGCATATATCAAGTGAAAAATCTATAAATATAATAAGAGATGCTAAAAAAGAAGGTTTAAACATAACTTGCGAAGTTTGCCCGCATCATTTTATACTTGAAGAAGACGACTGCTTAAAATACGGAACAAATGCGAAGATGAACCCTCCACTCAGAACTAAACAAGATAGAGAATCTATTTTAAAAGCAATATCTGAAAATATTATTGATGTAATATGTTCTGACCACGCTCCTCATTCAGATGATGAAAAGTTATTGCCTTTGAGTATTGCACCTTTCGGAATAATAGGATTAGAAACTACGATAAGTTTAACATATACTTATTTGGTAAAAAATAATATTATATCTTTTGAAAGAATGATAGAAATGCTTTCTATAAACCCAAGAAAAATTTTAGGACTAAAACAAATAAATATCAGGGAAGGTGAATCTGCCAATCTTACAATACTTGATACAAATATTAGCTATAAAATAAATAAGGAAAAATTTTATTCCAAAAGTAAAAATACCCCCTTTAATAATTTTTTAGTTCAGTGTAAGCCTTTTGCAGTTATAAATAATAACAACATCTTTTTTTCTAATTTATAGCCATATATTTTCAATAAATTTTATCTATATCTTTTAGGTTTGAATAAGAAATTTTAATATCATATTTTTTATGATTATAATTTTTTAAATGAATTAATGAGTAAAATTATTTCAGTTTGTATTCCTAAAGGAGGGGTTGGTAAAACAACCATTGCTGTTAATTTGGCGGCTTCATTAGCAGTTGCGGAAAGAAAAACTTTACTAATAGATGCAGACCCGTTCGGTGCTTCAGCTATTGCCCTTGGGTTTACACAGAATAAAATTAAAGCCGGAATTTCCGATATTTTCAATCTTTCAAAATCAATTCAGTTCACTATTCACAACACTGAATTAAAGTATCTACATTTTATCCCGGCAAACATTAATTCAATACGACTTGATGAAAAATTTTCCAAATCTACGAATGACCGTTCGGTTCTGAAAAAATCATTAAAGTCTATAAGAAATCAATATGATTATATAATTATAGATTGTCCACCCATTTTAACAGGAATTACTACTAATGCACTTAATTCATCTAATTCGATACTTATTCCAATCAGAAGTGGTCACTTATCACTTGAAGCAGTTGATAAGTTAATTCAATTTGTTAATTGGATAAAAGATACAACAAATCCCGTTCTTGAAATTGAGGGTATAGTATTTAATATGTATGAAAAATACTCTAAAGTAACTGAAATTTCTGAAAAAGAATTAAAACTTAAATATAAAAATTACATTTTAAATACTGTAATACCAGTTTCAAATTTACTTAATGAAGCAACATTTTACGGAAAACCCTTATGTTTATATAGAATTAATTCCGTTGGTGCGATTGCATTTTTAGATCTTGCTTATGAAATTATTTGTAAAAATGAAAATATATTATGATTATGAAAGAAATCCCTCCGAAATATGACTATAAAACCATAGAAGATAAATGGCGTAATTTTTGGGAAGAAAGAAAAATTTATCACTCTAAAGTAAATAAGGAAAAACAGAAATTCAGCGTTGTTATTCCTCCACCTAATGTAACCGGGATTCTTCATATCGGACATATTCTTAACAATACAATTCAGGATATTTATTGCAGATGGAAAAGAATGCTCGGTTATGAGGTATGTTGGGTTCCCGGAATGGACCATGCCGGAATTTCTACACAAATTATGGTTGAGAAAAGTCTTGCTCAACAAGGTAAATCAAGAAAAGACTTTACCAGAGAAGAATTTTTAAAATTTGTCTGGGATTGGAAAGAAAAACACGGCGGAATTATTCTGAAACAATTAAGAAAACTTGGTGTCTCTGTTGATTGGTCGAAGGAAAGATTTACTCTTGATGAAGGTCTTTCAAAAGCAGTAAAACAGGTTTTTGTTGACCTTTATAAGAAAGGTTTAATATATAGAGGGAAAAGAATAATTAATTGGGATCCCGTTACAAAAACAGCTTTAAGTGATGATGAAATCTCTTATAAGGAAGTTAAGGACAAATTGTATTATATTAAATATCCGCTATTTAAACATGAAGATGAATTCCTGGTAATTGCTACAACAAGGCCTGAAACAATGTTCGGAGATACTGCAGTTGCGGTTAATCCTGATGATGAAAGATATAAATCATACATCGGTAAAAAAATTATAGTTCCTCTGGTAAATAGAGTTGTTCCAATAATAGGCGATTCTTATGTTGATATGGAATTTGGTACAGGCGCACTTAAAATTACTCCGGGACACGATATGAATGATTTTGATGTAGGACAGCGACATAATCTTGAAATAATAAATATACTGACTGAGGATGCTCATTTAAATGAAATTGCCGGAGAATTTCAAGGATTAGATGTAAATACTGCACGAACAAGAGTTGTAAAAAAATTAAAATCACTTAAACTTTTAGAAAAAGAAGAACCTTATAATCATAATATTGCCATAGCAGACAGGTCTCAAGCGGTTATAGAACCAATTATTTCTGACCAGTGGTTTGTTAAGATGGATAAGTTAGCTAAACCCGCTATCGAAGTTGTTAACAAAGGATTGATAAAATTTCATCCTGAAAGATATGTTAAAGTGTACAACCATTGGATGGAGAACATAAGAGATTGGTGTATTTCAAGACAGTTGTGGTGGGGGCATCAGATTCCAATCTGGTATAATAAAAAAACAGGGGAGATGTATTGTGATATAAATCCACCTGAAAACCCTGAAAACTGGATTCAGGATGAAGATGTACTCGACACCTGGTTTTCTTCATGGCTTTGGCCCTTTAGCGTTTTTAACTGGGAAAATGATGAGGAAAAAAATAAGAACAATGAGGAATTAAATTATTATTATCCCACTGATTTTCTCTCTACTGCTGCAGATATCATTTTTCTATGGGTTGCGCGGATGATTATGGCAGGTTTAGAATATATGGGGAAAATTCCTTTCAAGGATGTATATTTTCATTCCATAATCAGAGATGGTAAAGGGAGAAAAATGTCTAAAACTCTTGGGAATTCTCCTGATCCTCTTGAAGTTATGGAAAATTATGGAACCGATGCTCTAAGATTTACTTTAATCTATCTTGCACCAATTGGAAATGATGTTTTATACGATGTAGAAAAAACCGAAATAGGCAGAAATTTCATTACAAAATTATGGAATGCCGGCAGATTCTTAATGATGAATAAGAAGAATATTTATTCAATGAAAAACCTGTCTGAAGATACACTAAATCAGGATTTAATTGATAGATGGATTATTAGTAGATTAAATCATACACTCAATGAAATTACAACGAATTTAAATGAATTCAGATTAAACGAATATACAAAAGCTTTATATAACTTTGTTTGGAGTGATTTTTGTGATTGGTATATTGAATGTCTTAAAGTAAAAATAAATTTAAATAAAGAGTATAGTAAAAGTATTATAGATTCAGCAATAGAAATATATGAGCAGATTTTAAAAATGCTTCATCCTGCTATTCCTTTTGTTACTGAAGAATTATGGCATTTAATTCAAGAGGGAAGAGATGATTTGTCTATTTCAAAATCAGATTTCCCGCAGTTTAATGAGGTAAATATTAATTTAGATATAGAAGAAATGTTTGAGGAATTTAAAGAAATTGTTAATGCAGTTAGAAATATGAAAATTGAAAGTATGATTCCTAATAAGCATATTTGTGATTTATATATAATAGCAAGTGATGAATTAAGGAATAAATTAATGTCGGAATTAAGCATATTTATTAATTCTTTATGTAAGGTAAATTCATATATAATCGATAAACAAAACCTGAAATCCGTAAAATATATTACAAGAGTTTTAAGTAATTATGAACTTCATCTTAGTTCGAATCTCGATAACGAAACTAATAATGCCCTTATCAATAAGTACAAACAAGAGTTAGAAAAACTTGAAAATTATTTAAATGGTTTAGATAAAAAACTTTCAAATAAAGAATTCCTTGAAAAAGCTTCCAGAGAAGTAGTTGAAAGAGAAAAACAAAAGCGTGAAGAGACTATAAAAAAGATTAATAAATTGAAAGAATTAATCCCTTAAAGGGATTAATTATAAATATAAAAATCCCACTTTAATAGTAAAATAATAAATAAATCCTGATAATTCTTTATGCTGAATAAATGAAATTTATGATTATAATTATAACCTAAAATAATAGTTATATATAATAAAGTAATTTCCGCTATCTTTTTACGCTAATCTTATAAAATCTTTCAACAAATCTTTTAAATCTGGCTTTCCTATTTCCTGTAATTCGTATGTTACTCTTACTGCTGGTTTCTTAATATCAATAATTCGTCTTAAATCAATTGGGGTTCCAATTATTACTGTATCACATGGGACTTTATTTATTGTCTGTTCTAAATCTTTTATCTGATTTGGTGCATACCCCATAGCGGGAAGTAATGTTCCTGTGTTTGGATATTTCTTATAAGTATCTTTAATACTTCCAACTGCATATTCTCTCGGGTCGATAATTTCTTTTGCACCGTATTTCTTTGCTGCTAAAATACCAGCGCCAAACTTCATCTCACCATGAGTTAATGTCGGACCGTCTTCTACAACAAGTACTTTCTTATTTTTTATTAGCTTGATGTCTGCTGATTTTTCTAATGATATTGGAGATGCTGCTTCAATTAAAGTCGCAGATGGATTTACTTTATAAATATTTTCTCTAACTATTTGAATATTTTCCGGTGAAGCTGAATCTATTTTATTTAATATAATAACATCTGCAAGAAATAAATTAGTCATACCGGGATAATATTCCAGTTCGTGTCCTGGTCTATGTGGATCAACTACAGTTATATATAAATCTGCTTTTAAAAAAGAGATATCATTATTTCCACCATCCCATACTATTATGTCTGCTTCTTTTTCTGCTTGACGAACGATTTCCTCATAATCAACACCTGAATAAATTACATTTCCACGGGTAATATGTGGTTCATATTCCTCCATTTCTTCAATTGTGCATTTGTGTTTCTTTAAATCTTCTAAAGTAGCAAATCTCTGAACTTTTTGTTTAACTAAATTACCGTATGGCATTGGATGTCGTATTGCAACGACTTTTTTATCCATCTGCATAAGAATTTCTATTACCTTACGGGATGTCTGACTTTTTCCACAACCTGTTCTTGCTGCAACAACTGCGATTACAGGCTTTTTTGATTTTATAAATGTTTGATTGTATCCTAACATTTTAAAAGTTGCGCCAGCAGCATTTACTTTTGCACCAAGTGACATTACATAATTAAATGAGACATCCGAGTATGAAAAGACAACTTCATCAATTTCATATTTTTTAATTAGATTTTCTATTTCTGATTCAGGATAAATCGGAATTCCTTTAGGATATAGTTTCCCACTCAACTCTGCTGGATATTTTCTATCGTCTATATACGGAATTTGTGTAGCAGTAAAAGCTACTACTTCATACTTTGGATTGTCTTTATAATAAAGATTAAAATTGTGAAAATCCCTACCAGCAGCACCCATAATAATTACTCTACTTCTCTTCATAAATTATTATTATTTAATAGTTTAAAATAATACAAATATACTAAATTTTTTCTTAAAATTAAGGCTAAAAATTAAGATACTTATCATTATTATTATAATGATAAAATAATATTATCTGTCTTATGGACAGGAAAAATGTAAAATATCTGATACGGTATTCTATTTAAAAATGTAAATTTTAGAAGGGTAGGGGAAGGGGTTATTTTTCCAAAACCATTTTTTTAACTTCTGTATAAGAATTTGTTTTTATTCTATAGAAATATGTACCGCTTGGTAAATCAGATGCATTAAAAATTACAGTGTGTGTTCCGGCTGATTGCATTTCATCAACAAGTGTCGCAATTTCTCTACCTAATCTGTCATAAACTGTAATTCTTACATTTGTAGATTCATTCAAAGTATACATTATAGTTGTAGAGGAATTAAATGGATTTGGATAATTCTTGGCATTAAAATAAGATTCTTCTTCTTTGTTTTTCTTGTTTCTATCGTAGACTATTCCACGATTTATTATTTCAGTTATTAAAGCTATTCCAGTTTCAATTTTCGATTCTTTAAAATCCTTTCCGGTCTGAAAATCAAACCGCATTCCGAAACTTTCTGATTGAACGACAGAAAAGTTATCATTATAATTAGAAACCAATCGGAAGTTTTCCTCTGTTAATTTTACTTTTATTTGTTTCCAGCCTTTAAAATTAAGTGAAATAGGTTTTGAAACTACCAATATATCTTCATCTTCATTATAAGTATTATTCTTATCTATATCATAAATTATACCAACGGTAAAAGTAACATCATTGGAGATACCTTCTACCATTAAATTTATTATACAAGAATCTGAAAAGGTAAATGGTTTTACTTTTGTAACTGAACCTATGTAAGAATTCTTTTTGATAGTCTCTGTGCTATAAATAATAATATAACCGTTTGTATCGTTACTTTCTGATAGGGAATACTTGATTTTAAGTTGTTCTGATGACCACCCCGGTAAAGATACATCATCAAATTTATCGTATATATTTACCTGTGCTTCTAAAGGCGAAAATAAAAATATTAATAATACTATTAAAAAGGTAATAAAAACTCTTATTCTCATATTGAAAAATAATTTTAACTAATGATAAAATTATCTCAGAAGTGTCATCCTTTTAACGGACACATATCCATTAATCTCTAATTTATAAAGATAAATCCCACTTGGAAGGTCAGATGCATTGAACTCAACCTCATATTCACCGGGTTGCTGATATTCATTTACAAGAACACTGATTTCTTTTCCTACAAGATTAAAGACACTAAGATAAACATTTCCTTCCTTCCTGATTTTATAGGAAATCTTAGTGGTTGGATTAAACGGGTTAGGATAATTCTGATATAACTTATAATCATCAGAAGGACCAGTAGATTTTCCCGCCGATTCTATTTTACTGGTTTCATAAGAGAGATATTGATTGTTATCGTCTTGAGCATATAAAACGCTAACTATGAATAGCCCTGTTATTAACCAGATTAGAACATACTTTTTCATATTAATAAAATAATAAAACTAAAATATAATTACAAGCAAATTTTTTTTGCCTTCCCTGAAAAAATTTCAGGGAAGGCATTTTATCAGAATTGTTGAATTTCAATTGCTATTAATCTAATCTCTTTATTTTGAGTCATTACTTTCAGTACAACAACATCGCCTTCTTTTTTATCCTTTATAATTTTATCAAAGTCGCTTACAGAATATACTTTTTCCTTGTTAACTTCTATAATAATAAGTCCTGCCCTTAATCCTCTGTTGAATCCTTCAGAATACGGGACAACATTTTGTATATAGACTCCACCCTCTATACCATAGTTATTCTTAATTTTTTCACTAATATCTGTCACTGTTATACCAATATTATCATATTTTTTAGTCTGAGTTTCTCCTTCTTCATATTGGTTTCTGTTTATATCTTTTCCTGCATCACTTTCCATTTTTGGTTTTAACTTGACTTTCTTTTCCATAGTAGCACCATCTCTGAATATTGTTAAAGTAACTTCATCTCCCGGATGTTTTGAACCTATAATCGTTTGCAACTGATTAGCTGCATTAACTTCTTTTCCATCTACTGCTAAAATAACATCTCCTACCTTTAAGCCGGCTTCATCACCAGCACTACCTTTAATCACATTTTGTATTAGAACTCCTTTTGCTTTATCTAATCCAAGACCTTTTGCTTCTTTACTATCAACATCTTTAATTGCAACACCGATATAACCTCTTTCAATTTTTCCATATTTTATTAATTCCTGTGCAACATTTTTTACTATGTTGCTTGGGATTGCAAATCCATATCCCTGATAGTAGCCAGTATTTGTTTGAATTGCTGAATTTATTCCGATAACATATCCGTTTATATCAACAAGTGCACCCCCACTATTACCAGGATTAATTGCAGCATCAGTTTGTATAAAATTATTTATTGCATAACTATCCATATTAATCTGAACATTTCTACCAATTGCAGAAACTATTCCCGCTGTTACTGTATTTGTTAAACCAAGCGGATTTCCAATTGCAAGTACCCATTGTCCGACTTTTACATCATCCGAATTTCCAATTGATGCAACAGTTAAATTATCTGCTTCAATTTTTATTACCGCTACATCAGTATTCGGATCGGTTCCAATTAATTTTGCAGGGAATTCTCTTTTATCTGTTAAGATTACTTTTATTCCTTTCTCAGAAGCATCTTTTACTACATGATTATTTGTAACGATATATCCATCAGAACTTATTATTACACCTGAACCTGTACCATGCATTGGTGGTTGTTCAAATCTGAAATCAGGTCCAAAGAAAAATTCCCATGGGTTTTTATCTTCTTTCTTTGCTGTTCCCGTAACTTCTATATAAACAACGGAAGGCGTTACTTTTTCAGCAATTTCTACAAATGCTTCATTAAGACCCTTAATATTGGGATTTACATTTTCTATTGGGGGAGTAGTCTTAAAATCTATTTGTGGATTGGCACTTAGTTTTAATCCACTTAGACTTGCTACAAGAAAGACAGAAAATGCAAGTGTGAAAATTAATAATAGTGCTCCTGCGATTAATGTTTTCTTCTTCATATTTAGTTATTTATTAATTTTAAAATTTTCCATTTGAAATATTGAACGCTTTGAAGGTAATGAATGAATTGAGTAGTAATTACTTAATAAATGAACATCCATAAAATCAATTAATTTATATAGCAAATTTGTAGTGATTTGAAACTTGTTAAGTGACTTAAACTCCTGATTATACAGGTTTTGTATATAAAAAAACTCATTTCTATCTAATTTTAACGTATGTACAGTGCTAAAAGTTTCATCTTTTATTAAATTTTCTTTATCTTCTTTGTCTACAAAATGTATTCCAATATTCTTTGCTATTTTTACCTGAAAATAAAGTAGAATAATCGATGGCTCTTTTGAAAAGTTCGCCAGAGAGTTTAATGTATCTTTTAATAAAATAAATGTGTTCTCATTTTTATCATATTGATAAAACAATTTGTTAACAAGTTCAACTAATCTAAATGATATTAATAATTTTTCAATTTCATTTTTAATTTTTGGAAAACTATTTAATAATTCAGATTTAGATATTGTCTGCAATTCCCGGTTTTCCTTTTTGTTGAAAATAATTTTAATATGGTTCGTGGTTTCAAATATTCCTCTGTATTTAGATTTTAAGCTTCTGGCTCCTTTTATGACAGTGTTAAATTTACCAAAATCTTTTGTAAATAAAGTAGCAATCAGGCTTGTGTCTCCGTACCTGAATTTCTTTAGAACAATCGCTTCTGTTTCGGAGTAAGCCATTATTCCACAACTATATTCTTAAAATTACTGATTTTATGTAGTTTATCTATCCTTTTATTAATCAGATTTTTATCCACGTTTCTAAGATTATCTATTGAGTAATCTTCTACTGCAATTGAAGCCATTACAGTACCAATGACAACGGCAATCTTCAAATTTTCAAAAGAATAATCGTTTGTTCTATGCAACCAACCCATTAAACCACCTGCAAAAGTATCGCCAGCTCCTGTTGGATCAACAATTTTTTCCAACGGGATAGCAGGCAGTGAGAACATATCCTTCTTTGTCATTAATATTGCTCCGTGTTCACCTTTTTTTATTATTAGTATTTCAGGACCTAATTCAAGTATCTTTAATCCACCGGATATTATATTATTATCATTAGTTAGTAACTTAACTTCAGAATCATTGATAACTAATATTGTCGCATATTTCAAAGTCTCTAATAGTTCAGCAAGTTTACCTTCTATCCAGAAATTCATAGTATCCATCATAATTATTTGGGGACTATTAATCTGTAAAATAACACTTTTCTGAATTCTTGGGTCAACATTTCCGATGCAAATATATTCACTATCTTTGAATTTTTCAGGTATTTTTGGGTCGAAGTGTTCAAAAGCGTTTAAATCAGTAACTATCGAGTCCCTTGTGTTCATATCTAAATGGTATTTACCATACCAGTGAAAAGTTTTCAGAGTAGGGGAGATTTCTATTCCTGATGTATCTATACCTTTAGACTGAAAGAATTTCAGTTCTTCTTTCGGAAAGTCATATCCAACTATACCGACCATTCTAATATCATTTGTAAAATAACTGGATGTAAGACTGATGAATGAAGCAGAACCTCCAAGTATGTATTCTCTTTTACCAAATGGAGTTTCGATAGTATCTAATGCAATAGAACCGACTACAAGTAAACTCATATTAATATTTTTATACAAAGTTATTTAATATGAACAATTTAATCAAGATTTTAAAATTTTGTTTAAATTTGAAAAATAAATAAATTTGCGTTATATTATTATAAAAATATTAAAATATGAACCAGCAACAACCACCACAACAAATCAACATCGAATTAGGAGAAAAGGAAGCAGAAGGTAACTATTCAAATTTTGCAATTATTTCTCATTCGCCTGCGGAATTCATAATTGACTTTACACGGGTGTTACCGGGAATACCAAAAGCAAAGGTACATTCAAGAATTATTATGACACCACAACACGCAAAAATGTTTCTTTCGGCGTTAAAAGAAAATATCGAAAGATTTGAAAAACAGTTTGGTGAAATAAATATGAATCCACAATTAAATCAAGGTGGGTTTGGTTTTCAGATTCCAAATAAACCTGAAGATAAGAAAATCAATTAATACCTGTGTAGTCGATAAAAATTTATTATTGATACTATAGAAAAAGTAATATTTGCCAGCCAAGCTGTTAGTATTGGGCTAATATCACCGTTATATCCGAAAGATTGGGAAATTTTTACAAATCCAAGATATATAAAACAAACAATTATACTTATTCCAAATTGTAATGCTGCGCCACCTCGTCTTGTGTTTGATGATACAGAAACACCAAAAATTATTGTTACTAATATAGAAAATGGAAAAGAAATTGTTGAATAATAATCAACCTCACTTTTTGTTGCATCTAATCCGCTCAATTTTAAATTATTAATAAAAGTCCTGAATTCCTGAAGATTTAACTCTTCTGGTCTTAATTGCCGTTTAGTTATTAAATCCGGAGTTATATTTATTTTCTTTAAATAATCTAATTGATTTGCATATATAGATGAGCTAAATATTATTTTTTCTTTATCTGATTTATTATCAAAAAATCTTTGAAATACAGAAACCAATTGCCAATCCTTTTTAGCATTATCCCAAATCATTTGTTTTGCATCAATTCTGAATGTAAGCTGAGTTAATGTATCCGGATTAAATTCTGCAATTGTTACGTTATAACAGGACTGTGTTAATTTGTCATATTGGCCAATACTTATTATTCTGTTCTGTTTATCCTGAAAATGTAAATTCATAACCTGATTAGTAATTATATTCCTTTTAAGATAATTCCGTTCAAAATCGAATTTTTTTGAATTGCTTCTTGGAACAATCCAACCGTTAAAATAAATAGAAAATCCTGTTAATATTATCCCGAATATTAATATAGGTAATAGATATCTGTAAATACTAATTCCCGCAGATTTCATTGCCGTATATTCTGAAAAATTTATAAATCTGCTTATTGTAAATAATGAGGCAAGCAATATAGATAATGGTGTGATTAGTTTTATAATTTCAGGAAGAAATAAATAATAATAATATATAACCTGAGGGATTGATAAATTGTTATCAATGAATTTATCAAGATTTTCGAATAAATCTACCAAAATAAAAATAACTACAAAGCTCAATATTCCAAATAGAAAATTTAAAATAAAATGCTTTAAAATATATCGGTCTAAAATTTTCATATTTAAAAATAATGATATTATTACTTGATAAAAATATATTAAGGTTGTAGGGAAGTGATAATATTAAAAAGTTATTCACAATTTTATACATTTACTACTTTACATAATATATATTATATAACATAATTATCAATAAAGTTATTAACAATATTTATTTTAAAAATTATTTATTTTTATTAATAGTTTGCATATTTTTGCTATATGGTAGAAATAAATCATTTTTTATTATTAAGTGTAATTTTATTTTGTATTGGTGTCATCGGGGTTTTAGTTAGAAGAAATGCATTAATTATTTTTATGTCAATTGAATTAATGCTTAATTCAGTTAATTTATCTTTGATTGCATTTTCATCATTTCTTGGAAAATATGAGGGGCAAATTTTAGTATTTTTTATAATGGCAGTAGCTGCTGCTGAAGCCGCTGTTGGTCTTGCAATAATAATTGCTTTATATCGTAATAAAGACACTGTAAATATTGATGAAATCAATATATTAAAATGGTAGATTATTTTTATTTTATCTTTTTGTTGCCTTTGACAGGTTTTATTTTGAATTCTTTATTTAATAGGAAAATAAAATCAGAAAAATTAATAGGTTACTTTTCATCATCTCTTGTATTAGTTTCATTTATTATATCAATAGTAGCTCTGATTGAGTTACTCAAATTACCTGAAGATTTAAGAAAAATTACAATTACATATTTTGATTGGATAAAGACAGGTTTTTTTGATATAAAAATATCTTTTCTTATAGACCCTTTATCGTCGGTTATGATGTTAGTTGTTACAGGGGTTGGCTTTTTAATTCACATTTATTCTATTGGATATATGCATAACGATGAAAATTATGCCTTATTCTTTGCCTATATGAATTTATTTATATTTGCTATGCTAATTCTTGTTTTGGCTGAGAGTTTTCTACTATTATTTTTAGGCTGGGAAGGTGTTGGATTATGTTCTTATTTATTAATTGGATTCTGGTATGAGAAAAAATTTACCGGGGATGCTGCTAAAAAAGCATTTATTGTTAATAGAATCGGTGACTTTGGATTCATTCTTGCTATGCTATTAATCTTCGCAAATTTTAGAAGTTTAAGTATAACTAACTTTAATAATACTCTTTTAAGTTTTGGTATTAATTTTGACACTCCAATTTATACAACAATTGCTTTATTATTATTACTTGGTGCTGTAGGAAAATCTGCACAAATACCGCTTTTTGTTTGGTTACCGGATGCAATGGCCGGTCCAACACCTGTTTCTGCATTAATTCATGCTGCTACAATGGTTACTGCTGGTGTATATTTAATATCAAGAGTTTCTCTACTCTATGTTATGTCCCCTACTGCATCAGGAATTGTTCTTGTTATTGGAATTCTGACCGCTCTACTTGCTGCATCAATTGCATTGCGACAAAATGATATCAAAAAGATTCTCGCTTATTCTACCATATCGCAACTTGGTTTTATGTTTATTGCTTTGGGTACTTATTCATACGTATCAGGTTTATTTCACTTAATTACACATGCATTTTTTAAAGCGTTACTGTTTCTCGGAAGTGGATGTATTATTCATGCGCTCTTAGAAGAACAGGATATAAGAAAAATGGGCGGTCTAAAACCTTATTTAAAAATTACATTTCTAACTTTTCTAATAGGTACATTAACGATTTCTGGAATCCCTCCCCTATCAGGTTTTTTCAGTAAAGATGAAATATTATTAAATATATTTTTAAATCAGGGTTTGATTTATTTCTTACTTGTTTTATTTGCTGCTGCTCTGACAGCATTTTATATGTTTAGACTATTTACTTTAACTTTTTATGGGAAACCTCGTTATGATTCAGATAAAATCCATCCTCATGAAGCACCTCCTGTAATGACTATTCCCCTAATAATTCTTGCTCTCTTATCTGTATTTGGAGGCATTATAGCATTACCGCATTATACTGGTTTAACTAATTTTCTTGAAGAATTTTTAAAACCTGTATTTGAAAGAACACTCTATATGAAAGAAGCACGTATGGCTACTCCTGAAATTAGTACTATTGCAGAAGTTATTATTATTGTAATATCAGTTGTAGTTTCAGTAATTGCGATTGTTTTGTCCTATAAAAAATATGTAAAGAAGGAAACTTTTGAAGAAGGAAAAAACTTTGAAAAAGTTCTTGAAAACAAATATTACATTGATGAATTTTATGACCAAACTATAGTTCAACCTGTATATAAAACATCTGAAAATTTCCTTTGGAAAATTATTGATATAAAAATTATAGATGGATTTGTTAACTTCGTAGCAAAATATTTCGGCTATCTATCATCTTTATGGCGGAAAATCCAGACTGGAATATTGCAAGATTACGCTATTTTATCAATTGCTGGATTAGTGTTGATAATTTTGTATTTATTGCTAAAATAAATTATAATATTTATATCTTATAATTTACAACTAAATTAAATAATAATTATCGCTAATAAAAAAATTCCCCTACATTGGGGAATTTTTTTTATAAATTTTAATTTATAGTTTTTTCCGATATCGCGTTATATAACAAACAATTTATTTTTTCTTTTCTTTAGGGGATAATATGTTTGGGTAAATATTAACACCGATAAAGAATGATAACCAATTTATTGATTTACTTTTTGTTTTATACATTTTGCTTACACCATTTGGGTCATTTAAATTTGACCAATAATAGCCTTCATCGTCATTTAATGACATATTAGTCTTACCATAGGTTATAAAGTCTTGCTGTCCTGAACGGGTTGTTTTTAACAATAAGTTTCCAAAATCATATTTTGCTCCTGCAACTATATCTATACCCTTTGAAACTCTTAATTCTAATCCTCCGTGAATTGCCGCCCCAATTCTGAATTCAGGTCCTATATCTGCTTTTAAACTATCCCTGCCATAAGACCTTGTTAAATTGGCGCTGAGGAAATTGAAATTAAATGTCGCACCAAAATATGGTGTAAAAATGTTTGTAAATGATGTAGGAGCAACTTCTAAACCAAGTCCTATTCCAAATGCTGTAAACGAGTTTGAATATGTTACAGAAACAGTTTGATAACCATTTTGCACCGGAAATGGAGATGAACCCGATTTATCTGAAGCAAAGGTATTAAAAGTACTGAAACCCATAGTAATAATACCTCTCAATGTATTGTATTTATCTATGTTGACTTTCGCAGCACCGTTTAGAGTAAACCCTGTACTGACGCCATAATTTTCTTTCATAAAATTAGAATCAGTAAGAATTATATTGTATAAAATAGTGCTATCAACAATTGGAGGATTATAATTGTAATTCAGAAAATATCCTGTCCATTTGGGAACGTAAGCAAAAGGTGAATCTCCTTTAAGTTCATTCATCGGTTGAGTTATCCCAAGTCCTATTTGAAAAGACCAATTATCAAACTGAGAATTGGCACTAACAAAAGGAATTACTAAGATCATTAATAAAAAAAGTAATTTCTTTTTCATAAGTTTTATTTTTTAATTATTGAATGGTTAATTAATTCATAGACTGATACAATTGCTGCTGTTTCGGCTCTTAATTTTCTATTTCCTAATGAATATGTTTTCCAACCATTTTCAATTAAAAACGAAACCTCATTTTCATTAAATCCTCCTTCAGGACCTATTAGTAAATTTATATTATAATTATTAAAATTCAATTCAAAATTCTTATTGTAATCAGCAAATTCGTACATTACTATCTTTTCACCATTACCCGTAAATTTATTTATATCTTTTAAATAAATAGATTCTGATAATTCTGTCAAATAACATCTTTGTGATTGACCTGTAGCTGATTTTATTATATTTTTTAATCTTAATAATTTATGTTTTGATAAAGGACTCTTATTAACTGTATTATCTGTTATTACAGGTATTATTTTTATAACACCTAACTCAACACATTTTTCAATAGCAAACTCAAATCTTGACATATTTCTTAAATGAGATAAAAATAAAGTCACTTTAACTTTCGTATCATATTCAATTTTTTTTCGTTCTATAACTTCAAGTTTAATTATATTTTTACTTATATAAAGTATTTTGCAACGAAAAAGGTTCCCTTTACCATCACATAATTCAAGATTTTCTCCAACTTTTTTCCTTAATACTGTTGAAAGATGTTTTCTCAGAGGATCTTTTTCGATAGTTAATGTATCTTTAACAACCGATATTTTTTCATATATGTAATACTCCATATTAGAAATAAGAATTTAAGTCAAATGAAAATCTTGATTTGAATTTATCTATTTCTTTATTTAATGCGATATCTACTCTGACAATAAAATTGAAAGGAAGTAGCAAATTTATTCCTAACCCGTAACCTTTCTTAAAAAGTAAATCTGAAACTTTCACTCCCCTATTATAAACTGTTCCAATATCAAAGAATGTTGTTAAGTATAATCCGTACTGATAACTGAAATTATTAAAAAATGGAATTTTCTTGATAATTATATGGTCTTTTCCATTAACATAAAATGGTTTTACAATCGGAATTCTGAATTCTGAAAATATACCAAGTGAATTCTCACCTTTAAACAAATAATCTTTCCAACCTCTGATATACACATCATATCCATATACTTCCATAAGGTAATCTTTTGGAGTACCGGTAAAAATGTTAGCACTTCTTAACCAAATACAATAAGAAATAAAATAGTCTCTTATTATTCTAATCGGAATAAATTTTTTTAAGTTTATCTCTATTTTGTTAAATTGATTATTTTCTGATAGGATTCCGTATCGATTATAAGTAAAATCTATATATGTTCCAAAAGTAGTATATTCGTTATTATTTCTTTTATCGTAATTTAATGATATAGAAAATTTAGTATAATTATCTTCTTTTATTCTATATAATTCATTAGTAGCCGGAAATGAAGTTATGTCGGTAAAATTATATGAAATATTGGAAAATATTTTGAAGTTTTTGTATATATACTTCCCTATAGAAAATCCAACAGAATATTTGAAAACATCATATGTAAATGCATTATCTTTGTTCGCACTCATTGTTGAATCAGGAATGACTTTCATTACATTTTTTGAAAAAGCTAAATTAACTGAGCCAAAAAAATGTTCCTTATTTCCGATCCAGGGATTAAAGTAAGAAAGTGAGACAAAAGGTTCATATCCTATACCGAAATTTACTGATATCGTTTCATTATATCCTCTGAAGTTTTTCCATTGAAAATTTAATCCTACCCAAATCTTTTTCAAACTGCCTTCTTTCATTCCTCCTTGTGGAATAGGTAGAACATTTGGTGATTCTTCCAATTCAACAATATAATCAATTTTTTTAAGCTCGTTATAAGGATCAATAGAAATGTTAACCCGATTGAAAATGTCCAGTTTATTTAAATTTTCGATATCTTCTTTATATAGTAATGAATCGAATTTATCCCCTACTTTTAGATTTAATTCTCTTATTATTACTTCATCTTTTGTTATCTTATTCCCCTTTATTAATACATTTTTTATTAAATAATCATTATAATACATAGAATTTACTTCATTAATTGTATCTAACTCACTTGATTTTAATATAGTTACAATTAATAGATTAAGTATTATAAATGAATAATATCGCACTAATTCTATTGTTTGAGTTCTTTTAATTCTTTTATCTTATTTTGTATGAATTGGGTTCTTCTTTCCTGAGGTTTTATATTATTTGGTGATCCCCTCTCAATTTCTATTGCAATATTTAACATTTTTTCAGCTTTGTCGTACTGTTCACAATTCATTAAATAATTGATTCTGTAAATTAAGGCTCGATAATAATTTCTCATAAGAAATTCATAATAGTATTCTTTTCTATTTGTAATTTTTATCACATAATCAGGATCGTTATAATTAGTATCACATTCTTTTTGCTTGCTATATCTTACTAAAAGACCTTCCGGAATTTTGAAGTATTCTTTCCCGAATTTTTCAAAAGGTGCTTCTACATCTTCAATATCATAGGTAGTATAAAAATTTTTATCCTGGAAATTATCGACTAATGAATTTAAAAATGTAAGAAAAGCAGCTCGTATTTTATCTAATTCTTTTAAGTCAAAATCTGTCTTTGGATATAGATATCTATCTGTATATTTTTCAAATTTGATTAATTCATTTTCGTATGCATCAAATTCTTTTTTAGTCCTTTGATAAATTTCAGGAAAATGTAATTTAATATGCCTCAAATACCACATTCTTCTACATAATTCTTTATCAATAATTATAACATCTGGTCTTACTCCTTTAACATATTGATAATACCACGAAGCTGATACCCAGAAATCCCATTGAGTTGACATTATAATAGAATTAGTCTTTGCTGAATTAAATACATTATTCATATACTCTTTTACATAATAATTCCTACTCTCGTCACTATCATTGTAATTTGTAATTAAAACAATTAAAGGCAATACTGAAATTAAGTATATATATGAAAAATTTAACTTAAATTTTTTAATTAATTCTATTATATAGAAAATAGCATATAAAATCCACATCGATGATACTAAAAATGCGAGTAAGAAATATGAATCAATATCATAGATATCATAATTTATACCATAGATAATAGAAAAAGCAAATAAAAGAAATTGAAAGAAGAATAACTTGTAATTTATTATGAATGATTTTATTAATCCTATAATTATTAGTAAAAAAACTGGTATAGAAAATTCAACAGGGTAAATGCTTATGAAGTGCATAAATTGTTTTTTCATAGTTTCAATTGACTTAAACATCCATACACTAAATTGCTTTCCGCTTACATGTCTGATAAAATTCTCTAAATTGTGTGGATACCCCCAGGAAATTGGAGCATTTTCAGCCCGTATGAAAAGATAGAAATATATAGTCAAACCAAAGATAAAAGGAATTGATAAAATTAAAATTCTTATTAATGAAGTTTTATTAAAACCGTTATAAGAGAAATACAGATATATTACACCAATTGATAAAAATAATGTTGATAAATGATTACCGAAGCTTAAACCAAGTAAAAATGCAAATAATAACCAGAACTTTTCCTTTTTATCTTTTTCCGCGGGATACAAAAATTGATTAAATATTGCTTTATATAATATAAAAATAATAAGCACCAAAAAAACTTTGTGAAGGCTATAAACCTCAATAGATGTTGCTGTATCCCACCAGGTTTTAGAAAAACCTAATATTAATGCGGAAATAAAAGCTATGAAATATATCTGGAACTTATCTAAACTGATTTTTAATGATGATTTTCTTTCAGTATTCCAGAAATAAATATATAATTTAATGAGGAATACTGCAAAAAGGAAAAAAATTGCAATTGAAATCGCCGTTAAAAATGCAGCAAGTACATTTAGTATATATATTTCATTATTAAAAGGAAGTAAACTAAAAGTTCTACCAATGATTGTAAATAATGGATAACCTGTAGGATGTGCAATACCTAATTTCACACAAACGGTTGCTAATTCACCTGAATCAACAAAAAATACATCCGGAGCAAGCGTCTTCATATATGCAATAAATGGTATAGCAAAACTTAATAAAAACCAAAAATATTTATTATTTACTAACTTCATTAAATTTATTTATTACAGAAAATTAATTTACAAAAAAAATGTATCATTTATTATTCATTTTTGAATTTTTATATAATATCCATTTATTATCTTTTTTTGATATAATAAAGTTGTCTATTTGCTTGCAATCTTCATTTCTCGATAATATATATTCCACATCTGAGTATTCATTGTTGTATTGCTCTAAATTTCCAGCCCATGGATTATATGCAGGTAGTTTATTTATATCTGTCTTTCGTTTTATTAAGCTAAATCTATAATCTACAATGCCGCCAGAAATTCCCTTATTCCAGATAGTAAAATAATTGTGAAAATGTATAAAAATAGGTCTTCCTCTGTATTCAGAATCAAAAAAAAGTCCATAGACTCTTTCAGATTGTTTTATTTCTTTGAAAAAATCAGGGGTAAAATTCTTACATTCCTTTTGAAATGATATAAAATATTCAAATACCATTATCTGAAAAAGAATTAATGAAAATATTAATATTATCTTATATTTAGAAAAATATTTAATATCAAAAATAAATCTACTAAATAATGCAATTAATCCGAGCCATATGAAAATCGTAAATCTTTGAAAAATAAAATTCTGTTCTGGTATATCAGATGGAAGTAAAAAATATAATATTAATGAAAATAATATTGAAATCTTTATAACAGAACCTCCGAAATCATTTTTATTCAATCTTATTTTTAATTTCTTTCTGATGAATATTATTATGATTAAAGGTAAAAATAAAATTAAATTTATTATAATCGATATTATTGTCCCTATTGGTTCTTCCCCCCAATGATAATTATCATTAATGGAAATAATTTGTAATCTTGAAAGAAGGTTAGATAATTTGAAATATTTAGTTGTATAATAATTTATTAAATATTGAGTTAGATTCAAATTCGAAGAGTCTAAACTATAAATTACATATATTAAAACGATAAATATAAATATTATGATTAATTTTGGAATTTGATGTTTATAATTTTTATCTAAGTAAAAAAAAGAGACTAAAATATAAATAACTAAAGAAAATAAAGCCGTTTGTAAATGAATGAATAATATTATCAGCAAAGAAAAAAAGATTATCAAATGATAAATCAATCTTTGATTAGTTAATTGTTTTATAAGTAAAATCAAAAAGAAAATAAAGAAAGGAATTGATAATGTATATTCTGAAAATCCCCAATGGCAATTGCTGTTATAAATATAAAAAAATGATAAGAGAGAATACCATATATTACCATTGAGTTGTTTTATTAAAAAATAAACAGATAAAGGTAATATTATTACATATATGATATAGAAAATTTTATTCCCAATCTCAACATCCTTAAAGATTGGTATATTAACAAATAATGTATGTAATATATTAGATTTTAGTAAAGTTGGGATATAATAAAATTTATAGAATGGGTATTCAGGATTGTCCAGATATTTAAAGATTGTTGCTGCTGTTAATCTGAATGGTAAATCTATGAATGGAAATAATCTTAAAAAAGATAATAGAATGACATTAGATAAAATAAATAAAATAAATATTATCAGAAAAAATTTTCTGTTATTGATTTTCTAAATATTTAATTTTTAAGTAGGTCTATTGTTTATTTATCAGCTGGAGCGGTACATATCAAATTTCTATCACCATAAGCATCATTAATTCTTCCAACTGAGGGCCAGAATTTATTTTTTAACAATCCTTTAACTGGATATGCTGCTTTCATCCTTGAATAAGAATGTTCCCATTTATCTGAACAAACTTCCTTTGCTGTATGTGGAGCATTCTTTAATAAATTATCTGATTCACTTACTTTCCCTTCCTCAATTTCTTTTATTTCTTCTCTGATACAAATCATTGCTTCGCAAAATCTATCCAGTTCATATTTGGATTCACTTTCCGTTGGTTCAACCATTAATGTCCCCGGAACGGGAAATGAAACTGTCGGTGCATGAAAGCCATAGTCCATTAGTCTTTTAGCGACATCAATTGCATCTACCTTTACTTTATGTTTGAAATCTCTCAAATCAAAAATCAATTCATGTCCAACCCTTCCACGTTTCCCTGTATAAAGAACCTTATAATATTTTTCTAATCTGTTTTTTATATAATTAGCATTCAGAATTGATACTTTAGTTGCTTTCGTTAGACCATCAGAACCGGATAATAAAATGTATGCATAAGAAATTGAAAGTATTCCAGCACTACCGTATGGAGCTGATGATACAGCTTTTAATTTACTATTTTTACATTCTGTGAAATGACCTGGTAAGAACTCAACTAAATGTTTAGCAACAGCGACTGGCCCTTCACCCGGACCACCACCACCATGAGGAATAGCGAAAGTTTTATGCAAATTCAAATGACAACAATCCGCACCAATTTTTGCAGGTGAAGTTAATCCTACCTGGGCATTCATATTCGCACCATCCATATATACCTGTCCACCATATTTATGAACTATCTTGCAAACTTCAACAATTTCTTCTTCAAAAACTCCATGTGTGGAAGGGTATGTTACCATCAATGCAGCAAGATTATCTTTATTTTCTGATGCTTTTTTTTCTAAATCTTCAATATCAATATTTCCACCTTCATCACACTCTACAACTACTACATGCATACCTGCCATAACTGCACTTGCCGGATTTGTTCCATGAGCGGAATGTGGAATTAGAACAATATTTCTGTTTCCTTCCCCTCTTGAAATATGATATTTTCTAATTATCATAAGTCCTGTATATTCTCCCTGAGCTCCTGAATTTGGTTGAAAAGTGATACCAGCGAAACCTGTAATTTTGCATAAATATTCACCAAGTTCGGTAATTAATTGTTTATAACCTTTTACCTGGTCCTCAGAGGCAAATGGATGAATTTCTGTAAACTCAGGATAAGTAACAGCAACCATCTCAACTGCTGCATTTAATTTCATTGTACATGAACCAAGCGGGATCATCGAGCCGGTTAAAGATAAATCTTTATTTTCAAGTGATTTGACATATCGCATAAATTCCATTTCAGAATAATATCTATTGAAAACAGGATGAGTCAGAAATGCTGATTTTCTTTTATATGTTTCCGGATATTCGCTTGAAGACCTGAGATATTCTTCTTCAAGACTATCTCTGAATTTTTCTCCTGTGAAGATTTCTATAATCTCATTAATATCACATAATCTTGTTTGTTCATTAAGACTAATACCAATTTTATTATCATTATATCTAAAATTTACTCTCTTTTCTTCTGCCCGTTTTCTGATTTTTTCTATAATACTTTTATCTTCAAATTCAAATGCCAAAGTATCAAAAAATATTTTATTTAATTGTTTAAATTCAAATTTTGATAATCTGTTATTTAAAATTACCGTAAGTTTATGAATTCTTTCAGCAATAGCCCTTAATCCGCATGGTCCATGATATATTGCATACATTGCAGATATTATAGCTAATAAGACCTGTGAAGTACAAATATTACTTGTTGCTTTCTCTCTTTTTATATGTTGCTCTCTTGTTTGTAAAGCCATTCTATAGGCAATATTATTAAATTTATCTATAGAAACACCTATTATTCTGCCGGGTAAAAATCTTTTAAATTCTTCTTTAGCTGAAAAATATGCCGCATGTGGTCCTCCAAACATCATTGGAACTCCAAACCTTTGTGTACTTCCAATTGCAACATCAGAACCAAATTCACCCGGAGGTGTTAATAAAACAAGAGACATTATATCTGCAATTGTAATAGTATATAAACCTTTACTGTGAGCATTTTCAAATAATTCTCTATAATCAGGAACTTCTCCATCTGAATTCGGATATTGAACAATGATTGCAAAATACTCTTCATTTAAAGCAATTTTATCTACATCACCAATATCTACAATTATGTTTAAAGGTTCTGCCCTGGTTAGAATAACATCAATAGTTTGTGGAAAACATTTTTCGGATACAAAAAACTTTTTTGCATTTTTATTTTTTCGTGTATTGTAACACATAATCATTGCTTCAGCTGCTGCTGTTCCTTCATCTAAAAGCGAAGCATTTGCTATTGGAAGTCCGGTAAGGTCTATAATCATTGTTTGAAAGTTGATTAATGCTTCCAACCTACCCTGTGATATTTCCGCCTGATATGGTGTGTATTGTGTATACCAGCCGGGATTTTCCAATATATTCCTTTGAATTGCTTTAGGTAATATCGTAGGATAATATCCAAGTCCTTGATAAGACTTAAAAATTTTATTTTTAGAAGCAATTTCTTTTATTTTTTCCAGATACTCAAATTCGCTTAAAGCTTCTGGTAATTCCAGTTTATTATCTAATCTTATCTCCTTTGGAATTGTTTGTTCAATCAATTCATCAAGAGAACTTACTCCAACCGTTTTTAACATTTCGTTAATTTCTGCTTCTCCGGGACCAATGTGGCGGTCAATGAACTTGTCGTGAAATTCAAATTTACTCATAATAACTATTTTAAATTAATTAAGTAAAACTTAAATATAAAATTAATATATAGTAATCTAAATTCAAAAAATTATCCCACATATCACATTTCTTTTGGCTTTCAACTATTAACCTAAATGATTATTTTTAAAATAATTTATGAAAAAGGAATTAATAAAAAAGCCAACAGGAACTCTTGATATATTACCTGAAGATTGCATAAAAAGACGACATTTAGAGAATGAGTTAATAAATTTCTTTAACAACTATAACTACAAAGAAATCCGAACGCCTACTTTTGAAAAAACAGAACTTTTCAAAAGAGGAATCGGAGATTATACGGATGTCGTTTCTAAGGAAATGTATTCATTCCATAATAATGAATTTACTCTTAAACCGGAAATGACTGCCCCTGTAATTCGTGCATATCTCGAAAATAGTATGTATAACTTACCCGGAGTTGTAAAGTTATTTTATATATCTAATATGTATAGGCATGAGAGACCACAGGCTGGCAGATTTCGGGAATTTTCTCAATTCGGTGCTGAAGCAATTGGAAGCAGTAGTTATCTAATTGATGCTGAAATGATTTTGCTTTGTATTAAAATACTTGAACATTTTGGAGTGGGAAATGTAATAACTAAAATTAATACAATAGGTTCCCCGATTGAAAGGAAAGATTATCTGAATGAGTTGAAAAAATTTCTTAAAGATCATATTGGTTCATTAACAGATACCAGTAAAAATAGATTAGAAAAAAATCCCCTCAGAATACTTGATACAAAAGATGAAAAAGAAATTGAAATTTTGAAATCAGCACCAAGATTATATGATTATTTAAATGATAGTACAAAAAAACATTTCGTGAATTTATTGAATTTACTGGATAAACTTAATATTAAATATCAGGTGGATTATAATTTAGTACGTGGATTTGACTATTATACTTCAACTACATTTGAAATTATTTCAAACGATTTAGGTTCCCAGAACGCAATCATAGGTGGTGGCAGATATGATAATTTAATTGAAGAACTTGGTGGAAAATCAATTCCTGCAATCGGTTTTGCTTGTGGGATAGAGCGATTATTATTTTTAATGGGAAAGAACAATTATAAGTTTCCTTCTGAAAGTATTGTTAATCTTTTTATTGTCACACTCGGAGATAAAGCAAAAGATTTCGCTTTAAAAATATTGACCGCATTAAGGAAACGCAATATCAAATGTGATACAGACTTTCTTGACAGGAGTATAAAATCCCAAATGAAAGAAGCAAACAAAATTGGTTCAGAGTTTACAATTGTAATAGGTGATTCCGAAATTGATACAAACAATGCTCTTATTAAGAGGATGAAAGATGGCAAAGAATTTGAAATAAGTTTGAATGAATTAGAAAAAATAAATTTAGATAAATTCAGAAACTAATGAGAACGAAACAAGTAAGAACACCTAAATTGAAATATGAATATGAACTTCATATAAGTAGAGAATATGACTCTATTAAAAAACAAAATTATATTCTTTTTGAATTTAGAACAGTAAAAGTTTTTAAAAATTTTATTTATAAAATAAATGTGCAGAAAAATATTGAATTAAATAAAAGACTTTTAGAATTCAATGTAGAAGGTTTATCAGCACCCGTAATTGATTTTTCTAAATCAGGTTACGCAAATTTTGAATATAAATTTTATGACTTTACTTATAATGATTATCAGATCAAACTTTTAAGAAATGGCAAAAATCCAATCTTCTATACACTTAAAATAGAAATAAATAAAATATCGATAATATCTAAACCCAAAAAATCATTTTTAGAATTAATAATTAAAGAATAAATTATGCATCCAAAATTATTTGAAATTTTCGGTGTCCCTGTTTATAGTTATGGATTAATGTTAGGTTTAGCTTTTTTGATTGGTAGTTATTTGTTCACACGTGAATTGAAAAGAATGGGTATGGATGAAAATATTGGTGTTACGATTACTATACTTGCTATTCTCGGTGGTATAATTGGCGGTAAGATATTTTATGTACTGGAAGAGTGGAACTTTGGAAAAGGTGCTTCTATTAAATCATTGTTGGGTTCAGATTTGCTTTCCCCTGCCGGACTTACTTTTTATGGTGGTTTAATTCTGGCAATTATTTTAATATATATTTATGTAAAATATAAAAAACTTCATTTTCTGCAAATCATAGATGCTATGGTCCCCGGTGCTGCATTAGGATATGGAATTGCAAGGATCGGATGTCATTTATCGGGCGACGGCTGTTATGGAATTCAGGTTAATAATACATTCTGGGAATTTATAGGTTGTGAATATTCTAAAGGAATCGTACCTACAAATCCCGGTGAACTTGTTCATCCAACCCCTTTATATGAATTAGGTTACGCTGTAATCATATTTATAATTTTATGGCTATTGAGAAAAAATACAAAGTATTACGGACAACTATTTTATATATATTTAATTTTTACAGGTTTAGGACGATTTTTAGTTGAATTTATAAGAAGAAATCCAAAAGTTATTTTTAACTTATCACAAGCTCAGTTGATATCAATAATTATCATAATCTTAGGTGGCTTTATGCTCATATATAACAATATGAAATATAAAAGACAAAATGATATACAGAATGAATAAATATATAATACCTTGTAAAAAAATAAGATAAAAATTAATTTATAAGTTTTAATTGAAAATTTATTTAATTAAATATGAAAAGAACTTATCAACCAAGTAACAGAAAAAGAAAGAACAAACACGGATTCAGAAGTAGAATGTCATCGAAAAATGGCAGGAAAGTTTTAGCAAGGCGTCGAAAGAAGGGACGAAAAAAACTTACTGTTAGCGATGAATTTACCCGTAAATAAGAATACGTTTTCCAAGTGGAATTAAATCATAAACTTCCTAAAAGTGAAATTCTTAGAGGATTTAGGGCTTTTTCAAAAGTCCTAAATTCATCTTTGAATTATTCTATTAACAATGTCAGGGTTTTCGTTAAAATTGAGAAAGATAATAAAGATAATAATGAAGACATAAATAACTTGGAAAATAAACTCCCCTATTCATCAATAAAATTCGGTGTTTTAGTATCGAAGAAAAAAATTCCCAAAGCAACTAAAAGAAACCGACTGAAACGACTGATAAGAGAAGCTTATAGATTAAACAAGAGTATATTATCGAAAATATCAACTGAAAATATAAAAGTTGCCTTAATTTTTTCTCTTACCGAAGTAGGTTATGAAAGATTTAATTCCAATAAAAATTTTAAAATGCAACTTTTATATGATGATATAAAATTTTTATTGCAAAAAGTTATTAAATATATTAACAAAGGATTAATTGATTAAATATATTATAATAAAATTAATAAGGTTTTATCAAATTCTGATTTCTCCGTTAATTCCACCGTCATGCAGATTTACCCCTACATGTTCTAATTATTTTATTGAAGCATTAAAAGAGCATGGTGTTATTAAAGGATTTGGATTTGGAATTAAAAGAATTTTAAAATGTAACCCTTTTTTTAAAGGTGGATACGACCCTGTTCCAAGAAAAAATATAAATGAATAATTAAACCTGGATATGGATAAAAAATCTATTATTGGATTTATTTTAATCGGTATTATTCTCATAGTTTGGGTATATATAATGTCCCAACAAAAGCCGAAGCAACAACCTGAAAGAAAACAAACAACAGAAAACATAAAAACCGATTCTGTTAGAAAAGATACTACAATAAAAGACACTACCAAATCTGAATCTAAAAGAGATTCCCTCGATGGCACAGCTAAATTAGTTGAAAAATATGGAAATTCTTTCTATAAGCTATCTATCGATTATTCAAAGATTGATTCAACGATGCAGAATGAAAAGATTATCATTCTGGAAAATGAAAAAGTATATATGGAATTCACCAATTACGGCGGTGCTCTCCGAAAATATATTGTCAAAGAGTTTAAAAAATGGGATGGTGATACTATTCAATTAATAGATTGGAATGCGGGAAGAGAATTAAGTTTATTTTTCACAAATAAGGATGGTAAAAATATACACTCAAAGGATTTGATTTTTGATTGCAATTATTCAAATTGGCAGAAAGTTAGCATTGAAAATGACAAAGAATTTAAAATTATTTATACATTAATTATAAATTCAGACAGCACCCAGGTTATAAAGAAAATATACACTTTCCAACCATCATCTTATGAATTTGATGTGAAATACGAACTCCAAAATTCAGATAAATATATTTCTAATGCATATTATGAAGTTTCCTGGGGGTCTTCACTTAACCTTACTGAATACCGTAGTGATGAAGAAGCCACATTTGCTGAAGCGTATGCATATATGGGTGGAGAAATAACAACTTTGACAGCTGAAAAATTTGATTCCTTTAATGAGAAGAAAATTTCAGGTGCAACCGATTATGTTTCATCAAGAAATAAATATTTTGGTGTTTTCATTATTCCAACTTCACGTAAAGGAGATGGTGCTTTCTTAAGAGGAAAAAAGGAACGATTAAAAGATGAAGGATTAAGAAACATTTATGAAATTGCTGTCAGAATGGATATTAAAAATGAAAAGCTGGATACTGCTTCTTTTCAAATAATAATTACCCCAATTGATTATAAGCTTTTGAAGTCGTATGACAAGGAATTGGAATTGACAATGAGATTTCCTTTGGATTTCATTGTTAGACCAATAGCGCAATATTTCATAATCCCGTTTTTCTTATTTTTACATAGTTTCATTCCAAATTATGGGATTGTAATAATTATATTTGCGATAGTTCTTAAAATTTTACTGAATCCCTTAACAAAGAAACAGATGGAATCGATGAAAAGGATGGGGAAACTAAGTCCAAAAATTAATGAAATAAGAGAAAAATATAAAGATGATCCGAACAAGGCAAATGCACAAATAATGAAACTGTATAAGGAAGAGAAAATTAATCCAGCTGGTGGATGTTTACCATTGCTATTACAATTACCAATTTTATACGCTCTCTTTGCCGTTTTCAGGTCAACAATAGAATTAAGACAAGCATACTTTTTCTGGTGGATTAAAGATTTATCCACTCCTGATGTTATATTAACCCTTCCTTTTAAGATACCCCTTTTTGGTATAAACCAAATTGCAGGTGTTGCTACATTAATGGGTATTACTATGTTCATTCAGCAAAAGATGACAGTTACAGACCCCAAACAGAAAATGATGGTATATCTTATGCCAATTTTACTTACCTTACTTTTTTATAGTTTTCCAGCTGGTTTAAATTTATACTATTTTGTTTTCAACTTACTTTCAATAATACAACAGATATATAATACAAAATATAAAAAAGAAAAGCCTGAGGAAGAAAAACCTAAGAAAGAAGTTAAAAAGAAGAAATCATTTATGGATAGAGTTGCAGAATATGCTGAAAAAAAAGGAAAAGAAACCCGCCGTAGATAACTTTAGTGGAAATGCCGAGAGTCGAACTCGGGTCCGGGAAGAAGCCGATTAAAACATCTACATATTTAGTTTGTTGTTAAATCTTGTGATTCAAAGGTCAACAAACAAACCTTATTGAATCACCAGCCCTTTTATTTCGCCTATTGGTTTGGGCAATCCAATAAGCTATCCCGCCTTTGCGACATTTTATCACATTCCGGCAGGAGTGGAAGCGTGATAAAATGGGTTGCTTATTTAATTAAGCAGCCATTGCGTAGTTATCGGCATTTATTTTTTTACGACCTTTTTTAAGTGTTGGTCGCAAACACTATATGCAGTTTTAATCCTCTCACATCCCGTCGAAACCGTTGCATTCCCGTATTTCTTAATAAGTCTGAATATTAGAACTTGTGTCTGTTTTTATTTCTTCTTCTTTTTCTTCTTTATCTATTACATCAGGTAAAGATACTTCAGACTTTTTCTTTATAGTTATAATTATACCTATCGGAATAATAACACAATAACCTAAAACAAGAAAAATTGGGGCTAACACAGTTGGTAAAAATCCATCAACAGAATTCTCAGATAAAAATATGTAACCTACTATAATAATCGCAATTCCCAATCCTATAATTGCAAAATTAAATGCATTTAAATTGAGATTTATATATTCCTTTGTCTTTGCTTTACTCTTTTTTTTGACTGTTTTTGCCATATATTATAATCATAATAATTTTTTTACAAAGATGCAAGTTCATTATAATAATGCGAACAGCTCTTTATTCCACGCAAGTAATTATTTAAATCAAAATGTTCATTGGGAGAATGTGCATTCTCATTAGGTAATCCAAAACCAAGTAGAACTGTATCTGCATTTAAAAGTTCTTTAAATATATTTACAATGGGTATTGAACCACCTTCCCTTACGAAAACAGGTTCAATATTGAAACCTTTTTTTAATGCTTTCACTGATGCTTTTATTGCTGGTGTATCTATTGGGGTTATTGCTGGTTTTCCACCATGTAAGTATTCAACCTCTACATTTACTGTTTTTGGGGTAATTTTCTTAATATATTCATTAAACAAATAAGCTATTTTATTTGGTTCCTGATTCGGGACTAATCTCATTGATACTTTAGCAAATGCTTTTGATGGTATTATTGTTTTTGCTCCTTCACCCTGATATCCACCCCAAATTCCATTACAATCTAATGTAGGTCGTGCGGTCAATTGTTCTATCGTAGTATAACCTACTTCACCATTCAATTGATTCAATCCTAAATCTTTCATAAAACTCTCTTTATCAAAAGGAAGTTTTGCTAATTCTTTTCTTTCTTCATCGGTAATATCAATAACATCTTCATAAAAACCATCTATTGTGATTCTTCCATTTTTATCAGTTAAATTTCCTAAAATATTTGATAGAACATTGATTGGATTTCCAATACAACCTCCAAAAGAACCGGAATGCAAATCTTTATTTGGGCCTGTTACACTTATTTGAAAATAAGCTAATCCTCTAAGCGCATAGCAAATCGATGGCAAATTTTCCTTATACATTGCAGTATCAGAAATAACTACATAATCACATTCTAAGAGTTTTTTATTTTCTTCTACAAAATTTCTTATACTCGGACTCCCTATTTCTTCTTCACCTTCTAAAATTATTTTCACATTAATATCTAATTTCTGATTAGATTTCAAATGCGCTTCAATACTTTTCAAATGAATCATAATCTGTCCCTTATCATCAGTGGCACCCCTTGCAAAAATTTTATTATTTTTTATAATTGGTTCAAAGGGAGGGTTATCCCATAGTTCTATTGGGTCAATGGGTTGAACATCGTAATGTCCATAGATTAAAATCGTAGGTTTATCTTTACCAGCATTTAGGCAATCTGCATAGACTATCGGATGGCCATCTGTTTCAAAAATACATATATTCTCTAATCCGATTTTTTCTAAATGTTCAGCTAACCAATTAGTACATTTATAGATATCATTTACCTTACTAGCATCATTACTAATAGAAGGGATTTTTAAAAATTCAGAAAGCTCGCTTACAAATCTTTCAAAATTTTTATCAATATAATTTATTACATTATCCATTTTTTTGAGTTTTTAATACTTTTATCGCATCAATTGCTTCCTGATTATCTGGTTCAATTTCAATTGTTTTTTCGTAATATTTTATTGCATTTTCTTTATCTTCTAAAACTCTGTAAGATTTTGCAATGAACAAGTATGCGATACTAGTTGGTTTATATTCAGTCGATATAAGTAAGTTTTTAATTGCTAATTCATAATTCTTATTGTAATTATATGATAAACCTAAATATAAATATATAGCTCCGTTTTTATAATCTTTGGAAATTGCATCTTCAAAATAAATAATTGCCGAATCGATAATCTCATTGTTGAAGTATCCCCTGCCCATTTCAAAATACAATTCACCGTTATCAGGATATTTTTCCTTCCCTTTATTAAAATATTTCAGTGCATCTGAGAAATCTTTCGTATATTTATTAGTAGTTATTTCAATAAAGTTAATATAATCATCTAAATCTAAATCATTTTCATTTACTTTATAATAATACATTAAAGATTTCTTATAGTTTTCAACAGTAGTTGCTGAGTCGGATGCTGGCTTTTCGTTATATATTTTGGCAAGATATCTATTGCATTCAGAAATATATATCGTATCAATATTCATTATTTCATTAAATAACTTTTCTGATTCATCAAACTTTCTTAACTTAAATTCCGTTTTTGCAAGATAATATTTACCTCTTGCAGAATTTGGTTTTAATTCTAAATAATTTAAAAATGATTCCTCTGCTAATGAGTATCGACCTACTACAAATAACAAATAACCTTTTTCATAATATGCTTCTGCAAATTTTGGGTCTGCTGATATTGCTGACTCAAACGCTTTGAAAGACTCATTATAAAATTCTTTTTTCTTTTCTTCGTCTTCTGTTATTAAATATAATTTATAGTATGCCTTACCGATACCAAAAAATGCCGGTGCATATTTTGGTTTTATCGCAAGGGCTTTCTTATATTTCTCTATAGCAACTTTATATGTTTCCCTGTCATAATATGCATCACCAAGAGCAACTATAATTTCAATGTTATTTTTGTCATTAATTTCTGCATTTGTTAGTATGGTAATAGCATCATCAATTTTACCTTGTGCAAGATAGATTTTAGATTGCGAAATTAAGACAGGAACATAATTTGGGTTTATTTTAAGTGCTTTTTTGTAATAATTATTTGCAGCATTATAATCTTTCTGTAGTGCTTTTATATCTCCCAAATATTTAATTGCATCAATACCTTCGTCATCATCTTCAAGAGCAATTTTGAAATATTTTTCTGCTTCTTTATAATTCTCAGTCATAAATAATGCATAGGCATACCAGTAATTCACATCGTAATCATCATTAGACTTTACTATATCCTTTAAAATTTTTATGCCGGTGATATAATCACCTTTCTTTACAGCTTCAATACCTTGTTTTTTATCTTGTGCTAAAAGATTATTAATTAAAAAAAACAGCACAAATAAAATTGTAGTGTATTTAATTATTCTTTTCATATTATATATTTAATTATTCAAGTTGAATTATTCTTATCGGTTGAGTTATGGGTACCAGACCCCTTTTAAGTATTACTTTTTGACCATCTGAATGTAGAAGAAAAGTAGCAAATCCAGTCGCAGCTGTAAAATCAAACTCTGTGGAAAAAAGATATACTTTCCTTATATAAGGATATTTTCTATATGCAACAGTTCCCTGATGAAATATTTCAAAATCATATTGTTTTCCTGATGGCATAATTCTTGATATCCTTACTGGCTTCACAGTCGTATCCTGTTCATCTTGATTACCAACTGAAATCCATGCTAAATTTACAAAGCCAATAGCATTCTTATGTTTTCTAACTCCCTCTAATAATTGAACAGATGTAGAACATATTCTTGCGGATTCAACAAAATTCATTTTTCCAAGTATGGTATCCATTACAAATTCGTATGCTGATGAATTAGGCCTTTGAATATAAACTCTTATTTCATTATCCTTACCTTTAAAAAACAACTTTGCTTTTTGATTTTGCTCCTCATCCTGAACTTTTATATCAGTCCAATATTTAACTTCACCGGTAAATATTTTCTTTAAATCATCAGAAGTTAACCTTTCTATCGGTGAAGATGGATTAACAATAAAACCAATCCCATCTAATGCAACTTCATATCTTTGAATATCAAGTTTAATCTCTTTTATAAATTTTGTTTCCTCTTCATTAAAGTCTCGTGCAACTAAAATGACTTTGTGGTCTCTATTAAGCAAATCTGCTATTGCAACCTTTGCAGGTTTAACTATAAAATTTACTTTTGCCTGTGTATATATCCTTTCAAATTCAGATTTAAGGTCATTTATTATAGGTTCAAGATTTTCATCAACATATATAGTTGTTTCGCCTATTGTTGCTTTTGATTTAATTTCACCATAATCACACCCTGAAATAAAGAGAAAAAGGAGGGATAGAACAATTAGTAATATGTTATTCTCTATTCTTCTTTTTAAACAACTCATCTTTTGCTTCTTCAATTTTTTCATGTTTATCCTGGAATTTTTGCATCTTTATTTTAGATAAAAAATTCAGGAACCTGTATATTCCATAAGCAGTGAAAACTACTCCAAAAGAAATTCGTAATTTAATATCTAAACCCGGTGCTGCTATTCCAATTATAATTAATATTCCAATAACAGTTACAACTATTGCTGTTACAATATTGATTAATAAAGCAGTTTTCATCATTTATATGCGTAGTTAAAACTACACGTATTTTAATTTTCTTCGTTCTTTGGTTGTTCTTTCTTTTCTTTCTTTTCTTCCTTTTCTTCTTTCTTTTCTTCTTCGTCTTTCTTCTTAAATCCTTCTTGCTTCAATGTAAAATTGAATGGAACAGTAACCCAACATTTAACAGCATTACCTTGTTGTATAGCAGGAGTGAATCTTAATGCTGTTACTTTAGACATAACTTCATCTCTGAATACATCAGGTCCATTATAACTTCCCACTTGAATAACAGAACCATCAGTACCAACTAATACCTGAACCGAAACCCTACCTTCGATTCCATTCTGCTTTGCTATTTCTGGATATCTCATAGATGCTCTGACAGAGGAAAGATTAACTGCCTGAGGCGCTTTATCAACTTCAAATTGTTTATATGTTTTCTCCTTATCAGTTTTTGTTATATCCTTTTTCTCTTCCTGCTTAACTACTTCCTCAATCTTTTTTACATCTTCTTTACTTCTGATAGGACCTTCGGAAATTATATCTTTACCCTCTACATCTTCTTTACCTATATTTCTTGTCTCCTGCATTTGTTGTTCAACGCTTTTCAACTTATCAATATCCGCCTTTTCTCTTGCTGCTGGTTCAGGATTTAACTGCTCTAAATCTTTCACCTGCTTAATCTGTTCTGCTTCCTGTACTTCTGGTGGAGCTTCGGATTTATCACTTTCATCTTCTTCTTTTTGAGTTGTCTGGATGTCCTTTAACACAACTTCTTGCCTCTTTCTTAATTCTTCCTCTTTTCTTTTTGCTTCTATGTATTCGGAAAATGCGTAAGCAGCAATGAAAAATGCATGGAAGAATATAGCAATAATTAATCCGCCTAAAGCAAACTTTTTATACACTTTCATTAACTCTGGTGCTCCGTATTTCATTTTTTCAAAGAGTGGTTCGGTGAACCCTTCTTCTTTCTTTATGTTTTTTTCCTCGGACATGACTGCCTCCTATTATTGAAGTTTATGTTTAATTCTACTTTATATACTATTTGTTAATTTTTTTAGTTCCTTACAAATTACATAATTTAAATAAAATATTAAACACATTTTCTTATTATAATTTTATCTGTCTGGAGGAAAATATGGTAGAATTCCTATTGGATTTCTGAAATATTTTTTGATTAATTCTTCATTTGAATATTCCTCTTCAGAATTTTCCTCCTCTGAAATTTCTTCCTCCCATAAATCACCTATTATCAAATTATATTCCTGATTATCCTGATAATTTAAATAGGAACATTTTATATCTGTTTTTAATCTATCTAAATAAGTTGAGTTTATTCTGTATGTACTTTGTGGTAATTTCTGGGTTTTAGGAATCTTTTTATCATAACTTATATAAACACCAGAAGTTGGAATTACTGAAGGATCTATCACAACATAATGCCTTTCTCTTGTATAGTAATTGCCATTCAGTATGTTGTAAAGATTTTTTGCTAACATTAACTTATAATCCTCTTTTGTTAATTCCTCTTCATATTTAAAATCTTTTGGAGCAAATCCAACAGTTCGTGCTGTATAACCGTTATGTGCAAGTACTAGAGTTCCAATTGGACATTCTCTAAATAATTTAGCCGCATCTTCATGTCTCATTCTAATACATCCATGCGATGATGGCATTTTACCAAGTGCATAATAATATCCGGTTCCGTTAAGTGAATGAAATCCAATACCTTGATTGAAAGTCATAAAGTGATACATATCAGCATTATTATATTGTGATGATAAATGATGCGGGTTTTTATAATTTATTGCGAATAAGCCTGGTCTGGATTCCACACTTCGCGAAAGATATTTATTACCTGTTGAAACAGGATATGTGTTTATTTTTCCATTTCTCCAATGCTGATATAACATTTGTTGGTCAATCCTTAGTTCTAACCAACAATCAAGAGTAGTATAAACTGTATCTTTCAATTTTGCAGATAAATCCTCTGCTGAAAGTATATTAATAGAATATCTCTTTGAAAGAAAACTATCCTTTGTAATTTCTATAAAATTTGTTTTATATACATTTATATATACTGTATCATTATCTTTAATCCAGAACCCCAGATAAGATAACAGAAGTAATAAAACAGGGTAAATTGAAAAAATAATTATTTTTCCATTACATTTCTTTTTATTCCCCTCCTTTTTTTCCAATATGATATCATTATCGGGATTATCTAACATTCTGCTTTAAATAAATAATTTATTATCATATAATATAATGCATTTATAAAATAAATGCTATGAATTTACCAGTTAAAAAAATAATAAATTTTAATTAATTCCACCGCTCATAATAGAATAAATTTACCAAATTAATATTTCATAAAACAATTTCGAAGATATAAGAAAGAACAAAAATTTATCTTTCATAACTATATTTTTTATATTTATTATATTTTAAATAGCATAAAGTAAAAAAAGAATTTTAATTTATGGCTATTACAATTATATATTCCAGTAATGTAGTAAGTGCTCTAGCAGAAAAGCTTGCAGATGCTGGACATAAAGTTATTATCGGAGTTCGCGATTTAAATAATTTTAAAAGTAAGAAACTTTTAAATTTGATAAACCAATAATAGCGAAGACAATTTGGGATGCCGTTAAAGAATCCGAAGTAATAATAATAGCATCAACATCTGAATCACTGAATTATATTGCAGTTTCTACGAGAGATGTTCCCAGTAAAGTTATTCATTGAAGCAATGAACTCAGTCTTTGTAAAACCTGAACCGTTCTCAAACACTACAGATGTGTTACTCAGTCTTACAAATAGCAAAGAGTAAAGAAATTACTCGGATAATTTATAAATAATGTCAATATAATAAGTTTTTTTATCAACTAATATAAATGAACGATATATTTAACATTGATGAAATTATTGAAAGCTAATTAAAAAATGCTAAAACTCCTTTAAAATCTTAAAAAATGCAACATTGATATAAACTGAAATCAAGAGACTATTTCCACAATAAATAAGCATTGAAAATTTTCTGAACCAACTCTGGAGCAACAAGTTGCGTTAAAGCTGCTTTTGGTTGACTATCATTATACGCTGTTGCATACTTTAGCAACATAAAACCATTACTATCCGATAGTTTTCTGAAAATCTTTACCCGAATTTGCCAATTATATATTCCTCAGTTAGTTTTTCTTTAGGGCGGGTGAAAATGTTAGATGTCTTGTCAATTTCTATTAATTTCCCTAAAAATAAAAATGCAGTATAATCACTAACACGTGCTGCCTGCTGCATATTGTGAGTTACAATGACAACTGTATAATTAGTTTTTATATTGTATATTGTTTCTTCGATTATTGCTGTAGATTTTGGGTCTAATGCACTTGTTGGTTCATCCATTAAAATTATTTCCGGTGAAACAGCGATACTACGAGCAATACACAATCTTTGCTGCTGACCGCCAGAAAGTTCCAGAGCTGATTTTTTCAGCCTGTCTTTTACTTCTTCCCATAAACCAGCCTGAATTAATGAGTTTTCAACAATTTCATCGGCTTTTTTCCTATCATATTTCCCTGAATATTTTAATCCGGAAACTACATTTTCAAAAATAGACATTGTCGGGAATGGATTTGGTTTTTGAAAAACCATACCAACTTTTTCTCTTAAATCTATTGCATTTATATTCATAATATCTTCTTCAAATAAATATATCTTCCCTAATACTCTCGCACCAGGGGTAAGGTCATGCATAAAATTCATAGACCTCAATAGTGTGGATTTACCACACCCTGAAGGACCGATTATAGCAGTAACTTTATTTTTTTTGATTGAAATGTTTATATCTTCAATTGCGCTTTTTCCATAAAAAGTTACAGTAAGATTTTCAGTTCTTATCGCATCTTCGGATTCTGTGATTTTCTTTCTATGAGCTTCAATTTCTTGATGCTGTACTGTGTCTAATACTTCTTTCATTTTAATGAATACTTTCCTTTTGTTACAAATTTTACAATCAAACTAATAATAAAAACAAGAGTAATAAGAATTAATGCCCCTGTCCATGCTTTCCTATGCCAATCTTCATAGGGTGATATTGCATAATTGAAAATTTGAACTGCTATTGAAGATATAGGCTCATCTAATTTCGTGCTCCAAAAATTATTACCGAATGATGTAAAAAGTAAAGGTGCTGTCTCTCCGGCAATTCTTGCTATTGCTAACAAAATTCCATTTATGATACCAGGTAATGCAGCTTTCAATACTATGAATACGGTTGTTTTCCATCTTGTTATACCTAATGCTAAAGATGCTTCTCTTATAGTAATCGGAATAAGTTTAAGCATCTCTTCTGTCGTCCTACTAATTATTGGTATCATTAAAATGCCTAACGCAACTCCTCCTGCAATAGCTGAAAATCGTTGCATAGGAATCACGATTAATCCGTAAATAAATATTCCAATAATAATAGATGGAGTGCCACTTAATACATCTGTAACAAACCTTACCAAAAGAGAGAACCTGGTTTTGGAAAATTCAGATAAATAAATACCTGAAAGAACCCCAACGGGAATTCCGAAAGAGCTTCCAATTGCGATTAAAATTAAAGTCCCGACAATTGCATTTGCAATTCCCCCTCCTTCTTCTCCTACAGGTTTTGGCATTTCAATAATAAAATTCAGGTTTAATGAAGAAATTCCGGCGAAAGTTGTGTAGAAAAATATATAAATTAAAGGTATAATTGTTATTATGCTTGATAAAATACAAAAAGAAATCATTAAAAAATTTTTCGCTTTTCTGGTTCTGATATTACTCTTTTTTATCAACATTTCTCTTGTCATACTACTTCACTCCTGTTTTAATAGTAATACTGTATATAAGTAGTCTTGCTATAGAATTAATAATAAATGATACTACAAATAATAGAAAACCAATTTCAATTAGTGCTGATATATGCATACTGCTTGAAGCTTCTGCAAATTCATTTGCAATCACTGATGCCATTGTGTAGGCAGGTTCGAAGAGGGAAATTTTCATTTGTGCTTTATTACCAATAACCATAGTCACTGCCATAGTTTCACCTAATGCCCTACCCAATCCGAGAACAATAGCACCGAGAATACCGCTTTTTGCGTTTAAAATCGCCATTTTAATTGTCTCCCATTTTGTCGCTCCTAATGCATATGCTGCTTCTCTTTGCGAAATAGGAATGACTTTTAAAACTTCTCTTGAAATAGAAGTAATTATTGGAGTTATCATAATTGCAAGAATTATTCCTGCAGTCATCATACCGAATCCATAAGGAGTACCCTGAAAAATGGGTAGAAATCCAAAGTATTTATTAAGCATCGGTTGAAAAGTCTCTCTCATAAATGGCGCAAGGACAAAAATTCCCCAGAAACCGTAGATTATACTCGGTATCGCTGCAAGTATTTCAACGAGAAAACTTACAATTGTACTTAATGTTTTCCCTGCAATTTCCGACAAAAATATCGCGACACCTAAACTTATTGGAAGTGATATTATCAATGCAATAATAGAGGATACTACTGTACCATATATGAAATTTAATGCTCCAAAGTCTTCTTTATATGGGTTCCATTCAGCGCTAAATAAAAAGTTGAAACCGAATTTGGAGCGTGTAGGTTCTGTATCTTTGAATATTTCATAAATAATGAGTAAAACAATAAATATAATAAATATTGCAAAAATAAGTGTTACTTTTTCAAAAATAATATCACTTAATTTTCGCTTACTTCTTATTTCGTTTGAAATCTTTCTAATAACAGATGTCGTTTATTTTAAACTAACATAATAAAAATTATTATTTTCGTGTGTTAAGAAATTATTAAGAAATTTTCAGACCACAAATAAAGTAAACCCTTTTAAATAAATTGTCTCTGGCATCTGAGGTAATATAGGGTGGTCATAAGAACATTTTGAAGAAGCAATTATCTTAATATCCCTCCCGGATTTTCTCGCTGATTTTCCTAATATAGTAAGAAATTTTTCCTCCGTTAAATGGTGGGAACAACTGAATGTAATTAAAATAGAATTTCTTTTGAGAAGTTTTATTGCTTTTGTATTAATTTCTAAATACCCTTCAAAAGCTGTTTTAATGTTCTTTTTTGTTTTTGCAAATGAAGGCGGATCAAGGATTATTATATCATATTTTTGTTGATTCTCTTCATTTAAAAAACTAAAAACATCTTTTTCTATAAATTCCACATTTCTAAAATTGTTCAGCTCTGAATTTCTTATCGCTCGTTTTATTGCTTTTTCTGAACTATCTATACCTGTTATTTCTTTAGCTCCTTTATGTGCAGCATTTAATGAAAATCCACCTTCATAACAAAATAAATCAAGAACAATTGAATCTTTATTAACATATTTACGGATTTCCTTTCTGTTTTCATTTTGGTCCAAATAAAATCCTGTTTTCTGTCCCTCCTCCAAATTTATTATATATTTTATATCATCAATTATAACAGTTTTTTCACTTTCACCAGAAGATTTTATCACACTTTGAGAAAGCGTTAAACCTTCAAGTTCCCTACTTGGAATATTGTTCTTCTCTATAATATATTTTGGAGAAAAAACTAAATCTATTAAATCAATAATTTCCTTTTTAAAAAGTTCTATCCCGACAGATGAAATCTGAAATGAAATATAATCATCAAACCTATCTATGATTAAACCCGGTAAAAAATCACTTTCCGCATTAACTACTCTATAGACTTTTTTATCAGGAAAAACTTTGATTCTTCTATTATTTGCATCAACAATTCTTTTTTTGAAAAAATTAAAATCAATATCTTCCTTTTTATATGTAATTAATCTAAAAGCAATCAGAGATTTTTTGTTATAAAATCCTCTTCCTAAAAATCTTTTCCCATATGAATACAAATCCGCAATTCCATAATCACTGGTAACATTATCAATATAGTCTATTTCATTGCTAAAAACCCATAGGTGACCACTGAGTATTCTTCGTTCCTCATTCTTTTTTAAAAATATTTTCATAATATATTCTGTTGAATTTCCCTCATACATTTAAAGTGCTTTTTAGGACATTTTTCTTTCCCAAATCTGGAACAAGGTCTGCATCTAATATTGTTATTTTCAAATATGACTGTGGAAGATAACTGAGGATAAAATCCAAATTCCTTAACCGTAGAACCGAAAAAAACATAAACTTTCTTCCCTAATAACTCTGCAAGATGAAGAACTCCACTATCATTGCAAATTACATAATCGGCATTGAATATTAAATTAGCAAGCTCCCCGAAATTTGTCTTGCTACATAAATTGATTGTATTTTCACAGTTATCACTCAACATCTCACAAATATTCCTATCTTGTTCAGAATTATCTCCGATTAATATATATTTATTTCCCTTGTTTTTTGAAATAATATCTGAAAAGTATTCAGCAGGATATATTTTTGTAAAATGCTTAGAACTCGGAGAAAGTAATATGTAATTAAATTCAAAACGGGGATTTTTATTAAATATTAAATCAATTTTCGGGAATAACAAATCAATATTATCTACTACATTACTCAAAGTATTAATATACTTTCTATAGACAGGTACGATTTCCTTAAATAAATTAATTTTAAATCTTATTAATAAAAATTTTTTAAAATTTTCTTTTTTATAACGATATTTTTTACCCCTTGTAAATAAAGTTAAGTAGTAGCTTCTAAAATTTTTCTGTAAGTCAAATATATAATTAAATTTAATTTTTTTTATGAGTTTTTTTGTTATCTTTATATCATTATCAACTGCTATGATTTTATCTATATGCGGGCTTAACTCCACTAAATTTTTGTATATATTTTTAGTGATGAAATATATGTTAGCATTAGGAAAGTAATCTTTTAATAATTTCAAAAAAGGAAAGGTAAGAACAATGTCCCCGAAACTTGATAATCTAATTACAAGGATATTCTTTACATTTTTCATATTTATCTTTTGAAATTAAGCACAACAAACTGATGTTCTTTTGAATATAAATCTAAATTATTTTCCAGAAATTTGATTAAATCTAAGCTATATTTATTTAGATAATACAATATATTTATGTATCTTTCCTGAAGGTAATTCGACGGGTAAATAAATGATATTATTTCTTTCAATTTATTAATCGTATGTTGATTGTTTCTAATTAAAGCTTCATTAGCTTTTGCTTTAATAGTATTTAGATTTTCAGAAAATTTATTAACCTTGTTTGTAAAATATGTTTCAAGATTTTTATCAATAATTCTTAATTTTTCCCCGGCTTCGTATGTTATAGTATTTAATCCTTCCCTGAATGTGTTGAATATTTCATCAATATTAATTGAGTTTAGCTTCATTAATGATTTTTGAATAACAAGTGTTTCTGAGAATAAATCATCAAAATTTAAATCATTTTTTAATAAAAAATTATTTACAGAGATTTCTATAAATGTCATTGAAGTTCTTGGGAATATTATTGGCATTACATTATTATAAAATTCATACACTCTTTTTAATTGGGCAAAATAAGATATTTCAGAAGGACCAGCAATATAACAAACCGTTGGGAGCAAATAATCCTGACATATTGGTCTTAAAACAACATTTGGGCTAAAATATTCTGGATGTTCGTAAAGTCGATTGAATAATTCATCTGCTGAAAATTTAATCTTTGTATTTTTTAGACCAAAACATTTATTTTGCTTCGGCTCAATTAAATGCCTATTGCCGTTATGTTTATAAAATAAGTTAATAGGCTTTGGTTTTATTTGTAATTCATAGTTTTGCTCAAGTTTTATAGAAGTATCTATAACTAACTCGCAACTCTTGGGAAAAGTGTTTAGCTCTTTTAAGAAAATCGGTAACAATAATTTTTTTACCTCAACATCTGTAGGGTCAAACAAAATCAGTCCTAAATCACCAAGTATGTAATTAAGAAACCTCCCAAATGATAATTTAAAATTCAAACCCGGCTTATATGACTTCTCAACAATTGATTTTAGTTCTGTAGAAAATTCTGTTTTTCGTAAATTTTCAAACAAGTTATTAATTGTTGTAATAATATTTTCATCAAATTCTATATCTGCGACTGGTTTTAAATTCTTATCATTATTAATAAGATTCGATTTGTACTCTATTTTTATAACCTTATTATTTTTGTCGATTATGTTTATATGATTTACTTCCTGCAAATCATGGTCGTCACCTTCCAGCCAAAATATTGGAATGAAATTATATTTGCTAAATGTATCATTTAAATAGTTACATAACATTACAGTATTTAGAGCTTTAAGTATGGTATAGTAACTTCCTGTGAAAAGTCCAATCTGCTGTCCAGAAACAATTGCATAGGTATTATCTTTCCTCAACTTCTCTATATTCCTGAATGTTTTATCAAATGAATTAAACGCTTTGTTTTGTATGGTTAATATATTTGCAATGGTATCTCTATTGAATGTTTCATCTCTTAAGTAAAACTGATTTTTAAAATCCGATAATTTCACAAATGAATCCTCATCCCGATAATTATAAGAGAAAAATTCATTAAGATTTTCAAAATTATCTATATAATCAATAAATAAGTGATTAAAACCAGGTAACTTATTAAAAGGAATTGACATTTGTTGTTAATTTCAATACTTAGGTTTACAAGATTATGAAAAATATATAAAAAATAAATTCATAAAAATTTTTTCTTTATATTTTCCGAAAAAATACCTTTTTGTGGTATTGACATTATGAAAATTATAATATAATTTATACCATAAATATATATGGTATATTATGGAAACACAAATATCAGAATCCATCGAAGTTATTACATATTTCCACAACTTAAAATTAGAAATAATTAAGTTTAAGTGGAAAAATACGATTTATAAAGTAACAGAATTAATTTCAAAATGGAGAGTATCATCAGGGAATAACTATGAATATCATTATACAGTTATTTGTAAAGAGCAAGGAGTTATATGCGAATTAGCATTTGATTTAAATGATTTTAAATGGAAAATTATACAATTAGATAATTTAGAGTAATATACTTTACTTACTTTTTAATAAGTAATATAAATAGAGATGATTTTTAGATTAGGGTAAGAAAACAGCTGCTGCAATTACAGTAGTCCACAAACCGTTTTTATCACCTTCAGCTGATTGTGTGTAATTAAATGTTTTAAAGATTTTACCACTTTGCTTATAAACATTTTCCCTTTCATTCCATGCGGTTTCAGGGTCAAATTCAATACCAAGAGTTGTTGCCAGCATTGTAGCAGCCAGGTCTTCTGCATATTCACCAGCAACTTTTTCTGTTTCTCCGTATGGATGATGTTCTGAAATATAACCATAATGACTTTCATCTGAAGGAAGAGCAACCCCAATTGAACTTGCTACTAATCTATTCGGTTCATTAGTTGAATTTCGTGCCATTACGCAGAACGTAATCTGACCTGGTTCAAGCATTGCAATACCTTGTTCTCTTGGTATTCTTTTACAGCCCGGAGGATAAATGCTTGATACCAAAACGAGATTACATTTTTCAATTCCCGCATGTCTTAATGCTAACTCGAAAGATTGGAGTTGGTCTTTATGCCTTCCAACACCTTTTGTAAAAAATATTTTTGTTGGCCTGTACAATGACTTTTCCTTTCTTTTTTTAATTTTACAAAAGTATTATAAAATTTTTAAATTAAAAATTAATTTATTTTTACTTTTAAAAATTTCTTCTTTCCTACTTTAATAATATATTCTCCTTTTTGATTTAAATTATAATTTATATCAGTTACCTTTTCACCTTTAACAGTTACAGCGCCTTGTTCTATTAATCTGCGTGCAGAACTTTTTGAATCAACTGATTTTGTGTTTACAAGAATATCAACTAACTTGTTATTGGATATATTAAAATTATATTCCGGAATTTCATCAGGTAATCCTTTCTTTGAAAATACCCTTTCAAATTCTTCTTCTGATTTCTTTGCTTCAGCATCATTATAATATAAATTAACTAATTCATAAGCTAATCTTTTCTTTATATCTCTCGGATTAACTTCAGGATTTGATAGCTGCTTTTTAATATTTTCAAGTTCACTCATTGGTAATCTCGTTCCAAGCAAAAAATATTTAAATATCATATTGTCAGGGATACTCATAGCCTTTCCATAAATTTCTTTAGGTGGTTCACATATTCCTATGGCATTTCCTAGTGATTTACTCATTTTTTCTTTACCATCTATACCTTCTAATAATGGCATTAATAAAACTACCTGCGGTTCTTTACCAAATTTTCTCTGCATATCTCTACCTATCAAATTATTAAATTTCTGGTCTGTACCGCCAAGTTCTACATCTGCATTTATAACCAACGAATCATATCCCTGCATTAATGGATATAATATTTCTTGCAAGAAAATTTCTACTTCTTCATTTAATCTTTTAGTAAAATCATCTCTCTCAAGAATTCTTTGAACAGTAAACTTACTTTTTATTTTTAAAATATCTGCAAGTGTAAGTTTACTTAACCACTCAGAATTATATCTAATCTCAATATTTTTTCTATCCAATATCTTTGTTGCCTGTTCGTAATATGTCCTTCCATATTCTCTTGTTTCTTCAAATGTAAGTTGTGGTCTTGTTTTATTTTTCCCGGTCGGGTCACCAATCATTGCTGTATAATCACCAATTATTAAAATTGCTTTGTGGCCGAAATCCTGAAATTCTCTTAATTTATTTAAGACTACGGCATGTCCTATATGTAAATCAGGTTTTGATGGGTCACAACCGAGTTTAACATTCAAGGGTTTCTGTGTTTTAATTGATTTCTCAATTTTGTAACATAATTCTTCTTCAGGAATAATTTCAGCTGCTCCCTTTTTGTATGTATCCATCTGTTCGTTTAATGTTCCTCTCATTTTATGTTCTCTTTAGTTTTCTTTCTATTTCTCTTTTCTTTATTGTTTCTCTTTTATCATACATCTTCTTTCCTTTTGCAATTGCAATCTCTACTTTTGCATAAGAATTCTTAAAATATATCTTTATTGGAATGAGTGTTAATCCTTTTTCCTGTAGTTTTGTTTTTATTTTTTTAATTTCACGACGATTTAGCAATAATTTTCTTGGTCTTAACGGGTCATGATTATTGATATTCCCATATTTATATTCTGAGATATGTGAATTTATCAGCCATAACTCATTATTAATAAATTTTCCATAAGCTTCCTGAATATTAACTTTTGATTCTCTTAATGATTTTACTTCTGTACCTAATAAAACTAAACCTGCTTCATATTTCTCAATAATCTCATATTGATACTTTGCTTTGCGATTGGTACCGACAATTTTGATTTTATCTGTCTTCTCCAATTCTTATTTTACAAAGTTATTATTATTAGAATGTAAAATCAATTAATATATTTATGCAAGTAAAAACTTTTGTTGTAAATCATTATGAAGTTAATTCATATTTGTATTTTGATTCAGAATTAAAGGAAGGTATTCTGATTGACCCCGGTTTTTATTATGAAGATGAAAAAAATAAACTCATAGAATTCATATTTGAAAACAAATTAAATATTAAATATATAATAAATACTCATGGTCATATTGACCACATTATAGGAAATAATTTTGTTAAGAATTTTTTAAAAGCACCTGTCTATCTAAATAAGAATGACTGGTTTCTCAGAGATAACATACTGGATTATTCAGAAGTCTTTGGATTTCAAACAAATACAATTCCCCAGATTGATTATGATTTAATTCCAAACGATAAGTTTTTAATCGGGGAAAACGAGATAATTTCAATTCATACGCCGGGGCATTCCCCTGGTAGTATTTGTTTAATTAATCACAAAGACAGATTTATTTTCTCAGGTGATTTAATATTTAGAAATTCAATCGGAAGAACTGATTTACCAGGTGGGAACTATGATGTAATTATTAATTCAATCAGGTATATTTTATTTAATAATTGTGGTAATGAGTATTTAATATTCCCCGGTCACGGAGAAAAAACTTCTGTTTTGTATGAGAAAGAAAATAATCAGTTTTTAATCTAATTCTCAGGAACTAACTTCCTGACAGGTAAAAAACAATTCGCAATATTTTTTAACATACTCTCTGTTGATTCACTAAATAAACTATTAGAAATTTTCAAATCAATTAAATAAGTAAAGTTGTAAATTTGTTTTTCATCTTTGGTCCTGAAATAATAAACTAAATGATAAAATTCATCATCTTTATATCTACCAATTTTTGTATCATAATACACAGAATCATATTCTTCATACTCCCCTACCCTATCAGGGAGATTTAAGAAAGTCAGTTCTTTCTCCATATTATAAACGAAATCTGATAACTTTTTTATTTCTTCCCACTTAAATGCGAGTATAGATATATATAATGAATCAATTCCAATCGTAGCATCAGGTATTTTCATTGATATTTTATAAACTATAGAAATCCTGTTGCCTGATTCAATTAATTCAGTAATACGGAATTCGTAATTAGGCTCAAATGAGAATTGATATTCATTATTCAAAATACTTCCGGATTGGGCAAAAGCAATACATTGAATAAATAACATTATAACAAGTAGGATTTTATATTTTTTCATATTCAGGGTAACTTATTTTTAAAAGTTTGATATTCATCAAAGAACAATCCTTTTGTAGAATCTGCTTTAATTTTTAGTTCCTTTAATTGTATATCAACATTTTCAACTCTATCAGAAGCAAGAGGGTGAGTAGATAATAATCTATCAAGTGCACCTGGTACTTGACCTTTTCTTTTTTGTTCATCAAATATTTTTTGGAAGAAAAATTTAATTGCACCTGGATAATATTTTGTTGTAGCAAGATAACGGATAGAATAATCGTCAGCTTCTTTTTCATCAGAACGACTATTTGCAAGAAATCCAATTCCAACAAACAAATTCGCCATTATTTCAGCGAGTGTACTCGGATTATTCCCTAAAATAATGCTGGTTATAATACTAACTCCATAATATGAAGTTAATCTCTGAGTCATATGTCGCTTCTCAGCATGCGCAATTTCATGTGCTAATACACCAGCGAGCGTTGCTTCATTATCAACAAATTTCATTAATCCTTTATAAACATAAATATAACCACCCGGTGTGCAAAATGCATTTATAATTGTATCATTAATTACTTGAAACTCGTATGGGAAAATATTTTTATATTGTATCTTTGGAGAATTGTTAATTATGTATTTACCTATATTGGAAACATAACCTGTTATATCAGGTCTATTTGTAAGAAGCGGATATTCATAAGGTCTTGATTTTATTTCCCTGTCAATATCCTGTCCGAATTTAACATCATCTTCAAGACTGAAAATATTTGCCCCACAGCTATATATAATACTTATTGTAAATAATATTAATGTAACAAAAATAATGTAAAGTTTTTTATAATTATTCATAGATTTATAATTTATAAAAATATAAAAATATTTCTAATGTATAACAATATAATAATATATTTCTAATTTTTTACAAATAAAAAGATAAAATTGTTCCTATACAACACTTTAAAATTTTGAATAATCTTATCGCACTACTATTTTTCTCATATAAAATTTAAAAACATAATAATACAAATGATTTCTTAAATTAAAAAAGGGGTAATTTATCGAATTGAAGATTCTTGATAAAATGGGTAAATTTGAATTTTTAAATGTTAAATTTTTATGTCCGGTACTAAATTAAATTCAACTCTTGTTATAGCACTTGGTGGGAATGCATTATTAGACTCAAAGTCTAAAGGTACTATTGAAGAAAGAGAAGCAGCTGCAGAAAGAACAGCAAAACAATTAATTGACATTATTGACTCAGATTATAATATAATTATTACACACGGCAACGGTCCTCAAGTTGGCAATATATTAATTCAGAACGAAGAAGCCTCTGATAAAGTTCCACCTTTGCCACTTGATGTTTGTGTAGCGGAAACACAAGGTGAAATCGGATATATTTTACAAAAAGCAATAAAAAACGAATTAGATGCACATAACATTAAAAAAAATATAATAACTATTTTAACTGAAGCTATTGTTAACGAAAATGACCCTGCTTTTTCAAATTATACAAAACCTATTGGACCTTATTATACTCAGGAACAAAAAAATGTAATATTAAGAACAAAACCAAACTGGCGTTTTATTGCCGATCCATCAGGAAATGGATTCAGAAGAGTTGTTCCATCACCTAAACCAATAAGAATATTACAGGATAACATAATAAAGAAAATTATAAGTAAAGATAACATAATAATTGCTGTTGGTGGTGGCGGTATTCCTGTATATATTAATCATACTACAAATAAATATGAGGGTCTGGAAGCAGTAATAGATAAAGATTTAGCATCAGCAAGATTAGCTATAGATATTAGTGCAGATAAATTTATAATTCTTACTAATGTTGAATATTGTTATCTAAATTATAATAAACCTAATCAAATTGTTTTAAAGGAAATGAATTTGGACGAAGCAATGACATATCTTGAACAGGGGCAGTTTTCTGCCGGAAGTATGGGACCTAAAGTTCAGGCAGCAATTGATTTCATTACCGCAACTCAAAAAGAAGCAATAATTTCTAAAATAGAATATCTTCAGGATGCAATTAAAGGTATAATTGGAACAAGAATTTATTTATAAAATAAAATAATCAACAATAATTATGAAAAAATTAAGAAACAAAGATTTAATTTCAATTAACTTCTTAACACCTGAAGAAGTTGAGTTAATATTGAATGAAGCTGAAATACTAAAAAAAGGACCACGCAACACTGAATATCTTAAAGGCAAGACGCTTGCTATGATATTTGAAAAATCTTCTACAAGGACCCGTGTATCTTTTCAGGTTGGTATGTATCAACTTGGTGGTTATGCAATGTTTTTTTCATCTCAGGATTTACAAATAGGACGAGGTGAAACTATACATGATACTGCAAAAGTTCTTTCCAGATATGTAGATGGAATTATGGCAAGAACTTTTAAGTATCAGACAATCCTTGATCTCGCCAAATATGCTACCGTACCTGTAATTAACGGATTGACTGATTTTGACCATCCCTGTCAGGCATTATCTGACTTATTCACAATATATGAAAAACTTGGAAATCTTAAAGGTTTAACTTTAAGTTATATTGGTGATGGAAATAATGTCTTACATTCATTAATTCAAGCGTGCGTTCGGGTAGGAATGAATATTAATTATGCTTCTCCGGTTGGATACAAACCTTCTGACTTAGTCGTTAAAGAATCTTTAGAAGTTGCAAAATCAACTGGTTCAAAAGTTACTGAATATAACGATGCAGTTTCCGCTATTAAAGATGCAGATGTAATCTATACCGATGTTTGGGTCAGTATGGGACAGGAAGACGAAAAAGAAAAAAGGAAAAAAGATCTGCTTGCTTTTCAATTAAATTCAGACTTAATGAAAAAAGCAAGACCTGATGTTTTAGTAATGCATTGCTTACCTGCTCATAGAGGTGAAGAAATTACTGATGATGTAATTGATGGTCCGAATTCTATAGTTTTTGACCAGGCAGAAAATCGTATGCATACTCAAAAAGCTATTTTAAAATTATTAATGTCATAATTATGCCTCAAAAGCACAAAAACAATTTCAAAGAATTATCCTGGGAAGAATTTTACAAACTTCCTTTAAAAAATAAATATGATTTCTTTATTAAAGACAATGTATTATTTGATGTTATTTATTCACAACAGTTTTCTAAATCCATATTAGAAAATTTATTTACTCTTGCAAGTAAAATCAGAGCAGTAGCAAAAAGTAAAGGTGGTCATGATTGGCTACAAACATTACTTTCTCATAAAAGGGCTATGTTGTATTTTATTCAACCATCGACAAGAACATTCTTGTCATTTCAGAATGCTTGTTACATATTAGGAATGAAAGTAAGTGAAATTCGCTCTACTTCAACTTCTTCCGAAATCAAAGGTGAATCACCGGAAGATACAATACGAACATTCAGCTCATACGCAGATTTAATTATTATGCGACATTTTGAACCCGGTATGGCGGAAAAAGCTGCCTGGATTTTAAATAACACACCACGCCCGGTCAGGATTATAAATGGAGGTTCAGGGAAAGACCAGCATCCAACACAAGCACTGTTAGATATGTACACACTTCATCTTTCTTTTCAAGATAAAGGAGGAATTGATAACAAAACTATAATGATGGTTGGTGATCTTAATAGAGGTAGAACTGTTCGTTCTCTAACATATTTACTAAAACATTATAAGGACATAAAAATAATTTACGTTTCACCTGAATACCTGAGAATAGAAAAAGACATAAAAGACTTTTTGAAAAAACAAAGAATGCAATATATTGAGACAGAAAATATAGAAGAATATATAAAGGAAGCAGATGCAATATATATGACAAGGATTCAGGATGAATACGATGTAAACAAAGAATCGTTGAATATAGATTATACAAAATTTCACCTTACTAAAAAACTTGTAAAACTAATGAAGAAAGATTCTATTATAATGCATCCGCTTCCCCGTAGAAAGGAAATTGATATAGAAATTGATAAAGATAAAAGAGCTATGTACTGGCGTCAGGAAAGGAACGGTATGTGGATAAGGTCTGCTTTAATTGCTTATATGTTCTCAATAGAAAATGAAATTTTAAAATATCAAAATTAAAAATATCGGATATGTCAAAAAGTGCTTTTGTATTTCCTGGACAGGGTTCTCAAGCAGTAGGTATGGGTAAGGATTTATATGAAAATCTTGAAATCGCAAGAGAACTATATAAACTTGCAGATGAAATAATGGAAGTAAAATTATCTGAAATATCTTTTATTGGCCCTGCTGAGGAATTAAAACAAACAAATTTTACTCAACCTGCTTTATATGTGCATTCTTATATTCTGACAAAATTATTAAATGATAAAATAAAAGCAGAATGCACTGCGGGTCATTCACTTGGTGAATATACTGCTAACGCATACGCTGGTACTTTTGGATTTGAAGACGGATTAAGAATCGTTAAGACAAGAGGTATTCTTATGAAAAATTCCGGCACCATAGCTCAGGGAACTATGGCTGCCTTAATTGGTCTGACAAAAGAACAGGTATTAGAAATTTGTAATAAAGCATCTGCTGATGGAGTTGTACAGGCAGCTAATTTTAATTGTCCGGGTCAAATTGTAATATCCGGTGATGTTAAAGCAATAGAAACTGCCATTAAAATTGCAAAAGATGCTCCTTATAATTGTAAAATTGCTAAAAAACTTGAAGTAAGCGGTGCATTTCATTCCGAATTAATGAGAACTGCCGATAAAGATTTAAGAGTTGCACTCGATAATATGCAACTAAACGAACCATCTATTCCGGTTTATAGCAACACAACCGGGGAACCATTAAAAGATACTAATGACATTAGAAATGCTTTAAAGGAACAACTAACTTCCCCGGTATTATGGGAATTGTCAGTTTTAAATATGATTCATGATGGTGTTACAAAATTTTATGAAATAGGTTCTGGTAAAGTTTTAACTGGTTTAATAAAGAAAATTTCTCCTGATGTTGAAACTGTAAATATTTCCTGTTTAGAAGACTTGAAAAATTTAGGTATATTATAATAAAATGGACTCTAATAAACCAAGATATAAAATTGAAGATTTAACAATTGACCCGATTATTTTTTCTCAGGGGTTCGTTCCCCACTGCAATCTGACTATCTGTAAAGGTGAATGCTGCAATCTTGGAGTTTATGTAGATATTAATTTTAACGAAAAAATACTATTATATAAATCAGAGATAATTAATGTAATGTCGGAAAATCAACCCCAAAATCCTGATATATGGTTTGATGATGAAATTATTCAGGATAGCGATTTTATTTCCGGATATGCAGTATCTACAAATACATACAATAATATAAATGGAAATGAGCAATGCATATTTAAAGATTCTAATAACCTTTGTTCACTTCAAGTTGCCGCTGAAAATCTTGGGTTTCATAAATGGGATTTAAAACCAACTCATTGCATTTTATATCCGCTTACTATTAATAATTCAACACTAACATACGATTTTGAACACTCCGAAAATTTATCTTATTGTGGATATACCAGGGAAGAGAATTTTACTCAAATAGTGTTTAATGCAATGTTTGAAGAAATTAAATATATATTCGGAGAAAATGCCATAAAAATCATAAATGAATATTTTAAAAGTAAAGTATAACAAAAAAAATTAATATGGATAAAATATTAGAAAATAAAATTGCCCTTGTTACAGGTGGTGGAAGAGGTATAGGAAGAGCAATAGTTAAGCTATTCATCGATTACGGAGCAAAAGTAATTGCTCTGGATAAAGTATTTCCTGATGATTTTAATTCTTTTGTTGAGGAAATTAAAAATAGCGGTGGCTCCATTGATTATAAAATTCTTGACATTACAAATTTCGAAATGACGCAGAAAACATTTGAAGAAATTATTTCTCAATATAAAAGAATTGATATTTTGGTAAATAATGCAGGTATTACAAGAGATAAATTATTATTAAGAATGATGGAAGAAGACTGGGATTCCGTCATAAATGTTAATCTTAAAGGGGCATTCAATACCACCAAAGCCGCTGTAAAATATATGGCTTCTCAGAAGTATGGGAAAATTATTAATATATCATCAGTAGTAGGTCTGATGGGTAATGCAGGTCAATCAAATTATTCTGCATCTAAAGCAGGATTAATAGGATTTACTAAGTCAATTGCAAAGGAATTCGCTTCAAGAAATATAAATGTTAATGCAGTTGCACCTGGTTATGTTGAAACAGAAATGACACAACATTTGACTGAAGAACAGAAAAATGCTTTCCTGAATATAATACCAATGAAAAGAGGTTGTAAGCCAGAAGAAGTTGCAGAATTAGTAGCATTTCTTGCTTCTGATAAATCAGCTTATATAACCGGGCAAGTAATTACAGTTGATGGCGGTATGGTAATGTAATAACTAATTATTATGAGGAAGAAAATAGTATGGGTTACAGGCGCTTCCACCGGAATTGGAAGAGAAATAGCAAAAAAATTTGCTAAAGAAGATTGTATCGTAGTTGTAAGTGGTAGAAGAAAGTCGAGGCTTGTTTCATTAGTTGGCGAAATAAAATTTGCCGGTAAAGAAGCATATGCTTTTGTCTCCGATGTTTCTTCTGAAAGGAGTGTCCATAATATATATAAGAAAATCAGGGAGCATTGTGGTAATGTTGATGTACTAATTAATAATGCAGGAGTAACAGTCTTTAAATCTTTCTTGGAAACTAAAATTTATGATTTCGATTACTTATTTGATATAAACACAAGGGGTACATTTCTATGTACTAAAATCGTTCTACCTCAAATGATTAAGAATAGATATGGACATATTATTAATATTATATCTGTTGCTGCAAATACAGTATTTGAAAATAGTTCAATATACTCCGCTTCAAAGGCAGCAGTAGTTGCAATGACAAATGTATTAAGAAAAGAAGTAAGGAAATATAATATAAAAATTACAAATGTTTTCCCGGGTCCGGTTGATACCCCTATATGGGATACAAAGACTCGTCAAAAGTATAGAAAAAGAATGATGCAACCAAAAGATGTAGCTGAAGTAGTTTACGAAGCTTATAGTAAATCCGGGAAAAATATGATTGAGGAAATATATTTAAGACCTCAGAAAGGTGACTTGTAGAACTAACCTGTATATATGCTGGAAATCAATATTTTTCACTGGATTGGTTTTATAATAATAATTCTAATTTTACTCATAATTGATTTAGGGGTATTTAACAGAAAATCTCATGTTATTTCTTATAAGGAAGCATTAATTTGGACTGCTATTTGGATTATTTTAGCTCTGATATTCAATTTATTTGTATATTTATTTTATGGAAAAGAAAAGGCAATCGAATTCTTTACCGGTTATTTAATTGAGAAATCTTTAAGCGTTGATAATATTTTTGTTTTTGTTCTTTTATTCACTTATTTTAATGTAAATAAGAAGTATCATCATCGGGTTCTTTTTTGGGGTATACTTGGTGCTATAATTTTTAGAGGAATTTTAATCATTATTGGTACTGCTCTTATTTACAAATTCCATTGGATAATTTATATTTTTGGAGGGTTTTTAGTTATCTCTGGAATTAAAATGGGTTTTCAGAAAGATAATAAATTAGAACCAGAAAAGAACCCTGTCGTTAAACTACTAAGAAAATTTTTACCAATTACACCACGATATGTAAAAAGTGCTTTTTTCTACAGATCTCATGGTAAATTATACGCCACTCCCCTTATAATTGTTCTTGCTGTCATTGAAACTACAGATATAATATTCGCTTTTGATTCTATCCCTGCAATTCTTGCAATAACTCATGACCCATTTATTGTTTTTACTTCAAATATTTTTGCTATTCTTGGGTTGAGAGCATTATATTTTGCTGTCGATAAGTTCATTGATAAATTCACTTATTTAAAATATGGTTTATCAGTTATTCTTGTTTATATTGGTATTAAGATGTTAATATCAGAAATTTATAAAATTCATACTTTGATTTCATTAGGAATTCTTATCTTTGTGCTTACAATTTCAGTATTAATATCTGTATTCAAAAAACAAAATAATTAAATATTGATTTTTCAATTTAAATTGTAAATAAATTTTTATTTATATAATTTGGATAAAATTAGCATATATGCAAGAATCAGAAAATAAAAAAATCAAAACTTTCGAGCAAAAAGATTGGATTAACAAAAACATTTATTATTATAAAGATACCGGCAGTTATGCCTGGATATTTCATAGAATAAGTGGAATTGCGCTTATTTTGTATCTCTTCCTTCATATCTGGTCAATCAGTCCTTTAATTGAAGGTAAGCATGCATTCGAAAAGAAGATGAGTTTATATTCTGGTACCATATTTTCAATTATTGAATGGTTCCTTTTTGCCTTTGTTTTATTCCACGCTTTAAACGGAGTTAGGATTATTTTGATTGACTGGGCGGAAGGGGCAAGATATCATAAACAATTATTTTATTATACAATTATTATAGGTGTTATTATGTTTATCGCTATGGGTATCATTATGTTTTCACACATAATTTTTTAAAGCAAATAAATAATTATGTTTAAGTATAAATCATCAAAAAATACAGGTGTAAAAAGTTGGGTTTATCAGAGAATTACTGGAATAATTCTTGTTGTTTTTGCAATCGGACATTATATACTTATGCATTTTCATCCGGATAATGGTAAAACCTATGAAGCAGTATTTGCAAGGATGCAATATCCGTGGTATAGGTTAATTGACTTAGTTTTTGTAACATTTGCATTATATCACGGTCTTAATGGCATTTGGGGTATTTTTAGAGATTATAATCTTAAAAAGTGGGCTAAAATTACAATTATCTCAATTCTAATAGTTTTTGGATTAGCATTTCTTTCATGGGCTTATCATATAGTGCTTTCTATCCCTTATGCCAAATAGGAAATTTTTCTATAATGCATTGTTAATCTTTTAAAAGAATACTAATTTAAATTAAATTAAAGGAGTAAAAATGGAAAAATTTGAAAAACTACAACAAATGCTTGATGGAATGAAAGCAGACATTGAGAAGTTTTATACTAAGAATGTGAATTCGGCAGGTGCAAGGTTGAGAAAAGAATTAAACAATATGCGAAAACTCGCAAATGAAATTAGAAAAGACATTCAGCAAATTCGCAACCAACGCAAACAAGAGAAACAGAAATAAAAGAGATTTTTATTCTAATTTTCTTATTTTTAAAAAGTGGAATCTAATTCTTTAGATACCACTTTTTTATAAATTTTTCATTTATCTTGACTAATGAGACTTCAAATATAAGGAATTTTTGTATTATTGCACACATTGACCATGGTAAGTCAACTCTTGCAGACAGATTATTGGAGATAACAAAAACCATTGAGAAAAGAGTTGTCATTAAGCAAATATTAGATGATATGGAGTTGGAACAGGAACGTGGTATAACTATTAAATTGCACGCCATACAAATGAACTACAAAACACCTGATTCCAAAGAATATATATTAAATCTTATAGATACTCCAGGTCATGTAGATTTTACTTACGAAGTTTCCCGTTCTTTAGCCGCATGTGAAGGAGCTATTCTGGTGGTTGATGCCACACAGGGAATTCAGGCACAAACTATAAGTAATCTTTTCCTTGCTATTGAAAATGGTCTTGAAATAATACCAGTTGTTAATAAAATTGATGTAAAGAGTGCAATGATTGAAGAAACGAAAGAGCAAATAATTGAACTTATCGGCGGTTCAAAAGAAGATATTATTTGTGTGAGTGCTAAAGAAGGCATTGGAATAGAAGAGGTTTTAAGGGCAATAATTGAAAAAATTCCACCACCTAAAGTTGATAATGATAAACCACTAAAAGCACTAATTTTTGATTCATTTTTTGATACTTACAGAGGAGTAATAATATATTTGAGAATCTTTGATGGTAAATTAAAAGAAGGTGATAAAATTGCTTTTTATTCCACAGGTAAAATTTTTGAAGCAGAAGAAGTCGGAATTTTAAAAATGGAAAGGTTAAGAACTAAAGAGTTACTTTCCGGAAATGTAGGTTATTTAATTGCTAATATAAAAGATGTTAATGACTCTAAAGTTGGAGATACTGTTTATAATATCTCTCAACCCATAGATGAACCCTTAAAAGGATATAAAGAATTTAAACCTATGGTTTTCAGTGGTATTTACCCTTCACAAAGCAATGATTTTGAGCTACTTAGAGATTCTCTTGGTAAGTTAAAACTCAATGATGCAGCACTTCACTATGAGCCAGAAACTTCAGTTGCTCTTGGTTTTGGTTTCAGGTGTGGATTTCTTGGACTTCTTCATCTCGAAATAGTACAGGAACGTCTTGAAAGAGAGTATGGTTTAAATATTGTAACAACAGTACCTAATGTAGAATACAAAGTTCATAAAAAAAATGGAGAAATAGTGATTGTTGATAACCCTGCTTTAATGCCAGATGCTGCTGAACTTGATTATATTGAAGAACCTTTTGTTGCGGCTCATATTATTACACCGACAGAATTCATCGGAAATATAATGAATATTGCAACCGAACGACGGGGTATATATAAAACAACAAATTATATTGATTCAAAAAGAGTAGATATACATTTCGAATTCCCTCTTTCAGAAATTATATATGATTTTTATGATAAATTAAAATCGAGTTCAAGAGGTTACGCTTCATTCGATTATGAATTTAAGGAATACAGAAAGTCTGATTTGGTTAAACTTGATATTTTATTGAATGGTGACCCTGTTGATGCACTTTCTACAATAATTCACAAAGATTTCGCATTTAACTGGGGTAAAAAATTATGCAATAAATTAAGAAAATTAATTCCCCGTCAAATGTTTGAAGTTGTTATTCAGGCAGCAATTGGATCAAAGGTAATTGCTCGTGAATCAATAAGCCCACTTCGTAAAAATGTTCTTGCAAAATGCTACGGTGGTGATATAACAAGGAAAAGGAAATTACTTGAAAAACAGAAAGAAGGGAAAAAACGAATGAAACAAGTTGGGTCTGTTGAAATACCTCAGGAAGCATTTTTAGCTGCACTATCAATTGAAAAATAATTAAATATATTAACCTTGAATAAAGAACAGAAAAAAAATTTAAAGCCAGAAAAAAAGAAAAAATCCAAAATTAGGGAATTTTTTAATGCTCTTATCTATGCTGCTGTTGCCGCATTCCTAATTAAAATATTTCTTTTTGAAGCATTTCGGATTCCCACTGGTTCAATGGAAAATACATTATTGGTTGGTGATTTTCTTTTAGTAACAAAGTTTACGTATGGAGCGACAACCCCGAGAAACATTCCCTTTACCGATATTCGTATCCCCTATCTGACATTACCTGGTTTTAAAAAGCCAAAAGTCGGAGATATAATCGTATTTGACTTTCCAGGCGAACAGTATGAATTACAATCAAAAGAAGTTTTAAATTATATTAAAAGATGTGTAGGAACTCCCGGCGATACTATAGAGATTATTAAAGAAGTTTTATACAATAATGGAAATATTTTACCGAATCCCCCAAATTCACGCTTTGAAAATAAAGTATCTCCAAATACACCAAATATTGGAATATTTCCTCAACAGTATATAAAATATAAAATTCCTAATTATGGTTTAGCTGATTTATTGCTATGGACAAGTGATGCAAAAGAAGTTAGGCCGGATACATACTATGCATTAATTGAACTAAAAGATTATAGTAAACTTTTAGTTCCAAGAGAAAGACTATCTCTAATTAAAGAAGAATATAAAATTATTACAAATTTATTAGGAAGCTCTCTTGAAAAAACCGATTACAAATGTTTAGGATATGGTTGGAATGAAGATAATTATGGTCCTATCCGAATTCCAAAAGCCGGAGATATAATAAAAATTGATTCAATGAATTATCATACCTGGCGAATGTTTGTAATGAAGGAAGGTTCTAAAATTGAACTTAGAAATAATAAAGTATTTATTGACGGTTCAGAACTTATTAATGGAGAATACACTGTTAAAAGAGATTATCTGTTTATGATGGGCGATAATCGCGACCGCTCATCCGATAGTAGATTTTGGGGTTTTATGCCTGTTGATAATATAGTTGGGCAAGCATTTATGATTTATTGGTCCTGGAATGCAAATATTCAATTCTCAGATTTTTTCAAATTACTTGCTTCTGTAAGATTGGATAGAATTGGAACAATTATAAAATAGTTTTTTTAAAAATTTATAGCTCTTGCACTTATACATATTAAGTAACCAAAAATTTATATATCTTTATATTGTCAAAAGATTAATTTTAAATTATATGTCAAAATATTATTCTGTAATTAAAGCAACTGGAAGTTATATTCCTACTAAAATCGTAAAAAACTCGGATTTTTTAAATAACATCTTTTATGATTCATCCGGTAACATTATTAATATAAGTAATGAAGAATTAATAGAAAAATTTCATAAAATTACAAACATATCAGAAAGACGCTATTTAACAGATGAACTTGTAACTTCTGACTTAGCATATTTTTCTGCCAAAAATGCAATTGAATCAGCAAATATTGATCCTGAAAAACTTGATTATATAATATTAGCCCACAATTTTGGAGATGTTAAATCTGGTAATACTTATTCAGATTTAGTCCCATCTCTTGCAGCAAGGGTTAAAAATAAACTAAAAATTAAAAATCCTTTCACTGTTGCTTATGATATAATATTCGGATGCCCTGGCTGGCTTCAAGGTGTTATTCAGGCAAATTATTACATCAAATCTGGTGATGCAAAACTAATCCTTGTTATTGGTGCTGAAGCATTATCAAGAGTTTCTGACCCTCATGACAGAGATAGTATGATTTATTCAGATGGTGCAGGCGCAATTGTCTTAGAAGCAATTCAAAGTGATGAGCCCGTTGGTATTCTTTCTCATCTCAGTCGCTCTGATACTTACACTGAATCAAATTACCTGTGGATGGATAATTCTTATAATCCTGATAAGAAGAATTTTGGCATATATTTGAAGATGAACGGTAGAAAGTTATACGAATATGCACTTAATAACGTCCCCCTGCTTGTTAAACAATGCATTGAAAAAGCAAAACTTACTATTGATAAGATAAGTAAAGTTCTTTTGCATCAGGCAAATGAAAAAATGGATGAAGCTATACTTCAGAGGCTTTTTTCATTATTTAATATAGAAAAAATTCCGGATGGTATTATGCCAATGATTATAAATAAATTGGGTAATAGTTCTGTTGCTACAATTCCTATATTACTTGATTTAATTTTAAAAGGTATGTTACCTTCGCATAAAATATCTTCCGGAGAAAATATTGTTCTTGCCTCAGTTGGCGCCGGAATGAATATTAACGCACTTACATATAGGACTATATAATTTTTATTATACATCTACTTATATTAACTCTTTATATTTTGTCCCCCCTCTCAAAATAAGATTGTATACTTTTATCAACCCTCCTTACTAAACCAGATAAAAAATTACTTTATATCTTTTAACCAATGTAAAAGTGTCATTTTTGCAGGAAGCTTACCGCTTATTTTCACTTCATCATTAATAACAAGAGCAGGGGTCTGGATTACACCATAAGATAAGATATCATCAATATTAGTTACTTTTTGAATATCTGCATCTATATTATATTCAGCAGCAACATTAAAGCACATTTTTTCAAGTTCCTGACATCTTGGGCATCCGGTACCAAGAATTCTTACTTTTACCATATTAAGAAATATTTATTGATTTTATAAATAAATCTATTTTTTCTTTTATAGCATCTCTAACTAAAGCGATTTTTTTTAATTTTTCTTCCTCAGTTCCAACAAAACCTGAAGGGTCTTCAAATGACCAATGTAGAGTTTTTATGGTATTGGGGAAAATAGGGCACCTTTGCCCTGATGCTTCATCACATACAGTAATTACATAATTATAAAATGCACCTGATTTGTATAAATCAAAAACATCTTTTGTCTTTTTGTGTGATATATCAATCCCTATTTCTGACATTGACTTAACAACCAATGAGTTTAATTTTCCTGGTTCTAAACCGGCACTATCCGCTTCAAATCTATCAGAATAATAAGTGTTAATAAAAGCTTCTGCCATTTGACTTCTCGCGCTGTTATGAACGCAAACAAAAAGTATTTTAATTTTATTCATAAATAGTTGTTTTAAATTAACCTCCTGTCAATTTTAAAAGCTCTTTCTCTATCCGAAACAATAATTTCATCATTATTAAGAGATAACCGAATAAATAATAGTATGTCTAATACAATATCATCTTTGGTATCATTATTCAATTTATAGTTTACCCACTTTCCATCTTTCTCATCAACTATTAATCCGGAATTCTTTAAAATACTAAGGTGTTTAGAAACTGTTGAAATCGCAAGATTTAATAATGAAGTTATCTCACATACACATAAAGGCTTAACCTGCAACATTTTTAAAATTCTTAATCGGCTCTTATCAGACAATGCTTTATATATTTTTTCATATTTTTTTAACATTTTATTTTGATATTTTATAAAATATAGAAATGATATAATCCTTTATCAAGTTAAAATTGTTTTAATATTGATACGCTCTTATTCTTTATAGTAGCTTTTTTATATTGATATTATCTTTATAGTTAATAGTTATTTAAACTTGTAGTAATAATTACTTGATAATAATTATTATTATGTGTATATTTATTCTTAAATGAGAATAATTCATAACTAATAAATGGATAACAACAAATTTATAAATATTCTAAAATATAAATCATTAAAAATTACACCTCAACGAATACTGGTCCTTAAAGCAATTTATATTTCCAAGAATCACCCAACAGCAGAAAGTATAATTAAATATGTTAAAAAATTTAACTCATCTATATCAACTGGCACAATATATAAAGTTCTTGAAACTTTAGTGAAATATGGAGTTATCAGAAAAGTTGAGACTTATAATAATATTATGAGATATGAGTTCCCTGATAAAAATCATCATCATATTTATTACTCCGATAGAAACATTTTAGTTGATTACCACGATGTTAAACTCGATTTAATATTATCAAACTATTTTAAGAAGAAAAAAATACCTGATTTAAAAATAGAAAATATTAAAGTTCACATTATTGGAAGAAAAAATAAATAACTTATTATAAATTAAATTCATTAGCTATGAAAGAAAAAAGCATTGAACTTCTGAATAAAGCTGTAGCCGATGAACTAACAGCGGTTCATCAATATATGTTTTTCCATTTTCACTGTAGTGATATGGGATATCTTCCATTATCAAATTTATTTAAAAGAATTGCTATCGAAGAAATGCTTCACACTGAACGACTGGCAGAAAGAATTTTGTTTCTGAAAGGTGAAGTTGAAATGATTCCTTCCGGACCAGTAAAAAAAATTCACGATCCTAAGGAAATGTTACTTTTAGCAGCAAAAATGGAAAACGAAAGTGCTTTAAATTACAATCTATGGGCAAATGAATGCGCAAAAAATGCAGATTCTGCCTCGAAAAAAATATTTGAAGCACTTGTGGAGGATGAGGAAAGACATTTTGACCAGTTTGACACAGAAACAGAAAACTTAAGAAAATTCGGTGATAATTATCTTGCTTTACAATCAATTGAGAATAGTAAAGCAATATCTTCTCAACCATTAACATCACAACAAAATCAATGATTTTTTTAAAAAATTAAATAAAATAGATATGGAAGAAAACAATGTATTCCCAATGCCAAGAATTGGCGACCCGGCACCTGAGTTCACCGCAGAAACTACTCAGGGAACAATCCATTTCCCTAACGATTATAAAGGGAGTTGGGTTATTTTATTCAGTCATCCGGCTGATTTTACTCCAGTATGTACTTCAGAATTTATGACTTTTGCTTCTTTGGAAGATAAGTTTGCAAAAGCAAATTGCAAACTTATTGGTCTTTCTGTTGATGGTCTTTATAGTCATATCGCATGGTTAAGAACGATTAAAGAGAAAATTCAATTTAAAGGAATGAAAGATGTTGAAGTCAAATTTCCCCTGATTGAAGATATTACAATGAATGTAGCGAAAAAGTATGGAATGATACAGCCTGGTGAAAGCTCAACAAAGGCAGTACGAGCCGTATTCTTTATTGACCCGAAAGGGATAATCAGAACAATTATTTATTACCCTTTAAGTCTTGGAAGAAACTTCGATGAGCTATACAGGGTGTTAATTGCATTACAAACTGCTGATGCATTTTCTGTTGCTACTCCGGCTGACTGGCGTCCTGGAGATGAAGTAATCGTTCCCCCACCAGGTTCCTGTGGTGTTGCTAAAGAAAGGATGGAAGGTAAACAAGATATTAAGTGCTATGATTGGTTCTTCTGTACAAAAGAACTCCCCGAAGAAATAATTTACGATAAGATTCTAAAAAAATAAAACAAAAATATTAATTTATTCACAAGGCTTTCATTTACAAATGAAAGCCTTTTTTATTTTTTAAATCAATATAACAAATAAATATCCATAGTTTTTGGTGAATTAAATTTATTTAATAATTACTTGACAAAATCAGATAATTTATATATTTTTATTATGAACCATAGTTCATTATAAAATTAAATATTATTTATATGGAAAAGAAAATAGCAGTTGCCTCTGATGATGGAATTTATATTACAGGCCATGTTGGTAGATGTGAAATGTTTATAATCTTTGATACGAAAGAAGATAAAATTATGAATATTGAAAAAAGAATTAATAATTTTACTAATCATCGATTAGGTGGTCATCACGATCATGAACATAGAGGGAAACATCACAGAATAATTGAAGGGCTTAAAGATTGTTCTGTTCTTATTTGTTCCGGCGCTGGTCCCGGTTTAATTAATGACTTAGAAAATAATGGTATTAATGTTGTACTAACGGCAGAAACACAGGCAGAAAGAGCTGTAGAGTTATATTTACAAGGGAAATTATTAAACGATACTTCAAGAAGTTGTTCAGGAGATAAACATCATTAATGGTAAGACCAATTAAGATAAGGAAACTTTATTTACCGCATCCCACTATAACTTTTTCTCCTATTAATTCTAATGTAGCGGAGAAAAAAAAAGTTACCCTTCTTTCAGAAGAATATCATGCATTAAGACTTATTGATTATGAGCTTCTGAATCATTCTCAGGCAGCAAAAGTGATGGGAATTTCTAGACCAACAATAACGAGAATTTATGAAAAAGCAAGAAAAAAATTAGCCACGGCTCTAATTGAAATAAGAGAACTTGAAGTAAAAGAAGGTAATACAACATTACACGGAAGTTGGTATAAATGTAAAGTCTGTGGATCCGAATTTAATATACCCGACCCGGACTTATTTCAAGAATTATGTCCAGTATGTAATTCATCAGAACTTTATAAATTATGATTTATGATTGCAATTACAATAGAAGAAGAAAACATTAACTCGAAAATTAATGATTGTTTCGGAAAATCAGAATATTTTATAATTATAGATTCTAAGAATAAAAATTATAAATTTTTTCGAAACCCTGGTTCTGAAGAAGTAAATTTTTCAGGTATTGAAGCAGCTAAATTTTTGATAAATAAAGGTGTTAAGACCGTTTTCTCAAATAACTTTGGGATTAAGGTAAAAAAAATATTCGACCGAAATAAAGTACAACTTGTTTTGCTATCAGACAGATTTACTCATCTTTCTACTATACCATCGATAAAAGAAATTCTTCAAAATTCATCTGAGCATACCCCTAATTAAATAAATATATTTCTCAACTATATATAGGAATATTTAATATTTATTATAAAACTATTTATAATAAATAGTATCAACAACATATTTATAATATTTATTCCCTATCTGATTAAAAATTATAATTTCCCTTAAAATTTAATGTTGTAATCAATTTTTGTTATCCAAATGTTTTCACAATTTAATAAAATCTATTTTGTAGTAATATATTTATGTATTTATTTAATAATTCCTGAAATTCTTTATGTCTTTAGCAGCCACCCAACACACGTTTTGTCTTAGGTGCTTCCAGTTTTTGCTGTGTTTTTGCCTTTTCTATTAAAATTTTTATTTCCTTTTGAGCTATTTCCCTAAACCTATAATTATCTTTTTCTATCAGTGTTAATTCTCTGTTTGGCTTTTTAAATTCCAATATCTCCGAACGAAATTCATTTAATCCCCCTTTTAAAACATAAATATTCTCATATCCCATTTCTGCTGCAAGAAATGCTCCTCTTCTTGCCCCTTCTTCTGTTTCATCAACAAATATTTGCATTTTATAACTTTCAGTAAACAATTTGCTTGCATCCTTACTGAAAATATAATCAAGTGAAATGTTCATTGAATTAGGTAATGAAAATTGGTTAAATAATTCTTTTGAGCGCAGATCATAAATTCTAAATGAATTCATATCATACATTAGTCTGTATGCAAGTTCATCTGCGGTCATAATTTTATAATCAGCAGTTGCGAGTAAATCAGGATTATTAGATTTTTCAATTAAAACTTTCTGTCTTTCCGGTAGTGCAAATGAAAATAAACCAATAATTATTGTTATAGCTGCAAAAGTTACATATCTGCCTGTTGGTTTTAAATCCGGATTGTCTTTTTTATTAACCTTTTTTTCAATTATTGTAGTAACAACAAATGCAAACACTGCCATTAAAATCATCAGAAAAGAAAACAATCCTTGTGATATTCCAATAACTTCAAATATCCTGACATTTCCCCAGTATTCAGATTTATATAACCCTTCTAAAATTGGATATAATTCTGAGAACACAAATACACCTATAATTGAACCCACAATAAAAATCATTGCATCAATTTTTCCTATTGCTGCGGCACAAACACTTGTTCCCGGACAAAAACCACCTATAACAAAACCAAGTCCCATTATAACACCACCTACAATAGCTGACCATAAATACGTAGGATTAATGTATATGATACTAATATCAAGTAATCCAAAATGTCCTAATACAACAACCCCAAACATTGCAGTAATCCCTGCGGTAAAGAAAACACGGAGAACAGTAAAATCATAGCCATAAAAAAGCCCAACTAATTTTTTTGAACTTGAAAAGCCTGCCTGTTCTAGTATATAACCAAATGCAATTCCTATTAGGATTGCAATAATGAAATTAAATTCATTACTAATAATATCAGGTACTAAAGGTGCCATATAATTATTCTCCTTTTTTTAAATCCATAATTTTCTGAAAAAATATGCAAACATATAAGCACCACCAAAAATAGCCAACATAGTAATAATACCTCCTGCTGACATAACAGCCATACCACTCAACGCTGCACCACTTGTGCAACCTCTCCCAAGTTGTGCACCGAATCCAAATAGTGCTCCACCAATTAATGCAGAAATAATTCTCACACGCTTCGTGATTTTTTCCGGAAATTCTAACTTAAATTCAAGTCTGTTTGATATTAAACCAGATATGAATGCTCCTATAACTACACCAATTAATTCGAAAATCAGCCAGTTTTTTAGAGGATTACCTTCATGTTCAGAAAGGTATTCAATATAATAAGGTTTTGCAGCTGTATGTTCAGGGGACAAAGTATTAACAGCATAAACAACCATGCTTTTGAATGCTCCGCTTGCTCCGAGTCCCCTACCTGTAATATATATAGTCAATAATAATAATAATCCGAGAAAAAATCCTGCAAGGTACGGATTCATATATTTTGATTTCTCCATTATATAAAAAATTTTTTCTTTATGTAAATAAATTAATATTTATTTCATTCTTTATTATCATTATCAATTTCTTCATATCCTGTAATCATAGCTTTCAAATTAGATGTAATAGTAGTACCAGTTGTTATTAAATACAAATGCGCAATAATAAATGCTATCAATAAATACGCACCTGCAGTGTGAATTACTGCTATTGTATTTAGTGAACCTATATTTAAATAACCTATTCCCATAGATTGTGGGTATCTGTAAAATAGATAAAGTATGCCTGAAAAAACTAATACAGGAATGACAAGTATTTTTAAACCTGCATAAACTAATTTCTGTAATGGATTAAGTTTACTTAATGTAGTTTTTTTTGTCGGATGTGGTTCATTTCGAAATATTCCAAATATGTAATAGTTTAACTGTGCTTTCAAATTTTTTCTCGTCGGTAAATATTGTTTCCATTCACCAGTAGTTATATGCCAGAATATAGCAAAAGCAATCAATATAAGGAAAACATATGCTGCTATTTTGTGATAAGAAACTGCATTTTCATATCCGAAAAAATTAATTGTACCATGAACTTCAAAACCTGTAAAAATAAGCAGAAAGATAAGTAATGCCTGTGTCCAGTGCCAGAATCTTTCGAATCCTTTGTAGATATATATTTTAGTCTTCATCTTTTTTTGTTTTTTTTCTCTTTATGTTAATAATTATTCTAAGTGTCCCATGGATTATTACTCCGAAGAAAGTCAATATTATAATAGTATTACCAAAAATTTCAACAAATTTATTTGAATCTCGACCAGGTAAATAAAAATCTGTCAGTTCTGCAAGTCTGCTGTTATTTTTCGTATGACACTCTTTACATTGGACGGACTTATCTTTTGTCGATACCATATGATTAATAGGCCAATACATTTTTGTATTAATGAAAGCGAGAGTTCCACTGAAAGGCAAACCAAGTTCTTTCATTCCAACATCAAGTGCTTTAAGACAATCGAAATCCTTCCAGAAAGCCCCTGTTCCGAGTTTTGGGTCAAATAATTTGGGGATTGTCAGAATTTTATATACAGAATCGTAGCATTGATTTGTCTTCATAATTTTAACAGGATATATTTTCGACTCCCTATCTTTATAGCTTCCGTTTAACTTGTTTAATATTACGGGCTTCGTTGGGTCATTAATTATATCACCTTTTAAATAATGATCTGCAGTTCCGTTAAACCATACATAATCCGGCTTTAACTGTTTTCCCCACTTAAAACTTCCTTTAGTAGAAAGATAAATATGATTTCCTTCCTCATCGTTTATTTCATATGGTTCACCATCTTTCAATTTCCCGGCTGTTGACCAATCCCACTCAGTTTTTGTTGCATTTACTTTAGCGTATATAGGGATGTGGCAGGTCTGACAGGCAACTTTCAAGCAATGTTCATTTAATATGTTTTTACTATGCGGGTTATCATAATGACATTTTTCACATTTGAGCCTGTTTGTGTTAGTAGAAGCCAGAGAATATAATCTACCGGATATTTTATGCTTTTCTGAAGTATGGCAATCAACACATTGTAAATTAGAACCTTCAATCCCCATATGCACATCAATATCTCTTGTTGGTTCAAACATTGATTTCTCAAGGTCACCATGTTTAACATTATTTCCACCACCGCCATAAAAGTGACAAACTCCACAATTAGAGCGTTTGGGTTTCCCGACATTTTGGGCTATATAAGAAAAGTCAAGATCAGATTCCGGTTCACCACCTTTTTCCTGAGCTTTTGCATAGGTCTCTGTATTATCATGACAGATTAAACAATCTATATTTTTTACATCTTCAAAGTCAAATGTTTTTACTGATTGCATACCATAACCAATATGACATTTTGCACAAGCAAGCTCATTACCTTCTGACCCCAAACAATAATTGTTAATTGCGTTTCTCTTACCGAGATAAACAACTCCTTTACCTTCAATATAAGTCGGCTCTTCCCAATTCCAATGATTAGACTCTAAAACTTCCTGTCCTCTACCATTATGACAATGCAAACAAGATTCAGTAACATCTTGTGGTTTAGAAAATTTTCTCTTCAATATTTCGAAATCAGAATGCCTGACTGAACTGCTATCTTTCTTTGAATATTTATTCTTTAAAATTTCAAGTTGAGTTTCAGTCCTGGTACGTGGTAAGATCAGAAAAATAACATTAATTACAACAAGTCCAAGAAGAATTAAAATTATAATTAACTTTTTCAATTTTTATTGAGATTTATTATTTAGAATTAATAACAAGGAACTTTTAATATTGAAATGTTTATTGTTTAATATTGGAGCTAGCGAGGGGATTTGAACCCCTGACCTGTTGATTACGAATCAACTGCTCTACCAACTGAGCTACGCTAGCAACAATGAAAAATTAAAAATTAATAATTAAAAAAAAAGAGCAAAGTGAGATTTAAAAATTATAATGGAAATAAAATTATGATAAATCTTTATATAAATATTAATGCATCTTAAACTAATTAAACATTTAAATCACTGATAAAAAATTCATATAATTTTATACATAAAAATAGATTGTATTATTTAACTATTTCTGTTAATAATTATTTATAATTTGTTTTTAGCTTTTAATATATTAGGTTCCTTCTGAATAGTCGTTTATATATCTGATTTGTTCAGGGGTAAGTTTATCTATTTTAATATTCATTGTTTTTAGCTTTAAACCTGCTATATGCTGGTCTAATTCTTCCGGTAAGGTATAAACATTTATCGGGAGCTTTTTCCCTTTTTTATGAAATTCAACCAACCTTAATTGAGCGCTAAACTGATTTGAAAAACTCATATCCATAACCTCAGATGGATGACCCTCAGCTGCAGATAAATTTACAAGTCTTCCTCTTGCAAGTAGAAAAATTCTTTTACCATTTTTTAAAGTATATTCTTCACAATTAGGTCTCAGTAACCTCTTTCTTTTTGCTAATTTCTCAAGGTCCATAATATTAATTTCACAATCATAATGCCCCGTATTACATACAATTGCGCCATCTTTCATCACTCTAAAGTGTCTTCCAATAATTACATCTTTAACACCAGTTGCTGTTACAAATATATCTCCGATTTTTGCTGCATCATCCATTTTCATAACTGAATGGCCATCTAAAGTTGCTTTCAAAGCAGCTGTTGGTTTTACTTCAGTAACAAAAGTATTAGCACCAAGCCCCTTTGCTTTATTTGCAACTCCACTACCACAATGCCCATACCCTGCAATAACAAAGTTTTTACCAGGTATCATAACAGAAGTTGCTCTTAATATACCATCAATAGTCGATTGACCGGTTCCATATACATTATCAAAATCCCATTTAGTGATTGAATCATTAACAGCAAATACAGGATATTTCAAAGCGCCATCATCAGCCATTTTCCTTAATCTATGAACACCAGTTGTAGTTTCTTCTGTACCACCGATTATTTCCGGAATTAAATGCTGAAATCTTCTATGGACGGTGAAAATTAAATCCGCTCCATCGTCAAGAGTTAAATTCGGTTTGAAATCGAGAGTTCTTTCAATGCACCAATAAAATTCTTTCGTATTCATTCCATTCCACGCAAAAATAGAAACTCCTTCAGCAGCAAGAGCAGCAGCAACATCATCCTGAGTTGAAAGTGGATTGCAGCCACTCCAGGAAACTTCTGCACCAGCATCAATAAAAGTTCTGACGAGTACAGCAGTTTCTTTTGTTACATGAAGACATCCCGCAATTTTATAACCCTTAAAAGGTTTAGTCTTTTTGTATTTTTCTCTCAGCATAGCAAGTACCGGCATACGGGATTCAGCCCAATCAATTTTTTTTCTCCCTTGCTTTGCCAAACTTAAATCTTTAACCTTAAATTTTAACATAAATATTTTAATTTATTTATCAGTAAAATTAATGAATTAAATCCTTACTTTGAAGTCATTTCTTAATATCTAAACTTTTAAATAGATTTGAAATTTTCTTTAAACAGAATTCCGATTTGATATAACCTGATTAGTAATTATTTCTTCTTTTCAATTTTTATTCCAAGTTCCTTTAACTGTCTTTCATCAACATAATTAGGGCAATCATCCATAAGTGATGTTGCGCTCACGGTCTTCGGAAATGCAATTACATCTTTTATAGATTTTAACCCACAAAGTATTGCTATAATTCTATCAAATCCAAAAGCAATACCCCCGTGTGGTGGAGCACCATATTTAAATGCTTCAGTTAAAAATCCAAACTTCTTTTCTGCTTCATCTTCTGATAAGCCAATAATTTTAAATACTTTTCTTTGAATTTCAGGTTTATAAATTCTCATACTTCCGCTACCTATCTCATTTCCATTTAAAACAAGGTCGTAACATACAGCCCTGATACTCTCAAGAGATTTTCTGTCCTGTGAATCAAGTAAGCTAAGGTGTTCATCTTTCGGACTTGTGAAAGGATGATGCTCCCCTTCAAACTTCATTTCTTCTTCATTAAATTTAAATAATGGAAAGTCAGTAATCCAGACAAATTCATAATCATTCTCATCTATAAGATTAAAATCTTCTGCTATCTTATTTCTTAGAAGTCCAAGAGAAAGTAACACCTTATTTTTCTCACCAATTACAATAAAAATAACATCGCCATTTTGAACTTCATATAAATCTGAAATTAATTTCAATTCTTCTTCGGAAAGATATTTAAGTATTGGAGAATTTAATTTACCTGTCTCATCCGATTTAATATATACCAAACCGCCCACACCTGATTTTTTTACAAATTCCGTATAATTATCAATTATTTTCCTAGTAATTTCTATTTTATATTCTTTTGTTTTTAATTTTATACCTGCAATAAATCCATTCGATTCAATCGCTGATTTAAAAATATTGAAATTACTGTTTTTAAAAATATCTGTTAAATTTTTTATCGTCAGATCATTTTTAATTCTTAAATCCGGTTTATCAGTTCCATATTTATTAATAACTTCATCATAAGTGAACCTATTGAAAGGAATTTTTATATCAACATTAAGTATTTTTTTCCATATTTCTTTAAAAAGTCCTTCGGATAATTCAAATATATCTTCTTGAGTTACAAAGCTCATTTCAACATCAATTTGAGTAAACTCAGGTTGTCTATCTGCTCTTAAATCTTCATCTCTGAAACATTTACAAATCTGTACATATCTATCTAAACCTGCAACCATTAAAATCTGTTTGTAAGTTTGTGGTGATTGTGGCAAAGCATAAAATTTACCGTGGTGTATCCTTGATGGTACAAGATAATCCCGTGCACCTTCAGGTGTAGATTTCATCAAAATAGGTGTCTCAACCTCAACGAAATTATGCCTTCTGTAATAATCATGTACTATAAAATAAACGTCATTCCTTATTAATAAATTTTTAGTCATTGCTCTTCGCCGTAAATCAAGATATCTGTATTTTAATCTTAACTCTTCTGAAGCTTTCACATCTTCTTCTACATTAAAAGGTAAAACATCCGCTTCATTAAGTATTTGAAGTTCATCAACATCAATTTCTATTTCTCCGGTTGGGATATTTCTGTTAATACTTTCTCTTTTGATAACTTTTCCTGTTGCAGATATTACACATTCATTTCTAAGCTTTAATGAGGTATCATAAACATCTTTTTTATCCGGATTAATTTTAAGCTGTGTAATTCCATATCTATCTCTCAGGTCAATAAAATACAATCCTCCTAAATCTCTGATTCTTGAAACCCAGCCATTCAAGGTTACGATTTTTCCAATAGCGGATATATTAAGTTCTCCGCAATTATGTGTACGTTTTTTAAAACCCATTTACTTATATCAATGATTTAATTTTCTCGATGGTAAGTTCATAACACTCTACCATTTCAGGTAGTATTTTTTTAACCCCATCTAAATTCCCTTCCCTTGATTTTTTCTCTATTTCCGCACATAATCTTGAAAGTTCCATTGCACCTATATTAGAGCTGGAGCCTTTCAAAGTATGGGAATTATTTGATACCATATCCTTGTCATTTTTAGAAATACCCTTGTTAATCTTATCTAATAGTTTCTTTGATTCTGTCAGATATATATCTATTAACTCACTAAAAAAATTACTTTCCTCAGAATCAAGCTCTTTCAAATTCTGAATTATTTCATAATTCAGCAGGTTTTCTTTATCATAGACCATAATATTTTTTTTAATTATTTATTTTATATTTATGCGGATTTATTCCTAATTTTGCAATTTTTTGTCTTAAACTTACAGGATGAAAATTAATTGCCTTTGCAGTTGCAGCGACATTTCCGTTATGTATTTTTAAATGTTTGGTGATAAAATCTATCTCGAATTGTCTTAAATACTTTTGCTTACATAAGTTATAATCATTTGTTTCATTCATATTTTCCTCATCAATATTTTTGATATTCGAAGGTAATAAATCAGTTGTAATGATTCCCCTGTCACACAAAACAGTAACCCGTTCAGCAACATTTTTTAATTCCCGAATGTTACCGGGCCATGAATATTTTTGTAATGCAATTTTTACTTCGTTGTCGATTCTTAATTCGCCTTTTTTATGAATCTCCGAAAATTGTTTTACAAACTTATCAAAATAATACAGGATATCTTCCGGTCTCTCAACAAGTGATGGTAAATGAAATTCAAATACATTTAGTCTGTAATATAAATCTTCTCTGAATTTTCCTTCCTTAATTGCCTGATTTAAATCCCGATTCGTTGCTGCAATAATTCTAACATCTGTTTTAAGTATTTTTGTATCGCCAACCCTTGAAAATTCTTTTTCCTGAATTACTCTCAGTAATTTAATCTGTAACATAGGATCTAATTCCCCAATCTCATCAAGAAATATAGTCCCATTATTTGCAATTTCAAAGTAACCTTTATGGTCTTTCACTGCACCTGTAAATGAACCTTTTATGTGTCCAAAAAGTTCTGATTCAAGTAATAAAGATGGTATAGCAGCACAATTCAAAACAACAAACTGCCTTTCACTCCTTTTGCTATTATAATGTATAAATTTGGCAAGTACTTCTTTACCTGTACCATTTGCTCCTGTAATTAATACCGATGAATCAGTTCCAGCGATTCTTTTGGCTTCTTTAACTAAATTTTTTACCTTCTCACTTGATGTATCATATTCAACACTTTCCTTCTCTTTTATAAGTTTCTGTTTTAATAATAAATTCTCATTCATCAAGTTAACTTTCTCTAAACCTCTTGATATTGATAATAATAACTCATCACTATTAATAGGTTTAGACATATAATCATATGCACCCTTTCTCATCGCTTCTACAACATTTTTAATTGAATCAAAAGCAGTCACAAGAATAACAATCATATCAGGTTCTAATTTTAAGACCTGTTCCGTTAGTTCTATTCCGTTCATATCAGGCATACTAAAATCGGTAATCAGAACATCAAATTTAAATTGCTTGACACGGTCAAGAGCACTTTTAGCGTCAAATACTGCAGTTACAGTATGATTTCCTTTTTCAAGAATTTTTTTCAGCGTAAAAATTGTTGATGCTTCATCATCAACAACAAGTACATTAGCCATAAGAAATTTTTTTTACAAAATAATTTAAAAATTAATAAATAAATATATAAAAATTACTTAATTAATACCATCTTTTTTGTTATTTGTATATTATTCGCCTTCATTTGATAAAAATATAATCCTGTCGGTAAATCGCTTGCATTGAAACTTATTTTATAAGAACCCGCATTTAAGTATTCACTAAGTATTTGTTTAACCAATCTACCTGTAATATCAAAAATTTCCAACTTTATGAAATTGTTTTCAGGTAAATCAAATTCAATTACTGTTTCACTGTTAAACGGATTTGGATAGTTCTGTCTGAGTTCAAATCTTTCCGGTATATAAGAACTTATATTTTGAATACCTATTGAACCTCCGGCATCAGAAATTCTTTTAGCAAACTCCTGAAAATATTTATTTGCAATTAATGAATCATAGATAATAAAAATATTCTCATCATTACCAAGAGTTGCATTATTTGTAAAATTAAAGGAACCTGTTATCACAAGCGGTGAACTTGAAGCCATCTCAGGATCTATAATAATATATTTATGATGCAATAAACCCGGATAGGTTTCAAGGTAAACCCGTGCTGGTGGATTCCATGGATATGTACCACCTATTCCCTTCATTTCAAGATATAGATTATTATTATAATTATTTTCATAATCAAATACACCCCTAACCATTACATTAGGGGGATTGTATTTGGTTTTCATCCTGTTGGCAATCTGAAATCTTGTAAATGAAAAAATACAAAAATTTATGGATTTGTGAGTCTCATTTAAAATCGAATTTTCTATTACCGTTGACACACCATCACTGGGAGAAAAATAACATTCATAATTCTTTCCATTAATTACTAATTTATGTGGTGTGTTATCAAGTTTCTGCGATCCAAATTTTGCAAGCGCCGGATTATTTACATTATTATGTGATCCCCACATTTCTTCAAACTCACGGGTGTAAATCTTACATAATGTTTCATCCTGTATAAGAAGTACATTCTGATAATCACTATAAAACTGCTGATTAGTAACATTTGCAGAACCAAACCAAATCCAATCATCAGAATATGAATTTGTATCCCTTGAATCAAATATGAAAAATTTATTATGCATTATATAACCACTTGTATTTTGTGGCCTAATCTGTACTGGGATTCCAGCATTAATAAGGTCTTGCATCAATGGTTGTATTACACCATCTCTATAATCATATACAATTCTTATTTTAACACCTCTGGCAAAAGCATTAATAAGTTTATCACGAATCAAAGTTATATTATCAAATGAATAAAGTGCGATATCTATTGAATGCTGTGCAGAATCTATTCTGTGTATTAAACGGGTTTTCAAATCAGTATTTCCATTTGCTTTATTATTTGGATATGCGATTGATGTATCAACAGAAAAATTAAAGTATAACTCAATTTTTCCGGTAGAACTACTATGTGAAGAAGTAGCAAAGTATTTTGGAGCATAAATACTCGTTCCATTTGAATTAGTTGATGATATCATAGCATAATATATCGTCCCTGGTTTAAGGTTTGTTAATGTAAGTAAATGATTTGTTACCTGAGTTGGATTATAAACTGAATCAGTAAATACAATGGGTTGATATAACGAATCAGAAATAAAATATTTAATTTTTGAATCGCCGGGTGAAATTGTTGTCCATTGTATTGAAACTGAATTCTGTGTTATGTTCGTTTCAGTCGGTATAGTATTTATACCCGGACCAGGTAAAATAAAATCAGAAGTGCTTCTTGGTAGAAATTGATAGCCACTATTATATGGCGGTGATGTTTTATATTGACTCCCGATAGCAATTATATCTACGGGAGACTGAGGAATTAATGTCCCAACGATATTTGTATATGTGCTTATTCTTAAAGTATTAGGATAAGTTCCGGTTGCATCAGAAACGGTATAATTTGTATTTCCTTGAAAAGTTCCCGAACCTGAAATGGTAACCCCATTTATTCTTATCAAAACACTTTCATATAATTCCAGACCGTTCCATTGTTGATTTGTAAATTGTTGCAGTGTAATAACAACAGGGTTGACTGTTTTCCCTGAACCGACAATTGAAAAATTTGTTACAGGTGTAAATTCCGTCAATCCGTTATAATGAACAATAACCCCCGTAACTATAACGCTATCCCCTATTTCAACAGAAGAAGTAAAATTAGAATCATAAGCACATATTCCGGCAGTATTATCTTGCAGAAAACTTTGCATATATCCAAATTTTGCAGTTACAACACCTGTCACAGTACGGGTCTGATTTAATAATAGCGGTACTCCATTAGCATCATTCATTCTTATAGAAGAAATTGGAACAACCTGAGAAAAAACTTGTCCAATTAAAAACATATACAATATAAAGAAAATGTATTTTCTCATCATTTATTAATAATTTTATTATAATATATAACTTTTATAGAATTAATTACAATACCTTGTGGTTCTTCTGAAATTTTTCTGTTAAATTCTTTTTCCACTGTTTCTCTATCTTCCCTGATACCTTTTTCGATTTGTTCTCTATTATACATATAATTATATGGGGTAATATATTTGTATTCATATTTAGCAATCAAATCAGAAAATTTTGGTAAATCCTTTACCCACAGGAAAGATTTATCATCCCAGAAAATTAATTTCCACTCAGGACTTCTGCAGAAATACGAAATAACTGTAGTTTGCATTTCTTCTGGTTGTCTAACTAAATCAGGGGCTAAATATATTGCATAATCAATACCGTACTCATTCAACTTTTTCTCAAAACCCGGTTTTTTTGAAATTATTTCCTTATACTTATTAAAAATTTCATCATTAAGATTTCTGCTATCTATAAAATTCTTTTTATCGGGAAAATTCCATACAAAAAATCCACCGGTACCAAAATGATTAAATATTCTGCTACCGATTTCCTGCACATTATTTCCCTTCATAAAATCAAACATTTGCACAGGTATGAAATCCTGATTGATACCAATTCCTGTTACTCTGTAATACTTTAAAAATTCCAGATAAAACTTATTATTCGAAATGGGAAAAATCAGAAATAAAAAAAATGCAGATAGCAATACCTTTGGTATTGCTCCTCTGAATAACATATTTTTTAAATCGACATTTTTTATTCTTTCATAAAAGTAGTTATGAGAAATAACAATGAAGACAAAAACAATTAAATCATAATCAACCACAAATCTCATTGCTCTGATTGAATAGAGAGCAAAACCTATATATAAAAGAGCAGGAAATAAATCCCTTTTAATAAAAGAATAAATTATGATAAAGAAACCTGTAAATAAAAATAATTTATATAATATAATCGGGAGACTGTCCGAATAATTCGGACTAAAAGGTGAAAACCATTCATTAACAGTTTCAAGCAATTTCATTTTTGTATGCTCATATGCATAAATATATGTCTGATAAAAATTCGGATTGATAAACATCACAACTACCGCTAAAAATGATATCAGTATTAAAATAAACAGTTGCTTTTTCTCTAAAGGTTTTATCTCTGATTTCCTTGCTATATTTGGGAAAAGATATGTAATTATTTCAGAAAAAACATAAATCCCTAATAAGAATAAACCTGCTATTATCCCCATATGCATATTTGCCCAAATAAGGAAAATTAAAGGTATATAATAAAGAATTTTATAATTTCCCCTATTGAAATACCTGAATTTGCAAATTATAATAAGCAGCAAGATAAAAAATAAATATGACATAATATGTGGACGCGGTGTAAGTCTGTCCATAATAGCAAAGGCAAGAAGAAAGAGATATATAAAACTTATTACATAACTTACCTTAAATCTTCTGAGTAAATAAAGATAAAGAGCAAATATTAAAAGAAACATTAAAGTTCTGAATATAGATAATCCGGGTATGCCGGCAAACTGATAAATAAGAAAAGTAGTAACATCCCATCCCCATTCAAAAGGCATCCATTGGTCATTTTCTGTCATATATCCAAATACATCTGTTGATGGAACATGCTTAGTTTCTAATATATATCTACCGGTAGCTAAATGCCAGAAAACATCATCATCTCCGGTTATTTTAAAAGTAGTAAATACACTTAAAAAAGCAGCAAATGCTACTATCAGCATTATATTAAAATAAGGATTCTCAACAAATTTTTTAGAACTTATTACTTTTCTTGATTTTGCCATTTAATTTATATCCGTTGATAATTTATATCTTACAATTCTGTTGTTTCCGGTATCTGCGATATATAAAACTTTATTAAAGAAAGCAACTCCCTTCGGTGAGTTTAATTGATTTTCTCCGGAACCTCTTCCACCGAAGGAACCATTTTGCAATTTACCACTTGACGAATATTTGTATAAAGAATCTTTTGCCGCATCAACAATAAATATATTCATATAATTATCCATTGCAACTGACATTGGTGATCCAAATTGTTTTTTAATCAGGTCTATATAACTACCGGGTAAAAACTTTGGTTCGTATGTTCCATTCACATCATCATAAATAAACCATTCAACTTTGAAGCCATATTCAAGAGTACTTCTTGTTATAATAAAATCCGTCTGACTGTTTCTGACAACTTTAACAGAAGAAGTTTTTTCTATAGAATAAATTCCACCACCTGTAGTCTGGAAGCCGGAATAAACATAAATATTCTGTATTGTATCTCTGCCTTTTACTCTTAAAAGAGCATTATCCGGGTCTATACCTGAATTATCAGGACCTGTTCTTGTTATAATGTAAGAATTATCCGGAAACACTGAAATACCTGTAAATTTTCTTTTACTACTTGAAAGTACAGTTCCATCAAGACTTGACATAATTCTTTTCTTCTTTGCATTGGTTATAATACCTCCAACTTCAACTAACTTAATTCGATATAAAACAGTTACAGTATCAACAGAACTAATAGCAGAATCGCATAAAACAAGTAAATCAAAATTATAATCCTGAGCAATTCTTCTTGGATAATTTACATTAACCCCTGAAATATCCAGAGTTCCAATTTCTCCGCCTGCAAGGTCAAGTTGTACTATTCTGTTATTCTTTGTATCAGCCACATAAATTAATGGTTCCCAACCGACTAATACATCTTCCGGAGCGTTAAATTGTGTCCAGACCGGATATTGCTGAACATAAACAGTATCACTAATATTAATTGTCTGGTTATTGGAAATCGGAAATAATGATAAATCAAGTTTCTCATCACAACCTGAAAGAAAAAACATTATAATTACAAATAAAACAAAAACCCATTTAAATAAATTATTTCTCATAACTTTTTACTTTTTGGGTAACATTAAATTTAAAGAAATTCTATGTGCTAATCCGAGAATCCTGTAATTAGATATTGCATAATCAAAATTCAATCTTGCAAAAGAAACAGGTACTCTGACACCTACCCCTGCAGAAAAATTCTCGGAATCAACATTAAATTTATAACCTGCTCTTAAGAAAAACATTTCTTTATATGAATACTCTCCACCCAGTGAAAAATTCTCCGCATTGTCATTTGGACTGTTCAATTGTATGCTTGTAGTTATTCTATTTGTTTCGGTTAATAAAGGTTCAAACGCAAACCCTATTTTGAATAATGTTGGAGGTGGAAACTTCTGAAATGAACTTACTTTATTCCCGCTGATTAAATCAACACTACCAGTAGGAGAAACCTGCGCACCAAAATTTGAAATAACCACAGAAAATCTTGTTGTTCCCAATCCTGTTCTATAATATGTACCTAAATCAGCAACAACCGTCCGCATTTTTAAATCTGCAAGAGTTTCTTCAACATATTTAACAGTTGCACCGAAAGAAAACTGGTCTGTCATCTGTCTTGCATAACTTAATCCGATTGCTATATCTGAATATCTGAAATATTCACCAGTACCAAAAGGTTGTAACTCAGTCGTTACCTTCATATCCGGTGTAGTCAATGCTGTAATACTTAAACCAAGAGCATTATTACCACCAAAATGATATACTCCACCGAAGAATTCCATTCTCGTATCAACAAACCATTCAGTATGATTTACAATGATTCCATCTTCTTTGAATAAAGTTAAGCCGGCAGGATTATAATATAAAGCTGAAATATCATCAACTACTGAAACGAAAGTCTCTCCCATTCCGGCTGCCCGCGCTCCCTGACCAATCTTCAAAAATTGTAAAGATGATGTCCCTGCTTTTTGATGACCAAGATTAGGTATCAGTTGAGCATTACAAATTATTGTAATTAGCAGTATAAGTAATATGGTAAATGAAACTCTTTTCATACTTTTATAATTTAAAAGAAATACCAAATAATATTTGTCTCGGTGCTGTATATCGCGCCGGATTATATGGATATGGATCTATTGGTGCTTGTAAATCAGGAAACAACGGGTCATTCCAGAAATTTGGTGTAGGATCGCCGTATTCATACGCTCTTCCGGTAACAGGGTTCAATATTGCAGAATTTTTGTTATTGAATAAATTCTTTACTGTTAACGATAAAATACAATCAAGTGAAAATACTTCGATATACTTATCAATATTTAAATCTACATAAAACCAGTTATCACCAACCTTTCCGTTAATGTTATTATAATCCGGGGTGTATTCAGGTCTTCCGTTTTCTAATGTGCCTGTGTATACATATTCTGTATATCTTTTACCGGATTGGAAAAATATCCTTGTCTTAATATTTATATCATCGAGTATATTTTTAGCAAATCCAAAAATCCCTTTTCCTTTCTCTATTCTAAAAAACAGATTTGCGCTCATTTGAATTGGTCTGTCCCAACTTAAAAACGTCTCAGATACAATTTCCTGAGCACCTCTTGTTACAACAAGAAATCCCTGATCAGAAGTTGAACTTTTTCCTGTTGCTACTGAATATGTAAAATTAAATTTTCCGCTAAACCAACTGCCAATTCTCTTTTTATATTCTACTTCTATTCCTCTTGAACGGGCATAATCCATATTAAAATAACTAATGTAATTCTTTCCGATATATCTTCCACTATTTATTATTATACTTCTTGTGGATACATAATCAAAAATATTTTTATAGTATGCCGTAATTGTTAATACATCATCATTAGTAAATTGATTTCTTATCCCGAGTTCATAGGAAACAGTCGTTTCCGGATTTAAAGTTGGATTACCGAATTTCTGGAATGTTGATTTTGCGCTTTGCGGATTAAGTTTAGCATAAATAAATTGCGGCTTTGGCCTTTTTGAAAAATGCCCATAAGAAAAGAACAAGGTCTGATTATCTGTTATCGGATGCGAAATTCCTATTCTTGGTGATATTCTTCCCTTCCATCTTCTGCCAAATAAGTTATATGTATCATCAATATATTTCTGACGGAGTTCAGCAGGAAGCGCAGTTTGTTCTATATTATTGATTGCATCATCAACAAATTTTCCCGGAAACCAATAATCAAATCTTAATCCATAATTAAGAATCATTCCCTTTATCTGATATGAATGTTGTATATAAGCAGCACCAAAAGCAGGATAAACCTTATAAACATCATTATTCAAACCCATAGGTTTTATCCACGGTTGATATATATCAATCAGTTGCATCTCCTGAAAATTCATCTCTATCCCTGCTTTCAGTTTATTCGTAGGTGTAAAATTATTAGTGAAATCTGATTTTATAGAATATTCTTCTACATAATGGTCATGCCATGTATAAGGATTTCCGATATCATAAAAACCATCACCAGGAATTATCCCTGTACGAACAGAGTCTATATAATAATAAACAAAAGGTGGTTTTATTATATCAAGTGGTTCCTGATATTGATCCCAATTCTTACCATTAGCATCAACTCTTAAATTTGTAAAAAATCTATTTAGTTTGATTTCATAAAATGCTGAGCTACTTAATGTATGAGTCCATGTTAATGTATTTACATTTGTTTTAGATGTATAAGTATTTGCATTATCCAGTATCTGCTGAAAATCAAACTGATAACCGGGCGATGGTTCTACATACTCAAGATTTGTTTGTAATGAAGTTGAATTTTGATTGATTGATACAGATTGTGAATAAGTATAGCTCAATTTCATCTGTGGAGTGAATTTCCATGTTATTTTACCTAACCAATACCAATTATTATCCTGCCGTGGTGTAAATCTTGTTCCGTGAAAAGTTGTTGAATACAATCTCTTTGCTTTATAACCTGTTCGGTTTGCATAAAAGCCATCAGAAATACCCATATAAAAACTTCCAAAGAATGTCATTTCTCCTAATGGTTTTATCCCAACTTTATCAAACAAATATTTTGAAACAGGTTCTGGTCCACTTAAATTTATTTCAAAAATATCCGTATTAAAACTTGAGCCAGAGTTCTTTCCTATTCCAAAATTATCTTTCTGATATGAAAAGTAGAAATTATATCTGTTATATTTTCCTTCCTTTGTCCGGGCGCTTACAACACCACTGGTTGCTTGTCCATATTCAGCATTATATCCACCAGTTATTATTTCAACTTCCTCAAGTGAATTTGCAGAAACCTGCAATCCTATACTTGTTCCTGATAATGGGTCTTGTACGGAAACCCCATCAAGTAAATATGAATTCTCATAATTTCTTCCACCTCTTATATGAATTTCATTATCGCTTTCTACAATTCCAGCCTGTTGTGAAACAATATCCTTTATATCTTTAACAACACTTTTTTGAATATCTTCACTACTTATAATGTGTTTACTTGATGTCTCCTCAATATCCATTAATGGTCTATCCCCAATTATAACAATTTCCTGTTCGAGTGTATAAGATGTTTCACTCAATAATACATTCAGTTGCCTTTCAATTCCCTCTTCAATTTTTATGTTAGTATATTCAAGAGTACGAAAACCAATACTTGACACCTGTACAGTATAAATCCCTGGAGATATTCCTTCTACTCTATATTTACCATCAAAATCCGTAATTGCTCCGGCATAAGAGCCTTTAATTTTTATTGAAACTCCTTCAAGTGGTTGATTATTCGAATCAGTAACAATTCCATAAAGCACACCTCCGGGTTTCTGTGAAAATGCAACTGATGATAATACTAATAAAAGAAGTACAATTCTTTTCATACTCAACTTTTATTGTGGCAATAAGCCGAAATCCTGTAATAATTTAACAAAAAATGCTTTTGAATTATTTTGATTGTTATTCAAATAATATATCGGCATAACCATAAGGAATATTTTCGGATTTACATTCGCATCTTTAACAGCAATATATGAATCATCAAGGCAATATGGTCTGTTTGGATTATAAAGCAATTTAAAAACAAGTTGTGCAGTATTTGGATAATAAATTCCTCTGGTTATTGCAATAAATGAACTTGCATATAAATCCGGATAACCGGAATATTCCGACTTTAAAGTGTCTCCCGGAAAATTAAACTGTATATAACAGGAAGATTTTATACTGTCCACAGGACCAAAATTAAACAACGACCCTTGCCCTATAAAATTATCCGGGATACCTGATGTCCAGAATACCTTTCCGTTTGCAGCGAGATAGTATGGTAATGAACTCTGAGCAAGAGTAAAATTCGGATCATTACTTGTTACCTGTCCTCCACGATTTGCACTCCATATAACAACTTTAAATAATTTCAAAGTTTCAACAAACATTGGATTAATAATTTTAGGAATTAATTTCCCATTGCCAGATTTTATATCAAGGACATCGTATTTTACTGTATCAAGCACTGTTGCAAAATAACTATCAGCTGTGGACATTTCATTCTGTGGCATATCCTTTATCAAAAGTACCCTCCCTGTTACACTCTTAACATAAAAGAACTTGGTTGTATCAGCAGGCATCCTTACAATAGGACTAAATGAACCTGCAATATCCATCGCTTTCATATAGACACAATAATTACCACTAATCAATCCGCTATCCTTTGTTAAAGTCATTATATTCAGATTACCAGGAACAGAATGGAAATGATTTGTATCATTAAGTGACCAAAAATAATTTTTTATTGTATTGTCTCCATCAGGGTCTGTTCCTGTCCATTTCAATGTTGCTATTGGAAATATAGTATCCGGAATTTCAGTACCAACATCAAATACCATAGAAGGTGGAGAATTTATAACAGGATATAAATTTGTTGCAGGTGTTGGATCTACCATACCACGGTTATCAACAGCAGCAACCCAAATCCTGAATACACTATCCTGACCAGAAATTGTAAAAACAAATGTACTATCTGTTTTTGTAGTATAGCCCCAGTTTAATGAATCAAATGAAATTCTGAAACCAACAACAAATCCATTTGGACTATCTCCCCACCAGTAAATCTTCTTAACAGTACTGCCCGGAGCAACTGTATCGCCCGGCATAGAAAAAACTGAAAGATATGTTTCCGGCGGTAAGTATTCCACTCCGTTATTTACAGGATTTTCGCAGGAAATAACATATAAAATCAGAAAAACCTGTAATACTATCTTCAAATATAGTTTCATAACATTTTAATATAATTCTTAAGAACAAATCTTTATTTAATCAATACCATCTTTTTAACATCAGTAAATATATAACCTTCTTTACCAATTACATAAATCCTATAGAAATATATACCGCTTGATAAATCTGATGCATTAAAGTCATAAATGTAACTACCACTATTCAACTCTTCATCAACTAATGTTTTTACTTCTCTTCCAAGTATATCATAAATTTTTAATTTCACAAGAGATTTTACCGGAATAGAGAAAGAAATCTTTGTTACGGGATTGAATGGATTCGGGAAGTTTTGCTTTAATTCAAAACTATTTACGATTATATTTTCTTTCTTTATTCCTATTGGGGTCACATTACCAAAATCAGAATTTACTCGTGGAAGTAATTTGTAATTACTGTAAGAGAAATATAATATACCCTGTACGAAAGAGATTATATCGTTCTTTGTCAATAAAGTTTTTCCTGTTGTATCACCATCCCAGTTATTTGTAAATGTGTGGTTTCCATCCTGCAACTCTATTCTTGCCGGAATTAAAGAATTATCATAAACAAGAATCTCTCCATAATTTCTTCTGAATGTAGTATCTGGCAGTGGTTCATTTGTTGTGCAAATCAACCCAATACCGGCATTAATACAATTTATCGTAACGGGATTGTTAAACCTTATAAATACACTTTCCCATTTCTCAATAGTTGTATCCCCATCCTGTTTACTATTTGCTAATACAGAAGTCGGTAATATTTCTGCCGGGGGTAGTGGATTTCCGCTTGATAATATTGTAACATCACTTTCTGTTGAAACATTTATTCTTGTTACGGAATAATTTTCCTCTACTACACCTCTGACTCTGACTAACTGACCTCTTACAAGATGACCGGTAGCACCTGAAATCCAGATACCGCTATATGGACCTGTGCCGTTCTGAATAAATACTTTCGGCGGTGATGATTGTGTACCACCCGGACTTACATAATAGAAATATCCGAAATCATTTGTATCTGCTGTTACTATTCCCTGAATACCTCTGACAAAAGCACCTTCATAACCAGACCTCCCTCCGTTATTCGGACAGAATTGTACTTCCTGTATTGAAAGTGAATCACTTGCTTTTACTACATAAAATAGTTTTGATTTTAAGGTATCTGCAGGGAGTAGCCTCGTTAGTCCGGCTGAATTTGTTGCTTTAATAAAATATTCAACCAGTGTATTCAGTGGATAAGGCGGTATCTTTGTTGAATATATATTTCCTGCAGTATTAACAAAATTCTTCTGACTAAATGCTCCGCCATTTATTCTCCAGTATAAACTTACATTAGTAATTGGAGTTACACTTGTAACCGTAACATTAACAGTAACACTATCTGATGGGGTTGGCACGCCCGGGTCTTTCGATGGATTTGATAACTGCGGAGCCGATTGTCCTAAACTTATATCATTCGGATAAATAGGCACAAGAGCATAAGGCAACTGATTACCAAATGCACCTTCATTATTTGCGTTAATAATAACACCTCTAATATAATTGACTTGCGTACCAGGTGTTGGGACTGACCAGTTCCATAGTTTATATAAAGTATCTGAAGATGGGCTCGGTGATGTTGAATAAAAATTAGAAAAATCCCTAATATATAATCTATTTCCTGCTGAATCCACAATACTAAATGGTTGTCTGTTACATATACCGGTAGAAGTTTCCACATTTCTGAACTCAACATACATACCTTCATACTTTTCTCCATCTACATAATTAATAGTCCAGTTTGTAGGAGAATCACCCGAAACAAATTCTGATACATAAACTAATTTCGGTGCTGGTCTTGAACCGCCAAGTGATAATATAGTTATTGGACCAGAATTTGTATCCAATTCAATCTGCGTCAACCAACCGGAAGTCCCAGTTGGATTTGTTGCCCAGAATTCCTGAACTTTTCCCCTGATTTTTATAATATTACCGGTATCAACATTTTGTATAAATGTATTTGTATATCTTGTAGCCTGCCTTACAACAATTCCACCCCATAACGCATTTGATGTATCCTGTATGTAGCAAGTCCAACTGTTTGTACCTCTTAGCAAACTCTTTATACCCCATGGTGTATTCACCTGCGGCGGAGCAACAACTCTTCCTGTTATCTCGACAGAATCTCCTAATAAGTTTGATTTATCCTTTCCGTATAATAGTGAATCATATTCTTTAAATTGTATTTCCATTATAGTTCTCGGATTCCATGACTGAATTTGTATTATCAGTGCATAAAGGAATAATCCTGATAATAGTAGAATTGGAATTAGTTTAAATTTTTTCATATCTTATAGAATTATTTAATTATTAAAAATTTTCCTTTTTTAATTACTCCTGAATTTAAATCTTTTACAGTAAAGAAATAAAGTCCTGTTGCAATTGCCTGGTCATTTTTAGATATTAGATCCCATGCATGTTCGCCGCCTGAAAATTTTTGTGTACCATCACCATAAGTTCTAAACCATTCTATATCCGTACCGTTATATGTTGATGCATCATGAATAAATCTATCAACCAAATCTCCTGAAAGCGTCCAAATTGAAACTTCACATTTCGAAGGCAAATTATAAAAATAAATTTTTCTTAAGACTTCTGACCTTGTGCCTGTTCCATCCCAATACGCACTACCATAATACGGATTAGGATATACTCCAACTTCTGCCCAATCATTATCCTGCGGTGGTGTCCCGACTATAATTCGTTTCGTATTTGCAAGTAAACTACTTTCTAGCGACTCTAATTGCTGGCTCGGGTCTCCTTTATCATAAGCAGTTACTGTATATACATACTGAAATCCATTTAATTGATTTGGAAATTCAAACTTGTACCAATACTTATTAGTATCCCCTTCAAACATTTTAGGGGTATTTTGCTTTATAAATTTAAATCCCGTATTATTACTATAATTATTACAGCAGCTGTCAAAATCACCAACTAATTTTAATTGCTCTAATAAATCCTGATTTAAAATTATATCATTACCCGGATTTGTCCTATATACTCTATATCCTTCAAAATCTTTTTTACCTGAAATCGGGTCAACAGAATACTCAGCATTATTTGTCCACCAGAGTGTAACTTTTCTACTTTCAATTACAGCCTTTGTAATTGGAATATCCGGCGGTGATGGTAATTTATAGCCATTATCATAAGCGCGTTGAGCCCAACCGCTATTATTATAAAGATTTTTCTTTTGTAATTCAGTATCAAAACTTGGGGGGTCTGTTCCAAACTTTTTCGCAGCTATCACCGCAAATACAATGTTTATCGTATCAAGAGAGTATCTTAATGATAGTGCTGTTCCATCCTGTTTTTTAAATGGTCCGTATGAAAGTAATGTCACCCTATTACCGGGATTTAGTCTTAAATAATTTATTCTCGTTGTATCTATTCTTGTTGGCGGATTTAAAGTCAAATATCCTTTTAATTTAGTGTATCTTGCTTCATCTGTCTGCGGTGAAAAATAAAACGGGTCAGTGGTATTCTTAAATTGCCAGATTGTAAAAAAAGATTTTACAGTATCATTTACAGGCTTTGGGGATACTCCAAGTAATTTTACTGCTGCATAACTATCAGTAAATCCTACATCTCCACTATGGTCGTAAGTATATTCAAGTCTAAGCGAATCTTTATATCCATTTGCACCCTTAGAGAAAAAAGATGTTCCGACATTACAGCCCGGTGTAATATTAATATTTCTCACCACACAATCCTTCCACAAGCCAATATATATACTGTCAATATTAGAATAATTTCCATTATATCCAATATTAACAATCTTATAATTGAGAATAACGAAAAAGTTTGCAAAGTTTAAATCATAAGTATAACTTTCAAGAATAACTTTAATACCAAGCGGCGTGTGATACTGCACACCGGTAGTAATTGTATCAAAAAACTCGCAAACAAAATCCTGATGTGATATTGCATCCGGTCTATAATTTGGTGAGGTTATAAGCGATGAGCGTTCAAGAATTCCTGAACCTGGCGCATTAAAAAATTCAAATCCTTCCTGCTTTAATGCATTAGATACATCAATAGCACCGGTCGTCACACTCAAAACACCATTTTTAATACCGCCAATCCAAATCCCTCCAAGCCACAGATGTTCAATCCCTGAATTTTTTGGATATTGACAAGATGGCTGAGTACCGCAATAACCTTTCCCAATTGTCCCGTAATTTGTAATCGTCATCGCAATATTACCGATATTAGTATATTTATTATTAACATCATCAAATAATCTCATAGGAATAAATCTTCCTATCATCTTATTCATCGTAATTATCCTTGCAATATCCCCTTCGTTATAAGAGCTCAATAAAATATTATTTAAACTAAAAATAAATAATAAAATTAAAATATTTCTCTTCACTTTTTTCTATTTTATCAACCAAAGATAATAAAGAAAATAAATAATTAAAATCCTATTTCTAATTTATTGACTGTATATCACGAAAAATTTTTTAAAAAAATTAAATTTTGTTAATAATTTTTATTTATAAAAATTTTAGATTTAACTCATTTAATTAATAAAATTTTCTTTAATTATATCAATATCAAATAATATAATAATCAACCCACAAAAATCGAATTTTCTTAAATAAAAAAGGCTTTGCGGAGCAAAGCCTTTTTATATTCTATATTATTTTATTGTTATTTATATAGCAAATCGAATCGGTCCAGATTCATTACTTTATTCCAGGCAGAAATGAAATCAGTTATAAATTTTTCTTTTGCATCTGAACTTGCATAAACTTCTGCTACTGCTCTTAATTCTGAATCTGAGCCAAAAACAAGGTCAACACGAGTAGCAGTCCATTTCTTTTCTCCTGTCTTTTTGTCTTTTCCTTCAAATATAACTTTATCGTCTGAGATTGACTGCCACTCTATATTTAAATCAAGTAAGTTTACGAAAAAGTCATTTGTTAATACTTCAGGTTTATCCGTAAATACACCGTGCTTTGAATTGTCCCAATTCGCATTCAATACGCGCATACCACCTATAAGGACTGTCATTTCTGGTATTGTTAGTGTTAATAATTGCGCTTTATCAATCAATATATGCTCTGCACATACTCCTGCTCTTCCTTTTGCATAGTTCCGGAATCCATCTGCAATCGGTTCAAGTACTTTGAAGGATTCTATATCCGTCTGTTCCTGTGTAGCATCCATTCTGCCAGGAGTAAATGGCACTTTAACATCATAACCTGATGCTTTAGCTGCTTTCTCTATTGCAGCACATCCTGCTAACACTATCATATCTGCAAGTGATATTTTCTTACCATCATTACCAGAGTTATTGAATTCTTTCTGAATACTCTCTAAAACATTCAATACTTTTTTCAACCGTTCGGGATTATTCACTTCCCAGTCCTTTTGCGGTGCAAGTCTTATTCGTGCTCCATTAGCACCTCCTCTTTTATCTGAACCCCTGAATGTTGATGCTGACGCCCATGCAGTTAAAACTAACTCTTTTATTGACAAACCTGATTTCAAGACTTTGTCTTTTAACTCAGAAATATCTTTTTCATCAACTAATTTATGATTTAACGCCGGGATTGGATCCTGCCAGATTAAGTCTTCTTCAGGTACTTCCGGCCCAAAATATCTTACTTTCGGTCCCATATCTCTATGAGTTAGTTTAAACCATGCTCTTGCGAAAGCATCTGCAAATTCATCCGGATGTTCAAGGAAGCGCCTTGAGATTTTTTCATATATAGGGTCAAATCTCAATGACAAATCAGTCGTAAGCATCGTAGGTTTATGTTTCTTTGTTGGGTCATGCGCATCAGGAATTATTTCAGGTGCATCTTTCGCTATCCATTGGTATGCTCCAGCAGGACTTTTTGTCAATTCCCATTCATATTTAAATAAATTTTCAAGAAAATAATTACTCCATTTTATAGGTGTTTGAGTCCAGGTAACCTCCAGTCCGCTGGTAATTGTATCTTTTCCCTTACCTGTACCAAAACTACTCTTCCAACCTATTCCTTGCTGTTCTATATCAGCTGCTTCCGGTTCCGGACCAAGATGTGAAGCCAAGCCAGAACCGTGGGCTTTTCCAAAAGTATGTCCGCCAGCAATTAATGCAACAGTCTCTTCATCATTCATTGCCATACGGGAAAATGTCTCTCTGATATCTTTAGCTGCAGCTAATGGATCTGGATTACCGTCTGGTCCCTCCGGGTTCACATATATTAATCCCATCTGCACAGCAGCAAGCGGATTTTCTAATTCTCTTTCACCTGAATATCTTTTATTTCCGAGCCATTCAGTTTCTGACCCCCAATAAATAGATTCATCTGATTCCCATGCATCTTCCCTTCCCCCACCAAATCCAAAAGTTTTTAATCCCATAGATTCAAGAGCAACATTTCCAGCAAGAATCATAAGGTCTGCCCATGAAATTTTCCTACCATACTTCAACTTAATTGGCAAAAGCAATCTGCGCGCTTTATCTAAATTAACATTATCAGGCCAACTGTTTAACGGAGCAAATCTCTGCAATCCACCATTCGCTCCACCCCTGCCATCACCAACTCTGTAAGTACCTGCGCTATGCCATGCCATACGAATAAAAAGCGGACCATAATGACCAAAATCAGCAGGCCACCAATCTTGTGAATTTGTCATTAATTCAAATAAATCTTTTTTCAATGCTTCATAATCAAGACTTTTAAATTCTTCCGCATAATTAAAATCTTCACCCATCGGATTAGATTTTGGACAATTCTGTCTGAGTATATTTAGTTTCAATTTATTCGGCCACCAATCAGGATTTTTCCTGCCTGCTGAAGAATTATTTCCTGCCCCTGTTGCCGGGCATTTAGTTTCCTTATTTGTGTTATTTCCCATTTTATGTTAATTAATTTAATTAATTAATTATATAATAATACAAAATTTTAATTAAAATAGTTCAATAATAAACCAATAATTTGTTTCAAATAATATCTATCTTTTGTTTAACAATACCAAAGTTTCAGAAAAATCCCTACAGAGAAAGTATATATTGCGAATCACAAAATAATTAAATAGATTTAAATAATTTATTTCCGGTAATATTACCTCAACTTATAATCTATTCTTTTTAATGATTTTTTATTTGGTAATGAATAATTTTCTTCTGAAACTTTCGTAAAATTATTTTTATCTAAAATATTATGCAGATAATTTTCTTTTACTGTATGATGAATAATGTCCAAACAGGTTAACTTTTCGGAATATTTAGTTTTACTGATAAATGAGTTGTTACTATCAATCTGGAATACTATTGAAAGAACTCCTCCTGCATTCAATATTTTTGATATTTTTGGAACTACAATTTCTTCATTTATATATTCGAATATTAAATTTGCAATTACTAAATCTATATTTCTCAGATTGAGATTATCTTTATTAAGGTCTATGTGTATGAACTCAATATTACTATACGGGAATCTTTTTAAACAAGTATCCAAATAGTTTTTATTAATATCAACTGCATATACCTGTCTGATATCTTTACAATATTCTAGACCATTTCCACCAGCAACTCCAAGAAATACTAAACTTAATGGATTATAAACATTAATCTGTTTTTGTGTAATCCGATTTAATATTTGTAATTGAAGCACATTCGGGTCAGACATATGATTTTCATAATCGCTTAGTTCTATTTTATTCCATTCATTTGTCATAATTCTTTATTTAAATTAATTCATTTTCAAGGTATCCTGATAAAATGTTTATTTAATTTTTTATTCCATTACTAATTAAAGCAGAAAAGAATATTAGCAATTATGCATTTAATTAATTAAATTATTATTTATTTTATTTGATTTCAAGTTGATTAATTATTTTAAAATGAATTAAGAATATTTAATTAATAATAACGGTTGTTTTCTATGATATATATTATAAACAGATTATTATTTGAAGTTTAATATAATGTAAGATAAGGATATGGTAATTCAAACAAAAATAAATTATAACCTTTATATTTTAACCGCGTGATTAAACTATTATCTTATGAATAAATTTCTTTTTGAAAATAAAAAATTTTTAATTTCCCAATTGTTAAAAAATAAATTGTTTTTATTTAAAATACAAATTTATTATATTAGAACTTAAAAGTTTTATAGCTAAACTTTGTTTAAAATTTTAAGTTTATTGTTTGTATAAGAATGGGAAAATTAATTTAAATAGAACTTATTCTTATGAAAAACATTCAATTATCCTTAAACCAGAAATCCCCATTTGAAATTCCTATGATATCATCTTATTTTCTGCATTTGTATGGAATATTTGATAGAGGCTTCTTTATCAATTTAAATTTATTTACAGTATGTCCTGCTCATATAAAATTATTTTCCTACTTAAATATTCATATAGTTAAAAACTAATAATACTTATTGTAATTTAATAGTATTTACTATGAAAATAAAAAAACTAACGCAAGAAGAACTGGAAGTAAAACTTAATGAGATTAAAAAACTTTTAAATGTAATCAGAAATGGAAAAATTGATGTCAAAGAAGACGATAAAGAAACATTAGTAAATCATCTGAAGTCATTTATAGAAGAAATGGAGTACCATACAACAACATACAATAATATAATTAAACTATGGGAAAAAACATTTAATGCTATTAACAGCTGCATCTGGATACTCGATAAAAATGACAGAGTAATACAATCAAATAATTTTGTTATTAAAGGATTGAAACTTACTGAAAAAAATATTATTGGTAAGAATTGTTTTCAAATACTGCATAAAACCACATCACTAATACCAGAATTTCCCCTTATCCGCGCAAAACAAAGTTTAAAACGCGAATCAATTGAAATACAGGAAAACGGTCATTGGTACGAAGTAATTGTTGACCCAATTCTGAATGAAAACCGGCAATATGATGGCTGTGTGCATATTATTACAGATATAACCGAGCGCAAGGAAGCATTAAATAAACTGCAGAAAAGCGAAGAACTATTAAAAGAATCACAAGCAATTGCTCATGTCGGCAGCTGGGAATTGGATTTAATTAATGATGTTCTTGTCTGGTCAGATGAAGTTTACAGAATTTTTGGTTTGCAACCACAAGAGTTCAAGGCAACTTATGAAGCATTTCTTGAAGCTGTTTATCCTGATGACCGTGAGGCAGTTAATGAAGCTTATATGGATTCCGTTCGGCAGGGACTCGATTCTTATGAAATTGGACATAGAATAGTTCGTAAAGATAACGGTGAAATTCGTTTTGTTCATGAAAAATGTAAACATATCAAGGATGACGCAGGTAAAGTAATACGTTCAATTGGTATGGTACAAGATATAACCGAGCGCAAGAATTACGATGATAATCTGCGAGAAAGCGAAGAGAAATACCATACCTTATTTAATCAGTCGTTTATGAGCATATATCTTCACGATTTAGAAGGTAATATTCTTGATGTTAACGAAATGGCATGCATTCAATCTGGTTACTCAAAAGACGAATTACTTGGTCTCTCTATTTTGAATCTTTTACCGGATGAAAGCAAGATTAATATGCCCAAAGCAGAGATTCTTAAAGAATGGAAACGATGGTTACCTGGACAGCGTTTTGTCTTTCAAGCAGAACACAAACGCAAGGACGGTACAATTTATCCTGTTGAAATATCAACGGGCATAATTCGTTATAAAAATACAAATGTTTTGTTAGCAATTGTTAAAGATATAACAGAACGCAAACGAACAGAAGAAATGCTCAAGGAATCTGAAGAAAAATTCAGGTCGCTCGCAGAAGAGTCACCTAATATGATTTTTATTTACAAAGAGGGTCAGGTAATGTATGCCAACAAAAAATGTGAAGAGATTCTGGGATACACAAGAAAAGAATTCTACTCAGAGAATTTTAATTTTCTTTCTCTCATTGCGCCAGAGAGTATAGACATAATTAATACAAATTACGCTCGACATATGAAAGGTGAAGATGTCGAACCATACGAATACACCTTACTTACAAAAGATGGCAGGAAAATTTTTTCTCTGATAAACTCAAAATTGATAGATTATGAAGGTGAAAAAGCTATTCTTGGAATTGTAACTGACATTACCGAACGCAAAAAAGCTGAAAAGGCATTACAGGAAAGTGAGAAAAGATTCTCCGCAATATTTCATACAAGCCCAATTGCAATTGCACTGACACGAATGGAAGATAACACCTTACTGAATGTTAACGAAGCCTGGGAAAAAATAACAGGATATTCTAAACTTGATGCAATTGGTCATAAAACTCAGGAATTTAACCTTTGGGTAAAACCTGACGAACGTAAAATGATTATAGAATCACTGAAAAACCAAAATACAACAACAAGTGAAGTTGAACTTCGACGAAAAAATGGTGAGATTTGCACTGTACTAATGCTGGCAACAACCATCAATATAGAAGGAGAAAATTACCTTTTGACTATGGCTCAGGATATCACAGAGCGAAAACAAATAGAAGAAAAAATAAAAGAGACCGAAGAAACTTATCGTAACCTTTTCCAGAATGCACAAATCGGTTTATACAGAACCAGAATATCTGATGGTAAAATATTAGAGAGCAACGAGCAACTTGCAAGAATGTTTGGTTATGAAAACAGAGAAGAATTTATCAAAAAATATGTTACATCCCAAAATTATGTTGATGCCGGTACTCGCGAAAAAATGTTAGAAATTATAAAGAGAGATGGTGTTATTAAAAATTTTGAAGCACGTTTTTATAGAAAAGACAAATCAATTTTTTGGGCAAGGTATTCTGCAAAAATTTACCCTGATAAAGGCTGGATAGAAGGAGTTGCTGAAGATATTACCGAACTTAGATTGATGGAAGCTAAAATCAAATATGAGTATGAATTTCGAAAATTACTTATGGAAATATCTTCCCGATTTATAAATATCTCTTTTGATAAAGTAAATTTTGAAATTCAGAATGCTTTAGCGGATATGGGAAAGTTTGTTAATGCAGACCGTGCATATATTTTTGATTACGATTACAACAAAAACATCTGTATTAATACTTTTGAGTGGTGCGCTGAAGGAATATCTCCACAAATTGATAACTTACAAAACGTTTCACTTGAAATGATACCCTGGTGGATAGAAAAACATAAGAAAGGTGAAATCCTAATAGTACCAGATGTTTTCGCATTTGAGGAATCTGATGGGGTAAGACAAATACTTGAACCGCAGGAAATTAAAAGTCTGATTAGCGTTCCAATGATGAATGAAAATATCTGTATCGGATTTATTGGATTTGATTCTGTAAAAAAACATCGTGTATTCTCTAATGAAGAGATTCAACTACTAAAAGTCTTTGCTCAATTATTGGTTAATGTTAAATTAAGACAGGAAATGGTCGAACAATTAATAGAAGCAAAGGAAAAAGCCGAAGAAATGAATAAAGTAAAATCATATTTCTTTGCAAATATGAGTCACGAACTACGTACTCCATTTGTAGGAATAATAGGTTTTTCTGAGATTTTATCTGAAGTGATAACAGACCCTGAACAAAAAGAGCTTGTCAATAGAATACATAATTCTTCTCAAAAACTAATTGAAACATTAAATAAAGTTTTAAGTTTAACAAGACTTGAGTTTGAAAAACCTAAATTAATAATAAAAGAAATTAACATTGCAGAGATTTTAGATGAATCATTTAAATTATTTAGCAAAACAGCCGAAAAGAAAAAACTTAAATATATAAAGAACATCTTTATTGAGAGAGAGTATATAAAAGATGAACTGATTATTAAATCAGATGAAAGTCTATTAAGGGATATAATCAATAATCTAATTAGCAATGCAATAAAATACACAAATGAAGGGAGTATTGAACTTAAATCAGAAATTGAAAAAAGACAAGATGGTGAATATTTAATAATAAAAGTTGCTGACACCGGTATTGGCATTCCCGAAGACAAAAAAGAAATTATCTGGAAGGAATTCAGACAAGTAAGTGAAGGTAGAAGCAGAGCGTTTGAGGGAACCGGCTTAGGTCTTACTATAACAAAGAAATATGTTGAGTTGTTGGGAGGTAAAATAACTGTGGAAAGTGAATTAGAAAAAGGTTCTATATTTACAATAGAATTACCAATTCAACGAGTTAAGCAGAAGGATACATCAATTACAATATATGAAACTGAAAATACTTCTGAAAAAGATTTAATCATAAATGCACAACCAACAAAAAGAATTCTCTATGTGGAAGACGAAAATATGGCACAGGATTTAGTTTCAAGAGTACTTAAGAATTATTATAAAATAGAAATAGTAAAAAAGGCTAATGAAGCATTAGAAAAAGTGAAGAAAAATAAATATGATGCATTGATGATAGATATAAACCTTGGGCGTGGTATAGACGGCGCACAACTGATGGAAATGATAAGAAAAATACCTGAATACAAAGATACACCAATATTAGCTATAACTGCTTTTGCAGCTGAAAAAGATGAGAAAGAATTTCTCTCAAGAGGGTTTACACACTACATATCAAAACCATTTTCTATTGATGATTTAATAAAAGTAGTTAGAAACATGTTTGAAAATAGATAGTATTTAATCCATATATTATAAATTCAATATTCCCTCTTAATCACTATATTAATGAAAGTACCTATTTCATTTTTATATATTTAATTTAATATCTTAAATTATACTTAAAGTTTTATCTATACAACTTCCGGATATAATAAATTCATCTAATAATTAATTTTCAATAAAATAAGACAAATAAATTATTCCTGAAGTTTTTTTATTCTTTCCAGGATAAATTCTTTTGGAAGAACACCTGTTCTTATACCATTTATAGTATATACCCTGCAACTATAATTGAATGATGTGGGTTTTTCTTCTGTATATATATCCCGTCCGTTAATTAAAATAGTAGGTGAACCCTGAAAATTTAATTCCCTTGCAGAATCAATATCAGGGACTTCAGTTATTTTAATTTCATCCTCACGAATTAATCCCTCAAAGATAAGCTCTTTTAAATTACTCAATGTTTTCTCCGCATTTGGACACCCATTAAAATATTGAAACTCTATCATATTTTCTTTTAATTTAAATAAAATTTTGTCTAAAAATACAATAGTTTCATTATAAAAAAATTTTATTGAATTCTTTTTTAAAATCAAAAAGAAATCTCAGATTTATTTTATGAAATTATAAACAAAAAAAAGTTTTTAAAAATTTATTAAACTGAGAAAACAATTTTAACTGGTGATATTAAAAGTATGTAAATAGTTTCTATATAATTTCACAACAATATTTAAAAACTTAAAATCAAAAAATTAAACCCGTTAGTATAATGAAATAATTGATTGATACTTTTATATTCACAACTTTGCGGTATTTATAATTTATTCATAATAAATCTTTACATTATCGTTTTTTAATTTTTGTCTCAGCCAATTATTAATCTTAATTTTATCATCATTTCGAATTTTTCTATCCGTTGATAAAATTACAACTGGTATGCTCTGAGGTGCTTCTAATGAATCAATGTAGTTTAAAGACTCAGAATACAAGCATCCATTAATTTGAGGAAAAATAGTTCTAACCTCATTTAAAATTTCAAGCCCCATTTTCTGTTTATTTAATATACTATCTATTTCCGAATCCTTTTTAGCTAATAAAGTATTCAGATTATAAATTTGCTCTCTAAGTTTAAATAATTCAGTGTTTCTGTCATCTTTGCTGGAGAAAGTTAATCCCTGTTCTATTATTACAGATGCATCTTCAATGTTGAAATCTGATAATTTTTTAATTATAATATTTTTTTGATTTTCTGAAAGTGTTGTCCCACCATACACTAAAATAATTTTACTTGATTTTGCATCAATTTCACTTTTTAAAAGATAATTCCCCTCGATAATTGATACATTCGAAACGTAATTATTTGCTTTTTGTAAAAAATCTTCTTGTTTCACAAGTTCATATCCAAAATATATACTTGGTAAAAGTACAATTGTAATTAATAAAGTAATTAGTCTATTAATTCTCCTCTTTTTCCGCTCATCAATAATTGATCTTATAGGAAACTTTAATATACGGGAAATCCAGACGGAAGCAATTGCGATAAATATGGTATTGATTGTAAACAAATATAAAGCACCAAAGAAAAAATTCAATTTACCCGTTGCTAATCCATATCCGGCTGTACATAATGGTGGCATAAGAGCAGTCGCTATAGCAACACCGGGAATAACATTTCCTTTATGTTTGCTGCTGATTGCCACGATACCTGCTAAGCCACCAAATAATGCAATCAATACATCATATATTGTAGGGCTTGTTCTTGCTAATAATTCTGAATGTGCTGTAGAAATTGGACTTATTGCAAAATATGCTGTTGAACCTATAAGTCCTACTAATATTGCAAATATAAAATTTTTTATAGATTTCCTGAACAGCTCTGTGTCATAAGTAGCAATGCTATATCCCAATCCGTTTATTGGTCCTAATAACGGTGATATAAGCATCGCGCCAATTACCACAGCAGTTGAGTTCATATTCAAACCAACTGAAGCCACAATAATTGAAAAGAATAAAATCCAGAGATTAGTTCCTTTGAAAATTGCCCCCTTAGAAATTTCATCATAAACCTTGTCTTGATTCTCAAGTTCGGAATCTAAACTAAAAAAATGTAAAATTTTTCTGATTATTTTAACAATCATATTAGTTTATTTTTTGATGAAGTCTGTTAATTTTATAATATATATATACATTTATTCTTTTGCAATATAATCCTTGTATATTATCTTAAATCGTAAAGATGAATTTTGTATATCAAACTATAAGTCAATAAACAATTTTTCTTTGTATAACCAATTACTAAAATCATACTACACAGAGATATTATCAGGAGAATTGCTGTTATTCAAATAAATCATAGAAAAATTTTTATAAATCAGAACACTACAAATTCTGATTCAGATAAATTATTTTTGCTAATAACCAATGATTCGGGTCAAGTGTAATCTTAATTGGTTTTTCTTTTGATTCGAAAGTAATTATAGTTTCTTTCTCTTTGATATTTATCTTGTGTAATTCAGTTCCTTTTTCAGTATCAATTTTTATTTCAATTGGTAAGTCATAAATGTTCCCTGTTTGTGAAAGAATACATTTAATAATATAAGAATCGGTATTATACTGAATATCAGATTTAAATGTTATCACAGGAACCCCTTTTCTTTCCAGCCACTGCTCTCGCCACCATTGCATACTTTGCCCGGAACCTTCTTCAAGTACAGATATAAATTCATCGATACTAAATGTTCTGAATCTAAATTTTTCGAATATTAGTTTCATCGTTTTTGTAAATTTTTCATCACCTATTTTATAACGGATAATATGCATAAGCCAGGGGTATTTCCCATGCACAATCTTCTGTGGTGTGCTTCCATTTAGTTCATAGTACATAACATCCTCCTCTGAGGACATTTTAAGATATTCATTACGAAAATACTGAAAAATCTCAGGGATTGGTTTTTGATATTTTTCATCATAAAGGAACTCTGCATAATCACCAAAACCTTCTGTCCACTGGAAACTACCCGGTCCATCTCCTCTTATTGTATAAAACCACCAAAGCAATGCTGTTTCATGTGCATCAAAACCTGTTTTTGTAAACTCTTTAACCAGATAAGCAGGGCTGTAACCCACAAAGCCAGGAAACGCTCGCCTTGCGTATATCCCGTCAAGGTTAATAAAACTAAACTGGTCAAAAGGATATTCGCAAAAAGTTTCTGAATAAAAATTTAAAATTTCGCTACTTGTCTGAAAAATCTGTTCTGAAAATTTTTGATTTTGGGGGTAAAGAAGTGTCTGCATTTCTATTCCGTTAATTGTTTTTCTCGTTTCTATCCATCTTGAATCTGCGAAAACTGAAAAACATACAACAGGATTAGTCGTAATGAATGTATGCTCAATTAAATTTTCATATTTTTTAATATTTATTAGTTTACCCGGAGCAATTACTTTAAAATTATCTGGCAATAAAATTGTGGTTTTAACTTTTGCCCAATGATTAAAATCAATTGGATAAAAACAATCCGACCATATTAAAAAAAGACTGGAATCGGTAACAACATCCCTATTTTCACTATCACTTTTACCCAGCTTACCTTTTGTCTCAAAAAGAAATTTTTCTTGTTTAATTGGCTTCTGTAAAACGATAACAATCCATCCATCCTCTCTTTGTAATGAAACCGATGATGATTCAGATTTGACAATCAATGAATCAAATCTTTCATTAAGCCCGAAATAAAATGTATCCTGTAAATCCGGATTGTTCAAAGTAATTTTTGTTGATATTAATAGTTCTTTAGTTGAAAAGTCAGGCTGTATATATAAATCATATTCCTCAATATTGTAATTTGCATCCTGCGCGAAAACAATAGTGCTTATGTTTATGAAAAGAAGAATAAATAATTTCTTAAAAACCTTACCTGACAGACTATCAAAATTCATTATGGAAAACATTATAGACCCTCCATTAAATATTTTATAAAAAATTCTTCAATAATAAAAAATTTGAAAAAATTACTAAATAAAACATAAAATAATTCTTTATATAAATACTTTTCATATTCTAAACCATAATTTGTATAATACTTTCATCAACAATTCTTCTTTATCAAAGCTTACCTCAAAATTCCACCTTTGCGATAGATGAGCTCTACAATATCTGCAACGCACTCATCAGTTTTTTTAAGTTGTGATGTATTGTATCTTAAAATGCTCCAGCCTTTTTTTGTAAGATAGTTATCTCGTTTGTTATCAAGTTCAGCTTTTTCTTTTCCTGTGTGGTAAGTATCACCATCACATTCAATATCAACATTCCCTTTCCTGCAGAAAGCAGCAAAGTCAAGTGAATATGCATTTTTTCCCGAGTATATGTAATATTGTCGTTCGGCTACAATGTTGTTTTTCTTCAGATGATACCAGAGTGTATCTTCAAGAGGACTATTGTGAAACAGGTCATTAACATCATTTGCGTTTAGAAGTTTATTTAAAGTACTATTTATGAAAACAATTTTTCGCGGACGCTTTGCTACTATCGGCTTTTCAAGTATATTCATATCTTTCATTGATATCTTCAGATAATCTAATCCGGATTTTACATTTGTTTTTTCTTTGGGAAATAACTCATACCGTTTTAAGGACTGAATTTTATCAATAGTACCGAAATGTTTAATAATGTAAGCATTTTTCCCAAATACATACGATTGGTAAAAAGCGAGGTATTTTACATTAAAAATATTTTTAGGCGCTTTTTCCAGAGGGATTCTATACCACCCGTCATTTAATAAAATAGATAAATCATTTTTATATTTAAGCCAGCAAACAATTAAATCAGCTGGAGGATATTTAGAAAATTTTCTTTTCAATTTTTTGAAAAACTTTCTAATTATTAAATTAAAATAGAAATAAAAGATTAACAATACAATTAATAAATATCTTTAGCTGAATTGCGTGCAATACAAATTAAATAATAACCATTTTTTCTACTTCAAATTCAATAATTAAAAAAATTAAAGATACTTTCCTATAATGATTACAATCAAAAGATATTTATAATAGTTCTCAACTAACTAATCCAAATTTTCTATCAGTTCTTTTTATGATAACTTAAAATAGCCCACCCATTAAAAAATATTGCAAACCCTATTAATGAAAAAAATGGTATAATTAAATCAGGGATTGTGCTTCCTTTAAGATATACTAAGCGAAATACCATAATTATATATTTTAATGGGCTAAAATTGCTTAAAAACTGAGCCCATTTAGGCATACTTGCAACAGGAGTATATAAGCCACTCAGGAAAATAAATGTTATAACAAAAAAGAAAATCATAAAAACTGCCTGCTGTAATGTATTTGCATAGTTGGAAATTACCAATCCAAAACCTGAAATTGCTAATACAAACAAACTTGTAAATACATACAGCGTAATAAAACTGCCGACAGGTAAAAACCCATAGAATACCCACGCTGAAAAAAAACAAATAGTAAGTACTACAAAACCTACAACCCAGTAAGGAATAAGTTTCGCTAATATAAAATGTATCTTACGAACAGGAGTAACATTCATCTGTTCAAATGTACCACTTTCCTTTTCAGCAACAATATTTAAAGCGGGTAAATACCCACAAATAAGTGCCAATACCATAACCATTATTGCTGGAATCATAAATACCCTGTAAATAAGTCGCGGATTGAACTTAAACATAGGGACGATTTCAAGCGAAGGGACCTGTTTACCTTTTATAATTTGCATCAGTCCGCTGCGAATTTTTGAATTAAAATCAGAAATTATTGCATTCAGATAAGCACTTCCTAAGCCACCTCTAATACCGTTTACAGTATTACTCGAAATTAAAACTTTAGCTTCGCCTTCCTTAACTATATCTACTTCAAAATGATTCGGTATTTCAAGAATAATATCAGAATTATTTTCTTCTATACTTTTTAATGCTGAGCTGTAGGTAGAAGATACATCTGTAATCCGAAAATAACCAGAAGACTCAATTTTCCGTATTAATTGACTTGAGTATGAACTTTTATCATTATCAACAATGCTAAGGTTAATATTTTTTATATCATAATTTGCAACTAATGGGAAAATAAGAGTTGCAAAAAATGGCAATGCTATAACTATTTTAGGGAGAAATGTATTTCTAAAAAACTGCTTAAATTCTTTTTCAATTAAATATTTGAGCATAATTATTCCAATCTGTATTTAAAACGCTTAACACTTGCAAAAATAAGTATTATTGCCATAGAACTTAAAACGAAGAATTCTCTTAAAACAAAAGAAAATCCAAGCCCTTGAATCATTATTTTTTTTATAGCATTCATATACCATTTAGCGGGTATAATTTCTGATAACCATCGAAGTATAAATGGCATATTTTCTACTGGAAACATCATTCCTGAGAGCATTATTACAGGTAACATTAACACCATACCTGAAATTAAAATTGCAACCATTTGCTTATCCACAACTGATGATATAAGCAATCCGATAGATAGCGACACAAAAATAAATATCAAAGAAATAAGAATTAGTAGTAATAAGTTCCCATGAATTGACATATCAAGAACAAAAACTGTTATTAGAAGAATTGTAGTTAGATTTACAATAGATATAAAGAAATATGGAACAACTTTAGATATTATAATTTGTATTGGTTTTAAAGGTGAGACAAGTAAAACCTCCATAGTTCCTAACTCTTTCTCACGGGCAATAGAAACTGAAGTCATCATTGCACAAATCAGCATTAACACCATCCCCATAACACCGGGAACAAAATTGTACGATCCCTTAAGGGTAGGGTTGTAAAGAAATTTAATTTCAGGTTTAATTTGATATGTGATTTTCATTTCACCCATTAATTCCTGCTGGTACAATATTATAAGATTTGTTGCATAGACTGTCACCATAGAAGCTGTATTTGGATCTGAACCATCTGTTATTAACTGTACCTGTGCGTCTCCTGTATGCATTATATTTTCGTAAAATCTCTCACTAAATACTATTACAAGTTTTATATTACCGCTTCTGAAAACTTTTTCTATCTGTTTAGGGCTATCAAGATATCCGGAAAAAATGAAATACTCGTTCATAGAAATTTTATTTACAATACCCTGAGTAGCAATATCCCTGGATGGGTCATAAACAGCAAAGGAAATGTTTTTTACTTCATAAGACATAATAAAACCGAACAAAACAAGTAACACAATGGGCAATAAAAGAAGAATTATCATTGTCCATCTGTCCCTGAAAATATGATAAAACTCCTTTTTTACAAATGTTAAAAATTGTTGCATATTAATCTGAATTACGAGTTGAATTCCTTGCTAATTTATGAAATACTTCATCAATACTGTCTGAATTAAATTTTATTTTCAAATTTTTCGGACTGTCAAGCGCTTCTATCTTACCATCTACTAAAATTGCAATTCGGTTACAATACTCTGCTTCATCCATATAATGAGTTGTTACAAAAACTGTAATACCACGGTCAGCAGCCTGATAAATTAACTCCCAAAAATTCCGCCTCGCTGCGGGGTCAACTCCTCCTGTTGGCTCATCTAAAAACACAATAGCAGGATCGTGAAAAATTGCAACTGAAAATGCTAATTTTTGTTTCCATCCTAAAGGAAGAGATTTTACAAGTGTGTTACTTTCCTTTTCCAAACCAAGTTGCTCTAATAATTCATTTGTGCGGCGTTTAATATCTTTTTCCGGAACGCCATAAATCCCGGCAAAAAGTCTTATGTTTTCCCATACCTTTAAATCATTATATAAAGCAAATTTCTGGCTCATATATCCTATGGTTTTCTTAATTTGTTCTGATTGTGTATTGATATTATATCCGGCAACGAATGCTTCACCCGAAGTAGAATGAATCAAACCTGTCAGCATTCTCATCGCGGTTGTTTTTCCGGCACCATTTGCACCCAGAAATCCAAAAATTTCTCCTTTAAAGACCTCAAACGAAATATTATTTACAGCAATAAAAGACCCGAATTTTTTTGTAAGGTTTTTTACTGAAATTACAACTTCTGATTTTAATTCTTTCAATGCTGTATTTGAATTATCCATTAAATAATATTTCTACTTAATATTTAAAACTAAATCCATAAAACAATCTTCTATCGAAGCTTTTATTTTTTTTATTTCAACTGATGTATGTCCGTTCTTTTCCAATTCAGCTTTTAGTTCATTTAAGTTCCTTCTATAATTTTTTAGAGTAATGTGGTGTGAATCTCCAAATGGAAAACATGTCCTTATATATGAAATTTTCCTTAGGTCATTTAATAGTTTAGACATATCATCACTGCTTACTGACCATAGTTTATGTTTAAATTGGTTTATAATATTTTCCGGAGAATCAATTTTCAGGAAACTTCCATTTTGTATTAATGCTATTCGTTCGCACAATTTTGCTTCATCCATATAAGAAGTAGATAATATGATCGTGATATTTTGTTCTTTAAGCTTTTTTAATATATCCCAAAATTCTTTTCGGGAAACTGGGTCAACGCCTCTTGTTGGTTCATCGAGTAATAATATTTTGGGTTTATGTATCAGCGCGCAACACAACGCAAGCTTTTGCTTCATTCCGCCGGATAACTTGCCTGCCCTTCGGTTTTTGAAAGGTTCGATTTGCATATAAATATTTTCAATCAAGTAATAATTTTCTTCAATTGTTGTTTTAAATAATTTAGCAAAAACATTTAAGTTCTCTTCCACAGTTAAATCCTGATAAAGTGAAAACCGTTCAGGCATATATCCGATTTCCTGCCGGATAGTTTTGAAATCTTTAATTAAATCTTTACCTTCTATAAAAACCGTTCCCGAATCAGGAAGAATTAACGTTGCAAGGACACGGAATAGTGTTGTCTTTCCCGCTCCATCAGGTCCGATAATTCCAAATAATTCTCCGCTTCTTACATCAAAGCTAATATTTTCAAGTGCTTTTACATTAACCTTTTCGAAAGGAGTGTTTTTTACATATCGTTTTGAAACCGACTGGCAAGTTATAGCAAAATTATTATCCATTTGTTTTAAAATCTTTGCAATTTATTTTTCAATTTGTAGGTCAACTTCTCCATACATCCCAATTTTAAGAAAACCATCGTTTTTTACTGAAATCTTCACAGCATAAACCAAATTATCACGCTCATCTTTTGTCTGTATTGTTTTCGGTGTAAATTCAGATTTATTTGATATCCATATAACCTTTCCTTCATATTCCCGGGTCTCTTCTCCAAAATCCGCAAACACCCTCACATTCTGACCAATCTTCAACTTTGTTAGTTGACTGGATGTTATATATGCTTTGAAAATCATGTTCTCTAAATCTGCTATTTTATATAATGCTTTTCCGGGCATAGCTAACTCATTTACTTCAGTATATTTTACAAGTATAGTTCCGTCAATCTGATTAACAATCTTACATTTTTTCAATTGGTCTTCTATTTGTTCAATCTGAACTTCGAGTGTTGAAACATCTCCTGCAATCCCTTTGCTTGTAACATTTAAAGTTGATTTTTGAGCTTCAAGTTGCTTTTCAAGTAAGGCAATTTGAGCATTTATATCATCTAATTGTTTTTGTGTAGCAGCATCAGCCAATAATAAACTTTCTATCCGTTGTTTTTCTTTTTTCTGCGTAAGTATCTGTTGTTCAATTACTGCAATTTGTTTGTGAGTTTCAGGTTGGCGACTTCTAACTGCCCGTATATTCTTTTGTAATTGCTTTTTGCGTAAATACAATTGCATACTGTCAATATATCCAACTAACTGGTCTTTTTGCAAATTCATTCCTTCCTCAACGTTAAATTCGAGTATTTTTCCAGTAACTTCAGCTGAGACGACAATTTCATCAGCTTCAAATATTCCTGAAGCATCATGATTACTCGGTTTCTCTCCGCACGATGCTAATAAAATAGAAACAACTCCGGTAATAATATATTTTACTATTCTCATAGTCTTAACTTTTTAATTTCTAATTATTAGTTAGGTTTTTAAGATTGTACATAGCCATTAATAAGTGAATTTCACGCAGTGCTTTCTCCTGAATAGCAGAATTTTCAGCATTGATTTCTCTTATTAAGTCTGTTACAGTCAGAGTTCCATTTTCTACTTTTGCTTCAATAACCTTTTTTATGTTTTTACGAAGTTCAATAATTTCATCATCAATTTTTATTTGTTCCTTTATTTTTTTAATTTCATTTTTAATTTGAATAATCTGTAAATTTATGTTGTATAAAAATGTTTCTTTTTGTGATTCAACAATCTGTTTATTCAGAGTAATTTTATTGAGATTATTTTTTTGCGTATAAAAACCTGAAAAATTCCAGGTCAATCTTGCTCCAAGAAAATAATAAAAAGTAAAACCAGATTCAAAAATGTTCAACCCCGGATTTGCATAACCTCCCTGTATAAAAAGCCCTATTTTAGGAAGGTTTCCTGATTTAATTATACTTTCCTGACTTAAATAAAATTTAGATTGAGTATCAAAAAGTTTTAGTTCAGGTCGATTTATTTGAATCTCACTATCTATATTTACCTGAAAATCAGGTTTTACTAATGAATCTGATAAAGCCATAGAATCACCAATCATAACAGCCAGCATTTCTCTATATGATTTTTGAATTGCAGTTAATTCTGCTTTTTTTTGAGTTGTTTTCAACTGCTCAACTCTGATAATATCAAGGTCGGATTGATTTGCGATACCATTTTGAATATATGCATTTACTTTATCATAATTTATCTCTAATTCCTTTTGTAACAGCCCAAGCTGAATTAACTGTTCGTTTATTACGAGAATTCCAAAAAACAAATTATTTACCCTATCTTTTATTTTATATAAATCTACTTCTAATTTTTGTCGCTCTAATTCTGTCGTTACATTTATATTTTCTTTCTGTGAAGAAATGACACCACCATCCCATATCAACTGGTTTAATTCAACTACCATTCTATGTTGGTCTTTATTTACCGACGGAATTTTGACTTTCTGTCCTGTCATTTGATTGATTACCTGAACCAAATTTGAAGGAAATTCTGTAACATCTGACTGATAAGTTGTCTGAGCTGAAAATGATATTTGTGGTAAATAACCCTTATTAGCATTCGATATATTATACACTTCTGATTTATCAATTAAACTATATTGCTTTATCAATGGGTAATTTTTTCTCGCTTTCTCCTGACATTCTTCTATAGTTAGCTGAGCTAATACAATGCAGTTTTGAAAACTAAATAATAGTAAAAATAATATAATATATTTCTTCATAATAAAGCTTTTTTATTTAATTTAATAATCATATCCTTAAAAATTAATTATTTTATTTAATAAATCTATTAACATTAATAAAAAAATTTAAGGTTTTAAGCTTCTCAAAATCATAAGTACGTTCTCATTTTTTCTATTTTCAATTATATAGTGTAACTCCTCATCAGAAAGATTTATGATATTTTTTAATACAGGAGATATTAAAAATATAGTAATATTCAATGATAATATTGAAATAAATAAATCTATCGTATTCATTGGTCTGATTGTACCTTTTTGAATTTCTGATTTTAAATCCTTCTCAATTTTTGAAAGCAACATTTTAGGTAAATCACCAATTTTCTTTCTTACTGATTCTAATCTTACAGGATTTGTTAAGAGCTCATTAAAAAAAAGAAAAGGGACCTTTGGATTTGCCTTTAGTAAATCATAATGATTTTCAATGAAATTTTTCAAGCGTTCTTCAAAAGGTTTGTCATCATCTTTTGATTCTAAAAATGGTTTTACAAACATCTTTATCTTTTTCTCAAATATCGCTTCAAATAATTTTTCCTTTGTACGAAAATAATAATGTACTAATGCCTGATTACATCCAACTTCCCTCGCTATTTCTGTAGTTGATGTCATCGCAAACCCTTTTTCAAGGAACAATCTTTCGGCAGTATCAATTATTTTCTGTTCTGTATTTTCATCTTTTTTATTTTTCATATTAATAATGTTATTTAATAGTTCTATTAATTATTATTAAATCTAAACAATGTCTTTTTAATAATCAAGAAAAAAATAATTACTTTCAAAAAAACTTTATATCAGTAATACTTTTATTATATCCAAATTATAAAATATTTATATATTTATATAAACATATAATTAAGTAAACGGTATCCGTATTATTTAATAAAATTTAATTAAATAATTATTTGAGTTATTACTCTACTTAACCTAATTTTTTTATTTACTGAATAATATGTTAATTAATCGCCCCAAAAACTTTGAGCTTATATTTTTATTAAATTTTTCAGCTGCTCGATATATTCTGGATAATGTTTAAAATGACATTTATAAAATTTTAAATTTTACAATCAACTGATTTAAACCAAATATTGTAGTTTAAAACCTCTTTTAGAATAGATATGATTTATTATTTAACTATTACTTCATAAACATTTCTTCTGTAAGAATATGGCATTTTTTTATCTGCATAACCATATCTTATAAGTAATAAAGGATGTTTGTTTTCAACACCCAATTCTTTTTCTAACTTTTTTCTTACTTCTAATTCTTCGCAAGGCATATTGAGATGTGCAAGACTAATACCAAGCATTGTGGCTGTAAGGCTAAATCGCTGAAAAGCCTGTCCTGTTTTAACCCATGTTGCTACCTCATTTTTATCTGCTATGAAAATTACAATACCTTGAGTGCTTTCAAGTAAATCAACCAGTCGTTTTGCTTCACTTTTTGCAGATACAAAATTTTTCATTATAAAACTGCCTATAAGTTTTCCCATATTTGGTAATCCCATTGCTGCTGTCCATAAGCCATCTCTGGTTTTCTCTGCTTCAGATTTTGAATAACGAAACCAGCTGGTCAGTTCTTTTATAAACTCTTTGTTTTGAATCTGTAAATTATTCCCTTCTATAATTAGAGGAATTATTTTTTCGAAATTCGTTTTGCCATTCAGAATAACTATTGAAACCCCTTCAAAATTAAATGATGATTTTAGCTTTCCAAGCTCTTCATCATTAACCTTTTTTTCAGAATATTTACTTCTGTTCACCTGTCTTATTGCAATATAATCAAATAAATTATCATCAATTTTGCTATTTGCATCAATATAGTTAAGTTTAACAGTTATTTCGCTATTTGCATTATTTGGGTAAATAACTTTACACCTGTAACCTCTTTTTGATGCAGCAATTATAATATTTTCCAATGCACAACCTAAACTAATATATAAAGCGTGATTGTCCCTATCTACTACAGGTAAAGCCCTTTTAAAATCAGGATGTATTTTAATAGAATCTTGTATATTTTCAAATTTCCACGGTTGTGTATTATGACCGGATGGTGCTTTAATAGCATTTTCTACTAAATAAATAAAATCTTCATTTTTCATATATTCCCTTTCTAAAATAATTTTTTATTTATTGAATATTTTTATTTTTAAATAAATGCTTAATTTGAATTGATAGATAAATATTGCATTATAATAAAAGCTACTATTTTCAAATACAGTCTAAATAATTTAATTATAGCAAAATTTTTTATGAAGTTTTTCTTTATCTAGTAATTTGCAAATAAAATTATGTCTTAGCAAAAGAAACTTTATTACTAACCTTTTAAAGGTTTAATCCCTGAAACTTTAATACTTGAAACTATATCAGAAATTTCCCTTACTTTCTCCTTTAGCAATTCCTGATTTTCCATTATTGCTTTTCCGGTAGGGTCATTCGCCATAAAGTCAACAGGGAAAGGTGATTCATCAATTATTTCAACATCTTCAAATCCTGCTTCCTTTATTATTTCAATATATTCATCTTTCAAAATAGCACCTGAAAGGCAACCAATATATGCTTCAATGGAATTCTTAATAAAATCAGGAAGTTCTTTTAATAACACTATATCAGAAATCATCAGTCTTCCACCTGGTTTTAACACTCTATATGCTTCTTTAAAAACCTTTTCTTTATCCGGGGAAAGATTAATTACACAATTTGAAATAACTATATCACAAAAATTATCCGCTACCGGAAGGTTTTCTATCTCTCCAGGTCTGAATTCCACATTCTCATACCCGCTTTTCCTTGCATTTTCTCTTGCCTTTTCAATCATCTCTTGTGTCATATCAACCCCAATAACCTTTCCATTCTTACCGACTTTCTGGGCTGCAAGAAAGCAATCAAACCCGGCACCAGAACCCAGGTCAACCACCACTTCCCCTTCCTTCAGAGATGCAAGTGCGACAGGATTTCCACAACCAAGTCCTAAATTCGCACCTTCCGGAACTGCATTCAACTCTTTTTCTGTATATCCTATTTTCTTACTGATATCCTGATTTAAATCCACACTTCCACAGCAAGACTGAGCTTGGGCACAGCAGGAGCCTTCCATTTTAGCAATTTTTGCATACCCCTTCATTACTTGTTTCTTTATATCTTCTTTTTTTACCATCTTTCCTTATTAATATTTTAGTTATGAAATTTTAATTCTTAAATAACTTTTTATGAATTAAATAATTATTGCAATCTGTAAAATTATGATAAAATTAAAAATTCTGCAAAAAACAGTTCTATATTTTTCTTCATTTCAATTCCGGAATTTTTGACTGTTATACTTGTTTAATTTCAGGAGCATTAAATTTGCTTTTACATTGCGGTGAATCTAAATAGCATTCCTTAAACAAATAGCAATATTTCTTACAAATTGAAACAAGCATAAGCATTACCGGCACTTCTATCAAAACACCAACTACTGTCGCCAATGCTGCCCCAGAAGACAAACCAAAAAGCATTGTTGCCGTAGCAATTGCAACTTCAAAATGGTTAGAAGCACCTATCATTGCAGCAGGTGCTGCATCGTGGTAAGAAAGTTTAAGCAGTCTTGCTAAAACAAAGTATCCAAGACTAAAAATTAAAATTGTTTGAATGAAAAGTGGAATAGAAATCCATAATATTGTCAGTGGATTATTAATTATTACTTCACCCTTAAATGAAAATAATAGAACCAAAGTTACAAGAAGCGCAGTTATACTAATCGGAGTTAGCCTGTGTAAAAATTTTGTATTGAACCATTCTATTCCTTTAGAATTTATAATCCATTTTCTTGAAAAATATCCAGCAACCAATGGCAAAGCAACATAAATCATTACTGATAATAAAATAGTCTGCCAGGGTATTGGCATCGCATTAACACCAAGTAAAATTCCACCAAGAGGTGCATAAAGCACAAGCATTGTAAGAGAGTTTATTGCCACCATAACCAGCGTAAGTCCATCATTTCCCTTAGCTAGATAACTCCACATCAACACCATCGCCGTACAGGGAGCTATTCCCAATAGAATAGCACCTGAAATATAACTTCTCCATAACTCTACTTCCTGCCCAGTTTTAATAACTTCAGTCCCTGGCAGAAACCCTTTGAATAAATATCCCAGAAAGAAAGTAGCTATTAAATACATTGTAAACGGTTTAATCGCCCAATTAATAAACAATGTTAAACCCACTGGTTTAGGTGTTTTCGCAGCCCTAACTACCTCTGCAAAATCTATCTTTACCATAATCGGATACATCATAAAAAACAAACAAATAGCAATCGGAATTGATACATTGTAAATTGAAAGCGAATCCAACTTAACTGCGACCCCCGGTGCTAACCTTCCTAAAAGAATACCTGCACCAATACAAAGTAATACCCAGAGCGTAAGGGACTTCTCAAAAAGAGATAATTTTCTTTCCTGTAACAATTTTTTTTCTTTAAATAATTATTTAAACTTTACAATATAAAATTAATTATTGCATCAACTAATTACAATATAAATAGCCCTAATTTTTCACTTCAATCATAATAACATCTTTTATTCATCTAACTTTATAGTATTTAGTATAACATCCTCCAGTAAAATAATCCATTCCCCCCTTTTTCACTTTCATTTAAAAATTTTCTATATAAAAAAGAAATTTTAAAATCCCCTACTCATCCAATTAAATTCTCGTTGCAAATCATTTTTACAAAAGTCTCTCTGATAGAAATTTGTTTCCTATTGCTTTTTTTAGTTTCGCTTATAATTTTATTTCTTCTTTCCATTATCCCTTAAAGGCCTTATGAAAGAATTATTTTCATAGTAAATGTATAATTAGAAAGAATCAGCATTTGATATAAATTCCCCCACACAAACAAAGTTTCAGTGTAGCCGAAATTCGGACTAAAGGAAGATAGTCATATATACAATATTTTGCTTCTGAAACAGGAAACATTGTGCTCATCAGATTGCCTATCCTTCCCATAATTTCCTTATTTTTTGTTTACAATTTGTATAAAATTTATTGTAACTACAAGTATAGACACTTCCATCTATGTAAACAAATTGCATAGATTATACCTCTTAAATATTACCGAAAATTTATGCGTCTATGCAACGTCTTAATGGCGTATAGCCGATGTTGTGTGCTGTTCTAAAATCTGCTGTAAATCTCTTTTTGCCGTAGTTTCTTATTTTCTATCATTCAGTTTTTATAACTCCACTAAATAGTATCATAAGAATAAAATTTCAATTTTCCACCCAGTTTTTGGCTATAAGCTCTGCCTGTTGTAATACTGTTTCTGTAGCAGCTTTTTCTTTGTCCGGCGGATAGCCGTATCTTCTTAATATCTTTTTAACCTTTAATCTTATATCAGCCTGCACGCTTTCTCTTTGCGTCCAATCTATGGTAACGCTTTTTCTTATCATTTCCGTTAATTCCAGGGCTATTTTTCTTAAGGTTTCATCCCCTAAGACTTTAACGGCACTATCATTTACACCGAGCGCATCATAAAAGGCTATTTCATCTTCGCTTAAGTTAAGCTCTTTTCCTCTGTTCTTTTCATCCCTTACTTTTCTTGCCAGTTCTATAAGCTCTTCGATAACCTGTGCGGCTTCTATGCTTCTATTGGTGTATTTTTTTATGGTCTCTTCAAGCATTTTCATAAAGGACTTGCCCTGAACAAGGTTTCTTCGGGATATTATTTTTATCTGGTCATTCAGCAATTTTTTTAGTGCTTCAAATGCCAGATTTTTTTGAGGCATTGCTTTTACTTCTGCAAGAAAACCTTCGGATAAAATCGAAAGTTCCGGCTTTTGAATTCCAGCTGCCTCAAAAATATCAATGATCCTATCGGATATTACAGCCTTTGATATGATTTGCTTAATGGCTGTTTCAAATTGCTCTATCGGTTCCTTTTTACTTTCAATAGTTTTTGTTAGTGTTGATTTTATCGCCTGAAATAAACCAATCTCTTCTTTTATTTTCATGGCTTCTTCATGAGGAATAGCAAGAGAAAAAGCCTTTATTAGAGCTGTCGTTTCTCTTACATATCTTTCTTTTTTATCCTTTTCTTTTAATATATGCTCTATAGCATCCGGGAAAAATTTAATCCTTTCCTCAGGTTTTAGTTCAAAGAAATTCCTGTAATCAAAGCCGTAAAACATGTCTTTTACCACTTCATATTTTTCAAGCATCAGGGCGACTGCTTCTTCCTGCTCAAATGTGGGCTTGCCTCTGCCTCCGCTTTCAGTATAATCCATGAGCGCCTTTTTCAACTCGGCAGCTATGCCCATATAATCAGCAACCAAACCGCCTTCCTTGCCGGGATATACGCGGTTCACCCGGGCTATTGCCTGCATGAGAGTATGCCCCTGCATGGGTTTATCAAGATACATGGTATGCAGGCTCGGTGCATCAAAGCCGGTTAGAAACATGTCTCGCACGATAAGTAGCTTTAATTCATGCCCCGGATCTTTGAAATTATCGCCGATAATTTTTCTTCTTTGTTTGTTTCTTATATGCTCCTGCCATTCACTGGGGTCAGAAGCAGAGCCTGTCATTACCACTTTAATGAAACCTCTGTCATCGTCTTCACTGTGCCAATCTGGTCTTAATTTTATAATTTCATTGTATAAATCAACACAGATTCTTCTTGACATGCAGACAATCATTCCTTTTCCATCCAGAACAGAAAGCCGGTTTTCAAAATGCTCAATAATATCCTTTGCAATTTGTTTGATTCTGTTTGGAGCACCGGCCACTCTTTCAAGCTGTGCCCATTTAGTTTTCAAGCTTTCCTTCACCTGCGGTTCTTCGCCCTCGGTGACCTCTTCAAACTCCTCGTCGATTTTTGGTCTCTCTTCAGGTTTCAATTCGAGCTTCGCAAGCCTGCTTTCGTAGTAGATACGAACAGTGGCACCATCATTAACCGCCTGCTCTATGTCGTAAATGTCAACATAATTGCCAAAAACAGCAGGGGTGTTTTTATCTGCCTTTTCGATGGGCGTTCCTGTAAATCCGATAAAGGAAGCATTAGGAAGGGCATCACGAAGATATTTTGCATGACCATAAGTAATAAATGATTGATCGTTTTTACTCACGATTTTTGCAGAAAAACCATACTGACTTCTGTGAGCCTCATCCGCTATAACTACAATATTGCTCCTTTCTGATAAAATGGGATACTTTTCTCTGTCCTCTTCGGCAAAGAATTTTTGTATGGTTGTAAAGATAACGCCGCCAGAAGCAACTCTTAGTAATTCCTGCAAATCTTTTCTTGATGCTGCCTGCACCGGCGTTTGTCTTAAAATATCCTGACACCTGCAGAATGTACCGTATAACTGGTCGTCTAAGTCATTTCTATCTGTGAGTACAACAATGGTTGGATTATCAAACTCCCTTATAAGCTTACCCGCATAAAACACCATTGTTAAGCTTTTGCCTGAGCCCTGCGTATGCCATACCACACCGGCTTTTTTATCACCTCTGGGTTGAGTTTTAACAGAAAGAAGACCATAACTTTCGGGATTTTCTCTCACAACCGTTTCTATATCTGCTTTTGCCCTGAGTGTTGATACGATTGCCTTATTTACTGCCCAGTACTGATGATAGGCTGCAAGTTTCTTTTTTGTTTCCCGGTCTTTTTCAAAAACAATAAAGTTTCTTAATATATCGAGAATCCTTTCTTTATCAAACATCCCTTTAAGGAGGACTTCAATTTCTATAAAATCCTTTTTGGGTTTTTCTCCGTTGATGGTTTTCCATTGCATAAATCTTTCCATCTCTGATGTTATTGTTCCAGCCCTTGCCTGCAAGCCGTCGCTTATTACAAGTATTTCGTTGTATTTAAAGAGCGTAGCAATCTGATCTTTATAGGTCTGTAGTTGATTGTAAGCATCACGAATAGTGGCGTTTTCGTCGGCAGGATTTTTTAGTTCCATCACCACAAGCGGAATTCCATTAACAAAGATAACCACATCGGGGCGGCGTTCGATGTTATTTTCAATAACCGTAAACTGATTGGTTACGAGAAATTCATTATTATTGATATCATTAAAATCAAAAAGCCAGATTTTTTCGTATCGTTCTTCATTATCTCTGCGAACGGCAACATCAACGCCATCGACAAGCATTGTATGAAATCGTTCGTTTTCATGGAGAAGGTTCTGACTCTCACTTGTAGTAAGCTGTTTTATTGCCTGTTCGATGGATGCTTGCGATGCATTGGGATTGATTTTTTTTAATTGATTTCTGAGTCTATCAACAAGCACAACCTCTTTGTAGTCATGTCTTAAAGCAAGGCTTCCGCCGGGTAAATATTCCTCATTGTCTCCTCGTGCTATCTCGTAGCCCAGGCTTTCCATGACGGAAAGCACAAAATTTTCAAGATCGGATTCTGCAATGGCGTTTTTCATATATTTTCCTTTATGGGTGTCTCTACTTACTCTGCATGCACTTCGTGCACAGATGAATCTGTGCTAACAAGCACCCTGATTTTTCCAGACATCAGTTTGGGAAGAAGAGCCTCGCGAATTTCAACTAATGTTCGTATGTTTATTTCATTTTTTAACATACGATTAAATATTTTATTTGAGAAATTTCCAAAAGTATCTAAGATTTTTCTTGTAGGAATTACTATACTTAGTTCTTTTGTTTCTATTGGACTTAAGTTCTGCTGTGCAGTACCTTTAGAAATATTAATCAGTGTATTCTTTAAAGATGTTTGTCTAAAAAGAAAATAAACAAATGCTGTATCATGTTGATTAACAGGTGTTAATTTTGCTAAGCGTTGGTTTAATAGATAGTTCTCTCCTGATATAAAACAAACTCTTCCGACATTACCTGTTAAAGATAAAATTATGTCTCCTGTCGTAAGAAAACAAAATTTAGGCATTTCTGTTGGAATTTTTGATATCCTATCGTCACATTCAGGAACAAAATAGCCGTCTTGTACATTTTTAATTGTTACTAGCTTATATAATCCAGATTTATCAAAGGATTCACTTTTAAATCCAAAACCAGCGTTAATATTTACAATATCTTTTAATCTTCCAACCCTCCACCCCTTCGGCATCTCTTTGCCTAATTCTTCGTTGTATTCCATAGGACCGCCTGAGCTTTTGTAGGGCTTGCCTTCCTCGTTGGGAAATTCAAAATCAACAAACCAACGCTTAAAAATCGCCCTGCCGATTTCCTCAAGGGTTTTGTTCATCTCTCGGTTGAGTTCGATTTTCGCATCAAGGTCGGAAAGGATTTTGGCAATGGCGCGCTGCTCGGGGAGAGGGGGGAGATGTTTCTTAATTTCGTAAACATTTTCACGATTTAAGCCAGGAACCGCACTGTGTACATTCATTAAATTTAGGTTTAATGTTTTTAAAAAGTAATACCAAAAAACAATATCATTATTTTCTTTAGTTTTAACAAAATAAGTTGTGTCTATTGGCCAAAAATCTTGTTTTGAAAAAGTAATTTCTCCTACAGAACCTTTTCTTCCTATAATTATTCCAGGCCCTTTTACAAGTGCTTCATTATGGCATCCTACAATACCATTAGATCCAAAAACAGGAATATTTCCTTTTTTACGATCTCTTTCAGGTAGTCCTTTCCCATAAGATAATTCGATACAATCTCCAATTTTTTTCACCTCCCACTCTTCCGGTATCATTCCTATTTCGGTTTGTTTGTATGCGGATTGTGTGCTGGCATATTTGAAGTTGGGTTTTGATGTATTCATAGTATTACCTCCCAATATCCGCCTTTATCGGGTCCTATTCTTTTTAGTTTGCCCTGCTGTTTGAGTTTTTCGATATTCCACTCAACGCCTCTTCTGGAAAGGCCTGTAATTTTTACTAATTCATTTATAGTGATAGTAGGATTCTCTTTAATAGCGGAAATAATTTTCTCCACAGTTTTCTCCACAGTTTTCTCCACAGTTTTGTGGGAACTTTTATCTTCAATGAGTTGATTAACTAAATCTTCTTTAAGGGGAATAGTGATTTTACATTCTTTAAATTCTAAATTAATGCTTTCATCTTTTTGAAGAAGGAGTTCTATTTTTTTCTTCATTTCCTCGTACATTTTAATTTGTCTCCCGCTCTTGTGTTAGAGATACAATTTCGGTTTGTTTATATGCGCACTGTGTGCTGGCATATTTGAAGTTGGGTTTTTGTGTATTCATAGTATTTTTTATCATCTGTTTATAAACTTGTGATTTCCCGGATATATTATTCTAAGATTCTCTGCTTAAGTTATAATACCTGCACTTTTTATTTATCGGGCATTGATTGCATAACGGTTTACGGGCTTTACATATCAGTGCGCAAAAATCAATGATTGCAAATAGCAATTCTCTACATTGTCGGCTTTTAAAAAATTTTTTTGATATTTCCTGTATAATCTTTTTTCTGCGTATCTCACCAACAAGGTTAAGGTTATAAAACCTATTGAAGAATCTTGCTATATTGGAATCTACAATAGCTGAAGGTTTTTTAAATGCAACAATACTGATGGCAGATGATATATATTCTCCCACACCCGGGATCTTCATCAAACTGCTGGTTTCTTCAGGAAATATTCCGTTTAAATTATTTAAAATGTATCTTGCGGATTCTATAAAATGCTTATATCGCCAGTGCAACCCGAGAGATTGTGTGAATTTCTTTATATTTTTCTCTTCTGCATCAGCAAGGGAATTTATGGAAGGATATTTTTTAATAAAATCATTAAAAACCGCAACCACCTGTTCTGCACGGGTTCGATGAAGCATAAATTCTGCAATCATAATTCTGTATGGGTCATCGGTATGTCTCCATGGAAAATCACGACCATTAGCATAGTACCATTCAAGAATTTTTCTTCTTACCTTAAGTGTAATATTCATAAATTTGTAACTCCCAATCTGCTTATATGTGCTGATATTTTTATCTGTATATCATTCAATAATTCTTTTCTTATACGCATTGAAGATTTTTTATTATCGAGATTTTTTATTTCAGTAGAAGTTAAGTGTCGTATATCAAATAAAATATAGACAGATTTATTGTGCAACTCTAATAAGGGGCTCTTATAAATATAATCAGCTTTTTTTACTTTATCACCAAAAGATTCCGGGATGATGATACCGGGCATAATTCTGCATTTCTTCCACTTATTCTGGGCATAATCACAAATGGGTGAAACCTCAAGTTCTATTAATATGCTATCCTTTATGACATTATCTTTTTCATCAAACTTCCCATTATATATTTCACTTAAAAACTCTTTTTTCTTATCTAAATCAGCCTCATCAACAATTTCGTATATATTGCCCGGCACAGGTTTTGTATTTTCTTCAAGTGAAATTAAAAGCCTTCTGTTTAAATTTCCTGTTATTTTTTTTAAATCTGCTTCTTCTAAACCTACTTCTTCAACATACTCTTCTTCATCGCTGGCGATTTTTTCTCCGGTTTTCATAATTAAATTTTCTAAAGTATCCAGAAACAACCCGTTAAAACTCAACATAAAGTGTTTTCCCATAATATCATCTGATATCTGCTTACCGGCGTATGCTCTGGCAAATAAACATATGATCTCTCGTAATTTTTCATCTTGGTTATCAGCGATTGAAGTAATATCATTTACAATAATACTGGCTGCCTGATTAACAAGATTTTGCCAGAATAAAAAATACTTTAAACTACTAAAACTTTTCAATTCCTTATCAAGTTCTTTTGACACTTCATCAAGACTAAAATTTCCATTTTCATCTTTACAGTTTGCTTTATCAATACATAAAAAAAGAAGTGGCTTTTTTTTGTCATTATTTAGATAATTGTTTATGTCATTTACCAGTTCTTTATGCTTTGTCCATGCGATGATTATATAGGGAGAACACTTTTCACTTACTATTCTATTAATAACATTTGCTAGAGTGGAAAGTTTAGTTTTATCTTCTCTAACACCATCCATTCCTTCAAGCTGAATATCAAGAAATACTATGCGGACATTATTAAACGGGGATTGAGGAAGTTCATCATAACTCCCTGAAAGATACCTGAATGGTATGTCAAGTTTTGAAAGCACCTTCATCAGTGGAAGAGCTTCTTCTATCTGATCATCAACAATAACCACAGATCCATTTTCTGGATAAATGTTTTCTATCAAACTTTTATTCATAATTCAATCCTTTTTAAATGCGAGAATAATCATTGCACCAGACCCGAACTCTGGTGGAATATTATAAGTATCAAAATCATTATTTTCAGGAAATATCATTAAACCATTATGAGCTTTCATTACCTCACTTACTATATGCATTCCAAGTCCCATACCGTCCGGTTTTGCACTCACAAATGGTTTAACTATTTCTTCGGGGGGTAAAGCAAATCCACACCCATTGTCTGCTATCACAATAGAAAGGTACCCCATGGGTTTATCAATCAGACTTATGAATATTTTTTTATCCTCATTTTTTTTTGAATAGTCCAGCCACCAGATTGAATTATCAAGAATATTCATTATACTATTAAGAAGTAGATTTCTTGTTACCTGTATATCCTTCTTCCCTTTATATTCTTTATATGGAGTAACTAATTTTACATTATGATACTCAAGCCTGTATTCCATATTGAAAATTGCCTGATCTATTATTTTATCTATATTTTCCTGTTTTTTGTTTGAGCTTCTTATGAGAGTGGAATACCCTTCAACAAGTCTGGATAGATGTTTGATAAGTGTAATGATTCTTTGATTGATTGTGTCTTTTTCAATAATTTTTTTTAACTCCTGAAGAATCTTTTCCATTTCGTGAATTGCTACAGATAAATTTAAACCTGCGCCTGCACTTCTCAGAAGAATCTCATTTATAGTCTCATATTCTTTTTCAATTCTATTCAAATATCTTATAATTTCATTTTTTGTTTCTTCATCTCTTATTCTTTCTTCTATAACAGCTTTTAGTTCAATTATTGATTCTATTACAGGTCGAGATTTTTCTTTTGTACCATAAAATAGTCTTATTTTTTCTTTATCAATATTTCTTTGATATTCAATAACCCCAAGTAAATATAATATGGCAGATTTAAAGGTAAAATATGCTTTATTCTCAATAAAACCTTCTCTATTGGTTTTTTCTATAAGGTCGGCACTTTTTTCCCTATCAAGTTCAATCGCAGCAAGAATTAAATTGTTGCTTATTTTTCTGGCAGGAACATTTACCCTCCTGATATCAAGTTCCAGCCAGTCGTTTTCGGGTTCTCCATAGTCGTATATCCTTATACCATCTCTGTAAACACGAATACCACCATTGATATTTAAAAATTCCTTCAATCCTTTTGGATCTGACAGTCCCAGTCTTAAAATTTTTGGCTCTCTGTCAAATATATATGCTGAAAAAGTGATACAGCCTATGTTATATTCATTTAGGTCAACTGGCTCATTCTTTTGATTCACCATTTTTGTAATTTTCTTTATAGATTCGTTTATTTCATTTACTGTCCTTTTTGATATTTTATCCATTGCAGGATATGGATTAAAATTGTAGGTAAATTTCTTTATTTCCTGGCCTTCAAGAACAGCTTCCACATGATAAAGTGCGTATTGTGTTATATCATGATATGAAAATAAATCCTCAAGCCATTCTTTCCTATCAATATCGAAATCTACTTTAAAACTATTAACAGCAAGAAAGGGATCACAAAAAGTCATTAATGATCTGTAAATATTTCTCACTTCTTCTCGTGTAAATGGCTGCTTAATTTTTGATATTGTAATTTTTGTACCTGTCCTTTCGTTTATAAATACTTCCGGTTCTCTTTCTGTTATACTTATTGAAACTTCATCCAGATATTTATGATTCTTGATATCATCCCAGTCAAACGAAAGCAGGATTTCTTTTTTATTTTTCTTTCTCGTAATTAATTCTATTTTTTCCCCGAGCTTGTGTACTGCAAATCTCCCTATCCCTTTCTCTCCCAGCGGTCGCCTTTTGAATGTAGGTGTCAAATAATTCTGTTTCAATTGACTTTCCTTGTGGTCAGTACCGGGCTCCAGCCATACATTCTGAATAATATCCATATCCATACCACATCCATTGTCAGAAATTATTATATAACCTGTATCTTTATCAACATCTCTCATAATCATTTTTACGATAGATGCATCAGCATCATAGGAATTTTTTACAAGTTCGAGTAAAGCAATACTCGAGTTTTTTATTAATTGTTCACCGAGTTGCTCAAGCAGTCTTGCTCTTGCTTTGAATTTAAATATATTCATAATTGTTCTTTTATTTTCTTTGCAATTTTCTGCGCCATCAATGGCGGGACTGCATTTCCGATTTGTTGGAAACATGATGTTCTACTTCCTTTAAAATGATAATCATCAGGAAATGATTGTATTCTTGCTGCTTCTCTTATTGAAATGGATCGAGGATTATTTATATCAGGATAAATATAATAATGTCCATCTTTTGAAAGATGAGATACAACTGTATGTGATATTCCCATCAAGTTTAGAACTTTAAATCTGTCAATAAAAATGTTTTTATTTTTGTGCGTCATTAATTGAGATGGTAGTTCGTTATACTTTATTTGCTGGTTTAACTCAATAAATTTTTTGATTGCTATTTTGTATATCTCTTTATCTCTTTTATTTACTGGTCTGGTTTCATGCAGGGTGGTAAATGGTTGCCCGTTTCGTATACCACTTATTTTTAAATATTCAGTGGGTGGGCCAATATAATTAACTATCTCCATTTTATCTCCATCTCTTATAAATGGAATATCAATTAATAAATCTTTTAAAAAATAATTACTCGAACTCCTTTCTGGTTCTGGAAAACTGAATTTTATCTTTTCTTTGAATCCTGCAATAAATATTCTCTTTCTATTTTGCAATACTCCGTAATCCGATGCATTTAACACTTTGTACTCTATTTTATATCCGAGTTTATCGAATCCTTGCAGTATCTGATCTAAGTATTTTGAGTTAATGGCTGATAATAAGCCTGGAACATTTTCAAATAAAAATAATCGAGGTTTATACCTTTCTAAGAATTTTAAATAATATTTAAATAAATAATTCCTTTGATCTTCTTTTACTCTATCACCAATTCTGCTTCTTCCAATAATTGAATATGCCTGACATGGTGGTCCACCAATAATTAGATCAACTTTCTTATTATTTACAAGCACATCAATCTGTTTAAATATAACTTTTAATGAAGAATGATTTATTTCATGGTTAATTATGATTTTATCAAAATCTTCTGGTATATATCTGTACAATTCATTCATTGAGATTTCCTTTTTCAGATAACTATAATATAAATCAGTCCTGCCTGCCTTATTCAAATAATAAAAAATCTGTCTTGTTCTTAAAGTATTGCAGGCATTCTGATCTTTTTCAATAAAACAGACAGGTTCAAACCCCTCTTTAATAAATCCTTCAGAAAGCCCTCCTGCACCAGCAAATAGGTCGATAAAATTTAATTTCATATCAATATCCAGTTTCATTTGTTTAAGACCTTATTTAATGTTGCACCATATATAATCGGTCATAAAGATAAATTCGTCCAATATTAAATCTGGATAATATTGTAATATCTCCTGCCAGCATTTTTTCAGATTAATATAATCTTTTAATTGTATGTTGCTATTTTGGGCTTCACCAATCATACATTCACAATTTTCAGCATACAGTGTATTAGAATATGCGTCTGATTGTTCATTATAGTTGTTCATGCATATGAAAACAGATATAATAGCTGTTATAATTCATATCTTCCACCCAATCGTCTCCAGATTCCTTTTTATCTCTTCATCAAGCCTTTTCCCTTCTTCCATTTGCTTTGCAAGTTCTGATGTCAGCCTGTTCATTTTTTCTTCAAAGGCTTCGTTGTCTTCTTCCTCTTCAACAGTGCCAACATAACGGCCGGGTGTGAGAATATGGTTGTGTTTTCTGATTTCTTCCAGTGTTGCCGATTTACAAAATCCCGGGATATCTTGATATTCTAAACCATTTTCTCCTCTCCAGGCATGGTAGGTGTCTGCGATTTGTTTTATTTCTTCGTCTGTAAGTTCTCTGTGCCTTCGATCGACCATCACGCCCATTTTCCGTGCGTCAATAAAAAGCACCATTCCCTGTCTGTTTTTGAATTTGTTGTTTGTCTTATCTTTTGTCACAAACCATAGACATGCTGGGATCATGGTGTTGTAAAATAATTGCGAGGGTAAAGCAACAATACAATCCACGAGGTCTGCTTCAACAATATTTTTTCTTATCTCTCCTTCATTGGATGTCATAGAGCTTAAAGAACCATTGGCAAGAACAAAGCCAGCGGTTCCTGTTGGCGACAGGTGATGGATAAAATGCTGGATCCAGGCAAAGTTGGCGTTTCCTTTTGGCGGTACTCCGAATTTCCAGCGCACATCGTCCTGTAAACGTTCACCGCCCCAGTCGGAGTCATTAAAAGGCGGATTGGCAAGAATAAAATCTGCTTTTAAATCCTTTAGTTGGTCGTTTTGGAAAGAATCGCCCCATGTAATGTTTGCATCGATGCCTCTGATGGCTAAGTTCATTTTACAGAGCCGCCAGGTTGTCTGGTTGCTTTCCTGTCCGTAAATGGATATATCGCCAATTTTTCCACCGTGAGCTTCGATGAATTTTTCGCTCTGGACAAACATTCCCCCCGAGCCGCAGCAGGGGTCAAAAATTCTGCCTTTATAAGGCTCAAGCATTTCAACAAGAAGCATCACAATACTTCGTGGGGTATAGAACTGGCCGCCTTTCTTCCCTTCAGCATCGGCAAACTGACCGAGAAAATACTCATACACTCTACCCAATACGTCTTTGCTTTTATTTTCTCTGTCTCCCAGACCTATTGTTCCGATTAAGTCAATCAGTTCACCCAGCCTCTGTTTGTTTAATGCGGGACGGGCATAGTTTTTAGGAAGCACTCCCTTTAGTGAGGGATTATCCTGTTCAATAAGATCCATCGCCGTATCTATAATTTCACCTATTTCAGGTTTCTTTGCATTTGCTTGAAGATAATCCCACCTCGCCTTTTCAGGGACCCAGAAAACCCTTCTTGCAATATATTCATCTTTATCTTCAGGATCAGCAAGTTTATCATTTTTTACTTCATTATAGACCTCAATAAATGCATCAGAAATATATTTTAAGAAAATCAATCCAAGAACAACATGTTTGTATTCTGCAGCATCCATATTGCTTCGAAGTTTGTCTGCTGCCTGCCAGAGTTTCTGCTCAAAGCCAAGATTTGCACCATTAGATTCTTTTGCAGCATTAATATCATTTCTTTTAGGTATAGTCACCCTCCTTAACATTATTCTTTTTTAGCACTTCTCAAAAAACTCAAATTTTTTTGAAATAATCAAGTCTTTTTTTTTACACTACTCTTTATAAATATTATAAAAATTTTTATAAACTTTTAATGTTATGTTTTTGCTTGTTATATTAACAAGCATAATAATACATCTTTATAAATATTACAAAAAAGTCTTTCACCTGTAAAAATAAAAAAAAATTTTGTTTAACTTTTGTTTGATGAAATTTGCTTTGTAATTTCGTTCATTCTTTTACCTTTCCTATAAAGTTAAACAAAGGAACAATGACATAGTTAAAATTACAGTCTCCTTTGCGGGAAAGGCAGGTTTTCGAAATGCAACTTACATCCGCAGTAACAACACAATATCTCTTTGAACTATAAACAATCAATTCTTCTTGTGAAAACCGGTATTGCGCTATTTGTTTCATTAATTACTTCAATTCAAAACTACACATTTACTTGTTTATTTTCAACTTAAATCAAAAGGAGATTTAAGCGTCGTTGTTACTGCTTTTGGCCATTGCTTCCCCGCTGTTAATAAAATTTTACTCTTCAGAAAAATAATCTGAATCAATTTGTTTAACTTCATATACTGCCACCGGAGTACGGCCGATATTATAATCATTCATAAACTGAGCAAGTTGTTATCCATTGATTAATACTATCTTACTATCAAATCTCGCTACATATTCGTATGCATCTTTAGAAAAATCAGAAGTAGTAATAAAAAACACCTTTATTTGCACTATAACCTTGTAATGCACCAGCAAATTTTGAATTTCTGAATGCCCAACTATATAATCCCCACTTCTTGCTTCTATGCAAATAATATCTAAACCAAGACGATCTTCTTTTATAATTCCATCAATTTCTTCATCCCCAGACTTGCCTATTGCCTGTCCAGCATCCCTTAACGTACCGCCATATCTCAAAAAAACAAAAAAATAAGCAGGATTACTCGTCCAGCATCTTTTAGGATTTCTTCTTATCCCATTTTTACTAGCAATTAAACAACGATTTTTTCAAAAGAAACTAAGTGGAATAGATTTAATTTGAGCTAAGATTTCATTGGCTAAAGATTCTCGCAAAATCTGAAATGAATATTCAAGGACTTCTTCAGAGGTTTCAGGTTGATCGGATGAAAGAACAGGAGGTCTATTATGTTTAATTTTTTTGAATTCAATAAATTCAGTGAATTGATTAAGGTAGTCACTATCAATTCTTTCGGGATTGGATTTAAGTACTTGAATACCACGATCAGTTATTTTAATAATTCCACTTCTGGGAGACTGTACTAAACCTGCTTTCTTTAGATTAGTTTGTGCCCTACCAACAAAATTATAGAAATAAGTTTGCTGTCCACTTGGAGCACTTCTCTTAGTTCAGAATCTGTAAGTTTAAATTCATTGGCAAGAAGTTCTACAATATCTTTGAATGCGTATTACTTTGAGTCACCAATAAGTTTAAATAGTGGTAACATAATTGTTTTGTAATCAGGGATTTGTATATAATTATTCTATTGGCGGCGGGTATTATACACTATAATGGTTGCGTGTATAAAAAGTTGTGGATTGCGGGCTTTGTAACTATCTACCCACAGAAACGCCGAAGCGGTGAAGAACGATTGATTTAATCATTTAACTCTAATGTTTTATACACGATGTTAAGTAATGTTTTTATTATTATCTATTATTTGAATTAATATGATTTTGTATACTTTTATATTGCTTATTGATTATGTAAATAATTAAATTTACGGTATTTCCAACTATTACTAAATCAAATATTGTATATGATAAATAAACAATCTTTTCTATTGCAGCAAATTTTATCATAATAAAAAAGCCGGTTATAATGACTAATCCTACAAAAATAAGTTGCAAAGTATACATTAATGATTTCATCAAATTTTCTTTTCGCATATCGAAAATTGAGTAAATACCAATAAATAAAGGTATCATAGAAAAAATGAAATGATTTTTGTCGAACCACAAACGGCTTGGTAAAATGTAAGAATTAAGGTCAGGTTTCAAATAAATAAACGATAAACCTATTGCAGCTAAAAGATACAAAATTGTTAAATAATTTGTTTTGAGCTCAAAATAATTTTTTTTGAAAATTGCTGTACAAATCAAAGATATTAAAACAGTTAAGAGTAAAAACAAAATTGCTGTATATTCAAATGTTTTTACAAATTGTTCTCTAACTGCTGATAGCCAAACCATAAAGCCAGTCATTCCCAAACGTTTGTATTGTGGTTCAAATACAGGATTACCTTCATTGTCAAATGGATATTTAACAATGTTTGCATAAAAAATATTTGATGATAATGAATGACAATCGGTGCAACCGTTTATACCCAAGGCGTTACGAGCAGGATTAACATCATGGTTGTATTTGTAAACCGAAGCATACGGAGATGATTCCCATGTTTCTTTTTCTAATATTTTGTAATCATTACCGTTGAAATACATTCGGTCGTTGTTTACCCAAACAATTTGTTTACCTTTCAAATCGTATCCTTTGTTTTGCAAATGGTTTGTTACCGAATTTATTATAGCATTAATTTCGTCTGCTGTATTCACTTCTGGTATGCTGTCCTTGTTATCGTCTTTAATTTTAGATAATTCGGGATATTTAGTTTCGTCCTCTCTGTGAATTGTCCACATTTCGTAAATATCTATCATTTTGGGTTGGTCTAAACCTTTTTTCCCTTCAGTATAAATGCCGGTCCAGGCGCTATGAACCGGATTTACAGGGTAAATGATGCCTTTATATTTTGCAAATTGTGAATAATATGGGTCGCTCGGTTGGTATTTATTTGTAAACATTGAAAGCTCACCATAATGGTTCCAATAATTCATATTTTGGTCATAAAATGTCCATATATATTTTGTAGGCGGAGTTATTTTCACTCCCGGATTATACACATCGCTTACCTGAACTAATGCCGATTTTACATTTCGTTCAGCTATATGGCAAGCCTGACAAGATATTTTATCTAAATGAAATTGAGGCAACCATTCATGTTTTGCAATTGGAGCATTTGAATATCCTTTTGTATGACAATCGGCACAAGTGCGAACGGTGTTATCTAAGTCGTTACGAACATTGCCTGAAGGGTCATCGCCTTTGCCAAACTGATGAACTTCTTTACCTTTAATCCGCTGGTCTGTTGCCATAGAACCTGCAACATGACAATCAACACACTTCAAGCCCTTTGCAATATGAACATCGTTATGTGCAGTGAACGATGCTCCTCGTTTTTTCCACTGTGGTTTTGCGTGGCAATTCAAACAGGTTTCGTTGGTAGGCTCTCGTACTAAGTTCATTGATACTTTGCCGTCTTGATCAAATTTTGTAACATCGTATTGCAATTTAATTTCGGTGCTGTCCTTTACCGAACCTTCGATTTTTGCAAACCCGCTTCCTATGGTAGCAAGCCAACGAAAATTCCATTTTAATAAATTTGCATTTCGTTCTTTAAAATTATAATTAGGTTGATGACATAAATTACAATCTCCTTCAATTACACCAGTACGGTTCCAATAAGCCTGAAAATAATCGCCATCAAAATTATTCGTGCCTCCTGCTGTGTATTTCATACTATCCATTTGTATGTCATAACGTTTTCCTTCTCTGTCAAATTCCATTGGACCGCCGCCCGGGTGACACGTTCCGCAACCATTTGTTATAAAAGTAAACGATGTCATGTCCATTTCTTTTGCCGATTTGTTTGATTTTTTCGATAAATAATTATATAAAGGCGCAGGTGAGCACCAGTTACCGCCATAATTTCCAGGTGTTGTAACCCACTGATAGCGGTCGGCAAAAGATCCGGAGGCAATTTCGTCTTTACCCTGTTGAAAATGAAAACCTTGTGTAATTTTGTTATAATCGTGACATTTTCCACAAGTTTGTTTTGGCGAATAGGGTTTGTCGGTATTTTTGCCTTTAACCGGATTTATTGTATCGCCTTGTTCTGTAAACAAATAAAACGGTGGACAAACTCCGCTTTTTGTAACTAATTTTCTGTCCACTAATTTCAAATCATATTGTTGCTGTTGTGAAAGCAACACAACGATTAATATTAATACCAATAAAATTGATATTATCAGCCAAATTCCTTTTTTTGAGTTCATAGCTATAAAATTTCATTTATATATCATTATGCTATTTATTTTTTGCAATTGTCATTTGTTTAAATAGTATTAACATACAAATATATGCAATAAATTTAAAATTATCTGCATTATTGCGTCAAACCATTTGATATTACGAATTACTTCAGCAAAACAATTTTCTTGTTAGCAGTTAGTATTAATCTTTTTCATTTGTAAATAAGCCCCCCGTTTGCTCGAATAAATCCTCAACTCTCTGTGTGAATTTCTTTATTTTATCCACCATATTTACGATTTTAATTGCGAAAGGTAAAAATGTAATTATTAATAGTGTATCTCTGTCGAAGTAATTCCGAATTGTTTAAAAATTTCTTTCTTCTCAAAAAAATTTATAATTTGTTAATTATATCTCTTTCGTTTGTGGCTTGGATATCCAAAATTGGCGTTTCGAGCTATAGGCTCAGTAAAAAAATTTGTTAGCAATAAGTGTAGGTATCACTGCATTGGCAACAATTACACCCACCAAATAAGAATATTGCCCTTGAGTAATAATCTTACGAGAAAGCCTGAAAAGTGCCGAAATCGTTCCAAAGGTAAGACCTGTTGACATTAAAAGGATATAATACCATTTTTCCTTTTTGTTCGCTCTGAAATTACTAATAACAGAGGTAGTGTCCGAAAATTTTTGAATATCCTTTTACTCCCAAAAGAAGAATACAAATGCCCGTGCTGCAACAAGATCTAGAAGAGACAATTGAGGTGTTTCCTTTAAATAAGCTATTAGTCTATCATCAGTACTTCTTCCCTCAGGTGTTGTTTTAATTATTTTACCTTCTAACTTTTTTTATTCGCTCTGCTTCTTCTTCTCCAAATTTAGTCAGAGAAAAGTAATCATTTGCTCCTCCCACAATTAAACCTTTCTGCCTTAATGTTCTTAAAGGACGGTCAAACTTTAAGGAGTCTGGCCATTTAGGATAACGTTTAAATGCAAAAGTCTTAGGAAATTTTTTGAAACATTCTGCAACAAGCCTTTCAAATGTACATATCTCACCCTTTTTAAATACTGAGTATATACCTAACAAAATAAGATATTGCATTTCTATTTTAGCATAGATTCCTTCATCACGATGTTCTGATGTTACGCTTTTAATCATTTTACTCCTCTTTTCCCTGATATTTTTAAAAAATCATTTATTACTTTATATAAGGCAAAATGAAAAGATTCCACACCTCTATTTTTTAATAACTTCGCTTCTTCTATTTGATAGAGCAGTTGTTGTTTTATCAAAAATAATTTTCTTCGTCTTATCGCCTCTTGTGTAAACGGTCCTTTTGCTCCATTCCAACTTTTTCTTTCTTTATAAATCTTTTCAAGTGCTTTCCTTATTTTTTTAATTGTCATGGTTGTTTGATACTTATCAATACTGTTCTTAAGAAGGAAAGGTTATAATCAAATCAAAATATTCTTTATCGAAAAAATCCTCTTTCAGGACATCACCATTTAATAAAAGTGAATTTTTTTTATGATTTAATATTATTTTATTGGTATTCTTAAATTTATTAATTAGATGTTCAAATTTTTCAAAATTATTTTTTTTCATTTTAGATTTTTTGTTTCTTTTTCTTTGTTATATTAATGTAAATCGGTTATCAATATTATATTTATTTAATAATTTCTTGAATTATTTTGTTTGCATTTTCAACATATTCACAACATTTGTCAATCATTTTGGATTCTCTGAATCTCTTATTACCTTCTTCTGTTAATAAATTAATGTTATCAATTAGGTTTTTGCATTCGATTGTGCCATATTTTACTTTAAATTTTTCAATAAAATCTCTTACATATTGATATGTTTTTTGCTGCTTTAATTTATCTTCATTTTCCCCCCTACCAAACATCAACCCTAGTATGAGAACTCCTCCTGTCACAGCTCCACATACATTACCTGTCAGCCCCAAACCACCTCCAAAACCACTTGCTAATTTCAATGCAATTGATTTATCAATTCCTAACTCTTCTGCAAAACTATAAATCATTGATTGAGCACAATTGTAACCGCTCTTAAATTGTTTCACGGCAATTTCCTCTTTTTTCATATTTATACTACCTCTTTTGAGTTATTTCCCGATTCATTTTATATAATAATTATTTATACACAATATAATAAAATATTATAAAAAATTTTATATAATTATATAAACCCCTGAGAAAAATTTTTATCAAGATATAAAGAATTGTAATATGCCGTGCAAAAAATTATACTGCAAAGATAAATTTATTTATATATTAATCATTAAAAAAATATCTACTCTTATTATTAAAAAGTAAATGAAATTATTAATTTGGAGCAGAATATTTAAAATAAAAAATAAGTTTTTTATAGCCAAATAAGTGAGATAAAAAAAATAAGGTAACAGCTCGTAGCTATTTTAGATTAGTTAACGAAGTTAGCCAATTTAGGCAAAGGGTAGTCAGCTCCATAACCAGATATCAGTCTGCTATCAACTATACGCAATTTAATCATTTGATTTTACCTTTTTGTATATGCTTTGAGTAGAGAATTTGAATATTTTCTATGACAAGGAATGAACCCACTTTCAAACAAGAAATAATGTAGTCAAAATGAAGGTTGTCTCATCTCCCGCATTTTGTAGAATGCCATTTATTTTGTCGCCACATTTTTAATTTCATTGAAATCGAAATTAATCGGTAATGTTCTAAATCAATTTAGTGAAATAATTTAAGTTTATATTTGAATACCTTGCATAAGTAGATTTATTTCTGACTATTCATCTATAAGTTTTAAAATTCCATCATTGGCCCATATTCCAGATTCAATTTTCTCATAAACTTTGGCAAGTTCCGGTTTTGATTTGTTGGCTTGATATTTTTTGCGGCTTCATAAAAAAGTCCATTTTGAGTAAGCCTTCCACTTTGGGTTTTATACGGTTGATTGACAAGTTTTGGAGCTGGGCTATCTATTCTTTTGGGAATATCATATCCTTCATAAATAAATGTCTTTCCATTATCTTCAGCAAAGTCTGTATAGAAATCCCAATGTATATACTCACTAGTACTAAACTAAACCTACCTTTTAATCTAGAGTAGATCTCTCATTGAGGTGGGGCTCCGCTTGAACCGGCTATACACTGTTGTGTGCCGTTGGGATTATCTTAGTTTTTCCTCTAATTCCTTTTTTGATTTAACTAATATTTTATTTTTTTTAATAAAATCTTTTACAATTTGTTTGTCAGGAAAACTAATAGCATCATAGATACACCATACTTCACAAGATGTGCATCCAACCATACATTGTATTGGTCTACTTACAATTGCTTTTTTATTTTCAATATCGAAATCAAAAACATTTCGACCACATGTTGTAATGCACATTCCACAACCAACACATTTGGTTTCATCTATTATGGGATGCCAATCTATCTCTTCTCTGGGTATACCTTTCCACATAGAATATTTTTTATCTACATTTGCATTTGATTTTGTAGGTAAGCATTTTCTTGTTAAAAATTCTTTTATATGATCTTTTGTCCAAATGTTTCCTTGACATAATATAATATCGTCTACAACTAAAGCAGGTGTCAATAATATCTGTTTTTCTTCAACTTTTAATACCTCCTTCATTTTATGAATAATATTTAATTTGCATTCTAACCCTATTTCGTGAATGACATCTTCAACATTTTTTTTAAGTTCATCTAAAGGACAATTTGAACCAATGATCGTTATTTCCATAATAAATCTCCTGATAATTCATTTATAGTTAATAATAAATTAAATATTTATGATATTATTTTACAATCCGTCGAACAAGTATTAACAAATTTTTTCTTTTCTCATTTTTTACTCCTATTACTATATTGTAAGTTATACAATCATATTTTGCAACGACACGGTATTCGTTCATAGATAACAATATCAACTTTTTCCATTTTGGGAAGTATAGACAACAATGTCCTATATCCTTCCATTTAGGTTAATCATTTCCATCCTCCTATAATATTTGGTCTGAAGGATTCCTTATCCTAATTAAATCTTTGTTACTCAAATGTTTATATATCTCGGCTGTTTTAGTACTTTTATGAACTGACAAGCCCTGAATATACCTCGGCTCATTTACCTTTTCAAAATGATGGGTGGCAAATGGAGCTCTGGGACTATGAATAGCTTCTTGTCTCTTAACTCCTGCTCGTTCACATACTACTTCAAATACTATCTGAGCCGCTCTTATTGTTATATACTTTTCTTTATCAGTAGCGGAAAATAGCCATTTTAGTGATTTATATTGTTGCCAGTATTCCCTTAGTGTTTTTAAGGTGGCATCTGAAAGTAAACGATACCTATCTTTCCTTCCTTTTGCACCTTTAACATAAATTAGCATTCGTTTACTATCTATATCCTCTGGTTTTAATTTTACCACTTCAACATCCCTTAATCCGGTAGAATATAAAAGCAGATGACATTTATTCACTTTAATGGATTTGATTTTTTGCAAAAAATCAAAATTATAAGAAAATAATTCTGCAGTTTTGTTCTGACCAGTAATTGAATTTTTTATCATCTACAATAAATTCTAACTATAAGAAATTTATTTTAATCATTTTTTTTTAAAGAATCAACTGTATAAAGTCTATTCCAAATTAAAGAAGTTTAATTTTTCTCTTCCCATACTCACTCCTGAGTTCTTATTTATTAAACACCCGCGCCTATGAAGAACTAAATAGATAGCCATATTGCATAATATTTCTAGTCCATGCACCTTATATTTTTTGCCACTATAACCTACTAAAGTTCCTATGTTTTTTTTGTGAATGAGGAGGGCAAACTTATACTACAACAACCATATTATCAAACTATACATTTTACACCTATGGTGCTTCGATACCAAGTAAGCGACATAACAAATGGAGCTAATTCAACTGATCTTCACCTTATCTAAGAATATACATTGTATTACACTCTGATATGCATTCGTTGCACTGCTTATTGTTAAAACTCTTTGATAGTCACAAACGTTGTTTTCGTTGTTTCCAACAGTGTCTCTTTGTCATCAAGTCTGTTTTTAAGAAGACTCTTGAGTTTGAAATCAATATGCCCAACATCTTCGTAGAGCTTGTGGTAAATGGAATACCGCTTCTCCCAACGATCCTTGTGAGATTTAATCTCTGCTTTGAGATCTTCTGCCAAATCCTTGAGTTGGCTAGCAACATCGTTCATTTTGTTGCTATACTCAGAACTTGAAAGATAGTCGTATACTCTTTGCACTGCTTTCTGCTTGGCTTCGTTTGTTATTTTGAGTAATGCCATCTTGACCAAACTCTCTCTAAGTGTGTAGGTAATTGGCTCAAGGTTAATAGGACTGATAACGAAAACCGTTTTTTCCACAAAGTAGTACTGTTTCTTAGAGGGGAAGGCGTTAGTCACGAGAATTGCAAAGTCTGCTTCTTGCTTTCGGCGAGCCTCCTTAGCTTGATCGATGTGTTTTATGTTGAACGATTTCACCTTCTTGCACTCGTATACTATTATGCCAATCTCTTTGCCATGCTCCATCACATATTGGATTATATCACCTCCTTTACCAGGATGATCAAACCTGTCGTTTGGATATAGCTCCTTTAGCTTGGCAAGAAGTTTCGATTCTTCAAGCAATCCTTCTATTTGTGGCGTGATACCCTTTTCAATTTGCTCCTTTAATTTTTTTATTTCTTCATGGGCTTGTTCGTATTTCTTAGCTGAAACTTTTAAGCTATTCTCCAGTTGTTTCATCTTGTTTCTAGCTCTTTTAAGATCTTCTTCCTGTTTCTTGAATTGTTTCTTCTGTTCAGCAATACCGTCTTCAATACCTTTCTTAATTTCTGTTTTTATCTTCTGTTTGTATGTCCTTTTAACTTGTTGTAATTGTTCTTCAAATTTTTGCTTAGACTTTTTCTCTTGTTCCGCGAGTTTTTTCTTTGTCTCTTGAATTAATTTAATTTGTTCAGCTTTAAATCGTTTTTCTTGGTGTTCGATCTTAAGTTTGAATTTAACTTCTTGTTCTTTAAACTTCTTTCTTTCTTTTTCTAGTGCGCTTTGGATTAATTTTTCTTTATCCTTTAATTTCCTTTGTTCATCCTGTAAATGTTTAATATGACGTTGTTGCTCTTCCCATAACCCAAGAGCTTTTATATATTCATCCTTAGTAAGCTGTTTACCGCATACAGGGCATTTATACAATTCTGACATTTCAATTTTCCTCCTTTTTTATAAAATTAATTTAAAATTTATAAATTATTATAACAATAAATAGAACTTAAAATCGCGAAATTTATAACACATTTAAAAAAGATTGTAACAAATTTCCTAATAATAGCATTTATATACTGAGTTATTTTAAAAAATATTATTTTTTCCCATACCGCACAATTTCAAAATTAATTTTAAAATAAATAAAAAAAATTAAAATAAAAATTATTAATTTTACTCCGTTAATTTATTAATTAATCCTTTAAAGATAAAGGTGTGGAATGGATATACTAAATACCAGTATATCCTGCCTGCTAAGCCAAGTGGTCTGAATGTTGCGGTCTGGATTAATTTATCCCCGTCAATTTTAAATTCAAGCCATGCTTCCCCAGGTAATTTCATCTCAGCGAATAGTAATAAACGACCTTCCTCTCGGTTTGCATATAACACTCTCCAGAAGTCAAGTGAATCGCCTGCATTTATTACTTCCTGATTTGTCCTGCCCCGTCTTAATCCAACTCCCCCTACTAATTTATCTATAAATCCCCTTATTCCCCAAAGCCAGTTTCCATAATACCAGCCGTTTTCTCCACCTATTGACCAAATTTTCTCAATACATTTTTCACGATTACTGAATTTTTTAATTCGTCTGTCGATATAGCAGCCGTGTTCAGGAACATTTATTAAATCTGATATTTTGATATTCAAATCACTACTGATATTTGAATCTTTCCAGCTTGATTCAATTTTATGACTCTCTATTCCTTCAAGTGCCTTCCTCAAAGCTTCTTTGTATCCAATAGTTGATATTGATAAAATTTTATTTATACTGTTATCCCTGCAAATTACTTCCACTTTCATACTATCTACAAGAGCTTTTGCTAATTTATATGAGGTTGATGTAACGAAATATAACCAGTATGACGATAATCTCGGTGTCATAACAGGGACGGTTAGTATTATACGTCTAAGGTTTCTTATTTTTGCATATCCTAATAACATTTCTTTGTATGTTAATATATCACTACCACCTATATCAAATACTTTATTGTATGTTTCTTTATTGAATAAAGATTGAGATAAAATTGTTATTACATCTGTTATACTTATAGGCTGGCTTTTGGTATTTAACCATTTTGGCGCAATCATTACTGGAAGTTTTTCTACCAAATCTCTTATTATTTCAAATGAAGCACTTCCGGAACCGATAATTATCCCCGCTCTTAAAGAAGTAAAATTATAATTACCTTTGCTTAAAATTTCTTCAACATTTTTTCTTGAAGCTAAATGCTTTGATAAATTGGATTCATTAACAATTCCGCCTAAATAAATTAAATGTTTTACCTTCTTATTATTTAATACTTCCCTGAAATTTATAGCAGACTGCTCTTCAAGTTTTTTATAATCATCTGATGTTGACATAGAATGAACAAGATAATAAGCTCCATCAATATCTACAGGAATTTTTGTAAGTGACGAAATGTCCAAAAGGTCTATTTCAATAATTGAAATATTTTTTTTAAGTGAATCGGGGGGATTAAATCTTTTCGCATCTCTTACACAACAGATAACCTGATAACCTTTTTCTATCAATGCAGGTAAGAGGCGTTTACCGATATATCCTGTTGCTCCAGTTAAAAGTACTTTCACACTCATAAAATCCTAAATATAATTTAAATTTACCATAATTTATATATTATTTTAAATTATTTATTTTTAGAAATTTTATCCCTGAACTTTTTTTATTTTTCTTTATTTAATGTAATCTTTCAGAAGAACACCAGTTTTAACTTCATTTATCCCATATATTCTACTACCGTAATTGAAAGATTTTGGTTTTTCCTATGTACACATATCTTGTCCGTTAATTAAAATTGTTAGTGAACCCTTAAAAATTTAATCTTTCCGCAGAATCAATATCAAGAACTTCAGTTATTTTAATTTCATTCTCAATAATTATTCCGTCTAAAATTAATTCTTTTAAATTATTTAATGTTTCACCAGCATTTTGACAACCATTAACGTATTGAAATTCTATCATAATAATCTATTTTATAAATTAATAGTTTACTTTTCTGCCAATATTAAAATCGTTCATAGAACAAACTGGAGAAAACTTCTATTTATTCTATTATAAACAAAATATCAAATTTATCTGTTCTTTAAAGCCTATAATTTCTAATTCTAAGTAAAAAAATATTTTTGAGAATGCACAAAAAGTTTTGCTGCTTAACACTGTTGTTTCTTTCAGAATAACGCCCCTGAGGAATTAACCAGACGACCTTTCACTATTTTTCAGGAAACCCCAAAATAAACACTGCTATTATCATAACTACATCCTGTTACGATTTGGTTTTTTATATAGTTCATTAAATCGTTTAGTTACGGCAATAATTTAAACGAAAAGAGAAACTTTTGGGTCTGTAATATCTTGTAAAATTTCTTAAAATCCAATCTTTGGGTCTTTATAAGTATAGCTTAGTGTCTATGTATTTGTATGATTTAGACATACGTTTTTTTTGGTTAATTCCACCAATTCATTTAATGAAATTATTCCTCTCACATAACCTCTGATAATTTTAATTCCCTTTGGTGTTGGCTTAACACCTTCAAACATATTGATTTCTAAATCATACGCAATGTTTTTTTAAAGTTTTCAAGTCCGAAAATTTAATCCCCATAATAGTCGGTTTATTTCTTTCTATTTCTAATATGTCGAATATATTCTTCCGGTATCAATGTCAATTACAAATTTTTCCTAGACCTTTCTTTTACATTCTGTCGTTTTAGAATGGAGCATAACATTTTCGGCTTCATGTAGAGTCGGGTTTCGGGGCACCCTGTGTACAGGGGATAAACTTGCACTTCTTTTAAAAATCTTTACCATATAGTATTTCAACAATTCTCAAGAACAACACATCTGGTATTTCGGGAAGCTGTGAATTGAAATAAATTATTATGGTTGTATTTCTTAAATTACTATGGTACATACTTGAAGTAAAACCGGGTAAACCGCCGTTGTGCCCGTAAAAGCTACCCCGTTTTAAAATACCAATACCATAACCAGATATATCGTTAATCATTCTTACATCATTTAATCGTTTCTGTTGCAAAGAATCTGAAATAAATCCTCCACCTACTAATGTCTGCACATACTTTTGCAATTCAAATGGTGTGGAATACGCAGAACCCGCAGCCCAAGCCCAACTGATATCACAAAGTGTTGTAACATCAAAATCAGGTTCATATTCACCCGCATAATAACCTCTGGGATGAGGTCCCGGAAAATCAAGCCCTGAAGTTAAAAACCCCGTTTTAGTGAGTTGAAGCAGCTGAATTATTCTATTATTAATCTCATTTTCCAGACTGTTACCGGTAACTTTTTCAATTATCTTTCCTATAATAATTGTGTTCGTGTTAGAATACTCAAACTTTTCACCAGGCTCAAAATTATATCCATGTTTGAATAATCCAATTTCAATTAATTCATCCGGTGTCAATACTTTAGTAGGATTCGCCATCATCTCATTCCAGAATTCTTCATCGTTTGTGTAATTAAAAATACCCGAAGTCATATTTGCAAGCATTTCAACTGTAACTTTATCAGCTTTGGGATATTCCGGAAAATATTTTGATAGTTTATCATATAGCGAAACTTTCCCTTCATCAACCAGTTGTAATAATACAGTTACAACAATAGTCTTGGTATTGCTTCCAATTCTGAATGTATAATCTCTGTTCATAGGAAGTTTTTCAGGTATATTACTATAACCAGCTTCATAAATCCATTCAATCCCTTTATTTCGGTCAAATACCAATGCTACTAAACCTGGGACCTTTGTATTGTTGAGCATAGAATCAGCAGCTGCCTTCAACACAGAATCAACAGCAGCTTTCATCTTTGAAATCAAAATCTGATTCTCATTATCCTTCGGTTCAATAGAATAGGAATTTTCATACCCAATGCAAAAGAAAATTAAAACTAAAAGAACTAAAAAGATTTTTTTAGGCAATAAATCCAAGTCAATCATAGAATATCTCCTTATTATTTAAAGTTAATGGGTTTTGATTATATTTATTTAGTGTTCTGCGGCTAGCTAAAGTGGCGGGCTTGGAGCATCCCAATGCAATCAGAACTCGTCACACAACAAGACGCAAAACCAGTATTATATTATTTTTTCAACTCTACTACCAATTTGTTTCTTTTCTTACATTCATTAATAAATATCTTTTTTATCCAATTTAGATCATCTTCGTCAATATTTTTAATTATTTCAAGACAACCTTCAAAGTCGCCTAAATTTCTTTTTAATTCAGCAATCATAATTCTTTGATTTAAGTCAGATTGGTCAAGAAGTGAAATTAGTCTATTACAATTTTCTCTATACTTGAGTTCATCAGTTTCATCAAAAAACATACTCTCACCATATATTTCTATTCGGTGAGATCTTACTCTGTCATTATATAACCACCAAATTTGTTGACGTATATATAATTCTTCTTGTTTATTTTCAGCAAGTCCTTCGTCAAGAGCTCTAAAGTAGTCTTCAATATTTAAAAATTCAGCATTCTCAGCATTTTCCCAATCTGATTTTATATACTCGTAACGAATATCATATGTCCCGATTTCTTTCAATTTACTTAACCAGAAGATTTTATCACATTTGTTACATTTAGTTAGATCGGGAAATTCTGGAAGCATATCATCTAATTTCCCGTCAGAAAATATTTTTGCTCCAAAAGTGGTTCCACTAATTAAGCTTCCCGTTACTAAAAGATTTCCGCAATTGGGACATTTGTAAACATAATATGGGCCAGGTATCATATTAATTTTTTTATTTCCTAAAAGTTTTATGTGCTATACGCTCGTTTTAATGGCGTATAGTCGATCTTCAGCTACATTTTTAAAAGTTAATTCATTTACAGTCCTTTTTTATTCATTAAATCCTTGATATTAAATATTTTACCATATTTGTCTCATATCGTACAGTGTTTTAATATAAATAAACAAAATCAAAATAAAAAATCATTAATTTTACTCCTTTAATTTATTTATTAATCATTTAATTAATGTATGCAGATTTTTTTTATATTTTCTTTCCTATATAAAATACATATCCGTAATAATCTTTATACTTATCATAAAGAAACGCATGATACTTTTCGTATTTTATAAATTCTTCTGCTGATTTATTACCTTTGTATTTATTCAGGAATTCTTCCTGCACTCTTACCGCTGGCTTAAAAAAATTTTCAGTCCAGCATACCTCAGGCAATATGAATGATGCTACTACAATATATCCTGCTTTTTGCATTTGAGCAATTTTATTTGGAATGGTATCTATTTCCGGATATACTTCATTCCAAAAATCATATATTTCATCTGGCTGCTCATCTCTAAACCATGATGCCTCTGTAACAGCAACATACCCCCCTTTTTTCAAAAACTTATTCCAATATTTCAGACCTTTTTCAAAACCAATATTATATATAGCGCCCTCACTCCAGATAAGATCCAATTCGTTATTTTCAAATTCAAGTTTATCCATTGAACCTATAAACCCTTTAACTCTGCTTTGGAGATTTAATTTTCGTACATTTTCATTTAGCTTTGCAATAAAACCCGGATAAATATCAATTGCTGTTATACTACAAGGGGTGTTTTCTGCCAAAACTATTGTTTGAGCGCCGGTACCACATCCCAGATCAACAATTTTTGATTTCACATCTATATTATCAATGAAACCCAATGCCTTTATTGTCGCTTCCCTACTACCCGGACCCTGGCGATCCATACCCGAAAAATATTCACAAATTAACGCAACATCAAAATCATGAATATTATGCTCTTTCTCACTCATTTTATTTTCCTTTAATTAATTTATCATAAAATAAACTTTTCCTTTTATAATAGATATCAACTTTATTAATAATAATTTATTCATTCTTCTTTGTAATCGTAAGTATAGCTCATATAAGTATTTATTGCATTATTTTCGTCGTAATTAACTACATTATTTATTAATCCATTTTCGTTATAATCGTAAACTGATTTCATTAATATTTTATTCTGCTCTGATTTTTTTGTTATTGAAGAGAAATTTTTTGTGTCTTTATAGTATTCATACTGGAAATAATACATTATCCGGTTGTTCTCATCATAAATTATTTTTTTAAGTCTGAAGTTATTGCTATCAAATACATTTTGTACCCGCATAATTAATTCACCGCCGGGCTTTTGTTTTATAATTTCTATATTGTTTCCGCTGTCAACAGAACCGGAATATTTATAAATAATTTTGTATTCAATATTGTCAAGCGGTTTGTATTTAATGAATATTATCTGATGGTTTTCATTGTCAATTGTATAAGTAAATCTTGAATCCAGAGCACCTGTACTATCGTAATTAAATTGTTCCGTAACTCTTCCTTCTGAATCATATTTAAATTCACTCTTTTCTATAATGTTACCTTCTGCATCATAATCCGTATCGCTTATCATATTATTATCGTTATAATAAGTATATTCTGTTCTGTACTCCAAGAGACCCGTCGGGGTGAAAACATAAATTGAAGACAGATTCCCCTTCTCATCATAAAACATCGTATAATATTTAGTTCTGCTCTGAATGTCGGGAACGCCGCTTTCTAATTTATTTTTCCAGACAGTAACAGAGTTAATTTTATTTTTTAATATAAACATTCTTTTCTCTTCTTTATCTTCTTTTTCTTTAAGAGTTTTGGAAGGTTCTTCATGAGCAAATAAAGAAAAGGAATTCAAAAGAGAAATAATAATCAGTAGTATAAGATATTGTCCTTTAATTTTTAACAGATACATATTTTCTCCGATATTTTGTATTATAAAATTTAAAATTTTTTCTTGTCAAAATAGAAAAAAAATCCATAACATACAATAAGGTAAAAGTTATTATTTAGTTATCTTTAAAGGAATTGAATTTTCAAGATAGATTTTTTTAAGAAGTAATATAAACTCATTTATTCGTCCGTCAAATGAATTAATCTTAAAATAAAATACCAATATTTTTAATTTCTTTATAAATCAATTTATTTTATTTTGTATAATAAAATTATGATATGCATCTTTTAGATTGGATAATTATTTTATTGTATTTTATATTTTCGTTACTAATCGGGGCTTATTACTATAAAAGAGCAAGTAAAAATACAGAATCGTTTTTTTTATCAGGGAGAAAATTACCATGGTGGCTGGCTGGATTATCTATGGTTGCTACAACTTTTGCTGCTGATACTCCGCTTGCAGTAACAGAGCTGGTAAATAAAAATGGCATTGCGGGTAACTGGTTGTGGTGGAATATGCTTATTGGCGGAATGCTTACTGTTTTTTTCTATGCAAGGTTGTGGAGAAGGGCAAATATTCTTACCGATGTTGAGTTTATTGAATTAAGGTATTCCGGTAAAGCATCTGCATTTCTGCGCGGTTTCAAAAGCATATATTTAGGCTTGTTTATGAATGTTATTATTATGGGTTGGGTTAATCTGGCTATGATGAAAATATTAATTGGTATTTTCCCTGAATATGTGAATGAGTCCAATGTTATGATCTATATCGGCCTCGCTATGCTGATTACTGCGATTTATTCTGCATTAAGCGGATTGTGGGGAGTTGCTGTAACTGATGCTTTTCAATTCATACTTGCTATGACCGGTTGTATTGTTCTTGCTATTCTTGTAGTTAATAGTCCGCAAATTGGTGGTGTAAGTGGGTTGCAGGCAAAATTACCGGAATGGGCTTTCAATTTTCTTCCCGTAATATCATCAAATACAGAATCAGTATCTTATTCGGGCGCTTTTGCAATTTCAATTTCTACTTTTCTTGCTTTTATTGGTATTCAGTGGTGGGCATCATGGTATCCGGGCGCAGAACCTGGCGGAGGCGGATATGTAGCGCAAAGGATGATGAGCGCAAAAGATGAAAAAAATTCTGTTTTTGCAACTTTATTTTTTCAGGTTGCTCATTATTGCATAAGACCCTGGCCCTGGATAATTGTCGGACTTTGTACATTAGTTCTTTATCCGGATTTAAAGGATAAAGGATTGGGATATGTTTATTCAATGAATGAATTTTTGCCCGTTGGTCTTAAAGGGTTAATGCTGGCAGCATTTTTTGCTGCGTATATGTCAACAATAGCAACTCATCTAAACTGGGGTACATCATATCTGGTAAATGATTTTTATAAAAGGTTTTTGAAAAAAGATAAGCAGGAAAAACACTATGTAATTATTTCAAGGTTGATTACAATTTTGCTTATGATACTTTCGGTTCTGATTACGACACAAATGAATACGATTTCAGGGGTCTGGGAATTTGTTATTGAATGCGGAGCGGGACTTGGTCTTGTTCTGATATTAAGATGGTACTGGTGGCGAATTAATGCAATTAGTGAGATTGCAGCTACTATTGCACCGTTTGTTCTTGTCGGCTTAATAAAAATTCTGACTAAATATATTACGTTCCCTGTTTTTAAATGGGGTAGTTTTATTATAGATATAAACAAAGGCTTTCCTGATACTTTATATATAATTGTTCCTTTGACAACAATTATCTGGCTAATATTTACTTTCGTTACTTCTCCTGTACAAAATGAAAAATTAATTAGTTTTTACAGGATAGTTCATCCGGGTGGAATTGGATGGAAAAAATTTTCAGTTGCATATCCGGATATTAAAAGTGATAAAGGATACTACAAACTATTCATAGACTGGATTGCGGGTATAGTATTAGTTTATATGTTTCTATTTGGAATTGGAAAACTTATTTTTGGATATTATGGTATTGCTCTTGTTTATTTTGTTATTGGTTTGGTTTGTGGTATAATAATTTATTTTAATTTTAATAATAAAAGTAATAACACTAATTGATTAAGTTAGATTACTTAACAAAAGAAGCATTCAGAGGATTAAATAAGGCAAAACTTTCTACTACTACCGCTATATTTACAATTACACTTTCTTTAATTCTGATTTCTATTTTCATATCCCTATCCCTTTATTCTAACAGATTAATTAAAGCAATAAAAGATAAAGTAGAGATAGAGGTATTTCTCGCAGATGATATAAGTTCAGAAGAACTGAATGATTTAAAAGAAAAAATCAGGACAATAGGCGGAGTGAAGAATATAACTTATGTTTCCAAAGAAGACGCACTAAAAATTTTCGAAAAAGAATTCGGGAAGGAAATGCTGGAAATACTGGAATATAATCCACTTCCTGCATCCATAAAGATTAATTTATATGATGAATATAAATCTACAGACAGGCTGAATAAAATCAAACAACAAATTTCCGCATTACCAAAAGTTGACGATATTAAATTTCCTGAAAAATATCTTGAGATAATAGAAAAGAATTCATCTTTAATTCTAACAATAAATCTTGTTTCCCTTGTTCTGATTTCACTTTCTTCTATATTTCTTGTTTCAAATACAGTGCGTCTTGTTATTTCTTCAAGAAGAAAATTAATTGAATTGTTGAAACTTCTTGGTGCAAAAACATCTTTTATTGTTTCCCCTTTTGTGATTGAAGGTTTCATAATCGGACTTTTCGGAGTAATTTTCGCACTTACAATTCTCTTTTTATTTAATATATACCTTTCATCTCCGTTTTTCAAAAATGAACTTAAAATTACTCTTATATCATACGATTTCATAATATATATAGTTTTGATAGGTTTATTTTTAGGTGTATTTGGCAGTGTTATTTCTGTAAAAAGATTTCTTAAAAAGGAAACAACATAAAAACTATGCTTAAAGAAGGTGATAAAGCTCCTGACTTTACTTTAATAGCCGATACAGGAGAAAAAATTTCACTAAAAAATTTCAGGGGCAAAAAAATTATTCTTTATTTTTATCCAAAGGACAATACTTCCGGTTGTACAGCTGAAGCATGTGATTTCAGAGACAATATTAAAGTATTCGAAAAAAAGAATGCGGTTATTATTGGTATTAGTAAAGACAGTATTGAATCACATAAAAAATTTAAATCAAAATATAAACTTCCCTTCCTTTTACTTTCTGATGAAAATATAGAAGTACTGAAAAAATATAATGTCTGGAAAGAAAAAAGTCTTTATGGCAAGAAATATATGGGTATAGAAAGAACCACTTTTATAATTAATGAAGAAGGGATAATTGAAAAAATCTTCAGTAAGGTTAAAGTTAAAGGACATATTGAAGAAATTTTAAACAATATAAAATGAAAGCCAACGTAGAAATTAAAAGAGTCTTAACGGAAGATGATAAATATCGTTTTATTAAATTTCCATGGCGTATATACAAAAATGATAAAAACTGGGTTCCACCACTTATTTTTGATGTGAGAAGAAATCTAACTAAAACCATAAATCCATTCTTTAAGCATGCTGATATTGCTCTTTTCCTTGCTTATAAAAACGGAGAACTTTCCGGAAGAATAGCAGCGATAGTAAATGAGAATCACAATAAATTCCATAATGATAAAGTTGGATTTTTCGGATATTTTGAATGCATTGATGATTACGATGTCTCTGATAAACTATTTGAAGCTGCTGTTGATTTCCTTAAATCAAAAGGAATGGAGGTTATACGCGGTCCTGTTAATCTTTCAACTAACGATGAAGTCGGTTTATTAATTCAGGGATTTGACTCTCCCCCTGTAATACTTATGACATATAACCCACCTTACTATATAGAATTAATACATAATTTTGGATTTACAAAAGCAAAGGATTTATATGCTTATCATGTCGGAGAAAGTATTTTATCCAATACTGAAGTACTGAATAAATTAAAAAGAGTAAGCGAAATTGTACGCAAGCGGGATAATATTTCATTTCGCATTTTAAGAATAAAAGAAATTAAGAAAGAGTTAAGTCTAATTAAAGAAGTCTATAACAATGCCTGGAAATATAACTGGGGTTTTGTACCTATGACTGATGAAGAATTCGATTTTGTAGCACATACCTTACGACCCCTTGCAGACCCGGACCTTGTTTATTTTGCTGAAGTAGATGGTAAGCCGGTTGGGTTCTCTATGGCATTACCGGATTACAATCAGGTATTTAAGAAAATGAATGGCAGATTATTTCCATTTGGTATATTTAAAATGTTAATAAACAGAAAAAAAATAAATGGTATTAGGCTTATAACAATGGGGATTATACACGAGTATCAGAAGAAAGGTATAGAAGCAGTATTTATTAAAGATACAATAGAAACCTGCCACAAGAAAGGAATAAGTAACGCTGAAATCTCATGGGTACTTGAAGACAACATACCAATGGTGCAAACTGCTGTAAATCTTGACGCAGAACTATATAAGATATACAGGATTTACGACAAATATATATAATAAATAATTGATATTTTTTTAAAAATTTTTATTTTATATTTGTAATATAATAACTACCAAAACTTGATAGAAAATAATACTGATACCGCTGGTATTTTATTAATAAATTATTCCTAATTCCTGTAAATAGCAATTTATTGTTCTTTTCTATACAATAAATATATTCATAAAAAACAAAATTTATAACACACAAATTAAAGAAAGGAAATAAACTTATGTCATTTGCACAAGAAATCCTTGAAAGGGTAAAGGCAAAAGACCCAGCACAACCTGAATTCCATCAGGCAGTAATGGAAGTTGTAAATTCACTCGAACTGGTTCTGGAAAGACACCCGGAATACAGAGCCCACAAAGTAATTGAAAGAATAATTGAACCAGAAAGAGTGATTATGTTTAGAGTACCATGGCTCGATGACCAGGGAGTTATCCAGGTTAATCGTGGTTTCAGAATTGAAATGAACAGCGCCATAGGTCCTTACAAAGGAGGATTAAGATTCCACCCATCAGTTAATCTTGGTATTTTGAAATTCCTTGCTTTTGAACAAGTATTTAAAAATGCACTTACAACCCTGCCAATGGGTGGTGGAAAAGGTGGTTCAGACTTCGACCCGAAAGGTAAGAGTGATAACGAAGTTATGAAATTCTGCCAAAGCTTTATGACAGAACTTTTCAGACACATCGGACCTGATACTGATGTCCCCGCAGGAGATATAGGAGTAGGTGCAAGAGAAATCGGATATTTGTTTGGACAATACAAAAGAATAATGAATGAATTTACCGGTGTTCTCACAGGAAAAGGATTGAACTGGGGCGGTTCTCTTATCAGACCAGAAGCAACCGGTTACGGTGCAGTTTATTTTGCTGCTGAAATGTTAAAGACAAGAAACGAAACTCTGGAAGGGAAAATATGTCTTGTCTCTGGCAGTGGTAATGTTGCACAATATACAGTAGAAAAATTATTACACCTCGGTGGTATTCCGGTTACTTTATCAGATTCAAGCGGCTATATTTTTGACCCGGAAGGCATCGGCTATGAAAAACTTGAATTTGTTAAGGAATTAAAGAATGTTAAAAGAGGTAGAATCGCAGAATATGCTGAAAAATATAAATCTGCTACTTATTTCCCTGTTGATCCGAAATTAGATTATAATCCGCTCTGGGACCACAAAGCACATTGTGCATTCCCAAGTGCCACACAAAATGAAATCAATGGAAAAGACGCGGCTAACTTAATTAAGAATGGTGTTTATGTTGTTAGTGAAGGTGCAAATATGCCAACTACACCTGAAGGTGTTGATATATTCTTAGATAATAAAATATTATACGGTCCAGGAAAAGCAGCAAACGCCGGTGGTGTCTCTGTTTCTGGTCTTGAAATGACACAAAATAGTATGAGATTAAGATGGTCAAGAGAAGAAGTAGATAAAAAACTTCAGGAAATAATGAAAAACATTCACGACAATTGTTATCAAACTGCAGAAAGATTCGGTACACCAGGAAATTATGTTAACGGTGCAAATATTGCAGGTTTCTTAAAGGTTGCAGATGCAATGATAGATTTAGGTGTCGTTTAAAAGGAAATTCAATAACACATTTTTTATATTACGGAGCGAATTTTAATATTCGCTCCTTTTTTTTATATTAGAGTACTAATTATTATGTTATGGTACAATCAGATTTAAAGTTGTTAGACCTGAATTTTATTAGTTTGTTTCAGGAATTCAACAATCTAATGAAAAAACGAATCAGGGATGTTCTGCTTGTTTCAAGTCTTTATGATTTATATCTGTTTGAAGAAGATGGAAGATTATATGAATTAATCAGAAATGAATATCAGGGATTGCAGTTAACCCACGCTCCGGAAATTACCCGAACTAATAGTGTTAAAGATGCTTTAAAATTACTGGAGGAAAAAAGAATTGATTTAGTTGTTACGACTTTGCACATAGACGAAATGTCGCCTATAGAATTTGCACATAAAATTAAAAATTTATATCCCGATATTCCGATTGTATTACTTTCATTTGATAATTTAGAAATAAAGAATTTATTACAAAGACCTGATATTAATGTTTATGAAAAAATCTTTATCTGGACAGGAGATTATAAACTAATAATTGGTGTCATAAAATGCCTTGAAGACAAAATGAATATTGAAAATGATACCAAACTTATTGGGGTTCAGTCTATTATTTTAATAGAAGATGATATAAGAAGTTATTCTACTTTTTTACCTGTTATTTATACTGAAATTATAAAACAATCGCAAAGACTTATTTTAGAGGGTATCAATATATACCATAAATCCTTAAGAATGCGTGCAAGACCGAAAATTATTCTATGCACAAGTTATGAGGAAGCTTTTGATTACTTTAATAAATATCAGGAATATATACTTGGTATAATTTCAGATGTAGAGTTTAGTAAAGATGGGATACACAATAAAGATGCGGGATTTATTTTTGCCAATGAAGTCAGGAAACACTATTCAGATATTCCGATTTTATTACAATCTTCAGACCCTTCAAATAAAATAAAAGCTGAGGAACACAAGCTGAGCTTTCTGCTAAAACAATCACCATTATTTTTACAAGAGTTAAGGGAATTCATTACTCAACACTTTGGTTTCGGTGATTTTATTTTCAAAACACCAGATGGAAAAGAAGTTGGCAGAGCCACTGATTTAATATCTCTTGAGAAAGTACTGAAAAAATTACCAGCTGAATCAATCAGATATCACGGAGAAAGGAACCATTTTTCCAACTGGCTTAAAGCAAGAACAGAATTTTGGCTGGCTGATAAGTTGAGACCTAAAAAGGTAGAAGATTATAAATCAATAGAAGATTTAAGAAGCTATTTAATTGCAGCACTGAAACAATACAGAAAAGTAAGAACACGGGGTATTATAACTGACTTTAAAAAAACAACTTTTGACCCAAATTATAATTTTGCCAGAATTGGCGGTGGTTCAATAGGAGGAAAAGCGCGCGGATTAAGTTTTCTGAATACACTTGTAAATTTCTATAATATTACTAATAATTTCTCTGGTGTCAAAATTGATGTTCCCTCTGCTGTTGTTATTGGAACAGATGCTTTCGACCAGTTTTTAGACGAGAATAATCTTAGAAGTTTTGCTTTAAAATCTGAAGATTACGACGAAATAAAAAGAAGATTCTTTGAAGCTAATAAGTTCCCTGCTGATATTGTTTCAAACTTAAGTGATTTTCTTGACCTTGTACAATTTCCTCTTTCAGTCAGGTCTTCAAGCCTGCTCGAAGACTCACAATATCACCCTTTTGCAGGCGTCTATGATACTTATATGATTCCAAACAATCACCCCGACCTTGAAAAAAGATTGAGGGATTTGTTAAATGCAATCAAATTAGTTTATGCTTCAACTTTCTCTCCTAATGCAAAAAATTACATTAAGATTACTTCTTACAGAATGGAAGAAGAGAAAATGGCTGTAATTATTCAGAGAATGATGGGTACTATACATAAAAACAGATTTTACCCCGACTTTTCAGGAGTTGCTAAATCTTATAATTACTATCCCTTACCACCTATGAGCTCAAAAGATGGTGTTGTACTTGTTGCATTAGGACTTGGTAAAACAATTGTTGAAGGTGGAAATTGTGTCAGATTTTGTCCAAAATATCCAACCAAACTAATACAGTTCTATAATCCTAAAGAAGCATTATCTAATAATCAGAAATATTTTTATGCCCTTGACCTTGAAGCAGATTACAATGACTCTGATTATAATTATATTGATAATTATACCAAACTTTATGATATACATTCCGCTGAGGAAGATGGAACTTTACATTATGTCGGTTCGACATATTCACATGAAAATAATGCTATCTATGATGGGCTATCAAGACACGGCTCCAGACTGGTAACTTTTTCTCCAATTCTTAAAAACAATATTTTTCCGCTGCCATCAATTATACAATTACTTCTGAATATCGGCTCTTCTGGTTTAGGGACCCCCGTTGAAATAGAGTTTGCCGTCAGAATGTCTGTACCGAAAGGAGAACCAAAAGAATTCGGAATCCTGCAAATGAGACCTGTGGTTATTTCGGAAGATACTTCTGACCATACAATTAATAGTATTAACAGAGAAAATTTAATTTGTAAGAGTACTGAAGTTCTTGGAAACGGTACTATTGATTATATCAGAGATATAGTTTTTGTTGACATCCATAAGTTTGAAAGGTCTAAAACAAGAGACATCGCATTAGAGGTAAATCAGTTTAATTCAAAATTACTTAACGAAAAAACACCATATATATTGATAGGATTGGGTAGATGGGGTACTTTAGACCCATGGCTTGGGATACCTGTTACCTGGTCTAATATTTCGGGTGCAAAAGTTATTGTTGAAGCGGGTATGAAAGATATGGATGTAGAACCTTCTCAGGGCTCTCACTTTTTCCATAATATAACTTCATTTATGATTCACTATTTTACTATAAATTCAAAAATTAAGGACAATTTTATAGATTGGGACTGGTTATCTTCCATTCAACCCATTGAGGAAAAAAAATATGTTAAACACATCAGATTAGAAAAACCTCTAACCATAAAAATGAATACTTATCAGAAATTAGGTGTAATTATAAAACCTCAATAATCAGTAATTTAGATATTATTTTCTAATTTTACCATATGAATAACCATCAATTAATTTATTATTTTAACATATATTTATAATGAGTTCAAATCAATATTTTTAGACAAAATTATAAGCTGAAATCTAAAAATAATTTTTAATTTTTCTATTGACAAATAAATCGATTATACATATTTTAATACTTTATAATCATCACTAATATGGTTTATAAACTATTAAGTGATTTTTTTTTATTTATTATGAAATTAAAAAGGAGATAATTTGTTAAGAAAGAACCTTTGGTATTATGTTTTAACATTTAGCATCATTATTAGTTGTATAAATCCTGTTAGTGCTTCACTAAACACCCCTTTTACTAATCTAAAAAAGAAATCCCCTTCCTATGTTGAAGAAGGTATTGCTTCCTGGTACGGTCCGGGATTTCATGGCAGAAAAACTGCAAGTGGTGAATATTTCAATACTTATGATTTTACCGCTGCGCACAGAACGCTTCCGTTTGGTACATATTTAAAAGTTACCAATCTGGAAAACGGAAGAAGTACAATAGTTAAAATTAATGACAGAGGACCGTATGTATTCGGAAGAATAATTGACCTCTCATTTGCCGCAAAAGAAGAACTCGGGATGGGAGGATTAGCAAGAGTCAGGTTAGAAATTTATAATGAAGAGGAAGAATTACAAGAAGAAGAAACCGAAGTAGAAGGATTTTCACCTTCTAATCTTTTTGAAGATGTTATACTCAAAAAATACAATAGTTTAAATAAGGTCTACACCTTCAAAAAGATAGATATAAAACTTCTTTCTCCTAACACTGACGAGGCTATTGCCCAAATATATATGAAAAATGAAGAAGAGGACTATTTCAATAGTTCTGAACCAAACATTAATTTAACATCTGGTTACATAATAAAAATTCTTAAAACAAAGGGTGATTACGACACAAAAGCACTAATAGAGAAACTTGAGGAAATGGGATATAACCATATTTTTGTTCAGGTCATTCCCAAAAAAGATTCCTCAATTTTCTTTGTACTCACAGGAATATATCCAACCGAAAATGATGCTAAAACCGATATAAATAGATTGGAGAAAGAAGGATTTACTGTTAAACTCTGCAAATTCAGAAGTTAATTAAAAAAGCCGCTTAAAGCGGCTTTTTTTTTATATATTTATTTAAAATCTCATCTCAAAATAGTTTTCATATAATCATAGTCCATTTTATAAAGAATTATAGATTTGTAAATAGCTTTTGCAATATCGTTTTGGCCTCTTTGTGATTTTATATATCTTTCATCACCAACATTTGAAAGAAATCCACACTCAATAAGAACAACCGGCATAGAAGCTCCAATTAATACAAAATAACCCTCCTGTTGTATTCCCCTGCTTTCCAAAACTGTTCCTTTGGTTAGCTCCAGTTCTAAAATTGTAGCGAAATATTCAGACATCCTGAAATATATATTTTGCAGGAGTGGAACAGCAATACTTACATATTCCTTCCATGTAATTGAGGCTGTATCTGTCTTTCCCTGATAAAAAAATTTATTTTCTGCTTTTGTATATCCTTCTGCTTCCGAAGTTCTTGTCAGATCAGAGATATAAATTTCAAAACCGTTTTTATCGTGTTCTTCTTTTTTCTTATAATTACAATGTATGCTCACAAACAGATTTCCATTGTTTTCATTTGCTATCCTTCCCCTGTCTTTTAGTTCAATATACTCATCTTTATCTCTTGTCAGAATGACATTGATATCATCATATTTCTCAGTGAGAAGGTCCTTTAATTTTAAAGCAATTGAAAGATTAAGCGTTTTTTCCTGAACACCCGTAGTTCCGGTTGTTCCCGGATCTTTACCACCATGTCCTGCATCAATAATAACAGTAAATTTGCCTGAATATAACTGTGTATTCTCAGCAAATGAATTTACAAGAATAAAAAGAGATAAAAGTAATATTAGAAATATATGTTTCGTAAAGTATCTTTTTAATTAATAAAATATATAAAATAACTTTTTATATTATAAGGATAAAATATATAACAAAAAACAAAAAATAAAATTTAATTTGATTATCCCTTAAATATTCCTGAATTCCCTTGTAGCGGGAGCAGGATTTGAACCTGCGACCTTCGGGTTATGAGCCCGACGAGCTACCAGCTGCTCCATCCCGCGGTTTGTTCAAATATACCCAATTTTTTACTTTCTTTCAATGAAGTATTTGAAGTATCTTAAGTAATTTTTATTTTGTGGATTGATTAGATTTTTCTTTATAAATAACTTGTATTAAAAAAATCGAAATGAAAGTTATTGTTTGCATTTCTTATGTGCCGGATATAACAAATGAGATAAAAATTTCTTCCGATAAGAAATCTGTCTGTAATGAAAATTTAACATATATTATAAACCCCTTTGATGAACATGCAATTGAAGAAACCGTTCAATTAAAAGAAAAATTCAATGCTGAAACTCTCGCAGTAACCTATGGTCCCGATCTATATAAAGAGGTTATCAGGAAAGCATATAGTTATGGAATAGATGAGGGAGTCTTAATCAGAAGTAATACTGATAATTACGACTCTTTTACGGTTGCTAAAAATCTGGCTGAATTTATAAAGGAAAAACACCCTGATTTAATTTTCTTTGGTAAACAGTCCATTGATTATGAAAGTGTAAGTGTTCAGAATACGGTTGGTCAGTTATTGAATTTACCTTCTTTAAATTTTATATCAAAGATTAATTATGATGAAAAACACATTACTTTAGAAAAGACAACGGAAAGAGGTAAAGAACTAATTACAGTGAAATTACCGGTTTTGATAGGAGTAGAACGGACATTAAATATTCCAAGGTATCCAAAACTGAAAGATGTATTAAAATCAAAATCCAAACCAATTGAAATTAAAGAACCTTATTTCAGTGATAATAAAATTGAATTTTCAGAACTAAAACTTCCTCCAAAAAAAGAAAGTGGAATAATACTGAATAACAATTCTGATAGCATTTTAGAAATAATAAGATTCCTAAAGGAAAAAGTAAAAATTATTTAATTTATGGATAAAATACTTGCTATTATTGAGACAAAAGAAAACGGATATAAAAAATCATCATTGGAAATTGTAACCATTGGGATAAAATTATCTGATTATATAAATGCAGAAATAGATTTTTTAGTTATCAATAGTGAAACAGATGAAATCATAAAAGATATCCAGAATTATGGAGCGGGTAATGTTCTTATTCTTAGCTTAAATGAATTGAATTCACTTTCAAATGTGAAGCAAATCTTATTTTCACATTCAGCAATAGCAAAAGCGATATCAAATATTATACATCAAAATAATTATAATATTATTTTACTATCTGCAACATCATTAGGGTTAGAGATTGCACCTAAAATTGCTGTTCAGACAGATTCTGCTTATATGTCAAATTGCACAGAAATAATTCCCGATGAAGGAAATTTAAAGATAAAAAAGCAAATTTTTTCAAGTAAAATAGATGCTTTTTATTCCATCAATCAGAAAAGAACAATTATATCTATAAGACCGAATAGTTACACTCCTGAAATAAACAAAAGCCAAAATACCAATTTTAAAAAGATTGATGTAAAATCATTAGAAATTACTGAAAATGACTTTACAGATATTGTAAAAGAATTTATACCAAACACAGGTAAAACAGATTTAACGGAAGCAAATATTATTGTCTCAGGTGGCCTTGGTATGCAAAAAGCAGAAAATTTTTTCCTAATCTCAGAACTTGCAGAAGTACTGAACGGCTCAGTGGGTGCATCAAGAGCAGTAGTAGATAACGGGTGGCGTCCACACTCAGAACAAATTGGACAAACAGGAAAAACCGTTGCTCCTTTGTTGTATATTGCCTGTGGGATTAGTGGCTCTCTGCAGCATTTGGCTGGCATTTCCAAATCAAAATACATTATAGCAATTAATAATGATAAAAACGCACCTATTTTTAAAATTGCAGATTATGGAATAGTGGGCGATGCAATGGAAATATTACCTGTATTGATTAAAGAGATTAAAAAAAATAAGTAATTTTATACTTTAATATTTACTTGAAATAATATAAATTTATAATAAATTAAATTGAAACTTTAATAATACATTAATTGTATAAAATTATAAAATGGTACATAAATGAATGGTGATAGTGACATAGTACAAGTTGAAATTTATGGTTTATCTTTATCTTCATCCCTTAGTGGCGGTGGCTATGCAATTATTTTAAAAGAAATTGACGGAGAAAGAAGACTTCCAATTATAATAGGACAGTATGAAGCACAGGCAATTGCGCTTCAATTAGAAAATATTACTCCACCTCGACCATTGACACATGATTTAATGAAAAATATAATTGAATCTTTTGGATTTTCAATTGAATATATAGTAATAAACGAGTTAAAAGATTCTACATTTTATGCGAGAATAAAATTTGACTCCGATACAATGGAAGATATAGATGCAAGACCATCAGATGCTATTGCATTAGCTTTGAAGTTTAACGCTCCCATATTTGTTGCTGCAAATATACTTGATGAAATTGGCTTTACTCCTGAGCCACAGGAGACAACAGAAGGAAATTATGAGAAAGAAACAAAAAGGAAAGATTCAAAAGAAGATTTACAGGAACAAAAACAGAGAAAGTTAAATAAACTTAAAAAAGACCTTGAGGATGCAGTTGCAAAAGAAGAATATGAACGCGCTGCAGCATTAAGGGATGAAATAAAGAAACTTGAAAACTATAATTTCAATTAAAATATAATTTAATGAATAAGAAAATTTTTCTTGTTATCGCATTATTATACCTTGTTAACTTTTTAAGTAATGCACAGTATATCGGAAACAATTATCAAGACACTAAACTTTCCTTGAAAAATTTAACAGCACCGGCATCAAGAGTGGATTTGGGAATAGGTGCTGGTTTTTCTTTTTTCAACAATAAGACTGGTTATGCAGTAGGTATGTTTTCTGAAATCAAGCTTGAAAGTTTTTCAATAGTACCTCAGGCAAATTACTGGAAAATAGATAATATTTCAAATTTTGAAATGGCTGGTTTAGCAAGAATAAATTTCCAAACCACATCAATTAAACCCTATGTAGATGGAGGAATAGGAGTTAATTTCTATGATGATAAAGATAAAAAAGAAAGTTTTACAAAACTTGGTGTTGATGTGGGCGCCGGGATAAATTTTGAAGGTATATTTGAAAAGAATATAATATTCGTTGACGGCAAATATAAAATAATAATAAGTGATACTGGCAATAAATATGGATATACCTTGATATTCGGAATAAAATTCCCACTTTAAATTTTCTCTACATTTCTTTAACTATGTTCAGGGGCATAAAAAGTTTTTAAATGCAAAGGTTATTAATTGATATAGGAAATTCAAATATAAAAGCTGCACTCGGGAAAGACAAAGTCATTATAGAAACTTTTGCTAAAACACCTTATAAAAAAAGTAATTTTCAGAGTGATTTTAATAAATTTATAAAAAAACACTTTAGATTTTATAAGGATGATATCTGTTCAATCGGTATATCATTATGTGACCCTAAATATAAACCCTCTTGTTCTGATACTATTAAAAAACATTTTGCAACACTCCCCTACTATATTACATACAACTCTAAATTATCAATAAGAATTGATTATCCAAAGACTTTAGGAGTTGATAGGATTTGTTCTTCAGTTGCTGCTGTTAATAGATATAAGAATTTTAAAAATATTCTTGTAATAGATTATGGAACTGCTACTACTTTTAATATAATAATAAACAAAACTTTTACAGGTGGATTAATTTGCCCGGGTGTACAAACCGGTTTAAATTCTTTAATACAAAATACAAGTTTACCACTTCCAATAATTGAAAAAGCAAAAAGGATAAATCTAATTAGTAAAAATACAGATTCTGCAATTATTTCCGGCGTCATTTATCAGACTATTGGACTTACAAACTTTGTAATTACAGAATTACAAAAAAGATATAAAGGTTTAATGATTATATGCACAGGCGGATTAGGTAAAATCTTCTCTCAGAAAATAAAACAAATCAGGAAGTATCATCCTTTATTAGTTCTTGAAGGTATAAATGAAATATTGAAGATAAACATAATAAAGTAAAATGGGAAATATTTTAAAACCAGCATGGAGATTTTCTCAACACGGTAACTTATGGAGTATATATAACGCAGGGAAAAATTTTATCACAGGAGAAACAAGAGAAGAAAAGAAAAAATTACCTCTATTCTTTACTGTTAATGCTAAAACCGGTGAGGTAATATTAAGGGATTATCAACTAAATGAAGAAAATGCTTTGATATCATCAATTGCTTCTTCTGACAAATACCTTTTTCTCCATAGATTAATAAACCCTGAATTGCCAATCCATAGAGGCATAATAGCTGTTGATATTCACTCCGGAGAAATCATCTGGAAAAATGAAGAGTATGAATATATGTTCCATACAAATGACGCGGTGTACACTAAAATTACTAAATTTGAGAATTTTGAATATCAAAAGTTAGATATCAATTCCGGAAATCTTATAAAAAATTATTCTGAAAATGATACAGCAACATTATTCGAATTGAGGAGGCAATTGATTGAAGAAAATTATGAAAATGAAAAAGACTTCCCTGTTTACAATATCGAATATTCATCAGAAGATGCAAAAGATATATTTAACAGAGAAATTAATATAGACACGGGAAATTATCAAATAGAATTTATTGAGAAAGATAAATTGTTAATATTTACTTACCATAAGGCTCTTGCAGATAATTGTTATCAGGTTTTTATATGCATATACAATTTATCTGATAAAAAAAGACTCTTTAAAGAAACAATATATAAACAAGCGCCTCTTGTATTCCCTGATAACTTTTTTATAATGGATAACTTTCTATACTTTATAAAAGAAAAGAAAGAAATTGTCGCAATCAATTTAAATCTTTAAAATTATGATTTGTATATCAGAAGAAATAAATATCTCTACAAACGGGAATTGCGATATAATAGATATCACTGATAATGTGGAAAATTTATTAAGGAAACATAAGATTGTGAATGGACAGTGTACTGTATTTTCGATGGGGTCAACGGCAGGAATAACTACAATAGAATATGAACCAGGTTTACTAAAAGATTTACCTGATTTATTTGAAAAAATAATTCCTTCCGATGTTAACTATAATCATGATTATACCTGGCACGATGGAAATGGTCACGCTCATTTAAGGTCTGCATTATTAAAAACATCACTTACTATTCCCATTGTAGAAGGAAATTTAACTCTTGGTACCTGGCAACAAATTGTTCTCATTGATTTTGATAACAGAAAAAGAAAAAGAAAAATTATTGTTCAATTCTTAGGAATATAAAATGAAAAAATGGAAAAAAATAAAAATTTACGACTTATAATTTTTTATTTTTTAGTAATTCTTTCTTTATTTATCTGGATTATTAATTCTGATGGTTTTTATTACATTGATGATAGATGCCACTTTAATTTTAACCGACATTTCCTTGACAGTCCTGAATCCTCAATTAATGCCTGGTCAAGAGTAGGAAGAGTATTACTCTTTTTTCTTCCCGCTCAATTAGGATTAAGAGGCGTTCAGATATTTGGGGCATTAATCTTTATTTTCAGTATTCATATTGCGTATCTGATATTAAAATCCAAAAATATCAAATATGCTGAATGGATAATACCTATTATGGGGTTTCAACCTCTGCTATTTAATATCTCATATACCGTTCTTGCTGAAGTACCTGCCATGATGTTAATAACATTAAGTTATTATTTCTATCTGAAAAACAGACCTTATTTATGTATAATAACTTCATCAATGATTTTTACTTTTCGTACAGAATTATTTTTTGTTTGTGGAATTTTCATTCTGATTTATCTTTTTAAAAGGAACTGGAAGGTTTTACCATTCTGTTTAGCCGGACCAATCCTCTGGTTTCTTCTTGCATGGATATTTACAGGAAATATAAAAGCCTTCTTCAATGAGATGACTTTACATTTAAATCTACCGAGGACTTCTGAAGGCATTAAATGGTATCATTATATCATTATGATTCCAAAATCTTTCGGGATTCTTCAAAGTTTCACTTTCATTATTGCGATAATTTCATTAATAATCTCTAAAAAAATTAAAGAATATTCTTTGCTGTTAATTTTCTTCGTTCTGGGAATTACAGTTTATACACTTGCATCACTTGAAGGTTTAAGTACAACTTGCAGTGTCGGTCAACTTAGATATATAGGGACTTTAGGTAGTTGTTTTGGTATTGTATCAACGGTTGGATTCAGCATTATCTTAGACAGGATTAAGAATAAAATATTAATGCTTCCCTTTGTAATTTTCAGTTTAATTATCATGTTTATTCTTGGTCCTTTTTCAACACCTTTCCATGTCAAACACGAATCAACTAAAATATCAGAGTATATAAAACAATTAAGAGATGAAAAATATCCGGATTATTATATATTAACCGAGATGGAAGATATGGCAAATGTTCTGGACGAACATAAATCAAAAGGAAAAATTTTCAAACCCTTAACAAAAAAGAATTTAAAAGAATTAGACAAATACCTTGTGGTTTGGAACAGATATTACGAAGGAACACCATTTGGAGAATATGATGCGAGTTTACCATACCTTGAAAATATGAAAGAACTTGAATTGATTTATTCAATTGATACGGTTATAAATCATGATTGGGATTTCCCTATTGAAAAATACAGACAAATGCTTCCCGACTTTTTAAAAGACTTTATTGCTTATATGATGCAGGAACAAAATTGTTGGGAAGATTTAAGTATAAAAGTATTTAAGAAGGATTGAGATATATTATTTCATTGATGACTGATTAACCAATTATTATGCTAAAGACTATCATATTCGCTTCACTCATACTTGTTGCATTTTCCGCTTTTCTTTTTTCATCATTTAGAATTCTAAAAAAAATTAAACTCGGGAAATCTGAAAATCGCAATAATAAAATATTCCGCAGGATTTTTAATACAATTAGCATAGGCTTTTTTCAATCAAAAATTTTAAAGTATAAATTTTCAGGGTTATTACACTTAACTATTTTTTGGGGATTTATAATTTTGTTTTTATTTATAATTGAGGGATTCTTAGAGGGTTTTATTAAGAATTTCTCGTTTGCTTTTTTGGGTAACTTATATCCAATCTTAACACTCCTGCAGGATTTCTTTGGAATAGTTGTAATAATATCTTCTTTGATTTTTTTAACTCGTCGTATTTTCTTTAAACCAAAAAGATTACAGAATAATAATCGTTCAGGCATCGAAGCAATAATAATACTGATTTTGATTATACTTGTTATGATAACTATGTTTGGGGTTAATTCTCATAAAATTTTAATATACAATTCAGCCGTATATCGGCCGGTTTCAGAATTTATTGCTTCATTTTATAAAACTCATAATTCAAAGACTACATACGAAATATTCTGGTGGTTACATAATATCATTATTTTAATTTTCTTAAATTTTCTTCCTTATTCCAAACATTTTCATATTATCACATCAATTCCAAATGTTTACTTTTCTAATTATAAAATTAATAGTAAATTTAATGTTACTGAGCAATTAGATTTTGACAATATTTCAACAGAGTATTTTGGCGTCAGAGATGTAACAGATTTATCATGGAAACAACTTTTAGACAGCTATACTTGCACCGAATGTGGCAGATGCACAATTTCTTGCCCGGCATATATAAGCGGGAAGACTCTCAATCCTAAAAATATAATTGCAAAAATAAAAGAAAGTTTAAAAAATATTTCAATTTCAGAAAGCACAGTAAACAAAAATTTAATCGACGATTACATTACAAAAGAAGAAATATGGGATTGTACTACCTGCGCTGCATGTATGGAAGAATGCCCGGTAATGATTGAACATTTAATCAGTATCATAAATACACGACGATACCTTGTAATGTCAGAATCAGAATTTCCAACAGAGTTATATTCAGTATTTAGAAATTTAGAGAAATATTATTCCCCCTGGCAAATTAATCCGGAAACAAGAAACAACTGGATAAATGAATTAACAGAAGAAACAAAAACAGGTTATGATAATTTGATTAAATTATACGATAAAAAAGAAAATAAAGATTACGATATATTATACTGGGTTGGCTGTCTTGGTGCATTTGATTCAAGAAACAAGGAAGTAACTAAATCATTTGCTAAATTATTAAACTTTTTCGATGTGAAATTCGGTGTTTTAGGGATTGAAGAAAAGTGTAATGGCGATTTAGCAAGAAGACTGGGGAATGAATATCTTGCACAGGAATTAATAAATAGCAACATTGATACTTTTAAAAAACATAATGTAAAAAAAATTGTTACAACCTGTCCCCATTGTTACAATATATTTAAAAACGAATATTTGAAATTCGGGATTGAACTTGAAGTATATCATCATACTGAATATATTTACAAGCTATTAAAATTAAAAAAAGCAACTATTAATAAAAAAAATAAAAAAGTAACTTACCACGACCCTTGCTATTTAGGAAGATACAATAATAAATATAAAGAAGTGCGAACTATTTTAAATTCAATGTTTAATTTTTATGAAACTGAAAGGAATAAAAACAGAAGCTTCTGCTGCGGTGCAGGGGGTGGAAGAATGTTTATTGAAGAAAGCAAAGGCAAAAGAATAAATGAAGAAAGAATTCAGGAGTTCATTAAGGAAGATTTTAATTATGTTATTTCTTCCTGTCCCTTCTGTCTTTCAATGCTTAACGAAGGGATAAAATTAACAAATGAAAAAATTCAAATTAAAGATATTGCTGAAGTTTTATTAGAAAATATAAAATAATTTAAAAGGAGTAAATATGTCTTTTCTATTCACGTCAGAATCAGTAAGTGAAGGTCACCCGGATAAAATATGTGACCAGATATCAGATGCTATTCTTGATGATATAATAAAAAATGATTTAAATGCAAGGGTAGCTTGTGAAACATTAACTGCAACCGGATTAGTTTTAGTTGCTGGTGAAATTACAACAACGCATTATTCCAATATTCAGGATATTGTAAGGAATACAATCAGTGAGATTGGTTATACCCGTGGTGAATATCATTTTGATTCGAAATCAGTAAATGTAATGAACTGTATAAACAGGCAATCACCGGATATAGCATTGGGAGTTGATACCGGAGGTGCTGGGGATCAGGGAATGATGTTCGGATATGCAACAAAGGAAACCGAAGAATATATGCCTATGCCAATAATTTTGGCACACAAGTTAGTTAAGAGGTTAGCAGATGTCAGAAAAAATCAAAATAATATTATGCCATATCTGAGACCAGATGCAAAATCACAGGTTACAGTTGAATATGAAAATAACATTAAAGTAAAAAGAATCGATACAATAGTTATATCAACTCAACATGACCCTGATGTATCAAAAGAAAAAATTGAACAAGATGTTATAGAATACATAATAAAGAAAGTCATACCTGAGGAATATATTGATTCAAATACAAAATATCTTATAAATCCAACCGGAAGGTTTGTCATCGGTGGTCCTCATGGTGATACAGGATTAACTGGAAGAAAAATTATTGTTGATACTTATGGTGGAAAAGCACCGCATGGTGGTGGTGCTTTTTCAGGGAAAGACCCAACCAAAGTCGACAGAAGTGCTGCTTATGCTGCCAGACATTTAGCAAAAAACATCGTTGCAGCAAATCTTGCTGATGAATGTCTAATACAACTATCTTATGCAATTGGTATCCCTGAACCAGTTTCTATTTTAGTACGAACATTCGGAACAGGAAAAATTGAAGAAGAGAAATTATCGGAAATAATAAAAAGAGAATTTGACCTAACCCCTAAGGGCATAATTGAAAGATTAGATTTAAGAAAACCTATTTACAGAAAAACTGCTGCGTATGGACATTTCGGCAGGAATGAACCCGAATTCACATGGGAAAAACTGGATATTAAAGAAACTATATTAAAAGCAATAAAATAATTTAATTATCATTTATTGAAAAATTTATTTAAAGGAATTAGCTATCCATTTATTTCTATCACTTATTTTTTTAAATATCCGAAACTAATTTCTTTGTCAATAATTCCTTTTCTTATTAATCTTTTGCTTTATACTATAATACTTTTATCATCTTTATATTTCGTTAAGCCAAGGTTAGTTTCTCTATCAGGTTTAAATAACGATCCCAATATACTCAATTACTTTTTTTACATATTTCTATCAATTATAGTTTTTCTAATCCTAATAATTATATGTTACATAGTTTTCTCAATATTAAGCGGTATTATAACCGGGCCTTTTAATGAACATATTTCTCAATATATTGAAGAAAAAATTACAAATCAAATTATAGTTGTACAGCATGGATTTTTAAAAGATATTTTTATTAGCTTAAAATCAGAAATATCAAAAATTATTTTTTATCTTATAGTTATTATTATTCTTTTTATTATCGGTTTCATTCCAATTATCGGAGTAATATTTAGTCTTTTATTTTTATTCTTATTCAATTGCTTTTATTCAGCACTTGATTTTCTTGACTACCCTATGGCAAGAAAAAATTATAAACTAAAACAAAAGATAAAATCTATTAAATCAAAACCATCTTTATCTTTTGGGTTTGGATTTATTGCTTCATTGATATTAGTAATTCCATTTATTAATGTATTACTTAAACCTATATTTGTTGTATCCGGTACTTTACTTTATTTTAAAGAAAATTACAAATAAATTATTTTAAAATGAACGAACCAGAAGTTAATCTTGAGCTTGCAAAAGAACTGGGATTAAATGACGAAGAATTCAATAAAATATTGGAAATACTCGGCAGAACTCCTACTTATACAGAAATTGGAATTTATTCCGTAATGTGGAGTGAACATTGTTCTTATAAAAATTCCATTCTGCAAATTAAAAAACTCCCAAGAAGTGGAGGAAGATTATTAGTCGCTGCTGGTGAGGAAAATGCTGGTCTTGTTGATATAGGTGATAACTTTGCAATAGCTTTCAAAATTGAATCACATAACCATCCGTCTGCTATTGAACCATATCAGGGTGCGGCAACCGGAGTTGGTGGAATATTGAGAGATATATTTACTATGGGAGCAAGACCCATTGCCGCTTTGGATTCCTTAAGATTTGGCTTAATTAATAGCGAAGATAAAGAAAAATCAACAAGAACAAAATACTTATTTGAAAATGTTGTTAAAGGTATTGGTGATTATGGAAATTGCTTCGGAGTTCCGACAATAAGTGGTGAAGTTTATTTTGAAGAATGTTATCAGGATAACCCTTTGGTAAATGCAATGGCAGTTGGAATTGTGAAACACAATGAAACTGCTACTGCAAAAGCATCCGGGGCTGGTAATCCAGTATTTATTGTAGGTTCTTCTACCGGAAAAGATGGTATCCACGGGGCAACCTTTGCTTCTGTAGAGTTAGATGAAAAATCTGAATCTAAAAGACCAAATGTTCAGGTTGGAGACCCATTTACTGAAAAATTATTATTAGAAGCCACGCTTGAAATTATCCGTTCCGGCGCTGTTATTGGTATTCAAGATATGGGTGCAGCAGGTTTAACTTGCTCATCAAGTGAAATGAGCGCTAAAGGTAAATGTGGTATGAAATTAAACCTTGACTTAGTTCCTTTGCGAGATAAAGATATGACTTCCTATGATATAATGTTATCTGAATCACAAGAAAGAATGCTTGTTGTTTGCGACAAAAATAAACAAGAAGTAGTAAAAGAAATTTTTAAGAAGTGGGACTTAAATTGTGTTCAGATTGGAGAAATTATTCCTGAAGATAGATTATTGATTTACTTCAAAGGGAAAATTGTTGCTGATGTTCCTGCATCTTCACTTGTATTAGGTGGTGGTGCCCCAGTTTATAAAAGAGAAGTAAAAGAACCTTCCTATTTATCTAAAACAAAATCATTTAATCAAAACGAAGTTAAAGAACCAAAAGATTACAACAGTATAGTAATAAAACTGCTCTCTTCTCCAAATATAGCCAATAAAAAATGGATTTACGAACAATATGATACGCAAGTCAGAACGAACACGGTTGTTCTACCGGGAGGAGATGCTTCAGTAATTAGGATAAAGAAAACAAATAAAGCAATATCATTAAAAGTTGACGGGAATTCAAGATATGTATATTTAAATCCATATAAAGGTGGTATGATTGCTGTCAGTGAATGTGCAAGAAATATAGTATGCACTGGTGCAAAACCACTTGCAATAACTAATTGTTTAAATTTTGGAAATCCATATAATCCTGAAAATTATTTCCAGTTTGCAGAAGCAGTAAGAGGAATTGGTGATGCCTGCAGGAAATTCAACACACCTGTAACTGGTGGTAATGTAAGTTTTTATAATGAGTCTAAAGATTATTCAGTTTATCCCACACCTGTAATTGGAATGCTGGGTTTAATAGAGGATTTAAATTATATAATGACTTCACATTTTAAAAATGAAAATGACACAATTATACTACTTGGTAAACGATGCAATCATATTGGCGGCTCTGAATATTTAAAAATTAAAGAAAACATAGTTGCCGGTGATGCACCTGATATAGATTTAGATTATGAATTGAATCTTCAAAATCTTTTACTGGAATTAACAAAAAATCGATTAATAAACTCAGCACATGATATCTCAGAAGGTGGTTTAGCAACCGCTCTTATCGAATCCTGTATAATAAACAGAAAAAAAGCGATTGGATGCGAAATTAATTTCAACTATAAATACAGAAAAGATTTTGAACTCTTTGGAGAATCGCAAGGAAGAATGATCATTTCTTCAGCAGAAAATAAAGTTGATAATATTTTTAATATATCAAAAAAATATGGGATAGATTGTGAAATATTAGGAAAAGTTAAGGGAGAGTTCATCAAGATTAATGAAGAAATAAATCTTCCTTTGAATCTTGCATACAAAAATTATTATAATGCTCTTGAAGATGTGTTAAAGTGATTTTATGTTATTTGTAAAATTAAAAACAGAAGATTTTAACATCTTTTTTTCTATTTAAGAAATGTAAATAAACTCACGCCAACATTATTTTTCAAAGTATGCATTTCATTTATGAAACTAACCTTGAAAACGGAGAATAGATGTGAAAAAACAAGAACTTGATTTTTTCACTTTTAAATATAAAAATTAATATTTATATTAGTCTCTATAAAAAATTTAATAAAATAAAAAAGGAGAAATGAAATGACACCCCAAGAAATTGAAGCCAAAGTAGTTAAAGCAATCGTTGACAAATTAGGAGTTGAAGAAAGTAAAGTAACTCCTGAAGCTTCATTTATGAATGATTTAGGTGCAGATTCACTTGATACAGTTGAATTAGTGATGAAATTCGAAGAAGAATTTGGAATAAAAATTCCTGATGAAGAAGCAGAAAAGATCACAAAAGTAGGTGAAGCAGTAGAATACATTAAACAAAAGTTAGGTTAATATTTAACAAATTTATTTTATATGAAAAGAAGAGTAGTCGTAACCGGCATGGGTGCTGTTACACCCTGTGGATTAAATGTCCCTGATTTCTGGAATTCTATGATTGAGGGTAAAAGTGGAATTGATTATATAACTTATTTCGATACAGAATTATTCCCAACAAAATTTGCCGGTGAGCTTAAAGGATTTAATCCATTAAATTATCTGGATAGAAAGACTGCTCAAAGAACAGACCCATTTTGCCAATATGCATTGGTAGCTGCAGAAGAAGCTATCAAAGATTCTGGTATTAATCCCGAGAAAATCAACCTTGATAGAGCAGGAGTTGTAACTGGTTCGGGAATTGGGGGATTAATTACATTTGCAAATCAAGCAGAAATTATCAAGAATCGAAATGGAAACCCTGACAGGTTAAGCCCATTTTTTATTCCAATGATGATTTCTGATATAGTTCCAGGAAGGTTATCAATGATTTACGGATTTCGTGGACCAAATTATGCAACAGTTTCTGCCTGTTCAACATCCGCTAACAGTATCATTGATTCCACATTTCTAATCCAACACGATTATGCAGATGTGATGATTACCGGGGGTTCAGAAGCAGCAATTACTCCATTAGGAGTTGGCGGTTTTAATGCAATGAAAGCTCTTTCAACAAGAAATGATGATCCGAAGGGAGCGTCCCGACCATTTGATAAGACAAGAGATGGTTTTGTAATGGGAGAAGGTGCAGCTATTCTCGTACTTGAAGAGTATCAACACGCTTTAAATAGAGGCGCCAAAATCTATGCTGAAATTGCGGGCTTCTCTTTAACCGGGGATGCTTATCACATAACAGAACCTGCCCCAAATGGTGATGGGGTAGCGCGTGCAATTGATTTGTGCATAAAAGATAGTGGATTAACAATTAATGATATTGATGTGATAAATGCACACGGTACTTCGACCCCGCTAAATGACAAAAACGAAACCGCAGCAATTAAAACAGTATTTGGAGAAAGAGCATACGAAATTCCTGTTCACTCAATTAAATCAATGACAGGTCATTTATTAGGCGCTGCTGGTGCAATTGAAGCAATTGCTGCAATATTAACAATAAGAGATGGCATTATTCCACCTACAATCAATTATAAAGAAAAAGATGAGGAATGTGATTTATTTTATGTTCCTAATGTTCACATAAAAAAAGACGTAAAAACAGTCCTATCAACAAACTCCGGTTTTGGTGGACATAACACAGCTATTATTTTTAAGAAAGTGGAGTAATATTCCTTAAGGGAGCTGCTATATGTTAAAATTATTAAAGAAATTCAGGCTTTTTTCTATATTCACAAAGGAAAAAAAGCCTGTTTTTTCTTTAAATAAAATAATAAAAAAAATCGATTTTGAAAAATTTCAGGAAAACATTAACTATAAAATAATTGATTTCAGATATTTTGTTACTGCTTTAACACACAGGTCCTTTTTAAAAGGGAAAAAAAATTCTACAAACAATTATTTTTTATCAAATGAAAGGTTAGAGTTTTTAGGAGATGCTGTTCTTGATTTAATAGTTGCCGAATTTTTGTATAGAAATTTTCCACTTAATGAAGAAGGAGATTTAACTAAGTTCCGTTCTATATTAGTAAATAAGAGATTTCTTGCTGAAAGAGCAAGGAATATAAAATTACAAAATTTTATTTTAGCATCAAGTGCGGCGATAAAATCGATTAATGAAGGATACGATACAATATTAGCTGATACTTACGAAGCATTAATCGGAGCAATATTTTTGGATTCAGGATATGAAGCTGCAAAGAAATTTATAAATAATGAAATATTTTCAAAACTTGACATAAAGTGGCTTAATCAGTTTGATGAGAATCATAAAAGCAAATTACTTGAATTTGCACAAGCACATACAGATTATATCCCTGAATACAAATTGATTAAAGAAGAAGGTCCGGAGCATCATAAATTATTCACGGTAGAAGTATATCTTGCTGAACACTGTTTAGGTATTGGAAAAGGAAAATCAAAAAAACAGGCAGAACAGGAAGCAGCGAAAAACGCCCTTCAAAATATAGATTTAATAGAAAAATTAAACCTGATTAAGAAAAAATAGTATATAAAAGATAATAATAAATTAACCCTTTCAGTATTGACAATAACTTCATATAAACATATATTTGTAAATAAATAATCGAAATCTATATAGAATAATTTTATACCATTTATTAAATTTGAGTCTTTAAATGAAACTTTAATAAATGGTATTTTATTTTATATATAAAGGACAATTATGAAGAAAAAAGTAATAGTTTCTAATTTAATACTTTTCATTCTAATGATTAGTATTGCTTTTCCACAAAACAGAAACCCAAAAAACAATTTTGGAAATGATATAGAAATTATTTCAATTAATCAATCATCTGTAGAATTTATTTATTACCCAAAATACATAAACAACTATATTGCTGAAAATACTTTCTCTGAAATTATTAAACCCGGTTATCCTGATATACCCATTCGTTCAATCCCGGTTTTTTTACCATCCTTTGAAAACAACCGATTAGAAATAATTGATTTTAAATATTCGGAAATTAATAATATTGACATCGCCCCTATACCAAATTTAAAAAAGACTAAAGAAGGTTTATACGATTATGATTATATGAAAGATGCTTCTGTTTATAATTCAAATGACTTTTATCCCAAAAGTTTTGCTGAATTTTCTCAAGGTGGAATTTTAAGAAATAAATACCTCGGTCACATAAAAATATACCCGGTATTATATAATCCTTCCTTAAAAATTATTAAAAAACTTGATTTCATTAGAATCAGGATTAGCTTTGGCGGTTATCCTGTATTGATGAATAAAACTCTTTCAAAAGAAGAAAAGGATATATTCTCTGGTTTAGCAATTAATTCAAACATTGCAATTAAATGGTCAACTAAAGAATTCAACCAATCAGTCAGAACACAAATTCAAAACAGTGTTCTCTCCAGCGGAGATTTTTATAAAATTGAAGTTAAAGAAACCGGTATATATAAAATTGATAAAGCTTATCTGCAAAATGCAGGTATTAATACTGATAATATAAACCCCCAGACAATTAAAATTTATAACAACGGTGGAAAGGAACTCCCATACAATAATTCAGTTTCTACTATAAACGATTTAAATGAAGTAAATATTTATGTCCAAACCGATGCCAACGGTAAATTTGAATATTTACTCTTTTACGGTATCTCTACATTTGACTGGGTTTATGATTCAATTGAGAAGTTATACAAAAGTTATGTACATAGATTTACAAATTCAAATATTTACTGGCTCACTTATGGTGGTGCAAACGGTAAGAGAATGCAAATAATAAATTCTCCAAATATCCCGACCGCTGAACAGGTATCTTATGCTTATAATAGATTTTTTGAAAAAGCAGAAGTAATAAACTTAGGTCATACAGGTACTCAATGGGTTAGTCAAAATATAAGTTATAATGAATGTTTTTCATTTGTAAAAAATTTAGTAGGATATGTTGATGGTTCTTTTATCAGACTTAGAATGAGATTTGGGAACTCTTCTTCTATCGTTTCATATTTTAATCTTAAAGATGAAAATTCTAACTTCAACCAGATTTATGAAGTACCCGGTATTTTCAGTGAATTTTCTCATTTCGTTTCGAAACAAATCGATGAAGTATATTCATTACTTCCGGGTTATAACTCAATAAGTTTAAAACTATGTCTTCCTGCACAATATAACACTCAGGGTGTTAGAGGTAATTATGATTATTATGAAATTCATTACAAGAGATATCTGAATAGCGCTCAGAATAATTATATACAAATATTCACGCCTGATACAAATCAATTAGTGGAATATAATGTTTCGCCATTTAATACATCCTCAGTAAAAATATTTGATGTTTCTGATTTTACAAATGTTAAAATTATATCACCGATATCATATAATAATGGGGTGGTAAAATTTCAACAGGAATTGTTTGAAGGATTTCCAAAAAGATTTTTCATAGTTGGAGATAATAGTTATAAGACTCCACATTCAATCTCTTCTAAAATACCAAACCAGAATTTACATGGAATATCAAACGGTGCCAGTAATATTATTATAACTCCAACAGAATTTCTTTCTGTAGCTAACAGATTAAAAGAACAGAGAGAAAAAGAAGGGAAAAATAAAATTAATACACTTGTCGTAGACATAAACCAAATCTATAATGAATTTTCCGGTGGTTTAACTGATCCCCTTGCCATAAGAAATTTTCTAAAATATGCTTTCATTAACTGGGTAGAAAGACCGGTTTATGTTTTATTCTTTGGTGATGGCAGTTATGATTATAAAAATATTTATAATCTTACAACAAAAAATTATTTACCACCTCTTGAAAAAGATGACCCTGAACAAAATGAAATTACAAGTTATCCAAGTGATGATTTTCTAACAGATATAAATGAAAATTTTGAATACCCTGCTCCTTGCAGACCTGATTTTTCTCATGCAAGATTGTGTGTGAATTCACTTACAGAAGCAAACTCAGTTGTCGATAAAATAATTGAATATGAGTCTCCACAAACAAACGGTATCTGGAAGAAGAAAATTATGTATGTTGCTGACGATGGCTGGACAACGAGAAGTACACAAGGAGAAGAAGGCAGCATTCACACAGATCAGTGTGAATTAATAGCACAAGTATATACTGCAAAGGATTTTGAAAAAGATAAAATCTATATTGTTACATACCCGGCAGTAATAACTCCACAAGGCAGAAGAAAGCCAGGTGCAAATGTTGATATAATAAAAAGCTGGAATGAGGGAAGATTACTAATAAATTATGTCGGGCATGGTAGTACAGATTTATGGGCACATGAGCATATTTTTGTAAGAGATGAAGCCGTTGCACAATTAAAAAATAAAGGCAAATACCCCATAATGACAATTGCGAGTTGTGATATATCAAGATGGGATGACCCCTACCTGATTAGTATGGGAGAACAATTAGTCTATATTGCAAACAAAGGTGTTATTTCATCTGTAGGTTCTGTCCGCCCTGTATTTAGCACCCCTAATGCGATATTAAACAATACATTATGGAATACTTTTATGTTCACCAAAGATACCTTAAATCTTCCATTAAGATATGGTAAATCATTATATATTACTAAAAATCAACTCCCATTTATCAGTGATAATGATATGAAATTCTGCATAATTGGTGACCCTGCTATGAGAATAAGTATTCCGCAATATTTCACAAGAATTGATTCAATTAATAATACTTCAACAAACGACACTGCTCACATAAAGGCTTTACAAAGAGTAAAAGTCACAGGTAGTATTTTAAGACCTGATTCTACTTTCTGGAATGATTTCAATGGGTCTATACATGTTAAAATATTTGATGTTGATAGGGATATGGATGTTGTCGATTTTGTAATATATCATTTCCGGTTTAAACTTGATGGTGGTATAATATTTACTGGAAGAACTCAGGTTGTAAATGGTAAATGGTCTGTCGAATTTATTGTCCCTAAAGATATTTCATATAAAAAAGGAACAGGTAAAATTCTGACTTACTTTTATGATAATATAAATGAAGGTTCCGGATTTTCTAATATGTTTGTAATTGATGGTATAGATAGTACCGCAGTAGTAGATACAACCGGACCAGAGATTAAGGTATTTTTAGACTCACGCAATTTTAGAAGCGGTGATATAATAAATCAAAATAGCAAAATCATTGCAGATTTCTTTGATGAAAGTGGAATTAATTTAACCGGTACAATCGGGCATAAAATTGAGGCTATATTTAATAATGATGAAAGTAAAAAAATTGATTTAACCCAATACTATAATTCAGTCTCCGGATTCCAATATGGAACTTTAGAATACCCGCTGGAAAATCTTACTGAGGGTAAATACACACTAAGAGTTAAAGCCTGGGATACCTATAATAATCCAAATACTGCTGAGGTAGAATTTGTCGTTAAGGGAACCTCTTCATTATATATTGCTGATATATATAATTATCCTAATCCTTTTAAAGACAACACAAGTTTCATTTTTAAACATAACCTGGACTCCCCTATTGATGTAGAAATAAAAATATACACTGTTAGCGGTAAACTGATTAAAGAAGTTAAAAGAAATAATATAAATGAAAAATTTGTACAAATAGATTGGGATGGAAAAGATTCGGATGGTGATGCTATTGCAAATGGAGTTTACTTATATAAATTGATTGTTAAGACTGTAGATGGTAATTTTACAAATAGTTCTATTCATAAATTAGCAAAATTAAAATAATTAAATATATTTGGAGGAAATCTCAAAAATGAAACCAAAATCAAAGAATCTATTGCTAATCAGTCTAATGTTAGTCCTTATGACATTTAGTATAAATGTGACTGATTTATTTGCACAGAAAACAATATCGACTGGTGTTCCCTTTTTACTTATAGGACCTAATTCGAGATTTGCTGCAATGGGAGAAACTGGAACTGCTATTGCTGATGATGCAACTGCTATGCATTGGAACCCATCCGGCTTAGCCTTTCAGGAAGAAAATACAGAAATAAATTTTACTCACTCTCCCTGGCTTGCAAACCTTAATATTTCTGATTTATTCTATGACTATTTAGCAGCTAAGAGACATTTTCCATCATTGAGAGGAACTTTAGGCGTAAGTTTAACATATTTAAATATTGGGACAATTATACAAACTGATGAATTTGGCAATAGGATTGGAGATTACAAAGCATACGAATTTGCAATAGCATTCGGCTACTCAACAAAAGTTTCAAAAGATTTAGGTGTCGGCGTAGTTACACGTTTTATATACAGTAATCTTTCAAGCGTTAAAGTTGGAAATGAACAAGGAACTGGTACTGCTTTTACTACCAGTTTTGATATATCAGCTTTATACAGACCCTCTTCAGGTTTAAAGATATTTAAAGACAAAATATCACTTGGAATAAATCTATCCAACCTTGGTCCGAAGATTCAATATGTTGATGCAGCTCAGGCAGACCCAATCCCCACTCAATTGAGAATTGGTGTTGCCTACAAATTATTTAAAAATGAAGGAAACGATTTAACCCTTACAGCAGATTTTGCAAAATTACTTGTGAACAAACCAGATCCTTTTTACAAGGCATTGTTTACATCCTGGAAAGGTGGAATAAAAGAAATTGCAGCATCGATTCAGTCTTCTGTCGGAGCAGAATATTGGTATGGAAATCCTAAGCTAATTGCATTGAGAGCCGGATACTTTTATGAAGACCCTCAATATGGAAATAGAAAATTTATAACTCTCGGCGCAGGTATAAGGTACAGTTTATATGGATTTGATTTCAGTTATATTAATACAATTGATGAAACTCATCCATTAGCAAATACTCTAAGATTTGGGTTTATTATCAATTTCTAATATATTAACATTTAGTAATATAAAGATAATATATAGTAAACATTATTGAAATAGTTTTGTATTAAAAAAGAAATTTTAGGAATTGTGAAAATACTAAAAATATTTTTCTTCATTCTTATAATCATTAACTTAGGTTACGGACAAGAGAATATTAAAAGAAATTTTGAACTTTCTCACCCAATCAGAATTTCAAACTATAATCAGAAACATAATCCACAACCTTATAAAACAAATGCCGATACTTTCCAGGTAATTGCTATACTTGTCCAGTTTCAGGAAGATAATGACCCTTTAACAACAGGTAACGGAAGATTTGATTTATCTAATAAATACTTCGACCCCTCAAAACAGAGAGATACAGTTGTTGACGCTCCACCATACGACAGCCTATATTTTTTAGACCATTTAAAATTTCTAAAAAACTACTATTATAAAGCTTCCAAAGGAAAACTAATAATTAACTTCAGACTTTATGGGCAGGTAATAAATCTCCCAAAAAAAATGAGGGAATATTCACCTTTAAAAAATGAAAGCTTTATAAAATTAGGGTACTTATTTCAGGATAGCTGGGCAAGAGCCGATAGCATAATAAATTTTTCAAATATTGATTCAAATAAATGTGCGTTTATTATTTTTCATGCTGGTATTGGTAGAGACGTAGATCTTACATCAATATATGGATATGATCCAACCCCATACGATATACCTTCTATATACCTTGATTTGAAAACTTTGAAAGAATTCTTCGGAAATAATTATAATGGATTTCAAACCCAGGAGGGATTTACAATAAAGAATTCACTTGTTATTCCATCTGCAGAACTTAGGGAATTGGATTTAATCTCCGGGAAATATCTTATCGAGCTTGGTATGAACGGAATTCTGGTTGGAAGTTTCGGAAGTTTTCTTGGTTTGCCTGATTTATTTAACACAAGCACAGGAAAAACTGCTATTGGTAGATTTGGACTTATGGACGGACAATCAATATTTAGTTTTAATGGAATTTTTCCACCAGAACCTTCTGCCTGGGAAAAAATTTATCTTGGCTGGATATCTCCGATTACTATTTCCAGTGGCAGTGATGTATTCAGAATAAATACTTCATCTCTTCCATATCCGCAAGATTCAACTATCTTTAAAGTATTAATTAATTCTCAGGAATATTTCCTAATAGAAAATAGAAATAGAAATCCTTTCAACACCGGACAAAAAGTATATACAAGAAATAGAAACTTCCTTGATTCAACTTTATACACAAAAGACCAGAATGGATTTATTAATTATGACATTACAAAAGTTGACGGAAATGTAATTGATGTTTCATACTTAGACTGGAGTTTACCAGGTGTTATAAATGACACTGCCAATTTCAGGGGTGGAATATTGATATGGCATATTGATGAAGAAATTATTAAAGCAAAAATTGCAACGAACACAATTAATAATGATATAGAACATAAAGGAGTTGATCTTGAAGAAGCTAAGGGTGCACAGGAAATTGGAATAACGATTAATACTCCGTTTGGAGCAATTACGGGAGATGGCAGCTTTGTTGATTTCTGGTACAATGGTAATCATTATGTGCCATCAAATATATATCAAAATAAATTTACACCGTTTTCTATACCTAACTCTTTGAGTTATTCACTTGCTAATAATAATATATATATTACAGATTTTGATACTATATCACCGGTAATGACATTTAAAATTAGGATCGGTTCAGATATTATAAAACCTCTCAGCGGATTTCCAAAATACTTAGGTACGCCTAATCAATATTCAAATCCAATTAGTTTTGATATTAATAATGACAATATTGATGAAATTTTAGTAAATTCAGCTCAGGGAATACATATATTCAAAAATGATGGCTCTTCTATTACAAATGATACAAATAGTTTAATCATTCCGAATTATGGATTCTCTCCTCCATCAATTGCATATTCACCAAATTTAAATTCATTTAGATTAATTGCACTATCTAATTCAATAACTGGTGGAAGCATAGGTTTATTTAAATTTAATCCTAATTATCAAATAACAGATTCAGTAATTTACAACCCCATTCAAGGGATGAACTTTACTGGTTTACCCCTTGTCTTTGATTCTATAAGAATTATTCTTCCTGTTAATCAAAAATTATTCTCATACCAATTAGACGGAAATCCGTCATCAATTATTGATTCAAATACTAATACAATAACTCAGCTGTCTAAAATTTCATTTAATAGTTTTATATACTCAACCGATAATAAATATATCACATCCGGAAATATTATTAACAAGAATTCTATAGATTCAATAATATCATACAATCAATATATCTATCTCAATGGAAAATCAATATTAGAAAAATACAGTATTAATAATTTAACCTTACCTCCGATTCTATCTGATATTAATAAAGATACAAAACAGGAAATCATAATTAATGATAATGGTAAAGTTAAAGCTTTTAGTGGCAATGAAGTTATGATTGATTACTTCCCTGTAAGAATAAAATCTGAAATAAATTCTGGAATTATTGTTGCTGATATTAATAATGATGGTTATATTGATTTACTATTTATTACAAAAGACGGAGATTTATTTGCCTATGGTATAAATGGCAGGGTTTTAGATGGATTTCCAATTAAAACAGGTAAATCAAATTTAACATCCCCTGCTTTCTTTAATATTTCTGATACACTCGGAATTCTTGTATTCAGTAATGATGGTTATTTATATGCTTATAAAACAGGATATCCATATATACAAAATAATATTCTCTGGAAAAACATTCATAATGATAAATATTTTTCCAATAGTAATTTTAAATCCTTAACTTCAATTATACCCTACAACGAAAAATTACCATCTGACAGAGTATATAATTGGCCTAATCCAGTATATGATAATAAAACTTTTATAAGATATTACATTAATGGAAATGCGACTAATGTAACAATAAAAATTTTAGATTTATCCGGAGAATTAGTTGCAAAAATAATCGGTACTAAATATTCAAATAGTGATAATGAAGTAGTGTGGGATGTTACAAATGTCCAAACAGGTATTTATTATGGCGTTGTAGAAGCTGAAATTGATGGCACCACTGAAACAAAAATTATTAAAATTGCTGTGGTAAAATGATACGATATTATTAGAATTAAATGATTTTATACTTTATAATAACAACTTCACTTTATTTTTTGTTATATTTATTTCTATATATATGGGGGTATAGAAATATAAAAAAAATAAAAATCTGTAATCATAACCTACCTTTCGTTTCTGTTATTGTAGCTGCAAGAAACGAAGAAAGAAATATAAGAAAATGTGTTAATTCATTAAAAAACATTGATTATCCGGACGATAAGTTTGAAGTTATAATAGTAAATGATAGGTCAACTGATTCAACAAAAGGTATTATAGAAGAAGAAATCGAAGGCTTAAAAAATTTTAAAATAATAACAATTGAGGAATATAATAATCCAAATATAAATGGTAAAGCATTTGCTTTATCAAACGGGATTAAAGAAGCAAAAGGTGAAATAATAATGACAACTGATGCAGATTGTGCGGTTCCAACCGGATGGATCAGAAATGCAGTTAAATATTTTGATAAAGATACAGCATTCGTTTGTGGTTTTACGATGCTTGAAGGTAAAAATATATTTACAAAACTACAAGCAATGGATTGGCTCTATCTGGAATCAATATCTTCTTCAAGTGCAGGAATAAATAATGCATTAAGTTGTCTGGGTAACAACCTTGCAATGAATAAAGATATTTATGATTCAGTAGGTGGATACGAAAAATTAAAATTTTCTGTTACTGAAGATTTAACCTTATTAAACACAATTAAAAAAGAAAAGAAATATAAAATTAAATATCCTATCATACCTTCTGGTTATGTGATGTCAAGCGCATGTGCAAATTTAAAGGAATTATACCGACAAAAAAAAAGATGGTTCAGAGGCGGAACGGGTATAAATATACTTGGATATGCAGTGGGATTTTTTATGTTAAATGTTAATGTATTAATGTTATGTGGTTATTTACTTTTACCGTTAACTTATTATTTCCCTTTGGTATTTTTGAAAATATTTTCAGATTTTATAATTTCTTTTCCCGTTGCAAAATCTTTGAAGGTATTACATATATATAAATATTTTATTCCTTTTCAGTTTTATTTTATGATATACGGGCTATTGCTCCCATTTACTTTTATTTGGGGGTATAAAATAAAGTGGAAGGATAGAAAGTTTTAAAATCTTATCAGCGGAACTCTAAATCGTGTTTTAATTGAGAAACTTGAATACTCTTTTGCATAATTATATGTTCCATATATATCAAATATATATAATGTAAAACCAATTCCACCCGAAACACCAAATACATTATCTTCTTTCTTTATATTAAGAATTGCCTCTTCAGGCGAAAACTCTCTCTGAACTTTCAAATATTTTACTTCAAAAGTAGCAAAAATTATTGTGAAAGTCTGTTTTATATATTTATTCAGTATTATATCACAACCAAATCCCACATTATGAATTTTTGTTTTGAGACTATTTAAAAGATTTTCAGTCTTATATTCATCAGAGCCAGAATGATTTTGATAATAATAAGATACAGCAAAGACAAACGGAGAAAGTTTAAATGTAGAATATTCTATTCTACCCCCCAATGAAAGTGCCATATTAGAATTGCCGGCAAACTCTGAAAATGGTACTTCTACCCCAATGGTAGGTGATATAAATAATCCCCCGGGATTAACCTTTTGGGGAATTTCCTGCTTTATGATAGTGTCCTTAGAGATATTATCATTTATGACAGTCACACTTAAACCTGGTATATTAGTAAATAATATCAGGAAAGTAATAATTATAATTGCGATAATTTTCTTATCAATCATATTTAAATAATTTCTTAATTTTAAGAGCTGTTTTATTATCAATAGATTTCTTTTTAAGCGCAAGATTAATTGTACGCATGCCTAAAAATTTGTAAAATGAATATAATTCTGTATTTAAATTTTTCAGTTCTTCTAAATGTTTCTTAATTGTATTTATATCACCTCTTTCTATCGGTCCCGACAATGCATCATAAAATTCTTTACTTTTATCGATATTATCAATTGTTGATATAATCAGAGGTTTAACAATCTTAAAAATCATTTTAGATTTATAATTCTTTTTTAAATAATTATCACAAATAAATTCTATATATGCTATTAAATAGTTTGAAGCAAACACAGAAGTTATATGAAAAAGTTTCTTTTGATTTTCATTAACGATAACAGGCATACATTTTATATCCCTGCAAATCTGTTTAGCATATTCTAAATAATTAGTGCCGCCCTCAATCAAAATATAAATATTATTAAATTTATTTTTTAATTCTCTACTGTGTTTGTTGAACGTCTGTATTGGTTGAAAACTTCCAGAATATTTTGAGTTTTTAAAATATTTAGATATAATTTTTGATGATAATACTCCGCTGGTATGAAATATTATTTTCCCATTCACATTAATATTTAAACTCTTGATTTTTTCACATATACTTTCTATTTCATCATCTTTTACAGAAATTATAATTACGTCAGAATTATTTATAACTTCACTTGTTATTTCACTTTTTAAAAATAATTTTCTCTGTTCTTTCTTAACTTTTAAGAAAATATTTTTCGAAATTTCTATTGCTGAATAAATATTATATTTACTTTCAAGCAGTCTATTAAGTAATGCATACCCAACTTTACCTAATCCAATGATTGATATTTTCTTTTCCCTGATTTTATACATCGAATTTTTTCTTTAATATTATCGTTACTGGTCCATCATTAACAAGATTAATTTTCATCATAGCGGCAAATATTCCTGATTTAACCTTATTTTTATCATAATATATTTTAGTCTTTTCAATAAAAGTTGAATAAAGAGCTTCAGCCCTTTGACCTTCTTCAGCATTGAAAAAACTTGGTCTGTTACCACTTTTTTGGTTTTCAGTACATAAAGTAAATTGCGATATAATTAGTATCTCACCATTTATATCTTTCACACTTAAATTCATTTTATTATTATCATCATTAAATATTCTTAAATCTACTATCTTTTTGGATAAATATTCAATTTCTCTATCACCATCTCCCTTTTCTATTCCTAAAAAAATCAATAATCCTTCCTTTATTTGTTCATGGATTTTATTCTCTATTACCACATTTGCACTTTCAACTCTCTGAACTATAATTATCATTTGTGAATTATTAAATAACGGAATATTTTATTAAAATCTAACTCAAATTTATAATTTTGTAAACGATATAAAGATAAAAGTTTTTCAAGTTCTGCTTTTTGATTATATCCTATTTCCAACAAACAAATACACTTTCTATCATTTTTAGATAAAAGATTGAAAATTCTTCTGTAATATTTCAAACCATCCTCAAAATCTGTTAAAGCATTTGCCGGCTCAAATAATCTAATTTCTTCTGGTAAACATCTGTATTCTTGATAAGAAACATAAGGAGGATTGCTTATAATAATATTATAAGACTCAAAATTTATATCATCATCAAAAATATCTTTTACTTGAAAAATTACTTTATCTTTTTTGATATTGTTTAATTCTGAGTTCTTTAACGCAAGTTCAATTGCACTTTCGAATGAATCAATCGCCGTTATTTTATAATTTAAATTACTTTTATCCATCTCTTTTGATAACGAAATACTTATACATCCACTGCCGGTTCCTATTTCCAAGATATCATAACTATTTAATTTATCATTATTGATTACTGAAAGAGCCTTTTCAATTAAATTTTCTGTTTCTGGACGCGGAATTAATACATTTTTATTCACTATAAAATTATAACCGAAAAAATTTACTTTCCCCAATATGTATTGTAGCGGCTCTTTATTAATTCTTCTTAAAATTAATTCTTTATATTTCTCTTTTTCTCTATTAGTTAATGGTCTATCGAAATTAATGTATAAACTTAATCTATCATAGTTTAAAACCTCACAAAGCATTAATTCCGCATTAAGACGGGGTTCCTCAACACCTTTTCTTTTGAGAAAATCAACAGTAACTTTAAGAATATCAAGTAATTTATCGGCTTTTTCACCATTCATATTGAAATTTATTTACTCTCAAACATTACTGTTCCATTTATTATAGTTTTCAGTACTTTAACATTTAACAGACTTTCTGGTTTGATATTAAAAATATCATCTGAAAGGACAATAAAATCAGCATATTTCCCTTTTTCTAAACTACCCCTGTATTCTTCATCAAAACAAGCATAAGCTGCCCATATAGTATATGCTTTAATTGCTTCTTCAATAGATAAACATTCCGAAGGATTAATTCTTTCATTGCTTTTATCATCGATATCTTTACGCATTGTAAGATAAAATATCTGTATTAATGGATTGATAGTTCTGTTTTCGAAGGGAAAATCCGAACCTGCTACAATATAACCCGAATTGTTTAATAAAGATTTCCATAATCCTAAATTATTAATCAAAGATGAATCAATTAATCTGGAAAGAATATAAGCATCATCAATACAAACTTCAGGCCTTATAGATGGTATTACCTTTAATTCTTTTATTCTTTTCAAATCATTTTGTTTTATGAATTGAACATTTTCTAAAACTGTTCTATGATTTTCATAATTTTGTTGTTTCAAATGTTTTTCAAGTGAATTAAGTGACATATTAACTGCTTTGTCACCTACGGCTTTAATGTTTACCTGAAATTCTGATTTAAATGCTTTATTTAAAAGGTCATCAACATCCTCTTCGGTTTTAAAGGCAGGTGCAAAGTTGGGTGAATCTTTGTATTTATCAAACATTTCCGCAAGTTTAAATTCAAAAGCACCATCTACATCAATTGATACTGCTCTTACTGAAAGTTTCCCTTTATAATCTTTTTCAATTCCTTTTGCTAAAAATTCATTTATCAAATCATATTCATAACTTATAATTGCATACATTTTAATTGAGAACTTATTACTGTCTATTAAATTTCTAATAATGTTAATTGATTCCTTAGTTAAATTTCTGTCCCTTACTTCAACAATACCCCACTTTAAAATCTCTTTTGATGCAATTTCAAGAAGTGAAGCCATAGTCTCTCTTGAATAACTATTTATTCTCTTACTAAAATAATCTCTTACGTCACCTGTAATCCATCCGTCGAGTTCGTCATTTTCATCTAATCCGGCTTCAATTCCATCCGGTAATAAATCCGGTTTGAGTTTTAAAGTGTTTAAAGCTTTGGAATTTAAAACAGCCATACTCCCTTCCCTATTCATAACATAAACATTATGGTCTGGAGCAAACACATCAAGTTTGCTTTTATCTAAATTAGCAATGCTATCATCATTTGATTCATATTTCCCGAAGAAATAAACTTTAATCCATACATCTTTATTAAATTTCTTACAATATTCTTCAATGATTTTCCCAAGTTCTTCTGTTGAATTATACTTTTCCAATAAAATAGTGGATAAATTTTCTGCATAATGAGTTATAGAACCTTCTGCATCAATAAAACCTGGTAATACACATTTCCCTTCTAAATCTATTGATTTTACATCGGAATAATTATCTTTTATTTCCTTGTTTGTTCCTACGGATAATATTTTCCCATCCTTAACAGCAATGGCTTCAGCAATTGTATTTTTATCATCAAGCGTATAAATCTTTCCATTGTAATAAACTACATCTGGATTTTTTGAACATCCTATAAACACAAAAAATGCAATAATTGCAACAAACAGGTTATGAATAAATAATTTTTTCATAAATAATATTTTTTTTTAACATAATAAATTATCAAAATAGAATAAATGCAATTATATACTTTTTTATGTTTCAATTAATTAATTTAATGAAAATTTTAATGATTAGAATAATATGGAGATAAAATTTAAACTCGTTGATGAAAACTTAAAAATCAAATTACCGAAATATCAAAGTAAACATTCAGCAGGTATGGATATATGTTCTTCATCTAAATCTAAAATCGTTATACCACCTTTTCAGGCAAGATTAATTCCAACAAATATAATTCTTGAAATACCTAACGGTTATGAAGGACAAATTAGACCAAGAAGCGGGTTAGCACTAAACCACAATATTACAATACTAAATTCACCTGGGACAATAGATTCTGATTACAGAGGTGAAATAAAAGTATTACTTTATAATTTAGGGACTAAGGACTTTATTGTTAAATTCGGAGATAGGATTGCTCAATTAATAATTTCAAAACACGAAAAAGCTGTTTTAAAACCTTCAAAGAAACTAAGTAAAACAACAAGAGGAAAAGGTGGATATGGCAGCACTGGATTATAATAATAAAAATGGAATATTATTTATTGTATCAACTCCAATAGGTAATTATTTTGATATTACAATCAGAGCAGTTGATACTTTAAAAAATACAGAAATAATTGTTTGTGAGGAAATAAAGGAGTATAATAAATTAGCTAAATTTCTTAATATAAATAAAGAGCCAATTCTGCTTAACGAACATAACGAACTTTCTGCAACTGATGAAATTGTAAAATTATTATTGGAGGGCAATAATGTATCGTTAATTTCAGATTCAGGAACACCAGCATTTTCAGACCCAGGTAGATATTTAATAAATAAGTGCATTGATTACAATATAAAAGTAGAATTTATTGCTGGTGCTAATTCAGTTCTCGCTGCTCTGGTTATGTGCGGTTTTGATATAAGTAGATTTTATTTTTTAGGCTTCCTTTCTCCAAAAACAAATATCCGTAGAAAAGAGTTAATGGAGTTATCTAAATTAGATAGAGCAATAATTTTAATGGACACCCCATACAGATTATTAACTTTACTTTCAGATCTGAAAACTGCTATACCAACAAGAAGAATCTTCATAGGATTAAACCTGACTCAAAAAAATGAGAAAGGTTACCGCGGAACTGCCGAAGAAATTATAAAACAATTGGTAAATGAATTCGGGGAGAAAAAAATAAAAGGAGAATTCATTTTAATTATTGATAAACCATAGGTTTATTAAATAATATTAATAAAAAATCTACCATTTTAGCCCTATCATTTTAAATTGAATTTGCAGTTTACAATTGATAAATTTATAAATGAAATTCTCATATAAATCTGCCGGGGTTGATATTAAAAAGGCTGATGATTTTATTAGCAATATAAAGTCATCAATATATCAAACATTTAATAAATCAGTTGTTCAAGGGATTGGGAATTTCGGTGCATTCTATAAAATAAATTTCAAAAAGTATAAGAACCCTGTTATTATTTCGAGTATTGATGGAGTTGGGACAAAAATTAAACTTGCAATTATTGCAAACAGATATGATACAATTGGTGAAGATTTAGTAAACCATTGCGTAAATGATATTGCTGTATGTGGATCAAATCCACTCTTTTTTCTTGATTATTTCGCAACGGGGAAATTAAATCCAACTATAGCAAAAGATATTTTTTCAGGATTAATCCGTGGTTGCCGTAAAAACAACATTTCCTTAATTGGAGGTGAAACAGCTGAAATGCCCGGAATATATTCAAATAAAGATTTTGACTTAGCAGGAGTAATAGTAGGAATAGTAGAAAGAGATAAAATATTGAATAAGAATGATGTTAAGCAAGGAGATATATTAATAGCATTACCTTCAAACGGACTCCATACAAATGGATATTCTCTCGTTAGAAAAATTTTTGATACAAAGACTAAACTATTTAAGTACTATAATTCTATACACTCAAAATTAATTGATGAGTTGCTGAAAACTCATAAAAGTTATCTTTCGATTATTCAAAAATCAATAAATAAATTCAGAATAAAATCAATTTCACATATAACTGGTGGTGGTATTATTGGAAATACTAAAAGAGTTGTACCAGACAATTTAAAAATAAAAATCGATTGGAATTCCTGGGAGATTCCTGAGATATTTAATATAATCAAAAATGCTGGTAATGTATCCAACAGTGATATGCGGAGGACATTCAATCTTGGTATCGGAGTTATATTTATTATTTCCAAAAATATTCTTGATAAATTCACTTCCTTTTTAAAAATGAATAAAGAAAAATATTATATTATAGGAGAAATTAATTAACTTAAAGACTATGAATAAACAAATAAAACAAAATGGTGGAGTATTTATAAATCCTGAAAATGTACAGGATGTATTAAAACAATATATGTTAGTTGATGGTTTTGATATTACTCTTGAATTACAAAAGTCAAGAGGAGTTTACCTTTATGACTCAAAGCATAAAAGAAACTTACTTGATTTTTTTACTTTTGTATCATCTAACCCAATTGGAATGAATCATCCAAAACTTTACAACGATGAATTCATAAGACATATAGGAGAAATTGCCATATCAAAACCATCTTTATCAGATGTTTATCTAAAAGAGCAGGCAGAATTTGTAGATACATTTTTCAAAATTGCAGTACCCAAATATTTCAAATATGCCTTTTTTATTGAGGGAGGAACACTTGCAGTAGAAAATGCTATTAAAGCAGCTTTCGACTGGAAAGTGCAAAAAAATTTTCAGAAAGGAATAAAAATAGAGAAAGGAAGCAAAGTCATTCATTTTAAAGACGCATTCCACGGTCGTTCTGGCTATTGTCTTTCAATGACAAATACTGACCCAATAAAAATAAAATATTTCCCAAAATTTGACTGGCCCAGAATTATAAATCCAAAAATCTCTTTTCCTTTAAACGAGAAAAATTTAGAAGAAGTAAGAAAAACAGAAGAGCTTGCCATTAAACAAATAAAAGATGCAATTCATAATAACCCTGATGATATCGCTGCAATTATTATTGAAGTTATACAAGGAGAAGGTGGAGATAACCATTTTAGAAAAGAATTTTTACAATCTTTAAGAGATATTTGTGATGAAAATGAGATAATGCTCATTTTTGACGAAGTTCAAACAGGAATTGGTATTACAGGTGAATGGTGGGGACACATGCATTTTGTGAAACCGGATATTATTTCATTTGGGAAGAAAACACAAGTATGCGGAATTCTATCAACCGATAGAATTGATGAAATCGAAACAAATGTATTCAAAGTTCCATCCAGAATTAATTCAACCTGGGGTGGAAACATTGTGGATATGGTAAGATTTAAGAAAATTATCGAAGTAATTAATGAAGATAATTTGATAGAAAATGCAAGGACTACAGGAAGTCATTTACTAAATAGAATATATGAATTACAGGCAAAATACCCATCTATAATCTCAAATGGCAGAGGTCTTGGTCTCTTTTGTGCTTTTGACTGTAACACTCCCGAAATAAGAAATAAGATTGTTACTGAATGCTTAAATAATGGATTAATGATTTTAGGTTGTGGAGTGAAATCTATAAGATTCAGACCTTCTCTGACAATTACTCCGCAAGAAATTGATAAAGGAATTGAAATTATTGATAATGTAATTAAAAACTTGTAGTATTAATACTATACATTAAATCGATAAAAAAGCACATCCCCATCTTCAACAATATAATCATGACCGTGAAGGTGCAATAATCCTTTTTCTTTTATGGTATGTAATGAGTTGTATTTTTGTAAATCTGCAAATTTTATTACTTCAACTCTTATAAAACCTTTTTCAAAATCAGTATGAATCTTACCACCAGCTTCTGGGGCTTTTGTCCCTTTCTTTATATTCCACGAATGCAATTCTTTCTCATTTGCAGTAAAAAAAGTAATTAAACCAAGTAATTTAAAAGATTTTCGAATTAATTTATTCAAACCTGATTCCTTTAAACCTAAACTCATAATAAATTCATTTTTTTCTTCCTCAGAGTCAAGCAGTGCAATATCAGATTCAATTTTAGCTGAAAGTATTATAGCACCTGCATTTTCTTTTTTCGCATATTCAAAAACCTGTTCTGAATATTTATTGCCATCAATTTCTGTATCTGAAACATTCGCAACATATAGTACAGGTTTTGTTGTTAATAGGTGTAATTCATTAATTATACTTAAATCTTTTTGACTTAAATCTTCAATTATATTTTTTGCTAATTTTCCGGAGTTTAAATGTTCCTTAACTTTGTTGAGTATATCAACTTCATATTTTGCATTCTTATCACCTGACTTTGCTGCTCTAACAGATTTCTCCAGTCTTTTTGATATTGTTTCTATATCCTTTAAAATCAATTCTGTTTCTACAATCCTGATATCATTTTCAGGCTCAATTCTACCTTCTATATGAGCCACATTATCATCATCAAAGCATCTAACAATATGGATTATTGCATCAACTTCTCTTATATGTGAAAGGAATTGATTACCAAGACCCTCACCTTTAGAAGAACCTCTAACAAGACCAGCTATATCAATAAAATCAATCGTTGAAGGAGTTACTTTATTAGATTTAAAGATTTGGTGCAAAAAATCAAGTCTCGAATCAGGTACGAAAACTGTCCCCTTATTTGGTTCTATTGTACAAAAAGGGTAATTCGAAGCAAGTGCTGTTTGCGATGAAGTGAGAGCATTAAATAAGGTAGATTTTCCCACATTCGGAAGTCCAACTATCCCGCAATGTAAACCCATTTATACAGGTTTAGGTTAATAAAGAAAAAAATAATGAATAGAAAAATGCAAATGAAACCGGGATAAGAACATTATCATCTAAATTAAACGGAATAACATCAAGAACGGTGCATATTGCTAAAGCAATAATCGCAGAATATACCTCTTCTGGAAATGGGGTCATTTTTGGAGTAACAAACAATATTAAGAGCAATCCTGCAATAAAAAATACTAAAGTACCTTCAAGAGTTTTCTGAAAAATCTTAATTTTACCAATAGACTTTCCCACAATAGCAGAAAATGAATCGGAAACAATCATAATAATCATTGCTGAAATTGCAATATTCTTTTCAAAAAATAATACAGTAATAAAGGCACCAATGGATAAATAAGTTCCGCCTGTAAATTTTCTTTTTTTGAAATCCTTTTCACTATATCGTAAAACATCTCCGAGATATTTATTATAAATATTTGCTACACCTTTATACTTCTGTTTTAAAACATCAAGTTCAATCATTGAAAGCATAAACAAACCCGATAATAAAATCATCAGTGGCTTACTAATAAATAAATAAATAATCGGTATAACTATAGCGAAAAGATGAATAAGTTTTCTGTAAATTTCGTTTTTTAATGGGATTTTTTGCTTGTCTTCCAACTTTATAATTATTGATTTTTATTTTCCTTTTCAGGTTCAGATTTTTCTTCAATTCCAGAATATATGTCATTATCAGGTTTTGGGGGTGGTAACTTTTCCCCTTTCAGAACTTTATCAATTTCTTCAGAATCAAGAATTTCCCGTTCCATTAATGCATCAACTAAAGCATGAAGTTTATCAATATTATTCTTTAATATATTATATGCCCTATCCATTCCTGCTTGTACTGTCTTTTTAACCTCTTCATCAATTAATATTTGCGTTGCTTCACTATAATTCTTATGTTGGTATATTTCTTTCCCTAAAAATACTTCTTCCTCTTTGTTTCCATAAGCAATAGGTCCTAATTTCTCACTCATACCATAGTCACATACCATTTTTCTTGCAAGTGCTGTAGCCCTATCTATATCATTTTTTGCACCTGTAGTATATTCATTAAATACTAGTTTTTCTGCAGCTCTACCACCCATCGCGTAAGCAATCATAGCTTCGAGATATTCTTTTGAGTAAGTATGTTTTTCATCCATCGGAAGGTAAGTGGTAATTCCTAACGCTCTTCCTCTTGGTATTATTGTTACTTTATGAACTGGGTCTGCTTCAGGAATCATCTTAGCTACTAAAACATGACCGGCTTCGTGATAAGCTGTTGTCTTCTTTTCTTTCTCAGAAATTATTAAACTTCTTCTTTCTGTTCCCATCAAAACTTTATCTTTAGCATTTTCTAAATCTCTCATCGTTACAACATCAGAATTATTCCGAGCCGCCATTAATGCAGCTTCATTAACAAGATTTGCTAAATCTGCTCCTGAGAAACCGGGGGTACCTTTTGCAATAATATCCAATCGTACATCAGAAGCTAAAGGAATTTTTCTTGTATGTACTTTAAGAATGCCTTCTCTACCTTTAACATCAGGAAAATCTACAACAACCTGTCTATCAAATCTACCAGGCCTTAATAAAGCAGGGTCAAGAATATCTGGTCTGTTAGTCGCTGCTATAATTATAACACCACTATTTTGCTCGAAGCCATCCATTTCAATCAATAACTGATTTAAAGTTTGCTCTCTTTCATCGTGACCACCCCCTAAACCTGCTCCTCTATGTCTTCCAACAGCATCAATTTCATCAATGAAAATAATACAAGGAGCATTCTTCTTACCCTGGTCAAATAAATCCCTAACTCTTGACGCACCCACACCAACAAACATTTCAACAAAATCAGCACCACTGATTGAAAAGAAAGGTACACCAGCTTCACCAGCAACAGCTCTTGCAAGTAATGTTTTCCCCGTGCCGGGAGGTCCTAATAAAAGCACCCCTCTTGGAATTTTTCCACCTAACTTTTGAAATTTAGAAGGATTTTTTAAGAACTCTATAATTTCCTGTAATTCTTGTTTTGCTTCATCTGCACCTGCGACATCTTCAAAAGTTACTTTAACTGATGATTCGCTCATTAATTTTGCTCTTGACTTACCAAAAGAAAATATTCCTTTAGCATTACCAGCGCTTGCATTCATTCTCCTCATAAGAAAAATCCAAAATCCTATTATAAGAACCCACGGCAGGATATTCATCACAACATTAAACCAGCCCGATTCTTCAGATTTAAATTCTAATGGACTGATTCCTTTTTCCCTAATGTTTCTTATAAGGGTTTCGTCATTTGGTAATAAAACACTAATCCTTTCTATCATCACATTTTTACCTTCAATAGCTTCGGGCTTTTTTAATTTGCCAATAAATTCATAACTTTTATCTGCTTGTATTCTAATTTCCGCTGATTGAATCTTATTACTATCAAGTAATTTAAGGAATTGGTCATAAGATATTGAAGTTGATTTGGAATCTGTTCCTTTCGTATATATAACAAGAAAATACAAACCAATCAGAACGAATGTCCAAATCAATACAATTCGTGCTACTCTATTCCAATTGAAATCACTATTCTTTTTTGGAATTTGTTCTTTATTATTTTTATCCTGATTTGTCATTTATTTGAAAACTTTAATTTTTTAAAACATAAATACCCTTCAAATTTCTATACTTCTGTGCATAATCTAATCCGTATCCAACAACAAATTTATTAGGTATTCTGAATCCAACATAATCAACTTTGAAATCAAGTTTTGAGACACCGTTCTTAAAAAGTAATGCTACCACTTTTAAAGATTTTGGCTTTTCTTTCGAAATATCATTTCTGATATATTGAATAGACAATCCAGAATCAATTATATCTTCAACTATAATAATATGTCTATTATGTACTTCACAGTTTAATTCTTTCAGTGATTTAACCTGACCAGAGCTTATTTTATCATCTCCATAACTTGAAAGTTTATAAAAATCTACTTCACAGTCAATTTTTATTTCTTTCAATAAATCAGCCATAAACATAAAAGCACCATTCAGTACACCTATAAAAATCGGAGTCTTACCTTTATATTCCTTATTAATCTTGTTTGCAATTTCCTTTACTTTTTTCTTAACTTTACTATAAGGTATATATAACTGATAATTTTTACCTCTGTTTTTATTATCAATTTTCATAAGAAATCTTATATAATCGAATAACTTAAATTACTAATTTTTAAAAAAATAAAAAACCCACAGGAGTTTTCATAAATCTCAAGTGGGTGTTAATACAAAAATTCAATAATTAAATGTTTTCTTCATCAATGAGTCTTCTTGCTTTTCTAACAGCTCTATCCCTTTTCATTTTTCTTTCAACAGATGGCTTTACATAATGCATTCGTTTTCTTACCTCTTTTAAAATCCCGGACTTCTCATACTTCTTCTTGAATCTTTTTAGAGCTCTGTCAATTGACTCATTTTCCTGAATTACCACTTTAATCAATAAGTATTACCTCTTTCTTTTTTATTTTGATAAAATTATTATTAAAATTACTAATTTTATTTCAATATTTCAATGTATCATTTTATCACATCTTTTTTAGATAATCAGTTTAAGACCATAAAAAGGAAAGTGAAAAAATTCAGTATGAAGTTATCAACTACATGAAAAACTTAAGCGGAATTATATTTATAAAATGAAAAATAAATCTTTCCAGATTTCTCTAATTATACTAAAATTCTCATTTTATTATATGCAACTTTATTAATTTATTGTTTTAAAAATACTCATTGTAAAATATATTTATTATATAATTCTTAAAAATATTAATTCTTTATGCATACTTTATAAATAATTAAATGATTAAATTGAAGAATATTTTATAAAATATTTCATTGATTTAATATAGATTTAAATATGTTTAAATTATTATCTAAACTTTTTCCCACAAAACACGAGAAAGATATAAAAGAAATTCAACCAATTATTGATGAGATTAATCGTATTTACGAAGGTTTTAAAGATTTAACAGATGAAGAATTAAGAAATAAAACACAAGAATTAAAAAATCGTATCAAAGAAAGAGTTGGAGATATTGAGAATGAAATTGCTGTTAGAAAAGATAAACTAAAAGAAGATATACATTATGAAGATAGAAATAAAATATACGATGAGATAGAAGACTTAGAAAAACAATATGAAGAAGAACTTGCGGAAATATTAGATGAACTTTTACCAGAAGCATTTGCTATCGTAAAAGACACATGCAGACGCTTACTTGGCAAAGAATGGACAGCTGCTGGTATAAAAGTCAAGTGGGATATGGTTCCATTTGATGTTCAGCTTATTGGTGGTGTGGTATTACATCAGGGAAAAATTGCCGAAATGGCAACTGGTGAAGGAAAAACATTAGTCGCAACTCTACCACTTTTTCTTAATGCATTATCTGGTAGAGGTGTTCATCTTGTTACAGTAAACGATTATCTTGCTAAAAGAGATAGTGAATGGATGGGTGAAATATTCAAGTTTCACGGACTAACAGTTGGCGTTATTTTAAATGATATGGATTCAGAGGAAAGAAAAAAGATGTATAATTGTGATATTACCTATGGGACAAATAACGAATTTGGTTTCGATTACTTACGCGATAATATGGTAGTAGATGCGGAACATATGGTGCAAAGAAAACACTATTATGCAATTGTTGATGAAGTGGATTCTGTTTTAATTGATGAAGCCAGAACACCTCTTATAATCTCGGGTCCTGTTGACGCACCAACACACAAATATGATGAAATGAACCCGAGAATAAAACGATTAGTTGAAGCACAAAAATCATTAATAAATTCGATAACTTCACAGGTTGAAAAAATACTGGAAAAACCTGAATCAGAATTAACAAAAGAAGAAATCGACAAAATCGGATTATATTTATTAAGAGCATATCACGGTTTACCAAAGCATAAAAAATTACAAAAACTTATATCAGATCCTAATCTTAAAAAAATAATGCAAGATGCAGAGACTTATTACAGCAGAGATAAAGCCAGAGAAATGCATATTGTTGATGACGAATTATATTTCATTATTGATGAAAAAAATCATGTTACTGATTTAACTGAAAAAGGAAGGGAATTCTTAGCTCCATCAACCACAGAAAAAGATTTCTTTGTATTACCGGATTTAGGTACTGAAATTGCTGCAATTGAAAATAATGAATCTTTTACTGAAAGTGAGAAAGAAGCAAAGAAGGAAGAACTTTACAAAGTTTATTCAGAAAAAAGCGATAGATTGCATACAGTTCATCAACTGTTAAAAGCCTATGCTCTTTACGAAAAGGATGTAGAATATGTCGTTCAGGATGGTAAAATTATGATTGTCGATGAATTTACAGGTAGAATTCTACACGGAAGAAGATATTCAGAAGGATTACATCAAGCAATTGAAGCTAAAGAAGGAGTTAAAGTAGAAAAGGATACTCAAACACTTGCAACAATTACATTACAGAATTACTTTAGATTATATAAAAAACTTGCTGGGATGACAGGTACAGCAGAAACAGAAGCAACAGAATTTTTTGAAATATACAAACTTGATGTAGTAGTTATTCCGACAAATAAACCCTGTATCAGGACTGATTTTGAAGACCAGATTTACAGAACAAAACGAGAAAAGTATAATGCAGTTATCAATGAAATAGAAGAAATGAGGCGAATAAAAAGGCCTGTATTGGTTGGAACTACATCTGTGGAAGTTTCAGAAACCATTTCAAGAATGTTAAAAAGAAGAGGTATTCCTCATGAAGTACTAAATGCAAAGCAACATCAAAGGGAAGCACAAATTATCGCAAATGCCGGTTTGCCGGGTGCAGTTACAATTGCAACCAATATGGCTGGAAGAGGAACAGATATCAAACTCGGGCCAGGTGTTGCAGACGTTGGTGGATTACATATAATTGGAACTGAGCGGCACGAATCAAGAAGAATTGACAGACAATTGAGAGGTCGTGCCGGAAGACAGGGTGACCCAGGTTCATCAAGGTTTTACATTTCTCTTGAAGATGATTTAATGCGTTTATTTGGTAGTGAAAGAATCACTGGTGTTATGCAAAAACTCGGAATGGAAGAAGGTAAACCTATTGAGCATAAATGGATAACTAAATCAGTTGAAAGGGCACAGAAAAAAGTTGAGGAAAACAATTTTGCTATAAGGAAAAGATTACTTGAATATGACAATGTTATGAATCAACAAAGAGAGATTATATATACAAGACGAAGACAAGCATTAATGGGTGAAAGATTAAAAGACCAGATATTTGAAATGGTTGAGAAAGAAGTTGAAAAGCTGGTAAGTAGTTATTTCAAAGAACTTGATTATGAAGGTCTTAAAAATGAGGTGCAAAGAATGTTTTTGGTTAGATTGAATTTAACAAAAGAAGAATTTCAGAAGCAAGGGGAAGAAGGATTAATAACATTGATTTTGAAAGAAGCAAGGGCATTCTATGAGCGAAAGGAAAAAAGGTATGGAAGTGAATTAATGGCAAGGTTAGAAAGATTTGCAATGTTATCAATTATCGATGAGAAATGGAAGGAACATCTCAGAGAGATGGATGACTTAAAAGAAGGGATAAACTTCCGTGCCTATGGACAAAAAGACCCATTAATAGAATATAAGATAGATGGATTCAGGTTATTTGATGAAATGTTGAATTCTATATCAACAGAAGTAATTAATTTTATATTTAAATTCACAGTTCAAACACCAGAAGAAATTGCAAAGAGAGGACCAAAAGAAGTAAATCGCTCCGCTTTAAGAACACAACACGAAACTGCTGATGGAATGGGTTTTGTTGATAATCTACAACCAGTTGAAAGTGAAGCTGCAAGAACAGGTAAAAGGCAACCAATAAAAGTCGGTCCGAAAGTTGGAAGAAATGACCCCTGCCCCTGTGGGAGCGGTAAAAAGTATAAAAATTGTCACGGAAAATTAGGATAATATATTTTAAGATTTTAACTTTTTCTTCTTCAATAATAATTCTTTATGCAGTTTTTCAGCCTGCATAATAAAAATCTCAATTTTCGATTGTGTTATTTGTGGATATGGATTTCCATCTGTTTCAACATAAAGAAATGGTAAATAGTAAATACTATTATCCAGACCATTATGCTTTATCTTCCCTAATCTGTATTTATTTTCAATTGTCATTTCCTTATTTAGCAAAGCATCTGATACTCTACTTGGAATACAATTAAAAGGACCAATAGATATAACACCACAGGAATCGTCAATAATTTCACGCAATCCAAGACCTGTTGTTAATATAGTCTCCCCTATCAGTTTATCAGAGATTATACTTTTTCCATATTCCATTGTCTTATCAATATCAACCAGTTCATATTTATATAATCCGGACTTAGAAAAAATATTTTTTATTTTCCATTCAAGATATCTTTGATATTTATCTTTCAATATAATTCTAAATCTTTCCTTAACAGATAAGTTATTTATAATTTTCTTTCTGATCAAATAATTACTATAATAAATATATTCAGAAACAGGTGCTGTTTTAATTACAAACTCTTTTTCCGTGAGCAACTTAATTAAATCAAATCTTGAAAACTCTTCTCTCCGCACATAAATTTCCCCTATTAAAGAAATAAATTTTGCTTCTTCAAGTGGGGTCTTTATTTTGACTGAAGATAAATTTTGAGCTGTCTTTTCGAGTTGTTTAAAAAGTTCTTTCTGATTTCCCTTACTTATAACCTCTAATATCTTTTCCCACTCCTGATTTAATAATTTCAAAGATTCCTCTTTATTATAAGCAAGTGTATTAATCGTGCTTTCTATATCGTGAACAACATCTGATATGAGTAAAGCAATCCACCCTTTCAGGAAGAAGTTTTCACCAAAATCAGTAAATGCTTCTTCATCATTCATAGTTAAAATAGCAACATTATTCAAGCCTAAATTTTTAATAATATCCTTGAGCATAATAAAATATTGCCCCTGCCTGCAAGGACCAAAACCGTGCGGCATAAAGAATAGACTAATATCACCATTCTTTCTGCTGTTCACATACTCTAACATAGAACCCGTTGTAAGAATAAAAGGCAGACATTCTTTACAGGTAGTAACATTTCTACCTAATTTCAAAGTATTGAAAGTCGGGACTGGCAAAGATTTACTACGAATACCCAAAGAATTGAAAATTGCAGCAAATGCACTTGAAGAAAATCTACCCATAGAAGGAATGATAACTTCAATATTTTTTGAGTTGATGCTATGCAAATTACCATCCTTATCACTTACAAATAATTTCCCTAAATCATTTATTATTTTTACTTCTGACTTATGTTCTGCTTCTTTAACTTTAACTTCAGTTTTAGTTAATTCTATATAATTTCTAATAATATCAAGGGCTGCTTCAATCCTTGTATCAATTCCGACATCTGCAGAATGGCTGTCAAGTTCAAGTGTTAACGAAGGTTTTTTACCCATAATTCGTCTGAAATAAGGAATAGTAAACGAATCAGGACCACAGGAAAAATTGGTAATATATAAACCGAAGAGTTGTTTATGATTTCTTACATACCTTGCAGAGCGAAGAATTTGATGACCACTTGCCCAATACATATTTTCATACGATGGATAATCATCAGAAGGGAGAAAATCATTTGGAATAATCAGAATATTTCTTGAAGCAAATTTATGTGGAACATTTAGATTAGCTTCATTTGCATAAGCATTATAAGACCTTCCGAATAATACAACCCCAAATCTGTCAGGAGATTTTTCAAGTTCAGAAATAACCTCTTTACCTATTTCCTTAAAATCTTTTAACATTTCATTATATCTTTCATAAGCAAATTCAAACGCTACTGTTGATTCGTCTTTCTTCTTGTTTAATTCTAAACCTATCCTGATAAATGTTTTTTTAATTTCATCTGTTGATAATGAAAAATCTATAATGGGGCTAAGAAGTTTTGCATTAATTTCTTCACCAAAAGTAGATTTCAGATAATAACTTTCTGCCTGAACAAAAACGCAAAGTCTGCTGTATTTCTCATCTGATTTTAAATCCATCTGTGTAATATGCGGGATAAAAATATAATCAACCTTTTTCTCAAGTAAATCCTGAAATAATCCATGCGCTATTTCAACCGGATAACAATATGATGTTCTGATTTTATCTGCCCCTTTGCTATCAACTTTGTCAGATAATATAACTTTAAAGCCAAGTTTAGTAAAAAATAAATAATATAAAGGATATAAAGTATTTGTCAGAAAACTTTTAGATATACCAATTTTTTTGCCTGTGTCAACTGAAATTAAATCCGTTGAGTATTTTTCGAATATATATTGTTGTCTTAACTTGACTAAATTATATTTATTAGGATTGCTTCGGAAATTCATTCGTTCATTATAATACTTGCTACATGCTCCTCCAAAAGGATACTTCTTACCTTCAACCTCAATTAAAGAAATTTTACATTTTCTATCACATTTTTCTGCACCACCTGCACATTCAAAATTATTTAAATATTTAAATTCTCTATTAATCAATTCATCAAGATTAAATTCCTTAGCCTCAAGTAACTTAAGCTCAATCCTCCTTTTTACTTCAAGTGCAACACCAAATGCACCCATTAATCCGGGTTCAGGCGGAACAATTATTTCTTTACCAATAAGATTTGCCATAGCATAAGGAACAGCTTTATTATAACATACGCCACCCTGCATAAAAATCTTTTTTCCGATTATTCTGTTTCCCTTCACCCTGTTAGTATAATTCATACAAATAGAATAAACCAACCCGGCAACAATATCTTCTTTAGGCAATCCTTCGTGAGTAGCAGTTTTAATATCACTTGAAATAAAAGCAGAACATTGGTCATTAAAATTAATTGGATTTTTAGCCGTGAATGCAATATCAGCAATATCTTTATAATATATATTTAAAGATTCTTTAGCTGCTTCTTCAAGAAAAGAGCCAGTACCGGCAGAACACGCTTCATTCATTGCATAATCACTTGCAATACCATTTGTCAGATAAGTATATTTTGCATCCTGACCACCTATTTCGAAAATAGTATCAACTTCTTTATCAAAATATGCAGCAGCAACTGCATGCGCAATTATTTCATTAATAACCCCATCTGTTAAAGCATGTAATGCAGATATATATCTGCCAGAACCAGTCGTACCTAACCCTATAATTTTTACAGGGGCTTTTACCTGATTCCTTATTGATTTATAACATTCAATCGATGCTTCAACAGGATTTCCATTTGTTCTTAAATATTCTGATGCTAAAATTGCATTGTCAGAAACCCTTAATAAAACAGCTTTCGTTGTCGTAGATCCAACATCTAAACCAATAATACATATATCATTTTCTTTTGCTTCGGATTTATTTATATCTTTAAAAACTACATTAATGCTGTTTTTATCGAGTGGTGTAAGAAAAGTAAAATTGTGTGAAACTTTCTTGTATAAATTATTTATATCTATTTTATATTCTTTTTCAGCTGCTTTCACACAAGCACCAAGTGCTTCAAAATAAGTTGCTTCTGCCGGTATAAATAATTCAGGATATGATTCTTTTAAAAATTTTATGACACCTTTATTCTGAGATACTCCACCGATAACAAGCAGATTTTTAGATTTTTGTTTAGATAAAAGCTCAAGTGCTTTATCAGCAATCATTTTACTTAACCCTGATACAACCTGCTCTTTGGGAATACCCTTATTTAAAGCGTGTGTACAATCACTTTTACAAAAAACACTGCACCTTCCGGAAACCCTATAAATTTTATCAGATTCAGATAGATTTATCGCCTGCTGGACATTTAAATTCATCCTGCCAATCTGTTGAAGAAAAAATTCCCCTGTTCCAGATGCACATTTATTACCGGTGAATACAGTGAGAATTGAGCCGTTTTTATTCAAAGTATAAACTATAAAGTTTTCTCCGCCAAGACTTGCGATTACATCAAATTTACCATCTAACTTAAGATATTTTAAAGCTGTTTCTATTGCTTCTGGTTCAGGGATACTAAATCCATTAATTATATTCTTAAATTTTCTTCCCGTAAAAACAACAGAAAAATTCTCTGTCTCCAACTTCTTAAAATAATCACTCAAAACTTTTTTCGGATTTCCGTGATGTTCCAGAGATTCTACATTAATTATTGTTATTAAATTTCCCCCTTTTTTTGCTTTCACAAATGAAATTGTAGAAGCTCCTATACATACTCCAATAATAATATCATTTTCGTTCATATCATATAAAAATAATTATAAGTAATCATAATTTTCTACTCAATTCAAAACTTAATTTAATACATCATAATATCATTTAAATTAAACTTTTTATTACTTTTAAATTTTATCATTTACCCGCAACATATAAAATTAACAGAATTTATTGAATATCGCATTAAAAAGGAGTATTTTAATTATATGAATAAAAAAATAATAATAAACAGCGGGACAGGTTTAATAGGGAAATATTTCCTGAATGAAGTTTTAAAGAAGGGATATAAGCCTTATTTATTAACGAGAAATTTGGAAACCGCAAGAAAGACATTATCCAATTATCAGAATATTGAAATATATGAATTTTATCCAGTAAAAAATAAAAATTCAATTTCAAATATACTTGATGATTCATACGCTGTAATTAATTTTTCCGGTGCCCCAATTTCAAAGAGAAAATGGACAGACGAATATAAAAAAATTCTTATATCAAGTAGAGTCGATGTTACAAAAGAATTGGTAAATCAAATGAAAGACTGCAAGAATAAACCAAGGGTATTCATTAATATGTCTGCTATTGGCTATTATGGATTTGATTATAAAGAAAAGGTTACAGAAAAATCCCCTCCCGGTAAAGGTTTTATTCCTGAACTTTGTATTAACTGGGAAAAAGAAGCAATGAAAGCTAAAGAAGCAGGAATCAGAACTGTTGTTTTAAGAACAGGAATTGTGTTAACTCATAAAGGTGGTGCTCTTGGTAGAATGACACCAGTGTTTAAAATGTTTTTAGGGGGTGTTTTAGGTACAGGGAAACAATGGATGCCTTTTATACATATTGATGACTTAATTAATTTAATATTTTACTGTATTGAAAATGAAAGTATTGAAGGGGCATTAAATGCAACTTCTCCACATCAGGTAACCAATTATGAGTTTACAAAAACTCTTGCAAAAGTCTTAAAGAAGCCAGCAGTATTTAAGATTCCATCATTTGTTTTAAAAATTGTTTTAGGTGATTTCTCAATAAATGTTCTTGAAGGGATACAGGTAATTCCGGAAAAGACTTTAGATACAGGATTTAAATTTAAATATGAAAAACTTGAAAATGCATTAACAAATTTACTTGCAAAATAATGGGATATCATCAGAAATTATTTAAATTATTTGAGAATTATTTCGGTGAAGAACCTTCTGAAGTAATAGACCTTGCTGGTGGTGCATCTGAACGAAAAATTGTAAGGTTAAAGTCGCAAAAGTATAATTGTATTGGTATTCACAATGAAAACATAAAGGAAAACATTGCTTTCTGTGAATTTTCCAGAACTTTCAAAAGTTATGGATTTAATGTTCCTGAAATTTTATATGTAGATTCCGATTATAAAATATACCTTGAAGAAGATTTGGGCGATGTAACTTTACATTCTTATTCATTTCTGGAAAAGTCAAGATTTAAAATTATTGAATATCACATTCAAGCTTTAAATGATTTATTAGATTTTCAGCTCAAAGGTATAAAAATTTTAAATTTTGATTTATGTTATCAAACAAAACAATTCAATATTGAACAAATTTTACTTGACGAAAAAAAATTTTTAGAAAACTATTTAAAATTATTTAGAAAAGATTTATACAATGAAATCAATATTGGTGATTTTAAGGATTTAAATATTAAACTTACAGAACAAACCGATTTATATTTTATGTATAGAGATTTTCAACCAAGAAATATAATGATATTTAATGAAAAAAATTATTATATAGATTACCAATCCGGTAGAAAAGGACCATTACAATATGATATAGCGTCTTTTCTATATTCAAGTAGTATATGCATTAACGATGAAGAAAGAGAATATTTATTTCATCATTACAAAAACTTAATCGATAGGAAAGGAATTTCAGAAAAAATATTTATGGATTATTATTATGAATTCGCACTAATAAGAATAATACAAATGCTGGGTAGTTATGGATTAATTTACAGCAATACTAATGATAATTATCAAATAGAAAGAATAAAAAAAGGTTTAAGGAATTTAGGTTCTGTTCTTAATGAATTACCGGAAAATAATTTATATAAAAAACTTCGGAAATTAGTCAATTAACTATTCATACCTCAAAGCATCAATAGGATTTAATTTAGATGCTTTATAAGCAGGATAAACCCCAAATATAACTCCAACAATTGCACAAATCAAAAAGCCAATAATTACCCAATCCAGAGGAATTACAACCTCAGATTTAAGATAAGCACCCAATAAATTTCCTGAAATAATCCCAAGTAAAATTCCAACCATACCCCCGATTTGACATAATGTAATTGCTTCAATGAGAAACTGAAATAATATATTCGAATTAGTTGCACCTACTGCTTTCCGAATTCCAATTTCCCTTGTTCTTTCTGTCACAGATACAAGCATTATATTCATTATCCCAATACCTGCGGCAATTAAAGCAATAAAGGAAATAAAACCTGCACCATATTTAAAATATTTTGTAAAATTATTTACAGAGGCAATTAGTGATTCATTAGAAAAAATCTCAAAATTATTTTCTTCACCGGGTTTCACTTTTCTAATAATCCTGAAAGTATTGATAATATTTTCCATACAATCATTATATGTCTCTCTGCTTCTTGCCTGCACAGAAATATTTATTGATACATCTTTACCATAGATTTCAAGAGTTTTGGTTATCGGAACTAATGCTATATTATCTCTGCTTTGTCCAAAGCTTTCCCCCTTGCTTTCAAGAATACCAATTACTGTATATTCATGACCATCAAGTATAACCTGCTTTAATAATGGATTTTCTTTTGGAAACAATTTATCAACAACTTCAAGTCCAATAACCGTTACTGCAGAAGCGCTTTGTATTTCTCTCTCTGTAAAAAATCTTCCCTCTTTAATAGAATAATCATTTGTTGGTAAAAAATCTGCAGTTACTCCTCCTAAAAACATATTGGGGTTTGTAGAGTATTTTCCATATTTAAATACTTTTGCCATTTTCCAGTCTTCAAGGCATATATGTTTATATTCAGTTGCTCTCTCCATCAATTGCAATCCTTGTTCATAAGTTATATCAGGTCTGTTTCTGTATTTTCTTGATTGTGGTCCACCAACATTCAACACAGGCATTTTTTGTATTTGAAATGAATTAGTCCCTAAAACTGTTAATCCACTTTCAATCCCTTTCTGAAGTGCAGCAAGAGCGGTCATAATCGCTATTATGGAAAAAACGCCAATAACAATTCCTGAAAGAGTAAGCGATGCCCTTAACTTATTTGTCCTTATTGTATTTAAAGCTAATTTTATTATTTCACCTATAATCATCATTCATATCTTAAAGATTCAACAGGGTCTAATTTAGAAGCATTATACGCAGGGAAAAATCCTGATATTACTCCAAACATAAGTGATATGAATAATCCAAGAAATACAATCCACAAAGGCATAACAGTCGGTAAGATAAATGCATCAATTATAAGACTTATCGGATAAGCAATTAATAAACCAACAATCCCACCTAACAAACAAATAATAGATGACTCAATTAAAAACTGAGATAGAATTACTCCCCTTCTTGCGCCTATTGCTTTTCTTATACCTATTTCCTTAGTTCTTTCCTTTACCGAAACAAACATAATATTGGCAATACCAACAGAGCCGACAATTAAAGATAAAGAAGTTATAATCAATCCTATAATCTTTATCAATGATGTTAACTGATCATAAGTTTGTTTAAATGCTTCCTGTGCATTTATTCCAAAATCATTTTTTTGACCTGGCTGAATTTTTCTAATTTTTCTCATCGCAAAATTTAATTCCTGTCTTGTTTCATCAAGATTATTCATATCGACCGCTTTTACATTTATTGTGATCGTTCTTTTTGTTCCATACAATTTAAAAAACCTTTTTATCGGAATTATTATTCTGTTATCCAGACTAAAAAGTCCTAACAGACTTCCCTGTTTCTCAACAACCCCGACGACTCTAAATGAATATGTCCCTACTTTAATGATTTTTCCAACAGGATTAGAATTCGGGAAAAATGCATTTTTAACATCCATACCAATAACTGCAACAGGATAACCATTCTCCGACTCTCTCTGTGAAAAAAATCTTCCTTCTTCAATATTTAAACTAACAGTTTTCTGATATTCATAATCTGTTCCAATAACAAATACATTTTCAAGATAAAGTGATTGATATTGAATTGATTTTGATGTACCAACTGATGGACTGACTGATGATGCAGTCTGTAAATTTCTCTTTAAAAATTCATAATGCTTCATAGTGATATCTTTTCTATTCCTGTAATATTCCCAATCCTCTCTGCCAAACCACTCATATTTCTGAACATATAAAACATCTGAACCAATTGAAGCAATACTACTTTCAAAAGCTCTATTAATTCCTTCAATCGCTGTCTGCATTAGTGTAACTGCTGTAATTCCAATCACAATCCCAAGCGTAGCAAGAAATGAACGCATTTTATTTGCAGTTATTGCCTTAAAACTAATTATTATATTTTCCTTTATGGCAATAAAAAAAGTCATATATCACGCTTTTTTAACCTTGTATCCGATTCTATTTTTCCATCAAATAGTTTTATTATTCTATTAGCATGTCGTGCGACTTCTTCTGCATGAGTGACTACGATAATTGTATTACCAAGTCTATTCAATTCACCAAATAAACTCATAATTTCTTCACCGGTTTTTGAATCAAGATTACCTGTCGGTTCATCTGCAAGAATAATTGCAGGATTATTTACTATTGCTCTTGCTATTGCAACACGCTGCCTTTGGCCACCAGATAATTCATTCGGTTTATGCTTCATTCTATCTCCAAGTCCTACATTTATCAATGCCTGTCTGGCTTTTTCCATTCTTTCAGATTTAGGCATTCCGGAATAAATCAGCGGCAATTCAACATTATGTAATGCATCGCTTCTTGGTAGCAAATTAAATGTTTGAAAAACAAAACCGATTTGTTTATTTCTAATATAAGCAAGTTCACTATCAGTCATCTCACTTACATTTTTGCCATCAAGAATATATTCGCCTTCAGTTGGTGTATCAAGACATCCTATTATATTCATTAAAGTAGATTTACCTGAACCAGACGGACCCATAATAGCAAGATACTCATTCTTTTCAACTGAAAATGAAACATTGTTTATCGCGAATAGAATCTCTTCTCCCATTTCATACTTTTTCACAATTCCTTTTAATTCAATTAATGCACTCATATAATATAATTTACTTCTCTTCTTTTGGTTCTTTTTTCTTTGTATTTTCTACTTTTATTTTGGAATTATCTTCAAGCTCTTTACTTATTGCTTTAAAGCCACCCTTAATTACCTCTTCCCCTTCATTTATACCTTCTATTATTTCAATATATGCATCATCACTTATTCCTGTTTTTACAAATCTTTTTTTAGCAAAACCATTTTCATTTACAAAAACAATTTCCCTGGGTTTGATTTTTTTAACTCCTTTCTCCTCTAATTTTAAATTTATTACCTGTTGTTCACCATCCTGCACTATTTCATCTACTTTTGCTGTATCTTCATCTCTTGTTGTAACTGCCTGAATAGGCACAGCAATTACATTTTCTTTATGTTCAACTTCAATATCAGCAGTACAGCTCATACCGGGTCTTAACTCATATCCCTCTTTATCTATTCTTATCTTAACTATAAAGTTCACTACTTCTTCCTGAGTACCTGTTCCTTTTGCTTTTGCAGTATTTGCAATTTCATAAACAGTACCATTAAATATTTTATCTGCAAAAGCATCTATTTCAATTTTTGCTTTATCTCCGATTTTAACAAGTGTTACATCTGTTTCACCAACTTCTACTTCACATATCATACTTGATAAATCAGAGATAGTTAATATATTCGACCCCATATTTGACATTGTGCCAAGTACTTTTTCCCCAACCTCATTATTTAATTGAGTAACCGTACCTGACATTGGTGCGTAAATTGTTGTTTTAGATAAATCATAACTTACCGCTGAAAGACCAGCTCTCTGCTGATTAATCTGAGCCTTTATTGTATTCATATTTGCAACAGTAGCATCATAATTTGCCTGCGCATTATCAAGTTCACTTTGCGAAGCAAGACCTTTCTGATGTAACTCCTGAATCCTTTTCAACTCAATCTCATACTTTCTCAAATTAACCTCCTGCGCCTTTAAGTTTTCTTCCTGAACCCTGATCCCGGCTCTTTGTTGCTTCAGTTGTGGATAATAAGCATCTGGTTTTATTTTAACAACCACGCTACCTTTTTTAACTTCATCCCCTTCTTTATAAGGAAGCGAAATTATTTCACCACTGACCTCCGCACTTATATTTACCTTTTTCTCTGCCTGCACTTTCCCGGTTGCGGTAACTATCTGAGTGATATTTCTTCTTGTTACCTTTTCTGTCTGAACTTCGATTAATCGTTCTTTTTTACTTGACAGGACAAGTGCAATTATGATTAAAAATACTACAATAATGAAAAATAACCAGAATAATCGTTTTCTTTTTCTTTTTTTACGATTGTTTGATAATACAGGTTTTTTTTCTTTATCCATTTAATTAATATTTTAGTTTCCCTGATAAATAATCAATTTGAGTTTTTGCTAAATAAAAATTATAAACTGAATTTATTCTTTCAATAAGTAAATTATTATATCTTGTTGTTGCTGTTTGAACATCAAGTAATGTACCATATCCAATTCTGAAATTCTCTTCAGAAAGTATCTTATCCTGTTCTGCAGCTTTTATATTTCTATCAATAATTTCTACCTGCTTATAACTTGTTTCCAAATCAATAATTGCTTTCTTAATATCAGAATATATCTGGTATCTAAGTTTATTTATTTCCTCATTTTTTTGTTTAACATTAACCTCCGCTATTTGCCTATTTACATCAAGTTTAAAGCCCTGAAAAATACTATAATTTAATGAAATCCCGAATGTTAATACCCTATTATTCGTTATATCGCTAATTTGCCTGCCACTTATATTATAATTTCCGAATGCTGAAATAGTTGGGAAGTATAAGTTCTTTTTAGCAATATCAAGTTTTATTTCATTTATTGTTATTTCCTGTAAAGCAAGTTTATAATCATATCTGTTTTCAAGTGCCTGGTTTGTCAAAATATCTGCATCCTTATATGATTCTTTTATTTTATATAAGTTCTCAGTATTAAAACTAATATCCAGACCAGAAGATGTAACGGAAATATCTTTATTTACATTTTCGTACATACTTGCAAGCAAGTCCACCTTTGCTTTTGATAAATCATTTTTTGCCCTTTCTAATTCAAGTTCATTTTGAGCAACCTGTGCATCCTGTTTATAAATCTCTGATGCTCTCTTAATACCAATATCTACATATTCTTTTATCTTCTCGAGTTGATCTTGTGAATTTATCAGATTTTCTTCATTAATCATTACAATCTTTTCCTTTTTCAAAACATCAAAATACTTTGCATAAATATTTATTACAATATCATATTTAAGCTTTTCAAGGTTCATTTTTATTGATGCTTCATTCTGTCGTTCAAGTTCTATCGACTCATAATTTGCGAAACCATTGTATAAAATCACCTGTGAATTTAATCCTGCGAAATAATTATCTTCCCAACGACTCTGATCACCTATAAAAATTGGAATTCCATTCTGAATAATTACTCCACCTTTTGAAAAAGTGTTATTTTTACTCCACCCGGACGATAATGAAAGTGTAGGATATAGATCTCCTTTTTTTACCTGAATATTCAATTTTTGAATTTGAATATTGCTCTGGATTAGACTAATGTCCGGGTTGTTCTTTATTGCTCTTTTAATTGCAGTGTTTAAATCAATCAATTCCTGTGCATATAAAATCTTTCCATTAATCAGAATTACTAAAAATAATAAAATTATATTTTTCATATTAAAAGTATTTAAATTACTACAATATAAATACGATTTTTAATATAGTTAGTTTCATTTTCTAAATATAGGAAATAATATAATTTAAATAAAAAGCCCGATAAAGTTTATCGGGCTTTAAATTCTTTAATCCGGTATTAATAATAATTCTATTTAACGAGTATCATTCTCTTTGTATCTGTAAATCCATTTACATTTATTGTGTAGAAATATACTCCTGTTGAAAGATTTGACGCATTGAATTCATAAATATAATTACCTGCTGCTTTATACTCATTTATCAATGTCGCTACTTCTTTCCCGAGTATATCATACACCTTCAATGTTACAAATCCTGACCTAGGTAAGGCAAAACCTATCTTTGTAGTAGGATTAAATGGATTTGGATAGTTCTGACATAACATATATGTCTCCGGTAATGGTATGTTCTTACTCATACCAGTTACTAATCCACAGGCAATATCCATATTCCAGGATGCAGCCATCTCTGCAGCCGTTAAAGCTCGTTTATACACTCTGAACTCATCTAACTTCCCTATAAACGATGGACTTGTACTATATCCACCAACTCTGAATCCAATACCAGTTACTATGTTTAATGGCGCTTGGGGTACTGTCCTTACTAATACCCCGTTCTTATAACACAGTATCGATGCCATCGCTGAATCATATACAAATGCTACCTGCGTTGGCGCTGGACCTGTTTGAGGTATTCTTGCATCGGTTATTCCAGTCCCTCTTAAAATAATACTGTCAGGATATGCTACCCCGTTGTGGAAACATCTAAAACTGCCCGAACCAACATCTCCAAATAGATAATATGCTGTTCCTGATGGATTTGTTGGTATTTCCATCCACATACTTATTGTCCAACTTGATGTACCAAAATCACAGTTCCAACCTGTTGTTACACCAGCATTGGTTAAGCCTGTTCCAGTAATACAGGAGTCAAATTGACCTCCCTCAGTAAGTGTTACATTTGCAATTGGTGCAATCTGAGTTCCGGCGCCAGGATTTGCGCAGTTAAATACAGAAGTTAGGGTTGGATTGTTTTCAAATTTGTAATAAAGTACTGTAGGAACAAAATTTGTAGCTGGTTCTACATCAACACCAAAATTTACAATTGAACCATCACCACCAGCATAAGGCACAAATGGGCATCCTCCAACCGACCAGACTCTTCTGTATGCTGTTAATACATTTTGTCTAACATAAAAACCACTACCAGTGGAACCACATTGACCTACCATAACAATCATACTTTTTGAGGGATCATATGGATAAGGTTTATCAAGTGTAATATCAACCCATCCATTGGATGGAGCAGTAATTGTTACTGATGGCTTGTAATATACAGTATCCCATGGACCAGGATAAAATGTCCCATAGGTTAATGAAGTTATTGTATCCTGTGCTATTAAAATCTGTAAATCTGTAAATGTTCTTGTCCCTCCTGTCGTAATAAAAAACCAAACTTTCGTAAATTGATACCCTGGTGGTAATGGTGCTGGTTGATTCAGGTCACCAGCAAGAAATAACCATTGTACAGCTTTACCAGCTGCTTGTCCAAATGGGAAAGTATTACTGCTAGTACCCACATTATTATAATTGTAATATTGTGGAGTCTGTGCAGAAATACTCCCAATAAGAAGTACAGTGAGAAGTAAAACAAAAAGGTAATGTGTTTTCTTCATAATTTTATATTTAGTTTAGGTTATTGCAAGGTACAAAAATAAATTTTAAATGTCAACAATTATTTTTATGTATATTATAAACTATTAATATCAAGTCAAGAGCAATAATTTTAAAGAAATAATATGAAGCATAAATTATTTAATCAGTTGAATATAAATTTAACCCATATTACAATTTCATTTTAAAATTCTATAAGATATATCATCACACTTATTCAATTTTAAATAAGCATTTCAAGAATATTAGATTAATGTAATTTCCGTAAAAATTCATTTCCTTACACGAAGTTATATTTGTACAAATAATAAAATATTATTTTATATTTAAATATAAGTTATTTCAGATTACTTATTCTCTTTAAGTGTTTTAATGGAAACGATATGATATGTTACTGAAACAGCAATAATAACAAGTAAAAATTTTACAATAATATTATTAATTACGAATAACACAGAAAATAAAATAGTCAACCAGAGTAAAGAACAGGAATAAATTTTTATTTTAAGTGGAATTCCTTTCCTTTCTTTATATTTGCTTATATATTTACCGAAATACCTGTTATTCATCATCCATAAATAAAATTTTCTGGAACTTTTTGCATAGCAAGCAGCGGAAAGAAGAAGAAAAGGAGTAGTAGGTAATAATGGGATAAATATTCCTATAATGCCAAGTGCTAATGATACCGTACCAATAATTAAAAGTATTAATCTTATTATCTTACTCCTATATATTTCTTCAGACTTATTCTCAAATTTATTATCTATATTAGAATTATATTTATTTATTCCTTCCATAAAAATATTTGCAAAAATAACAAGTTTTATTCTGCAATTAAATTATAAACATTAAACCTTGTTCCATCACAATAAAATCCGTAAAACCCAAAATAGTTTCTACATAAAATACAAATTCCTTTTATTTTAATATATAACACTAAATATAACTTGTAAATTCAAAATTATTTATTTTCTAATACCATTCCAGATAATTTATGCAATAGAATTTATATTTAATAATTTAAGATTATTGTTTATGTTTTATTAAAAAATTTGATATGCATTATTTAACAAGAAGAGAACACTTTTCAGCAGCACACATTTTAACTAATAAAAATCTTACTTATAAGAAGAACAAGGATATATTCGGTAAATGTAATGAATATCATGGGCACAATTACTACATTGAAGTTACGGTTTGTGGTAAAATTAATAATAAGAGCGGTTATGTTTTTGACTTAAAATTATTGAGTAGAATAATTAATGAAGAGATAATTAAAAAAGTTGACCATAAATTATTAAATGAATTAAGTATGTTTAAAGGAATAATCCCAACTACTGAGAATATGGCTGTTGTTTTTTGGAAAATACTAAAATCAAAGATAGAATCCTATAAAGTGAAACTTTTCTCTATAAAAATATATGAAACAGAAAAAAATATAATTGAGTATAGAGGATAAATGCGATGACAAAAAATCAAATCAAAAATATTCAGAAATTAAAACAGAAAAAATATAGATTATTAGAGAAAAAATTCATAATAGAAGGTTCTCACCTGATAGAAGAGTGTATTAATTCAAGTATATTTAAAGAGCTTGTTGATTTTATTATAATACAAAAAAATTTTAAAAATACTGGTTTAATTGAAAAGTTGAACCGATATAAATATAAATTAGAATATGTAGAGCCAAAAACTTTTAACAAAATTTCCGATACAGAAAATCCGGAAGGAATTATTGGTGTTATAAATATGCCCGGAGAAATAAGAGAAGAAAATCTTAAAGATGATGTTATTATATGTCTTGATTGTATAAATGACCCTGGTAACTTAGGAACAATCTTACGAACCTGCTGGTGGTTTGGAATTAAAAGAGTTATAATAAGTAAAGACTCATCAGATATTTATAATCCGAAAGTTTTAAGAGCTTCTCAGGGAGCTATATTCAATATCTCAATTAAAACAGACATAAATCTGAATGAATACCTTGAGTATTTATATAAAGAAAATTATTTAATTTACTTAACTACTTTAAATACAGAAAACCTGCTTACCAAGGAGAAATTCAGTGGGGATAAAAAATACGTTATTGTATTTGGAAATGAAGTTAAAGGTATTTCCAAAACTTTACTGGGAAATAATAATTATAAAACCATTAAAATAAATTCCTTCACAAACTGTGAGTCTCTTAATGTTTCAGTAGCAGCAGGAATTATTCTATCCTATCTTAAACTCAGCATATTAAATTAACATCTAATCAGTCTCACAAACTTAAAACAGATTATTTTTATTCGTAACTTTTTATAAAAGCAATATTATATTTTTCTATATCACTTAATAGGTGTTCAACATTATAATACTGTGGATAATACCAACTTTGACGAAGGAAGTGATTTCTTATTGCCATATTTTTCGTAAAAATGTATCCATGTCTTGCATAAATTTCATTTCTCATTACACTCAGTTCCCATTTTGATTTACCATAAATATCTGAATAAGTAAGATAACGAATAGAAGCCTCCGGATAGTCTCCAGGGATACCATAATTAGATTTATATGATTTCTTCTTTGTGGTTGGTGGCTCAATGGGAGTTTCTTTCCTTTTTTGTAATTCTTCTTCCTTAAGTCTTAATTCTTCCTCTTTGAGTTCGAGTTCTTTTTTCTTTAATTCTTCTTCCTTTTTAGTCAGATCGGAAATCTCTCCTTCTTTCTTGGCTTCAATAGTTTGGTCCTGTACATCTTCTGTCTTTTTATCTGAATCCTTACTTTTATCAAAAAGATTACAACCTGCAAATAAAATTAAAATAGCGATTAAAAAAACGATTAAATATTTCATATTTTATATTTTTAATTTATTATTGTTTTTGTTTATTATTCTCCTGATTTTGTTCTTCTTTGTTAAGATCTTTTCGGTATTCCTTTACTTTTGATTCTTTTTTCTCATCCTGCTTAATTTCTTCTTTAGGCTTTTTAATTTGCTCTTTTTTATTTTTATCTTGTTCTTTTTTAATTTCCTTTTTCTTTTCTACGGGAGGCTTAACACCAGATTCAGTTTTTAATTCTTTCTTAAATTTAATCCTATCAATTTTATACGGTTTTTGACTAAAATTTATAAATATCTCATATATTGCTGATTTATCCTTACCCAACGAAATTTTATATTCACAACTGACAGTATCTCCATTTGAATTAATATTCCCTTCTATATTTTTAAATTCAATATAATAATCTTTTAAATTTTTTATAAAATCATCTTCTGTCATACTTTCTTTGCTTTTCATACCAATGTATTCAATATTGTTAGCATTATATAGTTGATTATTTTTCTTACCTGCATATAAATCTTTCAGTATTTCTAAAACCAAACTATCTTTGTTGATGCCTGTTGTAATCTTATCTGCAGATTTTGTTGTATTTAATACGGTTGTATCTGTGGTTGTTTTCCTCTTTGAGTCTCTTTTATCGTGTATAAACATTATATAAATCAAAACAAAAATAATTAATACCAATATCAGAGGTAGTAGAAAGTAAAAAAATTTAAAAAAGGAGGATTTTTTCTTCGGTAACTCAGGGATTTCATTAATGACCTCATCAGAATCTTCATCGTCAAATTCAATATCAACTTTCTCAGCTTTCGGTTGAAATTCGAGATTTCCTATTTCTACTTCTTCAGTTAATTCTTCGCCTTCATCTACTCTAACAATCTGTAAAGTAATGTTATCTTTACCACCGTATTCATTCGCCTTTTCAATCAAAATATCTGCTGCATCTTCAATATCATAATCAGACAGAATTTTAGAAATTTCTTCATCGCTTACCATTGAATTAAGCCCATCTGAACAAAGTAAAAATTTATCCCCTTTGTATATTTTTAAACCATCCTGACGAATTTCGGGATTTAAATTTTCTGAAATCCCCAATGCTTTTGTAATTTCATTTTTCCTTGGATGTGTTTCAGCTTCTTTAGGTGTAATCAATCCTTTATCAACTAATTGCTGGACAAAAGAATGGTCTTTTGTTAAACCTGTAAAAATATTACCCCGTGATAAATAAAGTCTTGAATCACCTACATGTCCATAATATGCAAAATTGTTTTTAATAATCAATATAACAACTGTTGTGCCCATTCCCTTTAACGAAGCATCTTCATTACTTTTATCAATAATAACTTTATTAGCGACATCAATTGCTTCTCTAATAATATCGGGAGGATATGTTAATCTGTGTGGATTATTCTGTATTCTATTCTTAATAGTATTTGTTGCAAGTTTCGAGGCTATTTCACCGCCAGAGTATCCACCCATACCATCACAAATAATAAATACTTCCCCAAAATCAGAACTGAAAAAGTCATAAAAATCTTCATTATTAGAACGAACCATGCCTACATCTGTTTTAGATACAAACGATAACTTAGATTGATTATCAATATTTTCATTCATAAATTGTAATTTACAATATTAATATAATTATTTTAAAAATCATTTAAAACAAAAACCTAATACTTTAAAATTTCTTCTCTAATAATATTTAAAGCGTAATATGCCGCCCTTGTTTTATTTCTTAATCTAAAATGTCCCAAATAAAATTTCCTTGTAAAAGTTTTATTATTATCTGAATACCCAATATAAACAAGCCCGACTGGTTTCTCATCCGTTCCACCCTCGGGACCGGCAATTCCGGTTATTGAAACTCCAATATCAGAATTAAATAATAACCTTACCTTATATGCCATTTCAATCGCAGTTTCTTCACTAACAGCTCCCTTCTCTCTGATTGTTGAATCATTAACACCTAATATTTTTATTTTTGACTCATTTGAATAAACATTAACTCCACCTAAAAAATATTGCGAACTTCCGCTTATATCAGTTATTTTACTTGCAAGTAAACCGCCTGTGCAAGATTCAGCAGTTGCAAGCGTAAGGTTTTTATCTTTTAATAAATTGCCAACAATTTGTTCGAGTAAATCATTATTAACTCCATAGATATATTCCCCTATTTTTGCGTGTAGTTTTCTTTCGATACTTTCTATAACTTCATCTGCTTCCTGATTTGTTTTTGCTTTAACATCCACTCTTAATCTTACACCAATTAAAGATGGTAAAAATGCTAAATTATTTTCACCCACCAACTCCCTTACATTACCGATTAGTTCAGCCAGAGAAGACTCACTAATACCAATTGTAAGAAAAGTCTTAGATTTTTGAATAAATTCAACCTTATCTACAAATTTTTCTGTAATCATAGGTATGACAGAATTATTCATCATTTCTTCCATCTCATAAGGAACACCTGGTAAAGCTATAAATAATTTATCATTTTTTTCAAAGCAAAAGCCGGGAGCAGTACCAAGCCTGTTCCATATAATCTTAGCATCAGAAGGGACCATCGCTTGTTCTTTGTTTATTACCGGGGTTTTGATATTACGGCTTTTAAAAATATTTTCTATGTTTTCAAAAATTTTTTCATTAAAGACAAGTTTATCATTAAAAAATTCTACCAAAACACTTTTTGTAATATCATCTGAAGTAGGACCTAATCCACCTGTAATAATAGTAATGTCATAAAATTTTTCTGAATCTGATAATTCATCAAATAGATCTTTTTCTAAATCACCAATTGAAACAATTTTTCTGACACCAATATTTACAGAAAAAAGTTTTTCGCAAATAAAAGTAGCATTAGTATTTGTAATTTGTCCAATTAAAATTTCATTCCCTACAGAAATAATTTTCGCGCTCAGCATATTATAATATTGGTTTAATTAGATAAATTAAAAGTGAAGATGCAAAACCAGCATAAATTCCGGAAATAACATCATCCATTAAAATTCCAAATGAATTGTTTAATTTATCAAAATATATTGATGGTTGAATTTTAACTATATCAAAAAATCTGAAACTCAAAAATCCTATGACAAAATCAGTTAATAATATATCTGAGAAAAAAATTCTTATTACAAACATAGTTAACCACATACCAATTACTTCATCCATTACATAAATTGATGGGTCTTTCCCATATTTTTCAATAAGAGATTTTCCTGTAAATAGAGAAATAATGAAAAAAATTACTATAAAAAGAATAAGAACGAAAATGTCATTGAAAGGTTTAATTAAAAAAGGTAATAATGAAAAAGCGCTTGCGAAAGTACCACTTGCGACAGGAATAAACCCGATAAAAAAGAAACTATTAAATATCAGAGCAAAAAAATTAACTCTTATATTATTGTCAATTATTTCTTTTTTCTTAATTATTCTCAACTTTTCTTGTTTTTACAAAGAAATATTCTAACCCACTATATATTGTTAAAATAGTTATTAATAAAAGTAATAAAAAATTAATATCAGACTCATACAAAAAGTAATTAATCACTTTAGAAACTGAATTATCCTGAATAATCTTTTCAAAATTCATTAATACAAGAATTACAAAAATATATGTCATCTGAATAAAAGTTTTTACTTTTGCAATATAAGATGTTTTTAACGTAATTCCTCTAAATTCATCATAAGAGCGAAGCAAAGTAACAATTAAATCCCTTGCAGCAATAATAATCAGCATCCATAGTGGCATAATTCTATTAATATAGAAGAAAATAAATGCAAATGTAGTTAAAACTTTATCAGCAAATGGGTCTAAAAAAATCCCCATTCTTGTAATTGTTTTATACTTTCTCGCATACCATCCATCATACCAATCTGTAATTGTTGCTATTAAATAAACAATAAAAGAAAGTCTGAATAAAATAACATCGTCAGAAAGTGCTAAAAATAGAAATACCGGGGATAAAATAATTCTAACTATCGACAATTGATTAGGGAAAGTCAAAGCAAAATTTTTATTTTATTAAAATGGTGGTTCATTATCTGATACCTGAGAAATTGTATCACCAAAATCTTCATTTCCATTCTGAATCACCTCATTCTTATCTTCAACTTCAGCTTTTTTGGGTTCAAGCATTCCGAAATCATTTATAGTAACAAAAGCTGACTTAAATTTCACATTGTCTCTTTCATAAACATTATATCTAAGTATCCCTTCACAATAAATAAGACTACCCTTCTTTAAATATGTATGGCATAATTCGGCTAATTTTCTCCAAGCTACAATAGAATGCCATTCTGTTTGTGTAACCCTATTCCCTTGTTTATCTTTATATACATTATCAGTTGCTAAGGAAAATTTGCAATAGGCAATCCCATCCGGTGTATATTTCAACTCAGGATCCTGACCCAACCTACCAATTAAAATTACCTTGTTTAATCCTTTGCTCATAAAAAATTAAATTATTTTAAATAAATATAAAATTTCTTTTCCGAGAATAAAAAATTTATCAGAAGAAGCTACCAAAATATCAGTTAGAGAATTATTATTTGTAATTTCAAACCCGAATCTTTCAGTAAATGAACCTCTGATAGTATCGTAGATAAAAATAAAGTCTTTGGTTAATATATATAAAAAATCATTATATATGCACAAAGAAATAATATCTTCTAAATTTATAGAAGAAATATATCCACCAAAACTATCGAACTTCAGTATCTGCGACCTTTTCTCATCAAAAATGTATAAAATATTTTTAGAATCTTTTACCATTTTCTTTGGCTTAATCAAAGAGACTTGTCCGGATTGATAACTTCCAAAATAAGTTAGTGGAATTTTTTGATTTGAAAAAATTACTACTCTGGGATCATCACCATCAATCACATATAAATCCTGCGAATTAATTAAAATAGAACATATTGGTTTTCTTATTCTAAATCTTTCTTCAATAGATTCTATATCCGTCATTATAGCATTTACAAAACCAAGATTCAAATCAAATACCTGAATCCTGCTATTCATTTTATCAGAGACAAATAAATTTACACCACTCGTACCATCTATATGGGTTGGATTAAAAAATTCACTATTGTTCCACCCTTTCTTGCCTATTCTTTTCAGTTCATTTAGATTACCATCGTATTTTATTACTTCACAAGTTTCGTAATCAAGCACATAAATGTTTCCTTTGAAATCAGTCGTAATAGAGATTGCATTTTTGAAACCTCTGACTGATTTATGCAATAAAAGATTTGTATCTATAGACCCAAATGAAAAAGTATTTTCTACTGTAAGTAACAATAGAAATAATAAAGAAATATTTAGAGCTAATTTTCTCAAGTTATTTTAAAATAGTTTTAAAAAATGAGAAAAATATTTCAGGATAAACGCCGATAATAAAAGTTAATGCTGCACCAATAAAAATTGCAAGTGATGAATAAGTATCGATATGATATACTTCACTACTTTTACTCTCATAAAACCACATATAAACAACAACTTTTAAATAATAATAAATTGAAATTACACTGAACACAATAGCAATGACAGATATAGTAATAAGATTTTCTTTAATCGCAGCATAAAAGATATAATACTTACCCCAGAATCCGGCTAAAGGTGGAATACCTGCTAAAGAAACCATAAATATTGTCAGTATGGTTGCTAAATATGGATTTGTTTTCGATAGACCTTTATAATCCTCAATATTTACATTAATGTATTGACCAGACTCTGTTGATGATTTCTCTATAATTGAAACAATTATAAATGCACCTAATTGCATAAATACATAGGATAATAGATAAAATGCAATTCCTTTGTATGCTAAATCTGTATTAGCACAAACAGCAACGAATATATATCCAGCGCTTCCTATCGAAGAGTACGCAAGAAGTCTTTTAATATTGGATTGAGTTAATGCAAGAACATTTCCGACAAGAATTGTTAAAACAGCAATAATACTAAACAAACCCTGATAAGTATCAACATTTAATCTAATAACAAAAGATAAAAGAGTCCCTACCGCAGCAATTTTACCGGAAGTTGACATAAGACCTGTAACAGTTGTTGGCGCTCCTTCATAGACATCAGGTACCCAGAAATGAAAAGGGAAAAGACCTATTTTGAAAAAGAACCCTGTAAAGAAAAGAACAGAACCGATGATAAATATAGGTTGTTTGATAACCGATAAATCTGAGAAAATAATCTGATATTTAGTAGAACCAACACTTCCGAAAATTAAAGCAATACCAAATAATAGAAAACCGGTCATAAAAGCACCAAAGAAGAAATATTTCAATGCACTTTCATTAGAAATAATTTTTTTTCTGAAAAAACCTGTCAGTATATAGAAACAAATTGACATAAATTCCAAACCAATGAAAACAGTTATTAAATCATTAGCCTGTATCATCACAAGCATACCGACAGTAGCAAATAAAATAAGTGGATAAAATTCCGGATAATTTATCCTTTGTTTAATTAAATAATAGTATGAAGCCATTATACTAAACAAAACAGCAATGAGAGTAATAACTGAAAAAATGGTATTATTAGTATTTATTGCGACAAAATCTCCAAATACATATAAATCTTTGCCAAGATTCTTATATAAAAAGTAAATTGCAGAAAGAACAGTTAATATAGAAAGCAATATAACTAACCTATGGCTTTTTTTATATATTACTCCGATAAACAATAATATTATTGCCATACCAGCTAATATCATTGTAGGCAATATATTTAACAAATCCTGTGACTTAATCATAAAAATTATAAAATTATTTTCCTAAATTTAATTTTATCTAAAATTATTATAAAAATAAATCCGGCTAAAACACCTGCAAAATCAGCAAGAAAATCAAATATATCTGCATCCCTATTGGGAACAAACGATTGATGGAATTCATCGCTCAAAGCATATATAGTTGCAAATATAATTGAAAATAATATAGAATTCTTATGAAAAAATGAATCTCTTCTTGTATGTGAAAGTGATATATAGAAAAGTAAAAAAGCAAAAAAGTAGATTAAAGCGTGAATAATTTTATCGGATATTGTATAAGATAAATCCGGTAAGTCATCACCCGGTATTGAAGAAAATATAAATATTATTATTAAATATGCTATAACAGGGAAATGGTATTTGAAGAACTCTTTAAACAATATTCAACTCCATTTTAACTTGATTTATTTGCGATAGCAAATCACCTGCAATAGTCGAACTGCAACCAAATTTATCAAAAAGTATATCTCCGCATCTGCCATGTATATAACATCCAATCAATACTGAATTGATTGGATTTTTACATAACGAGTAAGCAGATGCTATAATACCAGAAAGAACATCTCCACTGCCAATAGTAGCAAGGTTTTCTCTTCCAGTGGAATTTATATAGAAATATTCTCCATCAGTGATAATTGATGGAGCATTTTTCAAAACGAGAATTACATTATATACTTTCGCAAATTCTTTAGACAGCAGATAAAAATTCTCTGTAATCTTTTTATTTGAATAACCTGTTAAGAGCGAAAACTCCCCATAATGTGGAGTAAGTATAATTTTGTTCTTTCTTCTCTTCAATATTTCCAGATTATCTTTAAAAGCAAAAATTCCATCAGCATCAATAACATAATTTGCATCTACAGTTGAAATCAACTTCCTAACCAATTCCATAGTTTCCGGATGTCTTCCAATACCCGGACCAATTAGTGTAACATCACTCCATTCAACTCTTTTTAATATATCATTATATGAATTTAAAGATAAACTTTTATCTAAATTTGAATTAAATGGAACAGTTATTACTTCAGTTGTTTTTATTTCCATTATATCATGTATAGAATCAGGTACTCCAAGAACAACAGCGCCGCTCCCCATTCTTAAAGCAGCCAGAGAACTTAAATAAACGGCACCAGTAAAACCTGGTGAACCTCCTAAAATAAATACTTTACCGTTATTATATTTATGAGAATTAATATTTCTTTTCGGAATAATTCCAAGTAAGTCCTTTTCTTCTATTTCGTAAATATTATTTTTATTATATGGTTTAAAACATTCTTCAGGAATTCCAATCGGGACACAAATTATTTTTCCGCTTAACTCTTTACCTTTATTGAAAAGTGTATAAAATTTTTTCTGAGACATTGTAATAGTTAAATCGGCCTTGAGTAAATCATTGCCTTCATAATGATTCTTAAGCCCGCTTACTGTATCTATTGCTATAATTTTTATATTCTGCAATAAGTTAATATAATTAAAAATATCTTTTATTCTACCCTCAAGTTCTCCTTTGAAACCGATCCCAAATACAGCATCAAGTAATATGAAACTCTTTCCTAAATCTTTTGCCAGGATAGTTTTTTTAAAATTCTTAAGAGTTTCGACTTCATAAAAACGAATACAATCAGAATTTAAATTCTTTAAAACAGTATAATTAATTTCAGCATCGCTAGTAAGTTCTGAAAAAGGATATAAAGAAATGATACTGATTTTTATTTTTTTTTCTACCAGATGTCTTGCAATCACGAAAGCATCACCAGCATTATTACCTTTTCCTGATAAAACAACAATATTATCAATGCCCGATTCTTTAATAACTTTTAATATTATATCTGCAGAGTTTTTCCCTGCATTCTCCATTAATAAAATAGATGGGATATTAAGTTCTTTTATTATTGATTTTTCAGCTTCAAGAATATCTTTATTGAAAAAAACATTCTTCATTTTGAATTAATTTCTTTTAGTATTAATTCTGTTGCTTTAATTTTATCTTCAGCCCTGTATATGGAAGCACCCGCAACGAACATATCTGCACCTGCCTTTCTGACTGTCTTTATATTACTTGCATCAATACCACCATCTACCTCAATATGACAATTGTATTTGTTTTGCTTAATTAGTTTCCTGATGCATTTAATTTTTTCCAATGTGGTACTAATAAATTTTTGTCCGCCAAAACCCGGGTTAACACTCATAATTAATACAAAATCCAAAAACGGTAATATCTCTATCAAATGTGTTATTGGTGTTGAAGGATTTATCGCTACCCCTGCTTTTATATTATAGCTTTTTATTAAACTAACTGTTCTATGGAGATGAATATTATTTTCAATATGTACTGAAATATAGTCTGCTCCGGCATTTACAAAATCTTTTATAAACAAATCACAATTATCTATCATTAAATGGACATCAAGTGGTAAATCTGTAATTTTATTTATAGCAGATACTACCATTGCACCATAAGATATATTCGGTACAAAATGACCATCCATAATGTCACAATGTATCCCATTTACACCAGCGCTCTCAACTAATTTAATCTCTGATTCTAATTTTGAAAAATCAGCAGACAGTACTGAAGTATATAATCCTTTCATAAATAAAATATTTTATTTTTGTTTTTGTTTATCTTTATCTGTATTCTCTTTTGGTTTTTGTTTATCAGTCCCTATTTTCGGCTTTTCCTTGGGGAGAACATCTTTCTTTTCTTTTGTGTCTGTTTTGGGGACATCCTGCTTCTGTTTTGGAGTCTCTTCTTTTGTTTTACCTTCAATCACACCTTCTTTCTTCTTGGGAATCTCTTTTTCAACTTTTTCATCAGATGGCACATCTTCAATTTCTTCTTTGGGTTTTATAACTTTTTTCTTGGCAACAAATAAATCTACTGATGTATTCTCTGTAGCTGATTTATCCTTTTTAGGATATTGATCTAAAATCTGCCCTGCCGGTAAATCACTATATTGATAAGTAATTCTTCCGACTTTCAGCTTTTTCTCTGTCAGGATTTTTTTTGCTTCTTCAAGAGTTTTTCCTATTAAATCAGGAATTAAAATGTTTCCCACCTGTGGACCATTACTAACTATTACATCTATTTTGGTCATTCTTTTAACTTTGCTCCCTGGTTGAACTACCTGAGAAATAACTACATCTTCCGGATATTGATTTGAGAATTTCTTAATTATTTCACCTATTTGTAAATTCCTTTGGTCTAATGTGAATTTTGCATCCCTTATGGTTCTCCCTGATAATCTTGGTACTTCGACCAACTGCTCACCACCACATACAACAAGATAAATTCTTCTTCCACTCTTTACCATTTGCCCTGCTGGGGGATTCTGTTCAAGAATTACCCCCACTGGTGTTGTGCTATCATATCTTATATCACCCTGTTTAACACTTAAGCCAGCATCTTCAAGAATTTTCTTCGCTTCATTAAAATGCAAACCCACAACATCAGGTACCCTATTTAAACTTGAATGTTTAACATATAGCGGCATTGCAACATAGTTCAATACTAAAACCAAAATAAAGATTACCGCAAATATTAATAACATTTTTTTAATCATATTACAATCTAACTAAGTTAAATTTAAAAATAAATTTAAATTGAAATTCATTAAATCAGGAGAGATTATATATTTATACAGAATTTTATCTGTTAATTTAATCAATCAAAAGAAATCACTCCTATTTGAGAAAACGCTATTGTAAAAAATAATTTTATTTATATCATCAATAGTTATCAATGAAAATAATTTCAATACTCTCTTAAAAATTGAACGTAAAAAATTAGATGGAATATTTTAACAATTCATTCCTTAATTGCATAAATATATTATTTTATTTATATTTATGAATATTTTTTAACAAACATTTGGAGTCAAAAATGAAAAATTCAACTAAGATTCTTTTTTTGTTTTCGGGTGTTGCATTATTACTAATGGGTATTATCCTATGGAGTTGCGCATCAGCAGAATTAACCACCGGAAAACTTGCGTTTCAGCAACGCGATTTTGAAAAGGCAGAAATTAATCTTAAAAAAGGATTAGAAATTGATAAAAATGATGCCGAAGGTTGGTATATGTTGGCTGTTAGTCAAACTGAATTGAAGAAATATGATGAAGCAAGAAAATCTTTTGAAACTGCTATGAAAGTTTCCAAACAGTATGAAGATGAAAGACTTGAATACTGGAAACTAAAATTTAATGAATGTATAAAATATTTTAACTCTGCTGTTGGAAAAGATTCAGCGACTACTGCAAATAATCTAATTATTTCTTTAGATTACGCCCTTGCAGCGATTGCAATAATTCCAGATAGCCTTGAAAGTTACAGGGTCGCAGGAGATGCATATTATTATTTAGAAAATTACGATAAAGCAATTGAATTTTATCGAATTCCATACGGAAAAACAAATTCTAAAGGCGATGCTGTCAACTTAGCAAAGACGATATATAAAAAAGGGTTAAAGTTAAGACTTGATGAGAAATTCGAAGAATCGGTTAATACTCTTAAGGAAGTAGTGGATTTAAAAGCATTACCAGCAGATAATCAATATTATGAAGCATGTATATTGAATATTGGTATTAATTATTATCAGGAAGCTTTGATTGTTTCTAAAGAAGATAAAGATTATAAACCATATTTAAAAGAAGCCAATGTTTATTTTGAGAGATTATTGAATAGTAAAGATGAAAAACTGCTCAAAGATCTATATGAATATTTATATTCATCTTATCAGGCATTAGGTGAAGATGAAAAAGCTGAAGAAATAATGAAACTTAAGGAGAAATTAATAAAAGAATAATGACACTACCAGAACAAAATAAAAGAACAAACAGGAAGGCATTTTGGATAGTCTTGATTTCATTTTTAAGTTTATGTTTTATATTTGGAATCATTATTGTTTTACTAATATTTAAATCAATATTTTCTGGTATTGGTACAACTGAGTATGAGTATGAAATCATTAAAGCTGGGAAGGAAAAAATTGCCATAGTCGATTTAGACTACACAATAATAACACCGGATATTTTAGTAAAACAGATAAAAAAGTTCAGGGAAGATAAATCAATAAAAGCAATAGTTTTAAGAATCGACTCACCTGGTGGAGGTTCAGCTGCAACTCACGAAATGTATGAAGAAGTAAAAAAGACCAGAGACAGCGGAAAACCTATTGTCGTGTCAGTTGGTACTGTAGCAGCAAGCGGCGGATATTATGTGGCATGTGGAGCAAATAAAATTGTAGCGAATCCAAGTTCACTTGTTGGCAGTATCGGAGTTATTATTCAATATATAACTATTAGAGATTTAGCGGATAAACTTGGTATTAAGGATGTAACCATTACCAGTGGCGACCTTAAAGATACCGGAAATCCATTCAGAGATGTAAATGAAAGAGACAAAAAATATTTACAGGATATAATAAATGATAGCTATGAATTATTTTTAGAAATAGTTGCAAAAGAAAGAAATATTAATATTGATACATTAAAAAATGTTGCTACCGGTAGGGTATATACAGGCAGACAGGCATTAAAAATAGGATTGATAGATACATTAGGTACATTAGATGATGCAATAAAAATAGCAGCAGAACTAAGCAACATCAAAGGAGAACCAACTATAATTAAGGAAAAAAAGAAAACATATTTTCTTGATTTATTATTAGAAAAAATTTCTCAGATTGGATTAAGTGAATTAAACAATCTGATAAAAGAAGAATATTTAAACAAACCTATTTTACAATATAAATATGAAATAAGAAAATGACAAAAGCTCAAATTGTAGCGAAAATTTCTGATGCAACCGGCATAAGTAAAAAGGAAGTGGAATTAATAATAGAAGGATTCATAGGTATTATAATTGATTGTTTAAAAAATGACGACAGCATCGAAATAAGAGGTTTTGGTACATTTAAAAACAAGAAACGAGAAGCTCGAAAGGCAAGAAATCCCAAGACTGGTGAAACGATAGATTTGAAAAAGAGATATATACCTTATTTCAAAGTATCAAAAGAATTTAAAAAAGCAGTTATAGATTCATTAGTAAAATAAAAAAGGAGTAAAAAGATGCCTTGTGGCAGAAAAAGAAAAAGAGCAAAAATGTCAACTCATAAAAGGAAAAAAAGACTCCGCAAGAACCGGCATAAAAAGAAAATCTAAAAAACACTGACCATCATTTAATAATGATGGAATTTTACAACTTTAAATAATTTTAGGGAGAATTGTTATCAATAACTATAACAAATTCTCCTTTTTCTTTTACTTTATTAATATCGATATCTTTACATTTACCCCTGTAAATATCTTCATAAACTTTTGTTAATTCCCTGCAAACAGCAATTTCTTTGTTTTTGAAGTAAATCATTAAATCTTTTAATGTAGCTCTAATTTTATATTTTGACTCAAAAATAATTATAACCATTCTAATTTTTTCTAAATTCTTCAAAATATTCTCTCTGCCCTTATGGGGAAGAAATCCCTGAAAAAAGAATCGGTTTGAATTGAATCCGGAAATTACCAGCGAGTGAATTAATGAGCTTGCTCCCGGTATAGGTTTTATCAGAATATCATTTTCAATACATTTTGAAATCAGAATACTCCCCGGGTCTGAAATACAAGGGGTTCCCGCATCTGAAAGTAAAGCAACTTTTTTTCCTGATAGTAACTCATTTATAATATAATCAGTCCTGTAAATCTGATTTTTAGAATAATAACTTACCATCTTTTTCTTTATTCCATAATGGTTCAGAAGAATTGATGCCTTTCTTGTATCTTCAACCGCAATTAAATCACAGTTTTTTAAAATATGTAATGCTCTGAATGATATATCATTTAGGTTTCCGATTGGAGTTGATACCACATACAAAGTTTTCTCAAAAAGTTCTTCTTCATTTATGCACAAAAAATTTTCAAAATCTTTATTATCCAATTTAAAAAAATTTTTTTCAGTCAATTTAAAAATTAATATAATTATATTGAAAAACAAAAAAAATAATAAATACAATGCTTGTAATTGGAAAAAATCCGATATTAGAAATTCTCAGGACTGAACCAAAAGAATTTAGTAAAATCATAATCCTAAAAGGATTAAAGAATGATGATAGGATAAAAGAGATATATAAATTAGCTGAGACTAATAGAATTAACATAATGACATTGAGTAAAGAAGGATTTGTAAAATACTTTAGCAGAAAAAATAAATCTGAAGGAGTATCTCAGGGGGTATTAGGTTTTATTAAAAATTTTCATTATGCTTCCCTAAAAGAAATGCTACAAAAGTTTGAAAAAATGCCATACCCATTAATTGTAATACTGGATTCTATTACAGACCCACATAATCTCGGGGCAATTATACGCTCGGCAGTATGCCTTGGAGCTGATGGGATAATTATACCTAAACATGATTCTGCTGATATTAATCATACTTCTTTAAAGTCTTCAGCAGGTACAGCAAAATTAATCCCTATCGCAAAAGAAACTAATTTAATTAATACAATCAGATTATTAAAAGAAAAGAATTACTTCATTGTTGGCGCTGATGTTAAGACTAATAACTACTTATATGAAATAGACTATAAGAAACCAATGGCTTTAGTTCTGGGTAGTGAAGGTAAAGGCATAAGAAAAGGAATTCTTACCCTCTGCGATTCAGTAATAAGAATTCCTTTAACTGCAAAAATAGATTCTTTAAATGTATCTGTTTCTGCCGGAATTATTTTATATGAAATTTTCAGGCAGAAAAATCTGAATTAGAATATACTAAATAAAATTATAAATTTACTTTAAACCATCTGATAATAAGGTCATTTATACCGGGATAATCAGTTACTAAATCCTTTCCATGTTTATCTGACTCAAATTCTTTAAATTCCTTTGGGTCATCAACATAATTATCGAAAATCATTTTTGAATCTTTATAATATTCACCATCTCTTGTGCCACAAATAAGTAATACACCTTTAACTCTTGGTGTTAATTTACCCATCATACTCTCGAAATTCCCAGTTAAGTTTTCAAATGTAAGCTTACCAACAGAGATCCCGACTATTGCTTTAATATTCAAATAAAAAGAACCATAAAAAGCTAAAGAACCGCCAATAGAAGTCCCAGCAATTCCAATTCTATTTGAATCTATACCAGTATTACTTTTAGCCCATTTTACAACTGCTTCTATATCCCGCGGGGTTTGTTTAGGATCTGTCAATAATTTGTCTATATTAACATTAGCTTTATCTGATTTGCCATGGCTTCTTAAATCTACTGTTAAAACTTTAATACCATTACTAACGAGTGAATCTATCAGAATATCACTCCATTGCTCTTTATTTGATTTAAATTGATGTATCAGAATAACAAATGGTTGCTTAACATCTTTATTATCTTCAATGTAATAATATTTTGCAGATAAATTTAAATCATCACTCGTTCTTATAATAACCTCTTCATTTTGGTATTTTCTGTCTTTTATTTTATTCTCATGTTCAATCTTGCTTTCTTCTTTTTTCCCTTCACAACCTGATAATATAAACAAAATTAAAAATACACTGATGAATATTTTCTTTAAGTAAGAATATGACATAAGTAACATATTGTCCATAAATATTAATTAATAATGTCTGTTTATTAATAAATAGATTAACTTATTTCAATTCTTAAAATCCAATTTCTGGTATCTTCAATTTCTCCATATTGAAGTCCTGTAATTGTATCATAAAATTTTTGTGCTACAGGTCCAATTTCATTATTATTAATAACCATATCCATACCTTTATAATGTAACAATCCAACCGGAGAAATAACAGCTGCAGTACCAGTACCAAAAACTTCTTTCAAAGTTCCGTTTTTATAACTTTCCACAACTTCATCAATAGAAATCTCTCTCTCACTAACTTTCATTCCCCATTCCCTTGCAAGTTGTAATACAGACATACGAGTAATACCTGGAAGAATAGCACCTCGCTCTAAAGAAGGTGTAATTAATTCATCACCAATTACAAACATAATATTCATAGCGCCAACTTCATCAATATATTTTCGGGAAATCCCATCTAACCACAGGACCTGAGAGAAACCTTTTTTATGAGCTTCGAAACCAGCCTTTAAAGATGCAGCATAATTAGCAGCTGCCTTGCACATTCCCAATCCTCCTTTTACTGCTCTTACATATTCAGTTGATACTAAAATTTTAACAGGTTTTAGCCCCTCCGGATAATAAGAAGCCACTGGTGATGTAATAATCGCTAATCTGTAAGTTTCAGAAGCGGTAACGCCGAGAAAACTACCAGTACCATAAATAAAAGGCCTAATATAAAGGGATTGACCTCTTACTTTAGGAATAAAATCGTAATCTAATTTCACTAATTCAACCATTGCTTCAATAAGCAGATTCTCATCAAACTCAGGAATACACAACATTCTTGCAGAATTATTCAATCTCTTCGCATTCATATCGGGTCTAAATATATTTGCACCACCTTTTACAGACCTGAAGGCTTTAAGACCCTCAAAAATTGATTGTGCATAATGTAAAGTGCACATTGCAGGATCTACATCCATAGCAGAATAAGGAACAATACGACCACCATCCCATTTACCATTTCTATAGTCAGAAATGAACATATGGTCTGAAAAATAAATTCCAAATTTTAAGTCATTCCAGTTAATCTCGTTTAATCGTGATTTTTTTGTTTTTGTAATTTCAAATGTTGCCATAACTTAATATTTAATTTATAAATTATCTTATTTTAAATATAAAAAATTATTAGAAGATTATTAAGTCATCTTAATCTTATCTAAAATACATTGTCTTAAGATCAAATAAACATCATCTACTTTAATACGGGACATACACTGTGGCTTGTTACAGCCATATTCATGACCAAGATACAAACAAGGGCTACAATATATATCACTCTGAATTTCAATAGCATTTTTAGAATAAGCACCCCAAATTTTTGGATTTGATGGTCCATTCAATGAAATAATCTTGGTTCCGAGACTTGCAGCTAAATGCAATATGCCAGTATTTCCACAAATAATAACATCTGAATACTTAATAATAGAAAGAGCATTACCTAAATTCTTCTGGACAAATATAGAAGAATTGGATTTTATCCCATCAGCAATTTTCTTACACATTGAAAAATCATTCACATTCCCTGTGACTATTATCTTAACAAATGGAAAATCAGAAGTTATTTTCTTGCCTAAATCGATGAAATTATCATTGCTCCAATCTCTTGCATAACCATTAGTCCCAAATCCCGGATGAAAAATTATAACATACTTATCTTTCAATTTCTCATTTTTCCAAAACTCTTCTGCAAATTTTACTTCTTCCGGAGATAATGTAAATTCTAATTGTTTATCCTCTTCGTTAACAGGATAAATTCCAAGCGGTGCTAAAAGAGCAAGAAAATTTTCAACTTCGTGACGGGTTCTCAGATGTTCCGCTGTTACATCGAAGAAATAATGTTTATACTGATTTTCTATCTTATATCCTATTAAAAATTTATGCCGCATAAAAGCGGTAATTATCGTATCTATTCTTGACCACTGCTCACCATCAATTACAAGATCATACTCCTTTTCCCTTAAAAATCTAATAAACTTTATAAATTTAAAAATATTTTTCAGAAATTCATAAACATTTATACTGATAACTTCATCGAGATAAGGGATTCGATTTACCATTGATACATTTAACTCTGTACACAGAAAGGTAATCTTTGCATCAGGATAATTCCTTCTGAGAAGTCTAATCGTAGGGACAAGTAATACTATATCACCTATAGCAGCAAATTTAATAAAGAATATACTTTTTATTTTCTCTGGAATTTTTCTTTTCTTCTTTCTAATAAAAAGTCTAAGAAATTGAACAATGGGTATTCCTATAAACCTGTCGAGTTTTCGGTAAATAGGTTTTCTCTTCATCAATATAAAAACTGAATTTAATCTTTGATAATTTACCTATAAATTTATAAATTATCAATTATATCCAAGTATATAAAATGCATAAAAATTTTAATATATTAATAGAAAGCTCCATAAAAGCGAAGAAGAGCGCTTACGCTCCCTTTTCAGGTTTCAGAGTAGGCGCTGCCCTTCTAACAAAATCCAATAAAATTTACACCGGATGTAATATTGAAATCTCTTCATTATCATTGACATTATGTGCTGAAAGAGTTGCATTTGCTAAAGCCATATCAGAAGGAGAAAAAAGATTTACTGCAATCGCAATATCAACAAATCGAAATAAAATATTTTATCCCTGTGGTGCATGTTTACAATTTATGGCTGAATTTTCAATTAATTTAAAAGTTATTTTAATAAAGAATAAAAAAGATATTAAAATTTTTAATTTAAAAAATTTATTACCCAAAAAATTTAACTTATAAATTAATAGTGAACCATTATGACAGCAGAAATGAATGAACACCTGCAAATAAGAACCTATAAAAAATCCGGACATATTGAAGTAATCTGCGGAAGTATGTTTTCTGGCAAAACAGAAGAATTAATCCGAAGAATTAGAAGAGCGGAAATTGCAAAACAGAGGGTTAAGGTGTTTAAACCTAAAATTGATAACAGATACAGTGATTCATCTATTGTAACCCATAATGAACAATCTTATCCCTCAGAAGTTGTGGAAAAAGCGAGTGATATACCTGATAAATGTTTCGACTATGAAGTAATTGGTATTGATGAAGCACAATTTTTTGATAATGATTTAATTGAAGTATGTCAAATGTTAGCTGATTCCGGAAAGCGAGTCATAGTTGCTGGTTTAGATCAGGATTACAGAGCAAAACCTTTTGAACCAATTCCACAATTACTTGCAATAGCAGAATACATAACAAAAATACATGCTGTGTGTGTGGTATGTGGTGCTCCTGCAAATAGGACACAAAGAGTAACTAAAGAGTCAGATAGAGTGCTTGTCGGAGGTAAAGACCATTACGAAGCCAGATGTAGATTACACCATACTGTATCAGAATAATCAAATTAATTTAAGACAATGAATAAAAAATTAATAATTATTATCTGCCTGATAACTCTGTTATCCTCATTATTTTTTATATCTTGCACAAGAAGAGAAAAACAATCTCAAAAGGTGAAATTGGGTTTAGTATTTGATGTTGGGGGTAGGGGTGATAAATCCTTTAATGATGCAGCATACAAAGGACTGGAAAGGGCAAAAGCAGAATTAGGAATTGATTTTGAAGTAATTGACCCGGGAGATGGTGCAGATAGGGAATCCGCTTTGAGAATATTAGCGGCTAAAAATGATATCGGACTCATTTTCGGTGTGGGTTTTATTTTCACCGATGATATTACGAATATTGCGAAAGAATTTCCCGACAAAAAATTTGTTTGCATTGATTATACTATAGATTCTAATAAACAAATACCACAAAATCTTCTTGCTATTACATTTAAAGAAGAAGAAGGTTCATTCTTAGTAGGTGCAATTGCCGGATTAACAACTAAAACTAAAACAGTAGGTTTCATTGGTGGAATGCAGTCCTCCCTGATTAAAAAATTCGAAGATGGATTTGTAAATGGAGTAAAATATGTATGTCCGGATTGCAATATTTTAGTTTCTTACATTAGTGTTACTGGCGAAGGTTTTAAAAATGCACCCAAAGCAAAAGAAATTGCTATTACACAATATAATAACAATGCAGACATAATTTATCATGCATCCGGATTATCTGGTTTAGGAGTTTTCGAAGCAACACGTGATATGAATAAACTCGCAATTGGTGTAGATTTAAATCAATGGTCAGAAGCACCGGGATATATTCTTACAAGTATGACCAAACAAGTTGATGAAATGATTCTACTTGCTGCAAGAGATTATGTAAATAATTCTTTTAAAGGCGGAATTAAAAATATAGGATTAAAAGAGAAAGGTGTAGATTATGTATATGATGAAAATAATAAGCATTTAATTCCCGATAATATACATAAAAAAGTAGAAGAAATACGGAATAAAATTGTAAATGGTGAAATAAAGGTATATTCTAAATGATTTATCTATAAAATTTGATAACGAATTAAAATTTAGTTAATTGAAATTCTTATATTAAGCCCACCCTCATTAGATGTCCTCGGTATAGTAGTTAATGTATTTTGTAAAGGTTCTGTTCTGATATATTTATAGAAAAATTGTAATTGTACTTTCGAGCTGAGCGAATATTGTAAAGTTGGGTTTATTGTAGTAACAGAAGAACCACTACCGGGGATTCTTTCAGGTTCACCAAAACCAACATTAAAGCGATAATCTATAGGTTCGTTGTTATTTTTACTAATAGTTAATGATACAGATAGATCATTTTTCAAATATAATCCAAATAAAGGTAAATCGAACCCCGCTTTAGAAAAGTTTGCAGTAATTGCAAAATCATTTGTATACAGTGATTGAATCAAAGAAGATGACGGGGTTAGAATCAAATTTCGTGATTTATTTATTCTAAACGATGCAGTCAGATTTCCTCCAAAAATCTCCTTAAATGTAACATTTATACCCAACAAAGGATTAAAAGCTTGGGTTACAGTCTGTCTATCAATAAGTTGTATTCCCCTGAAATCTGTTTTTGAAGATTCAATATATTCAGAAGTAAATGTGTTTTCTATTGTTACTGAAGTCGCAAATTCAGCGAATAACGGGAATGATTCCAGCCCTGATATTGTTAACGACCAATTTGGAAATGGGAATGAAGAAATATTCTTTTTAAAACTACTGGATAGATTTTTTATATTTTCATCGGGATTCGTTGAACCTTCATAACGGAACTTCTCAACATCTCCAATAAGGAAAATCGAATATCCATCTGATACACTGCTATTAGTAACCGGATTAATCCTTCCTACCCCATCAGGTGCTGAAGTATATTGAACATTATCACTATGTCCGAAATTCTTTTTAAATGTTAAATTAACTCTTATTGACGATGGAATTATAGGTGTAATTATAGCGTTCAGAGTTAAAGAATTTGTTTGATTATTCTGGTCATTGATAATAACATCCGGTACTCTTTTACCCGGGTTTCTATTGAAACCAAGTTGATAATTCAATGGGGGACCGTATTTTTCATCTGCTAAAAATCCCAACCAGAAATTTGTAAAGCCAGGCCTACCCTCAACACCATTATTGGCTATCGTATTTGTTTGAGTAAAATTAACTGAAATATTATCCGGAATAAAAGACCTTATAATTTTCAATAAATCAATCTGGTCATCAAAAAGCGTTTTTGAAGTTTTAGCATCAGGTTGTGCTTGTGAACTCAATCGTTTGATTTTAATTCCATCATCTTCACCTCTGAATAATTTAAATATCTCCCCTATCTTTAAGTTTGCAGTGGTATTGATATTATTAGAAAAACCGACGTTATATCCTACATTTCTTGTCGTGTTTGGGTTCATCCATCCATAAGTTACATTATAATTTAAGTTCAGATCAAAATAATTTTTTAATATTGGTATGTTGAACTTGGGATTAAAAACATTTGTCTGTTGAAAATCAAGGTCTCTACCGAAGTTTACAAATGCCTGATTGAAAAATATTTCTTTGAGAATTTCAGAACCAGTTCTTTGATACATACTGCTATCACCATAAGTTTCAAAACCAGATAAATCACTCCCGATTTTAATAGTATAGGAACCTGTTAAATCCACAACCCAATTTTCAATAAATTTCCAGTTAAAGTTAAAACCCCTATTCGATCTGAAATTCCTTCCTATAGGATCATCAAATATTAATTTCCTTTGCCGCGCTCTGCTTTGTGACCTGATAAAATCGATACTGGCGGAGAAATTATCTGAGAATAAAGGAACAAATGGAATCAGAGGAACAAATAAATATATTTTTGCATTACTATACTCTTCCCCGAGATTAATTAATTTATTAATATTGAAATTTAATGACTTTGAAAATCCAAAATCAGTGTTAAAAATAAGCGCTCCATTATAACTAAATTCATATTTATTTTTAAATGTATAATCTCTATAAGTTTGATTCATAGAAGAAAAGTTCAGAGACAGAGAATTAACAAATGTCTTTATAAAATAATTATCACTCGGTATTTTAATATTAGCACCGTTTATAGAGAATTCATCTCTGACTGTTAAGGTCTGCGCTTCTAATTTAATATTCTCTGATGCTTCTCTTGCCAAATTTTCATCTTTTGTGAGAGCAAAAACCTGTTTGTATTTTTCTTCCGCTGCTTTTTCCAATTCAATATCAGAACCGGGATAGTATTTGGGATTAATCATATTTTCATAATGTCTGAAATTTATTGGCAGATACAAAAAGTCTTTCCATTCTTTCGAAATAGCCAAGGATAGAGCATTGTTTATTATTTTATGTAGATTTAAATTAATTCCTACATCCCATTGCGTTCCTGTTACTCTACTTCCCACCCGTGTATCAACAGAATGGAAATTGGGATCAACTTTATTGAAGTTGATATTAATATTAGCAAGATCCGCAACTTTGATTGATGCATTAACATTAAATGCATATCCATTATCGTCATTTACTTTTAATACTCTAAGCTCATTGAACCAGACACTACCGGTTAAAACTGCATTTGGACCAGCTTTGTTTTTCTCTACCCCAAGTTCGAATTGTTTTATTGAATTAAGCGAAGGATTTCCTTTAATTCTATAATATGCACCTGGTGGACCATTAGGAACAGGTTTTTCTACTATTTCACCTACAGAGTCTCTTGAAATTTTCAGACTTGTTAAATCAGCAAAAACAATTGTTACTTCATTATTCTTATTCCATGGTTGCCCTGGTCTTATATCCGGATGTATTGGTGCTCTATATTCATAATAATTATTCGAATCAGTACCAAATCTTATTATCATAGTAGCATCATAAACTGTTTCATTAGTATAATTAAAGTTTGGGTCACCATTAACAAATAACTTCATCAATTTATAATTAAATAAATCCAAAGTTTGAGTTTTATAATCCTTCACAACAAGTTTTCTCTGACCATTTACTAAATTTTTAACTTCAAGTGAAAGTGACTGTTCATTTGATTTAGTATCTACCCCACTTGCATTTCTTATTGTTTGTCTTAAAACATCACCTGGGACAGGGCTTTGATAAATTTGCGGATTTTCTTCAATACTAACTACTGATATATTATATGTAGTATCACTCTTATCAGGTTTATACCATTGATTACCGACGAGATTAAAATCAACAATCGCCAGTTTAACTTCTTGATTTACGCCCTTTATCCAGAATCTAACAAATTCGATGTTGGTAAGTGATGGATTATTTACCACTTTGGAAAATTCTGAAAGTGGGATTCTATATTGGAACCAGCCACTTCCAGGTTCACCTCGTCCGGATATTCTCTTGTTATTTGTTGTATCTAATGAAATTTCATATTCAAAATATGCATTATAAGTATCAAGTGCACTATTTCTGTTAAGGTCTTCTGTATCCGGTCTATTTCCCCCTTCAAAATATGCATTGTTTTGAGTTCCATTAATGATATCAAAATTTATCACGCCTTGGACTTTGCTGTTATCATCCCCGGCAGGGTCCTGATATGGGAAATCATTTAGTGTAAGATTAGTATCATTGAGTAAATTAAATAAAGCAAGCTCTTCAGGGTCAGTAAGAAAATCCAAACCTATATCTTCATTAGGGTCAAGTTGCCCATTACTGTTTTTATCTTCTGTATCTAAAATCCCATTAGGAATTGCATCTTCAGAAATTTGACCTAAATCTATGTATATTTTTGCCTGGTTAAAATTCTGATTGTTACCAGTATTTTCGATTTTCATATTAAACTCAATGAAACTGATATTCTCGTTAAGCAAATCCGTTGTGGTTGTATTCAGAAATTTCATAATGCCATTCCAATTAGTATATCTATTTGTTGTATCAAATCCTTTAGCATAATAATTATAAACACCCCTTTGATTGGGATTAAATACAATATATAACGGAGTTAATCTATCCTGACCAGGTTGAACATCTCTCGCAGGATAAACCTTTTTTACTTCAACATCTCCTTGTATATTGAACCATCGCATCCTTCCTCTTTTTGCCTGTTTAAGCGAATCTGTAATTCCTATTGATGAGTCATTAGGTAATGAGCCTATCGTCCATTGAGAAAATGTCGTCCCCAATGAAATAATCTTTTTTGCTCCTTCCATATCATCAATATAGGCAATTGCTTCATTATTATCCTGTGGTATTCTACTCTTTAATGTATTCGGGTCAGGTGTAATTAAAGCAAATTCTGAATTAAGAGTAATAACTGATTCATCTTTCGTGTTATACCCCGGTAAAAAGTTAACTAAATTAGTAAGCTGTTTTAACTTAAATTCGCTTTTGAAATCCAATCCGAATATGGAGTTATTCGTTGGTTCTTCCCCAATTCTTACTTTATCATTAAGAGTTTCCTGTCTCAAATTCACAAATGTGAACCCGAAGCTTGTTTTATCTGATATCTTATAATTTGCTCTTGCACCTATTAAAGTTTTTGAAGCAAGAGAGAACAAATCATTTGTTTCATAAGAAATTCGCAATCCTGAAGAAGCAAGTGCCTGTGGATTTCTGATTACAACTATTCCTGTAGAATAATCCACAGTATAATCAACATTTTCAATAAGTTTCTGCTCTCTGTCATAGATCTCTACACTTCCAACTACAACATTGAAACCAAGATTGATTGTATTTGTTAAACCACTTTCTCCCTTTGCTGTACCTTTTATTTTGTATCTTGTTGCCAAGGGAAAAGTAATAGCTTCATTTTTTACTTTAGTATATAATTGTGAAAAGAAATAAGAAGTATCCGCTCCTGCTTCACTAATATTATCAAAAAAGGGCCTTAAAGTTGGGAAAATAATATCCCCTGTTTCAACATTTATTGTAAGACCGGGTATGAAATCAAAAATATTATCGGGTGGTGGATTCCTTGTTGTACCTTGATATCTATCTAATCCAACTATTTGCAACAATTGTTTCTGCCCACTTTGTGTAGGTATGGTAGTAACATCAATATTTTCTTCATTCGTGTAATAAATATTAAGATTAAAACCTTCCTGAATTACTTTTGATACCGGCAATCTATAAATATTCCGTAACTTCAGTTCCCACGCAAGTGGGGTAGATTCAGGATTTAAATTACGACATTTAACCATCTTCAATACAAGCGTATCACTATTCTGCGGTTTATCTTTACTGCTTCTACCAAACTTTTCACCCTTTTTGGTTCTATATGTCACAGCAACAACAAAGTTTTCCGGAATGTTAACCTTCAAACTTATAAAACCTGCATAAGGATTAATATAGTATTCATTTGCTTCAAGTTTCCTGAACAAACCAAAAAACCTTATCCCTTGTATTTCATTTGTATTTATTAAAGTATCATAATTAACTGTTGATGCTTCCGGCAACATTGTAATTGCAACAGCACTTCTCTTACGGCTATCCGTTATATCAGTCTGAACCCACACTTCAAAACTATTATCACCTGCCAATACCTGATTACTATCGGTTTTAGGACTAATTACACCTGTAGTATTATTATAATAATCAAGAAAACTCGATTTATATATAGTATCAAGAAAATAATGATTATCAGAATAATCAAAAACATTAATTTGAAAATCCTGAGACTGACTTCCTCCAGTGAAATCTTTCCTTTCGCGCTTACTCTTTTTTTGTGAAAAAACTGAAGTCAATGTTAATGGTCCAAGTTTGAAATCACCTTTAACTCCAAATAGAGCTTGCGATGACTGAATTAAACTTGAACCTGTTTCAAGGGATACATTACCACCCTCAATTTTTTGTATAACCTCGTCTTTATAACCAGTATATTTTATCCGTAACTGATTCTCAAATTCAAATGTCCTTTGGGTATTCCAGTCAGCATCAATTGTTAATTTATCTCCAACAGTCCCCTTTGCAGTTATTTGTAAATCTTGCTTAAAATTAATATTCTTTTGATTGCCAAGTAAACTACTTAAAATAACCTGGTCACTCTTTATACTTTGATAAGATGCCGTTAAATCTACTGTGCCATTTATTCTTAAGTTTATAGTTGGTGGTCCGAAAATTGTTTCTGTTTTAAATGGGAGCGGTATTGTAATATCAGTAAATTTTTCAAAGAGTTTTGATATGTCATCAACTAATTGACCTTTAAACTTTTCAGAAGCGATATTATACATCGATGTATTATAATTCACTTCTGATACTTTCTCCAAATATTCATCAAGAGTTAATACAAGAGGAATATTTATCGGTTCACCATTAAAAGTTTTAACTATACTAATGTTACCTAAAGAATCAAATTTTACTTCTTTTTTTATTGCAGAAGCATCACCTAATAATAGCGGTGAGATATTATATTCAATTTTAGTAGTAAAAGAAAATGGCTTTTCATAAACAAAATATTTAATCCTTGCCGTAGAATCCCCTTTAAAAACATTTATTGTATCTCTAAATATTAAAGTATCCTTTCCTTTAATATAGGAACTATCACCTGAAATAAACCTCTTACCATCAATATCTCTTCTCCCCTGTGCATTCAAATTCTGTGTCAGGAAAGTAACCGATATAATTACCAACAATATTTCAATATATAGTTTTTTCAAAAACTATCTATAGTTTATCTGAAAATTTAGTATTTTCAACATAGTATATATATATCTATATTACTCTCCTGTTTTTTGATTAAAACATATTGAAAATAAATAATAAAATCAAAATAAAAATAAAATTTACGAATTATTTCATAAATGACTTTTAAATATAAAGAAAACTCATATTTTTAGAATAAAACTTTTATGGAGAATAATCGGTTTAATTTTTAAAAAGGAGGTTATATAGTAATACATTGACTCTATGTTTAATCTAACTTATAATACCTTGAAACAAAAATTCCTAATACTATTAATAATCTTAATACCGCTCCAGGCATTACCACAATTTGAACCCCACCCCGATATAAATTGGTACACAATAGAGACAGAGAATTTCAATATAGTTTTCCATAAAGGCTCTGAAAGAACTGCAAAGCTTACAGCGAAAATATCAGAGGAAATTTATGGACCTATTACATCATTATATAATTACAAACCTGATACAAAAACCAATATCATAGTTAATGATTTATCTGATATTTCCAATGGAGCAACTGATTTTTTTAATAACAGAATAGAAATTTTTGCGTCTGCACTTGATTTTGAATTAAGAGGAACACACAATTGGCTCAGAAATGTTATTACACATGAGTTCACTCATATGGTTCAATTACAGGCATCAATGAAATTTTCAAGAAAAATACCTGCGATTTATTTACAATGGTTAAATTATGAAAAGGAAAGAAGACCTGATGTTCTTTATGGCTACCCAAATGCTATTGTTTCTTATCCTATTTCAGGTATAAATGTACCTGCATGGTTTGCCGAAGGTACTGCGCAATATCAAAGACAGGCATTAGGGTACGATCACTGGGATGCTCAACGGGATATGATATTAAGAATGTACATTGAAGATGATAATATGCTTTCATACAACGAGATAGGACAGTTTTCTTCAATTACTTCATTAAAAGCAGAATCAATTTATAACTCAGGATATGCACTTGTTCGATATATTTCAGAGAAATACGGAGAAGAAAAATTAAGAGAAATAACTTATGGATTATCAAAATTTTTTAATTTCAGTTTTGATAATGCTTTACAAAAAATCATAGGTAAAAGCGGAAATGAATTATACAACGAATGGAAAGAATTTCTTAAAAAAGATTACTCGAAGAGATTAAAAGGTGTTAAAGAAACAAAAATATCTGGTGATATTATTGAGACTGATGGATTTGCCAATTTCTCCCCGAAATATTCTCCCGATGGGAAAAAAATTGCTTATCTTACTAACAAGGGGCATGATTTTTCACTAACACGCCTTGTTATCTATGATAGAACAACAAAAATCAAGGAAGAATTAGGGTTTCCGGTTTCATATTTTTCATGGTCACCAGATGGAGAGAAAATCATTTTCTCTGAAAGGGATATACCACCAAAACTTGACGGCATAACCATATATGATTTATATGAATACAATATTAAAACGAAAAAGCAAGAAAAATTAACTGAAAATAAACGTGCTACTTCACCTTCATACTCTCCGGATGGTAAAAAGATAGCGTATCTTGTAAACAACGATGGTACAATAAATTTAGAGATAGCAGATGAAAAAGCAAAAAACCCTCAGAGACTAACTGATTTCAGCAATGGTGAGCAACTTTATAACCCAAAATTTTCTCCTGGTGGAAAACTGATTATTTTTGAATATTCTCTTGAGGAAGCAAGAAAAATTGCATATCTGGATTTAGAAACGAAAAATTTTTATTTCCTTTTAAATGAGCGGGAAACTGACTTCAGGAATCCTGAATTTTCTAAAGATGGCAAATTTATTTACTTCTCCTGCAACAAAACGGGAATATTCAATATATATAGATATGATTTTGAATCAAAAGAAATAAAACAGATTACAAATGTATTAGGGGGTGCTTTTATGCCTTCTTTTGATAATAATGATAACATCGTTTACTCTTCTTACTACTCTACCGGATTTAAGATAGAAGAATTAAAAAATATTAGTAACTTTGAGAACTCACAAATTAAAAATTACATTCCACCATCACGACTCATCGAAAAGTATGCAAATATAGATTCACTTCCCAATACTGAGAAAAACAAATTTAACTGGCATAAGCTCAAAAACTTTGACGACAAAACAGTTAAAGACTATAACTATAGTAATTACAAAACGATTTTTAATCAACTATCCATATTCCCTGTTATAAGATTTGACAACTATACTAAAGATAATAAAATACTTGATGCTATTAAGCCCGGTTTATATTTTTATTCAGATGAATTAATGACAAGATTTTCCATCTTTGGTGGTGCTTTTATCAATAGAAAAATGGAAAGGGACTTATTTCTTCAGTTCACCTACGACAATGGCTTCCCTGTCGCTAAAGATTTCCTGATAAAAAAATTTAGTTTCTCTCCAAAATTATTTTTTGAAGGTTATAATGTTACCCGTAAAGCAGATGCTGAAGTTATTGCAGGTATTGATTCAATAAATGTTGGTGTAGAATACAATTTACTTGCGTTTATTCTTGGAATGGAAATGAATATTTTCAATGATAACCATCTTCTAAGATTTGAATATGGTTATAATAAATATCAATCAAGCATTGACCCATTTTTAATCCCGAGTAGTGGAATTTCAGTCAGAGGTTCTTCACAGGATTATTTTAAAGCACATAGTTTTTCTCTTATTTATGATTATTCTTCTTATTTACGAACAAGAAACACAGATATAAACCCAATCGGAAGAAAATTTTTCATAAGATATGATTACGAATCCAGTGACATTAACCCTGAATACACCGTCGAAAATGACGGTTCAATCATAACAAAATACACTCACAACAAACTTCATAAACTTGAAGGAGAGTGGATTGAATCATTCGGACTATTCAACAACCAACATTCACTATCATTGAAATTAAGAGGTGGAACTATTTTTGGACCGGAGGTAGATAATTTTTACAATTTATATGTTTCAGGAATTACAGGGATGAAAGGCTATCCATTCTTTGCCCTTGGGGGTGGAAGAATTGCATCTTTAAATATCACTTACAGATTCCCTCTTTTCGAAAATATAGACTTGAGAATTTCACCCTTGTATTTCGATAAATTATATTTAGGTCTTTATGCTGATATTGGTGATGCATGGGAAGAAGATAAAGTTCATTTAAATGAATTAAAAAAAGACGCCGGCATTGAAATCAGATTACAAGCATTTTCTTTTTATGCTTTTCCAACAAGTATATTTTTCAATGCTGCCTACGGATTTGATAAGTTCACCAAAACTTTCAGAGGAGAAAAAGTAACTTATGGTAAAGAATGGCGGTTGTATTTTGGAGTATTATTTGGTTATAATTTTTGATTTCTATAAATAATAATTTATCCCTATTCCCGATATTAAAGGGGCATTTAAAAGGAATAAATAGCATATTGAATTTATAAATATTTATCCTTAATTTCTAAAAAAAATAAAAAGAAATGAAAAGGGCATTATTAATAATATTAATAATTTTTTCATTTTCTGATTTTAGTTTTCCGCAAAATTATTCCTATTATTATGACTGCAATTTATTCATACCTGCTGCAAAGTATAATAACAGCAATAAAATAGCAAATAATCCGATTATATGGGAGTATATTCAAACTCCCATTACAAATCAAATTACTGATATATTCTTCCCATTACCTTTTGCGTATGCTACACACACCGGAATGGGAATTATCATATCAACAAATAGTGGTTTAAATTGGTTAGAAATTTCTTTTAATGATACAACATTTACTACTTTATTTAATGGAATTCATTTTGTTAATTCACTTACAGGATGGGTTGTTGGTGGTGCAATGCAAATAAGGAAAACCACAAACGGTGGCTTTAATTGGGTAAGACAAATACCCCCACCTGTCTCAGGGGTTTTGAATTCTGTCTATTTCTTTAATTCAAATACTGGCATTGCAATAGGTAGAAAAACTGCTTCTTTTAATTCCTGTATAATCAGGACAACAAACGGAGGACTTAACTGGCAGGAAATTGTAGCTTCAACTTCAAATGAAAATGAACTTTTCGGACAATTCTGGTTAGATGCTAATACTGGTTTTATTTGTGGTAAAAACTTTTTGATGAAATCTACAAATGGGGGTTTAAATTTCATCAATTATTTTCCAAATATTCCACCAACTTCCAATGGGGTTAACGCTTTATTATGTATCTACTTCAATGGTAATACGGGATGGATTGGAGGTAGTAATATAGACCATAAAAATATTTATAAGACAACTAATTTTGGTTTAAATTGGGTTTTTCAAAATAACCCGGTCGTTCAGTTTCCTTATTCACAAATTAATGACATAATTTTCATTGATAATAACACTGGCTGGGCTGTACACGGTACCCCGACTACTGGTGCGATTCTTGTTACTTATAATGGAGGAACTAATTGGGAAATAGAAGAAAATACTAATGTCTGGTTTGATTGTTTATATAATTGGAATGACTCAAAAATTTACTGCGGTTCTTCTGAAGGAAAAATCTGGTATAGAGGAATACCTTCAAACATAAAAAAAATCGGAACTGAAATTCCAGATGATTTTAAGTTATATCAAAATTATCCTAATCCTTTTAATCAATCCACAAATATTATGTTTGACTGCGTAAAAGGGGGATTTGTGCAACTAAAAATATATAATATAATCGGTGAAGAAATATTAACACTAATTAATGAATTAAAATCTGAAGGTAGATATAATATCAATTTTAACTCTTTCCGATTATCGAGTGGTATTTACTTTTATGAAATTATCATAAAAGACAAAAATATTTATTTTTCTGATGTGAAAAAGATGGTTCTTATAAAATAAAATACTGAAGAAATAATCATCACAATTCAATACAGAATCATTAAAATGACAAAAAACCTGATGTTACTATTTAATAACTGATATTGTTATATATTTACATATAGATTTAAAAAATGTTTTTTTCTAAATTAACATCATAAGTTGTTTGAAAAAATATATCTACAACAACATTAAAACTAAAATTATTAAAAGAAAAATGAGAAAAGGGATAATAATAACATTACTTATAATAACTTTGGTAATAATATTACTTGGAATTTCCAATGAAAAGCAGCAGAGCGGGAATGATTTAACACGTGGATTTTATATTGGTCCTATGAATTTCTTTTTTGAAGAAAGACTCAGAACACCAACTCATCTAAAATGGTATGATTCACTTTCATTTAATATAATGCAAAATTATAGTGGTCATTTTGATTTTCTTCCAAAAGAATGGAAAAACACATCACAACGAGATGGTGGCTTTTTTGAAGACTCATCTGATTATGCAGATTTTATTCGAAATGCAATAATGCAATGGAAATTTTTATCCGGAAGAAATTCTCTCATAATGGAAAGAGAAAAAATATTGCGACCTGCTTACGGACAGCGATTTACCTATCAGGCAGAACAACAGGGCAAAAAAAACTGGATAACAAGATTCCCTGCTTACGGTTATGATACAAATGAAAATATGACAGGAAAAGACACAACCGAATTCTGGCTCGGTGAGAATGTTACAGCACGTAAGTGTATAAAAGGAAGAGATAAACCCGGCTACATAGTAAAGAATTTAATTGAAAACCTGGGACAGGTAAATGACCTAACTATTGTGGATGATAACATAAACAGCATTGGTCATGGAAGATTATACTCCGATATAAAGCAACCTAAATATAATAACAGATGGTTTGTAAAACCAAGAATGAGAATTGATCCAGATTACGCAAAATCCCACCCGGAGGATACCGTTGTCGTTGTATATATAAAAAGATTTGATGGAAAAATTATTGATTCAACATTTATTAAATGTAAAAACTTTATTGATTATTCAAATCCTGCCAATCCCCAATATAACGGGCAATACTTAGAGAGATATTATAACTTTCAGGATTCTGTAAATTACCTGTCAGTAAAAGCAGATTCATTAGCTATCGGAGCCGGCAAAGTTGAAACCTGTAAAGTAGATTACATTGTTAAATGGCTTGGTAAAGTTGATGTATGCCTGGATTATGTAAGAGTAGATGACGCATGGGCTCATTATTTATTTACTGATACCTGGCAGGTTGGTTTTTCATATCCCAGTTATAATATATGGAAATTCAGGGAACGAATCTGGGAAGAAGTAAATGCTTTTAAAAATGTGGATGGTCTTGCTTGTTTCTGGATTGATGAAGTACAGTTTGCAAATTTAGAATGTATCGCGGAAGTAAATCGCCTTGTCAAAGAATATTCTGATAATAAGTTTTCTTTAATATTTCTCACAGATCCTATCGCTTTTATGGGATGGTCGGGTTTAAAATATAAAGAAGATAATAATCTTGCTTTATGGGATAGTTGTATTAATTTTGCTTTTAAAATTGGCGCTATTTCAGATATTATGTTAACTCAATGGTTTCCGGTTTTTTATAATACTAAATATCCGTCAAACCTTAAAATCAATCAAAGTGATTCATTCCCTGCCACAAGATTTTTTAGAAAAGCAAACAATTATGATGATTACACATACAGTCAGAATAGCATTCAATCTGCCTTTTCCTGGTATGTCAGACAACATAAATATTACATAGAGAAAGCCAAGAGTCTTGGTTTGATTTATGCAGTTGTAAATCAAATTAATAGTGATGAAAGTTTAATTAAAGGAACCGGCGGTCCTGATGATTGGGGATTACGAGAGCCTACCTGTGAAGAAATTTCGGCTATTCTTAATATTTCTTTAGCACACGGTGCAAAAATATTACTTGAATTTTCTTACACAACATCGCAACAAAGAAAAGAAGCTTCCGGCTTTTGTTATAATATGGGTCTTACAACTTCCAACACAGATAATTATAGTAATAAAAGATTCTATAATTATTATTATCAGGAAAAATGGAATTACATTTCTGAACTGAATAGAAAATTACAGGTTATTGGAAACTATATGTATCCGTATGACTCATTAGATAAACATTTAAAACACGAAAATACTATTACTGTAAACTCAGTATCGTATCCGGCACAATTTCAGGGCTTACCGTACTCTTATGTTTCTGATATAAGAAGTATGGCACCATTAATTTCAGGCGTTAATCCATGTATGTCCGGTGGAGGAATTAACAAATACTATGATTGCCCCGAAGAAAGATACTGGGAATTAGGATTTTTTAATTCTACCAACAAAAATGAATTAAGTAAATTTTTATATGTAGTAAATAAACGAACCTTCCCGAATATTAACAACGATGGAGATTTAAGAATACTTGAGATAAAATTTAATCCCGCGTTTCTACCCAAATATGATAATTGGAAAATCACTGATATAGCTAATGATTCATTACTTACTACTTTTAACAAAAATAATTCAGGATATATAACTATTGCACTATTTAACCCCGGCGAAGGAAAATTATTAAAAATTTCCCCAGCTAATTAATAAAAAAAATTTTCAATAAATATAATCTAAAATTATATTAGACTTTTTTAATTCCATAAAACATAAAATCAAAATTCTAAATTAATTAAAAATCCTCACCCTTTTCTTTTAATGAAGGTATTAAACCTCTCTTACTTGACTCTATAAAATCTACTATATCCTTAACATTTCCTTTAACTTCAAAATCTTCTTTAACTTTTTTGACAGCATCACTAAAATTCAATCCTGAATAATAAATTATATTATAGACAGCTTTAATTTCCTCAATTTCTTCTTTTGAAAATCCTCTTCTTTTTAAACCAATCAGATTAGGACTTATATATCTTACGGGGTTTCTTGCCGCAAGAGAAAATGGCGGAATATCTTTCCCAATACCTGTTAAAGCAGGAACCATACAATACTTCCCTATTCTACAAAATTGATGAATACCAGTCATACCACCGATGTTGGCAAAATTCCCTATCTCTACATGTCCGGATATTGAACATCCAACTGTCAAAATCACATTGTTACCGATAATCACATCATGACCAATATGAACATTATCCATTATAAAACAATTCTCGCCAATTATTGTTTTATAACTGTGTTTTGTTCCTTTTGAAATAACAGTATGCTCTTTTATTAAAGTGCCGGCTCCGATTTCCACAGTCGTATTTTCACCTTTATAATCAACAGAATTCGGAATACTCCCAATAGTAGAAGCATGATAAATCTTCACCTCTTCCCCTATTCTTGCACCATTATAAATCATAACTCCATGACCAATATAAACATTATCACCAATAACAACATCATCTTCTATAACTGTATAATTACCAATAAAAACATTATTCCCAATCTTTGCTTTCTTACTAATATTATTTAAATTCATAACAAGCTTTTTCTTCAAATTAAAATAATCCTACCTAACAAAAAATGAAGAAAATAAATTCTTAATTTATATAATTATTTAATTAAATAACCTGACATAAAATCCTAACCTATATTAAATGTAAAAAGATAATTTATATTTTCTAATTGGCTACAGTAAATACTGCTGCGAAATGCATAGACTAATAATTTATTTTAAAATTGTTATATTTGTAATAAAAACTATATTATGAAAAAAATATTTTTTGCTGTAATTATTTTTATATTTGTTATTTATTTTAATTCTTATTCTCAGAATTGGTACACTTTTGCCGGAAATAATCAGAAAAATGGTGTGACCAAAATGACGGGACCAATTAGTGTTTCCACTCCGTTCTGGTCGGTGAATAGCACTAATTATACAGCATGGGGAAATGCTGTATATACTTTTGGTGATAAGTTTGTTACTTCCAGAGTTATACTTTCTCCATATAAAGGTATAATAGAACTTAGAAATTTATTTAACGGAGAACTTATATGGCAAAAGACGGTATCAGATAGCGCAAGGATGTACGCGGTTGGTTTCACAGAAGATGCAGTATATGCGCATGATTATAAAGATATGAAACTATACGCTTTGAATATATCCGATGGTTCTGTAAAATGGTGGATTAGCGCAGATATGTTTCCCGGAAATACCGGTATATGCTTTGCTCCAGATGGTGATCCAATCATATTTCAGAAAAGATTGGATAGAAAAACCGGTGTGCCAAAATGGACGAATAATTATATTATACCGGTAAGCCCTGATGGTGGTTATGTTGTTTATGGTAATACATATTATCACTGGACAGGATCAATTACAACACCTAAAAAACTTATTGCGATTGACATAAATACAGGATTAACTAAATATATGTCTGATGCACTTCCGGGTGATGGAGACCAGGAAAACGATTTAGTTGTAGGACCTGATGGAACTATATATATTGCAAGAGATGGTGGCTCACTTCACGCTTTTATTGATAATGGTACAGGATTTACTCAAAAGTGGACTTTAACTCCTGCTGTTCTTGTAAAATCGTTCGGTCCTAACAATATCTTATATTGCGCCAATGTTAATAATGGTATAAGCAGCGGTAAACTGATGAGAGTAAATGGTTTAAACGGTCAGGTTATAGATTCAGTTAATACTTTAGCAGGGTATGTTACAGTCGATTATGATTCCACAATTTATGTAAATACAGTAGAAGCTGCTAATGGCAGATATTTTGCTTTTACACCAGACCTTCAGACAATTAAATGGCAACTTAATATTCCATATATTTATTATTCCGGATGCCCTATTGGAAAGGAAGGTATTTTTATAACAATTGGCAGTGGTTATCAGATAACCGCTTATAAACCTAATATAAACAGAAAACCAGTCGCTGATTTCAGAGTTAGTTCAAGAGATATTTTTGCCGGAGATTCTGTTAATTTCTATGACCAATCATCTTATTCACCAACAAGCTGGGAATGGACTTTCACAGGAGCAACCCCATCAAGCTCACAAGCACAAAATCCGACCGGTATTAAATATTTAAATAGTGGAATATACGAAGTCAAACTTGTTGCTGCAAATCTTCTGGGTTCAGATACTTTAATTAAAACAAGTTATATATTTGTAACTCAATCAAGCGGAATCAATAATAATGAAACACAATTAACATACAAATTATATCAAAATTATCCCAATCCATTTAATCCAAATACCGAAATAGCATACGACTTATACAGGAATTCTTTTGTTACACTTGAAGTTTTTGATATAACAGGAAAAGTTATTAAAACACTGGTAAATGAATTTCAAACATCGGGAAATTATAAATATACCTTTAATGGTAATGAAATTCCAAGCGGAATTTATTTCTATCGGTTAATTATAAATAACGGAAATGATTTTAATGAAGTAAAGAAAATGATTTTGCTAAAATAATATTATAATCAGAATTTCAAAAACTATTTTAGTAGTCGCCACTCGCACCACCGCCGCCGGAGTCGCCACCTCCTCCTGAAAATCCGGAACTATCAGAAGAACTTGATGAATAATCTGATGATGAAGAATCATAAGAAGAAGAACTGTAACCTGAACCTGAATAACTACCTGACCCACCTCTTTTACTTTGAATAACTGACACAATTATAATTAAAATTATAATCGCCGGAAATAAAGAGAGGATAACTATAGTAGATAAGCTCATTCCTTCTTCATCTTCTTCCCTGCTATATTCGCCTTTGGTAACCTTAATTATTGAATTAATCCCATTAACTATACCATCGTAATAATTATCTTTTTTTAGTTCAGGAGCAATTTCATTTTTTATAATTCTTTTGGCAAGTGCATCAGGTAAAACACCTTCCAGACCATATCCAACTTCAATTCTTATTTTTCTATCCCCTTTTGAAATCAATAAAAGTACTCCGTTATTTTTCCCTTCTGAACCTATTTTATTATATTTAAATATACTATTCGCTACAAATTCAATAGGCTCACCATATAATGAGTTTATCATTAGAACAACAATTTGAGTAGATGTAGAATCATCAAAAGCTTTTAATTTTAATCTTAAAGTCCTTAATTGCTCACTGGTCAATGTTCCCGTTTCATCTGTTACATATTCTGTAAGTTTCGGTGGGTTCTTTGATAAAGATTGTGCAAGCAATAATGCACTTACAAAGAAAGATAAATAAATTAAAGTAAATATTTTGATTTTATTCATTGCTCAATATAAAAAGTATTCAAATTGAAGCCAATTACTTTTTCAATCTTTCTTCAATTTTATTCAACTCTTCAACTAATTGATTGGGTAATCTATTCCCGAAAATCTTATAATATTCACGCATTTCCTGCACTTCTTTAAACCATTCTTCTTTATTGATACTTAAAATCTTATCGAGATTCTCATTCGATATCCTTAATCCTGAAATATCTATCGCACCTTTAGCAGGAAGAATTCCGATAGGAGTTTCAACATAATCACCTTTCTCATCTATTCTTTCAAGAATCCATTTAATTACTCTGATATTATCACCATAACCGGGCCAGATAAATCTGCCATTTTCATCTTTTCGGAACCAGTTAACATAAAATATTTTTGGAAGTTTATTGGGAAAAGTCATTCTGCCAATTTGAATCCAGTGAGCGAAATAATCAGCCATATTATAACCACAGAAAGGTAACATAGCAAATGGGTCGTGTCTTAATTTACCAACAGCACCAGCAGCAGCAGCGGTTGTTTCTGATGCAGCAGCAGAGCCCATAAATACTCCATGATTCCAATCATAAGCTTCATACACCAGAGGAACAACAGAAGACCGCCTGCCACCAAAAAGAAAAGCACTAATCGGAACGCCATTCGGATTTTCCCAATCCGGATCTATAACAGGGCATTGAGAAGCCGGAGTAGTAAATCTTGCATTCGGATGTGCAGCATTTCTACCACAATCCGGAGTCCAGTCATTTTTATTCCAGTCAAGCAAATGAGCGGGTTTTTGCTTTGTCATTCCTTCCCACCAGACATCACCATCATCAGTAAAAGCAACATTTGTGAAAATTGAGTTCTTCGTCATAGTTAGCATTGCATTTTCATTAGACTCCATAGAAGTACCGGGAGCAACACCAAAGAACCCATATTCCGGATTAATTGCATACAATCTTCCATCAGGTCCGAATTTCATCCATGCAATATCATCTCCTACTGTTTCAACTTTCCAGCCGGGGAGAGAAGGTTTCATCATCGCAAGGTTTGTTTTTCCGCATGCAGAAGGAAAAGCTGCTGCAATATATTTCTTTTCACCGTTTGGAGGAGTAACACCAACAATTAGCATATGTTCAGCTAACCAGCCTTCATCATGTGCCATAACAGAAGCAATTCTGAGTGAGAAACATTTCTTCCCAAGCAAAGCATTACCACCATAACCGGAACCAAAAGACCAAATCGCTCTTTCTTCCGGAAAATGTGTTATATATTTTACTTCATTACAGGGCCAGTGAACATCTTTCTTTCCATCAACCAAAGGATATCCGACACTATGAAGACACGGTACAAAATCCCCATCTTCACCTAAAACATCAAGAACTGCTTTTCCCATTCTTGTCATAATACGCATATTAACCACAACATAAATTGAATCAGTTATTTCCACACCTATATATGAAATTCTCGAGCCGAGTGGTCCCATTGAGTACGGGATTATATACATTGTTCTGCCTCTCATACATCCATCATAAAGACCAAGCATAATTTTTTTCATTTCATCCGGATCCATCCAGTTGTTTGTTGGTCCTGCATCATCTTTATTTCGTGAACAAATAAAAGTTCTGTCTTCTACGCGGGCAACATCTTTCGGGTCAGAAACAACCCAGTAAGAATTTTCTCTCTTTGGTATAGGGACAAAAGAACCATTCTCAACACATATTTTTATCAATGCGTCATTTTCTTCCTGTGAGCCATCGCACCAGTGAATTTTATCGGGTTTGCATAACTTTGCAATCTCATCAACCCATTTTAATAATTTTTTATTCTTTGTCATTATCTTCCTTTTTTAATTCTTTATTTTCTTCTTTAAAACTTATATCCATTTGCTTTGATTTTGCCCCTCCAACTAAAGATACCCTTATTTCATTTGACATCATAAGAGAAATACTTTTTGTACCTTCAAACTTACTTAATATAATTTTTATCATACTCATAATCGGAACGGCAAGAAACATTCCGACAATTCCCCATAAGTAGCCCCAGAAAATAAGAGAAAATATTATCAGAATCGGACTGAGATTTAAAGTGTTACCAAAGACTTTCGGTTCTATTATATTCCCCATAGTAAAAGCCAACACAGTAAGCAGAATAAGAATAATTAAAGGTATTCCGAAGCTTTCATACTGTAGCAGTGCAGAGAGAAAAGGAATAATCGTCATAACTGTAGCTCCAATATTCGGAATATAAGAACCAAAAAATATCAGGAATGCCCACACAATAGCAAAATCTACATTAAATATTATTAAGATTATATAAGCTAAGACTGCGTGAGTAAAATTTATCAATGTTTTATTTAATAAATATTTCTTTATATCATCAAAAACATCATCAATCACATTAGTTATTGTAGTTGCCTTCTTTAATGTATATGCTTGTTTTAATCGTTTCCGGAAATCTCCTATTTCGGGAATCAGAAACACCACATAAATCATTATCAAAATGAAATTACCGAATATTCCAGCTAAACCGGATATTACTGATGTTAAAATTGCACCAATATCAATTTTTTTCAATTGTTCTTCCAGTTTTAAATTATTCATTACAAAATTACTTATCATTTCATTTGACTGAATAAGTTTACCCACCTCAGCAAAAATAGTCATAAACTTATTCTGATATGTTGGTGCCTGCGATTCAAATGAAGAAATGCTTGTGAAAATAAATACGCTGGATATATTAGCAATAATCAGTATCAGAATTACAATAATAATAAGAGCAATTATCCCGGGTATTTTCTTTTTACACATCCAGGAATAAAACGGTTCAAAAATAAAAGCAATAATTATAGCCACAAAAAACGGAATCAGTATAGAATGCAATTCTTTCAAAATCACATATAAAAACCCGAGCAAAATAATTCCTAAAACAAAATTTTTGAATTTATCTGATTTTATTTCGTTCATTGTAAATAACTTTTGATTATTTTATATTTTAAAGGGTCTTTAACACCTGCCTGCTGAAATCCTCTTAATCTTAAAGCGCAACTATCACACTCACCGCAAGCAATATCACCGTTTTTATAACACGACCAGGTTAAATTCAAAGGTACCTTCATTTTTAAAGATTGTAAAACGATTTTCTTTTTATCAAAATTAATAATAGGTGTTTCAACTTTTAACTTTGACGATATTTTAGTTCCGGTTTTGATAAGATTATTAAAATCTTTAAAAAAAATTTTCCGGCAATCCGGATATCCGCTAAAATCTTCTTCCACAGCACCAATGAAAATCCTTGACGCGCCTATTACTTCAGCCCAACTAACAGCAACAGCAAGAAAATTTGCATTTCTGAACGGAACATAAGAAGAAGGAATTCTTTTGGATTTTAAATCTGCTTTTGATACTTTGATTTTCTTATCTGTAAGAGAAGAACCACCAATTTCTTTAAAATGATTGAGATTAAAAACCTTTCTTATATCAACATTATAATAATCAGCCAAATCATTAAATGCTTTCAATTCCCTCCGTTCAGTTCTCTGACCATAATTAAAATGCAGGAATGCCAACCTGTATTTTAAAAAAGCATAAGCGGCAGTAAGTGCGCTATCCATACCACCGCTTACAAGTACAATTGCTGTTTCTTTCTTACTCAAAATTTACCACAAATATTTGAATTCTCTTGCTTTCTTTTCGAGTTCATCCCTGAATTTAGGATGTGCTATTTTTATTAATTCCTTTACTCTTTCTCTTAATGTCTTGCCCCATAAATTAGCAACTCCATATTCTGTTACAATATAATGAACATCTGCCTGTGTATCAGTTACACCAGCACCGTAGTTTAGGGTTGGAACAATCTTGGATATGGTATCATTTTTTGCGGTAGATGGAAAAGCTAATATCGCCCTTCCATTTTTACTCCTTGATGCGCCTCTTATGAAATCAACCTGGCCACCAAATCCGGAATAAATCTTATGACCAATTGAATGTGAACAAACCTGACCGGTTAAATCCACTTCAATTGCAGAATTAATTGATACCATATTATCATTTCTTGCTATGTTGAATGGGTCATTAACAAATTTCGTCGTACGGAATTCAATAAATGGATTATTATCTATATAATCAAAAGTCTTTTTGGTTGCAATTACGAAACTTGCAACTATTTTACCGGGCAGCAAGGATTTCTTATCACAGGTTACCACTCCCATTTCAATCAAATCAATTAAGCCATCTGAAAACATTTCTGTATGAATTCCGAGATCTTTTTTATCAGTAAGGAAACTCAGCACAGCATCAGGAATTGCACCAATACCCATCTGCAAAGTATCCCCATCCTTAATCATAGAAGCAATAATTTCACCAATTCTTGTATATACTTTCTGCTCTTCAGGTGTTATATTAGGGTCAACCATCGGTACATCAACCAGTTCCTGTTCACACTCAACAAGATAATCAATCTTATCAATATGAATAAAATTATCACCGAGAACTCTCGGCATTTTGGGATTAATTTGAGCAATGACAATTTTAGCACATTCGGCAGCAGTTTTTGAAATTTCGTTACTAACGCCGAAAGAACAATAACCATGTTTATCAGGTGGAGAAAGATTTAAAAATAAAACATCAACTGGGATAACGCCTTTTTCAATTGCAATGGGAATTTCCGAAAGAAAAATTGGTGTAAAATCTGCTCTCCCTTCATTAATGGCTTTCCGTGTAACGCCACTGGTGAAGAGAGCGTTGTGGCGAAAATGCCCTTGCATTTCAGGATCAATAAATCTTGGCTTCTGGAAAATTGTCAGGTGTGCTATTTCAACATCATTTAGTTCCTGATATCTTTCACACATTGCATTTACTAAAATCTCAGGGTAACAACTGTTAGCATGTAATACCACTCGATCACCGGATTTCACAACTTTTACTGCTTCTTCAGCAGATACTATCTTTGATTTGTACTTTTGTATGTTAAACATTGAATATTAATTTAATTTAAAATAATTATCCAATTTAAAATAAAAGTTTTATTTTATTAAATAAATGATAAAATTTTTATTTATTGCATATTTTTAGAGTTTCCAATATCGGCTAAAAACCAATAAAATCAGATAAAAATCCCCCATCTGAAAATGGAACTTTCACTAATTCTGATGTATTTCCAACTATAAATTCACCTGAAAAATTACCCTGTTATTTTAATAAATGCTTAACCTATTACCATATTTCATAATTATTTATTTACCCTGATAATCTTTTTCTTCATTTCCCTTTTTCCCCAGAAAAACTATTGAAGTTAAAAAGCCAATAAAGAAAGTAATCACGATGATAATAACAAGTGGTAAATCAAAGCCAAAAAACAGAAAGCGCATTTTTACATTATCAGCATTCTGCACTATAAAAACAACCAAAAGGATAATCAGTATAATATCAATAATCTGTTTAAGTGAGAGTCGGGATTTGCTGGTACTTTTTTCCATTTTGATTTACTTTTGATTTATTAAAGAATTTAAATATCTCCATAACAATTATAATTGGAATTGCTAATAATAAAATAACAAACCATTCTTCCGGAGTTATTGGCTCAATTTGTAAAACATTTTGCATAAATGGTATTTGCATACTTAAAATATGAATACCCTGAGCCAATATTACACCAAAAATGAGTATGACATTTCTTTTTATCGGAATTTTAAATGCTGATACTCTTTCCGACCGTGCATTGAATACATGAAAGTTCTGCATAAATACCATTAGCAAAAGTATAAGGTCTCTTGCGTGATATTCATTCATTTGTATAAATCTGTTTAAATAAAACCATAATCCAAATACAATCAATCCTATTGTTGCACCGGAAAAAACAGTCTGTTTTATCATAAGGGAGTTAAATATTCTTTCTTTTGGTTTCCTTGGCGGTCGCTTCATTGCGTCCGGTTCTCCACCTTCAAAAGCAAGGGCAACATCCTGAATTCCATTAGTAACTAAATTCAACCATAACAATTGCACAGGAAGCAAGGGTAACGGAAGCCCCCAAATAATAGATAAAATGAATAAAATAATTTCTGCTGCACCTGTTGCTATCAAAAGATAAATAACCTTTCGCACATTGTCATAAGCAAACCTCCCCTCTTCAATACCGGCAACAATAGACCTGAAATTATCATCAATTACAATCATTGAACCAACTTCTTTTGCAACATCAGTACCTGACCCCATTGCAACCCCTATATTTGCGCGCTTAAGAGCGGGGGCATCATTAACACCATCACCAGTAACAGCAACAAACTCACCATCACGAATTAACACATCCACAATATGCAGTTTTTGAGTAGGTGATACTCTTGCAAATACAGTAGTTGAAGCAACTAACTTTTCAAAAGCGGGACTATCATACGGACCGGCATCTGATAGCATTTGACCGGTTACAACTGGTGTATCTTTACCTGCGATACCTAATTCTCTGGCTATGTTTCCGGCGGTCTCCGGATGGTCGCCTGTAATCATTATTACTTTAATCCCCGCTTCATAACATTGCTGCACAGATGCCTTTGCTTCAGGCCTTAAAGGGTCTATAAAACCAACAAATCCATAAAAAGTAAGTGATTTGATTTTTTCATCTTCATAACTTTCCTTTTCTTTAAATCCTTTACATTTTCCCAACGCAAATGCCAATACACGATAACCATCTTTTGCCAATTGTTCTGCTTTATTGAGTATTTTGCCTTTATCAATTTTTTCATTATGACCGTTAATTGACATTTTATCACAAAATTCAATTACAGTTTCAACAGCACCTTTTACCCCGACAAAAACCGAGTCATCTTTTCTGAAGAATGAAGCGCTAAACTTTCGCTCAGATTCATAAGGAATTTTTCCAATCTCTTTAATTTCACTCTGCCATTTCACAGGTTCAATTCCCAGTTTATAACTCATACCAAGTAAAGCCACATCCATAGCATCTCCATAATGAACCCACCCTTCACTTTCTTTAATCAAAGACCCTTCATTAGCAAAAACAGATATTGTTGCAATTTTAAAAATCTCTTCATTCTCATTAAATTTTATTTCTTTATTATCTGCATTAATAACATTACCCTCACCATTATACCCCTGACCGTTTATTTCAAATTTAGACCCGTCAGGTAAAACAATTATTTTGGCTGTTTGCTCATTTACCGTAAGAGTACCAGTCTTATCACTTGCAATTACAGTACAACTTCCCAAACTCTCAACAGAAGTTAATCTACGCACAATTACATTGCGTTTAGCCATTCGCTTTGTAGCAATAGAAAGCGCCACAGTTAATGCAACAGGTAGTCCTTCAGGAATTGCCGAGACTGCTAATGCAACCACAAAAAAGAATATAGACGCCAGATCCATTCCCTGAATCCTGAGCAAAATAGCAAGAAAAATACTGAAAATTATGATAAAGAAACTAATCTGCTTAACAAACTTCTCCATTCTCAATACCAGTGGTGGTTTAGCAGAAACCGATTCAGTAACATCTTTAGAAATTTTCCCAACCTGAGTATTAATACCAGTGCAAACAACCACCCCCATACCTCTCCCTTTCAACACAGTAGAACCCGCAAAAGCCATATTACTTCTTTCAGTAACATCAGTCTCTTCCTTTAACACATTAACATTCTTTATATTTGCAATTGATTCTCCGGTAAGGAAACTCTCATCCATTTCCAGACTTGCCACATAAAATAACCTTATATCCGCCGGTACTTTCATACCCGATTCAAGTAAAACAACATCACCTGGAACAAGATTTTCCGAACTTACCTCAAACTCTTTCCCCGCTCTTCTAACCCGCGCCTTTATCTTAATCATCTTTTGTAAGCTACTTGCGCTTTTTTCAGCATTAAACTCCTGATAAGCACCTAAAGCACTATTCAAAAATATAACTATGAAAATAAAAATTGCATCGCTTGCTTCACCAATAACAATTGATGCAAACGCAGCAAATATGAGAATAAAAATAAGTGGATTTAATATTTGATGTAAAATTATATTAAGTAGTGTTCTTCTTTTCTCCTCAGGCAATTTATTCTCACCATAAAATTGTATTCTTTTATTTACTTCCGTTTCATTAAGTCCCGCTTCAGTCGTATCCAGTATTTCTAAAATTTCCTTTTCAGTAAGCGCATGCCAGTTTTCTTCAACGATATTCTCTTTATGTTTCATATCTTATCCATTTTCTTTTAATAAACAATAATTTAATAAATTAAATTCTGAAAAAAATGTTAAAACCAAATTCCCAAATTAAAATCCGCAATTAAAAATTTTTAAAGCAAAAATCTTTTCTCTGGAAAATTTTATCTCTTTAAGCCCCTATACTCAAACAGCAGAAGAAATTTATTAAATAATTCTAATAAATCAACTAAGCAGCAATTATAATCCAATTATTATAATCTTGAATATTCTTTTAAAATTTCCAGTTTCCCGCGATCAACTCAGCCTGTTGAAGTACAGTTTCTGTTGCTGATTTTTCTTTATCAGGCGGATAGCCATATTTCCTCAATATCCTCTTAACCTTTAACCTCATCTGTGCCTGCACACTTTCCCGTTGCGTCCAGTCTATGGTAACGCTCTTTCTTATCATTTCTGTTAATTCCAATGCAATTTTTCTCAGGGTTTCATCCCCTAATACTTTAACAGCACTATCATTTACACCGAGGGCATCATAAAATGCAATTTCATCATCACTCAAATTAAGTACTTTACCTCTGTTTTTATCATCTTTAATTTTTTTCGCAATCTCAATAAGTTCTTCAATCACCTGAGCCGCTTCTATACTTCTGTTAGTATATTTTTTTATTGTTTCCTCAAGCATCTTCAGAAAAGACTTCCCCTGAACAAGATTTCTTCTTGATATTATTCTTATTTCATCATTTAACAATTTTTTCAACGCTTCTAAAGCCAGATTCTTTTGTGGTAAACTCCTAATTTCTTCAAGAAAATTTTCAGAAAGAATTGATATATCAGGTTTTTTAAGTCCAGCAGCTTCTAAAATATCAATAACCCTATCAGAAATTACTGCTTTTGATATGATCTGTTTAATGGCTGTTTCAAAGTAAAAGTTTGTTAATCTCTTAATTTCAGAAACTTTTATTAAGGATGATTTTACAGCTTGAAAGAATCCAACTTCTTCTTTGATTTTCATCGCATCTGGATGGGGAACAGCCAGAGTTAATGCTTTAATTAATAATGTTGACTCTCTTATAAATCTATCTTTTTTGTCTTTTTCTTTTAGTATATGCTCTAAAGCATTAGGTATAAAAGAAACTCTTTCTTCCGGCTTTAGAATAAAGAATTTTTTATAATTAAAGCCATAAAACATATCTTTAACTATTTCGTATTTTTCAAGCATTAATTTTACTGCCAGCTGCTGGTCTAATGTTGGCTTTCCTTTGCCTCCACTTTCTGTATAATCTATTAAAGCTTTTTTCAGTTCAGCTCCAATACCGATATAATCAACTATTAAGCCTCCCTCTTTACCCGGATAAACGCGGTTTACTCTTGCGATTGCTTGCATCAATGTATGTCCCTGCATAGGTTTGTCTAAATACATTGTGTGAAGACTTGGCACATCAAAACCTGTTAAAAACATATCTCTAACAATTAGAAGTTTTAATTCGTGACCGGGATCTTTGAAGTTATCGCCAATATATCTTCTTCTCTGCTTATTCCTTATATGTTTTTGCCATTCTTTATCATCTGAAGCAGAACCTGTAATAACAACTTTAATAAAACCTTTCTCATCGTCATCGCTATGCCACTGTGGTCTTAATTTTATAATTTCATTATATAAATCAATGCATATTCTTCTTGACATACAAACAATCATCCCTTTGCCATCAAGTACTGAAATGCGGCTTTCAAAATGTTCTATAATGTCTTTTGCAATTTGTTTTATCCGTTTAGGTGCACCTGCAATTTTATTCAGACTTGCCCATTTTCGTTTTAAAATTTCTTTCCTCTCTACTTCCTCACCCTCAGTAACTTCTTCGAATTCTTCATCTATTTTTGGTTTTTCTTCAGGAGCAAGGTCTAATTTTGCAAGACGCGACTCATAATAGATTTTTACCGTTGCTCCATCTTCGACTGCTTGCTCAATATCATATACATCAATATAATTACCAAACACTGCCGGTGTGCTTCTATCCTCTTTTTCTATGGGAGTTCCCGTAAATCCAATAAAAGAGGCATTTGGAAGAGCATCCCGAAGATATTTTGCATAACCGTAAGTGATAAATGATTTGTCTTCTTTACTCACGATTTTTGCAGAAAAGCCATACTGGCTTCTGTGCGCCTCATCGGCAATAACGATGATATTGTCTCTTTGTGACAAAATAGGATATTTTTCTCTTTCTTCTTCGGGAAAAAATTTCTGGATAGTTGTAAAAACAATCCCGCCCGAGGCAACTTTAAGCAATTCCTGCAACTCTTTTCTTGAATTTGCCTGCACAGGCTTCTGCCTCAAAATCTCTTCGCAACTGCAAAATGTTTCAAACAACTGGTCGTCAAGGTCGTTGCGGTCTGTCAAAACAACAATAGTAGGATTGTCAAACTCTCTTATTACCTTTCCTGCATAGAAAACCATAGTAAGGCTTTTACCAGAGCCTTGTGTATGCCAAACAACCCCTGCTCTTTTATCTCCTTTTTGCTGTCTCTTTACAGATGGCTGTCCATAATATTCGGGGTCTTCCTTTATCACAAACTTCATTTCACCCCTTGCCCTTTTGGTTGATTCAAGCGCTTTATTGACAGCCCAGTATTGATGGTATGCGGCAAGTTTCTTCTTTGTTTCCCTGTTTTTTTCAAAAACAATAAAGTTTCTTGCTATATCCAAAATTCTTGCTTTATCAAACATCCCCCGCAATAAAACTTCAATTTCAATCAATTCCTTTACAGGCTTTTCTCCGTTGATTGTTTTCCACTGCATAAATCTTTCAGGCTCTGATGTTATTGTTCCCGCTCTTGCCTTGTAGCCGTCGCTTATAACAAGTATTTCATTGTATTTGAAGAGAGATGAAATCTGTTCTTTGTATGTCTGCAATTGATTGTAAGCATCCCAGATAGTGGCGTTCTCATCGGCAGGATTCTTCAGTTCCATTATAGCTAAAGGTATGCCGTTGATAAAAATTACAATATCAGGGCGTCGCTCATAATTATTTTCAAGAACGGTAAACTGATTGGTAATCATAAATTCATTGTTACTAATATCCTTAAAATCAAAAAGCCAGATTTTTTCATATCTTTCCTCGCTATCTTTACGAATTGCAACATCAACACCATCAACAAGCATTTTATGAAATCTTTCATTTTCAAAAAGCAGATTTTGACTTTCACTTGTAAGAATCTGTTTTATTGCTTGCTCTATTGATTCTGTGGTAGTGGAAGGATTGATATTTCTTAAACTATTTCTCAATCTTTCAACAAGCAGAACCTCTTTGTAATCGTTTCTTAAGGCAAAACTCCCTCCCGGAAGATATTCCTCTCTGTCTCCGCGAATAACCTCATAACCGAGGCTACCCAACACCGATAGAACAAAATCTTCAAGGTCCGATTCAGAGATGGCTTTTTTCATACCTTTTCCTCTTTTGATTTACCTGTGCATATTTTGCTGGCAGGTTTTTCTGCCTGCCCTTTGTGTGCAGATGAATCCTGAACGATACTAACCGGCACACGAATTTTCCCGGACATAAGTTTGGGAAGAAGAGCGTCGCGGATGGAGGAAAGGGTGAGGGATTCACAGATATTATCTTTAATTTTTCTTATTAATGGTGACATAATTGAATTAAATTTTACGATTAAGTCAATATTTTCTGGTAAGGTTACCAAATACAAACAAAAATCGTCCCATCCAATTATAGGCATCTTTGTTCCTTTTGAATAATTTACTGTATATTCAATAAATTCTTTACTTGAAATTAGAAACAGTAAATATGAATAAAAATATTTTTTTTTTGGTAAAAAAGAATAAACTGTACCAGTAACTACACCATTTATTGGCGAAAAACCAGCTTTACCAAAATAAGGCCTTATCGAACCGAATAAAATATCAAATTCTTTTAGTATATATATATTTGATTCAAAATTTTTACCTTTTTGAAAGGTATCAATACATATTGAAAATCTTGGCATATTTGATAAATCAATAACATTTTCCTTTTCCCATTGGCTCTTTTGAGATAATTTATTTCTGTTTTTAAAAATTAATTTACCTAATTGTTCAACCCACTACCCCTTCGGTATCTCTTTGCCTAATTCTTCGTTGTAAACCATCTCCCCACCGGAACTTTTGTATGGCTTGCCTTCTTCATTAGGGAAATCAAAATCTATAAACCAGTGCTTAAAAATAGCCCTGCCAATTTCTTCAAGCGTTTTATTCATCTGCTGATTGAGTTCAATTTTCGCATCCAGGTCAGAGAGGATTTTTGCGATGGCGCGCTGTTCGGTAAGGGGAGGGATGGGGAATTCAAGTTCCTTTAATCTGCTACCTGAAAGTTCACCAAATGTTGAACCACCTGCATTTGATTTTAAAATTTCTACATTCTTTTTTAATAGATAAAATAAGAATTCAGAGAGTATTTTATTTTTTGGTATTAAACTTCTAAATCCTTGATTTGTTGCAAGTTCCTTAGCAGCAATAGCTAAATACCCAACTGGTGCGCGTGTAGTTAATAAGACAGTTCCTTCTGGCAATAATTTTGCACTACTATTATCTAATCCCTTTTTAGTTATATTTCTTTCACCCCTTTTAATGTATCTAAAGTTCAAACTAGACAAATCCTTTGGAGTTATCCAAGGAATATCACCATCCCAAAATTCCTGGTTTTTTGTTGAAGGTGTACCACCACCTATAACATCTGCTACCTCGCCAATACTCTTCACTTCCCACTCTTCCGGTATCCATCCTATTTCTGTTTGTTTAAAACTTGATTTACTTTTCATTTAATAATAGCTCCATTAATTCTTTTAATGTTAAATATCCATATTTAACTGCAAATTGATCTCTTTCATTTTCAGGATTTTTTGCACCATGAAATAAATTATTTCTTATACTGTACCAAAATTCAACCATATTTTCCCAATCATCAAGAGAGTGAATAACTCCCTTTAATTTTCTTTTTTCTTCATCTGTTTTTTGCTTTAAATTATCATGCGAGCAATTCCACCACTCAATTTCTTCAACTTCATTTAAATTTCTTGAAGCATTACCTAATGGAATATAATCAAATTCTTCTTTAATTCTTACCCAATTCTTTTTTAATTTATTCATATCTTTTATTCTCTTAATATATTTTGTTTTTAATTCAGATTCTCTTTTTAGTTTTTGTATCGATTGTCTATCCCTATCCCTACTAGAATATTTTTGTGTTTTGAGATATGCAATAAATGCTAAATACTCAAAAACAAATTTTGAAAAGTAATCTCTTTGCCTCTTTGCTTTTTTGTGCCAATTTGTAATTAAATCTTTATAATTCATTTTCAATACTCATCAATTTCATTTTATACATTTATCCAATTTCTTGCTTACTTTGACTTGTTTTATGAATCATTTTATTTTATAAACAATAATGTCCTCTACCTCGCCAATACTCTTCACTTCCCACTCTTCAGGTATTGATCCTGCCTGCACGGGGTGCACAGGTGAACCGATTTCGGTTTGTTTACCTGCGTTCGAAGTGCATGCAGGTTTGAATTTGGTTGTTCGTGGTTTCATAATAGTATTATCGTATTTATTATATTACATTAAAAATCTTAGAACGTTTTTTTTGTTTCGTAAAATCTATATTCTTAAGCAAACAGACCGAGTAGTTAGTTTTAGGTAACTGTTATATTGATATGTTATTTTCATATTTGTTTTACCTTATTTTTAGTCGTTAATATTTTCATCAATATTTTCATTAATTCCCATCATCATATTATAATGGGCAATATGCCCTGTTTTTTCAAAAATATTTTTAAATATTTCTTTAAATTTTTCTATATCCTCAGAAGGAGTATAATTACAATCATCAAAAACTTCGTGTGAACCTACATTAATCCATGAAATTAAGGATCCGCATATTTGTTTATCTCTTTCATCCACAAATTCATTTATTAATTCCTCTTCATTAAGATCAGCCAATAGTTTAAAATAAAATTCTATTATTCTTCTCATAGAATTTTGAAGCGAAACACAATTAATTTTATCGGTTCTCTTAACTTCATCCCATAATAATTGATAGGTTGTTTTTATTGGATTTTCTTCAAAAGAATTTATCGAACTAATTCCATTTGCTTTTCTTACTATTAAATATTTTGTAACTCTCCTTTTGTTATTTGATTTTCTTGAAGAAATGTAAGATACTTCTTTAAAGAAAAAAACATTATGAGTAAGTACAAAAACTTGATTTATATTACCTTTTTTTTCTCTGATATCTTTTAAAATTTTCTTAATTAATGTTGCAACAATAAATAAGACATCTGAATCCAAACTTGAGACAGGATCATCAAAAACAACGATTTTATCTTGAGTAATATTTTCTTCTGGATTTAAAACTCCATGAATTAGATGATAAAAGTAAAGAAATACAATAAAATTCCTTTCGCCTTCACTTAAAGTTTCTTTAGCTGAAGACCCATCGTCTCTAACTATTCTATAATGCTTTTCGTCTTCAGTTGCTGCTAATCTGAAACCACTAAAACCAAAACTTTCTAATAAGTTATTTATCGCTTCAACAGTTGGAATAACGCTTTTTCTTTTACTTTCAAGTTCTAAAATTTCATTCTTAATAGTTTTTTGTTTTTCCTCTTTTTCTTTAATTTGATTATTAATGTTTTCTAAGGCTTTTTGAATATTTCCATTTTGTGTATTATAACTTTGAATTATTGTAGATATCCCATTAGTAAAATATTTCCACAATTCTGATTCAATTCTTTTTTGTTCATTTTTTTGGTTTTGGATTAGTTGATTATACTTTTGAATTTCTGTATTTATTGAATTAATAATTTTATTTATTTCTTCGATGGTTTTAATTATTGAATCAAGAGTAATTGCAGTGCTTGGATTTTGTTGTTTGTTTGACAGTTTTTGTTTATTTATAGATATTATCTGAAATAGGAATAGCTTTTTATCTTCCAATTCTTTCTTTTTTTCATTTAAATACTGATTTTCTAATTTATTTAATTTTTCAAAGAAATCAGTTAAATTTTTTTCTATATCTTCATAATCTTGAATTAACTTATTAAGCTCTTTAATTTGATTTTCATAAGTTTCACCGAAGTATTTTTCCAATTTTTCTTTAAAATCACTGGGTGTTTTTTGCTGGCAGAAAGGACAATAATATACTTTTTCATCTTCACTATAATTTTTCTCAAAATAATCTTTTCCTTGTCTAACCCAGTCATGGTTTTGTAATTTTTGAATCATTTGGGCTATGTCGATACCTTCTTTTCCAATGATCTTGGTTTTCAATATCTGTTGATTTTCTAATTCTGAAATATGGTCAATTAGATTTTTATTAATATTAGAAATTGTATCTAACTGTGTTAAATTTTTATTGAAAAGGATTGCATACTCTTTTTTTAAATCATTTAAATCTTTTAAAGTTGATTCATTTTCTTTATTTTCAAATAAGATTTTATTAGCAAAATTTTCTTTGCTTTTTCCATACCCCTTGAATATATCGGGAAAATCTTTTTGATATTTTTGGTAAATATTTTTCCAACAATCATCTTTAAATTTATCAAAAGCTAATTTAAACTCTTGTTTTTTTTCTTCTTCTGTTACTCGCAAACCATTAGTTCCTTCAATTAATTTTTTTAATTCACCATTCTTATTATCTATCTTTTCTTCAATTTCTTTTGCCCCTTCACCAATTGTATAAATACCTTTTAGTTCATCAAATTGATAGAAATATGCTTTTACAAAATCTTCATTAAAAACAAGCGTTTTCAATTTGTTATTACCTCTCCAATTAACTTGGCAATTTGGAAATAATTCAGGATTTGCAATTAACTTAGAAATAGCTGTCTTACCACTACCATTTGAACCATAAAAGAAATTAATTTCTCTTAAATCAGATATTTTAACTTCATTTTTGTATGTTGCTACATTGTGTAATTTGATTTTTTCTATCATGGTATGTTTCTCCATATTATTTTGATACTTTATATTTCTTCCTACTCAAGACCACACAACCCACACATCATTTTACCTATACATTATATTCACTTTTGTTTTGATACTGGCGATTTTTGTCGATACAAAATTATCTATTAATTCCTCTGTTTTATCCATAATTTTCATCTTTCTCCCAATTTTGCGGATTGTCAATTATGTATTGTCTGGTGCGGTTTAAATCCATTTCATTGCGAACGATGTGTTCGTAATAATTGCGTTGCCATAGGGGAATGCCGGGTGTTTGGCGGATTTGGTTGATTTGTTTGGTTGTTTGCGATTTAAAACCACGAACAATGGCACCAATGGTTTTGGACGGGGATTTAAAATAAACGTTATCGTAGTAGGGGCGTATCGCAATACGCCCCTACATTTTTTCGATATTCATCGGTAATTACGATAATCCCATGAAAATGATTCGGCATCACAACATATTCATCCAATTTAACACCGGGTCGAATATATTCGGTTTCCAACCAACATTTTTGTACCACCATTCCATATTCATTTATCACCATAACACCATCAACAATATTCCCGAACAAACATTCCCGGTTTTGTGTGCAAATGGTGATGAAATACGCACCTGCCCGTGAATAATCGTAACCGGGCAACCTAATAGAACGGCGGTGATGTTTGTCGGGGTCGAATTTCATGTTTATTTCATTCTTTAATCTTATTACCTTCTTTTTCATTTCTTAATCATTACTTTCATTACCTAATCGTTACTTTTGATGACATAAATCAAAAAGCGATCCAATCCTTGTGTTTCTAAAAATCCTTTTTCCACCAATTCATTTAATTCAATAAAAGGAGGTTTATTTGAAACTTTATTTATCTCCATGTGATCCTTGTTCAAATTTATCATTTTAACTTCTATGAGCCGTTTAGATCCATTATTAGTCATTTGTTAGCCCTTTCTTTTACCAAGTTGTTTCCCAGATATTCGCCAGATTCGCCAACCATTTGCCAATATAAATTATTGCCTCGTTTTTGACTCAATTGCCTCATTATTGCCTCATTTTTGACTCAATTGATAATAAATTTCTCTTTTAGCTGCGCCATGCATAATAAAAATACTCTTTTCAACAAGTTCCTGAAGGTCTCTCGTGGCTGTTTGTCTTGATACTTGTGTTAATTCCTGATACTCCTTATTTGTAATTTTTCCCTTTTCTTTTACATAAAGCACAGCCTTTATTTGTCTTTCGTTAAGCCCCATTTTACGGAGTTCCTTTACATTAAACCTGTCTTTATAAATATAAACCGTGAAATCTCCAATACCTTCTTTTTTTTCTACAAATTCTGGCTCAGGAAGTCCCTGTTCTCTAAAAAGCCTTATTATTTTTAGCGTACCAGAGCCCCACTGCTCCACGATACCTGCATAATAAAACACAGAAGCAAGAAGGGGGTTACGCTGTCTTACAGGATGTTCGGTTTTCAAACTTTCTACAGTGAGAGGGAAAAGAAGTTTTCCGCTGTTCCAGAAAGTTATCTTATCATCATATACTTTAATCTGAATAGGTGAGGTATCCAGATAATCTTTGTGTATGAGTGCGTTGGCAATAATTTCTCGTATCGCATCCAGAGGATAATCCCAGATATCACGGCGTGAAAACCCTCCAATACTATATTCTTTCACGGAAGTATCAAACCTGACATTTAAATGTTTTTTGATGGCTTCAACTGTTTGTTCAAATTGTTGAAAAAGATTTCCTTCTATATCCACAGTGTCCAGAATATCTATTTCAGTTTTAAATCTCCCTACTCGTGTGTAAGCTGTAAAAAAATGTTTTCTTGGGTCTTTACCAAAAAGTAAAATAGATGCTCTTGTTAATTTGTTATCGTCATCTATTAGCTTCAATTTTGAAAGCAAAAGTCTAACATCTTTTTCTTGCTCTATATGGGGCAAGCGTTTTTGGGCAAGCGTTTTGAATAGTTCAATAGTGTCAATGTCCAATTCATCTATGTCAGCCTCAATTGGCAAACCATCCCATGTTTTTCCTGATTTTTCCAGCAGAAAAGCAGAAAGTTCAAGTCCTGTTAATTCCTGAACGGTACTTCCAACTTTATTATAAAATTTCCCTTCAAAGGGAACGCGGAAACCAGCTGAATCAATCTGTATTTTTATAATGTCAAATCCCTTATATTTTTCTTCACTTACCATCGGCGTTATATTCAATCTATTTCTGATTTTGTTAGGCAGGCTTTCAAGGAGTTTTTTCCTTTGGCTTTCAGGTATACCTACAGGCTTACCATAGTCATCTACACCTATGTATAAAGTTCCTCCCTTAGAATTAGCAAAGGCTGATAAAACCTTTAAGTATTCATCACGCCAGGACACTTTAAATTCTGTGTTTTGATTTTCTTTTATAGTTTTGTATTTCATCATCTAAAAATTTTGTTTCCCAATATCCACCTTTGTCTGGTCCTATTCTCTTTAGTTTGCCCTGTTGCTTTAATTTAGAGATAATCTTTTTTACTGCCCTATCACTTATACCTAATTTTGATGATATTTCTAAAATAGTTATCTGTTTATTTTCTTTGATTAGATCAATAACTTTCTGGGAACTTTTCTGGGAACTTTTCTGGGAACTTTTATCTTCTGTTATTTTTTCAAACAAGTCTTCTCTAAGCGGAACGATAATTTTAAAAATATCATCCTCTATAAAAATAGGTTCTTTTCCTGAATATATTTTTACATATTTAAGCAGATTCCTTACACCAGAGCCAAGTTCATCTGCCAGCCCTATTTCTTTAAACATTCTTGCAATTGTAGGATTTTTAGGAAAGGGGGTGAAATCTTTTAAAGATATGCTCCCTCTGAAATGTGGTCTGTTGGCATTTTCACAAAAGATTCTATTCTTTTCGATAATAATTTTGGCTGGATATGCATTCATATATTCTCTGTGAATTAAAACATTGGATGCAATTTCTCTCATAATTTGGTTTCGTAAACTGAATCTCTGGCTACCCTCTAAATAGAAGGGATCTGGCAGGTGTTTTTCACTGAATGTCATTATTCTGTCAAAACTTTCAATAAGATTGGTTCGCACATCGTCTCGATCATCGTATCTGTTAAGATTAATTCGTCTTACGATCAGGTCTGTTTTATGGTGGGGAACGACCGAAAGAATTGTCTCGTCTTTTCCAAAAAGCAAAATACAGGCGAGTGTAAAACCCTCCTTTCCTGTTTTAAGGTCTTTCATATATAATCTGGAACTTATTAGCAATTCAACATTAGTCAAATTTTTCCAAGGGTGGATGCCATCTTTGATAACAGCAAGTTTACGAGCTTTCTCAATTAAATCTTCTCTTAAATCAGAAAGTTCACAATAAGGATAAATGGTATTTTCAGAATATTGACTTTGTTTATTTAAAAAGATTTGTGAAATAAGCGACTGATTGCCAGTAATATCCAGATCTGCATCTTCATTTCTGTCAAATATTCTGCCATTGCACGAATGCATCTGTGAACTTTGAGGCACATATAAATAAAGAATTTTTTTCTTTTCTATTACAACTTCATCAATTGCCAGATAAACCGGAGGACTGATTTTTTGAGGATTATTTATGGTGGTAATGATTTCTTTTTTTATTGTTTCGATATAATTAATTCCTGTAATTCTTCCTTTATCATTTACCCCTAATAATATCTCGCCACCATATCTATTAAGAAAAGCACAGATAGTTTCATAAAGGCTTTTGGGAACACCTTTTTTACATTCTTTAAACTCAAGAGTAATCCCTTCGCCTTTTTTAAGTAATTGTTCTATTTTACTTTTCAAATCGTTATTCATATTATTCTATCTTCCATCCAATACTTTCCAGATTTCTTTTTATTTCTTTATTTAATTTTTTTCCTTCTTCCATTTGTTTTGCAAGCTCGGTTGTTAATCTTTTCATCTTTTCTTCGAATGCCTCGTTGTCTTCTTCCTCTTCTACGGTGCCGACATAACGGCCGGGGGTTAAGATATGGTCGTGTTTTCTGATTTCTTCTATTGTAGCACACTTGCAGAATCCGGGAATGTCTTTGTATTCAAGACCATTTTCTCCCCGCCAGGCATGATAGGTGTCTGCGATTTTCTTTATTTCTTCGTCTGTAAGTTCTTTGTGTCTTCGGTCAATCATCACACCCATTTTTCTTGCATCAATAAATAGAACTTTTTCTTGTCTGTTTTTGAATTTATGATTTTTTTTGTCTCTTGAAACAAACCACAAACACGCAGGAATCATTGTGTTATAGAATAATTGAGAAGGTAAAGCAACGATGCAATCAACCAGGTCCGCTTCTACAATTTTTTTTCTTATGTCTCCTTCGTTGGAAGTCATAGAGCTTAAAGAGCCGTTGGCAAGAACAAAACCTGCAGTTCCTATAGGTGATAAATGGTGGATAAAGTGCTGAACCCACGCAAAGTTGGCATTGCCTTTAGGGGGAACTCCGAATTTCCAGCGCACATCATCTTGTAGTTGTTCTCCTCTCCAGTCACTGTCATTAAAAGGAGGATTCGCTAAAATAAAATCTGCTTTTAAATCCTTAAACTGATCATCATGAAAAGAATCACCCCATTTAATATTTGCATCAATTCCTCTGATAGCTAAATTCATTTTGCACAAACGCCAGGTGGTCTGGTTGCTTTCCTGTCCATAAATAGAAATATCGCCTATTCTTCCGCCGTGTGCCTCTATGAATTTTTCGCTCTGAACAAACATTCCTCCTGAGCCACAGCAGGGATCAAATATCCTTCCTTTGTATGGCTCAAGCATTTCTACAAGCAATTGAACAATACTTCTTGGAGTGTAAAATTGTCCTCCTTTCTTTCCTTCAGCATCTGCAAATTGTCCAAGAAAATACTCATAAACTCTTCCTAATATATCCTTGCTTTTATTTTCCTTATCGCCTAAACCTATTGTTCCGATTAAATCAATCAGTTCTCCTAATCGCTCTTTATTCAAAGCTGGTCGAGCATAATTTTTCGGAAGAACTCCTTTAAGTGACGGGTTGTCCCTTTCAATGTCTTCCATCGCAGTATCTATAATCTCACCAATCTCTGATTTTTTAGCATTTGACTGAAGATAATCCCAACGGGCTTCCTTAGGGACCCAGAAAACTCTCCTTGCAATATATTCATCTCTGTCTTCGGGATCAGAAAGAGGATCTTTTTTTACCTCTTCATAAACTTCATTAAAAGCATCAGAAATGTATTTTAAAAAAATCAGTCCAAGAACAACATGTTTGTATTCTGCAGCGTCCATATTACTTCTCAGTTTATCTGCTGCTTGCCAGAGTTTTTGCTCAAAACCTAAGTTCGCACCTTTTGATTTTGTTTTTGCCATTTTACATTATTAAATACTTTACATAAGTTAAGATTTTATTATTTGCTTCAAAATCTAAAAAATTCTCAATTTCTAAAAATATAAAATTTCAAGCTTCAATATTATATTCACTCTATTTTCCCAGTTTTATCTCATAATTAATTTCTATCAGAAATAAACTTATTACAAATTGCCTACCATTTTCTTTGGGTCAACTATTTCTGTGAATTTTTCATCTGTTAGTAAGCCGAGTTCTATTGCTGCCTGTCTTAGTGTTTTGTTTTCTTTATGGGCTTTCTTTGCGATTTTTGCTGCATTTTCGTATCCGATGTATGGGTTTAGAGCGGTAACAAGCATTAGTGAATTTTCTACATGTCTTTTTATTACTTCATAATTTGGTACGATACCAACTGCGCAGTTGTCGTTGAATGATTCGCATGCATCACCGAGCAATCTTGCAGAGCGTAGGAAGTTGTGTATCATTAGCGGTTTGAATACATTCAGTTCAAAATGGCCATTCATTCCGCCGATAGATATTGCAACATCGTTTCCGACTACCTGAGCGCAAACCATAGTGAGTGCTTCTGCCTGAGTTGGATTGACTTTACCTGGCATAATTGAAGAGCCGGGTTCGTTTTCCGGGAATATTATTTCACCTAATCCGCTTCTTGGTCCTGATGCTAACATTCTTAGGTCGTGTGCAATTTTCATTAAGCTGCATGCAAGAGTTTTTAATGCACCTGAAGACTCTACGATTGCATCGTGTGCTGCGAGTGATTCGAATTTGTTTTCTGCTGTTTTAAATGGAAGACCGGTTAAATCTGAAATGTATTTTGCAACGATTACATCGTAGTTCTTCGGAACATTCAAACCAGTACCAACAGCAGAACCACCTAATGCAAGCTCCGATAAGTGTGCAAGAGTATTTTTTAATGCTCTCAAGCCGTGGTCAATCTGCGAAGCATATCCGGAGAATTCCTGTCCGAGTGTTAAAGGTGTTGCATCCATCAGGTGCGTTCTTCCGATTTTAACTATATCCCAGAAGTCTTTTGATTTCTGTTGTATGGTTTTTAAGAGCTTTTCTACTTTCGGAATAGTTATATCGTGCAGGATTTTATATGCTGCTATATGCATTGCAGTCGGGAAAGTATCATTGGAAGATTGAGATTTATTTACATCATCATTTGGATGTAATACTTTCTTTTTATCTTCAAGTTTTCCACCTGTCAGAACATGCGCCCTGTTGGCAATTACTTCATTAACATTCATATTTGTCTGCGTACCTGAACCGGTTTGCCATACGACAAGCGGGAACTGGTCGTAAAGTTTTCCTTCCAGTATTTCATCGCAGACCTGACAGATGAGTTTCTTTTTATCTTCGGGTAAGACTCCGCAATCGAAATTAGCCATTGCGGCTGCTTTCTTCAGAATTGCAAAAGCATAGATAATTTCCTTTGGCATTACTTCATTGCCAATTTTAAAGTTTTGTAATGAACGCTGGGTTTGTGCACCCCAGTACTTATCAATGGGTACTTTTACTTCTCCCATTGTGTCGTGTTCTATTCTGTATTCCATAATTAAATTAATTTTGTTTATATAATTATTTTATTTAGGTTTTTTTCCATAAGAAGCAGTAACAGTAGAGAAAATACCACCGCGAACTGAAAATACTCCTTTCACTTCAATCCACTTAGGCTTCAGGACTTTTACGAGGTCATTTAAAATTTCATTTATAACATTTTCATAGAATATTCCGTCATTTCTGAATGACTGTAAATATATTTTCAGGGACTTTAATTCAATACACTTTTTAAGCGGTATATAAGAAATTGTTATTTTACCAAAATCAGGGTGTCCGGTCAAAGGACATAAAGATGTAAATTCATCTGCCTGATGAACGATTAAATAATCCCTGTATTGATGTTTATTTTCGAAAACTTCCAGAAGATTTATTTTATCTGACATTTTATTTTTACTCCTTATTTTGTAAAATGTGAAATAATTATAAATGTTTAAATAGATAAATTCCTTCCTAAAATTTTATGAGTTCTGAATAAAAGTAATTAGAGTAAAATTTTGAATTATATAGAAATTGCAAGTTATCAATTCCTAAATATTTTATGAGAAAGAGCAATAAGTTTTTTAATATCTATTTAAAGTATTTGTTTAAAAGATTCAAATATTAGTATTAAATATTTACATTTTTATTTTAATAATAAATTAATAACTTGTTTGATTATATAATTTATAACCCTTTTATGGGAAATATAAATATGTATAAGAGTATAATAAAACTAATTCTTATATTAGTTTTAATGGTGTTTTCTTTTAGCAACTGCTATACTCAGATTACGGTTTACGAAAAGCAAACAGAAAAGGATATACCTTATAAAGGATTGCTAATTAAAACCAAAACAAGATATTTTCTTGACCTGAACGGTCAATGGAATTTATCGTTAAATGAGGGAAAGAATTTCACCCCTATAAATGTTCCATCAGCAATTGAGTATAAAGGTAATCTGATGCTTAAACGATATTTCAATATTAGTGATGCAGCACTTAAAAATTTCTTTTTCGTTCTCGTTGCAGAAGGGATTAGTTATGAATCTGAAATTTATATTAACAGAACTTTTGTAACGAAAAATCCTTATGGGTTTTCTTCTATAATCTCACCGTTAGATGAAAATATTCTTGGGAACTCCAATGAAATTGTAATAACATTAACAAGTGATTTAAGTTACCAAAACTCAATTCCTCTGAAAGACCAGATTAATTATGGAAAAATAAATTCTGGTATAACACAGGATATTTATATTATTGCAGTTCCCAAACTGTTTATTCTTGACGCGAAACCAGAAATAAAATTAGAATCAGAAAACTATGCGAGAATTTCAAACAAAGTATCCTTACTAGCGGGAAATTTAGCCAAATATAAAGAAGGCGGAAGTTTCTATATAAAATCTCAAATATATAAACCAGATGATACAGAAAATCCAGTTTCTGAAAGCAATTTACTAAGGGTTAATATATCCGATTATCAACATTTAGACAATTTAGTGAACGACCTTTCAATAAGAAGCCCCGTTATCTGGAAACCAAATAATCCGAAACTTTACACATTAAAAACATTACTTTTACAGGACAATGAAGTAATTGATGAATACACTGTAGAGTTTGGTATAAACGATATTAAATTCTCACCTTCAAAAAAATCTTTTGTAAATGTTGCAGGTGAGCCTGTAAAAATAATCGGAATAAATTATTTCGGGGAAGCATCTTTTCATAATAATATATTTACATATCGGAATATTGAAAAAGATATACTTTTAATTAAAGATTTAGGGTTTAATTGTGTGCGCATACCGGGAAGGCCTGCACATCCATATATTGTAGATGTATGTAATCGTAACGGGTTATATATTTTTGATGAAATACCGCTTAATGAAGTACCTTCAAAAATTTTAAATAAGTCAGATTATATTAAAAATGCTTCTGAATATATTGAAGCAATAATAAAAAGAGATAAAACCGCTCCGTCAATAATAGCATGGGGCGTAGGTAATGATTTCGATGTGACAGAAGAAATTTCACAGAAATATTTAATAAAAATCCGTGAGGCAATTTCTAAATACGATTCCAGACCTGTATATTATACATCAAGCAATATAAATGATGATATGTGTTTTGAGCTCTCTGATTTACGGGGAATTAATATAAGAACTTCCAGTATTGGAAAACTTGAAGAAATAAAAGATAAATTAAAAAAAGAAAATACCCCGAATAATCCACCTGTATTTGTTTCATTTATCGGAATACCAATTGATAATAATAATAAAAATGGTTATAATGACAGACATTCAGTAGAATATCAGGCTAAATTTTTAGTTGAGTCTTACAATTTATTTGCAAAAGATTTCCCCTGTATATTCATATCTTCCTTTTCTGATTGGTTCAGCCAGAGACCTTTGAACTTTCCGCTGTCAGATAATTATTACCTGAATACAAACGGAATATTAGACATTGACAGAAATCAGAAACTATCAGCGGTATTTATAAAAAGATTAAATTTCGACCAGAGCCTTTCGAAAATTTCAGAAGGTAGTTCAGAGAATATATTAAAAGATAAATCATTTATTATAATTCTCTTTGGAGTTTTTGTTTCGATATTCTTTTCTTTTATTTATACAAGAATACCCCGTTTTAAAGAATCAGTATCAAGAAGTTTTTCCTGTTTAACGCGCTCGGTTAATTTCTTTCAATATGCTAAAGAACAGAATATACTATCTATTTATTATGATGTTCTCTTTGCTTTAGTGTTATCAGCATCAGTGAGTATATATTTAACATCAATACTTTATTTTTACAAGGAGAATCCATATCTTGATATGCTGCTTGCCAATATATTCTCATCAGACAAAGCAAAAATTATTTTCTCTTATTATTTTACTAATCCTATTTTATCGGTAATTTTTGTAACTCTTTTTTGTTTAATCCTAATCTTTATTGTTATTTTCATACTTTCTTTTATCACGGTAATAATGAAGCAAAGATACAACTTCAAAAATATATTTGCTGTTACAGTTTGGTCGTTATATCCATACCTGATTTTCTTACCCATCGGAATAATTATATATAAACTCGGGACTCTGAGCACAACTTATATTACATTGAGTTTAATTCTGTTCTTTATTTGCTATCTGTTATCAATCTTCAGACTGATTAGCGGCTTTAAGTTTTTGTTCGAACATCATTTTGGCAGAGCCTTCCTTTATGGATTAATATTTTATATAATTACTGCCGGTGGTTTATTCTTTTATTTATATTTCTATAAAAATACTTTAAGTATACTAAGTCTAATTTTAAGTTATAATATATAAAGTGTATTTATCGAAAGTTGAAATATTTGGTTTTAAGTCCTTCCCTGAAAAAGTAAAAATAGAATTTGCAGAGGGAGTTTCCGCAATTGTCGGTCCTAATGGTTGCGGAAAATCAAACATAGTAGATGCAATCCGCTGGGCATTAGGAGAACAGGGAGATAAAATATTGCGAAGCGAAAAACGCGATGATATCGTATTCAACGGCTCAAGAACAAGAAAACCACTTAGCATAGCTGAAGTTGCTTTAACATTTGACAATAGTAAAAAAATATTACCAACAGAATACACAGAAGTAAAAATAGCAAGAAGATACTTCAGAAACGGAGAGACTGAATACTTCCTTAACGGTGTAAAAGTAAGATTAAAGGATATAAGAAATTTATTCCTTGATACAGGTATTGGACCTGATGCTTATTCCGTAATTGAGTTAAAGATGGTTGAGACTATTCTGTCTCCCGTAAAAAATGAGCGAAGAAAACTTTTTGAAGAAGCAGCGGGGATAGTTTCTTATAAACAAAATCGGGATTTAACTTATAAAAGGCTTGAATCTATAAGAGAATCACTTGTAAGAATAAATGACATAATAAGAGAAAAGAACCGAAATATAAATATGCTCGAAAGACAGGTTAAAAAGAATGAAGAAGCGAAAATAGTATTTGAAGACTTAAAGAAACTTGAGATTATCACTGCAATTGCAGAAATAAACTTTTTACAAAATGAAATTACTTCAATTAAAGAAAATGAATTTCATAATATTTCTCTGAAAGAAACTCTGCTGCAAAAAATTCAACAAAATGACTCAAAGATTGATGAAATAACAGAGAAAGTAAAGGAAATAGAAAATCTGGTTATTGAATCTGAAAAGAATTTAAATATAAAAAAAGATAATGTAAATAAACTTGAAAAAGAGATTCTTGTTCTTGACCAACAAATTAAACACCTTGAGAATGATTTAAACAGACTAACGAATGAGAATGTAAATCTGACTGAAAATATCAGAAATAACGAATCAAGAAAAACTATACTTGAAGAAAGGATAAAAGTTCTCAGGGGTACAATTGCAATATCAGAGAAATCATTAGCGGAAAAGAAAAATAAACTTGATGAGGTTATAGAAATAATATCAAATAAAAAAGATGAACTGACTGCATTAGGAATAAAGGTGAAAGACTCAATGAAACTGTTGAATGATAAACGAAGGGAATATGAACAATATAAGATTAAATACGATACGAATTTAGACCGTATGAAAGCAATTTCGATGATTACAGAAAACAATATAAACCGGCAAAATGCATATAACACAGAAAAGCAAAAATTAGAAAATGAACTTCAAAAGATAGAGCAGGAAATAAAAAAGATAAACAATAATTTAAAAACTCTTCAGGAAGAACAAAATTTCCTTAAGAATCAAATCGAAAAATTAGAATCTGATTATAATTCTATTTATCTGGATTTACAAAGACACAGAACAAAAATAACACATCTGGAAAATATGTATCAGAACCTTGATGATTACGCAGAAGGAATAAGATTTCTGATTGATGAAAAGAATTATAAAGAATTAAGCACGGTAATTGATACTATTATTGTTGATTCAAAATTTAAAACAGCAATAGAAACTGCACTTGGAGAAGTTTCTAATTATTTAATACTTGAAAACTCAAATAAATTATTTGATTTAATTGAATTATTACAGAATGAAGATAAGGGGAAGGTAACATTTATATTAAATGACAGACTTTTCAGCGAAAGATTAAACTATATTACTTTTTCTGATGAAGGGCTCGACTTTTTACATCTTGAAGGCGTTTATGGTTTTGCAGATAGTCTTGTGAAATGCAGTGATAAAGAATATGAAAAATTAATAAGATTCCTGCTTGATGAATATGTCATTGTAGATAATTTAAATTTAGCATTTAAACTTTCCAAAGATAATTATTACAAATTCATAACGCTTGATGGTGATATTGTTACAGAAGGAGTTGTAAGGGCTGGCGGTAAGATTAATGAAGAAAGTCTCAGGTTAGGTAGAGATGAATACATAAGAAAACTTAAGATTAAAGAAAAAGATTATGAAATAACTCTTGAAAATCTAAAAAAATCAATTTCTGAATTAAAAGAGAAAATAAAAACTCTGAATATCCCTGAAGCATTAAAGGTATTGAGCGAATACGATAAAAGAAGAAGTCAACTCTCAAATGAAATTTCAATTATTAATTTTAAAATCGATTCACTAAATAAAACGATAGATGAAAATAATATAATATACAAAAAGCTTCAGGAAGAGAATAACAAACTTAAAGAATTATTAAATACTAAAACAGAAGAAATACAAATCGGGGAAAATGAAAGTTCTAATCTTGATAAAGAATTTGCTTTTCTGACTGATGAATTTGATGAAATAGAGAAAACATATACAGAATATCTCACTGATTACAATAGTTTCAATATGGAGTTAATGAAATTGAAGAATGAATTGAAAAATGAAGAAGCAACTTTAGAAAGAGTAATAAATACAATAGAAACGCAGTCAAAACAACTCGAAAAAAACAAATATTCCATTGAAAAAGAAAATGCTGAACTAACAGAAAAGAAAGAAAAGATAAAAAATGATAAAGAATTATTTAATGAGTTAAATTCAGAACAGATGGAATTTTCCAAAGAATATGAGAAAATTAAATTTCAATTAGATGAACTTCGGGAAGTGCAGAATAAATTAAATACTGAACAAAGGAATAACAGAAATCAATATGACAGAGTTTCACAAAAACTAATAGATTCACAAATTTTAATCAGAGAATACACAATTAAGTCAGAACAGGTTTATGAGTATATATTAAGGAAATATGATTACAAAATAACAGAAAATGATAAAGTAGATATAAATGATAACTTTATAGAAGAATTTATAAACGAAAATTCAGAATTTGATATAATCAGAGCTAAAAAACGGATTGAAGAACTGTCTGAAAAGTTGAAAAAACTTGGTGGTGGTTATCAACAGCTTGTATGGGACAGTTTTCAGGAAGAAAAAGATGAATTAGAAAATATAATAAAACAGCGTGATGATTTAGTTGAATCAGAAAAACAAATAAGAAAAACTATAGAACGGATAAATACAGAAGCGAGAGCAAGATTTTTAAAAGTATTTGAACAGATAAGGGAGAATTTCATAAAAATTTTCAAGGAACTCTTTCACGAAGGTGATGAAGCAGATTTAAAACTTGTATATGACACTGACGAAGAAGGTAATGTTATAGAAGACCCACTTGAAGCAAAAATTGAAATATCGGCTAAACCAAGAGGTAAAAGACCAACTTCTATAGAACTATTATCACAAGGTGAAAAAACTTTAACTGCAATTGCACTTCTTTTTGGAATTTATCTTATCAAACCTTCTCCTTTCTGTGTGCTTGATGAGGTTGATGCATTGCTCGACCCGGCAAATTTAATGAGGTTCAACAAAATGATAAGAAAATTTTCCAGCAACACACAATTTATTTTAATTACTCACAATGAACGAACCATGGAAATGGTTGACCGTTTATATGGAATTACTATGCAGGAACCCGGGGTAACTACGATAGTAGAGACAAGATTCAAACCAGTCAATCAATGAAAAATTATAAGTTAAAAATTTTTTGTGACTTCGATGGTACAATAACCGTTAATGATGTATGGGTGAATTCACTCGGGAAATTTATTAAAGATAAAGAAAGGTTTAAAGAACTTTGTGATTTATTTGATATGAATATAATCTCTGCAAGGGAATGCATAAAAAGAGAACTGAATTTAATCGAAGATTTCAATTTTGAGAAATTTGATGAATTTATAAATGAGGAAAAAATTGACCCATATTTTAAATCTTTTATTGATTATTGTAAGTTTAATAATTATGAGATTTATATTATTAGTGAAGGTTTAGATTATTACATAGAAAGAATATTAAAAAAAGAAAATATTGATTTACCGTATTTCTGTAATAAAATGGTTATATATTTTGATGAAAATAATAAACAGAAACTTACCTGCGAATTTCCATATTCTGATGAGAACTGTGTTTTTTGCGGAATGAGTAAAAGAAACATCATACTTTCATACACAAACGAATTCGATAATGAAATTTCTGTTCTTATCGGTGATAGCACCTCAGACTTTTGCGCGGCTAACTATGCTGATATTGTATTTGCAAAGAAAAAATTAGTATCTTACTGCTGGAAAAATAATATAACATATTTCCCATATAATAATTTTCTTGATATTATGAACAAACTCAATAAACTGAAAGAAAAAAACAAAATTAAATTCAGACAAACCGCTCAAATGTTAAGAAGAGATGTCTATATAGGAGGTTAATTTATGATGAAAAAAATCGGAAAATATTTATTTTCAAACAGAAGTTACACTCCACTTCCCTTTTTATTTGTTTGTATTTTGTTCATCAATCCTACTGCTAAATCTATTATAATTGGCATTATTTTCGTTATCCTTGCGGAACTAATAAGAATTTGGGCTGTTAGTTATGCTGGTAGTGAAACAAGAACTACCGGTGAAGTAGGTGGTTCAGTTTTAGTTACACAGGGTCCATTTGCTATAGTAAGAAACCCTTTGTATGTAGCTAATATATTTATTTATCTTGGAGTTGGAATTATGACTAATTCTTTATTTCCATACTTACAGATAATCGGGATAATTTATTTCTTATTTCAATACTACTGTATAATATTAGTTGAAGAAGACTATTTACAAGAACAATTTTGCGAGAGTTATACCAAATATAAAAACAATGTCGGTAGATTTTTCTTTCGCTTTAAAAAAGTACCAGATGAATGCAAATCAAATTTAAAATTTGATATTATTAAAGGATTAAAATCAGAGCTAAAGACATTGATTGCAATTGGTTTCGTTGTTACTTTAATAATTGTTGTATATCTTTTAGAAATAAGAATTTTTAAAGTATGAGCGATAAATCTGATAATAAATCAATTTTTATAATAACGGGAGAGCAATCCGGCGATTCTAATGCTGCATTACTCATAAAAGATATAATTAAATCAAATCCTGACACTAATATTTACGGCATTGGAGGAAATGAATTAGAATCTGCTGGGATGAAATTGTTATATAACTACAGAGAGGTAAATTTTATCGGGCTTTATTCAGTCATTACTAATCTGAAAGGTATTAAAAATATTTTAAATAAATGTGTTGAATTTGTTAAATCAAAATCACCTGATCTGGTAATACTTGTAGATTTCCCTTCTTTCAATCTTAAATTTGCTGAAGAAATAAAAAAATTCTATAAAGGAAAAATTATTTATTATATCTCCCCGCAAATCTGGGTCTGGAATACAAAAAGAGTGGAAAAAATAAAAAAATATATAGACAGAATGTTGGTAATTTATCCATTTGAAGTTGATTTTTATAAAAGTTATGGTGTTGATGTAGATTATGTTGGCAATCCACTTTTGATTAAAATAGAAAACTATCTCAAAAATCATAAAAGAATAAAAAGCGGGAAGAAATTAATTACCTTACTACCGGGAAGCAGAGATGAAGAATTCAGAAGAAATTTAATTTCTCTTGAAGGTGCAATAGAAAAATTAAGGCAGTCGTTCAATCCTGATATATTTCTGTTATTATCACCGAATATAGATTATGAAAAATATAAAGATATAATTACAAAAAACAAAATAAAGATTCAGAAATATTCAGAAGAAGAAAAATATAATTTAATTTTAAATAGTGATGTTGTAATAACAAAGTTCGGGACTTCATCAACTGAATGCGCCTTTTTGGAAACCCCTTTCTTAACAATTTATAAAGCCAACCTGTTTAATTATTACATCGCCAAACTACTTGTGAAAGTTAAATATGCAACATTAATAAACATCATGGCTAATAAATCAATTGTTCAAGAACTTATACAAAATGATTTAAAAACAGAAAATATATGCAATGAGATAGAAAAAATTATTAATGATGATAATTATAGAGAAAATATGATTAATGAATTTAAAAATATAAAAAAGTTATTATCTGAATATCCCGTTAAAAAAACAGCAGTAGAAATTATAAATGAATATCTATTCAGTAATTAATTATTTAAGACTTATCCTTTTTCCTTTTTCATTTATTTATGGGATATTTATTTCAATACGCAATTATTTATACTATAATGAAATTTTATTTAAATATAATTCAAAATCAAAAATAATATCAGTTGGTAATATCAACACAGGTGGTTCAGGAAAAACACCATTAGTGATAAAATTAGCAGAAATACTCCTTGATAGAAATTTTAAGGTTGCAATAATCTCAAGAGGATACAGAAGAAAATCAAAAGGTATGCAAGTTGTTTTTGACACAAAAAATATAGTATTAAAGCCTGAAGAATCGGGAGATGAACCTTATATGATTTCACAATTTCTTATGGAAAGATATAACAATTTTTATTTTATCGTATCAGAGAATAGAATAGAGGCAATTAGATATCTTGAAAAGAATTTCAGCTCTGATTATATAATTCTTGATGATGCTTTTCAACAATTGGTATTGAAAAAAGATTGTGATTTTGTGCTTATAGATGTAAACAATTTTCAAAGACACAAAATTCTAAATAGAATTTTATTACCCGCTGGAAATTTACGGGAACCCCTTAACAGTCTATACAGAGGTACTGCTATATTCCAGAATAATAAATACTCTGATATAGATACAGCAAAATCATTAAAAAAATTTAACAAACCGATATTTAAAATTCGTTACACTAATTCAGGAATATATGATAAAGAAAACAAAAAAATAGAAGGAAGCATAAATAATGTAATCGCTTTCTGTGGAATTGCAGATCCTGATTCATTTAAAAAATCATTAGAAAATTTTAAAATAAAGGATTTTATTGCTTTTCCCGACCATAAAAACTATACTGAAAAAGATTTAGAATATATCAAAAGGAATTATTCCAGCGGAGATTCATTCATTACAACGGAAAAGGACTTTGTAAAAATAAAAAATTTTGATAAATTTACAGAGACTTATCCGGTTTATTTCATTCGGTTATCTATAGAAATAGACAAGGAAAATGAGCTGATTAATTTAATTTTGAATTTATAAATGACTTCTAAAATATTTAAAATTAAAATACAATTACTACCAAGTATAATAATTATATTTTTTCTTTATTCTTTTTGTTTTGGTAAGACTGTTCAGAACGATACTATAAAAGTAAAGAATATTCTAAAAAATATTAATCAGAACTCATTGCTCATTCGGAATGTAGAATTGGAAGGTGATATAGAATTTGAAAATACACAAACAAGTAATTACGGAAGTTTATTTGCTATGATTGTTAGACCCGATAGTTGCTATGCTAAAATTAAAGGTCCTTTTGGGATTACAGGAATTATATTATTACTAACAAAAAAAGAATTTACATATTACAACGTACTAAATAATTATGTAATTAAAGGACCATCGACCGATTATAATCTTGGCATAATTTTAAGGGTTAATATCTCTTTTGATAATCTTCTAAACTTAATGAGTGGCTCTTTCATTCTTCCCGATACAGCAATTAAGAAAGATTCTTTTACTTTTTCCAAATCGTGGTTACTTTATTGTACTTTTGATTCATTAAATCATAAAAAAGAATACTGGATTGATACATCAAAATCATTAGTATATAGAATTCGAAGTTATAATGATTCAGGGAATATTGATTATGAAATAAATTTTTCAAATTATAAAGATATAAACGGGATAAAATTTCCATATAAAATAGATTTTGTAAGAGAATCAATGAAAGAATATCTTTGGATAAATTATACTGATGTCAACTTTGTTTTATCTAAGCTTGATTGGAGAATAAATATTCCAAAGAGTGCAAAAATAATTAACTGGAATTGAGAAACATAAATAAAAAAATAATTATCTTATTTATAGTCTTATTTGCAACCGTTGCTTATTGTGACGAATTTAATTTACTATCAGATTTAGAATTGCAAATAAGAATTTATCAGGAGGAAATCAAATTTATTGAGAGTCTTATAAATTCAAATAATAACCTCTTAATAAATTATAAAAAAGATTTAAAAGATTATATATCACAACTAAATCAATTAGCCCAATTGCTTGAATCTTCAGAGTATTCTGATTCAAAAGACGAGAGTAAATTAATTGTTCAGGAATTAGAACTAACAGCACAAAAGGAAAAATTAGAAAGAATAAAAAATTCTTATAAACAAAAAATTATTGCGCTTTATAAGCAAGGCTCCGACTATCCGATACAGATATTATTTTCATCAGAATCAATACCACAGCTCTATACAAGATTAGAATATCTGCAAAGGTTATCACAATTGAGATTAAGAGAATACGAAAAAATTAAAACTGAATCTTTCATACTACAAGAAAAGAAAAAAATCAATAAATTAAGTAGTCAAGAAAAAGAGAAATATCTCTCTGAAAAGAAAAGCATACAAAAAACTATACTTGAAAGTAAAATCCAGACCGAAGCAATTATTGATTCTTTGACTTATTTGAATGAGATATTATCCAGAAGAATTGAAAATCTTAATTCATTAATACAAAAAGCTGAACTTAAGAAACAAAATATCTCACAGGAATTAAAATTCAGTATAAATCATATACCAAACTATACAGGACAACCATTTAGTACTTTAAAAGGGAAACTTATACTTCCTGTTACAAGTGTATATATAGAGAGAGATTTCGGGAAAAGTATAAATGAGTCCACAAGAGCAATTACATATAATAATGGGATAGATTTTTCAGTATCCAAAGGTTCTGATGTTTTTTGTGTAGCAGATGGAATAGTTTTTAAAATCTTCACAATACCAGAATTCGGAAATGTAATCATTATCAAACATGATTATCAGTATTTCACAGTATATTCAGTCGTAGAAAAAATTGCAGTCTCTGAAAATGAAAAGGTTGAAGCTGGAAAAATAATTGCAAAAACTTCTCACAACAATATAGGTCAGATTTTTCATTTTGAAATTTGGGAGAATAAGCAACCCGTTGATCCTAAAGAATGGATAGAATGGTAAAATATTCATTCCCCAAAAACCCTATTGTTTCAATAATAATTCCGGTTTATAACAGGAAAAGGAAACTATTTAAAGCATTAAATTCAGTTTTAAATCAGACATATAAAAATTTTGAAATTATCGTGGTGGATGATGGAAGCACAGATTGTCTTGAAAAAAGCATCTTAAAATACATTAATAATTATGAATCTGTAATTTATATAAAGCAAAAAAACAGTGGAACACCAATTGCTTTAAATAAAGGTATAAATATTTCAAGAGGAAATTATATAACATTTTTAGATTCTGATGACATTTATTTACCGGACCATATAGAAAAAAGGGTTAATATATTCAGAAAAAACAATAAAATAGATATTATTCATACTTCTGCTAAAATTATAGGGCGTAAGAAAGATATGTACGTTCCGGATGCAAGAGACCCTAAAAGATTAATCCACCTGGATAATTGCATAATTGGAGCAACAATATTCGGGAGAAGAGAAGTATTTATTAAATTAAATGGCTTCAAGAATATATATGCTTACGATTTTGAGTTTATTAACAGAGCCTCAAAAAAATTTAATGTTAAAAAATTTGATATTCCAACCTATATTTATTATAGAAATTCAAAGGACAGTATATTAACTAACTTGAAGAAAAAAAGTGAACTTTAGTTAAAAATTATTGTTTAATATAATGTATATGAATTCTGTATTTTTTAAATATTTTTTTATTTAAATTACATGATTATTTTAAACTAAAAAAATTTACTATGCGTAAAACACTCTTTGTATTAACTTCTGTAGTTTTATTATTAATCTCTGTGAATATTTATGCCCAAACAGAAGAAGATTACATCATAAAAGGCAATGAAAAATTTGATTCTGAAGACTATAAAGGAGCAATTCTTGACTATACAAAAGCAATAGAAATAAACCCAAATAGCACCTCTGCTTATGTAATGCGCGGTAATTGTTATTATAACATAAGTGATTACGAAAATGCAGTTTTAGATTATTCCAAAGCACTTGAAATAAACCCAAGTCATCTCAAAGCATTGTTTGCAAGAGCTAACTGTTACAGAATCTTAAAGAAATATGAGGATGCAATTAATGACTATACTACAATAGTGGAAATGGACCCTGAAAATTATGATGCCTTAGGATTCAGGGGAATATGTTATTATTCTATTCAAAAATATCAGGAAGCACTTTCAGATTTAAATAGCTCAATAGAATTTAATGGTGATAATTTCAGATTTATCTGGTATAGAGGTAAAACGAACTTAAAACTTGGAGATACGGTAAATGCTCTTACTGATATCACAAAATCCATAGAAATGAATCCCAAAAATTCTTATGCTTACTTTGACCGTGCAGGGATTTATATTGATAAAGCAGAATGGGAAAAAGCTCTTACAGACCTAAATACAGCAATAAATCTGAATTCAAAAGATGCATCATATTATTATAACAGAGGTTATACTTATGAAAACCTTGGCAAGTTAGAGGAAGCGCTAAAGGATTATGAAACCGCTTTGAGTATGAACTCTTCCTATGAAAGTAGATTGAAAGATAAAATAGAAGAATTAAAAACAAAACTTGCAGAAAATAAAGAAGATGCTAAGAACTAAATAATAGTTCTTTTGTCTATTGATGAGAAATATATTTATCTGTGCTTAAAATTAGCAGCAAAGGGTAATGGGAAAACATTACCAAATCCCCTTGTGGGTTCCGTAATTGTAAAAAATAATGAAATAATAGGCAAAGGATATCATAAGTGCTTTGGTGGATATCATGCAGAAATTAATGCAATAAATGATGCTTTAAAGAAAGGACACAAATTAAATGGGGCTGTTTTGTATGTCAATTTAGAACCATGCTGCCATTTTGGTAAAACCCCTCCCTGCACAGATGAAATAATAAAACAAGAGATAAAACGAGTAGTTATAGGTATGAAGGACCCGAATCCTTTAATGAATGGTAAAGGTATTAAGAAATTAATTCAAGCCGGAATAAGTGTAGATGTCGGAATCAGGGAAAAAGATTGTAAAGAATTAAACAAAATATATATAAAAAATATCAAGAATAAAGGACCCTATGTTACATTAAAGATTGCGCAAAGTATTGATGGTAAGATATCTTTGATTAATAATGAATCTAAATGGATTACTAATCCAGAATCGAGAAAATATGTTAAAGAATTAAGAAATAACTATGACGCAATTTTAATAGGACATAATACTGCTCTTATTGACAATCCTTCCCTTTTACCGTCAAATCTGACAAAAAAAATTCCGTTTAGAATTATATTATCAGATCTACCCGAGAAGTTACCCATAACACATAAATTATTTTCAGACGAATTTAATGACAAAACATTTATTTTATTCTCTGATATAAATAAAAATGGTTATATTAAAATATTGAAAACACTTTATTCAATGAATATTTATAGTGTTTTAGTTGAGGGTGGTGCATTTATTTTCTCTAAATTTATGGAGTATGGTTTATATGATGATATATATATCTTTCTGTCAAACAAAATTATAGGTAGAGGGATTTCCCCTTTTGAAATGTTATCAATAAAAAATTTAAAAATGTCTAAAAAATTAATATTAGAAAATTATAAAAATATAAAAGACGATTTATTAATATATTATAAGAAAGGAAATTAAAATGTTTACCGGAATCGTAACAGATATGGGAAAAATTTTAAAAATGCAAACTGTCGGCGACAGTATAAAATTCACGGTAAAACCCACTATTAAAAATTATTTAAAAAATGTAAAAAAGGGTTCGAGTATCGCTATTAACGGGGCTTGTATGACAATTACTGATAAAAGAGGTAATACTTTTGAATTCACCACAGTAAATGAATCTTTGAAAAAAACAAATCTTGGAGATTTAAATATTGGTAGTTACGTTAATCTTGAAAAGCCAATGCAAATAAATGCAACTATTGACGGTCATATAGTTCAGGGGCATGTAGATACGACAGGTTATGTTGAAAAAATTATAAAATTAAAAGATAGTTGGGAATATTATTTCACTTTTTCTTCAGCATTTAAAGATAATATTATATATGTTGGCTCAATCGCTATCAATGGTGTAAGTTTAACAATTGCTCAAATTGTTAAAGAAACAAAAAAAGATATATTAATAAAAATTGCAATAATTCCGCATACATGGAAAGTTACTAATTTCAGATATATGAAACCAGGCGATAGAGTTAATATTGAATTTGATATGTTAGGAAAGTTTGTTAAAAGGATTATTGAGAATATAAGAGTTAAATAGAGTTTATAATTTCTTCGTAAATTTTTTCTTCTTCAATTCTTTCAAAACATTCATAAGTTTTAATCGGGCATCTTTTACCACCATGAATAGAACATGGTCTGCATTTTAAACCTTTTACTTCAAAAACAACATCCTTCTCTCCATAAGGGAAAAAACCGAATTCCGGTACTGTTGCACCAAAGACTGCAATAACTTTAGTACCTACTGAGTTAGCTATATGTAACGGTGCAGAATCATTTGTTAGAAGTAATCTTGAACGACGAATTAATTCTGCTGACTGCAACAGATTTAACTTTCCCGCAGAAATATGAATATTTTTATTTTCAGTTTTATCCACAATATATTTTGATAATTCAATATCACCTTTTCCCCCCACAAAAACAATTTTAATATTATTTCCTGAAAGTAAATTAAGGACGCCTATTAGTTTATGAGGTGGTATTTGCTTTGTATACCAAATACTACCGGGTGCAACAGTTATATACTTCTCATTTTTAGCAATATTAAATTTTTTCAAAAGTAAATCAACAATCTTTTTATCTTCATCAGATATTAATAATTCCGGTTTTATAATTTCTGTCTCTTTAATACCAAGGGGTTCAAGTAACATCAGGTTTCTCTGAATTTCGTGAATATCTTTTTTATATGGTATTCTTACTTTATAAAGAGAACTTAAAGCAGATTTATCAAATGAAATAGTTAACTCAGATTTAGAAAAATAAGATAAGAAGGTACTCCTTAAAGAACGATGCGGAGAAATAACAGCATCATATCTTCTGAATTTTATTCTTTTTGAGATATTTCTGAATGGGATATATCCCTTATCAACCCCGTGTTTATCATAAACAATAACATTATCTATGTATTCATTATTCTTAACTAAAATACTTGTTTTTGGAATACATAAAAAATCAACTTCTGCATCAATATTCTTTTTAATAACCTGAGCGATAGGTAATGATAAAATTACATCACCTATATATGCTGTCTGAATAATCAAATAACGCTGCTGCATCTGAATTTATTGATTTTATATTTTTAAACCTTCTATGAAACCATAACCATTGGCTTGGTTCTTCTCTGATACAATCTTCAAGACATTTTTGTAATCTCTGAGTAAGTATTTCAATATTTTCTTTAGTGTATCCTTTTAAATCAGAATAGTCAACTTTAAACGATTTAAAATTATACTTTAAATTATTATCTCTTTTAAAATACGCAAAAATTAATTCAGTATTGAATTTTAATGCAAATTTTGCTGCACCGCTAAAAGAAGAAACTTTCACATTGAAAAAGTCAACATAACTTGAATAATCCGGATGCGCAGATTGGTCAATCAACATCATAAGAACTTCATTATTTTGTAATCTTTCGAAAACTTCTCTAAGATTAACACCTATTTCTATTGCTTCATATTTGAATTGTTTTCTTAAACTATTCATTTTTTTATTTACATATAAATTCGTTTGAGTTTTAGCGATGCAACTTGCTCTAACAGGTATCTGAAGTGAAATATAAGCGCCAAAATATTCCCAGTTAGAATAATGTCCACTTGCAATGACTAATCCTTTCCCTTTTTTTATACTTTCCTTAATCAATGACAAATTCCCGGTATCAACTGAAGAAATTATACCTTTCTCATCTAAAAAAGACATATAAAGTATTTCAAAAATTACTATGCAGATATTAACATAACATTTTCTTGCTACGTTTTTTCGCCACTTTTCACTTCTCTTGGGAAAACAAAGTTTTAAATTTGTGTGTAGTATTTTTTTTCTTATGGGAATGAAAACATAAATTATATTACCCAAAACTACTGCAAACCTTCGAACGAAGTTTAAAGGAAAAAAACTCAGCACCACTGATAATAGAATAAAAATGAAATAAACAATCTTGTCTGTAATCTTCATAAAACAGTCCCAAAAAGAGTAGCAGAATTTACTTTCTTAATTTTCACATTAACAAAATCACCGATATTGTAATTACCCTTAGGTATTATAACAGTTTTATTGCAATCAGTTCTTCCCATTAAAAAGTCTTTTGATCTTTTGCTATACGACTCAATCAGAATTTGCTTTTTCTTTCCTATTAATTTCTTGTGTATATTTAAAGAAATTTTCCTTTGTAAGTTAATAATTTCACTAAGTCTCTTTTTCTTCAACTCCAAAGGAACATCATTTTTTAATTTAAATGCTTTCGTTCCTTCTCTTGGTGAATAAATAAATGTGAATGCACTGTCGAACTGCACCTCCTCAATTAACTTTAAAGTCAATTTATGATCTTCATCAGTTTCACCTGGAAATCCTGAAATTAAATCAGTAGATATCCCTATTTCAGGTATTAATTCTCTTGCCTTCTTTATAACCGCTTTATAATCTTCAATAGTATAATGTCTGTTCATCAATTTCAAAATTTTATCTGAACCAGATTGAACAGGTAAATGTAAGTATTTACAAATATTCTCTTTTGATGCTATTGCTTTTAATAATTTTTCAGATAAATCATAAGGATGTGAAGTAGTGAATCTGATTCGTGTATTACCGGTAGCATTTGCAACTGCAATCAGAAGATCCGCAAAATCAAAATCATTGTATCTATAAGAATTAACATTTTGCCCTAATAAAATTATTTCCTTGACACCTTCATTATAAAGACAATGAGCTTCTTTTATTATACTATTATAACTTCTGCTTCTTTCCCTACCTCTTGTGAAAGGAACTATACAAAAACTACAGAATTTATCACACCCTCTCATAATACTTATCCAGGCGTTCACCCCTACTTTTCTATATGGCGTAATATCATCGTAAGTTTCCGTTTTAGAAAGTTTAATTGCAATACCTTTCTCTCCACTTCTTACACTCCTGATTAATTCAGGTAACTTCCTATATTCATCGGGACCTGATATTAAATCTAAAAACTCAAACTTATCAAATATTTCTCTCTTTACCCTTTCAGCCATACACCCAAGCAAACCAATTATCAGATGTGGTTTAGATTTTTTCAATTTTTTAAGAGAATTGAGACGGCTAAAAATTTTATCTTCCGCATGTTTTCTTACGCTGCAAGTATTAAGTAATATTACATCAGCATCAGACACTTCCCCTGTTTCATAAAAACCGTTATCTAAAAGAATCCTTAAAAGTATCTCCGTATCTGAAAAATTCATTTGACAACCATAAGTCTCTACATAAACTCTTCCCCCTTTTTTTACTTTTTCTTCAAAATTCATCATAGTTTTCTCACTTTCTTCAATATCATTAAACCGAAAGCTCATTCAAAAATGTTTTACTTAAGAATTTTATTTTTTTCCCTATAATAAAACATCAATGTCACCTCTGCAATTCCTTTAGCATCAAGTTTTAATAAACTATAAAGTTCATCTAAAGAACCGTGTTCTATGAATTTATCAGGTAAACCATGCATAAGAATGTCATTCTTATATCCATACTGCTCTGCGAATTCACTGATTGCTGAACCGAATCCACCTATTATAGAATTATCTTCTATAGTAACAATCTTCTGAAAATTATCGAAGACATTTCTTAAAATAACTGCATCAAGCGGTTTAACAAAACGCATATTTATCACTTCAGCGTTAATACCTTTTTCCTGTAACAATTCTGCTGCTTTTAAGCTGTGCGTAACCATATTGCCGACAGCCAATAGAGCTATATCAGTACCTTTCTTTAATATTTCCGCTTTACCAATAATTATTTCCTTAAAGTTTCCTAATTTTACTCCAACCCCTTCAGCTCTTGGATATCTGATAGCTACAGGTCCTTTATCATATAGAGTAGCTGTATATAACATATTTCTTAACTCATTTTCATCTTTTGGAGCCATTATTACCATATTTGGAATCATTCTCAAATAAGATAAATCAAAACTCCCATGATGAGTTGGTCCATCAGCACCAACAAGCCCACCTCTATCAATAGCAAAAATCACATTTAAGTTTTGTAAAGCAATATCATGAATAATCTGGTCAAATGCTCTTTGTAAAAAAGTTGAATAAATAGCAACAACTGGTTTATAACCTTCAGTAGCAAGACCTGCAGAGAAAGTTACTGCATGTTGTTCTGCAATACCAACATCAAAATATCTATCAGGAATTTCTTTTTGTAAATAATTTAAACCAGTTCCATCTGGCATAGCAGCGCATATACCAATTAATTTATCGTTCTTCTTTGCAAGTTCAACCAATGCTTCACCAAATATTTGTGTATATGCAGGGTGGTTTGATTTCTTTAATTCTATTCCGGTTGTTTTATCGAATGGATTCAAAGCATGTAATTTCTGGGAGTGCTTATCTGCATACTGAGGTCCTTTTCCCTTTTCTGTTATTATGTGTAAAAGGATTGGTCCTTTCAATTTTTTAATATCTTCGAGAATCTTTGTGAGTTTTGCAACATTATGACCATTTATAGGTCCAAAATATCTGAATCCTAATGCTTCAAATAGCATTCCCGGTGTTATTATACCTTTAATACCTCCTTCAATTCTTGATAATAAAAGTTGTAATCTATCACTCTTTCTATCAATTTTAGAAGTAATGTTCCAGATTTTATTTCTGAGTTTATTAAAATTATCACTTGTGATAAGTTCGTTGAAATATCTCTGAAATGCCCATACATTCGGTGAAATCGACATTCTGTTATCATTAAGAATCACAATGATATCCTTCTTAAGAATTCCTATATTATTCATTGCTTCATAAGCCATTCCACCAGTCATAGCACCATCACCAATAACTGCTATAACCTTATAATTTTCTTTCTTAAAATCTCTCCCGGTAGCAATACCTAAAGCAGCGGAAAGTGAAGTACTTGCATGTCCAGCTCCAAAACAGTCATATTCACTTTCACTTCTTTTTAGAAATCCGCTAATACCTCCAAATTGCCGGATTGTTTTAAGAGCTAATTTTCTACCTGTAAGAATTTTATGGATATAACCCTGATGTCCGACATCCCAAATAATTTTATCGACAGGAGTATTGAATACATAATGAAGCGCTACGGTCAATTCACACACCCCAAGAGAAGCTCCTAAATGACCACCAATTTTTGAAATAACCTCAAGCAAATAATCCCGGATTTCTTCACACAAAATTGGTAAATCGGAAACGGTTAATTTTTTCAAGTCTTTAGGATAATCAATATCCTTCAGAAATTTAGTTTTTGAAAAATCATACTCAATTTTTAACATAACAACTTTTTTTAATTACTTTCTGATTTTATTTTTTCGATTTTTAATTCTGCTTCACTCAACTTATCCCTGCATATCTTCAATAATTCCAAAGACTCCTGATACAAAGATAACATTTTCTCTAAAGGTATATTCTCAGCTTTTACCTCCAATTCCTCCATAATTTCTTCAAGTCTTTTATATGCTTCTTCAAAAGTATTTTTACTTTTTTTCTTCGTTGTCATATAAATTAATTTGTTTAAATTTAAGACTATCTTTCCGTATCCGTGCATTTAATTCTCCATCATAAAATACTATCCTCACAAAATCTAAATCTTTTAATAAAACTTTTCTGGGTATTAATTTATCATCTTTTATTATATATGTAAAGCCTCTTTTCAAAGTATGTTCAGGAGAAGTATTTCTTAATAATTTCTCCATATAATTTAATCTTTCGTGATATTTTTTAAATATATTATCCAAAACATCAGAAATTGTTTTATAATTCTCATCTAACCTCATTTTAATCTGATTCAAAATATCCATAGGTCTATTCATTACATAACTATTCTGAATTCTATTTAAATTGTCATAATAATGTCTAAACCAGTTTTTAATAGAATCATTTATATAATAGTTAATTTGCATCAATCTTTCAAGTAACTGATTTTTATCAGGAAAAATTATCTCAACTGCAGCTGATGGTGTTGGCGCTCTTACATCAGCAACAAAATCACAAATTGTAAAATCCGTTTCATGCCCAATTGCGCTTACTGTTGGTATTTTTGACTTAAACACTTCTCTTGCCAATCTTTCATCATTAAAACTCCATAAATCTTCGAGCGAGCCCCCACCTCTTGCTAATACAATTACATCAATAGAATATTTATCCTGATTTGCTAATTTCAAAGCATTTATAATACTTTCCACTGACCCCGGTCCCTGAACGGAAACAGGAAACAGAAGTATTTTGGCTACAGGAAATCTCTTTAGAGTAACTCTCTTGAAATCTTCAATTACTGCACCTGATTCAGATGTAATTATTGCTACTGTTTCAGGAAATTCAGGTAAAGGCCTTTTTCTGGATTCTTCAAACAGACCTTCTTGCTCCATTTTTTTTTTCAATCTTTCAAATGCCAATTGTAATTCACCGAGACCAGCAGGTCTAATTTCAGTTATATCAATTTGATAGTTTCCTCTCGGTTCGTATATAGTAATTTTCCCCCTCACAATTACCTGCAATCCATCTTCTGGTATGAAATTTAAAAGGTTATAGCGAAAATTCCATAATACCGCCTGTAATGAAGCATTTTCATCTTTAAGCGTAAAATAACAGTGGCCTGTAATTGAATGCTTTTTAAAATTAGAAATTTCCCCCGTTATATAAACATCAGAGAACTCCTCCTGAATTAACAACTTCAGTTTTTTGGTAAATTCAGTTACTGTTAAAGGTTGTATATCCATAAAATAAAATAACCCCTTTTCTGGGGTTATTGCTGGCAGAGCGGGACTCGAACCCGCAACCCTTCGGTTAACAGCCGAATGCTCCACCATTGAGCTATCTGCCAAAGTGTTTCAAATATATTATTATTAATATGTAAATTCAATGATATCTTCAATACAGAAAAATACTTTCTTACATTTTTATAAATTGTTCTCTTGAAGGACCTGAAGAAATAAATTTAATCTTTACACCAGTATAATTCTCAATAAAGGAAATATACTTAATCAAATTCTTTGGTAAATCCTTCTTTTTGCTGCATTTGGATATATCATATTTCCAACCATTCAATTGTTTATATACTGGTTTGGTTATTTTTAATAATTCAGAATCCGTAATAAATCTATCGGTTTTCTTTCCATTAATATCATATTTTATACACACATTTATCTTATCAAAATCATTTAACACATCGGTTTTTGTCATTATCATCGAAGTAACACCGTTAATACTGCAAGAATATTTCAGAGCTACTAAATCCAACCATCCGCATCTTCTTGGCCTTCCTGTAGTTGCGCCGTATTCATTCCCTTTTTTCAATATATACTGCCCTGTTTCATCAATCAGTTCAGTAACAAAAGGACCTTCTCCGACACGAGTAGTATAAGCTTTAAAAATACCTACAACATCATCAACAAATGTAGGTGGCAAACCACTACCAATACATGCACCACCTGAAATAGGATGCGACGATGTTACAAATGGATAAGTCCCAAAATCAATATCAAGCAAAGTCCCCTGCGCACCTTCCATCAAAATTCTTTTACCCTTTTTATAAGATTTATATAAATAATCCTGTGTATCAATTACAAGATGTTTTATTAACTCATAATTGGTAAAAAGTTTATCTAATATAACTTCTATTTTAAGAGAATGAATTTCTTCAGAATTTCTAAAACTATTCTTTAAGACCTCCAGGTTTTTTTCTATAATTTTACTCACTTTTTCCGGATGACTTAAATCCTGTACTTTTATTCCGGTTCTTGCATATTTATCAATATAACATGGACCAATACCTCTTTTAGTTGTACCTAATTTATCTTCTTTGCTTTCATTGATACTATCAATAATTTTATGATAGGATAAAATTATATGTGCATCTTTGCTTAAAAAAACCCTGTTGTTTAAATTTATTCCTTCGTGTTTAAGTATTTCAATTTCATCAATTAATGCCTCAAGGTCAACAACAGTTCCGTTTCCTATTACACATTTAATATTTTTTGTAAAAATCCCTGACGGAATTAAATGTAATATATATTTTTTATTATTAAAAACTATCGTATGACCAGCATTAGCCCCTCCCTGATATCTAACTACAATATCATACTTAGGACTTAACAAATCTATCATCTTGCCTTTTCCTTCATCTCCCCATTGAAGTCCAGTAAGGACAGTAATTTTAGACATAAAATAAAATTATTATAGATGGAAATATTATATTAAATCAAAAACTAAATTTAATTTTGTTATTTCAAAAATAGTTTTTATTTTCTCACTATAATTCGAAAACTTAAGATTGCCATCTACACTTTTAATCTGATTTAATATTCCAATCAAAACACCCAGAGCAGAACTATTCAAAGTAACAATATCTGAGAAATCAAAGATAAAATTCTTATTTTTATTCTTTATTTCAGTTCCTATATATTCTTTTAAAACATCTTTATTAGCTAAATTAAGTAATTCTGGTTTTAACCTAATCTTTAAATAATCTATGCTTTCAAAATTTATTTTCTCAACTAAAAATTGCATAATAATTATTTTTTAAATGCTGGTTTTAATACTTTCTCACCTGATTTTTTCATTAACTTATGCTTCCAATCGACAACAATAGCACCGGAAACGAAAACAGAAGAATAAGTACCAGTTATTACACCAACTCCAAAAGTAAAAGAGAAACTGCGTAGTACTTCTCCTCCAAATAAAAATAGAACAAAAACAGTCAGGAAAACTAATCCACTCGTTATTACAGTTCTACTTAAAGTTGCGTTAATACTTCTATTCATTACAATTTCTATATCTTCATTCTTGTATAGCTTAATGTTCTCTCTAATTCTATCAAATACAACTACTGTATCATTCACAGAAAAACCTATCAAGGTTAAGAATGCTGCAAGCAGAGTCTGGCCAAATTCAAGACCTAACGATGGGAATAAAGCGCTTGAAATAGCAATCGCAGCTATGGTAATAAAAACATCATGAAACAAGCCAATTACAGCAGAAACTGCATAAATAAATTGGAACCTGAAAGAAAGATATACTAAAATTCCTATAAGAGAAAAAACAACAGCAAAGAAAGCATTTGTCCTTAATTCTGCCCCTATTTTAGGCCCAACTTTATCTATTCTTAAAACTTCATATTTGTTATCAGGCAATGCCTTATCAATAGCTTCCTTTATTCTGTCAGCAATTATTTGCCCTTCAGCTTGAAGTGGAGTCCGAAGTAATATTTCCTTATCAGTACCCATTGTTTTAATTTCCATACCGCTAAATCCAGCATTATCCATAATTGACCTAATATTTCCAATCTCAACAGAGTTTTCGAACTTTAACTGAATTTCAGTACCACCCTGAAAATCAATTCCAACAGGAATACCAAATAAAAATAATGTTACAAAACCACAAACGATAAAAACTAATGAAACAACGTAAAAGATTTTCCTTTTACCTAAAAAATTAATATTTGTATTTTCAAATAATCTCATAAGAATATTCGTTAAAAATTAACCAAAATTAGGTTCAAATTCTTTTTCAATAAGAATATCAAAAATAAAATGTGTTATAACAATAGCAGTGAATAAGTTAGATAATAGACCAAACATCAAGGTCAACGCAAAACCCTGAATTGGACCAGAGCCAAATTGATAAAGAATTAAACCTGTAATAATACTTGTTATATGTGAGTCAATAATTGCAGAAAATGCTTTTTTATAACCAATGTCAATTGAGGTTTTTAAAGGTTTTCCGCTTTTTAATTCTTCTCTAATTCTTTCATAAATAAGCACATTAGTATCTACTGCCATACCAATTGATAGAATCAAGCCAGCAATACCCGGTACGGTTAGTGTTGCTTTAAATGATGCCATTATACCAAAAACGAACAAAACATTAATTACAAGAGCAAAAACCGAAACCGAACCACCTAAACGATAATATACTATCATAAATAAAGCAACAAGGATTAGTGCAGCAATAGAAGAATTTATTCCAGCTCTAATAGAATCCTCTCCAAGAGAAGGACCAATTGTTCTTTCTTCTATTATATTAAGTGGCGCAGGTAACGACCCTGCTCTTAATACAATCTCTATTAATTTTGCTTCCTGAATGTTAGGAATACCACTTATTTCTGACCTTCCTCCGGTGATTTTGTTTTGTATAACAGGAGCAGAATAAACAACACCGTCAAGAACAATTGCACACCTTTTACCAACATTAGCACCTGTTATCCTTGCCCATTCATTTGCACCTTCTGTATTCATAGTCATACTAACTTTTGGTTGATTATCGTAAGGGTCTATATCAGCTTTCACATCTTCAAGTACTTTTCCCGATAATTCAGCCTCTTTTTTTAGAGGAAATAATTCGTAAATATCTGCTCTATCATCTCTTGTCGCCGACCAAGCAATCAATAAATCTGACGGGATTAACGCTCTTATATCTTCCCTTTTCAGGATTAAATCAATTTTCTCCTTGTTTATTGAGTTAGTATATAAAGAACCATATTGTTGTAATGTCTGTAAATCAAATAATGATGAAAAAGGATAAGTTCTTCTGAATTCTTCCTCGGTCATTTGTTTAGTTGTATCCTCTTCAAGTGTTGTATCTGCCTTTGTTGAGGTATCAGTAGATTTTGTTGTATCCTTTTTACCTTTTTCTTTTTCGTCCTTAGTTGTTTTTTCTTTTGTTTTATCCTTTTTCCCTTCGGTTGTTTTTTCTGATTTTTCTACAGGTTCTATTTTTGATGAATCTATTGGCGCATTGCTTACTGAGGCAGTATCTATCTTTAATAAACTATCTATATCTGTCGAGGAAAGTTTCTTGTCAATATCCCTCATCACTTTAACAAACTTATTCATATCATATAGTAAGTGAAATTGTAGTACAGCAGTCTGTCTCAATAATCTACGAACCTCTTCAGCATTTGCAATTCCTGGTAATTCTACTATTATTCTTTTACCACCTACGGTTTGTATCTGTGGCTCTGCTACACCATACTGGTCAACTCTGTTTCTTATTGTCCTGACAGCCCCTTCTATAGCTTTATCAATCTTTTCTTGCAATTCTGATTCCACCTGTGACTCATCCTGCCTTGTATCGCCATAATAAGAAAGTAAAGTTTTTCCTTTTTCTTTAAGTTTAGCTACAAAAATCTTTAAAATCGGCTCATCAGTTGTCTTTGCAATTTCCTTTAACTCATCTAAAATTGAAGTAAGGACTTCATCTTTAGTCTTGGGATTTGCAAGATCATCTAACAATTTTACAACATCTACATCCATCACCACATACATTCCACCTTTTAAATCCAAACCAAGTTTTAATCTCTTATTACGAGCTTTTCTTATACTTTCCAATCTTTCATTAACATAATCCGCGCTATCTTTACCTCTTAATTCGGATAATTCTTTAGTATAAACATAATCCTTATAGGTAGGTAAAAGAAGCCATACAGATAGGATTATCAGCACTACTGTGAGTAAAATTCGTGTAAGATTCTTTTTCACCTTTATTACTTCAAATTATTAAAAAATAGAAATTTCAATTTATCATTATTTAATTCTAAAATCAATGAATTTTTATATATCTTTAAGGACTTATCGCCTTGATAAATTTCTTTTGGTGGTTCTACTTAAAAACTCTACTATTATACTATCTTTTGAGTTCATTAATTCTTTAGGCTTTCCGTGAAAATAAATCCTTCCATCATATAGCATAGCTACATAATCAGCAATATTAAGTACGGTAAAAATATCATGAGTTACAACTATTGATGTAACCTTTAACCTTTCAGATAATTCCTTTATAAACTCATCTATGTTATTACTCATTATAGGATCAAGACCAGTGGTAGGTTCATCATAAAGAATAATTTCAGGATTTGTTGCCAAAGATCTTGCTAATGCAACTCTTTTTTTCATACCACCGGATAAATCAGCGGGCATCAAATCCTCAATTCCCGGTAATCCTACAATTTCAAGTTTTTCTGCAACAATTTTCTTAATTTCTTTATTGGAAAGATTACTATTTTCTCTAAGAGCAAGCCCTATATTTTCTTCTACCGTCATAGAATCAAATAAAGCCGAACCTTGAAATTGGAAACCAAATTTTGCCCTGATTTTATATAATTCTTTCTTATTCATTTTTACAATATCTTCGCCTTCAATAAAAATCGAACCCTCATCTGGTTCAATTAATCCTATAATTAACTTCAGTAAAACAGACTTTCCACAACCACTACTACCAACAATGACAAGTGTATCCCCTTTATTAACTGTTAAATTAACACCTTTTAGAACTTCTTTATCTCCAAACCTTTTTTTAAGATTTACAATTTCTATAATCTTTTCCATATTTTAAATTAACTCAAATAATATTTATAATAAATTCATAATATTAGTTTTCTTTCTGTGTTTATTAAGAAGTTAAAAAAAGGTATTTTTGAAATATTATGTATAGCATAGATAAAAAAACTAAAAATTTACCAATAGGAATTTTTGATTCAGGAATAGGCGGTTTAACAGTTGCAAAATCAATCTTTAATTTACTTCCAAATGAAAAGGTAATTTATCTTGGAGATACTGCAAGACTGCCTTATGGTACAAAATCAAAAGAAACCGTAATTCTCTATTCTATAGAATGTTTGAAATTCTTAATTAAAAAAAAGGTTAAACTTATAGTTGTTGCCTGCAATACTGCATCTTCAGTTGCTGTTCCTTTTCTAAAGAAAATTACAAAAATACCAATTTTAGGGGTAATTTCACCTGGAGCAAAAGCCGCTGTTGAAAAAACAAAAAACAATAAGATTGGCGTTATTGGAACTGTAAGAACAATTAAAAGTAAATCTTATCTTAAGGAAATAAGAAAACTTAACAATAAATTAAAAATATTTAGTCAACCTTGCAGTCTATTCGTCCAACTTGCTGAAGATGGCTGGATAGATAATAAAATCGCATACTTAACTGCAGAAACATATCTAACTACCTTGAAAAAAGAAAAAATTGATACACTCATACTTGGTTGCACTCACTATCCCGTATTAAAAAAGACAATTGAGAAAGTAATGGGAAAAAGAGTAAATTTAATTGACTCAGGGGAAGAAACTGCAAAAGAAGTAAAATCAGTATTAGAAAAAAATAATTTATTAACTAATAGAAAGAAAAAAGGAATTCATAAATTCTATGTTACAGATTTTCCAAGCAATTTTAAAGCAATAAGCGAAAGGTTTTTAGGAAAGAAAATAGCTAAAGTTGAAAAAATTAAATTACAATGAATCAGGATGATGTTTTAAAAATTTTCATTGAAACAGGAGGTTTGTTAGAAGGACATTTTATTTTGACCTCAGGATATCACAGTCCTCAATATTTTCAGTGTGCAAAAGTCCTTCAATACCCGAAATATAACACATTATTTGCTACAGAAATAGCAAAACATTTCAGCAATTTTGACATCACTCTTGTTATCTCGCCAGCGATAGGTGGTATTGTATTAGGTACGGAGGTTGGGAGAATACTAAATGTAAGAACAATATTCGCTGAAAGAGAAAATGGTATTATGAAATTAAGAAGAGGTTTTACAATAAGTGAAAGTGATAATGTATTGATTTGCGAAGATGTAGTGACAACTGGCAAAAGTGTTTTTGAAATAATTGAAATTGTTAAGGAAAATAAAGCTAATTTAAAAGGGGTAGGATATATTATAGATAGGAGTAATGGTAAAGTTAATTTTAATACAGAACAATTTTCTCTTGCTAAATTAGATGTTATAAAGTTCGCTCCGGATGAAGTTCCCGATTGGTTAGAAAAAATACCTGTAAGTAAACCCGGAAGCAGGTTTATTAAAAATTAATAATAAGAATACCAGAAAGATACCCCACCGGTAGGACCAACACCAATGTTTCTTCCATAAGGAATTAATTCAGTAAATATACCAATACCGACATTTTTCGTTACTTTATACAATAAGGTCCCTCCAATTTTCAGTACTCTAAAACTTGTATTAACAGAATGTGCATATTCTGCTCCTGCAAACAAAGTAAACTTTTTTGAAAAATCAAAACCGTCTGCAGTATAAATTCTATATTGAAATTCAGTAAATACATTTGCTTTATAATGTCCGGCAATTCCAAAACTCCAAAATCCATTTTTATTAAATGCTTTATATCCATCACCAATTGCAAAAGCAAGGTCATATTCAACGAATTTTGCCCCGAGTTCAGGTAACTGATTTCTTGGAAAATGAAGCGGTAGATTTATACTGAATAATATCCCTGTAACAGGCTTTGGATATTCTGTAATTTGGTACACAACTCCAACCTGCGGGTTAGTAAAACCTGCGCTTTTATTATCAAGATATTTATCTTTGTATTGCAATGCTGCAAATGAAAACCCTGTAAAAAGACCCCATTTTTTACCTAATCCAACAGAATACCAAACCCCGATTTCTGTCTTTTGAAATTTTCCATCATTTACAGAACTTCTTAAAATTCCATCTGCATCATAGTATTGGTCACTTTCATAATATCGGAAACTAACTATTGCGCCACCCTCTCCTTTTCTTAAAGCCCATTGAGAAAAAGAATTCGTTATTTGTGTAAAAACAATTAGTAAAGTTAAAATAAAGACCCTTTTTTTAGCCAATTAATTAAATTTGAGTATTAATAATTACATTGAATTTAAAAAAAAATTTAGTAAAAATAAAGATAAAAAAATTAAAGTGGACAAATTTACAAAATTTATTAAAGACGCAATTTCAACAAATTCAGATATTAAAACAACATTCAGGTTTGTTCTTTTAATATCTGCGATTGTTAGTATTATCGCTCAGATAATTTCATTTTCTGATGGATTAGTTTTTGCATATAATGATGCTGGTCTTCATCTTGATGTAGCAAGAAGAATTTACGACTCAAGAGACCCTGGCATCATTAATCAAATTGGTATAGTCTGGCTCCCTGTTCCACATTTAATATACATACCTTTTGTCTATTTTGATTTTTTATGGGTAACTGGGTTAGCGGGTTGCATTGTTGGGTTTATTTGTTTTATTATTTCAGCAGGTTTTTTATACAAAGTAATCAGAATGATAACGGGGGAAAACATTTCCGCTCTATTGGGAACGGCTTTTTTTGTGTTTAATCCAAATATACTTTATTTATATACAACCGCAATGACAGAACCGATTTTCCTGATGTTTATTATTCTTGCTATATATCATGTATTAAACTGGGAAAAAACAGAACTCTCCGGAGAACTTGTCAGGGGAGGAATAGTTTTAGGATTAGCATCACTTACAAGATATGAAAGTTGGGGATATTTTCTTTGTCTCTTTTTTGTTGTTTTATTAGTTGCAATTTTCGAAAAGAAAAAGCATCCTGTAAAGTCTTTAATTTATTTTTCCTTTGTTCCCATTTTATGCATCGCATGGTATTTATGGTTAAATTACTCTTTACACGGAGATGTGCTCACTTTTCAAAGAGGACCATATTCAAGTGAATTTCAGGTTAATTTAAGATATGCAAGTATTGGTGGAGCACCTTACAAACATGATGTCGATAAATCCCTTGATATCTTAAATACAACATTAATTTCAAATACAGGTTTTGTGATGGCTGCGTTAGCTTTCACAGGATTGATTCTTTTTCTCGTGAAGCGAAAATTTTCTGTCTATTGTTTAATCCCTCTGGCAATGTTAATATTTTATATTTTAAATTTAATATCGTTATATTACGGGCAGGTAGCAATTGAAACACCAAAAACAATACCTAAAGGTTATTTCCAGACCCGATATGTAGTAGGAATCATTCCGGGGTTATGTGTATTTGTCGGATTTTTCTTTACGATAATTAAAGAAATTAATTATAAAATTGTAGCGTTTTGTATTTTCATTTTTATTGAATTTATGAGCTGGTATATAGTATGGCCTATGGGTGTACCGGCAATCGGAGAAGCGAAAACAGCAATTATGTTATCTCAGCCTTTTAGAAGAACCTCAAATTACTTAAAAACATATTATGATGGCGGCAATATTTTATATGATGACTTTTCTATAATATTCTTTTCAGGAACAGGTATTCCAATGAAAGATAGAATTCACGAATATACATGGGATGTAGGAAATCAGGCAATGAATAAACCTTCAACAGTTGTAAGGTGGGTTTTATTTAATAAAACGAATCCTAATGATAAAATATATATTGCAATGAAAAATAACTTAGATTTTGCTGAGAATTTTAAACTAATGTATAATGATGAAGGTATAGAAGTTTATAAAAGGAAATTCTAAATTCAATCCCTTATTCTTTTATATATTTCAATTCCACGGTCAACATAAACAATTTTAAAATTTGCTTTAAAATCAGGTAAGTCTTTTATATAGAATAATACTTCATCTTTTATTTTATTATCAACCATAATCCACCCGACTACCAAAGAAGGGCTTTTTAAAGCAACTTCACCAAACTTAAATGTATGTTTGTGAATTCTTTCTTTAATAGGAATCTGACAAAAAGGATATAAATTCAAATTTTTATCATCGTAAAGTATCCTTTTCCCATTATAATTTTTTTTTAAAAATACAGAAGCGCGTTTCAATTCAGGTTGATATGAATCAAAATAATATGCTTCTTCAATTGAACCGGCAGAATAAGGATAATTAAAGACCCACGATATTGAAATTATAACAACGATAATTAAACCGACTATTTCATAAATTTTCTTTATAGAAATTCTGTCATATAAATAACCGACAAAATAAATTATGAATGGAAAAGCAAACAACCCATATCTTGCATTAAAATAGCCGGCAGGTTCAGTATTTGGCAATAAAACTGCAACTTGACCTAAAAAAAGTGATGAAATACCAACGATGAATACTGTTATTGTTACATAAGGAATTAATGATTTATTGAAAAATTTAAATCTTCTATAATAAATATAAACCCCCACTAAAGAAAGAATAAAGAAAAATATATTAATATTAGAAAAAACAGCTTTAAAATAAATTTCTATTGCAACAAATATATTTCCTTTTGCAGGTAAATTCCCCGCTTCCTCAAATGGTTTCATAAGAGCCTGAGAAGAATATTCCCCTCTCTGAAAATCAAGCGGGTCATTAAAGTAAATCCAGTTATATAATAACCAAAGAAAAATGAAAAAAACAGGTATAGAATAAAAGAGAAATAATCCTCGTAACGGATTTCGCTTCATTCTTCTATAAATGATGAAAATGAAAACGGCTATGAAAAATGTAAATAACCATGCTTCATACCTTGTACCCATTGCTAAAGCAGCAAAGAAACCTGAAGCAATTAAATCAAATTTCTTCTTATAATCCTGCCATCTTAAAAGAAAAAACAAAGAAGTAAGTAAAAACATATAGAAAACCGGCTCGGTCATCGCAGTCGTCTGGAAATATAATATATTAGGATTAAAAGCAAAAATAGAAAAAGTAACCCATTTAGTTAAACCCTTTTCTGTAATTAATTCTCCCAATCTAAATACATTAAGACATGTAATTATATAACAAAAGTAACCCAGAATACAACCTGCTAATCCTGTAAACCAAAAATAGTCAATATATGTTAATGGTAAGAGGAAAAAGTGCGGAATGGGAAGCCACACTGTTCCCATTTGCGATAATACACCGGGGGTAATAGAATCAAAAAACCTCCTTGCGCTATCAAGATGAGTTACAGCATCGCGGTAAGAAAAAATTAAGTCATTCGAATAAAAATATAATTGCGCAAGAAATCCAGTAATAGAAGCTATAACTAATGCTGCTACTTTTCCCGACTGAAACTCAAAAAAATTTTTAATTGTCTTTTTGACAGTATCAATTATCCAACTCAAAGCAAAACAAAATTTTCAGATTATATAGAATATATTTATACGCTTTCAGGTTTAATTTTTCTTGCTTTTACTTGATTTATCATTTCTTCATTCTCACTAAGACTTGCTTTCGGTTTATATGATGTTAAACCGTGTTGAGTTTTTTCCCAGTAGAAAGGTTTTGTTATTAATTGTAAAGTCCCTTTCCACGCTGCATAACTCATAAGCACCCAGTAAAGTGGAATTAAAACAGCAAAAGGTATAGAAGTATAATGTTCTTTAATAACTGTAGGTCCGATATGTAGAATAATATAAACGAGATTTCCTAATATCAGATTGAACTCACAAATAGTTTTTACCTCCGGTGTAAAAAGTGTTAAAGTAGATTCAGGAAAAACAAAAGTGAGTATAGTTATTAACCATAACAAAGGATTAACAAGGGGGAATAAAATATTAAAGCCGAATGTCAGAATGAAATAAAGCGATTGTTTTATACCAAGTTTTCTGAATAATTTTATTGGATGTCTCATATGTACAAAAAATGTCTGTACATATCCTTTAATCCAGCGAGACCTTTGTCTAATCCAGTTTCCAACTCTTAAATTGGCTTCTTCAAGAGTATAGGAATTTAACATTGCGGTTTTATACCTTTTCTGTGAAATTCTAACACCTAAATCTGCATCTTCAGTAACATTATACGGGTCCCATCCTCCAAGTTCTTTTAATGTTTTTGTTTTAAAATGGTTACTCGTTCCACCGAGCGGCAATGGCGCTCCTGATATATCTAATCCCTGCAACCAGTAATCAAACCAGAATGTATATTCAAGGGCAAACCATCTTGCAAGTAAATTCTCTTTTGGATTATAGAAATTTAAATGCGCCTGCAAGCAAGCATATTCATCACCTAATTTTTGAAATGCAACTATAGCTTTTTTCAACTGGTCTGGTTCCGGTTCGTCTTCTGCATCATAAATTACTATATGCTCACCATAAGCTCTATACAGTCCATAATTACATGCTCGTGGCTTTGTTTTTATCGGAGCATCCGGAATTATTATCGGGTCAAACATTTTGACCATTTCTTTATACGTCTCTTTCGATAATCCAAATAAAGTTTCCTGGGGTTCTCCGATTATACCATATTTTTTGCAAGCTTCAATAGTTTCAGAATCTTTTTCCTCAATTAATAATTTTATATCAAGTTTCTCTTTCGGATAATCAAGCTTATTCATATTATTAATAATATTCGGAATAACCTCAGATTCCTTATAAACGGGTATCAAAATGGTATATATAGGAAGTGAAGTTTCATCTAATGCCCTGACTTCCGGTTGAGTTATATTTACTTTCCTCCGAATACTTTCAAATCCTTTAAGAGCAATTATTAATTTAAAAGGATTTATAATAAAATAAATCAAATTGATTACTAAAAACAAAATAAAGAAAACTTGGCCGGGTTCTAAAATCAGTAAAATAAAAAATACAACTAATGAAAGTATTAAGAAATTTCTCTGCCAATCGTACAAAACTTTAGAAGCAGAATATTCAGGAGATTTAATACGAAGTTCATCAATTGCTTTAAAACTATGTATCTGTTTAAATCCTTCATCTAAAACATATTCAATTGCCTCTGCTGAAGTAATATAAATTTCTACTTTTCTCTTAAATATTTTTTCAAGCTCACGAAATAGTGGAAAATTGAACGGATTTGCAATTGCTAAAACAACTTTATCTGATTTTACCTGTAAAAGAAAAATCAGATTTTTATACATTACACTATATGGTAGTGCAGTAGCTCTATATGTTATTTCTTTTAATAATCCTACTTCAAAATATGGTAAGTCAAGAAATTTTGAAAGTTCCTTATAAAAGTCTTCCGGAGGATAAATTTTCTTATCTCGTAGAGTATATAAAAGAGTCCTTAATTTTATTTCCTTTTTCGAAAAAATAGCATCAGGATTAAATCCGTATTTTCTCAAAAGGTCAAATACGAAATTAAGGAGTTTTTTCTCATAACTGGATTTGAAAATCATTTCTTTTATATTTTTGCTGAACGATGCTTTTTAATATACCTGATAATCAAGTATGCTATTATCAGAATAACAATTATTCCTCCTATCAAATATCTCAACGGAATATTTCTTAATGGTCCGCTCACAGTTTCTACTATATGTTTCTTCTCAGGTGTTGCAAGTGGAATAACTTCTGATTCTTTAGATACAAGGCATACCTGACCATCAATTTTCGAAATTTTTTCAGGAATTGTCAAAGCATCCGCTAAATTTTTTATTCCATCAGCTCCTTTAGGCATAATTGCATAAACAACACCATTCGGGTTCCATGGCGACTCAAACGCTTGTATCATTGACATATTTTTTAAACTTTCATTTGGAGTTTCAATTCTTTCATCAACAATATAATTATCTTCTCCGGTTGGTTTTATTAACATTTTATCCTTAAAATAATTCCATCTTTGCATATCGTTTGGATAACCGATGACAAATAAAATATTTGCATCTGATTTCAACTTATTATCAATCTCATTGGATATAATAACCTTTGGGTCTATTCTATGTTTTAATGTTTGCCCAGCTCTTGCAGAAATTATTGAAGCAATTTTTATTAAATCATCATCAGCGTTATCTGGTAACCAGAAATATATTCTCTTAATACTTTCTATATCGGTACCTATCATATTTGGGAAGTCAACCAAACTTGGTCTTACTTCGGCTCCACCAGGTGCTAAGTATATTTCAGACTTACCTTCAATCAAGGTCCATACGGAATTATCATAATCGTAAGTACAATTAACTTCTTCAATTGATCCAACATAATGATACACAACAAAACTAATAACCCAGGAAGGTTTATTTAATTCTGATTCAGGAATCTTCACAACCAATTCTCCACCCCTGACATTTTCAGGACCAAGTGATATACTTCCTGCGGGAACACCATTAATATATATAGAAAGTAATGATTGTTTCTTATCAAGATTTTCTGAATGATAAAAATATAATTTAATATATGATTCTATACCTGCACCATACCTGACAGGTCTCCTGACAACGACAATTTTACTTTGTGAAAAAATCCCTTCAAGGTTAATCTGGGGTAATCCTAAATCGGTCAATACAAACAGTCCTTGTTTTGGTAAGTTATATTCTTCAAGATTTTCTGAAAAAGTTCTTGTAACAACTTGAGAAGTTTCATCATTTTGCGGTAAAAGATTTGGTGATACAAGTGAATATAAAGCTTTACTAATACTACTTTTATCTGCTCCTGTAATATAAATCTGTTGATAGTTTCCATCTCTGGTCTGATATAAATATCCGCTACCTTCCGGAATACTTGCTGTAATTTTTCCCTTCATTTTATTATAATCACCAATATAAATCCTGTTTTCAGTCGGAGATTCATCAAACTTTGAAGAGAAACTTATATTCAAACCCCTAAAAGGAACTCTTGCCCCCCAGTCACTTGCTAATTTTAATAAGTACTCTATTTCTTCATTACTAAACGGGGGTGGAATAACAATTTTACAATTGATAGGATTATCCCTTAAATAATTCAAATATGGGAAAGGAAATCTATATAAAGCAAGCGGATTGTTTAAACTTAATTCAAGATGCAGATTTGATGAGTTCTTAATCCTAACCCAATTTGCTTTGTTATAAAGGTCTTTACAGGGATCATCGGTTGTTCTTTGTAAAGATGTAATCAATATCGTATTATATCCAGATATTAAATACTCTGGTGGTATATTTACCCTCCATACAGCACTATCAGGTGTCTTAGCATTGATGAATATACTGGAAAGGGGTTTCCCATTTATATAAAGAGTCATAAAACTAACGCTGCTCATAATAACTTCAGAATTGGTATATACTATGTCAATATGTGTATTGCTTGTAGCTTTACACAATGGCATAATTTGAAAATACCCATATAGGGTTCCCAATGGACCCATAATCACTTCTGCTTCCGGAAATATCTTCAAGTCATAAACTCTTGACCCTTCTTCAACCTGTGAAAATGATATCCCCAATGTAGAACAAAAAACTACTACAAAAAGAATAAAAATTAATTTTTTCATTTTATAATTTATTAAATTAATTATTCATCTAATTGATTTAATCTGTCTTCAATCCATTGTGAAATTCTGTCATCGGTCAACATTTCATTTTTCTCCTGTTCTGAGAGTTTTTCTTCCAATAGCCTTAATAATTCGTCAGGATTTACCGGTTTCATTATATAAGCATTTGCTCCAAGATTTAGTGATTGAACTGCATTATCTATATCTGCAAAGCCGGTAATCATTATTTTAATCATACCAGGTCTGATTTTCCTTATTTCTTTTAATACCTCAGTACCATCTTTATCAGGTAACTTAATGTCAAGAAGCGCCGCATTAAATGCAGTTTTCTTGATTAATTTTATCCCATCTTTTGCAGTAGCTGCGGTTTCAACTTCGTAACCGCGCTTTTTTAAAATTGTTTCGAATGATTTTAATATACCTAAATCATCATCTACTACTAATATTTTTTTAGTATTCATTTTTTATTTCTCCTCTATTAGTTCTGGTATTGTTAATTTTACTGTTGTTCCTCTTCCTTCAATACTATCAACTTCTATTTTACCTCTATGAGCTTCAATAATCCTTTTACAAACACTTAATCCTAATCCTGTTCCTTTTGCCTTTGTAGTGAATAATGGTTTAAACAGATGTGGCATTATTTCTTCAGGGATACCCCGTCCATTATCAGATACAGTAATAATATAATTTTTCCTTGATTTTACTGCTTTTATTTTAATTATACCATCATCTTTCATTGCAGCCTGACTATTTGAAAATAAATTGATAAATAATCTTTGCATTAAATCTTTATCAAAATATATTTCATTTGCTTTCGGTTCTATAATAACCTGATACTCAATATTGTCAAAATTCGCATGTTCTGATATTATTTTATATAAAAAAGCTTCCAAATCAACCCGTCTAAACTCTGGTTTTAAATTCTTTCCATAATACTGCAAATCAGATACAATCTTATTCATATATTCAACCTGCTCCATCATTTCATTGAATATAGTCGCAACTTCTTCTATAGTATGATTCCCGACAGATTTCTCATTAATACTTGATTTTGCAATATATATAGAATTAATTAATACTTGCAAGGGATTTCGTAAATCATGTCCTACCATCGTAGCAGTTTCTCCAATGGTTGCTAATCTTTCTTTCTCCCTTAATTCTTTCGTTTTTTCTTCAACAAGTTTTTCAAGATGTTCAGAATATTTCTTCAATACCAGTTGGGTTTTCTTTTGTTCAGTAATATCTCTTGCTATCCCTACGCTCGCTATTATTTCTCCATCTTTCTGAATTATTGGTGTATAAGTCAAAGACACAGGAAAAACAGTCCCATCACTTTTAACACTATAATAATCTCCCGAAAATTTCTTATCATAAAACTTTTCAAAAACTTTTCCACCTTTCTCCCAGATTGTTCCTAAATTTTTCCCAATAATCTCACTTTTATCATATTGATACATTTTACAGAAAGCATCATTTACATATATAAATCTATTCCTTGTATCAATAAAGAAAACAGCATCTGTAATATCCTGAATTGCTTGAGAATGCATTTGAATAAGGTTATCCATATTTTTTTTTGTAACTGCATTCTCAATTGTAAACGATAGCTTCTTTAAATGGTTTAATTGTGGGCTTTTAACAAGATAATCATACGCTCCTGATTTCATTGAATTAATAGCGATTTCCTCGTCTCCTGCACCTGTTATAATTATTAATGGGACACCTTTTAAATATTTAATGAGATTTATTCCCTCACCATCACCCAAGTAATAATCCGCTAATACTACATCATATCTAAAATTCTTTATTTTTTCCACTGCTTCTTCAAATGAAGAAGCTAATGTAATATTATAAGGATAATTATAAGATTTTACATAATCATATAATAATTTTTGAGCTATTGAATCATCTTCAACATACAAAACATCATAAATAGATTTTTCTGAAGTTATAATCATACAAATAATTTGTTAGTACTGTTCCCAAATAAATATAATAAAAAATATTTATTTAAATAATCCAAATATTATATATATAAATTTTTTAATAAGAAGCACAATGATTTAAATATTAGCTAATCTTGGATTTACTGTTTCTTTAAAACTTTCATAAATAAAATACGATTTATCATTAAAATGTTTATATTTCAGATATGCTAAATACCCAATCATTGCACCGTTATCAGTAATATAATCGGAAGATGGGATATAAATTTTATAGCCTTTTGAAATTAAATTCTCAAATTTAACTTTTAGTAAAGAATTCGCAGCAACACCACCAGAAATAGTAATAGTTTTCACATTATATTTCCTCGCAGCAGCAAGTGTTTTTCTTAATAAACTCTCAGTAACAGCTTCTTGAAATGAAGCACAAATATCAGATATTAAATTATCATTTTTATTTTTTTCAAAATCTAATTTTCTCAGGAAATACAATACCGAAGTCTTTATTCCTGAAAATGAAAAGTTATAAGGCTGATTTTTTACATTAGCAAGTGGAAACTTATGGAAATCCTTATTCCCCATTTTTGCTAATTTATCAATTATCGGACCCCCGGGATATCCAAGATTAAGCAACTTTGCCACTTTATCGAAGGCTTCCCCTGCTGCATCATCAACAGTGGTTCCTACAATTTTGTGCTTAAAATAATCTTCAACATATACTAATAAAGTGTGCCCACCTGAAACAATTAAAGATAAGAAAGGGAATGATGGTTTTTCATTTTGAATGAAAGATGAATATAAATGCGCTTGTATATGATTAACTGGCACAAATGGAACTTCAAGAGAAATCGCTAATGACTTAGCAAAACTAAAACCAATTAACAAAGACCCTACTAAACCAGGTTCATTTGCCACAGCAATTAGTTCAATCTCATTAAGCTTTAAATTGGCTTTCTTCAACGCTTCATTCATTACCAATATTATATTTTTCAAATGTTCTCTTGATGCAATTTCAGGTACAACTCCCCCCCATTCAAGGTGGAATAATTGAGACATTACTATGTTTGAAACAACATTATCATCATTCAGCACTGCTGCAGAAGTTTCATCACAGGAAGTTTCAAATGCAAGAATTTTCACAAATAATTATTTAAATTAACAACACAAATATTAAATCAAATTATTACAATTACAATGCATTTGATTTTTAATTAATTGATTTATAATTTAGAGATATGTTGAGATTATTAATATTATTATTATATGTCTTTATTTCCAATTGTTTTCCACAGGTGAAATTACTGATTCCAATGGAAAGTAGTCAGACAAATCATTTGAAAGCGTATGGTATCGCATATAGACATCTCTTAGCAGGAAAAGAACTTGATTGGCTATTAAATTATCGTGGCGGTTCTTTTTTATTTAATTATAATTCATCTCTAGAAGAAGAATGTAAATCTAATAAAGTTTATTACGAATTACTAAATGGAACAGAAACAGCACAGGTATATGCTTTTGTTCAAGACGAAAATAATAATACAGAACTTGTAAGGCTTGAAAAAGCAGCAAGAATTGCAGTTTATGTTCCTCCAAATGCACTTCCATGGGATGATGCAGTTCAACTTGCATTAGACTATGCAGGTATTCCTTATGAAAAACTCTGGGATGAAGAGGTACTTTCAGGTAAGCTAAAAGGATTTGATTGGATTCATTTACACCATGAGGACTTCACTGGTCAATATGGTAAGTTTTTTGCAACCTTTTCCACTTCAGATTGGTACCTGATTCAGAAAAAGACAAATGAGGATATGGCAAAAAAACTTGGTTATAAAAAAGTATCTCAATTGAAAAGGGATGTAGTAAAAAAACTCAATGAGTACATTGCAAACGGTGGCTTTTTATTTACTATGTGTTCTGCTACCGATACTTACGATATATCACTCGCTACAGAAAATACCGATATTTGTGCAGAAATTTATGATGGTGATCCACTTGATCCAAATGCAAATCAGAAACTTGATTATTCAAACTGTATTGCATTTGAAAACTTTAAAATTATTCTTGACCCACTTGTATATGAATACTCAAATATAGATATCACAGATGAATTATTTTATGTAGGTCAGTATAATGATAATTTTAAATTAGTTGATTTTCAGGCAAAGATAGACCCCGTACCGACTATGTTAACTCAGTGCCATACTTCAATTATAAAAGGATTTATGGGACAGACATCCGGTTTTAAAAAAGAATTTCTAAAGAAAAATATTACCATACTTGCAATGAATGAAGGCACAAATTGGGTAAGATACATACATGGTAACTATGGTAAAGGCACCTTTACTTTGCTTGGCGGACATGACCCGGAAGATTATCAACATCTTGTAGGCGCACCAGCAACAAATTTAGATGAATATCCAAACTCACCCGGATATAGATTAATATTAAATAATGTTCTTTTTCCTGCAGCGAAAAAGAAGAAAATGAAAACATAATTTTTTTTAATTAAAGATATTATATGAAAAGAATATTTGTTTTACTTTCAATAATAGCATTTTTTAAAATATCATATCCGCAAGAATATTTTAAGGGATATGATTATATTAAATCTGAAAATTTAATAAAAACAGTTGAGTATCTTTCTTCTAAAGAATTACAAGGAAGACTCAGTGGTAGTATAGGATATTATAAAGCAGCAGATTTTTTTGCAAAAGAATTTATTTCACTTGGCTTAAAACCAGTTTCCAATGGAAGTTTTTTCCAGAAATTTCTGATTGAAAATAATGAAATCAAAAAAGCTGAATTTTATATAATAAAAAATAATGTCAAGGAAAAGCTAATCCTTGGCAAAGATTATGTCTGCCGTGGATTTTCAGGTTCAGGTAAAATAAAATCTAATATAGCTTTTTGTGGATATGGAATTTCTGAACCATCACTCGGATACGATGATTATAAGGATATTGATGTAAACGGTAAAGTTGTTATTGTTTTTAAACAACAACCAGATTGGAATTTATCTCCTTATTCTAAATGGGACCCTTCATTAAGAAATAAAGCATATACAGCTTATATGAAAGGAGCAGTCGGTATTCTATTTGTACCTAAACCGAATGCACCTGAAAAACAAAAACCCATTGGTAGCGTTATGGATGGTGAAGGGATACAATTGAATAATTTCCCTATGCTGCAAATAGATTATAGTGTTGCTGAAGAATTGTTACAGGAAGATTATAAATCAAGCTTATCTGATTTACAAAATGAAATTGATACAAAAAGAATACCAATTTCAAAAGTATGTAATACAGAAGTTGAAATTGATATAATTGCTGAATATTCATACCATAGAACTACAATGAATGTTTTAGGTTTACTGGAAGGAACAGATGAAGATTTAAAAAATGAATATATAATAATCAGCGCTCACCTTGACCATGTTGGTGGGCAGGCAGGTGAAATTTATTTCCCGGGTGCAAATGATAACGCTTCCGGTTCTGCTGCTGTATTAGAAATTGCGAGAGCATTTTTAAACTCTGAAGAATTCCCTAAACGTTCAATACTATTTCTACTTTTTTCAAATGAAGAAACAGGTATGCAAGGTGCAAAGTTTTTTGTAAATAACCCAGTCGTTCCACTTGACAAAATAATCGCTGTCTTAAATATGGATTGCATTGCAAGTGGTGATAGTATCCGTGTAGGCAATGGTTTATCATCACCTGAACTATGGAAAATTGCCAGAAGTATCGATTCTGTTTATACCAAATCTATGGTTGAAGGTACCTGGGCTGGTGGTGGTGCTGATTTAACACCATTCTACGAAAAAGGTATTAATGGTTTATATTTTGTAACAACAAACGGATACCAACACCTTCATTTGACTACTGATAAACCAGAGACATTGAATTTACCTTTATTTGAAAAAACAGTCAGATTAGTTTATTTGATTTCTTCATTTTTAGCTAATAAATAAAAATATCTCTCTTTAAATTAGAATAATTCTCTGCTTAATAAGTATTGAAAGAAACAAAAAAATATACTATAAAAATATTTATTTTTCTCATTATAATTTTATTTTTAAGTTGTGAAAATAAAACACAAGAGAAATTCACACAAATAACATTAAAAGACGATATTGGTAATGTATTTAATTTTGATAAACTTCCGGAAAGAATCATTTCCCTCGCACCAAATATAACGGAAACAATTTATGAGTTAGGTGCAGATTCAAAACTCGTAGCGATAACAGATTATTGCAATTTTCCCCCTGAGTGCAGGACTAAACAAAGTGTAGGCGGTATGATTAATCCCAATATAGAAATAATTTCATCTTTAAATCCTGATTTAATACTTTTTACTATTGAAGGTAATTCTAAATCAACCTATAATTATTTAATGGAAAATGATTATAAGGTTTTTGTTACAAATCCAAGAAATATTGAAGGAATTATGAAAATGATTATGGATATAGGAATTTTAACTAATAGTACCGATAAAGCAAAAGATATAAATAAAAAAATAGACTCAATCAAAATTATATTAGATTCTATCAATAAAAATACATCAAAAGCAAAAGTTCTATTTTTACTCTCATTAAATCCTTTGATAACAGTGAATAGAACTACATATATTCATAACATTTTGGATTTAGCCGGATTTGAAAATATATACGCTACGATAGATTTACCTTATCCAGAGATTAATTATGAAGATATTTTATTAAAGAATCCTGAATATATAATTCTAACAACCGAATTAGAAGACAAATTTGGAGAATGGGAAAGACTATTAAGTAATAAACTTTCAACAACCAAAGCAATCAAAGAAAACAAAATATTTGTAATAAATGCAGATTTAATTTCAAGGCCCGGACCAAGAATAATACAAGCATTGTTAGAGCTTAAAAATAAAAAGGATAAGTTCTAAGACTTATCCTTTTCACCTTCACTCTCACCCAAAACTATAAACCTCTATTATTTATATAGTGTACATTTTTCAAACTTTATATCATCTTTTTAAAAAAATCATAACAAAAAAAAAATATCTTGACAATTCTTTATGTTATTAATATATTGCTACTATGTAAAAAATTAAAAAAAAGGAGAAAAAATGAAAAAATTCATTATTCCTTTCTGTGCACTGATTATAGCAGGACTAATTTTATTTGGTTTTGGCTATATAAACGAAGACCCAAATGATGTTGTTACTGAATGGGATTTAGCACATCCCACAAATACACTTGACTATGCCAATCAAACTGGCTCAAAAATTTTGTATTCAACAGTCGATATGATGGCTTTATTAGTTGATTCTGGGCAATTAATAACTCACCCAAATCAAGGATTTGGTGGAGCTCATGCAAGTGCAATTTTCACTGGTGGAACAGTTTATGGAGTTAATGCTAGTATTTCTATGGGATATGGAATTGGTGATGATTTTGTAGTTCCTGCAGGTGTTAAATGGCAAATTGACTCTGTAAAATTCTTTTCTTATCAAACTGGTTCTACCACAACTTCAACATTCACAGCGTCAAGACTTGCTATTTACTCAAATTCTACCTTTACAACTTTGGTTGCCGGTGATACAACAACTTCAAGAATGAAATCCACTTACTTTACCGGTATTTACCGTGTTACAGGGACAGATTTAACCAATAATCAAAGACCAATAATGGCGGTCACTGATACATTAGCAGTAACTCTTATGCCAGGTACATATTGGTTCTATACTGCATTCAATGGCTCTTTATCTTCGGGACCCTGGGCTCCACCAAGGTCTATTTTAAACCAACAAGTAACCGGTAACGGTAAACAAAAACAACCAACAGGCTGGGTTGATTGGTTAGATGGTACTTATCCTCAAGGTGCACCATTTGTTATTTATGGAACAGCAATTCCTCTAACTCCTCCTTCATGGACAGAACAAACTTCCCCTGTTACTACTTCGTTATATTCAGTTTCAGCAGTTAATGATAATGTAGCATGGGCTTGTGGTGCTGCAGGAAAAGTATTAAGAACAACCAATTCAGGACAAAACTGGGTAGATGTAAGTGGTAACATTCCAGCATCGTATCCATTATATAATATCTTTGCCTGGGATGCTAATATTGCATTAGTTACTGGTTCACCAACAGCAGGAAATTATATCTACAGAACTACAAATGGTGGTGCTAACTGGACTGAAGTATTCAATCAACCAGGTGGATTCGGGAATGCATTATGGATGACTGATGCAAATACTGCATATCATATGGGCGACCCTGTTGGCGGAAACTGGACATTAAAGAAATCAACAAATGGTGGTGTCAACTGGGTTGATTGGGCAACTGTTGCAACTACTGCAGCAGGATGGAATAACTCATTTATGATGGTTGGAAATAATATATGGTTTGGAACAAATGCAAACTACTTAATGTATTCATCCAATTTAGGTGCTAACTGGTCACAACAAACAACCACATTCACAAATCAATACGCTGTATGGTTCAACAGTGCAACTGTCGGATTAACCGCTTACAATACATTAAATATAACTACAAACGGTGGACAAAACTGGTCAGCTTTAACTTCCCCATTATCCGCTTCCTGCGGTGGTATTACAGGTGCTGGTAGTGAATGGTGGGTTGTCCCACAAGGTACCGCTGTTTATTACAGCTCAAACAATGGTGCTAACTGGACAACACAATATACTGCTCCTGATGGTGCATGGTATCATATCAATAAAGCAAGGAATGGAAGTGTAATTTGGGGTGTAAGAAGTAATGGAAAAATCGGACGTTACGGACCACCCCTTGTAGGTGTTAAACCAATATCTACAAATGTTCCAAGCGAATACTCATTGTCACAAAACTATCCAAATCCATTTAATCCATCTACCAAGATTAACTTCGCTTTACCAAAGTCAGGACTTGTTACATTAAAGATTTATGACATTCTTGGTAAAGAAATTATGACGCTTGTTAATCAAAATATGAATGCAGGTTCATATTCAGTAGAATTCAATGGTGCTAATTTAACTAGTGGCGTTTACTTCTACAAATTAGATGTAAACGGATTCAGCGAAGTAAAGAAAATGATGTTGATTAAATAAGGAAATTTATAAATTAATATTAAAACGCCTGAGACTTAAAAAATCTCAGGCGTTTTTTATTTTATAAAAAAAATAAACTAAAATATTAAATCAATAAATTACCTCAACCAATTCGTATGTTTTCATTCGCTTCGAAAAATCAGAAATTACCTGTATTTCTGCTCTTATGATTTTGGGATATTCTTCATACGAAATCCAATATGTATCCATTGTTCCGTTTTCTTCATCAGTAACAAAAACTCTATAACATTCAATACTTTCATTTGCTAACTGAAAATATTCTATATTCACAACTTCAATATTTATACTTCTTATATCATCAAGTTTAAAATCATAATAATATAACTTAGTTCTGTATCCAACTTCCAGAGGTAATAAAGTAATCGCAAGGTCTAAAGAAAACCCATCACTAAAAACTGGATGTGAAAGAATTCTCTGAAATGGAGTTGAACCACTTGAAAGTAATAAATAACCTTCAATCTGTGTCGGAGAAAACTTTGCATTAATTAATTCTTCAATACCGGAAGACAATATTCTTGAATATGGTAATAAAGACACTGAATCTATAACGAATTTATCAGAAGTTCTTTCTGTTGAGTTGTAAGTATCCTCTGTAATAATAACATTACCAAATTGAAACTTAATCTCTCTGAATATTTTAGACTTAAGAAAACCATCTGATACTTCAACTGAAGCATTGTAAACATACTTTCCTGTTTTCAAAGCCCCTAATCTCATTCCCTTAATTACAGGTTTCTTCATAGCAGTTTTATCCTTTTCCTGTTTTTTAGGGGGGTCAGTATGCTTTATTTTCAATAATTCACAGGATTGAATGAATAAAACTAATAGAATTAAAAAAATAAAACCTCTATTGTTATAAATTCTCTTCAATTCGTAATACAAATATACTCAAATCTAATTACATATTAAATCCGAATAATTAAAATAATATTATGAAAAAGAATTTATTTAGAAATAAAAAAGATTATGAATTAAAATAATTCATAACCTTTTGATAATTATATGAAGTTAGAAGCCCAATCTACCTTTAAAATTAAGATAAAAATAACTCATATTGGGTGCTATATCAGAAACAACAGCAACTTTTCTTTCATTATTTGTAGGGACAATTCTATAACCAATTTCTACACCAAGACCAAGTCTTGATTGAAACTCAAAACCAATAAATACCTGAGAATTAAATACCCAACTATTTTTCTTGCTTATTTTGGCTCCAATAGGTGTAAGGGAAATATCATCAGCATAAATAAAATTATCGTAACTTTCCCCAATAAACATAATTCCTAAACCTGACCCGCAGTATAATCCCGAAACAAAATCACTAATCATTGCATTTTTAGCAAATGGAAAAATCTTAGCGCGAGCGTTAACCGGAATTGCAACAAGAGTAACATTTTGCGGAACATAATATTGTCTTATACCTGATTCATTGGTGAAAAAAAATCCATTTTTACTATATGACCTATTCATTAAAAAACCTGGTGCGAACTCAAGGGATACTGTCTTACTGAATTTATAACCAATATAAGGAGTAACTTCTGTTACAAAAGAAGTATTGGAAATATCCAGGAATGGATAAATGTTCCAGACATCCTTATTCGTAAAGAAAACAAATGAAAGCCCAACTCCCGTATATCCTTCACTTGTAGATGATTTAATTTCGCTCTGCGAAAATACCTGAAAATTTACCAGAATAAGCAGTGCAACTAAAATAATTTTTTTCATAATTAGTTTTTTAATTATAAAATATATCTGCTTAAATCTCTATTAGTAACTATTTTACCCAATTTTGATTCAACAAGTTTCTCATCAATAATAATTTTTTTACCTTTTCTCTTATCAGGTATCTCGAATAGTATATCCTCAAGAAGTGTTGATAAAATTGTATGTAATCTTCTGGCTCCAATATTTTCAACTTGTTCATTTACTTCAGTTGCAATTCTTGCTATTGCTCTCAATGATTGTTCTTTAAATTCTAATTCTACGCCTTCTGTTTCGAGCATTGCTTTATATTGCTTTATTAAAGCATTTTCCGGTTTGGTTAATATTTGATAGAAATCTTCCTCAGACAAACTGTTAAGCTCAACTCTTAAAGGAAACCTACCTTGAAGTTCAGGAATTAAATCACTCGGTTTAGAGCTGTGAAATGCACCAGAAGCAATAAACAGAATGTGGTCAGTTTTTACGGGTCCATATTTTGTCATAACTGTAGAACCTTCAACTATAGGTAATAAGTCTCGTTGCACCCCTTCTCTTGATACATCGGGACCGGCTGAATATGTGTGGGTGCTTGCAATTTTATCTATTTCATCAATAAAAACTATACCGAAATTTTGAACTCTGTTAATTGCTTCCTTTACAACTGATTCCATATCTATTAATTTTTGAATTTCATCCTGTTCAAGTATGACCTTTGCTTCTTTTATCGTCATCTTTCTCTTTTTCGTCTTTTTAGGAAGAATACTTCCGAATAAATCCTGAATATTTAATCCCATTTCTTCTAAACCTATCGGTCCCAATACCTGCAATAACGGAGCATTTGTAGTAGTCGTATCAAGTTCAATTACTCTTGAATCAAGTTCTCCATCAATAAGCATTTTCCGAAATTTCTCACGGGTTTTTTTATTTTCTTCTTCGGCTTTTACCTCATCTTCAAATCCTTCTATGGAATCCTTTTTAGAGTCATCTTCTGATATTTTTGTATTTGTATATCTTTTCTTAACTGGTGGAATCAGGATATCAAGAATTTTTTCAATTGTGTTTTCTCTTGCTTTAATTTCAACTTCTTTTGTTTTCTCCTGTTTTACCATATTAACAGAAAGGTCTGTTAATTCCCTAATCATTGATTCAACATCTCTGCCTACATAACCAACTTCAGTAAATTTTGATGCTTCTACTTTAACAAAGGGAGCATTAGCAAGTTTTGAGATTCTTCTTGCAATTTCGGTTTTTCCTACCCCTGTTGGTCCGATTAATATAATATTATTAGGCATTATTTCATCTTTTAACGGGCCTGTAACCTGCTGCCGTCTCCATCGGTTTCTTAAAGCAATGGCAACAGATTTTTTTGCATTATCCTGTCCAATAATATATTTATTCAGTTCTTCAACAATCTGACTTGGTGTAAGTTGTTCAATTTTTTTCATTCTTTTTTCTGAATTGTTAAAAATTTCTTTTCCTGCTTTATTCTTTTGCATAAATTTCTATAATTCCTTTCTATTCAAGTTCTTCAATATTTATATGAGAATTTGTATAAATACAAATTTCAGCTGCTTGTCTTAAAGCCTCTTCAACTATTTCACGCGCACTTAATTTCGTATATTTCACTAAAACCCTTGCTGCACTGAGAGCATAAGGACCTCCAGAACCAATAGCAACAATTCCATCATCAGGTTCAATTACATCACCATTTCCTGAAATTATCAATGTCTTTTCCTTATTAATAACTGCAAGCAAAGCTTCAAGTCTTCTCAAATATTTATCTGTTCTCCAATCTTTTGCCAATTCCGTAGCTGCTCGCAACAGATTACCCTTATATTGTTCAAGTTTTGATTCAAATCTTTCAAATAATGTGAAAGCATCGGAAGTAGCTCCCGCAAAACCAACCAACACCTTATTGTTATAGATTTTCCTGATTTTGCTTGCTTTGTGCTTCATTACAGTATTCCCTAAAGATACCTGTCCATCGCTTGCAATCACTGCTTTTCCGTTTCGGATTAATCCAATTACAGTTGTTGAATTAAATTTCATATTTTTTAAATTTTTCTTCTTAATCTTGCTTTCGGAATTTTCATTAAGTCTCTATATTTTGCTACTGTTCTTCTTGAAAGTTTATAACCAAACTTTTCTAAAGCAACCACAAGTTCATCGTCTGTATATGGTGAACTTTTGTTTTCATTTTCAATCAATTCTTTTATTTTGTTTTTTATTTCTCTTGTAGAAACATCATTACCGTTTTCGGATTTAAGAGAATTGCTGAAAAAATGTTTTAATTCAAAAATTCCAAAATCAGTTTGTACATATTTCCCTTTAATTGCTCTGCTTACAGTTGAAATATCAACTCCGACATCTTCTGCAATATCCTTTTCGTATAATGGCATAAGAGTTTTACCAGAAGTTTCAAAAAACTTATACTGTCTTTTTAAAATTGAATTCATCACTTTTAACATAGTTTCACGCCTTGAATTTATTGCATCAATAAACCATTTTGCTCTTTCATAATTTTCTTTTATATATTTTTTAGTTTCCTTTTTTACTTTACTGGTTTTCTTTATGTACTTAAGATAATCAGAATTAATTCTTACTGATGGCATATACCAATCCGTTAAATCAACCTTAAATTCACCATTATCTTCATAAACAATGAAGTCAGGATATATAATTGTATTCGGAATTGATTCAGAAGTTAATCCGGGGGTAGGATCCAGTTTTGATATGAAATCAAATATTTTATTAACTGATTCAGAATCAAGGTTTAACTCCTTAATTAACTTTTCATATCGCTTAAGTCTCAAATCTTCTAAGTAATCAGTTAAAACCTTTATACATAAATTTTTAAAATCTTCTGGCTGGTCGGAGACTTTAACCTGTGTTATCAAACACTCTTGAAGATTATTTGCTGCTATCCCAGGTGGGTCAAAAGTTTTAATTATATCAAGAACTTTTTTTACTTCATCTTCAGTAATTTCTGATATTTCTTTTCTCTCCTCTTTTCTGATTTTATTAAGAGACTCTGTTAATTCTGATAATCCCTCTCTTATATACCCATCGGTATCTATATACTCAATAAGCTCTTCCCCTATGAAATATTCTTTATCGGAAAAAGGTTGTAAATACAACTGAATTAAAAGATTATCTTTAAGTGTTGCTTCAGTTTTATATAAATTTTCTATGGCAAGTCTTTTATTTACAGTATCTTCAGTCTGAGTTTTATAACCCTCATAATCGTCATCAAACCAATCTTCCAACTCAAACTCATCTTCCTTATCCGCTTCAGTAATATCAGTATCTTCTTTTTCAATAGATGAATCCTCTGTTTCTTCTTTCTTTGGCTCTTCTGAATATTCCGACTCTTCTATTTCATCAACTTCTTCTAAAAAGGGATTAAGTTCAATTTCCTGCTTAATTCTTTGCTCGAGAGCAAGATTGGGGAGCATTAACAGGTTCTGCTTCTGAACAATAACAGGAACTAATTTCTGAGTTTGTTTTTGTATCTGACTAGTTTTCAACATAGTTATTATAATATAATAAAATTCTTTTTAATTTTATCAACAAATTCTATTCCAAAAATTCTAGTTAATGCATCACTAACAAAATCAATTAAATGAACCTGATTTTGTTTACCATTTACAACTGCAGAATTACATATACTTATTTTTTCATATTTTAAAAAAATTTTATATGAACGATACATCCTGATAGGAAATAAATCACAGGAAATAGGTTTCTTGAAATCAATCTTTTTATCAAGATATGCTTTTTGAAACACACATTTTGCAATATCTGACTCAAAATAAGAAAACAGGCAATCATCACCATTTAAAGTTTTAAGATGATAATTTTCCCCTACTTTCTCATAAAAGCCATTGCAATATAAATAATTCAGTTTTAATTCGTCAAAATAATTTCGTATTTCAGGAATAATTTTTTCTATTATTTTAATTTCTTCAAAAGAAACTGGTGCCCCTAAGGTTCCTTTTACAACACAACATTCACCTTTACATTTTGATAAGTCACAGGCGAAATAAGTATTGAATATGTTTTTATCAATGTAAAAATTATCTATTTGTTCAAAATCAATATTCTCCTCTCCAATTGCCATAAATGAGAAAGAAATTATATTTTTATAAAATTTTTACCTGGAATCTGCCTAATTAAACCTTTGAATTCCAAAGATAACAAATTAACAAGACAATCAGATATACTTAAAGATGTCAATTCGCTTATCTTATCAATATGTATTGGTTCCGTATTTATAACATCAAAAATTTTCTTTTCAAAAATATTTAACACAATTTCTTTATTTAGTGCTTTAGTAGAATTAGTTTTTCCTGCTTTTTCTTTAAATTTCTTAAAATATTTTAATTTGGGTTCAAGTTCTTCCACGATATCGTTTGAAGAAGTTACCAATTTTGCAAAACCTTTTTTAATCAAATCGTTCGTACCTTCTGATTTTTTAGAATAAACAGGACCTGGAATTGCAAAAATCTCACGGTTCTGGTCACTTGCGCATCGTGCAGTAATTAAAGAACCACCTTTTGTACCTGTTTCAACAATAAGAGTACCTAAACTGATACCAGTAATAAGGCGATTTCTCACAGGGAAATTCATTTTATCAGGCTTCGTACCAGGGAGAAACTCTGAAATAACAGCTCCTGATTCAACAATTTTCTCATATAATTTTTTATTTTCCATTGGATATATCACATCAACACCCGAACCAAAAATGGCATAAGTCTGGCAATTTTTTTCTAATGCGGTTTTATGGGCTACCGTATCAATACCCCTTGCCATTCCACTAACAATCGGTATTCCCATTTCTGCTAAATCTGAAGTAATCTTATAACATATATTTTTCCCATATTCAGTCGGAAATCTTGTCCCAACAACACCAACTGAAAACTCATCATCCCGGGTTAAACTCCCTTTATAATATAATAAAACAGGAGGATCATAAATGTATTTCAGGTTTTCAGGATACTCTTTGTCCAAAATTGATATAATATTTATCCCTTTCTTAACACAAATTTCAATAAGTTTATCAAAAGATTTTTCTAACTCATTAATTTTATTAGCCGTTTTCAATATAGCCGAAGCAGTACTGCTGCTAATCCCGCTAACAGATGTAAGTTCCCTTAAATCACCATTGAAAATCTCTTTTGGGGTTTTAAACTTTTTCAGTAAGTTACTAATCCTGATGTTGCCAAGATTCTCAATTGAAGTTAAAAAATAAATATATTTTATATGTTCACCTAACATATTATTTATATAATATATTGGTTTTTTATCAAAAAAAAAGTCTCGAAACTATACACTGTTCCGAGACTTTTTTCCTTCAAAAACAGGTTTAGAAAAGAACTCTTTTAGCTTTAACAAATGTTCTTGAATAGTAATCAGAATTTAAATTTGCAATTGCAACACCTGTTCTGGAACCAGAATGAGCAAAATATCCATCTCCAAGGTAAATACCGACATGAGAAACACGGTTTTTATTCATAGTATCGAAAAATACTAAATCACCAAACCTTAAATCTTCAACATTTACATCTTCACCAACCATAGATTGTTCAAGTGAAGTTCTCGGTAGTACTAAACCAAATGCCTGATACATAACAGTTTGTACAAAAGCAGAACAATCAATACCCGATTTTGAAGAACCGCCATATAAATATGGCGTGTTGATGAATTCAATAATTGCCTTCATTAATTCGTCACAAAGACCATCGTAATTTAATTCTGATGAAGCTAATGTCCCAGCTAATGAACTCGTAAGAGACTCGAGATTACCTTGTATTAGCTCTGTTTCTGTTGGAAAGGTGTTAGTGGCTACTAATTCTGATGAATTCGTGTAAGCATTAACATCTTTGGAGCTAACTTTTTTCAGGTTTTCTTTGGTCCCTTCTTCGGAGAGTTCATAAGAACTGGAACATCCGGTTATTAACCCTATCACTATTATTAACAGTGGTAGGAGAAATAACCGTAATGATTTTGTTCTTCGCATTATCTCTCCTTTTTTAATTAGACCTATCTCAAAGAACAAATTTGATTGTTTAATATACTAATATTAAAAATTCATGTCAATATAAAAAATTGTAAAATTTTTATTACCTAAATATTAAATTATTAGAAATTTAAATTAGTCAAAACACTCTAAGCAAATAAAAAATAAATTAAAATGAACTAAATAAATTTATTTTGTGTTTATAGTATTAGAAAAGTTTCATTTCCCCCCTCCTACGGAGCTATTGAAGGGTAAAACCGGATGTAGCTCCGTTTTTTATGATATCCTATGTATGAGATAGTTATAATTTGAAAGCCGAACTTTTTTGGGTTTTATTATAAATGTACAAAGAATTAGATTTTATAATTATTTAATATTACTAATAGCTATTATCATTGAAATTATGTTTATTAAAAACTATTTTTAATGTTAAATTTTTTAAGGTTATTTTCTTTAGTTCTTTGATATTATTTATATAGAAAAGTGTAAGATATTATATAAATAAGGTTTAAAATTGAATAATCATATATTATATACAGAGAGATGGCTGAGTGGTTGAAAGCGGCGGTCTTGAAAACCGTTGTACCCATTCGGGTACCGGGGGTTCGAATCCCTCTCTCTCTGCAAAGGTACAAAGGAATTTAATAATTTTAGTTAATTGCGATAAATTTCAATATATTATTTCAGAATAAAGCAATATTATCCTCCTGAATAGGATCGTTTTTTTGAAATCTTTTCCTAAATAATTAAAACTTTCGCACCCCTAATTTTTCTTTCTTTTAATTCCCTTAATGCAAGATTTGCATCTTCCAATTTATAAGTCTGATACTCTGGTTTTATGGGTATAACTCCCGCAATTTTCAGAAAATCTTTAATATCTGAAGGTGAAACATTAGCGACAGATTTAATTTCTTTCTCAAGCCATAAATGTTTTGAATAATCAATATTCATCAAAAAATTCTTATCTATATCCTCTTTTCTAATCGCATTAATTACAAGTCTTCCTCCTTGCTTTAAATTTTCTAGAGCTTTCACAACAGGTGTCCATACAGGTGTAGTATCAATTATTGCATTTAATTTTTCAGGGCTTTCTTCAAATGTATCACCACTCCAATAAGCGCCAAGTTGTACGGCAAATTCCCTTTCTTTTTCACTTCTTGCAAAAACAAATATTTTTGTATTCGGGAATTTGTTTTTTACGAGTTTCAAGACAAGATGACCCGATGCACCGAAACCTGTTAACCCTAAGTTGTCTCCATCTTTAATTGAAGATAATTTTAATGAGCGGTATCCAATAGCACCAGCACAAAATAAAGGAGCTGATTCTTCATCTGAAAAAACATCAGGGATAAAGAAAGCAGAAGTTTCCGGTACAACCATATATTCCGCATATCCACCAAAAACATCTCTACCAGTTGCTTTAAATTCATCACATAGGTTCTCGTCCCCTCTTAAACAAAATTCACATTTTCCACAAGAAGAAAAAAACCACCCAACGCCGACTCTATCACCTAAATCAAATTTCGATACATTTTTACCTTTACCAATAACTTTTCCAACTGCCTGATGTCCTAAAATCATAGGGAATACTGGCGGTGGAGTTCTTCCTTCAATTTCATCAATCTCTGTATGACACACCCCGCAAGCTGAAATTTTTAATAACAAGTCATTATCCGAAGGGGTTGGTTCAGGAATTTCTTTAAGAATTAAAGGTTCAGGATTTATATCGAAATTACTAACCTTTTCTAATACTAATGCCTTCATAATATTACAAATATAAAATTTAATTTAATTATTTCCAAAAGCAATAATCTTCATATAAAATGTTTAAATTTCTTTAGACTTAAAATAATCCCTTTATTATTAATGTAAAAAAAATATTTTTGTTTAAGTAAAGAAATTATTTTGGCAGGAATAAAACAGAATATAGTTTATGGTCCAGTGTTATCAAGAAGGCTTGGGATATCATTAGGAATTAATCTATTACCTGTTTCAAAAAAAATTTGTACTTTTGATTGCCTTTATTGTGAATGTGGTTGGACTAAAGTAAATATAAATGAAAGTATCAAAAATTATGATTTTCCCGAATTTAAAGATATTAAAGTTGCACTAATTAATGCACTTAGTAATAATTATCATAGTATTGAACATATAACTTTTGCAGGAAATGGAGAACCAACTTTACATCCTGATTTTAGTTCGATAGTAGATGAAGTTATAATGATTAGAGATAAATTTTTACCAGAAACAAAAATAGCTATACTTTCTAACTCAACAACTTTAAAAAATGCGAATATTTTAGAAGCACTAAAAAAACTTGACTTACGAATAATGAAACTCGATGCAGGCAATCAAGAAACATTTAAAATTTATAATAGACCTGTCGTAGAGATTAATATATCTGATATTATTGAAGGCTTGATGAATTTAAAAGAAATAGTAATACAATCACTCTTTACAAAAGGAAAATGTGGTAACTACAATAATAAAAATATATCTGACTGGATAAATTTGTTATTGAAAATAAAACCGAAATCTGTTCAGATTTATTCTCTTGATAGAAGTTATCCTTCTGACGATATCTTACCCTTAAATAAAAAAGAGCTAACAGAAATTCAGAGTGAACTTGTGAAATATAATATTAAATCTGAAGTATTTTGAAAAAATTAACTAATAAGAAACCATCAAAAATATTCTTGTATGTATTCCTTATTATAGGAGTAATAATTCTTGGGTTTTCTGCAATATTCGTTAAATGGGCAAATGCTCCAGGTAGTGTAACAGCATTTTACAGAATACTATTTGCAATTTTAATTATCATCATTCCGTTTTTAATTAATGTTAAGAAGAAAAAACAAAAATCAAACGCCAAAGGAATTATTGCTGCTTTATTAGGGGGCTTTTTCTTTGGTACCGATTTAGTCCTTTGGTCAACAGGGGTACAAATTGGAGGGATTACAAATCCTACTCTGATGGCTAATACTGCTCCAATTTGGGTAGGACTTGGAGCTATGATAATTTTTAAGGAAAGACTAAAAATTTTATTCTGGTTTGGTTTAATTGTCGCACTTGGAGGAACAATACTTGTATTAGGACAGGATTTAAACAGAGCAAGCGAATTTGGAACCGGAACTATACTTGGTTTACTTGCAGGCTTTTTCTATGGTGCTTATTATCTTGCGACTCAAAAAGGCAGAGAATACCTTAACACATTAAGTTTCTTCGTTTATTCTGCAATCGGTTCAATTATCGCTCCAGCGATAGCTGTTATAATTTTTAAATTTCCCTTTTTTGATTATCCAACTGTGACCTGGTTAAATTTCCTTGCTTTAGGAATTATTGTTCAGGTAATCGGATGGTTAATTTTAAATTATGTACAGGGACATATTCCTGCTTCCATAGTTGCTCCAACATTATTAGGACAACCGGTAGTTACGGCATTTGTGTCATTTATTTTTTTGAATGAATTATTCAATATTTTCGATATTATCGGGGGAATTGCTGTACTATCAGGGATTTTCATCGTTCATAAAAGCAAGAGATAATAATATTTATTAAGAAAAAGATAATCCTTATGAAATTTTTTATTATTTCTTTTCCTTAACATTTATTAAAATTTGTTTTGTTGTCCCCGCTACATTTAAGTTCGCTCTTGGTTTAAAACCTTTATCAATATCATCGAATAGGACCTCAAGTTCTGTTAAGTCAGCCGCTCTCCTACCTGCTTTTGAATCGATAATAAAATTAAAATCAATATAATCTTTAGTTATAAATACTTTGTATATATCTTCACCCAATTTTGAGTTTCTAAACTTCTTTTCAACTACCGCACCTGGTTCAAGAAAATATTGGCTAATATTTTCATTTTGTTTTGGAATATATTGCTTAATAGAATCATCAGGTTGAATATTTATTAGCGTAAGATACCCCGAACGTTCACCTATATTTTTTATGATAATTTTAATTGTATCAAATTGATTTCCTTCCTGAAATAAGGAAGAATTAATTTCACCGGCAGATAAATTGTGTATTTTTATTTCAACATTATAATATTCACTTTGCATTTCAAAACCAATTAACATATCCCTCTTATACAGGTATTTTAATATTGACTTAATTTTTTCGGGTGTTTCGGCAGAAGAAACACTGAAAGATTTTATAAACTTAAGATTATTTCCATTTTTAAAAAGAAAAACAGAGTCATTTATTTCGATTTTATTATGATTAAAATTAGTTAAGATATAATCAGGGGTAACACTATTTTCCTCAAAATATTTTAAATTATTTAATTCATTTAAAATCTGCTTTTTAAAATTTTCTTCAATATTATCAAAACCAACAAGTAATTTTTTTATAGCAACCCCTTCCTTTAAAATAAACAAACGGTATTTTCCTAAATCATTTATTGATAATTTATCTAAAGCTTCAATTTTTATCAAAGATTTGAAATTCCCTGCATTGTATATTATACCTGTAGTAATTTGTTCGTTTGGTTCCGGATATCTGAATGATTCCGAATATATACCCAAAACTGTACTATCATTTAATCCTGTTATTCTTCCACCATTAACTACTAATTCTCCGTAAATATTTCTTTCAATAATTTTAAAATAAGATTCGGTTGGTAATAAATTATTTGCAAAGACAATATTGTCAACATCACCTTCAACTAATGGAACCTGTTCTAATCTTGCTTTAAATTTCATAAATGAATACACACGGTCATAAATCATTCTATATGTTTCATCACCTTTAATCTCTGAAAAAGCTAAGGAAAGTCCATAGCTCAATGAGCCATAAAATTTTTCTCCGTCTGTTATTTCTTTGCTCCTTTCATTATTTCTCGAAGATGTAAATACAACAAGATTTGCTAATAAATTTCCCTCTTCTTCTTCAGCTGTTTTACAACTTTTAAATATTCCGGTTGGTTCTGATGGATTTGAAATAATTCTATTAATTTTCTCTTTAAAATCAGGTGGGCCGAAAATATCATCAATACCTCTATAGAATTCTGAACTTCTTGTAATACTTCCGCTATAACAAGCATCTATAAATAAAATAACATTACCACTTTGCCCAATTTTACTTCTAAATTTATTTAAATATTCTGAAATTTCATCATCTCTTAAGTGATTTTCACCCTTATAAAATTCAGACCATTTTTGATAAGCATCATAAGTTACTAAAGCTTCATCTGCAAAATCATTTTCATCATCATTATCATCAAAAATTCTTTGTCCATGCCCTGAAAAGTGAATCACTAATATATCACCAACTTTTGATTCAGAAAGTAAATAATCAAATGATTTAAGAATATTTCTTTTTGTAGCAGCAGAATCCTTTAAAATTAAAATATTATTTTCCTTAAAACCCTGTGATAATAAAATATTTTTTATTAAATCAACATCATTATGTGAATGTATTTCACGCCAATTTTCATCTTTGTATTTAGAAATAGCAATAATAATTCCTCTTTTTTCCTGAGGAAAACTATTTCCAACAATTATGAAAAAAATTAATAATAATGAAAATATTTTACCAAATTTGATAATCATATTCAAAATTTTCCTTTCTTACCGTTGGTTTCTGCCCGTTATTAGTTAATCTACTAACATTATCAATAATATATTCTTTTAATTCACTTATAAAAATTTTCCCATCTTTATTTAAATCTGCCTCTTTATTCTTTAATCCCTTAATAATAGAATATGTAAAAACTCCGTTTTTTAACTCAGACGATTCAAGAGCATAAGATATTCCACTTGAAGCTGAAATAACTATAGCACCAGTAGTTCTTGAAATATCATTGAATAATTCTTTCATATATTCATATAAAGATTTGCTTCGCTCTTGATTAACACTTCCCTCGGTAATTTCATCACCCCTCACTCCACTGTTAATTACCAACCGGAAATCTGATGTATCTAATTTATCTTTAATCTGTTTTATACTTTTATACTCATCTTCATCTAAATCACCAGAATGGCAGGAATCCATAAAAAGAATTTTTATCCTTGCATTTATACCATCAAGTAAGGATTCTATCTCGTCATAATTAATTCCTCTTTGTGTTGGCTTATCAAAATTAATATCATAAGTCCCGAAATAATAATTCCCATCTTTATCAAGTAAACCATGGCCTGCAAAAAATAAGATTACAACATCATTAATTTTTGTATTTAGCAGAATTTTTTTGACTTCCAAAATATTTTCTTTTGTAACCTGTGAATCAATTAATGTAATTACTTTTACTTCCTTAAACCTATATTTTACCTCATCTGAAAGAAACAAATTAGAAAAATCTTTTGCATCTTTAGAAGCATAATTTAGATTTCTGCTTCTATCAATATATTCTGATACACCAAAAGAAATAATATATAAATCAGGTTTAACCTCTTTTAATGAAAATATTTCTATAACTTCATTTAATGATTCGATACCTTTTTCATTAAAACAGGATACCGTTATTTTATTTCTGCCATAAGATAATTCAACAGGGATCTCAGTTTCGAGTTTATATAATTTAGATTTATTAGAATCTAAAATAATATTTTTATATGGAACATTATTAACTGAGATAAATAATTCTTTAAGATAATACTTGTTATCATTTGCGGAAACTTCAAGATTAAAAATATCACTATCAGAGATATGTTTTATGTTTTTATTAATTATACTAATTTCTGGAATTGAGTAATTCTCAGGACGATTAAAATTAATAAAACCTGTTTTTTTTAATCTCTTTTCATATACTTTTTTATAAATATCAATTTCTTCATCTGTTAAGATACCGATTTTTTTATATACCAAATCCGGCCTGTTAAATATCAAATCAAATTGCTCAAATGGATACGCTCTATTCTCTATCCTGAAAGCAATAGCCCTATAACCATTTTTAGATACAGTATAATATTTTTCAGGTATAATAGTTAAATAGTCAAAACTACCAACAGAAATAAAATTAGCCAATTCAATGTTCTCCCTTAAATCCCATAATTTCACACAACCATCAGTTCCACCTGTAATCAGGAATTTTTTATCAGGTGATATATCTATTTTCAAAATAGTAGCGCCAGCTGCAAATAACTTTTTATATGAACCAGTCTTTAAATCTATCAAATATATTTCTCCATTCCAATCTGAAGCAATCATTTTATCTTCAATTAACTTTATACAGGTAATTAAAGAATTATCATATTTAATAAATTTTTCAAGAGTAAAGTTTTTATAATTATAGATATAAATGCCTTTACCAGCACAATAAATTGAAATTAATTCCTTTTCATCAATATCCATAGACATTACTATACCATTTAATTCACCTAATATTTTCACCAACTCACCATTCTTATAATTAAATATTTTTGTTTCTTTGTCAAATCCACCAACAACAATAAAATCTGATTCAGAAATAAATTTTATTGTTTTTATAGTTTTATTACCTGCCCTAAAAGAGTTAATAAGTTCATTATTTACTAAATCGAAAATATAAACTTTGTCTGAAGCAAAAGCTAACTTTTTACTAATATCAGAAAACTCAATTGCATATATTGGTGATTCAGAAAATTTGTATTGATTATATGATTTGTTCTGATTATCTACAATAACCAAATTCCCATTTGAGGTTCCGAGTGCAGATAAACGACTATCCTGTGAGCAGGAAATAGAATAAATATCATCATCAAATTTTAGCGAGTTTTGAATTTTGCAATAAGCTAAATCCCACCAATAAATACTCTTTCCAGCAACTGAAATAAAAGACTTAGAGTCTGATAGGAAATTTGCTGAAATAATCCAATCAAATTCATTCCAAATAGTTTTTGTTATTTTCTTGCTGCTTAAATCATAAAATTGAATTTTTTTTGCATAAGGTAGAGAAAAAATACAAACTTTACTATCAGGAGTAATTGATAATGCATAAGTAAATTCTTTTGATTCAGACACATTTTCATTTTCTATTTTTCCTGTTATACAATTAATCTCAATTAACCCACCAACCCAAGGCGAAGCAAATAATTTTTTACAATCAGCTGTAAATATGCCTCTCGTGAAAATAGGTGAATCAATTAAAAATTTATTCTCTAGTTTTAAACCTGTAACATTCCATATCTGGATTTCATTCTGAAATGAATTTATTTTTAATGAATAAACATATTTATCATCATTTGTCATTCTAATAGCAATAATGTCGCCATCATTTTTATCAAAAAATGAAATATTCTCACCTGTTAAACTTATAATCCCTGAATAGCCATTTTCACAACCAAAAATCAGAAAATTATCTTTATAAGAAATTTCCATCAACTTTACATTTGATGGTAATTTAAATATTTTTTGAATTTTCTTTTCACTTAAATCCCAAATACATATAGTAGAATCAGAGTAACCCGCAGCAAGAAAATTTTTCTTATTGAAAAACCTTATATAATTTACAAGACAAACAGGGGTAAAATCTCCTGTTGTTTTACTTAAAAAATTAATTACATTACCATTTAAATCGAAAATTGAAATATTTCCGAAATAATCACCTGTTGCAAAAGAATAATCGATTAAAGAAGAAGCAATAGAATGAATACCACCTCTGGAATTCTGGCAATATCTAAGAATTTTACCGGAGTATAAATCATAAATAATCAGACCATTTTGTTTATCAGTCTTTTTAAAAAAATCATAAGGTAAATCGGAAAATTCCTCACCAATAAGAGAATTTATATCAGCACCACTTGAAATTAAATATCTGCCATCATAAGACACATCCATTAACAAAGCTCCGGAACTGTGCCCATTCTGGATAACCAATTCCGGAGTTTGTGAATAGCACAAACGAAATAATAAAAATAAAATAATTAAAACTAAATTATTAATTCTCATTCTTAAATAAATTCAGAAGTGGTAAATCAAATGCAATAAAAACATTCCATCTCAGTTTACGAGGCTCAATAGTTTTTCCTTCAAGTCTTATTTTACCAAGTTGTGGTGAATACTGAACTCCGCCTCCGAATGTAAAGGGAATTTTGGGTAAGCCATAAACAACATAAAGCCCAGGAGATATAATGTTTTCAAATCTAATATCAGGAACAGTTTCTGTACTGTCATAATTTAATTTAAAATCCATTATAGAACCGATATCTAAAACTGGAACATATAAACCTAAACTACCCCAGTTTTTTAACCCAAACGAAAACTCTAATCCAATAGGTGCGGTTATCCCTCTGTTTTGTGTCCAATTATTAGTAACTTTTTCCGCCTCCTTTCCATAATAATAACCAAGATACGAATTTATATTTATTGAGAATGGTAATTCTTTTTTTGAATATGAATCAATTGATGAAAAGATGTAGTTATTTAACACTTTTGCTATATCGTTATCATTATCAGCACTCGTTAATTCACCTATTACTTTTACAGTAGAAAAAAAGTTTTTTGATACTTCGAAAGAAGAATCAGCACTCAAATAAACTGAACAAATATCTTCATAAGCATATAATGAATTCATTAATGCAGCGAAGTATTTATCTTTTTTGATATTATCATCTATTTCCCTGTAATATTTTAATAAATCTAAAAATTTTTTCGTTTCATAATCGTAATAATCAAAATTTGAATTGTAATTTCTTGGATCAAAACCAAATTCAATAAAATCCAAAACCTTATCAAAATATACTTCTTTATCAACCGGATCACCGTAGCCATAATTGGTAAAATATTTAATAGTATCAAGCGTAGTTATACAATCATAGTACATATCTGCAAATCTATTAAAATAATTTCTAAACTCATAAATTCTTTCTTCCTGAACAAGTTCACCTACTATGATTGGAACATTGTATGCATTCTTTGTTTTAATATTGTAACTCGCATCATTGCCGGCTCTCACTCTTGAAGTAACCTCCTTATTAGAAATAAAAAACACGTCATTATTTTTAGCACAGAAAACACCCATTAGTAATAAGATAAATCTATCCCCTTTTTCCAAATTATTTTTTATTTCTTCAATCTCTGAATAAGTTTTACCTTTCAATGCTCTGCACAATTCATTAAATAATAAAAAGGAACTATGCAAATTTGAATAAATATTACTATTCCTCGCTTTCGATAAATTGTAAAATAATTTATAATTAGCATTATCAATAGTTTCAAAACTTACTATTGATTTATAATAATCAGAAGCACTGGAAAACAGAAGTAAATGAGGATTTTTGTCAACTAAGCTTCTATATTTAGGTAGTTTAAAAATAGCGGGGAAATTTTTAGGTAACCCGGCTAAATCCGTCTTGAATGACTCTGAGAGTGCTTTTGGGGAAAGTGTAACCTTCAGTTTATCCATTTTGTCTATTGTTCTTGAAGTCAGGGGAAACATAACCTTTAATTCATCTTCAGATAGTAAATTTTTAATGAAAGTAGTATATAGAAAATATTGAAGACTTTCTGATGACTTTAGAGAAATTAATTCTGGTATAATATTAAAGAAAACTCTGTCAATTATACTACTCCTTGTTTCAAGCATCATTTTATCAACCTTCCCGCCTATTAAATTCCATATAGGGGGATTCCATTCTTTTATCAACATTACTATTGAATCTCTTATTTCCTCTCTCTCTTCCTCATTTGGTATATTTTCAATGTCTTGAAAACCATATATTTTCCCAATTTCAGCTATGATTTTATCAATTTCTTCCCTACTTATCGGAGCATAAGGGTCTTGATTATTAAGCTGACTATATATATCTAATGTTAAAGATAAAATATCATATTCTTTATTTAAATTTTTTTGGGAATATATAAGGGTTGGAATGAAAATCAATAAAATACATATCATTTTTTTAATCACAGCCAAATCACCTCCAAATTATTTATTTTAAATTAAATAAAATTGTAAATCATTATATAATATATTAGTAAAAACCATACATACTTTAAATACAAAAATCAGGATTTTTGTTCCTAAATTAATTAATATATTTATAATTGATTTATAAATACCGGATGAAAACTATCATATCATTAGATAATAAATTGAACAAAACTAAATTTTTTGCTATTATTGTATTGTAAACTATAAACCTCAATCCTATGAAATACAAATTAATTTTAATTACTCTATTTGTATCTTTTTTTTCATTATCATTTATATCTGATGGGAATTTAAATCAAGAAGATAAATACAGTGAAGTAATAATTTATGTCAATTCGGAAAATGATATTATAAATATTAATAATGCAGGTATTTTTTGTGAAGAATATTTTGGAAATATAAAAACAGGTATAAAGCTAATCTTAAAAGAAAAAGAAATTGAAATTTTAAGAACTCTTGGTTATAGATATGAAATAACAATAGATGACATAAAAAAATACTTTGATAATTTACCAAAACCAACTGAAGCAGAATTATCCGAGAGTAAACAGTTAATGAGTAAAGATGGAATCACTGGTTATACTTATGGTACTATGGCTGGATACCATAAATATGATGAAATGATACAACAACTTGATACAATGAAATATCTATATCCAAACTTAATATCCTCAAAAATCAATATTGGTACAACATGGGAAAACAGAGTAATATATGCAGTGAAAATTTCTGATAATCCGGAGATAAATGAATCAGCAACAGAACCTGGTGTATATTTTGATGGATTACATCATGCACGAGAACCGATAACATTAGAAGTGCAATTGTATTATATGTGGTATTTATTGGAAAACTATAATACAAATCCTGAAGTACAATATCTTGTTAATAACAGAGAGATATTCTTTGTCCCTATTGCTAATCCTGATGGATATGTTTATAATCAAACCACAAACCCAAATGGTGGCGGCAATTGGAGAAAAAACAGAAGATTAAACAGCCCCGGTGTTTATGGTGTTGATTTAAACAGAAATTACAGTTATGGTTGGGGATATGACAATGGTTCAAGTAATGACCCAAGTAGTGAAAATTATAGAGGACCTTATGCGTTTTCAGAACCCGAACCACAGGCAATTAAAAACTTCCTTTTAGAAAAGCAACCAGAAGTAGCTTTTTCAATTCATTCAACAGCAGGTTCAGTTTTAAATCCATATTCATATTGTGATACCGCAATACGATATGATTTATATCAAGACTTAAGTTCTGAGTTTTGTCCAATGATAACAAGAACAACAGGAACGACTGGCACTGATTATATTTACGGAACCGTAAAGGAAATGTTAAATTATTATTCAAGCGGTACAACACGGGACTATATGCATTCAATCGGTATTTTCGCCTGGGGTCCGGAAATTGGTGGAACGAGCTTCTGGTCAAATCAATCATACATAATTCCCCTATCCAGCGGTTTTCTTCCATCAATGAAATACTTAACATGGGTTGCAGGAAGTTATCCTAAAATGAAAAATTTTCAGATTGCCGGAAAAGGTTATGTTACAAAAAATGACACATTAAACCTATTATTAGAAATAAGAAATAAAGGATTGACAAAATCCGCAAAAAATGTAACAGTTGATTTAACTACAAATTATTCTAATTCAACCCCTCTTGTTTCTTCAGTAAATTATGATAGTATATTACCCAGAAGTTCGAAGATAATTACAAATAATCCCTTCAAATTTAAAATATCAAATTCAGCATCAACCGGTGATAATATTCAGTTCGTAGCAACTATTAAAGAAAATGGAATAACTGCATCAAAAGATACATTCTATGTTACAGTGGGCGCTGTTCAAATAATATTTCAAGACAACGCAGAAAACGGTACTTCAAATTGGACAAAATCTGGTACCGGAAAACAATGGGATACTACCTATATATCATCATGGACAGGTAATAAATGTTTTGCTGATTCAAGATGGGGAAATTCATCAAATAGCACAAACAATCAATTCATTTTAAATCCGGTTATTAATCTTTCAGGTAAAAACAACCCAAAACTTGAGTTTGCAATTAAATTTGCCACTGAACCAGATTATGATTATGCTAGAATTCAAATAAGTACCAATGGTGGATCAACTTGGACGAGCCTTTCCGGCAGATATACAAAAACATTTTCCGGACAACCTACCTATATAGGATTAATGTATTGGCGTTATGAACAGATAAATTTATCATCTTATATCGGGCAATCAAACCTGAAATTCAGATTTACTTATTACACTGATTCTGGTGTCCCCGGTGATGGTATATATATAGATGATTTTAGAATTGTTGATTATATAGACACTCCATCTAATATTACAAAATTAGTTACAGAAATTCCTAAAGCTTATCAATTATTTCAAAACTATCCGAATCCTTTCAATCCAACAACCATAATAAAATTCTCTATACCGAAGAATTCAGATGTAAAAATATCTTTATTTGATTTAACAGGGAGAGAAATTAAAAAAATTATAGATGAACACCTAAGTAGTGGAACTTATTTATTAAATTTGAACGCATCTGAATATCCTACTGGCGTGTATTTTTATAGGATGCAGAGTGGAAATTATACTGAGACTAAGAAAATGATTATATTAAAATAAAAATTAGTGCTGTCTTTAGTATTTATCAGAACTGCTTTTTCTACTTCAAATACATAAACCAATAGTAAAGATAATAGTTTTTTTATCTATCCAGAATAAAAATTTTGCAATGAGAAAATGCTATAATGTAATCAGGGTTATGACTGCTAATATTAAAAAGCGACAATAAATTAGTCCAATCTAAAGTTAGTATGTTTTTAATTCACCAATTTCTTTTTCCACTGCATTTAACACATGTAAATCTTTAACTGCCTGCATCATATTATTGTGGTCTGGATAAAGGGGTCTATCAACATCAAGATGCTCAACAATTTCTCTTACTGCTTTATGTGCAGCCCTTGTTCCTTTTCCAAAATTATAATTTCTGAAGTCAAGTGCTTGCGCCGCTGCAATAAATTCAATTGCTAATACTCCATAAGCATTGTCAAGAATTTGTCTTGTTTTCAAAGCAGTATTCATACCCATACTTACAAAATCTTCCTGGTCTGCTGCTGCCGGTATTGACTGTATAGAAGCAGGCATAGAAAGAATTCTTTGCTCAACGATAAGCATATCAGCAGTATATTGACTTAACATAAGCCCGGAGAACATTCCGGCACCTTTAGTCAGGAATGCAGGTAAACCGATACTTAAAGCTGGATTAAGTAGTCTATTCAATCTTCTTTCTGAAATCACACAAACCATTGTAATCGCTGCTCCAAACATATCAAGAGGAATACTAACAGGAGAACCCTGGAAATTAGCTCCGGTCAGGACAATTTCATCATCAGCAAGAAAAACAGGATTATCAGCAACACCATTAAGTTCTATTTCTACCTGCTCCCGTGTCCATCTCATCTGGTCTCTTGCTGCACCTAAAACCTGTGGAGTTGAACGCATACTATATGCATCCTGAACCTTTACTTTGACTTTACCAAGTAAGTCAGAACCTTCAATTACTCTTTTTATATTTTCTGCTGAAGTAACAGCTCCATTAAATCCTCTTAATCTATGTAATCTAACATCATATGGTTTCATATTTGCCATTAACGCTTCAAGAGTCATAGCACAAGCAATTTCTGCTTGTTTAAGAAGTCTTTCCGCTTCATAAATTTCCAAACATGCAATTCCTGTAATAAGATTACTTCCATTAATAGCACCTAATCCATCTCTGGCTTTTAATCCCGGAACAGGAATGCCAGCTTTTTCAAAAGCAACTTTGCCAGGCATCCTTTCTCCTTTATAAAATGCTTCTCCTTCTCCCATAAGAAGTAAAGCCATTTGACTCATAGGAGATAAATCACCACAGGCTCCTACGCTACCCTTCTCACAAACTACAGGTGTTACACCTTTATTTAACATATCAACAAAAGTTTGCGTAATCTCTAATCTAACAGCAGAGTAGCCAAGAGCATGAACATTAATGCGGGATAATAATGCAGCACGAACATGCTCAATTGGAGCTGGTTTACCTATTCCTGCAGAATGATTGTAGATTAAATATTTCTGAAAATCTTTCACCTGTTCATCAGTTAAAACAACTTCTGAAAATTCTCCTATCCCTGTATTAACACCATACATAATTTCTCTTGCTTGAATCCTTTTCTCAATAAATCCTCTGCATTTCTTTATTCTTTCAATTGCATCAGGGTGTAATTCAACCTTCTCACCCAAAACCGCAACTTTATAAACATCTTCAATTGTCAAATTTTTTCCTGTTATTACGACTGCCATAAATTATTTATTTAATTATAAATTTAGTTAATTTATTATTTCCAGTATTTCGAAATAAATTCTTCAACTTCAGGTAAGCCACCCTGATATATCAGGTAACCATTACTCGGTTCTCTTTCGGTTATTTCTCTTGCAATAGGTGTTAACATAATTTTTTTCACTTCTTCAAGATCATTTGTTTGTCCAAGTGCCCAACCGAGTTTAATATAAGCAACTTCAGGTAGCATATTAGCAGCTGGAACAACTCCCAAGTCCATAATATCACGACCTGTATCATAAACATACATTTGAACATAACCCCATAAAGTTTGTACCGTCATATATATTGCAATACCTTTATCACTTGCCCGTTTAAGAGCAGGATATAATGGCTTATTAACATGTCCCAGGCCGGTGCCCGCAATAACAATACCTTTATATCCATTATCAGTTAATGAATCAATTATATCTGGCTTCATATTAGGATAGTAATATACTATACTAACCATTTCTTCAAATGCAGTATTAATAATTACATTTTTATCTTTTCTTCTTTTTCTATAATCAGTTCTCAAAGGTGTAATTTTTTCTCTGCTTACCATTGCAATAGGAATATCTCCAATAGTTCTGAATGTAGAACGATAGCTTGAATGCATCTTTCTGACTCTTGTACCCTGATGCAATAAACCGTATTCATCAGAAGTAGGTCCAAACATACAAACCATAACTTCCGCAATATCGCTCTCAGCAGCAGTTTTAACACTATGCATTAAATTTAATGCAGCATCAGAAGATGGTCTATCACTTGACCGTTGCGAACCAACCATAACAATCGGAATAGGAGAATTCTGAACCATAAAAGATAATGCAGCAGCTGTATGATGCATTGTATCTGTACCGTGTCCGACTACAATACCCTGCACACCTTTTTCTATTTCTCTTCCAATAGCAAGCGCTGTTCCGATCCATTGCTCTGGTCCCATATTTTCACTGAATACACCATAAAGTTTTTCCGTCTCAAGATTACATATATCCGCCAATTCCGGAACCGAACCATACAATTCACCTGGTGTAAATGCCGGAATAACTGCACCTGTTCTATAATCTAACCTACTTGCAATTGTACCACCTGTACCAAGCAATTTTACTTTAGGCTTTACAGGGTCATAAGGAAATTCCTTTTCGGGAATTTTATAATGAGCTTCCTTTCTACCCTCAACTTTTATATTTTTAACTCTTTTTGCTGCAATACCAACATTATAACCAGAACGAAGTTTTAAAACAATATGATGTGGATCAGCAGTTTCCGAACGCGGTAATATTATCCCTTTGAAAACTCCACTATCAGTTTCTATTTCTACATCACTCCATACAAGAGCTGAGAAATTTTTTAGAACATCTAAAGATTCTCCTCTGTATCCTTTATAAGAGTCATTCATCTAAATAGGATTAATTTTCTTTTATTAGATTATAAACTTTTTTTCCATCAACTCTTCCTCTCACTTTAGACATAATAATGCCCATCAAAACCTGAAGTTTCTTTTCTGAATTTATAAGTTTAATCTTTGACAACTCTGCACGGGATTCCTCAATAATTTTTTGTAATTCCTTTTCGTTAATTTTTTTCTCTGAATTATTCACATTAATTTTTCCTGTTGTAGCAAAGTTCATCATCTCCAATAATATACCTTCACGAGATATTATTCCGTCTTTAAGTAAAGTGAAAATATTGAGAATAATTTCCTCATTAAAAGCAATGGATTTTTTCAACTTCTTACTTATTCTCTTTGGGTATTGTATTAAAGCAATTGCTGCGAGTTTCGGATTAATATTATATTCTTTTACCAGTTTCTTAAATAAATTCGCATATTTGGAAATTGAAAGTGGTCTGATAACATCAGCGGGTAATTTTAATTGTTTATACCATTCTTCTCTTTCCCATATAGGTTCAGGTAGTATTTTCTTTAGTTTGTTTACCCTTTCGATTGAAATCTTTTCCGGAGGTAAATCTGTATCCGGATACATTCTATCTGGGCCAGGCAATATTCTCTCAAAGCCGTTTGTGCCATCTTTTAAAGCCTGTCTTGTTTCTGAAGGAATCCCTATTGTTGCCTCTTTCGCTCTAATTATAATTTCATTAGCACCAGTCTCAACATCTTTTTCATCTCCCCATACAATAACAAGGGTGTCCTTATCAGAAGCCCCAACCATTTTTTTAATAGCCTGCCATTCAGAATTAGAAATAGTTTCACTTGCACTATCTGAATGAATAATATTTGGAAGTGTAGTTAAACATGCAATTACTCTAACTCTATCTGAAATTTCTTTCGCAAAATAAGTATTTGTTTGTGTCTGCCATTTCAATAAATCTTTAAAGCCAAATAGCGTAACACAATTAATATACTTTCCTTCTTTTAATGCATTTTTAATAGGTTCATACCTTGTTTTCTTTAAGCATTTCGTTACATTATCGACTTTTGCTTTAAAAGTATCCGGTGTAATACCTCTTTTATGTAATTCCTCACGAAGTCTTAACAAATTCCATTGCCGCATCGCTTCATTATAAGTAAGTATGGGAATTCTTTTAATACTCGGTACACCTTTTATCTCTATACGGGTTCCACCTTCTACACTTACATTAACATCTTCTCTTGCAGCACCAGCACCTGTACGCACTAAACCAGTACTTCTGACCAATGCGCTTAAAATTTCACACACTTCCATTACTTCAAAAGGTGTTCTCATTTCTGGTGCTGTTACAGTCTCTATTAGTGGCATACCCAATCTATCAGTATTATAAATACGATAATGTCCGATATCAGAAATTTCCCTGCAAGAATCTTCCTCAATTGATATTTGAATGATATTTATTTTCCTATCTTTATATTTTATCCATCCGTTTACCCCAAAAATTGCAGTCCTTTGAAATCCTGTAGGAATACTACCGTCAAGATATTGTTTCCTGGCAATATGAAGTTCATCTATGATATTGCAATTCATTAAAATACCAATTGCAATTGCTTTATCAAGAGCTTCTTCATTAATCATAAAGGGTGGAGTGTCATCCATTTCATAAGTGCATACAGTATCATGATGAATTCTGTAAATAATATTCTTTTTTGTTTTGAATTCCATCAACGCTGTTCCATCATATTCACCAAGTTCGGAAAGAGTAGGACGCATATGTCGAAGAATCTCCGCATTATAATTCTTACTATAATAACCAGCAGGGCAACGACAAAATAATTTTTTTTCTGTATCAAGCTGTTGATGGACTTCCAACCCCGATTTAAAACCAACTTTTGCATAGTCATCCGGCGTCATTTCCTCGAATGGCTTAAAAATAAAATCTATCATATTTTTACATTATAAATAAAATAATTAATAAATTTACTATTATTAAACTTTTATTTAAAGGGAAATAAATATTAAAATTAAAGACTAAATTTTTAATCTAAATAAGAAAAACTCAATACTACTATAGAACTAGCAAAAACTATAAAGTCAAATAAAACTGACTGAAAATGTAATTTAAAAAAATGTATATTTATTTAAAAAATATTTAACAAAAAACAATGATGGAGGAAAAATGATTCGCAAACAAGATTCATTAGATTACCATTCTAAAGGTCGGCCTGGAAAAATAGAAGTTATTTCTACCAAGCCCTGTACTACACAGAGAGAATTATCTCTCGCTTATACACCAGGAGTCGCAGAACCCTGCCTCGAAATAGAAAAAAATCCGGATGATGTTTTCAAATATACAGCAAGAGGTAATCTTGTTGCAGTTGTTTCAAATGGGACTGCTGTTCTTGGTTTAGGAAACATTGGTGCATTAGCAAGTAAACCAGTTATGGAGGGTAAGGGAGTCCTTTTCAAAAGATTTGCTGACATTGATGTATTTGATATTGAGGTAGATTCAGAAGATCCTGATGAAGTAATAAGAGTAGTTCAATTACTTGAACCTACATTTGGGGGTATAAATTTAGAAGATATAAAAGCACCAGAGTGTTTCTATATAGAAGAAGAATTAAAGAGAACGATGAAAATACCAATTTTTCATGATGACCAACATGGTACTGCAATAATTAGTGGTGCGGCTCTTTTAAATGCTCTTGAAATTACAAATAAAAAAATTAGCGAGATAAAGGTTGTATTCAGCGGAGCAGGAGCTGCAGGAATTGCTTGTGCAAAAATGTACGAAACATTAGGTGTGAAGAAAGAGAATATGATTTTGATAGACACAAAGGGGGTTGTCTATAAAGGAAGAAAAGAAGGGATGAACCCATATAAAGAATATTTTGCTGCAGATACAGATAAAAGAACATTAGCTGATGCAATAAAAGGAGCAGATGTTTTTTGTGGTGTCTCAGTTGCTAACATTTTAACGAAGGAAATGGTAAGAACGATGGCTGACAATCCAATAATATTTGCGATGGCAAATCCCAATCCTGAAATCACCTATCCTGATGCATTAGATGCAAGAAGTGATGTTATAATGGCAACTGGTAGGTCTGATTATCCCAATCAGGTAAATAATGTATTAGGTTTCCCATTTATTTTCAGGGGTGCTCTTGATGTTATGGCAACAACAATAAACGAAGAAATGAAAAAAGCCGCTTCTTATGCTTTAGCAAATTTAGCAAAAGAGGATGTCCCTGATTCAGTAATTCGTGCTTATGGAGACAAGAGAATAGAATTTGGAAGAGAATATATTATACCGAAACCTTTTGACCCGAGAGTTTTACTCTGGGAAGCATCAGCAGTTGCAAAAGCTGCTATGGAGTCAGGAGTAGCAAGAAAACCGATAAAAGATTTTGAAGCATACAGGGACGAGCTGGAAGCAAGACTTGGCAGGTCAAGGCGTGTAGTACGATTCTTTGTCCATAAAGCACAAGCAGAACCGAAACGAATTGTTTTCCCTGAAGGAGAAGAAACAAAAATTTTAAGAGCAGCACAAATAATACTTGATGAAAAAATTGCAAAACCAATTCTGATAGGTATAAAAGAGAATATAGAAAATAAAATAAACGAACTTGGCTTGAATGTTGATTTGAGTTCAATAGAAATAAGACACCCATCTACCTGCACAAGATGTGAAGAATACGCAGACGAACTTTTTAAAATAAGAGCAAGGAAAGGTATGTCTTTACCAGACTCAAGAAGAAGTGTTCAAGACCCGTTAATTTATGGAATGCTAATGGTAAGAATGAACGATGCTGACGGGTTAATTTCCGGATTAACAAAACCATACCCTCATACAGTAAGGCCTGCATTACAAATAATTGGCAAAGAAGATAATGTTCACAGCATTGCAGGATTGTATATGCTCGTATTCAAAAAGAAAACTATTTATATTGCTGATGCAACTATAAATATTGAACCAGATGCAGAGACACTTGCTGAAATTGCAATACTTTCCGCAGATACCGTTAAAAACTTTGAAGATGAACCGAAAATTGCTATGTTATCGTTCAGCAACTTTGGCAGTACAAAACATAGATTGACAGAAAAGGTAAGAAAAGCAGTAGAAATTGTAAAATCTAAAAGACCAGATCTGATTATTGATGGTGAACTCTTCGCAGATACAGCATTTAGACCTGATTTGATTAACGCTTTGTATCCATTCAGTAAATTAAAAGAAGAAGCAAATCTTTTAATTTGTCCGGATTTGACTTCTGCAAATATAGCATACAAGCTGTTAATTTCTCTTGGAGAAGCAAATGCATTTGGACCAGTTTTAATGGGGATAAAGAAACCTGTATATCTTTTAGCACAGGAATCAGATGTTGATGACATTGTAAAAATTACGGCTATGGCTGTTTTCGAAGCAAGAAGAAAATCAACTAAATAAAAATTATTACAAAAAAATAAAGAGGCTGTCCAAACAGACAGCCTCTTTTGTTATATAAAATTTAATTTAAGCCACACATCCCGCCGGGACATCCACCTTTATATTGCTGGTAATCACAGGAACCTGAAGAACAAGGATTATCAAAATCGCTACTATTTTCTGAGGAGAATGAGGAAAACTTTGAAATCAATTTAATGTAATTTTTTGAATTACATTTTGGACAACAAATTTCATCCTTATTCTCCCTTACTTTATGAAATATTTCATATATGTGATTGCAGTCTTTACATTTATATTCAAATATCGGCATAGTAACCTCCTTTTTAATATACTTGCTATTAGCAAGTATATTAAAATTCTTTTTGAAAATCAATGATGAATTTTATTTGTATTTTTCCCTTTTAATAAAAATATAAATTTCTAATCTTATAATAAAACATATAACTTATGCAGAGAAAAAAACGAGTATTAATAACAGGTGGTGCTGGATTCATAGGCTCACATCTTGCAGACAAATTAATTAACGAAGGATATACTATAATTGTAATGGACAATTTGATTACAGGTTCATTAAAAAATATAGAACACTTATTTCCATTAAAAGAATTTGAATTTTATAATCACGATGTTACTAAATTTGTTCATATACCGGGGGAATTAGATTTTATATTACATTTTGCCTCTCCTGCAAGTCCAAATGATTATTTAAGGATACCTATTCATACATTAAAAGTAGGTTCACTCGGAACACATAATCTATTGGGATTAGCAAAGGAAAAGAGGTCTGTTTTTTTAATTGCTTCAACGTCTGAAATATACGGTGACCCGCTTGAAAATCCACAAGCAGAAGAGTATTGGGGTAATGTAAATCCAATCGGTCCCAGAGGAGTTTATGATGAAGCAAAAAGATTTATGGAATCTATGACTATGGCATACCATAGATATCATAACATAGATATAAGAATAGCGAGGATATTTAATACATTTGGACCAAGAATGAGGTTAGATGATGGCAGGGCAATACCAAATTTTATGGTTCAGGCTTTAAAAAATGAGGATATTACAGTCTATGGCGATGGTAATCAGTTCAGGTCTTTTTGCTATATAGATGATTTGGTTGAAGGAATATATAAACTAATGTTATCCAATTATATTTATCCAATCAATCTGGGTTTTCCCGATATGATAACTCTAAATCTAATTGCTGAGGAAATTATTAAATTATGTAATTCAAAATCAAAAATAGTGTATAAACCACTACCGGAAGATGACCCAAAAATCAGAAAACCAGATATAACAAAAGCAAAACGAATTCTTAACTGGGAACCAAAAATAAACCGTCAGGAGGGATTAAAAAGAACACTGGAATATTTCAGAAGTATTTTGAAATAATTTTAAAAGATTATCTGCTCCCCTTCTTTCAATATATAAATTTTATGCTTCAGATCTAATGAAGAAGTATCAGATTCAATTATTTTTTCTAATACTCTCATTGGTACCCTGGGGTCATTCATATACTCAATAGTACCATAATGAATGGGAATCATATATTTTGCTTTAATATCTTCAAATAATTTAACCGATTCCATAACAGAAGTATGATAAAAAAAGCCTCTTTCTTCACAATTTCTACAAGGTCCAATCGGAATAAAAGCAAGTTCAATGTCAAACTTTTCTCCAATTTTTTTAAAAGCATTTTCATCATAACCAGTATCGCCAGCGTAATAAACACAAACATCCTTATATTCTAAGATAAATCCTGAATGTCCCTGCACTCTCCAGAGATATGAATCAATACCATACCTTCCTCCCGTATGTATAGCAATCACTGGTGTTATTTTAATTCCGTTTATAAAATAAGGCTTGCCATAAAATTTCCCGGAAAATACTCCGGCAGTATCAATTCTATACATCCTGAAATTAAAATTCGGCATATACTCTTCAACGCCTGCTGGAAAAATCAAATCAGTTTCAGGATACAATTCTTCTAACTTTCCAAGAGAATAAAAACTCAGATGGTCGAAGTGAGAATGTGTAATTACAATTAAATCAAGTTTTTTCAGGTTTTCATATAATAAAGCGGATTCAACTTTTCTGCTAAAAATTAAAGCAAAATGATTTTCAAAAAACGGATCAAAGAGTATAACTTTATCGTAAATTTGTAATAAAACCGTTGAATGACCTGCCCATAATGCAGAAAGTCTGACATTATCTTTGACGGGATTTTCGACTTTATTTATTACAACCTCAGGTGATTCCGTTAATGTTCTCCATAAATTATTTGTAATAATCCTACCTGCACCACAAGAATAGAAGATTGGAATAATGAGACAAAAAAGGAATATTTTAATAATGTTTTTCATCAATAATACTTAAAAAAAATCCCAAAATTAAATTGTGAATCTGAATTAAAATTTTTTGTATATTGAAATCCAAGAATTCCACCTAAAAAATATATACCGGTTTCAATTCCATAACAATTTTCAGTATTATCATTTTTTGTCTTCCTAAATGAATATTTTCCTCCTAATGATATTGCTATATCTTCTCCTTTATTAAATACAGGAATTATTACTCTACTACCTGTGCTTAATCCAAATTGTTTTAAATTAGAATATTCAAATTTGCTGGTGATTAATTCTGGTTGCATGAAAACCTCAACTGAACCAGTAAATCTTCTTACAGGATTTATTCTAAAAAATTGAAAAGGTGAAACATACTTATTTGCTGAAAAGGAATAATTTACAGGAATAATGTTCCATCTCAAACCAAATTTCATTTGAGAATTTTCATTATTGTTATCATCATAGAAAACAGGCGAAGGAATTAATTGAAGTAAAGTCCAACTGATAACTTCTCCTGAAGCATTCCTGTCCCGGTTTTGAGAATATGAAAACTTAAACGATATTAATATTATAAGTATAACTACGACTCTTTTTGAAAGCATATAAATCAAAAATTACTTATTTTATAAAATCATTATGATTTGAATTTAATTTTCATTATAATTATAATGAAATTAAACAACATTTACTATGATTATAAATAAGAAGCATTCCTTATTATATTTGATTATTTTTGCATTGCTGTTTTCCTTTGAGTGTAAAAACAACACTCAGGGAAAAAGTAACAATGATATTAAATCAGGCGGAGATCCTAAAAAAACTACATATATAGATTATTCAAAAGATTTATCAGGGAAATCTAATTCAGATAACCCCAATATCCCTGATGGTTTAAAAAAATTAAAAAAAGCATATCCGGATTTTATTGACTCCGTCGATAATAACAACTTATATTTTAAAGACGGAACAAAAATGATTTATGATGACGGGAGAAAAAAAAGTTTCGAAGAAATGTTAGATGACCCTGACCTTGAAGATATGATGTCACAGGAATATCCTATGGGGAAGGAATACAAAATACCCGAAGTTAATTTTGATCCCGGCAGGATAAGATATGAACCATTTTTTAAAAAAATTTATGGAAGTTCAGCATCAGAAGTTAAAAAATACCTTGTCACAATAAAATGGATGCCTAAATCAACTAATGCAACAGTAACAATCACTTCTATTAATGGCGTAGATAATCAATTAAAAGCGGTGTCAGATGAATTAGATAATATTCCTCAAAATCAAAAAAAATATGTTACCAAAACTGCAGGTACATTTTATTGGCGTAATATTGCCGGGACTAACCGATTAAGTGCACATAGCTTTGGCATTGCAATTGATATCAATACTGAATATGCTGATTACTGGCTCTGGGATAAAAATTTAACATATAAAAACAGAATACCGCTTGAAATTGTTGAAATATTCGAAAGATTTGGTTTTATTTGGGGAGGAAAATGGTATCACTACGATACAATGCATTTTGAATACAGACCTGAACTATTGGTGTCCCCGGACTGATAATATTTATAATTGAAAAATATTATGTTCTTGGAAAAGAAACTACAAAAGTTGAACCTTCTCCTTTTTTACTCGTAACAGAAATCTTTCCATCATTTTTATCAAGATGTTCTTTGCACAAAATTAATCCTAATCCTGTACCGGTCTCACCACCTGTACCTTTTGTTACATAATCTCTGTCTATTTCGAAAAGTTTCTTAACTTTTTCCTGGCTTAGACCTACCCCTGTATCTTTTACAATTATATTGTCATAATCTTTTGTCTTCTCATACTCAATCACCACAGAACCTCCGTGTTTAGTGAATTTAACTGCATTAGAAATCAAATTCCTTATGACCAATTCGAACATATTTATATCAGCTTTTATAATTGTTTCCGGAGGTACTTTAGATTCGACAACAATATTTTTCTGTGCTGCGTTATTACTATATAAATTAACAATTTTATCAACGAGATTTTTTACCGGAATATCAACCCTAAAGTATTTAGTAATACCTCTCTGGAGTCGCGACCATTCAAGCAAATTTTCAAGTAAATTATAAATTTGTTTTGCACTCATATGGATTTGTTTTGCGACCTCTCTGATATCCTCAACTGACATCGTATCAATAGTAGAATTCAGGACTTCTGCTAATCCAAGTAAACCGGTAAATGGGCTTCTTAAATCATGCGCAACAAGAGAGAAGAATTTATCTTTCCTTTTATTAATTTGTTCAAGTTCAATAGAATAATTATTTAATCTTGCTTCACTTTCCCTTAATTTTTCCTCATCCATTTTCCTCTTTGTTATATCGTAAGCTTCAATAAAAACTTCTTTATATTTTTCACTCTTGTTTTTAAGAGGAATGAACCTGAATTCATACCACAAACCCTGTTCTCCATTTGAATATTTTCTTTCTAATATCGTTGTTTTACCGGTAAAGGCGGTATCAATAGCATCCATAAAATCCTTTTTATCCGATTCAAGAAAATATTCACTAATATCTGTATCTACCACTAAATCTTTACCAACATATTTATTAGTATGATATGTAGCTAATTTATTAAATGATTTTATTTTTTTATCACTGCTAATAATAATATACAATTCAGAGGTATTATCGAAAATATTTCTGTACCTATCTAAAGCAGAATTTAATGTATTTATGTTCAACTTTCTTGCTGAAATATCAAGCATTGTACCCTCAATTATTAATCCATTCTTACTACTATTTACGGGGAAATAGCCACGGATACATAGATTTTCTGTACCGTTTGAAATAAAATTCAAAGTTACATCAATCTCATAAACTTTATTAGGATTTTTCAGAACTCCGGATACAAATTCAAGGAATATTAGTTTACTACCATTTTCAAGAAAATTTAACCAATCATTTAATTTTTTGGGTAACTCATTTTCTTTCAAATTCAAAATTTTTACCAGACTATCATCAATATAAAATTCATCAGTATTAGGTTTATAATACCAATAACCTAATCTACCAATCTTTGAGACTAATTTATATTTTTCTTCTTCTTTTGCATTGTTAACATCAAAAATCTGATAGGTAAATCCTATAACCTGCTGCAAAACATTAACTACAGGTGCGTAAACAATCTTTTTTTCTTCAGAATTGTTATTAAAATTAACAATTTCAGAATACTGTTCCCTTCTTGATACTTTTAAGAGAATGGATTTAATTTTCTTTATTTCCTCCTTCTTAAAATAATCAAAGAAATCAGTGTTTACTTCTATTGGTTCCTCGTTCTTAACTTTTTTAATCAACTTTTTCGCTTTATCATTCACCAAAGCAACTTTAAAATCACTATTGACATAGACTATTGCATGGTTCAAACTGTTAATTATAGCAACTAAATTTTCATAATCAATAACATTCAATTTAATTTGTTTAGCTGCCATTTAAGTAATATTTAATGCTGATTTAATAATATTTAATAATTGTTCTCTTTTAAACGGTTTTGCTAAATAATAATCAAATCCTAAATTTAATAATTTCTCCTCATCTCCTGGCATAGCATAACCAGTCACTGCAATAAAGGGTACATTTTTATAATTATTTAACTGCTTAATCTTATAAGTAGTTTCAATACCATTAATTCCTGCTCCAAGGTTTATATCCATTAGTACTAAATCATATTTATTTTCTTTTGCTAATTCTATTGCAGTGCTTCCATTCGTAGCATGTTCTATTTCACAAAAGCCCTTTAAAAATAGAAAAGTTATAACCTTATTCGTTATATTATCTTCAACAAGCAATACTTTCGGGGTTAATTTTTCACCTTTTATTTTTCGCAATTCAACATCCGGACTCTCTATAAATTCATCCTTTTTGTCTTTATCTACTTTATAAGCAGGAAGTTTTATAGTAAATACTGAACCAATACTCAGGGTACTATCAACATAAATTTCTCCATTTAAAATCTCCAACATTCTTTTAGCAACTGCTAATCCTAAACCAGAACCATAATACTCACCATTAGTTTCATTATGAACTTTTGTAAATTCATTAAATATCTTATCTATATTCTCCTTTGAAATTCCTATACCTGTATCTTCAATTTTAATTTCACAAATCTGCTTATCACCTTCGGCTTTATTTTCTGCATAAACTGTAATTCCCCCATCAAGAGTAAACTTAATTGAATTATCAATCAAGTTATTTATAATATTCCTGAACAATTTAATATCAACTAATGCATACACTTCTTTATCTGATATAAATTTTAAATACAGTCCTCTTTGCTCTGCCGGTGTTTTATATTCTTTTATTATATCGAGAATTATAGAATTAATTGGAATATAATCAATTTTTACTTTATATTTATTTGTGTCGAGTAACGATAAATTAATAATAGAATTGATAGTATGAATTAATCTATTCCCTTCCCGGTTAATTTGATTTATTTTATCAAGTTGATTTTCATCTTTAACTTCGTCCTTTAAAATTTCGGTTAATCCAAGAATATTAGCAAGCGGGGTACGTAATTCAAAATTTAAATTCTGCATCAATTTCGATTTCAATCTACTAATTTCTTCTGCATTTTCTTTTGCTTCGAGCAATTTTATCTCTATCTGTTTCCTTGTATTTATATTTAAAATCAAGCCCGTATATCTTTCATTTCCAGCACCATCAACCCAAAATTTAATGTGTTCTTCAACCCAAATTAAATCGCCATCTTTTGATTTAATTCTATATTCACAATTAAAGATTTCATCTTTAGAACTCTTCATCCAATCATCCAACTTTGTTCTATAATCATTTATATCTTCGCAATAGATAATATTTTCTAAAACTCCCGGATAAGAATTAAATGCTGATGCTTCATAGCCAAACACATCTTCTTTTGAGAAAAAAATACTATTATTACTGACTTCATAAATAATTAATTCTTCTAATCGTTGTGTAAGGGTTCTAACACTATCAAAAGATTTTTCTAAATTTACCTGATACTCTTTTGTTAACTTAGAAATCTTTCTTGACTCAACTAATAATAATATCAGAGATAATAAAAGCAATATAAATATAATAATTCCTAACGGGACAATATTTTTATCAAGAATATCAGGAATAATATCAAAAATTAAAGTAATACCAATAAAAATTATTAATATGCATACAACAACAAGGCAAATTAATCCCAAAATACCAAAAATACTACCGTTATATTGGTTTTTATTCAATAGCATTTCTTTAAGATCCCAAAATTTGAAATCCTTCTTTAAATTTTAATAAATTATAAATATAATTTTTAAAAAATAAAATCCAAAAAAATAAATATTTAAAATAACAATTTTACTGCTATATTTTTTTATGAATAAATTTTAATAAAATTAATTTCGTATTGGCTCTAAATAAATCTCTGATAAAACGTATTGTAAAATATAAATGAAAAAATTTACCTTGCATTAAAAAAATATAATTCAAAAATTGATAGAAATTATTTTTATGGCTAAATCTTCAATTAGTGTAAAAAGCAAATCCATAAAAAAAGATAATTATTTAATAAATTATCTTATTTTATTACTATTTTTTGTTTTTGCTATTATGCTGTCCATAACCAAATTAAATGGTGAAGATGATTTATTCTGGCACATTGAAACCGGCAGGTATATAATTGAAAATAAATATATCCCATCTACAGATGTTTTCAGTTTTGCAACCTTTGGTGAAAAATGGATTCCTTTTGAATGGGGATGGGATGTTTTAATTTTTTTCATTTATACTTATTTGGGATTTCCTGCATTATATATTTTTAATGCAATCATTATCTTCATTATTTTTACTTTACTTTTTTTACTGCTACGGAAATATCATTTTTCAATATCATTATCTGTTTTACTATTAACTATTCTTGCCTTAGGGATAAAATACAGGCTTGGTATTAAACCACATATGTTCACATATTTATTTCTCGTTTTATTGATTTATATAATTGTTAATGTAAAATATTTTAATGCTTCGAAAAAATATTTATATTTTATACCTCTAATATTTATCCTTTGGGCAAATCTGCATATGGGGGTTCTCGCCGGTATTCTTTTGTTTTTCATTTTTTTACTATCAGAATTCTTAAATTATAAGAAAATTATTAGTCAGGAAAAGAAATATTTACTAACCTTATTCGTAATATTTATTCTGTCAATTTTAGCAATCTTTATTAATCCTCATGGATATAACACTTTTTTATACTCTTATGAACATACACAAATGAAAATGTTAAAAGAGATATATGAGTGGTATTCTCCTTTTAATGAAGTCTTTATGGGTAAATTATTTAATTTAATATATTTATTCTTTGTCATAAGTGGGATTTTCGTAATCCGATATTCATTTAAAAGAAAAGACTATTTCCCAATTTTAGTTTATCTTACCTTCGTAATTTATTCCTTTAGAGCAGTAAGATTCATAGTTGATTTTATGCTTGTAACATTTATCTTCTTAAGTATTTCTTTAGATACATTAAAAAGAGACAGAATAAATTCTTTTTTTGAGAATAAATCAAAACTCACAAATATCTTAATAACCTGCATATTGTTATTATTCATATTTCTAACACCAAATAATACTACATTCAGAATTATAGGTTTTAATTCAGATTTTGGTATGGGGATTTATGAACCAACTTTTCCTGTCAAAATGTTTAAGTTTATGAAAGATAATAATATTGCAGAAATCGGAGAAAGACCATTTAATACATTGGAATATGGTGGTTTCTTTTTACACAACTTTATAGGGAGAAAAAATTTCATTGATTCACGAAATTTAAATGACACCATATATTATAACTTCAAGGAAATTGTTAATAAAAAACCGGGATTCTTAAGATTACTGAATAAATATAATTTCGATTATTTCATTATCTTCAGACCCAATATGAGTACTCCGGAAGGGGTAAAAGAAATGAAAGAAATAATTACAAGTTACCTTTCAGAAAATCCAAACGGTTGGAAATTAATATATTTTGATTTACAATCATTACTTTTCGTAAAAAATGAAGAGAAATTTTCAGATATAATTTCAAAATTTGAATATAAATATCTAAACCCTTATATATTAAACTATAAATTAAATATAGTAGAAAAAGCATTTAAGGAAGACGAAGAAACAATTAAAAGAGAAATCATAAGAAAAGAATCGGAAGAGCCAGATAATCATTTTACAAAAACATTAAGGGAAATGTATAAACAGTTTTTTTAATTTATATATTTATTATTTTTATAAAAATATTCAATTGTTAGACCTAAAATTTTTAAAGAAAAGAAACATATATTTTATAAATTGTCCGAATTGTAAAACGCAATTCAGTCTTGATAGAGTTATGCCAAAAACCTTTATCCAAAAATATTCCCGCCTGATCGGATTTAAGGAGTATCATTGTAGTAAATGTAAATGGACAGGATACTTGTTTATTTATAAACTATCAGATAATATTAAGAAAATAATTTTTAACTACATCTTATTTATAATTATTTTCTACATTTTAATAAGAATAATATACATTATTCTGAGAAGGATGGTTTAATACCCCTTCGATATTTCTTGTGAGGATGGAAGGAATCGAACCTTCGACTCCCTGCTTAAAAGGCAGGTGCTCTACCCCTGAGCTACATCCCCAAATTGTTGCAAGTTACATAAAAATATTCGTTTATTCAAGTTAATTATTGAGATAATCTTAACTTCGTCCTTAAAACTTCCATTTCATTCAGAACCGCGTTCTTATCTACTCCTTTTTCAGACAATTTCTTTTCTAATGTTTTCAACTCAATTTCAATATCTTTTTTATCTATATCTTTGGCATTTACAATTTCTTCTGCCAAAATAATCACTTTATTATTTTTTACTTCAACAACACCTTTATTTGCAAAAAAAACTTCTATATCATCATTTTCTTTTTCTATCCTAATTCTCCCAAATCCTAATGTAGAAATTAAAGATGCATGATTATAAAGAACTTGAAACTCACCCAATTCACCGGGAATAGTAACATATTTAACATTACCCTTAAAAAAGACTTTTCCGGGTCCAATGATTTCAAGATATATTAATTTATCCAATTATAATAAATTAATTTGCTTCTTTTCTTAATCTATCTGCTTTTTCCACAGCTTCTTCAATAGTTCCTACCATATGAAATGCTGCTTCGGGTAAATCATCATATTCACCGTTGACAATTGCTTTGAATCCTTTTATAGTATCTTCAAGTTTAACATATTTACCGGGGATATTTGTAAATTGCTCAGCAACATGGAATGGTTGCGATAAAAATCTCTGAATTCTTCTTGCACGTGCAACGATAGTTTTATCTTCATCTGAAAGTTCATCAATACCGAGAATATTTATAATATCCTGTAAATCTTTATATGCCTGTAAAATTCTCTTAACTTCCTGTGCAACATTATAATGTTCTTCTCCTAATACTAACGGGTCAAGAATTCTTGATGAAGAAGTAAGAGGGTCAACTGCCGGATATATTCCAAGTTCAGCAATTTTTCTTGATAATTCTGTAGTTGCATCAAGATGAGCAAAAGTAGTAGCAGGAGCCGGATCAGTATAATCATCGGCGGGAACATATATTGCCTGAATTGAAGTGATAGAACCTTTTTTGGTTGAAGTAATCCTTTCCTGCAAAGCACCCATTTCGGTTGCAAGTGTCGGTTGATATCCAACCGCTGAAGGCATTCTGCCTAGTAATGCAGAAACTTCAGAACCTGCCTGAACAAAGCGGAATATGTTATCTATAAATAATAATACATCTTTACCAAGTTCATCTCTGAAATATTCAGCAATTGTTAATGCAGTTAAACCGACTCTTTGTCTTGCTCCAGGAGGTTCATTCATTTGTCCAAATACAAGAGTTGTATTATTAATTACACCTGATTCTGTCATCTCAAGATATAAATCATTACCTTCCCTTGTCCTTTCACCAACACCACCAAATACAGAATATCCACCATGATGTTTAGCGATATTATGAATTAATTCCTGGATTATTACTGTCTTACCAACTCCGGCACCACCAAATAAACCAGTTTTTCCTCCTTTAGTATATGGCTCTAATAAATCTATAACTTTTATTCCAGTCTCAAACATTTCTCTTCTGGTAGATAAATCTTCCAGCTTTGGTGCGGGTCTATGAATAGGATAATATGTATTAGCTTTAATTACACCTTTACCATCTATCGGATTGCCCGTAATATTTATCAACCTACCTAAGAGTTCTTTGCCAACTGGTACCATAATAGGTTTGCCAGTATCAATAACTTCCATTCCTCTTTCCAATCCATCCGTAGAGTCCATAGCGACAGAACGGACTCTATTTTCTCCAAGATGCAACTGGACTTCAGTAACAAGAACATTTTCCTTGCCTTCAATATCAATCCTATTAATATGTAAAGCATTATTTATTGAAGGTAAATGTCCTTCAGAAAAATCAACATCTACAACAGGTCCTATAACCTGTGCAATTCTTCCTATATTATTTGTATTTTTCTTCATTTAGTAATAATGTTTGTAAATAATTTAATTCTAAAAATACCTAAAACTATTTTCATTTTAAAGTAATTAGTAATAATGAAATTAAAACTATTAAAATTAATTATTGAATAAAATTTCACTTAATTTATTTGTATTTTATAATGAAAAATAAATATTATTAAAATGATTAGAAGAATATTCATATTATTTATTATTTTATTGGGAGTATCAAATTCATTTCCCCAACAATTAAAGGATTATAATTCACAAAAGGAAATAATAAAATTCGAATTAAACAGAAAAGGTGAAATATATTTCAGATTTATATCAAATTCCAAAGATTTAATAAATCAACTTAGTTTAGTTATAAGTATTGATAATGTTATTCCTTATACCATAGGATTTGAAGTTTTCGCTTACGCAAACGATGAAGAATTTGAAAATTTTCTTTCTTATAATATACCATTTGAGGTTTTGACTCATCCTTCAGATTTATTCAGTGTTAGAATGAGTGATAATTTAAATGAAATCAGAGGGTGGGACACATATCCCACTTACGATGCATATGTTAATATGATGTATCAATTTCAAACAAATTATCCAAATTTATGTAAGATAATAGATGCCGGAAATACCGTCCAGAATAGGAAAATATTGTTTGCAGTAATTTCTGACAGTGTAAATTTTAAAAAACCAAAACCACAATTTATGTATTCATCAACTATACATGGGGATGAAACCACCGGTTATGTTTTAATGTTAAGACTAATTGACACTCTTTTATCTGGTTACGGAGTCAATCCACAAATAACAAATTTAGTAAAAAATGTAGAGATATGGATAAATCCTCTCGCGAATCCCGATGGTACATATTACGGTGGTAACCACACTGTAAATAATGCAAGGAGATATAATGCAAACAATAAAGATTTAAACCGGAACTATCCCGGACCAATATATGTAAATCCACCAGAAACACCAATACAACCTGAAACATATATAATGATGAATCTCGCAACAGCAAATAGATTTGTTATGTCTGCAAATTTTCACGGTGGTGCGCAAGTGGTAAATTATCCCTGGGATTGTAAATATGCACTAACTGCAGATGATAATTGGTGGATATATGTTTCAAGGCAGTATGCAGATACAGCACATAAGTACTCAAATTATAATGGATATATGACTGATTTAAATAATGGTATAACAAATGGTGCAGCATGGTATATCATTCACGGCGGAAGACAGGACTATTTTAATTATTATCAAAGATGCAGAGAATGCACAATAGAGATATCAGCGACAAAACTTTTACCACCATCATTATTACCAACTTATTGGACATATAACTTTAAATCTTTTTTAAATTATATTCAAAAATCTCTATATGGCTTAAAAGGCATTGTTAAAGATTCAATAACAGGCTTACCTGTCAAAGCACTTGTTACAACTGTTGGACATGATATGGATAATTCCGAAATATATTCTGATTCTGCAACAGGACATTATGTTAGAATGATATATACCGGAACATATACATTTCAATTCTCAGCGCCAAATTATATTACTAAAATTTTCCCCAATATTTATATAAAAAATGATTCAACAACGATTCTAAATGTTCTTCTTTCTCCTGTTCAGACTGGAATTTCAAAGGAAAAGAATTCCCCGGAATTATTTACACTCTATCAGAATTTTCCAAATCCATTTAACCCTTCTACAACAATCAAATATCAACTTAATAAAGAAACTAATGTTCGACTTGAAGTATTCGATTTATCAGGGAAATTAATATCAAGATTAATCGACCAGAAGCAAAAAGAAGGTTTATATGAAATTTATTTCAACTCATCAAATCATAACTTAACAACAGGTATTTATTTCTATAGACTATCTACCGATAACTATTCAGAGACCAGAAGAATGATTCTTGTTAAATAGTAAGGTTTTAATATACTAATAAAGTAAAAAATCTTTCATCCCTTTGGACAGAAAAAACATTTAATAACTCCAAAAGTGGAATTAAACTCAAAAAGACAGGTTTTTATTCTAATCTTTCTATGTTTGATTTCATATATTTTATATCAACTTATTCGTTCAAAGATTTATAATATATCATTTGGATTACCTTTAGATGATACATATATTCATTTACAATATGCGAAAAATTTAGCAAAAGGATATTTATTCCAATACAATATAGGAGAATATACTCCTGGCACCACCTCCGCTGTATATGTGACTATATTAGGAATACTTTTTTATATTTTTGAAAATCATTTAATTATCTCCGTAGTTTTATCTTCACTTTTCCATTTAGCTTCAGTTATTATTACGCTTTTTACATCAAAATTATACTTTGATGAACTAATCAAACAATATCCAGCACTCTCAAATTATAAATATTTAGAACTAATTCCGCCACTCGTAGTAATTTTAATTGGGAGATATAGTTGGGTCTCTCAAAGCGGAATGGAAACCACCCTATTTGTTTTTCTGATACTAACAGGAATTTATTTCCATTCTAAAGAAATAATAAGTAAAAGGCAGTTATTAATTCCCGGAATCATTTTCGCATTCGCTTCACTCACACGACCAGAAGGATATTTAATTAGCGGGGTGTATTTTCTTGACAAATTTTTGTATTTAACAAAACTCAACAATAGAAATAAATACAAATTTTTTTCAGCGGAATTTCTTCTTTTCATAGCAATAATTTTACCTTATCCCTTATTTTCTTTTCTGACTACAGGGTCAATTTTCCCGACTTCATATAAAGCAATTAATATCAGACACACTGAAGCGCAAAATTTAAGATTTCTGGTAATATTTCTAACCTACCTGTTTAGAGATATTCCTCTCCTGTCAATTATATTTATAATAAATATTATTTTATTTTTCAAAAACATTAAAAAATATTTTGCCGGCTTCTCTTTTTTAAGAATGCTTAATATTATAACCTTAATACTTCCTTTAGCTTTTATTTTATTTTTCCCTATATGGAGAAATCACGGCAGATATATGATTCCAATTATTATTTTAATAAGTATAAATTCATATTTTGCTTTTATAATATATTTTCAGAAATTTGAGATTAAAAAATCTTTTAAAAAAATTATATTAGTATTTTCAATACTTATTGTGGTAACTTCAATTCCATATTATATCGTTTTTTCTAAACATCTTTCAAAAAACATAGACAATATAAATTCAATGCAATGTAAAGCCGGTATATGGGTCAGAGATAATTTAAAATCTGAAATACAAGTTGCTACGAATGACGTAGGTGCAATTGCATATTTCTCTGGGCATAGAATTTTTGATTTAGAAGGATTGATATCACCTGAAGTCCTTAGATTCAGAAAATATAATACAGAGCAAAGAAATGATTCTTTATTTAATTTATGTATAAACAGAGGAATTAATTATATGATAATTTTTGATAATTGGTATCCCGGAATGATTGAGAAATATTCGGACAAAGTTGAACTTATAAAAATATTCCCTGTTCAAGAGAATACTATCTGCGGAGATGATACATTAAAAGTTTATAAAATTTTATATTAATAATTATGAGAAAATTTTTTACTATTTTTTTTATTCTTATTTCAATTTCGTCGGCTACTTCACAATTCAGAACACCAACCGATAGTTTAATTGAAATGTTGCAGTTTGCGCCTGATACACTGAAAATAGAGATATTAACCGAGCTATCAATAATTCATCTTAGTATATCCGTAGAACAAACAAAAGTTTTTATTGAACAAGCAAAAGATTTAAATAAAAGAATTGAATACAAACGCGGTGACATCCTAATTAAAGATTGCGAAGCATATATCAAATTATTATCAGGAAATTACGACAAATCTTTTCAACTATTAAATGAGGCTATAGAATCAGCAACAAAGGAAAACTACTTAAAAGAATTAGCATTTTCTCACAGATGTTTAGGTGAAATTGCATTCTTTCAATATGATTATTTACTTGCTTTGAAATCTTATTTAACTGCAGATAGTATATACAATAAAATAGATGACCCAAATAATCAAATAAAAAATTACATTTTATTAAGAAATTTATTTGATAATATACAAGAATATGACACAGCTTTAGAATATCTTAATAAAGCATTGAGTTTAGCTGAAAATAAATCTTTAATTGATAAGAAAGCACTGATAATGAATTACATTGGTTTAACTTATATCAGAAAAGGTGATATAGATAAAGCAGAAGAATACCTCTTTAACTCAATGGAAATAAGCAGTCAAACTAAAAATTATTTAAATTTAGCTCAGACTTATATGTTTTTAGGGAATTATTATCTTGATATTTTAAAAGATTTAAATACTGCTATAAATTATTTTAGAAAAGCTGTCGAAATATATATGACATTTAATTACAGGACTTCTTCATCTACAATATACACAAAACTTTCTCACATATACATGTTAGAAAAAGATTATGACAATGATTTAAAATATAATGAGGAAGCTTTGAAATTAAGAATTGAATTGGGAAATCCAACATTAATCGCAAGTTCATTAATTAATATTGGTAATGCATTGATGTATAAAAAAGAATTTGAAAAAGCAAGAGGATATATACTTGCAGGTCTGGACACTTTATCAAAGTATAAAAAAATGGATTTAATTAAAACAGCATATCAAAAATTGTACGAATTGGAATCTATGGAAAATAGGGATAAGGAAGCATTACAATATTACATACTATATGATATGTACAAAGATAGCATTAGAAGTCAAGAGACAATAAATCTTGTTTCACAATATCAGATAAAATATGATATTGAAAGAAAAAATAGTGAGATAAAGACCTTAGCCCTGAAATCACAAAAAGATAAGCAAATATTATATATAGTCATAATAATAATATCCTTGCTTTCTGTTATAATTATCTTAATAGGTTATATTCAGAAGAGAAAAGTTAATAAGGAGTTAGAAAGGATTAATAAATCTCTTGATTCTATTATTAAAGAACGAACTAAAGAACTTGAACAAGAGATTATAGAGAGAAAGAAAGTTGAGGAAAAACTGAAAAATGCTCTTGAGCAGGAAAAGTATCTTAATAAAATGAAAAGTCATTTTGTATCTATTGTCTCACACGAATTCAGAACACCACTTGCAGGTATAGATTCAAGTTTGGAGTTAATCAAACTATCATTGCAGAATAATAATCTGTTTGAACAGAATAAGAAATTTATAATGAGGATAAAAAAAGAGATACAAAAACTTTTAGAAATGATTGTTGATGTACTTTTACTTGGAAAATACGAAACGGGGAAATTCGATTTCACCCCAAATAAGATTGATGTAAAAGCATCACTTGAAAGAATAATAGATGAATTTGAGAAAAGTAGACCCGACAGGAAATTGTACTTCTCGTTTTCCTGTAATGGAAATCCTAAATTAGCAACATTAGATGAAAATTTATTTTATCATATTATAAATAATTTATTGTCAAATGCAGAAAAATATACCTTAACAAATGACAATCCAAAAGTAGAGTTAAATTTCTATGATGATTACTATGAAATAACTGTAAGGGATAAAGGTATTGGGATTCCTGAAGAAGAACAAAAATTTATATTTAATTCTTTTTTCCGAGCATCAAACACAACAGGGATAAATGGTACAGGACTTGGTCTAATTATTGTAAAACAATTTGTAGAATTACATAAAGGTAAAATAGATTTTGAAAGCAAAATTAATGAAGGAACAACTTTCAAAATCAACTTACCCTATGAAATAAATAATCAATAAAAATTAACAATTATTCTACAGTTACACTTTTCGCTAAATTCCTCGGTTTATCAACATCATTACCGCGAAACACTGCAATATAATAGGATAAAAACTGGAGTGGGATTATATTAAGGATGGGGGCAAATATACCTAATGTTCTTGGTACTCTTAAAATATAATCTGCGTAGTTTTTGATATTATCATCTTCTTCATTTGCTAAAGCGATTATTATCCCCTTTCTTGATTTTACCTCTTCTATATTAGAAATTATTTTATCATAAGTTCTATCTTTAGGAGCAATGAAAATAACGGGCATATTTTCATCAATAAGAGCGATTGGACCATGTTTCATCTCAGCTGCGGGATAACCCTCAGCGTGTATATATGATATTTCCTTTAGTTTTAAAGCACCTTCAAGCGCTACCGGAAAATTAACACCTCTACCTAAGTAGTAAAAATTATTTGCGTTTTTAAATCTCTCTGCTATATGTTTGTATTCTTCCTTCCTATCTATCATTCTTTGAATTTTATCAGGTATCTGTTTTAATTCCTGAGCCATCTCTATTAAAGTTTTACTAAACAATGTCTCCTTTTCCCTTGCAAGCATCATAGTTATCAATGCAAGCGACATAAGTTGTGAAGTAAATGCTTTAGTTGATGCTACTCCAATTTCAGGCCCTGCATGGATATATGTTCCCGCATCTACTTCCCTCGCAATTGAACTGCCTATTACATTAACAATTCCAACAGTTGTAGCGCCGAATTTCTTTGCTTCCCTTAATGCTGCTAATGTATCCGCTGTTTCCCCACTTTGACTAATTGCAATTACAATATCATCTTTATTAATGATTGGTCTTCTGTATCTAAATTCAGAAGCATATTCAACTTCGACTGGTATCCTACAAAATTGTTCTATCAGGTATTCACCAATTAACCCCGCATGCCAGGCAGTACCGCAAGCAGTAATAATAAATCTTTTAGCTTCCAGCAATCTTGGTAAAACCTTTTCTAAACCACCAAGTTTTGCAACGCCTGTTGTAAAATTTATTCTACCTCTGAAAGTGTTTTGAATTGACTCTGGCTGTTCGCAAATTTCTTTTAACATAAAATGTTCATATCCACCCTTTTCTATCTGGTCCAAAACCATATCGAGCACTTCAATTTCTCTGTTGATTTCTTTATTTTCAATAGTTTTCAAAATATGACTATTCTTTGTAATAATTGCCATTTCACCATCATTAAGGTAAATCACATTTCTTGTATAATTCAAGACTGCTGAAGCATCAGAGGCGATAATAAATTCTCCATCACCAACAGCAAGCAAAAGAGGACTACCTTTCCTTGCAGCAATAATTTTATCTTTCTCATCTCTACAAAGACATGCAATACCATAAGTTCCTTCAACTCCGGCAAGCGAAACCTGAACTGCTTTAACAAAATCTTTTGTATTTTTATAATTATAATTAATAAAATTTGCAAGAATTTCTGTATCAGTTTCAGTTTTAAAGATGTAACCTTCACTTTCTAATTTTGTTTTAATGGATTTGTAATTTTCTATTATTCCATTGTGTACGAGAATAATTTTTCCCTCCATACAAAAATGAGGATGAGCATTAATATCTGTAGGTTCACCATGGGTTGCCCATCTTGTATGTCCGATACCAATATTCCCTGTGTAAACATTATAATCGATGCTATCTTCAAGGTCTTTTACTTTTCCGGCTTTTTTATAAGTTAAATATTTTTCATCATTGTTAAGAATAGTAAAACCAGCAGAATCATATCCTCTATATTCAAGTCTTTTCAAACCATCAATAATAACGGGTAATGCATTCCGTCTTCCGATATATCCAACAATTCCGCACATTTAAAGCCTCCTTAAATAATTGCAAATAAAATAAACAATTATTTAATTATATTAAACAAAAATAAAAAAACCGAAATTCCTTAAAATCTCGGTTTTTTCAAAAAAATTTTTAATTAATCCCGAAAAATTTTGCAGAATTCTCTGCCAATTTAACAATTGGAGTAAAATATAATCCAAAAAATATTGTCGGTATAGCAAGAATAATTAAAACGAGGTAATAACTAAATGAATATTTAACTTCTACCTGTTCTTCATCTGATTTTTCAAGGAACATCTTCTTTACTACTTTGAAATAGAAAAAGAGCGATATTACACTATTCAACATTAACACAATAGCAAGCCACAAATATTGAGTTCCCGGTTTTAAAAGAGCAGCAACAAGATAGAATTTACCAATAAAACCAACAGTTCCGGGAATTCCTGCCAATGCAAGCATAAATAATGCCATTGCAGAACAGACAACAGGGCTTCTATAGGCTAATCCTTTCATATCTTCGATATTGTCAGTTCCGATTTTATTAACAATCATTATAGTAGCAAAAAATGCACCAAGATTCATAAATAAATACGCTGCAAGATAAATAAGAAGAGCAGTAATACCTAATTGATTAGCAATTACTAAACCTGTAAGTATATAACCTGCCTGAGCGATAGAAGAATAACCGAGTAGTCGTCTCATACTCTTTTGCCATATAGCAATAAAATTACCAATAAACATAGAAGCAACTGAAAGGAAGATTATAATCTCCTGCCAATTAACATTCTGAATAATTTTATAATAACCGTCAATCGTTGTATTATCAGAGATAAAAGTTGTTATAAAAAATCTTACCATAACGGCAAATCCCGCAGCAGAAGAAGTAACCGCCAGGAAAGCAGAAACCGGAGTTGGCGACCCTTCATAAACATCAGGTGTCCAGAAGTGAAAAGGCACAGAAGAAATTTTATAACCAAATCCAGCAGAAATCATTATCATTACCAAAATAATAAACGGATTGCTGAATTTTGCTATTGCAAGATAGCGGCTAATATCATAAATATTCATACTGCCGGTAAAACCATAAAGTAATGTCATTCCAAAAAGCATTATTCCCGATGAGGCAGCGCCGTAAATAAGATACTTCATTGCAGCTTCAGAAGAGCGATTTAGCTTTTTTGTATATCCGGCGAGTATATAAGAAGTTATACTTGCAAGTTCAAGAGAAAGATACATCATAAGCAAATTCACCGACGAAGCCATTAGAAAAGCACCGAGAGCAAGTGATAAAATTAGTAAGATAAATTCGTTCTTATGAGTTGCAGTACTTATTTCCTCAGATAGATTGAAAAATAAAATAACTAATATTGATGAGAGGATAAAAAGGAATTTAAAAAATACTGCATAGGGGTCAATAACTATCATCCTTGTAAAAAGGATTTCATAGTTATTTGAATATTTATAAACAAAATATGCGCTAACAATAAGACCTATAATTCCTACCAGAGAAACAATCGGACTTTTTTTCTTAATAATCAAATCAAGAACCAGACAAACTAAAATTGTTATTATAATAGTAATTTCCGGCAGGAATTTTTCAATATTATTAATTATTTCTACAAATTGCTGTTGCACCTATTTATATTTTATTTTATAATTAAATTGACTAAATAATTTGCAGATGTTGTTATGAAATTAAGGAATAATGACGGTAAAATACCAAGTAAAATTATTATTATTACCAGAGGAACAGAACTTACTAACTCTCTTGGGCTAATATCATTTAAACCTTCCCATTTATTTGGTAACGTTCCAAGAAATACTCTTTGTATAGTCCATAATATATAACCCGCGTTCAAAATTATTCCAAGTGTAGATATTATTGCAATAATTCTTATAACATCACTTCTAAATCCACCAAGGAAAATAAAGGATTCACTGATAAAAGCACTCAACCCTGGTAAACCGATTGATGCAAAAAATGCAACCATCGTAACGGCAAAATATTTTGGCATTTTGTTTGCCAAACCGCCGAAATCATTTAGTCCTCTTGTGTGGGCTCTGTCGTAAATGACGCCCACCATAAGGAACATTACAGCAGTGATAGTACCGTGATTGAACATTTGAAATATTGCACCATTCATTCCGATTGAAGTCATAGAAGCCATACCGAGCAACACATAACCCATATGTGAAATAGAAGAATAAGCGATAAGTTTTTTAAAGTCTTTCTGTGCCATAGCGCAAAGAGCGCCATATATAATATTAATTGCTGCAAAAATCGCCAGTGGGTACATAAAGAATCTTGCAGCATCCGGAAAGATCGGATATGAAATTCTCATAATTCCATAGGTTCCCATCTTTAAAAGAACACCGGCAAGAATTACAGAAATTGCTGTAGGTGCTTCAACGTGAGCATCAGGTAACCATGTATGGAACGGGAATACCGGAACTTTAATCGCAAAACCTATATATAATGCCACAAAAGCAAGGTATCTGAGTGAAGTTCCAATCCCACCTAAAAACGAACCTGCTTCTAAAGTTCGCGGGTCCATTAAAGTTATCATGTTAAATGTATGATATCCGGTCTGTGGGTCTTTAGAACTAAAGAATAAAGCAATCATTGTAATTAAAATAAATACACTACCGAATAATGTATATAAGAAGAACTTAATAGCAGCATATTCTCTTCTTTCACCACCCCAGATACCAATTAAAAAGTACATCGGGAACAACATTATTTCCCAGAATACAAAAAACAGGAAGAAATCCAAAGCACAGAAAGTACCCATCATTCCAGTTACAAGTAAAAGATACATTGCATAGTATCCCTTTTCATTATTCTTAACGCTGAAACTTGCAACTGCTCCTACGAAAGCAATTATAGCAGTTAAGAGAATCATAGGGAATGAAATACCATCAGTACCGAGAAAATATTCTATATTTACTTTCCCAACACTTGCAACTGGTAAATCAAGGCTAATCCAGTTTACTCTTTCAACAAACTGGAGACTCTCGAAATTATTTACACCTGCTTTGGAAGCATCATACCGTGTAATCATCAAAGCAGCAAGAATTACAAGAATCAAAGAAAAAAAGACAGCAACATATTTAATGATTCTTGTCTGAGATTTCGGTATTAAAAGAACGATTATCATTCCTAATATTGGAAGGAAAATAATCCAGCTGAGAATCCCAATACCAAGTATATTTAATTGACTCATTATATAATAATTTTATTTATTATTTGGTGCCGGAAAAGGGGGTCGAACCCTTACGGGATTTTACTCCCACTGGATTTTGAGTCCAGCGCGTCTGCCAGTTCCGCCATTCCGGCTATATTAATATTTAAAAGAACGAAGTTTAAAATGCTCTAAATATAATATATAAAATGATAATACTAAAAATCAAAAGTGCTATATAAGTCTGAATTTTTCCAGTCTGAAATTTCCTGAATACTAACCCGAAAAATTTGATAAAAGCAGCTACAAAATTAACAAGCCCATCTACAACATATTTATCAAACCAGCCACCAAGAGAAGAAATATTTTTCACCAAATAAGCAGCTCCATTTACAATACCATCAATAATATACTTATCGATTAAGTTTGAAAGAGCTGATAATCCCATCGTTAATGAAACTGCTGTTAAATGATATATTTCATCAAAATACCATTTATTAAGAGAAAACTTATAGAAAAATTTATACTTAACCTTTAACTTTTCAGTATTAACTTTGTTCCAGTAGAAAAACAGAAAAGCAATTAAAATCCCCAAACCTGCCATAATAATTGACAGTACCATTGCCGGATAATGCGCATGGTGTAAATATTCTGAAAATTCTTCCAATGGTAAAATATGATATATTTTACCTTGCATTCCAACATTAAGTGATTCAGGAGATTTTAGTACTTTCAGAATCCAACCACTATCAGCTGAAATAGGATTAAATGAGAAAAATATAAAAATTGATAATATACTTAATATAATCAGGGGTAAAGTCATTTGTATTGGTGACTCTTTGCAATGTTCATAATTTTCTTTTAATTTTGGTTCACCATGAAAAGTTTTAATGACAAGTCTGAACATATAAAATGCAGTAAGTCCCGCTACAAGAAAAGCAATTACAGGAATAATATAATTTATTCCTCCATTAATTTGTGCAAATGCTAAAGTAGCGGACAGAATAGAATCTTTGCTTAAAAAACCTGAAGTAAATGGAATGCCCGAAATTGAAAGTGTCGAAATCAAAAATGTCCAATAAGTAACAGGCATCTTTTTCTTCAAACCGCCCATTTGACTGATATCCTGAATATGATGCATACCAACAATAACAGAACCTGATCCAAGGAATAAACATGCTTTGAAAAATGCATGAGTAACAAGATGGAACACAGCATAAGAATAAGCACCAACCCCTAAAGCCATAATCATATAACCTAATTGACTAACTGTAGAATAAGCGAGCACTCGTTTTATGTCATTTTGAGTAATTGCAATAGTAGCTGAAATAAAGGCAGTGATAGCACCAATATATGCAATAACAGTTAAAGCATCAGCTGATAACATAACAAAAACTCTTGCAACAAGATATACACCGGCAGCAACCATTGTAGCAGCGTGAATTAAAGCTGAAACGGGAGTTGGACCTTCCATAGCGTCAGAAAGCCATACATGTAAAGGAAATTGAGCTGATTTTCCGACAGCCCCGCAAAATATAAGAATACCTGCAGCAGTAAGCCATCCGCCTGCTAATTTACCTTGTGCTACCCCATTAAATATCCCTGAAAAACTAAAATCACCAATGAAAAGGAAAACAATCATTATACCGGTTAAAAAACCAACATCACCAATTCTATTGACGATAAAAGCTTTTTTCGCCGCTTCCTGTGGTGCCCTTCTTTCATACCAGAAACCTATTAAAAGATATGAACTTAACCCTACGAGTTCCCAAAAAACATACATTAACAATAAACTATTTGTAAGAACGATACCAAGCATTGAAAACGTAAATAGACCAAGATATGCAAAATATTTACCATATTTCGGATCACCTTCCATATATTTAACAGAATACAGATGCACCAGAGCACTGATAATATTCACGACAACCAGCATTATAGCAGATAAAGAATCAATTACGAAACCTGCTGTAATTTTAGGTTGCCCCTCACCTAAATTAATCCAATCAAAAGTTACCGATACCTTTTCACCATGCATTAAATATGAAATCAAAATCAGTATTGAAAAACCAAGTGCAGTGAATAATAAAATATTAGCGAGCCAATCACCTCTTCTCGGTAATCTTTTTCCAAAAAAGATTAAAATCAGAAAAGAAACAAGAGGTATTATTAAGACAATTACAGGAAGCTTATATAGTATAAATTCCATCATAAAAATTTTATTCTTTCAAAGAGTTAACTTCATCAACATTAACGGTGGAAAAATTATTATAAATATTAATAATAATAGCCAGACCTATTGCAGCTTCAGCAACAGCAAGAATAATAACAAAAATTGCAATTACCTGCCCATCAATTCCCAATCCACCATATTTGGAAAATGCAATAAGATTGATATTACAGGCATTAAGTATTAATTCAATACCCATAAGTATCAGAATAGCATTTTTTCTTGATATCAAAGCATAAATACCCAGCACGAATAAAATCGTTGATACAGCGAGATAATGATATATAGTTATTTGCATAATACGTTATTTACTTTTTTCTTGCATACATAGCAGCACCAATAAGTGCAATCAAAAGAACTACGGAAGCAATCTCAAATGGTAAAAGATAAGCAGAAAGTAAAAGTTTACCAATATGTGAAACGGTTTCTTCCGAAGGAATTTCCTGATAAACTCTCCATTTTGTAGTCAGGATAATAATCATTAAAATAACAAAGATTCCTGATGCAACAATAGCAGCCGGTATAGCACTTAAATTTTTTGTTCTTATTTCAGCATCAGTTATCCTTGTAGTCAACATAATACCGAAAATCAAAAGCACAAGTATTCCACCAATGTATATTAATAGTTGAGTTAATGCAATAAAGTCCGCTTTCAATAAAAGATACAAAGCCGCAGTAAAAAATAATGAAATAAATAATGCAACGGCAGAATATATTACATTTTTTGCAAATACAACTATAAATGCAAATGATACAATCAGAAATGAAAATACATAAAATAATATTGTTATTAAATCAGGCATATATTCAACTTGTTTGATTATTTTGTTTATTTACATTAGTATTATATTGCTGACTTGATTCAGTCTGGGCTTTAGTAGTTGCAGTAGTTTTTGCAGCTTCTTCCTTTTTCCTTGCCTGTTCAGCTTGATATTCTGCGAGTTTCTGCCTCTTTGCCTCTGCTTCCTGTGGTGTCATAGCAGCAAAATTATAAATCAAATTTTCTCTTTTATATTCTGAATATTCAAACACATTTGTCATATATATACAATTAGTCGGACAAGGGAAAACACATAATTGACAGAAACAACACTTTGCAAAATCGATAGTAAACTTTGAAATGTGGAGTACTTTTTTCTTTCCTTGCGAAGTTACACCAGTCTTCCCTACTACATCACCGGGGACTGCTTTAATAGTTTCAATCTCAATACAACTAACAGGGCATGCTTTTGCGCATTGGTCACAACCAATACAATCATCAATATTTACCGTAATTCTATTTCTTTCCCTTTCAGGTAATTGTAGTCTCTGCTCAGGATATTGAATTGTAACACTTTTCTTAAAAAAATGTCTGAATGTAATAGACATACCAGTAAATATAGTAGAAAAAGCCTGGTAAATATTTTTAAAATATCTTTTCATCAAAAAAAATTAATTTAAACTAAAACAACATATAAACCAACGACAAAAAGACAAAGGAACGCAAAAGGAATCATATACTTCCAGCATATAGTCATAAGTTGGTCAACACGCAGTCTTGGAAGTGTCCATCTAATCCATATCTGGACGAAGACAAAGAATAATCCTTTAGCAATCGCCCAGAAAAACTGCATTATAGGAGAATTCAGAAAAGGAATTAAATCGCCAAAAGGAGATTGCCAGCCGCCAAAAAATAAAGTAGAAATAATTGCAGAAACAGCGAACATTTCAGCATACTCAGCAAAGAAGAACATTGCAAACTTCATACCTGAATATTCAAGATGAACTCCTGCTACAATTTCGCTATCCGCTTCAACAATATCAAAAGGATTACGATTGGTTTCAGCAAGTGTTGATAAAAATAAAATCACAAATGAAATTACCATAAATGGAATAAGTATAATTTTAACCGGACCACCAGGTCCGCCAAATATATACCAATTATGGATTCCGCCAGCCTGTTTCTCAATTATTGTTTGCATTTGAAGACTGCCTGCAAGCATAACAACAGTTAGAGCAGATAAAGCAGTTGGAATTTCATAACTGACAATCTGTGAAACTGAACGCATTGCGCCATAAAGCGAGTATTTATTATTGGAAGACCAGCCAGCAATCATTAACCCGATTACCCCTAAAGAAGTAATCGCGAAGAAATAAAACAGACCAAGGTTTAAATCAATCCCAATAAAGATACTGCTGAAAGGAATAACAGCATATCCCATAAAAGCAGCCGTAAAAACAATAAAAGGAGCTGTATTAAATAAAATTTTATCGGCTCTATCCGGAGTAATAAACTCTTTTTGAATTAACTTAATCGTATCAATAATAGTTTGCAGAAGCCCGAATTTACCAACCCTGTTCGGACCAACCCTATCCTGAATCCAGGCGGATATTTTTCTTTCTGCCCATACAGCATAAAGAGCAAACAGAGCGACGAAAATTAAAATTGGAATAGGTACGATAAAATAAGAAATAACATTTTCGCCTAAAAACTGAGTAATGTAATTATCCATATTTATATCAAAATTCTTATAATAAACTAATTCCAGATTTTTATTTACAAATCATCTGTCAATTTCACCTAATACAATATCAAAACTCCCTAAAATAGCAATCAAATCTGCTATCATTGCACCTTGAGAAATCTGATTCATTAAACTAACATGAACAAAGGATGGAGACCTTGCTTTAACTCTGTATGGGTTCGGGGTTCCATCACTTACAATATAAAAACCGAGTTCTCCTTTCGGAACTTCAGAACGGAAATACACTTCTCCTACCGGTGGTTTTATCTTTTTCGGGATTGCTGATTGAACATCGCCTTCCGGAATGTTATCAATTGCCTGCTCTATAATTTTTAAAGATTCTTCCATTTCTCTAATCCGGACCATATATCTGTCCCAGCAATCGCCTATTGTACCAACTTCTCCTTTTCCGACAGGAATATCAAAATCAAATTTATGATATATAGAATAGGGGTCATTTTTTCTTAAATCCCATTTTACTCCTGAACCTCTCAATGTAGGTCCACTTGCACCCGCATTTATAGCAACATCAGCGGGTAAAACACCAACATTTGCAGTTCGCTCAATAAAAATTTTATTATAAGAAAGCAAATCATTAAGCATTTTTATCCTTGGGCGAAAATATTTAATAAATTTTTTCACCTTTGGCTGAAATTCCTTTGGAATATCATGTGATAAACCACCAATCCAGATATAATTATATAATAAACGAGCCCCGCAAGTCATTTCAAAAAGGTCTAAAATCATTTCTCTATCAATAAAGCAATAGAGAAATGGTGTCATTGCGCCTATATCATTTCCATAAGTTCCAACAGCAACAAGGTGCGAAGCAATCCTTTGTAATTCACACATTATAACCCGAATGTACTCAACTCTTTCGGGTATTTCCAATCCGAGTAATTTCTCAACTGCAAGCACATAAGCGAGTTCATTATTCATCGCATTTAAATAGTCCAATCTATCTACATAGGGAATAACCTGCGGATAAGTCATTGCTTCAGCATGCTTTTCGAAACATCTATGCAGATACCCGATATAAGGCTTAACATTAACAACAACTTCACCATTTAAAGTTACTACCAGTCTCAAGACCCCGTGCGTTGACGGATGCTGGGGTCCCATATTTATTACAATCTCTTCTGTTTTTAATTCTATATTTTCAAATTCTTTTTTCAAAGCTGATTTTTATTTTTGTTAATATGGTACTCTCATTCCTTTATAAAATTCAGGTACTTTATAATCCTTTCTGAGTGGATAACCTTCCCAGTCTTCCGGAAGTAAAATCCTTCTTAAATCAGGATTACCTTCGAAAATTATTCCGAATAAATCATACGCTTCTCTTTCATGCCATTCAGCAGTTGCCCACACATCATAGACAGATTTAACAACAGGATTTGATTTTGGAACAATAACTTTTAATTTTAACTTATGCTTATGCACGAAAGAAAATAAATGATATACAACTGCTAAATTGTCATTATCCAGGTCAACCCCACTTAAACAATTTAAAAAATCAAACTGCAATCTTTTCTCATCACGAAGAAAAAATGAAACTGCGTTAATCTTATCTGCATTTACTATTATAAAAGGTTCAACGGGAATATCAGTTTTTAATTCTCCAATACCTTCATCAAATACTGATTTAAGCAGATTATAAATTTCGGTTATTTCCATAAAAACTTACTTTTTTTTCTTAACTAAAGACTGATTTCTTATTCTATCCTGTAATTTCAAAAGCCCTTCAAGAAGTGCTTCAGGTCTTGGCGGACAACCAGGCACATAAACATCAACAGGAATGATTCTATCAATTCCTTTTAATACATGATAGCCGTGGTCCCAATACGGACCGCCACAATTGGCACAACTACCCATAGAAAGAATATACTTGGGTTCCGGCATCTGGTCATATAATCTTTTCACTCTTGTTGCCATTTTTAATGTAACTGTACCAGAAATCAAAATTATATCACAATGTCTTGGTGATGGTCTCGGTATTATTCCAAACCTATCAAGATCATAATGTGATGCTGAAGTAGCCATCATTTCTATAGCGCAGCAGGCAAGTCCGAAGAACATTTGCCACATAGACGATAGCCTTGCATAATTCAGCAGTTTGTCCAATGAAGTTACAACTACTGCCCCTGATTCAAACTGCTCAATTCGGGTATCTAATCTATCTAATATTCCCATAAAAAATTAGAATTTGAAATAATAAATTATTTGGCTTCAAAAGTCTGTCTTTCAAGTTTTGGAATAACAGGTTCAGGTTTATCCCATCGTAAATCACCTTTTGCCAAGACATAAATAAAACCGAAAATCAGAATAATAAGAAAGACAGCCATTTCAAGAAAAGCAAACAATCCTAATTCCTTAAAAACCACAGCCCACGGAAAAAGGAATACAATTTCCACATCAAAAATTATGAAAATCAAAGCAACAACATAAAACCTGACATTAAATCTGACCCAGGTTTCACCCTGAGTATCTTCACCACATTCGTAAGTAGTTTTCTTAAAAGTGGAGGGCTTTTTAGGAGCAATTAGGAGAGCGGCGATAAATGCGATAGCGACGAAACCAACAGCCACTATCATAAATACAAGAATCTGAGCGTAGTCAGCAATCATATAATATGTTTTTCTTGGTTAACAACTTATAAAAAAAAATTAATAAATTAAATGCACTTCTCCGGAATACATCTTTATTTTTTCACCACTTTTGAGTAATATAATAATTGCACCATCACTTTCAATATCAAATATTTTCCCACTAATGATTTCTGAATCACTGTCTTTATAAAATTCCACATCCTTTCCAATCATTCCGGAGTATTTTTTCCACAAATAAACAATCCTGTCAGGGCAAAATATAGCATCATAATAAATAAAAAATTCTTTTGTGATTTTAAATATCAATTCTTCCAGTTCACTAACCCTACCACTTTCTATAAAAAGTGATGTTGCATTTTTTGACAGATATTTGTTATTGGTGAGTTCTTCGGGGAATTCATCCTGATTTACATTTATACCTATACCGATTATAACAAGACTTGCTTTCACTGATGAATCATCAGTTTCCGGTATTTTTCTTTTTATTAATTCAGTTAAAATCCCGCCTGCTTTTTTCCCATTTATAATTATATCATTAGGCCATTTAAGGGAAATATGCAATTCAGGAAAAAGTTTTTTTAAAATATTATATATTACAATACCTGTATAAAAATTTACTACACAAACTTTTCTTTCTTCAATATTTAATTCCTGAACTAATGTTATTGTAATATTCTTTCCTTCTGCAGAAAACCAGAAATTACTGAATCTTCCCCTTCCTTTTTCCTGTTTATCTGTTATAATTAAAGCAGGTGGATTTACAGGATTATCCTTTGCAAAATCATTTGTAGAATTAATTTCGTGAAGGTAAAATAAATTTAATTTTAAACAACTCTCTTTGAAATATTTCTGTAATTTATTTTGCTCCATCCGGTAAATAATAACTTAACGCAAGATACGAATCAACTCTCCCGTGTCCATAATATTGATCCCAGCCTATTTTATCTTCTTTGGGATCTCCAACTCTATCTTTTGCAGTATTAATTATAGCTTTTTTTAAATCATTGCTTGTGCAATCAATATTTTGAGATAAAAGTAATGATGCAATACCGCTAACAATTGCTGTAGATTGTGAAGTACCACTCCAGGAAACATCAAATCTGTAATCATCTAAATAATCCAGACCATAAATTTTATTTCCGGGAGCAACAACAGAAATATGCTTCCCCCAGCAACTGCCACCACCCCAGGTAAAGACTCTACATCTGCTGTCATCTGTATCAGTAGCACCAACAGCAAACACACCGGGAAAAGCAGCGGGATAGTAATTTTTATTATCTCCCCTGTTCATCATAGCAGCAACGACGAGTGCATCATTAGCAATTGCATAGTCAATTGCGAGTTTTAAAACTCTTGAATTATCCATTCCACCTTCACTCATATTAATAATTCTTGCGCCATTATCCACAGCATATTTTACTGATAATGCCCACCATTCATACTCACCGGCATTATCATCTGATAAATTTTTACAAATCATTAATTTACACTTGAAATTTATCCCTGCAAAACCGATTTCATTATTTGAATTAGCACCAATTATCCCTGTAACATTGGTACCATGTCCAAAACCATCTTCGGGTATATTATCATCATAAGCAAAATCCCAACCATAAACATCATCAACATATCCGTTTCTATCATCATCAATTCCATTATTTGGAATTTCATTTTTATTTATCCATATTCTTCCTGAAAGTTCAGGGTGATTTAGTTTTACTCCGGAATCCATAACACCAACAATTACATCATTACTTCCGGTTTCAATATCCCATGCATTAACCATATTTATATCTGCGCCAATTTTAGCCATTCCGCTTCCTGAAGATGGCTTTATTTTGCCTTCATTATGCAAATACCATTGCAGATAAAACTTCTCATCATTCGGGAAAAAATTTCTTTCATAACAGGAATTATTAATATCCCTTTTACCACCAGCATACCCGATAAATATTGGTTCTGAAAATTCAACATTAATATCTTTATCATAATCCATTACAACCTGTAAAATATCCTTATTATAATTTGTATCTATATAAAAAACATAAACCCGACCCATTCCGAGCTTATTATATACATCAGAATTTCCATTATTTAAATGGAATAATTTTCGGATTCTTGTAATTTTATATTTTTGTATTTTTAAATCTAATGATTTTATTCCAGTAATAAGAGAAATTTCCCCTGTCGCTTCAGATACTTTTAAATCATATTTAGTTTTAACAAAAAATTTATTCTTAACATATCTGAAATTCTGATAATAATCATTAACAGCAGCACACTTTACTATTTCAAAAGTTATTAATGATAATAGAAGAATAGTTATTATAAAAAATGTTCTCATTATTCTATAATCAAAATTTACTTTATTTTACCAATACCATTTTCCCTGACTTAAGAAATTCTTTACCATCATAATTTTGTTTTATATTCAGTCTGTAAAAATAAGTACCTGATGGTAAATCATCAGCGTAAAATTTAAAATTATAAGTACCTGTATTCTGATATTCTTCTCTCAGGGTTTTTATATGCTTACCATTAATATCAAATAACTCAATTTTCACAAAAGAAGGATATAAAACCTGATACCTTATGGTAGTAGATGAGTTAAAAGGATTTGGATAATTATAAACAGTGGAATAATCTCCAATTTCAGAATATTTATTATTTATACCAGAAGAACTTACACTATACTTTAAAATAGTCCCCTGCTCACCAACAGCCCAGCCAGTATATGAATTCGGGAAAACCAAACTTGTTATCATTGTACTATCCGGTGATTCAATATCCTGCCATCTTGCTCCCGCATCAGTAGTGTAAACTAATTTCTCTGAAAAACCAGATGCAATCCAACCTTCATTCGGAGTACGAAAATCAATAGAAAGTCCCATACCAAATATTTCAAGCCATGAATAAGTCCAGTTGCTACCAAAATCAGTAGAATGCGATATACTGATTCCGTATTCAAAATCACCTCCTGAAGCGAACAGATTATTAGAATCTAAAATACAAATATCCCACAAAGGTTCCGCGCCGACGGGTTGCGATACCCAATATAAACCAGCATTAGTGGTTTGCCACACAACCCCTGTAATATCTATATACCCACCAACAGCAATACCTGTATTCTGATTAATAAAACTTATTCCTGTAATAGGAAAATTTGATACCAAACCCTGAGCAATTTCAGACGGTAACCAATTTAAGCCACCATTTGTAGTGTAAAGCAATACCCTTGGTCTTGGAAATACCAATCCAAGATAACCATTAGTTTCACTTGTAAAAGTAATTACATTAGCATATACCATAGTATCAGGGTAAAGATAAGAAGACCAGTTCAAACCACCGTTTGTAGTAGAAAAAATATATGAACCGTAAATATTGTAATCATAATGCCAGGCGAGCGCCCACCCTTTATATCTGTTTAGGAAAAAAATATCCTGAAAATTTAAAGATGAATTACTATACTGCTGTATCCAATTTTGCCCACCATCAGAAGTTCTGAAAACAAGTCCGGAATCTGCAATAATCCAACCATAAAGAGAATCAACGAAAAAAACCTTTTTTAAATTGTATGTTGTAGGACTATTGGTCTGCTTTATCCAAACAGAAGCAGGTTGTGAAAATGCTAAATCTATTAAACAAAACAAAATTAAAAATATTAATATATACTTTCTCATTGCTTTACTGATTTAATAAAATTTTTTTCAAAGAATCTAAAAAATTATCAATGTCACTGAAAGTATTATACCTGCCGAATGAAATCCTTAATGAACTCAAAGCATCAGATAAAGAAAGACCTAATTCAAGCAACACTTTTGAAGGTTTCATCGCTCCGGAATGACAAGAAGAACCACCCGAAACAGCAATTCCTTTCAAATCAAGCATTACAATCAGCATCTCTGGATCTATCTTAAATTTACGATAATCTATTTTAATATTCACAATATTTTGTAAAACATTTTTCTCCGGCGAATTATACGAAATTCCTTCTGGAAAATTTAACGAAAGTTGATCTTTCAGGTATTTATTCAGTTTTGAATAATGTTCAATATCTTTTTCTACTTTTGTTTTCAGAATTTCTATAGTTCTTTTCAAACCTGCAATTAAAGGGACACTTTCTGTTCCTGCTCTGAACCCTTTTTCCTGGCCACCGCCGTGAATAAATTTCTCTACTTTTAATGGATTTTTTAAATACAGAACCCCAATCCCTTTAGGACCATAAATTTTATGTGCAGAAAGTGAAGCAGAATCAAGTTTTATATCCTCAAAATCAAATAAAATTTTCCCGATACTTTGAACAGTATCTGAATGGAAATGAATCCCTCTGGCATTTGCTATCTCTGATATTGATTTAATATCATTAATTGTTCCCAATTCATTGTTCGAATGCATTATGGTAATCAGAAAAGTATTTTCTGTTATTGCTTCATCAACAGAATGTGGTAAAACCCTTCCTTCTTTATTTGCTTTTAAAATCGTAACATTAAACCCGAACTTTTCCTTTAAGTATAGAACTGTTTCAAGAACAGAAGGATGTTCAACATTACTTGTAATTATGTGATTTTTACCAGTATTTAAATGCCTGAATGCAAGCCCTTTTATGACAGTGTTATTTGATTCAGTACCACCACAGGTAAAAAAAATTTCTTCTGATTTACATTTTAAAAAATCCGCTACTACATCACGAGTATCTTCAACTAATACCTTTGCTTTTTTTCCGAAACTATGCACAGAAGACGGATTGCCGAAATAATCCTTTAAATAAGGAAGCATATAATCTATTACTTCACTTTCAACAGGCGTTGTTGAAGCATTATCAAGAAAGATTTCATCCATAGAAACCTGAATATTAAAATTGCATTTTAAAGACTAACGGGAATATATCTAAAATTTCTTTAAATACTTTTTTAATTGGTCAAATTCTATATATACCTGCGGAGTTCCTATTGCATAAGGACCAACCTGATACTGAGAAAAAGTTATCACTACTCCATCTTTAAGAAAATTATAAACTGAATAATTTTCAGGTTTAGGAGATGCGCCTTCTGAAATCCAATCATCATCAGAGATATTCATATTTTTAAGTTCATCAATACAAATACGGGAAATTTCTTTCAGATAATTACCATAGAATAAATCATCAAGAGTAATAATCTTCCTTAAATAAAAATCATAATTATATGAATACAGAGGCGTTATTCCGTGTGCTCCCCCCAAATATTCATAAGAATAAAACAAAATACTTATGAAATCTCTTTCACTATATACAATTTCGAAAGAATAATGAAATTGATACGGCATAATATCATCATCAGTAATCTCTTTAACCATACGCTGATAGTATTTTTTTCTTTCCTTAGCCATTTCTTCCATCTGCAAATTAAAATCTTTGGCATATTCCTGATTAACAGCATCATACATTTTCGGGATATAAACCTCAATAGAATATTTATCGGTTTTTTCCACAAAATATGCGACAGTATCAATCTTATACTGTGCAAAAACATTAGCAGTAACAAAAATCAAAAAGAGAAATATTATTTTCTTCATAACTATAAAATTTAATTTCTTCAATATTCAACAAATAAAATAAAAAATAAATTCTAAAAAATTATTAAAAACTTAAAAAAATAATTAAAACAAAATCTAAATAAATATATTAAAGAAAATGAGATGAATAAATAATCCTGGATATAATCTTACCAATATTATAAGAAATTTGAAAGCAAACCACAACAAAAGTTTTTTAGGTCAATAATACATACACACTATGACAAATAACGCTAAACCAAAATTGGGTTATAATATTGTTTATTTTAATCTCTTTTTAACTTTTTTAGTAATTCAAGTTTCCAGTATTAAAATAAGAATTACTGAATGAAATTATTAATTATAAAATCTAAATTTTTAATTAAAATAATAACGGATACCGGCGCCGGCATTCCAGATAAATTCGGTAGAAGGGGTTAAATCCATCATTGGAACAATTTCTATAAATAAGTCAATTGGTTTTGATGTTGGTTCATATGTAATGCCTACCGGGATTCTGACTGCTAATTTTGTATCCTGATTCTTTTCTATTTTCTTTATCTTTATTCTACCACCAATACCAACATAAAGAGGGACTTCACTACTTAATTTGGTAATATTATATAAATAATCAGCGTGAATGTGCATTGCGCTATATCTGTAATTAGACCAACCGATAGCAGCATCAACAGAAGAAGTATTATCTAAATATAATTTTGCGGATAATCCGGTTGGCTCACCGAGTATAATACCAAGTCCAAATTTGCTCTGTGAATAAGAAGATGCTGCACAAACAACTAACAGAAAGAACAAGATTAATAATTTTTTCATAGGATATTTGATTTAAAAATTTTTATAAATGAGTGTAATTTGTAATTTTTCAGTTAAATTTAAACTATATAATAAATTAAATTTATACAATATATAAAAATGATTTAAATAAAAAATTTTTTATCAAAATCTGAAATAACTTTTAATATTTAAACTCATAGATTCTGTTTTAAGTTCTAAATGCAATGAAATCGTTATTTAATAAATGTTCAGATTACATAATAAAAAATTACTTAAATTAATTTTAGGATTTATTTAAAAAAAGATACATACAAAATCCCTGACATTATCTTATAATAATTTTATATAAACTGTTATATTATAAAGAAATATATCTTTACATTATAATAAAATATAAATATATTTTATAAAAACATAAATCTATGAAAAAAATAATATTATCACTTACAATATTAATTATAACAACTGTAGCATATTCACAAAATAGTTACTGGCTTAAAACCAATGGACCATTTGGTGGAAATATAAGAGCTTTTGTTAAGGATTCTTTAAACAGATGGTTTATTGCTACAAGCGGTGATGGTATCTATTATACCACTAATGAAGGTAACAGCTGGATTCAATCCAATAGCGGATTGTTAGAGACAAGGGTTAACTGTTTGGCACTTGATTCTAACAACTATTTTTTTGCGGGAACATCAAGAGGATTATACCGTTCTACTGATGGTGGAATTCAATGGCAGGTGATATATTTTCAAACGAATGAAATCTTTTCATTGATTGTTGATGCAAACAACAGAATATTTGTAAGCACATCTAATACTATATGGGTTTCAACTGATAACGGTATTAGCTGGAATGTAAGCGCCGGTGGCTTGGCAAGTGCAAATTATTATAATTTATGTATCTCTCCCAATTACTATATGTATGTAAGTTCTGGTTCCGGCGGTGTTTTTCGCTCTACTGATGGTGGTAGTAACTGGCTCGCTGTAAATAATGGATTGCCAAGCACATCTGTTTCTGCTTTAACAGCAACATCAAATAATTATTTATTTGCAGGTATTTCATCACAAGGAGTTTATCTTTCCACTAATAATGGTGAAAATTGGACTGCTGTCAACTCTGGGTTAGGTAATATGTATGTAAGCGGGTTTGGAAGTTATGAGAATATTTTATTTGCAGGAACAAATAACGGTATATATAAAACTACAAACTATGGTACTAATTGGGTTGCTGCAAATAATGGATTTAACGCAACATATACAGGATGCAGCAGATTTGCATTTATTTCATCTACTACTGTTTTTGCCGGTACGAGTGCGCTTGGTGTATTAAAATCAACAAATTCCGGTAATCTCTGGTTAAATTATTCAAACGGGATTAATGCTACTTCTGTAAAAGCAATAGCAATTAATCCACAAAATGAAATTTTTGTTGCAATAACAGGTGGATTATATAAATCAACTGACGCGGGTTTATCGTTTATAGCATCTGATTCAGGAATTACCAACAGACATTTAAACATTTTGAGAATTCATCCAAATGGTTATTTATACGCAGGGTCTTTTCCTATGTCGGGAACACCATTAAGCGGAATTTTTCGTTCAACTAACAACGGTATTAGCTGGACGGTCGCAATGAGTGGATTTACATATCAATATAACAATATACTTGATTTTGCTTTTGATACAAATGGCTATATTTATGTCGCTTCAAATGACAATGTTTATAAATCAACAAATTTTGGTAATAACTGGTTTAAAACAAACAATGGGATTACAAATAATCAGATATATTCAATTGCAGTAAGTAAAAGTAATAATTATGTTTTTGCTGGTACATACGGTTCCGGCGCTTTCCGTTCTACAGATAATGGCGCAAATTGGACACAGATAAATAACGGACTATCAGCCACACAAATAATGTCACTTGAATTTAATCAGGAAAATTATTTATTCGCAGGAACAAACGGTCAGGGGGTATTCAGGTCTAAAAATTTTGGTCTGGATTGGGAGCAGGTTCTCGGAATGGGTTTGACTATGCAAGCCTGGAAGGTTGCAATTAATAAGAAGGGCTACATTTTTGCCGGTATAGTTGGAGGACAGATAGTTAACTTGGGTGTATGGATGTCAACAAATAATGGTGATAACTGGGTACAAATTACAAATGGAATTTCCTATCCATTTGTAGATGCACTTGCTTTTGATTCGGTTGGCTTCGGGTATGCAGGAACGCTTGGTGGGGGCCTTTACAAGAGTAGCAATTCGACAAAGGTAAAAACAAGTATTTCAGAAATACCGAAAAAATTTATTCTTGAACAAAATTATCCAAATCCGTTCAATCCTGTTACAATTATAAAATATTCACTTGCAAAAGACGGATTTGTAAAATTAAAAATTTACGATTTATTAGGCAGAGAAATAGAGACAATTATAAATGGTTATCAAACTGCCGGTTCATATCAATATGTGTTTGACGGTTCAAGACTTCCATCGGGTATATACATTTATAAACTTGAGACAGATAAATTCACAGAAAGCAGAAAAATGATTCTTATGAAATAAAATATTAAAATTGTATTAAGCATATAGGACTTATTTTATAAATTAATATTATAAAAAAGTATAATTAATCTTTTTTAAACCGGGTAGATTTCACAACAAACCAATATACTAAAACTAAAATCTGACTATTACTAAAAAAGTTTAAGAGAATTATCTTTTAAAAAATTATATCGTGTAATTTTCAAAGATTCCTGATTTCATTATTGAAAATTTAAAACAAAATTATTTGACATTTATCAAATATTATGGTGATATTTTTAAATTATTGTACAATACTTTTTGTTTTGTATTATAAAAAAAGGAGAAAATAATGAGCGAACTAATAAACAACAGCAGAAAGAGAATAGAAGAGCTAAAAACATTATTCCTGAAACTACATCAAGGCATAGATGTAGAAACAGTAAGAAAACAGTTATCAGAAATGCTCGGTAAAGTCCCATACGGAGAAATTGTACAGGCGGAACAGGAATTAATATCTCAGGGAATGCCGGTGCAGGAGATACAGAAATACTGCGACTTACATTCGCAAGCAGTAAAAGGAAATATTGATTTCTCTTTTGAAAAGATTATACCAGAAGGACACCCGATTAATATATTTAAGAAGGAAAACAGCGCAATATCTGAAGAATTATCAAAACTTAAAGAAATTTTTATTGCAGTTAAGTATCCAACAGAGCCAATAAATGCCGCAGAATCAGCGATGGAGATATTAAAAATCCTTAACAGTTTATCTGATATAGAAAAGCACTATTCTAAAAAAGAAAATCTGATATTCCCCTACCTTGAAAAATACGGAATAACAGGACCATCAAAAGTTATGTGGGGAAAAGATGACGAAGTAAGAAGATTTATCAAAGCGTCAAAAGAATCATTGAAACAAACTGAAAAAATTACAAATGAAGAGTTAAGCAGACTTATTGATACTATTCTGGAACCGACTGCAAATGCAATACTGGAAATGATAGAGAAAGAAGATAAGATATTATTCCCGATGTGTCTGGATAGATTTACGGAAATTGAATGGTATGAAATATATAGTCAGATTGATGACATTGGTTATTGCCTATATGTGCCGGATGTAGAATGGAAACCGGATTTAGAAGTCAAGGAAGAAGAAAATAAAATTTCAAAAGATAGGATAAAATTATCTACCGGGTCATTTTCACCAGAAGAACTCGAAAGTGTATTAAATGCTTTACCTGTGGATTTAACATTTGTAGATAAAGATGATAAAGTAAAGTTTTTCTCACACGGCGCAAAAAGAATTTTCGAAAGGAATAAAGCAATACTTGGTAGAGAAGTTCAAAACTGCCATCCGCCTTCAAGCGTTCATATCGTAAATAAGATTCTTGAAGATTTCAGGACTGGGAAGCAAGACAGCGCAAAGTTCTGGATAAATTTTCAGGGTATGTATGTTCATATTGCATATTATGCTGTAAGAAATGAAAAAGGAGAGTATCTTGGTACTCTGGAAGTTACTCAGGATATCAGGGAATTTAAAAACATTGAAGGTGAGCGACGATTACTGACTTATGATAAATAAATAAGTTTAGTTATTTGATTAATATTAATTTTTTTGTTTCTGAAAAGTTGCCTGTTTTTAAATTATAGAAATAAATTCCTGACGGTAAATCATATAAATCCAAAACAACAGAATAAATATCTGGTGAAAGGAAATCACAGACAACTGTTTTTAATTCCTGACCGATTGAATTAAAAATTTTCAGAGTAACAAAAGTATATTCCGGAATATGAAAATCAATTCTCGTAAAGGAATTAAAAGGGTTAGGGTAATTTTGCGATAACGAATAAGATTGTGGATTATATTCAGAATACTTTTTAATGAATGTTCCCCCACCGTTTGTTGTTTTTAAAATTAAACCATTGTATCCACAAATCCAACCAGTATTTTCATCAGTAAAAAATATGTCAAAATATGGATCGCCATAACCCTGCTGAACAGTGAACCAGTTTATACCGGCATTAGTAGTTTTAATTAATTTATAAGTCGGAATTTCAAACCAGTTACCTACCACATAACCAGTATTTTGATTAATAAAAAATACAGACTCGTATCCGATATTAGAACCTAATTTCTGAGAGACCCAATTCAAACCGCCATCAGTTGTTTTTAAAACAGTTTCACTATCACAAACAGCATAACCATTAAATAAATCTGTGAAAAAGATAGATGCAATTCTCAATTGAGTTGATGAATTCATTAAACTGAAACTCATACCGCCATCAGTAGTTTTTCTTATCATTCCCAAATTACCTGCAATAAAACCCGTATTTGAATTTAAAAATTGAATAGTCCATATATCAACTCCGGTAACATATCTGTCAACCCAATTCACACCACCATTTGAAGTGAACATAAATTTACCATCAAATCCGACTACAAAACCTGTATTTTCATCAATAAACCATATATTAAAAAAATAAGTGGATGTTTGATAATATTGTATAGACCAGTTAAAGCCACTATTAGTTGTTTTAAGAATTTTGGAATTACCAAAACCACCCATATAACCACCGCAAAGCCAGCCGGTTTCATTATTGATAAAATGCAAACCCATAAAAAAATCATCAGGAGTAGTTCCTGTGTTGATATGTTCCCAATTTAAACCACCATTTGTAGTTCTAAGCAGAAGAGAACTATCACCAATTGCAAAACCGGTGTTTGCATTTAGCATTCTTATTTTTGAAATAAAGCAGTTTGTATTTGTCTGTTGCAGAAACCATTGCGGAAAAATATTGTAATAGGAAAGAAATATCAGAGAAATTATAAAATAAAATTTTCTGACCATATTAAATTTTTTTAAATAAAATAATGTTAAAATAAATAAAATAAAATTCAAGATTTAATTCTTTTGTTTAAATTAAATAAAATAATTATTTTTAAACTAAAAATTTAAAATATGAAGATAATACCGAAGAAACTTAGAAACAGAGAGTATATTTTTAAAGTGAAATTCAACTCTGAAGAATTAGAAAGATACAGTTCTTACGGTCATGAAGCAAAATGTTTTTTAACACGAACAAAGAAAATTAACAAACTAATTCCAACTGCATTAGATACCGATAATTACTATTATATATATTCTTATTCAGAGGAATATGATAAGGGACGAAAGACAGAGATTATATTGGAATACTATAATAAACTTGATGAAAATATAATGCTGCAAATTGTAATTGTATTCCCGAGAAAAAGAAATTTCAGTATTGCGGAGACAAAGTTGAAATATAACGGGACTGAACCATCAGAGCAGGTATTTAATGAAACATTTATTGAGAAGACAAAAGAACACATAAAAGAAATATTCGAAAAAATATTTAATCGTGAAAATCAAGGAAGTATATGCAGAGAGTGTGGATATATTTATATTAAATCTGAAGTGCCACAATGCCCGAGATTATTTGTTCCGAAAGAATAGAAATGTATTGTTAAATTAATACCGGAACCTGATAATTTCCCTATTAAATGTATTTTTCTTAAATAAATAAGGGGGATTTATTACTAATATAACTTTAATTATAAATCAATATAACTTTTCTCTTCTTCTTTAAACAAATTTAATATTTTCTCTTTTGTATCAGCGTGCTGAAGTTTATCTCTGAATTCATCATTATTCATCAATCTTGAAATGCGACTGAGTAACTTAATATGAATATTCAAATGAGAATCTTTTCCAATCAAAAGAAAAATAAACTTAACCGGTTCACCATCTATTGATTCAAAATCAATTGGTTCCTTTAAAACAGCAAATGAAGCAACGACATCAGAAACACTATCAGTTTTTGAGTGCGGAATAGCGAAACCTTTACCTACACCAGTTGAGACAAGTTTTTCTCTCTCAAAAACACTTTTTCTCACTTCGTCAATATCAATAAATTTCCCGGACTTTGAAGCAAGGTCAATCATCTTATTGATTGCGTCTTCCTTATCTGTCACTGGTAAATTTACCTCAATCAAATCTTCATTTAAAATATCACTAATTTTCATATCACAATAAAATATTTAGTTTTTAATATATTTTTCTAATTCAATTTTATACTTTTCGAGCAATGAATCCGCTTTTTCAGGTGTATCTGCTTCAACATTTAAATGAATAATATCTCTTGTTTTATCAGGAATACATAGCACTGTATCGGTATCATTAATAAATATTTTAACACCATCAATGAGCAGTTGCCTGTATTCCATAGTTTGTTCCATAAATTTTCGCATAACTCTGCCTTTTTCTTCTTTAATGCAATTCATATTTAGTTTTCTCATATAAAATTTCGGAATCATTGCATCAATGTCCTTAATATTTAATCCGGATTTCGCAATCATTTCCATAATTTTGGCTACAGAAAACATTCCGTCAGTTGCATAAAGAAAATCAGGGAATAGAAATCCTCGCTTTGTTCCGCCGGCAAACTTTACCTCTTTATCATCCAATGCTCTCATCATAGAATAATGCGTGTTCTTAACTCTAATGACTTCGACATTATGTTCTTTTGCAATTAAATCAATTTCTGTAGATGCCTGTACAGGTATAGCAATTTTCTTTACATCAGGAGTAACTAATAAAAATAATTTAACAACAATTGATAAAAACCTATCATCATCTAAAATTTTTCCTTCGTTTGTTGCAAGCCAAATTTTTTCACCGCCGGCATCAATCATAAACCCGTAATCAAAATTTAAAGACTTAACAACAAAGCAAAGATTATTTAACTGTGAATTGAATTCTTCTGCATTTCTTGTTATCCTGTTTTTATCAAGATGCGCAGAAAGTGAAACTGTTTCGCAATTGAATTCACCAAGAATATTCGGAAAAATTGTAGAAGTAATCCCAAAGGAATAATCAATTACAAGTTTGAATTTTCTTTTTCTAATAACATTTACATCAAGACATCTAAGGAAGTGTTCTTTGTATTTTTCATTAGTTCTTTCAGGATATTTTAAGGTCCCGACATTATTATATGGTGCACGCTGATATTCCTCACTAAAATATAATCTTTCAATTGATTTAGTCTTACCACTCGATAAATCTTTACCATCACTATCGAAGAAAATTATATCAGTCAAATCAGCGTCAAACGGTGATTTTCTTACAAAAATTCCACCCGCTCCACTACCATTTTTTAATTCCTGTCTTAACATAGGAATAGGGATAACCTGTAAATCAAGTACATTTACACCAGCAGAAAGAATACCACTGGTAATAGAGCGTTTTATCATATTTGAGATATCATCAATATCTCTTCCAACCATAACATAATTATTCTGCCCAATAAAAGCACCGTAAGCAGAACCAAGTTTGGCAGCGAATTCGGGATTAATCTGCAAATTAGAAAGCCCTGTTATTCGGGAATCAGTAAATAATTCATTGAAAAAGGTTTCCTCGTATATCAGACTTCTTGTTATTTTAGCATTGTTATTTACAACTTTCTTGTTCCAGATTTTTAAACTTGAACTGATAAAAACATTTTTACCAATTTTACAATCATCACCTATGAAAACGAAATCGTTGATTCTTGTATTTTCTCCAATTTCAGTATTACGACCTATAACATCATTAAGAATTGTAGTATTATCAGATATTTTAGCATTATCCCAAATAACAGAATTTCTGAGGGAAACATTCTTTCCTAAATAAACATTTTCTCCGATTACACTATTTTCAATAATTACTCCAGCCTCAATTTTAGCAGTAAGGCTGACACAATTGCCATAGTAATCCCTTGCTTTAATGTAATATAAAGCATCATTCAATACATCAATGTTACCATAAAGATATTCTTCCAGATTCCCAATATCCCGCCAATACCCTTTATTCTTAAAACCATAAATACTGATTCCTTTTTCAAGCAGTAATGGGAATAAATCTTTTGAAAAATCAAAATTCTCACCTTCAGGAATAAAATTTAATGCTTCCTTCTTTAAAAAATAAATACCTGTATTGATGGTATCAGAAAAAACCTCTGACGAAGATGGCTTTTCAAGGAATTGCACAATCTTGTTATCATTATCAGTTAAAACAATTCCGTATTGCAATGGATTATCGGAACTATACAGAGATATAGTTGCAATAGACTTTTTGGATGAATGAAAATTATAAAAGTCAGTTAAATTAAAATCAGTAAGAACATCACCACTTATAACAAGGAAATCATCGTTGATATATTCTTCTGCACATTTTACAGCACCAGCGGTACCATAATCTCTTTGTGGAAAAACATATCTTATATTGACCCCAAACCTGCTACCATCACCAAAATAGTTTTTGATAATTTCCGGCTGGTAATATAAAAGCATAATATAATCAGTGATATTATGTATTTTTAGCAATGTTACCAAATGTTCCATCATTGGTTTATTAACAACTGGTACCATTGGTTTTGGCAAATTATTGGTAAGCGGCCTTAACCGCGTACCAAAGCCACCAGCCATAATTACTGCTTGCACAAAAAAATTACTTTTATTTTAAAAAAAATTTATTTTTTCTCTTCTTTTTTATTGAACTCAAATTCTACATCCGGTGGTCTGTCACTCCCTTCTCTACCCTTGAAATACTCCATTTGTTTAAATCCAAATATTCCAGCAACAAGGTTAATCGGAAAAGACCTTACTTTAGAATTATAAGTTTGAACCGCATCATTAAAATTCTTTCTCTCAACAGAAATTCTGTTTTCCGTACCTTCAAGTTGCGCCTGTAATTCAAGAAAGTTTTGATTTGACTTTAACTCCGGATAACGCTCCACTACAACTAACAATCTTGAAATAGCGCTTGAAAGTTGGTCTTGTGCCTGTTGAAACTTTGCAAATTTATCAGGGTCAGTTAAATCATCTGCTTTTAATTGCATCTGCCCTGCTTTACTCCTTGCATCAGTGACTTCTGTAAGAACAGTTCTTTCAAAATCTGCAGCCCCTTGGACAGTTTTAATTAAATTCGGAATTAAATCCATTCTTCTTTGATATTGATTTTCTACCTGAGCCCATGCCTGTTTAACTCTCTCTTCAAGTCTTACAAGGGTATTATAATTACATCCAAAAAATGAAATCGGAATGATAATTATCAGGAAAATAATTAAACCAATTAATACTGTTTTTTTCATATTATAAATTATTTTATACAAAAATACAATTTTTTAATGATTAAAAAACTTCATTTATTTAAAAATCTGATTAAAACCATAATTTTCTATTTATTTAATAAATTACAGAAAAAATAAAGAAATATCTAAAACACAATTTATATTAACTTTTTTCTGTTTTTAAGGTTGTATATTTTTGAAATATTTTAAAACAATGAATTAAATATTTTATGAAAGAAACTCTGATTGATTTATCTATTGAATTATTGAAAAGAAGCAAACCCGAAGAAGAAATAATTTTCACAAAAATTAACGATAAATATTTCGGCACGAGTGTTATAGATTTATTCAACAAAATACTGAATTTTTCTGAATTTATTGAAAGTTCCAAACTAAAGGAAAATGATACTGTGGCTATAATATCTGAGAATAGGGTTGAATGGATAATTGCAGACATCGGAACATTACTTGCAAAAAGAATAAATGTACCTGTCTATACTACCTTAAGCTCAGAATCTATAAAATTTATTCTGAAAGATTCAAATGCAAAAATAGCGTGCGTATCAAATAATCTTCAGTTAGAAAAATTGTTAAAGATTAAGAAAGATTTACCACATTTAAAAAAAATTATAACTTTTTTTGATTACAAACAGAAAGATGAAAAGTTAATTAGTTCAATAGATAAGATTTATAACAACAAGCAACAATATAATAAAAATGAACTGATTAAAATATTTGAAGATAAATCAAAAAGGATAAATCCGGAAGATATAATAACTATAATATATACTTCCGGCACTACGGGAATTCCGAAAGGTGTAATGTTAACTCATAAAAATATTTATGGTAATCTGGCAGCATGTTATAAGGTTTTAAATATTAATTCAAGTGACGTATTTCTTTCATATCTTCCCTATTCACATATATATGAAAGAACAACAGGATATTACTTCCCCTTTTTTAATAGTTCAAGAATTTATTATGCTCAAAGCATAGACACAATAGGATTACAAATGCAAGAGGTAAAACCAACAATAGTAATTACGGTTCCAAGATTACTGGATAAAATGTATAACAGATTAAACAAGAGTTTTGAAGAAATGCCAAAAGGTGCAAAGAAAAGACTTTTCAAATGGGCAATTGATATTGCAAGGAATCCGAAAATTAAAAAAACTTCTTTCAAATGGATGCTTGCAGATAAACTTGTATTCAAAACAATCAGAGAAAAGACTGGTGGCAGATTGAAATTTTTTGTCTCCGGTGGCGGTGCATTGAATAAAACAATTGGTGAATTTTTCGACAGAATCGGGATAGTAACCCTTGAAGGTTATGGTATGACTGAAACATCACCCGTAATATCAGTTAACAGACCAGAATTTAATAAATATGGTACAGTAGGACCGCCTCTTGATGGTGTTTCAGTAAATATTGCTTCTGACGGAGAAATTTTAGTGAAAGGTGATTTGGTTATGAAAGGATATTACAATAATCCGGAAGAAACTGCAAAAACAATCGTTAATGGTTGGTTACATACTGAAGATATAGGAGAAATGGATGAAGATGGCTTTATTAAAATTACAGACAGGAAGAAATCATTGTTTAAATCTTCGGGTGGAAAATATATTGCTCCTATGCATATTGAAGAGTTAATATTACAAATTCCATACATAGATCAGGTTCTGATTGTTGGTAATGAACGGATGTATGTAACAGCATTAATAGTGCTTGAAAATGAAGCACTAAAAGAGCTTGCAAAGGAACTTGGTATAAAAGAAGAAGAGGATTTATTTGCAAATGAATTAATAAAGAAAAGAATTGAAAAAGATATAAACGAAAAACAAAAAGATTTGGCACCGCATGAAAAGATAAGAAAATTCTCAATATTAAAAGAAGCTTTTTCAATAGAGAACGGAGAATTAACTCCAACATTAAAAATAAAAAGAAAATTTGTAGAGGAAAAATATAAGGATATTATTGAGAAAATGTATCATAAAGTTTGAATTTTATTTATCTTAAATTTATTCTTAAAATAAATTATATTTGAAAATGCTTTCTGATTATTTACCCATAATAATAATTGTAATTTTATCAGCCGGGCTTGCTTTTTTAATGGTAAAATTATCTACACTCTTTGGCCCACGAAGACCAAATAAGGAAAAGTTATCTACTTATGAAAGTGGAATGGAACCTATCGGAACTGCAAGGGAAAGATTCACAGTTAAGTTTTATATGGTAGCAGTTAGTTTTATTGTTTTTGATATAGAAATTGTTTTTCTTTACCCCTGGGCAGTGACTTTTTTGAACTTATCTAAAGAAGAATCGGTTTATTCTTTTGTAGTTGCTTTAATTTTTATTTTTATACTTGTTGCTGGACTTATTTATGAATATTTAAGAAAGGTCACACAATGGGATTAGAAGAAAAAATATTACATAAAGAAGGCTTCTTCACTTCAAAATTAACAACACTTATAGAGTGGTCAAGGAAAAATTCACTCTGGCCTATGCCTATGGGTATCTCCTGCTGTGCTATCGAAATGATGCATACAGCCGGTCCGCGTTTTGATATTGCAAGATTTGGAAGTGAAGTATTCAGATTTTCACCACGCCAGTCAGATGTTATGATTGTAGCTGGTACTGTTACTTATAAAATGGCAAAAGTTGTAAGAAAAATATATGACCAAATGCCAGAGCCAAAATGGGTGATTGCAATGGGTGCCTGTACTTCAAGTGGTGGTATGTATAGAACTTATTCAGTCGTACAAGGAATTGATTTATTTCTACCGGTCGATGTATATGTATCAGGATGTCCACCCCGTCCTGAAAACCTTTTAAATGCACTTTTAAAAATTCAGGAGAAAATTTTACCGGAAAAAAAGAAATGAAAGAGAACAGATATAATATTATAAAAAATTCACTTGAAAATTTTGACATAGAATATGCAGATGCAAACGGTACACCACAGTTAATAATTAAGAAAGAGGATTTAATAGGAGTTGCTACAAAATTAAAAAAAGAATTAGAATTCGATATGCTGGTTGATATATTAGGAGTAGATAGATTTCAAAAAGAAAATAGATTTGAAATTATTGCAAACCTTTATTCAAATAAAAACAAAGATAGATTATTTTTAAAAGTAAAACTTGACTCAAAGAAACCCGAATGCCCATCTTTAACAAAAGTATGGAAATCTGCAAATTGGTATGAACGGGAAGCGTTTGATATGTTTGGTATAATATTTACAGACCACCCCGATCTAAGAAGAATTTATATGCCTGATGAATTTGAATATAATCCATTAAGAAAAGATTTTCCATTAATGGGAATACCGGGCTCTTTAGAATTACCAAAGAAATAAACTTATTATAAATAGACTTAATACTTTATGCCACAAACTATATATGATAAACTGAAAGAAGGAGACCCATCAATAAGAAGAACAAAAATTCTTGAAGCACTTGAATCAGAAGACTTATATGTAATTTATTCTGACACACTTGAAAATGAGATGGTTCTCAATATGGGACCACAACACCCCGCTACACATGGAGTATTAAGACTATTGATAAAACTTGATGGTGAAAAAGTTATTAGAGCAGTTCCTGATATAGGTTATTTACATAGAGGATACGAAAAACTAGCTGAAAACTGTACATATCACGAATATATTCCCCATACAGACAGACTGGATTATTTACAACCAGTTCATAATAATGTCGGATATGCATTAGCTGTAGAAAAATTATTAGGATTAGAACTGACAGAAAGGACAAAGTACATCAGAACAATTTGTTGTGAACTCGGAAGGATACAATCACACTTAATTGCAATTGGTTCAATGATTATGGATACCGGTGCCTTGACACCATTCCTGTGGGCAATGCGTGAAAGAGAGAAAATAATGGATCTGCTTGACTTAATTACAGGGGTCAGGTTCACAACTTCTTATACAAGAATAGGTGGATTAGCGCAAGATATATCCGACGAAGCATTAAAAGGAATAAAAAAATTTGTTGAAGAATTCCCAGGATATTTACAGGACATAAGAAAACTCGTTGATAGAAATAAAATCTTTATTCAACGAACTGAAGGAATTGGTTATGTATCAAAAGAAGATTTAATCGAAATCGGAATAACCGGTCCGGTTTTAAGAGCAGCCGGAATACCAAGGGATTTAAGGAAGGATGAACCATACCTGATTTATGAAAAACTGGATTTTAATATCCCGACATACACAGAAAGTGATTGTCTTGCAAGGTATTATGTTAGAGTAGAAGAAATGCTGGAATCAGCAAAAATAGTCAGGCAATGTATAGAAAAATTACCATCAGGTCCGATAAAAACTCCTGACCCAAAACAAGTTCTACCTTATAAAGAGAAAGTTTATACAAAAATGGAAGAGTTAATCAATGACTTTATATTGATTAACTTTGGGAATACACCACCAGTTGGTGAATCATATCAGGCAATTGAATCATCAAAAGGTGAATTAGGATTTTACATTATTAGTGATGGCAGCGGCCATCCATTCAGGTTAAAAATTCGGTCGCCAAGTTTTTGTAATATACAGGGTTTACCACTTATGCTTCAAGACCATTTAATTTCTGATACTGTTGTTATAATTGGAGCATTAGATCCTGTAATGGGAGAAGCAGATAAGTAAATAACAATGAGCAATTTTAAATTTTCAAAGGAAGAATTAAAACAAATAGAAAAAATAAAGCAAAGGTACTTAGATAAGCACTCTTTACTTCTGCCTGTACTCTGGATGATTCAGGAAAAAGAAGGCTGGATATCAGAAGAAGCGATGGCTTATGTCGGAGAACTACTTGAAATTCCTTATAGTACCGTACTTGGTGTAACGAGCTTCTATACTATGTTTAATAAAAAACCGAAAGGTAAATATCACCTTCAGGTATGCACAAATGTATCTTGTATGCTTAGGGGCGCCTACGAAATATTTCAATATTTATCAAAGAAACTTGGAATTAAAAATAATGAAATAACCGCTGATGGATTATTTAGTATAGAAGAAGTAGAATGTTTAGGTAGTTGCGCAACTTCTCCTGTAATACAAGTTAATAATAAGGAATATTACGAAAATCTTACAAAGGAAAAAGTTGATGAAATAATAGAAAAATTCAGAACCCATTTAGTAGAAAAGGAATTTTAAATGGAAAAGATAATTTTAAAGGACATACCGGATTTACATAAGATTTCAGTGTATGAAGCTAATGGAGGATACAAAGCTCTTAAAAAGGCATTAAAGAAAATGACCCCATCTGAGGTTATAGAAGAAGTAAAGAAATCAAATTTAAGAGGTAGAGGTGGAGCGTGTTTTCCTACGGGATTGAAATGGTCTTTTATGCCAAAAGATAACAGTAAACCAAAATTCCTTTGCTGTAATGGAGATGAAAGCGAACCGGGAAGTTTTAAAGACAGAGAAATATTTGAGAAAAATCCGCATCAGTTTATAGAAGGTGCTTTAATCACATGCTATGCAATGGGTATTAAAACAGCTTATATATATTTAAGGGGCGAATATTACAAGTGGATAAAAATAATGGAGAAGAAACTTGAAGAAGCATATAAGAAAGGTTATATCGGGAAAAATATATTAGGAACAAAATTTTCAACTGATATATATATACATAAAGGAGCAGGTGCATACATTTGCGGAGAAGAGTCTGCACTTATGAATTCTATAGAAGGGAAAAGAGGATATCCAAGAGTAAAACCACCATACCCCCCACAATATGGCTTATGGGGTTATCCAACTACAATAAACAACATAGAAACTTTAGCGAATGTTCCGGAAATAATAAAAAGAGGTGGAGAATGGTTCGCTTCAATTGGAGAGCCTAAACATCCGGGAACATTACTTTTTGGTGTGAGTGGTCATATAAACAAACCAGGAGTATATGAACTTGAAACAGGTACTCCACTTATAACCATAATTAATGATTATTGCGGTGGCATAATAGAAGACAAAGAATTAAAAATGGTTATACCAGGCGGAACTTCAATGCCTCCTTTAACGAAAGAAGAATGTTTAACTATAAAGATGGATGATGCAAGTTTAAAAGCCATTGGTTCATCTATAGGTACCGCTGGTATAATTGTAATGAATGAAGATACAGATATAGTAAAAGTATTAATCCGAATAACACAATTTTATTATCATGAATCCTGTGGACAATGCACACCCTGTAGAGAAGGTTGCGGTTGGCTATTAAGAATACTAAAAAGAATAGATGAAGGGTTGGGAAGAATGGAAGATTTAGATTTATTAATAAATATATCTGATAATATTACCGGTAAAACAATCTGCGCATTCGGCGAAGCAGTTGCTTTGCCTGTTAAATGGACAGTCATTAAATTCAGAAAAGATTTTGAAAAGAAAATTAAATCAGAAAAAGTTTTTCTCCCACCAAAAAATATTGTCCACGGTTTAAGACACTAAAATTATATTCTTTTCTGTACAATTTTCCAGGATTCTGTAATAAGAAAACTCTCATCCATATTATCTACCATATTAATAAATTTCTTAAACGGAACTGAAAAAGTCAAAACATTCTCAGGAACGCAGGGGCGTGCAGAGACATCAAACATACCAATTACACATTTCTGTTCATCTTTAAAATTCTCAAGATACGGAATTTGAATAATTGTAGCACAACCTGCCCCAAAAGGTGCAACTACAGAATATTGATTGAACTCATCAAAACCAGCAAGAGTAAATAAACCTGAAAAAACATCTGGTTTAGAAAAGAAAATTACTACATCAGGTTCATCTGTATCTGATAATTTATCTATTCTCTTAAAAATAATATACTTCCTTTTCGTCTGCATATCAGGCATATTTTCAAGTAGCTTATCAACAATCGCAGGTGTTTTTTTATATCGCTCACCCTTTAATTTACCAGGAATACCGCAAGAAAGAAAATATCTAAAGTCAGGCATTAATCTCTTTGAGAAACCAGAATATCTTCTTCCACCCGGACAACTAATAGTTTCAGCACTGAATGCCATAGATTTCCCACTTCTAACCTTCGACAGTTCACAAATAAGACATATATGTTCTGAACCGGAACGTTTTGGTAGTTCAGCTTCATTCAAATCATCACTAAAATAGAAACAAATAGGCAATTCACTATTATTAAAGTATTTTTGCCACTTTTCCAGGAAATTATCTCTTATCTTTAAATCCATAATAAATTTTTTATTAAAATTATGAATATATCATATTAAAAACAACCTAACAGTTGCTTAATGTTTTTTTACAGAAAATACATAAGGGGGTTACAAATATAAGACTTGTATTTTGAAAAAATAATCAATAGTATATGTAGTTAAAATATAAAGACAAATAATCAACAAACGACGACCTTAATTTAGAGGGCGAGTTGGTGAATAATTTCAATAAAATTTTTAACTAATTTTATTTCTCCAGGAAGGGGAAAAATGAAAAATTTAATAAAAGCTTTAATTTTATTTACTTTTGTTTTATTCCTTCTGGCAGGAAACATTTACCCGCAAAATTTTATTATTCACCTAAAACATTATTCATTGAATCTTACATCCAATGAAGGTGGGCGAGAAATTGTAAGGGTAAATCCCTATTCTATATACTCTCATTGGGCAATAGCAGGGACAGTGCACTCAACACCTGGTACGAATGGAACTGATTGGATTTTATTAAAAATAGATGAATGGGGTTTCGTTATATGCGAAAAACACTTTGGATTTCTTGAAAACGATTCCTGTTTCTCAATAACTTCTTTAACATCACCTGGCGATAGATTTATTTTAGCAGGATTTTATAAGTGGCAATTTGCACCTAATCAGGAAGCTGCATGGTCTATGTTTGATAGCAACTGCAATCATATTATGACAAGGAAAATAAGAAATTTAGCTGGTAGTAATTATAGACAGGTTATCAAGGTTCCATATTCTGATTTTGCATTAACTGGTTATATGAAAAGCCAGGAGAGTATGCAACTGAAAGATAACATAATTGCTACAAAGTATAATGTATTGGGAAATATGATTTGGGGATTTAGATATATGATTAATCCACTTTCTAATGAAAGAGCATATTCTATTTGTTTTAATCCGGTTGATTCAACCTATGCTATAACAGGGGTTACTGATGTCTTTAGAGGAAATTATCCAGGCACTAATGATATTTTTATCTTAAAAACTGATAAAAATGGTATTCCTATCTGGTTTAAAGTTTATAAAGTTAATGTTACTTTTACTTCTGAAGCAAATAAAATAATTGTTCTCCCCGATGGTTATGCGGTTACTGGCTGGACAAATGCCTCCGGAGCTCCAAATGGTGACCTGTGGTTATTAAAAACTGATTTTAATGGTAACGTATTATGGAGTAGAACCTGGGGGCAGATAGGAAAAGAAGTTGGTTTTACTCTTCAATATTACCCTTCAAACAATTGGATATATTATGGGGGTTTCGAAAATACAACTGGAAGTGAAGATTTACTCTGGGGTATAGTGAATAATGCAACTGGTTTAGGAGTAGGAATTCCGAAGGTATATATAAATCTTAATGGAAATGACAGAGTATATGACATAAAACTAAATTATATAAATGCAACAACAATAAGTAGCGTTGTCTCGACGGGCGAACTTCATAAAGTTACCGGTAGCTCTCCTCATTTCGATATGTTTTACAGCAGAGTTCCAGCTAACTTGTCTTATCTTGGCTGCTATTCTGACCATATACTTGCGACATACGAATTAATGCCAGGCATAGATTCGCTGCCAGCAATTGTTTTTCCGATTCAGGATAGTGTTTTATCACCGCAGGTAAATACAACTCTCCCATTATTGGGAGATGAATGCATTCCAATAGGAATAAAAGAAATGGAACAACCAAAAATCCAGGGTTATGACTTAAAACAAAACTACCCTAATCCATTTAATCCCATTACAAGAATTCAATATCAGATACCTGAAGACGCAAATGTAATAATAGAAATTTATAATGTACTTGGTCAGAAAATTTATACATTATTAAATGAATACAGTAGAAAAGGTATTTATTATATCGACTTTAATGGTTCAAATTTATCAAGTGGTCTGTATTATTGTGTTATGACATCAAATAATTTTAGAAAATCAATCTCTATTCTTCTACTGAAATAAAAATTATAAAAAATTTCTAAATAATTTATAGAGTAAGATTCTATATAGAATCATAAGGATAGTTTATTTATTTTGAGAAAAAAATAAATATGAAAAAAATTTTTATTTTATCAATTATTCTTATTATTACTAATTTCGCACAATCACAAAATATTATAAGAAAAGGTTATCTCGGAATTAGGGGAATAGAGAATAATGATTCAATTGCTAACTCCAAAAATCTAAATATTAACTTTGGAGTTATTGTTACTGAAATATTTCCAAATTCCACAGCTGAAAATCTGGGTATCATCAGAGAAGATATTATAGTTAAAATTAATAGTAAAGAAATTAAAGACCTGAAATCACTTAGAGCAATTTCTACAGGTTTAAAATCAAAAGAAAAAATTGAAATTTATATTATTAGAAATAATGATGAACTAATTCTTAATGGTGAAGTTGCACCACTTCCCTTTGAAAAATCTGAAGATTATGAAATCATATATGATGAAGTTAAATTTAAAGACGGATTTATAAGAATAATAATTAATAAACCATTTGGTAACCAAAAGTTTAAGTCAATTTTCTTTATTCCCGGATACACCTGTTTCTCATTAGATAATCTTGGGAAACATCCTTATGGTCAACTGATAGATGGTTTATGTAAAAGAGGTTACATCGTTTTTCGGTCAGAAAAACCCGGTATCGGAGATAATACTAATACCCCTGACTGTAGTGAAATTGATTACATAACAGAATTGGAAGCTTTTGAAGTTGCCTATAATAAATTAAAAACTTATGATTTCGTTGATAAGAATAACTTATTCATTTTTGGACATTCACTCGGAGGATATGAAGCCCCAATGATTGCTCAAAGAAATGGAGCTAAAGGAGTTATAGTATGCGGAACCGGTGTAAAATCCTGGTTTGAGTATATAATAGAAATGTTCAGGTTTCAAAATATAATTGCCGGTGCAGATTATGTGGAAAACGAAAAATTTATATTCGAAGTAATACCGTTACTTTTTGACTACTTAATAAAGAAAATTCCACCGCTACAACTTTCAGAAAATTCTGACTATAAGAAATTACTATTCGACTGCTTTGAATATGATGGTAATGAACATATCTGGAGTAGAAACTATAAATACTGGCAGCAAATTCAGGATTTAAATATGCTTGAAATCTGGAAAGGAGTAAGTGGGAAGGTATTAGTAATAAGAGGTGAAGCAGATTATCAGGCTTTCTCAGACAATGACCATAAAATGATTGCAGATATTGTAAACTTCTATAATCCTCAAAATGCAAAATTTATTCTAATTCCGAATATGGATCATGGATTTGCAAAATCAAAAACTCCGGAAGAAAGTTATAAAAATTCACAGATAAAGGGTTATTACTATGAGAATTTTAATCCAATAATTATTGATATTGTTGATGATTGGATTCAATCATTGGATTAATTTTTATCAATTCAGATTTTTCTTATAATTATTACAAGAGTAATAAAGCCATAAAATAAGAGGGTTAAATATTTTCTCATCATTTTAAGAAAGATATTAATCATTATATTTGATTAACGGGGTTTCTGAATATATATTTAATCAATTATGAAAGAGGGTAAAATGAAGAAAATAATTAACATCCAAGACTCACGTAAAGAGAATCTAATAAAAAAGTATTGCAGACACCTTAAAAGCGGATATTCTTCAGAGTCATTTCCTGATGAAGACAGTAAATTAATAGAATATTTTGCAAAAGAACTTGACAACAAAAAGTGTAATGAGCAATGCACTAATTTAATTAATAAAGCAAAAAGGGAAAGATTATTGTTATGGGAACAAATAGGAATTAAAGGTATTATTGGTGAAAAGAATAAATTCAATGGAAGTGCATGGATGTTTGTAATGAAAAATTTATTAGGTATAAATAATTTTAAACATAAAAATAAAGATGAAATTATAAAGGTAAACCTTGATTTTGAAAATGGAAAAAAGGGGGATGATGATTAGGAAAGATATTTTAATTCACTTTAATTTATCTTCTATTAATAAAATATACCTTCCACTTATAGAAAACAAATCCAGATATTTACATATATATGGTGGTGCAGGTTCCGGTAAAAGTGTATTTGCCGCACAGAAAATATTGATCAGAATGATGATGGAACGTAATCACAGATTTTTACTAATAAGGAAAGTTGCAAAAACAGTTAGAAATTCACAGTTTAGTTTGATAAAATCACTGATATTTACCTCAGGTTTGTATGAATACTTTACAATAAAAGACAGCGACTTAAGTATAAGAAATGAATACACAAAAAGTGAGATAATCAGTACAGGAGTTGATGACCCTGAGAAGTTAAAATCAATTTTTGGTATAACTTCAATCTGGATTGAAGAAGCAACTGAACTTGAGTATAAAGATTTTTTGCAAATAGATTTAAGGTTAAGAGGAAAAACAAGGTATTATAAACAAATAATTTTAACTTATAACCCGATAAATTCATTTCATTGGTTAAATACAACGATACAAAAAGATAGTTTCAAACTGAAAACCACATATAAAAACAACAAATACATAGATGATGAATATAAAAATGTATTACTAAATCTTAAGAATCAGGATGAAAATTTTTATAATATATATACTCTTGGTGAATGGGGTACTTTAAAAAATATTGTCTTTAAACCATTTGAAATATTGGAAGAATATCCGGAAACTTTTGATGAAATTATATACGGGTTTGATTTTGGTTACAATAATAAAACCGCATTAATTAAAATTGGAATAAAAGATAATGAATACTATCTTGATGAGCTAATTTATAAAGAACATTTAACAAATTCAGATTTAATACTTTTAATGAAAGAACTGAAAATCAACAGTACTGATTATATCTATTGTGATTCATCAGAACCTAATAGGATTGAGGAATTCAGAAGAAATGGTTTCAATTGTTTACCTGCCAGTAAAAATATAAAAGATGGAATTGATTTTATAAAAAGATGTAAGATTTATTCCAATCCAAAAAATGAAGGTATTAATAAGGAAGTATTATACTATTCATACAAACAGGATAGGAATGGAAATCTACTTGATGAACCCGTAAAATTTAATGACCATTGTATGGATGCAATAAGATATGCAATTTATACTCATTCAAAATTCAGGAATAATGTAAATGTTAGATGGCTATGATATTAAAAAAAGAAATGGGGGCAATTCATTTGCCCCCATAAAAAATTTCAGATTTAATACTAAAAGATTATTTTATCAGAAGCATTTTCTTCGTATCTGTAAAACCATTTACCTGAATGGTATAGAAATAAACTCCACTTGAAAGTTCTGAACCATCAAAATCAATTATATAACTTCCGGCGGTTTTGTTTTCATTAACCAGAGTTACTACCTCTTTCCCAAGTATATCATACACTTTCAGAGTTACAAAACCTGATTTTGGTATAGAGAAATTTATTTTCGTTGTAGGATTAAACGGATTTGGATAGTTCTGACTTAAGTTATAATCTCTTGGAACTTCACTAAATTTAGGAACACTCGTAATAGGACCACATTGCAAATCAAGATTCCATGATGCGGCAATCTGAGCAGCTGTAAGAGCCCCTTTATAAATCCTGAACTCATCGAGCTTTCCTACTATATTAGGCGAATTAGAATAACCTCCTACTTTAAACCCTGTCCCAATTGGAAAACTTAAAGGCGTTTGAGAAACAGTTCTGACTAAGATACCATTTTTGTAACCATATATTGTAGAAGAAGCGGAATCATAAACAAAAGCTATATGAGTTGGGGCTGGTCCAATACCGGGAATTCTAACATCATTAATCCCTACCCCTCTTAAGATCAAACTGTCAGGTCCTGCTACCCCATTATGGAAACATCTAAAGCTATTTGAACCATCATCACCAAATATATAATAAGCAGAGCCAGATGGGTTTGTAGGAATATTTACCCAAAAACCGATAGTCCAACTTGAACCGCCTAAATTCCATCCCCATCCTGTATTAATCCCAGCACCGGCAACCCCTGTACCATATACGCAGGAGTCAAATTGACCGCCTGAAGTGAGAGTTAAACCAGCTAAGACAACTGTACTCAAACCAACGCCGGGATATGCACAATTAATTGTTGTTGTCGGAGATGGATTGTTTTCAAATTTATAATAAATCAAATTAGGAACATAATTAACTGGTACAACATCAATACCGAATCCCACCACAGCTGCATCAGCTGAAGCATAAGGTACGAACGGACATCCACCAACAGACCATACTCTTCTGTAATTGGTGAAATTCTGATTTCTGACAGTCATACCAGACCCAGTATTTGAACACTGTCCAACGAAAACAATAAGACTTTTAGTAGGATCATATTGGAATGGTTTATCTAATTGTATTCCCATCCAGGAATTGGCTCCGCAATTTAAACTGATAGAAGACCTATAATATACTGTATCGTAGGGACCACTATAAAATTGACCAGTAGTAAAAGTATTAATCGTACTCTGAGCAAGTAAAATATGAAAATCTGTAAAATTCCTTGTCCCTGCCTGAGCCATAAAGAAATATACAGCAGTAATTTGATTCCCGGGAGGTACAACATAAGGTTTATTTATTTCCCCTGCAAGTATAAGAGTGTTGACTGCTTTACCTCCTGTCATTGCAAAAGGGAATGAATTCATCGTACCACTTGTATTTGCATGATTATAATAATGCGGTGTTTGAGCTATAACGCTTTTTAGAAGCGGGACAAACAGAAATAGTATTAAGACGATTTTTAGGGTTAATTTATTATATATTTTCATTTTGAGATAATTTAGTTAACTAAATCTTTTAATTTAAAGTATTTAGTTCCCATCACTTATCTAATTTACATTACCTCAATACAATCTTTTAGATTCTCATATTTCAATAAGAATTTAATGATAAAAATATTAAATAGCAAATACATTTTTTGGCTTTATAAAATAAATATTATAATACCCCAAAAATTCCACATAATGACTTATATTTATAAAATTCAGACTTTAGAAAAATTATATATAGAAGTTAATCTATAAAGAAAACTTATACGACGGAAAAAATAATTTCTGTAAAAGATTTAGACCTTAGACTTGCTCCTCCAATCAGACCACCATCAATATCTGATTGTGCAAATAAATCAGCGGAATTTTTTTCATTCACGCTACCTCCATATAGTATTTTTAATTCTTTTGCACATTCAGTAGAGTATAAACCCTCAATTACAGAGCGAATTTTTTTGTGCATTTCATTTGCTTGTGCAGGTGTCGCTGTATGACCGGTGCCTATTGCCCAGACTGGTTCGTAGGCAATAACTATTTTTTTAAGTTGTTCAGATGTAATTTCTTTTAAACAATTTTTTACCTGTTCTTCTACGATACTTTCTTGTATTCCACTTTCTCGTTGTACAAGGGTTTCCCCTACACAAACAATTGGATTAAGTGAATATTCAAGTGCCTTTTTAATTTTCAGGTTCACAGTCTTATCAGACTCAAGGAAATATTGTCGCCTTTCGCTGTGTCCTAAAATTACATATTGACAACCAACCGACTTTAACATTAAAGCTGATATTTCACCTGTAAATGCACCTTCATTTTCATAATGCAAATTCTGTGCACCAAGTTTAATATCAGAATCCTTTATCAGGTTATATACTGTCAGTAGTGAAGTAAAAGGTGGACATACAACCACATCAGCTTTAAGAAAAACTTCTTTATTTAGATTTTTCAGAATTTCTTTAATTAACTGCTCTGATAATTGAATATCTAAATTCATTTTCCAGTTTCCGGCAATAAATTTTTTTCTCATAATTTTATATTTTTTAGTTAGAAACAGATTTAAATTTTAAAATAGCAATTTCCTTCATTTTAAAATGGTCAACTATCGGTGTTGGGTATTTTTCTGATTTAATTAATTCCAAATCAGGTTTATGAATGTTCTTTTTATCAAGATTTTTTAATTCAGAGACATATTTTTTAATATATACACCATCAGAATCAAACTTCATACTTTGTAAGTAAGGGTTGAAGATTCTAAAATAAGGCTGAGAATCGCACCCGGTGGATGCAGACCATTGCCAACCACCATTATTATTTGCAAAATCTAAATCTATTAGATGCTCTGCAAAAAATTTTTCTCCCCATCTCCAATCAATTAACAAATCTTTTGTTAAGAACATAGCGGTTATCATTCTAACTCTATTATGCATCCAGCCTTCCTTAACAAGTTGTCGCATCCCTGCATCAACAATCGGATAACCTGTCAAACCATTACACCATCTATCAAACTTTATCTTGTCATTTTCCCATCCAATATTATCATACTTTTTAATGAAAGCACCATCAATTATATAAGGGAAATGAAATGCAATATGATAATAAAACTCACGCCAAATAAGTTCTGAAATCCATGTTTGCACCCCTTTTAATGCTTTTTTATCTTTAGTTTGTTTTAATGCTAAATTAAAGCATTCGCGTACAGAAATTGTTCCAAAATGTAAATGCGGAGATATCAGGCTTGTCCCATTAATTGAGGGAAAGTCTCTAAGTAAATGATATTCAGACACTCTACTTTTTAGAAAATGATTTAATAATTTAAATCCCTCTTCTCTACCTCCCTTAAAATTAAGATTATTCTTTAGATTAAAATTCTCTGAAATAATATTTATTTTTTTTATATGCTCTGATTTAAATTGATATTTTGAAAATTCCCTGATCTGATTTAAATCCGAATTATACTCTTCAAATGAATTAATATTTAGAAGATTTAAAAATTTTTTCTTAAAAGGGGTATATACGATGTAAGGAGACTTATCATCTTTTAAAATACTACCGGGCTCTGCTAAAACCGTATCATTAAATAAATTGAATGATCCTTTTTGCTTAATTATTTCATAAATTAATTGATCCCTTTTAATATTATATGGTTCATATTGTTTATTTGCATATAGGGAAATTTCATCTGAATTTTCACATAAATTTTTTATAACATCTCCCGAGGGTCCAGAATAAATCTCTAAACCAAAACCAAATTTCTGAAGAGTATTAAACAGATCATTCAAACATTCATAAAGAAATTTTATCCTTTTTTCTCCGTAATATGAAAAACTATTCTTACCCTTTATAAAAAAAAATATAATTTTATCTTTTTTTTTATCGAATCTATTCCTAACAGCTGAAATAAATTCCGATAATGCTTTATTATCATTTACCCTTAAATCTTTCCGAAACCAATATGCATAAAGCATTTACAGTTGTGGTTTTCGTTCTAAAAATGAATGACTTGTTAAAATAACAAAAGTTGAATTCTTTTGATATTCTTCAATAGTTTTTGAATTAAGATAACTCATTGATGACTGCAATCCTTCTTTATATTCTCTAATAACTTTTGCAACTGTTCCCTTGTACGGTACAAGAGATTCTTCACCTTCAATATAACTTTTATTATCTTGTTTTACAGCAAAGGATGCACTTCCGCAATATTTTTTCCAACGCTGATTATTATATTTCAACACTTCACCCGGAGATTCTTCTGTTCCAGCGAGCGCCATACCTAAAATAACAGCATCACAGCCAAGAGCAATTGCTTTACACATAGCCCCCGGATTTGCAATTCCTCCATCAGCAATAATTTTCACATTGGAATTCAAATCTTCCTTAGCGCTCAGTGCTCTAACTATTGCATCAACTTGCCCTATTCCTACACCAGATTTTATTGATGTGGAACACATAGCACCATTACCTATACCAACTCTTATCGCATCAACACCAAGTTCAATTAAATATTTTGTTGTTTCATAACTCGCAACATTCCCGGCAATAATTTTTAAATCATAAGATTTTACAATGTCTGAAATTTCATGAAACAATTTTTCAAGTAATTTGTTCCCTCCGTTTGCTATATCAACACAGATGATTTTTATTCCAAAATCTGCTAATCTTTTTAATCTTTCTATTTCGGATTGTCCCTTTATTCCGATTGCAGCAGCTTTAAATTGTGAATCTGCAAGTCCGTTTTCAATAAATTCATTTAATTGATCATCAATAGTATTAAATCTATGGACAATGCCGAGTGTATTCATATCAGCAAGCGCTTTTGCCATCCTACCACCACAGACAGTATTCATCGGAGAAGCAATAATGGGGACAGATAATCGTAAGCCAAGAAAATCTACGCTTGTATCACACTCCGCGCGATGCTCGATGCTGGAAATTTTATTCGGTAGTAATGAAATATCATCATACGTGAGAGATTTTTGCTGTAAGATATTTTTATAACTCATATTTAATTGTTTAAAATTAAAAACACAGGAAAAAGTTGAAATAAACTTTATCCTGTGTTATAAAATTCATTATAAAAAAATTAATTAAGTGTTTTAACAACTTTTTCTGCAGCGTCGGCAAATGTATCAGCCGAGATAATATTCAGACCAGATTCCTCTAAAATTCTTTTTGCTTCCTCTGCATTAGTACCTTGAAGTCTAACGACAACCGGTAAGGTGACATTTAGATTTTTTGCAGCCTGAACAACACCAGTTGCTACCCTATCGCATCTGACAATACCACCAAAAATATTAATTAAGATTGCTTTAACATTTTTATCAGAAAGGATAATCCTAAAACCATTTTCCACCGTTTCAGCAGAAGCGGAGCCACCTACATCAAGAAAATTCGCAGGTTCACCACCAGCTTGTTTTATGATATCCATAGTAGCCATCGCTAGCCCAGCACCATTAACCATACAACCAACATTTCCATCCAGTTTTATATAATTAAGATTATATTTGCTTGCTTCTACTTCGAGAGGATCTTCTTCATTTAAATCTCTCAACTCTAAATAATCTTTGTGCCTGAACAAAGCATTATCATCTAAATTAATTTTAGCATCAAGAGCGAGAATTTTATCATCATTTGTAATAATCAATGGATTAATTTCAACGAGAGATGCATCAAGTTCTTCATAAGCATTATAAAGTTTTGAAATAAACGAGAGAAAATCCTTGAACGCATTACCCTCAAGTTGTAAGCCGAAAGCAAGTTCCCGTGCTTGATATGGTTGTAAACCAAGTGCTGGTTCAATCCAACATTTAATAATTTTCTCAGGGGTTTCGGTTGCAACCTTTTCTATTTCAACGCCTCCTTCAGTTGATACCATAATTATATTTTTTCCGACTGCTCTATCAAGTAATATACCAAGATACAATTCCTTTTTATAATTAAGTCCTTCGGTAATAAATAAAGTCTGCACTTCCTTTCCCTGAGGTCCTGTCTGATGAGTTACAAGAATATTTCCCAGTACTTTCGAAGCATAATCTTTTGCTTTCTCAACATCAGTCCCGAAGAATTTAACTCCACCTTCGACTAACAGTTCATCACGGTTATATTTGTTATACACCTTACCCTTACCTCTTCCACCTGCATGTATTTGTGACTTCACTACAAACTGGTTGATTCCCTTTTCTTTTAAATAGTTGATAGCGCTGTCAAATTCATCAATAGATTTAATTGCAACACCATCCTGAACAGCAACACCAAATTTTTTCAGTAATTCCTTTGCTTGATATTCGTGAATTTTCATAATGATATATTTATTTTTTTAAAATTTAATAATTACTTTTTCATAATTTTACTACTTACTACTTTTGCCTGCATAAATAAACCAAGATAATCTCTTCCACCTGCTTTAGAATCAGTTCCACTCATATTGAAACCACCAAAAGGATGAACTCCGACTAAAGCACCTGTACATTTTCTATTGAAGTAAAGATTACCAACATGAAATTCCTCAGCGGCTTTTTTCAGTTTCTTTTTATTACTTGAATATACAGCACCTGTTAAACCATAAATTGTACCATTAGCAATTTTTAAAGATTCCTCGAAATTAGGTGACCTTATTACAGCAAGAACAGGACCAAATATTTCTTCCTGAGCAATAGTATCAGTTGGTTTTACATTTTTAATAATTGTAGGTTCTATAAAATAGCCATTATTATTAATTTGATTTCCTCCATGAATTAATTCTCCACCTTCTTCAATTCCTTTTTGTATATATTCAAGTATTTTATTTTTTGCATTTTCATTGATAACCGGACCCATTCCCGGATTGTATTTCGCCTGATCAACTTTTATTGTGCTTGCATGAAGGACAAGCGCATCACAGAACTTATCATAAATTTTTTCATCAACTATAACTCTTGAACAAGCTGAGCATTTCTGACCCTGAAAACCGAATGCAGATGTTATTACGCCTTTTACTGCATCATTAAAATCATATAGTTCATTATCTATAATAATTGCATCTTTACCGCCCATTTCCGCAATAACCCTTTTAATCCAGATTTGGTTATACTGTTTTTTTGCAGCAAGTTCATTTATCCGAAGTCCAACTTCCATTGAACCAGTAAATGAAATATATCTTGTTAAATGGTGCTGAACAAGAACATCACCTATAGAACCACCACCACCAGTAACAAAATTTAAAACACCTGCCGGAAGTTTAACTTCTTCCATAAGTTCTACGAACATTTGAGCTATAGCGGGTGAATCACTTGATGGTTTCAAAACTATTGTATTTCCTGTAACAATAGAAGCAGTTGACATACCTACCAATATCGCTAATGGGAAATTCCACGGAGGGATCACAATTCCAACTCCTAATGGTATATATTCAAGGTAATTTTTTTCACCGGGATATTTAACAAGTGGTTGTTCTTTTGCATATCTGAGCATTTCCCTTGCATAGAATTCCATAAAATCAATTGCCTCAGCAGTATCAGCATCTGCTTCCACCCAATTTTTTCCTACTTCATAGACCATCATAGCGGAGAATTCGTGTTTTCTTTTCCTCATAATTTTTGCTGCCTTTATTAAATATTCTGCTCGCTTTTTGGGTGAAACTCTTTTCCATTCATCAAATTTTTCGTGCGCTTTTTCTATTGCGCGAATTGCTAATTCAGAATTTGCCCTTTGAAAAATTCCAACGACTTCACCTTCCTTTGAAGGATTATATGACTTCATTTTCTCTTCTGTAAATATTTTCTCTTCACCGATAACCAAAGGATATTCTACATTGAATCTTGATGTAATCTTTTCAAGAGCGGCTTCGAATGCTTTTCTGTTTTTCTTTACTGTAAAATCTGTTAATGGTTCGTTTTTAAATTTTGATAGTTCCATAACTTATTAATTTAATTATTAGTTAATGTTTTTATAATTTCATCATGTAAATCGGGACGAATTTTTGTTATCCCGTAATTTTCACGAGTTTGGTATATTCGATTCGTTAGAAAAATTATTATTAGTTTCCTTTCTTTATCACACCAAACACTAGTTCCTGTAAAACCAGTATGTCCGAATGAATTTACGGAAACCAAAGAACCACATTGAGTTTTAACCTCTGGTTCTTGAACAGGTTTAGTCATCCATCCGAGTGCTGTATAATTCTCATATTTATCAGTTATATATCTTTTGGTAAATAAAGCAACAGTTTCTTCCTTAACTAAACTTTTATAGACAGGATATACGGTTTCTCTATTTAACTCTTCATATATACCCGAATTTAACATCATTTTCATAAATAGATATAAATCTTTTGCATTTGAGAATAATCCTGCATGCCCTGAAATTCCATTCATTACCGCTGCATTTTCATCGTGAACCTCACCCTGAATTAATTTATAACGCCAGTATTCATCTTTTTCCGTTGGTAAGCAATATTGTTTTTTTTCATAAGGAGGATTGAAATATGTTTCACCCATTCCAAGAGGGATAAATATTTCTTCTTTACAATATTCATCGAAAGATTTTCCAGTAACTCTTTCAACTATCTCTGAAAGTAAAATCATATTCAGATCGCTATATTTACACATTGACTCGGTAGGATAATCTAAATTCATTTCACAAATATATCTGATAATATCTTCTTTTGATTTTGAATTAGTATAAAAGGGGAACCATTTTTTTAAGCCGGAATTATGCAGAAGAAGATTTCTGATTGTAATTTTTTCTTTTTCATAAGAATTAAATTCTGGGATGTATTTTACGACATAATCATCAAGTAAAATCTTTTCTTCGTCATACAATTTCATAACTGCAGTAGTTGTAGCAACAACCTTTGTAAGAGATGCTAAATCAAAAATACTGCTATCTGATACATCCTTTGAATCTGAATCATAGGTGTATTTACCATAATTTTTGTAATAAATAATACTCTTATCATTACCCACTAAAAGTTGTGCCCCAGGGTAATATTTTTGCTCAATCCCATATAAGACTAATTTATCAACATTAGAAAAATCCTGTGCGAATAAATTAAGTGCAAATAAAACTATAATGGAAAAATAATAATACCTAAACATCATACAAATATATTTAAAATATTGCCCTTGTTCAATTTAATAAGGAATACACAAAATAAGCACTAAAAAATAGCCATAATATCTTATAGTAATGATAAGGACAAATATCAAATTATCTTACAAAATTTAATTTTTAAAAATTCCCCATTAAAACAAAAGCCCCCTGATTTTATATGAAAAATCAGGGGGCTGAAATTGTAATTTAAATAAGTTATTTCTTCCTTGATAGAGCTAATAAACTTAATCCGAAAAGGACTACGATTGGTAGTTCAAAACCAAATAAACCACATTTCTTTTCTTTCTTTATATTTGCAGTCATAACGAGGTCTTCTTTCAAATCAGCAAGGGTCTTATCCCATGTAACTTTTTTTCCGTCTTTAACACCATTTGTAGAAACAACTTCTGCGGGAAACTCAAATTCATATTTGAGAACATTAGATGAGGTAAGACCACTACTTTGTTCTTGTTTATTAACTATAAACTTAAACTCCATATCATCTTTACCCTCTCCCCAATATGGTTTTGTCTTTGCAAACCCCTTTGCATCAGAAATTTTATTAAAATCTTTAAATTTTACAGTCAATTTTACATGTTTAGTAGAATCAGCGTCATTATCCTCAATTTTTAATTCAGTTACTTCAGTATTCCCTGATGAATAATTCGACTTCACCTGATTCTCATCAAATGAAAAGTCCCCTACTGAAGTACCCATTGTAAGATTGGATTTTTTTGTCCAGTAATGAATTTTCATAGTCCCGGAACCATCTTTGTTTAATTCTGTCTGCATTTCAAAATCTACGCAACCGAACAAAAAGACCCCAAGAAGAAATACAAAAAGAACGCTACTAAATGTAATGAGAATTTTTTTCATAATATAATAATTTATTTTAAAAAATTTAAATTAATTATAATTAGAATACAAATCAACTCTAAAAAGTAGATTTTAAAAAATTCTTAAAAAACTGTAATATCTATATTAACTCTATCTTTACTATTTAGTAAATATCATTTTCTTTGTTTCGGTATAGTATTTCGTATTCATTTGATAAAAATAAATCCCACTGCTTAAATTAATTCTTTCAGCCCCAGCATCAAACTCTATTTCGTATATTCCTGCTTCATAATATTTATTCAATATACTAAAAACTTTTTTACCCAAAATATCATAAAGAATTATTTCAACAAATCCAGATATTGGAATGCCAAACTTTATTTTAGTCCTCGTATTAAAAGGATTTGGATAATTCTGAGCCAAGAAATATTCATTTGGAATCAATGTAGGTTGTTCTTCTTTAGGTTCATTCTCATAGTAGAATTTTGCAATTAAATCACTATACTCTTTAAGTTTAGTAACTGAATTCAGATTATTAACTCCTCTTTTTATTAACTGAGCAAAAACGAAATCAAAGGATTCTCCAGGAAAAACGCTAAAATCACCTTTCCCGCTTGTCATAATTATCCTTCTATCCCCGCCTGGATTTGTTGGTATAATTGTACCAATTGTTCCTCCGCAATTTTTTACACTTCCTTTACTTTCAGTCCAACCAATTTGAGTTTCAGGGTCACCATAATATAAGAATTTTGTTGGTTTAGGTGGATTATAAGTTGGATCCAACCATGGTGACATATCTTTTTTAAATCCACGCATAAAATTATACGCTCCGAAAGGCTCTCCAAAAGGATCATTTTCACAATAAGGTTCTCCGCACCCATTACAAAAAACGAGGTTAACCGAAGTCAACCCTAAAGTATCATAAGGAATTTTATTTTTATTCACGGGTGTCCTCAAAATTCTAAATCCAACTGCTGGTGGATTAAGTCCGTATTGTGTATCCGAATTATCTGCATTATAAGTATAACCTAATTTTCTTATTGTATCACATCCAATATAATCATCAACCGCATTACCAACATCACAGTCAGAAAAAAGTGATAAATATACGCTATCCCATCTACTATCACTTTTATTAGTGATTTTATATTTTATAAAATGAGCATCTCCTAATATACTATCTGAATACCCCCATATTGTAATTGAAAAATCTGCTAATAGAGGCGCAGTTAATCCACCAAGAACATCACCATTATGTCTATTTAAAAAACCATCTGTCAGAACCATAAAAATTGTTTCGGATGCATTTTTAACTCCTGGCGTATCAATACAAGGCTCAAAAATTTTATTATTATTAACATCAATAAAAGAGGCTCCGAAAGGTACCATTCTTCCCCAATTAGCCCAGGAAACACTTTTGTAGCAATCATCCCCTCTCTTAACTCTATAAATCATATAATATGGATTCCCGGAAGGAACTTGGTAAACCAAAGAGCCAAAAGTTAATTCACCATAATATCCATTTGAAACCATTCTCAATTGATTATTAACTTTAGCAGCAAGTGTTAACCCCGTAGTATAAATTGCATATTTATTACTATCAGCAGGCCATTTAAATCCAGGAAAATTTGAAATTGAATAATTATTATTAAAAGTTCCAAAAGAACTGAAAAAAGTGGAAATTCTATTAGGAGAAAATCCGGAATAATAATTAATCGTTGTGCCTTCCAGTTTTGGAGAAGGAAAAAATTTAAGTAATTTACCGTTTAAACCAACAGCTATAATATTATTCCCTTGAATAAATGCTGATTTCATAATTGCATTAGAAACGGAATTTAATTTTTCCCAATGTAAACCCTTATTTGTGGATTTTATCATAGTTCCATTATCACCAACAACAACCATAGTATTTCCACTTCTTGTTATATTGAACAAATTATCATCTACACCAGAATAGCTATAATGCCAGCTATTACCTGCAATACTAGAGACTATAACATCGCCATTCTCACCAACAGCAAAATATGTTATTGAATCATAAATTAATGTTGAATATAAATTACTTTTTGTATTACTATTTTTTTTAGTAAGGTTATAAGTAACAGGAAGAGGAGGATAATTTAATTCCACCTTAAAAATTGACCCACTATCTCCTACAATAACACCTCTTTTAAGATTTTGGTCAATTTTTGCACTTCGTAAAGTAAGATTAGTTTCTGAAGGAATTTGAGACCAATTAATACCACCATTTGTACTGCTGATAACTAATCCATTTCCTCCACCCGCTAAAAGATAGTTAAGATTATTCAAAGAATTCTGAATCCAATAGATATTATGATTAAAGCCTGTATTTAAAACAGTCCAACTTACACCATAGTCAGAAGACTTAACTATGATACCATCAGAACACGGTAAAAAAATATTACTACCTGAAATTAAAACTCCATTATAAAAATTATATGCGAAGCCCGTATAAATAAAACTCCATGTATAACAACTATCTTCAGATACAAATACTGTTCCACTATCCCCGAATACATATACTTTATTTAGAAAATCATATTTATAAATACCGTTTAGATTTTTGTTTGTAAATGAAGGAACTTCTGTTAGTTGGTCGAAATAAATTTGCGCATATAATTTTAATGAAAAAAATATAATAATAAGAAAAAATAACTTTTTCATATAAACAGTTTTACTTTACAATACCAAAAAAGAAATTGAAAAACAACTTAATAATAAATCCCGAGAATTCTTATAAAGATATGACTTTGTCAAAAAATTTACTGCTTTTAAATTAAATCTTGAATTTCTTTTAAAATATTCTCAAATGGAGGTATATTTTTAAACCATTCTCTTTTTGTTATTTCATTAGTACAGCTGCAATAAATCTGAGATATTAAATCAACGAGTTTTTTAGGTAATGGTTCAGGCTTCAAGATACATATTTTTTTCCAATTTTGCCTATCTATCCTTTTCGCTTTTTCAACTTCATTATACCATTGGCTTTTTCTGTAATGAATTCTCGCTATTTCTTTACTAATGGGAATTCCTTTGTATGTAAATCTGCATTCATCAAGAGTACCAAAAACATCGACTAACATTATTTTTCTATTCATATTAAAACCTACTTCTATTTTACCATCCTCATTAACTAACCCGATTTTAGAAAATTCATCTGTAATTAACTGATTTATAGTATTTGTAATTTCAACGATACTATTCATTTCTTCAGTACTTAAGCCAGAAATTTCTTTAGCTTCTTCATAGTTTATATACCTGTCTGTAATTTCCAGTTTTGTTGAAAAATCAATTATAGGTTTATCTAATTTTTGATTAGGTACAGGCATAGAGTTTAAACCTAAATCCTGTGGTGTAATTTCACCTCTTTCCAATCTTCTGAAAACACTGCTTCCTGGTGGTAAATAATTTCTGTATATTATTTCAAGTGGAATTAAAAATCCTACCTTTTGATGTTTATATGGAGAATAATCATATTTTCCATCCACAACCTGTGGTCTTATAACTCTTAACAATTTAATTTCCATAGTGTCTGAATTAACATTCAACTCTGAAAGTGGTTTTGCTTCATCATTTTCAACTAAACCAAGATAATGAGTATCAATTCCCATAGATTCAAGTTTTTCAAAAAAGTACGCTCCAAGAATAGCAATAGCAGCACCTTTATAAGAAATTTTATCAGGCATTTCTCCCCAGTCAAAAACAGAATACCTATCTGAGAAGGTAAACCTGCCTAAACCTAAACTTTGTTCATTTGCCTGTTTTAAAACCTTTAAATCTTTCACGCTACCCATTGTTTATCTCCTTATCATCATTTATTAATATGTCTCTCATTTTATTCTGATATTCAATAACCCTATGTTTTAAGTTTTCATTTTTTAGTGCTAATATTTTTGCAGCAGCAAGAGCTGCATTTTCAGGTTCAGAAACCAACATAGGTGCAACCCCAGAGGGCATTCTAAAACTTGAAAAAATATCATTGCCACCAAATTTTTCGCTATATGGCGGACAAGCAATAACAGGGCAAAAAGTTTGCGCATCAGAAAAACCACTTAACGCATTACTTCTACCCGCAACAGTGATAAATACGACATTTTCTTTTTCATATTGCTTTATTAGCTCAACACACCTGAGCGGAATTTTATGGGCAGAAGCAACATGCATTATAACTTTAATACCGAAATTTTTAAGCGATGCTGAAATTTTTTTTGACCAATCAAGGTCTGATTTCGATCCCATAATAATTATAACTTTATCCATTTATTTCTCCTATTATAGGTTTAATTTTGTTATCAAATATATTTTTTTCTACAAGAAGTTTAAAGTTATAAAGCATTTAACGATTAAAAATTTTTGGTAATACTGAGAAATAAATACTATCATTTCATTCTTCAACTTTTGAAAGTCAGATAAGCAGATTTTATGATAATCTTATGTATCTACAAATATTAATAACTTGCCAATTATATTTAAAAAAATTAAATTCGTTTTTAAATTTATCAAATGCTAAAAATTAACAATATAAAGAAACAATTCCCAAGCGTAAGAGCACTTGATGGAATTACACTTGAAATTAAAGAAAAGGAATTTTTCGGATTAATTGGACCTAATGGTGCAGGTAAATCTACATTAATAAATATTATTGTTGGTTATTTGCAAATGGATGAAGGTTATATTGAATTTAATGGAAAAGATATAAAAGAACTTGGAATATCCTATAAGAAAAAAATCGGCCTCGTTCCACAATCAATTGCTTTATATGAAGATTTGAATGCAATAGATAATCTCAAAATATTTGGCAGTTTATTTGATATACCTAAAAAGGAATTAAAGGAAATAATAAATGAAAAACTAAATGCAGTTGGACTTTATGAAAGGAAAAAGGACCTTGTTAAAAATTATTCAGGGGGAATGAAAAGAAGATTAAATTTAATTGCAGCATTATTACACAGACCCGAAATTTTATTATGCGATGAACCAACAGTCGGGGTTGACCCACAATCACGAAATGCAATTTTTAGTTATTTACAGGATTTAAACACGTCGGGAACTACAATAATCTATACAACTCATTATATGGAAGAAGCAGAAAAATTATGTAACAGAATTGGTATAATCGACTATGGAAAGATAATTGCTCTGGGTACATTAGAAGAATTATTAAATTTGTTACCGCCCAAAAAATCAATATTTTTCGTCAAGAATGGTTTAACAGAATCAAAAATTGAAGAATTTAAAAAATTCGGAAAAATATCAATAAATAATAGTAAATATAAACTGGAAGCAAATGATGAATTCAGATTTTCAGAATTTTTTGCAGCACTTGAAGAAAACGGAATTGATGAAAGGTTTATAGAAATTTACAAACCAAATCTTGAAACATTATTTTTGAATTTAACAGGAAGGATTTTTAGAGATTGAAAACAATCTTAAAACTTGTATCAAAAGATTTATTAATTTTCAGAAAAGATAAAGTTGCATTAGCAATAACATTTCTTGTGCCTGTAGTATTAATTTTTATTTTCGGAAAGGTTTTCGGGGTTGATTCAAGTCAATCAAAAATCGAATTAGGATTTGTTAACGAAAGCACATCAGAAATTGCAAAAAAACTTGAAAAATCACTTGACACCTCAAATACATTTAAACTTATTAAAACATATAACAATGAAAAAAATGAAGTTGTTAAGTATGATACAAATACTATAAAGACAGCAATAAAATCAGGTAAATTTTCATCTGCCCTTATAATACCAGAAGATGCTTATACCGATACTTCAACCGCATTAAAATTGAAACTGTATTATGACCCGAAAAATGATATTGAAATGGGAATTACAGAAGGGGTACTGTATCAAACAATAATGAAACAATTACCGGAAATATTTGTCAAAAGCATGCAGAGACAAGCAGTAGGAACATTAGGACAAGAGAAAGGAATAATGTTTAATAATGAAATAGCAAGGACAATAAATAAATACTATAAAATTGATACAGCAGAAATATTAAATCCCAATATTAATTTTAATCCAAATTCATCAGATACACAACAAAGTAATATTTTTCAGAATATACTAAATCTGGAAAGTGAACAATTAGTAGGTAAAGATGTTGCAAACCCAATGGCAACAAGAAGTGTGGGAGGCTGGGCTATTATGTTCTTAATGTTTACCATTACTTCTTACGCTACTTCTTTATTTGATGAGAAAAAAACAGGCATAATGATAAGATTGCTAACTACCCCTGCAACGAGGACTGATGTATTATGGGGTAAGTATATCGCTTTTACAACCATCGGTATAATACAATTAATTGCATTATTCATTGCGGGTTCAATTCTTTTTGATATTCAAATATTTGAGCATTTTTTCGAATTATTAGTTATTATAATTGTTTCCTCGATGGTATGCACATCTTTTGGTATGTTCTTATCTTCAATATGTAAAACCTCAGGCCAAGCTACCGGATTGGGCACATTTTTAATTTTAACAATGTCCGCAATTGGTGGAGCCTGGTTTCCAATTTCATTAATGCCTGAATATATAAGAATTTTCAGCAAATTAACTACCGTTTACTGGTCTATAGAAGCATTCCTCGATGTGCTATGGAGAAAGCTCGATTTCATTGAAGTACTTCCAAATGTTTTGGTTTTACTTGGGATTACTATCGTAATCAGTACAATCAGTGTTATAAAATTCAGAAAGAGTAATTTATTTTAAATTTTCCATTAATAGTTGGTGACTAATATCAAAAAGAAGAAAATAAACATTTTTTCATCGCTTGAACCTCTTGACGAAAAAAAAGTAATGAGTTATTTAATCCTTTTAACCTGTATAATTGGATTAATAGCACAGATTTATTCATATTATAACGAATTAATATTTTGTCCGAACTTCGGAGACCCAGCTTCAAGATTAGATTCAAGCAGACGATTTTACGATTCAATTACACCAGGAATATGGAATCAAATAGGAACAGTTTGGCTTCCTGCACATATGATTTTATTACTTCCTTTCACCAAAATATCAATATTGTGGCAAACTGGAATTGCAGGTAGTATTGTAGGTTTTATTTCGTATCTGATAAGTTCTATTTTAATATTTAAAATAATATTTCGAATTACAAAAGAAAAATTCTCTGCTTTTTTAGGTTGGGCGATATATACATTGAATCCTAATATTCTTTACCTACAAACTACAGCAATGTCAGAAGTTGTATTTTTTATGTTTGTTATTATTACTTTTTATTTTTTGCAGGTACTGGCAGATGAAGGAGAAAGAATGGATGTTGTAAAAGCTTCCTTTTTTATGATGGGTGCTGTTGCTACGAGATATGAAGGATGGGTAATTATGTTTTTCTTAAGTTTATTTATATTCTATGTATATTTTAAGAAGAAACATAAACCGCTTTTATATGCTTTGACCTTCGTTTCTACTTCTGTTGCTTTCATTTTATTTTGGTTGTATCACAATTGGAAAAGGTATGGCGACCCACTGGAGTTTCAGAGGGGAAAGTATTCTCTGTTTCGACATGCTAATGCATTCCTCGAAGCTAATTTGTTACCACAAAAAGGGAATCTTTTTTTATCTATTGACTTATATACAAAAGCAGTTTTAATAAACACAGGATGGTTTATTATTATTATTTTTCTTATTGGCTTAATTTTGTATATATACAATAACAGATTAAACATCAGAACAATTTTTCCATACGCACTCTTAATATTATATCCTTTCTCTATTTATTCATTATATGAAGGACAAAATGTAATATTGTTGCCAAATTCAGAGCCACCAGGATTTGTTCATTCAAGATATGGATTATCATTATTACCGGCAATCGCAATTTTTGGAGGTTGTGGATATAAGTATCTTAAGGATATGGAATTTTTCAGGAAACTCAAATATGGGAAAAAAATCTTAGTATATTCGTTTTTATTTCTTATATTTATACAAATAATTTCCTGGACAGCCAACTATCCACAGAACATTGCATCTCTTGCAGAATTGGATTACGGAAGCAAACAAATGTATTATAAAATTAAAGGTGTATCTGAGTTTTTAAGAGAAAATTACGACGGTGGAAATATTCTTCTTGATGAAGTAATTGTAAGATTACTCCCAAGTTGTGCAGTTCCATATAAAGAGAGAATATTTCCAAGCACCTGGGAAATTGGAGAAAAAGCGTTGAAAGAACCTTCAAAATATGTTAGATGGATAATTATAGATACCGAAGCCACAAAAGAAAAAAGGAATATATTACACTATGATGAAGTTTATGATAAAATTAAAAACAATAGTGACTTTTTAAATAACTTTAAAAAAGTTTATATAAAGGAAGGGGTGGAAGTTTACAAAAAAATTTAGTTATCATAAAAGAATTATTTTCTTATCTATTCAAAACTTTATTATAAATTTCCAAATATTCTTTTGCTGATTTTCCCCAGGAGAAATCTGATTTCATTCCATTTTTTTGCAAATTCCGCCATTTATCAACCTGATAATATAAATTCAAAGCATCCTGAATTTTACCCCAAAATTCTTCTGAATTAAAATTTTTAAATGCGAATCCATTAGCAGTTTCCGGAAATTCATCGTAATCTACAATCGTATCAGCCAATCCTCCTGTTTTATGCACTATTGGTATAGTTCCGTATTTTAGAGAATACATCTGATTTAATCCGCAAGGTTCATATCTTGATGGCATAAGAAATATATCCGCTCCAGCTGTAATATAATGTGCAAGTTCATTATTATATTCGCAATAATAAAATAATTTATCCGGATACTTTTTAGAATAATTTCTGAAAAATTCTTCATATTTGTATTCCCCTTTTCCAAGTACAAATAATTTTATATCCTTAGATAATAAGTCATCAATAAATGGTTCTAATAGTTCAAATCCTTTTTGCCAAACAAGGCGAGAAATTATTCCCATTACAGGTACAGTAACTTTAGGCTCAGCCCCTGCATATTTTAATAAATGAATTTTATTTTCAAACTTATTATCAATAGAATCAAAATTGTAATTTCTGATAATAATTTTATCGTTAGCAGGATCCCATTGTGTTTCATCAATACCATTAAGAATACCTTTTAATTTATCTTCCCTTGTTTTTAAAACGCCTTCAAGTCCACATCCATATTCGTTTGTTAAAATTTCCATTGCATAAGTAGGACTTACTGTTAGAACATAATCAGCCGAAATTATACCAACTTTAAGAAAATTAAAATTCCCATAATGTTCATACGGACCCATCGGTGTAAATTTAGATGTAGGTAAATTCGCCTTTTCAATAGCAGTTTTATCAAATACTCCCTGATATGCTATATTATGAATTGAAAGGATAGTTTTAACATTCTTAAAAAATTTTACATCACACAGTAAATTTTTTATTAATTCGGGTATAAGAGCGGTCTGCCAATCATTAAGATGAATAATATCAGGGGAAAAATCTATTTTTTGCAGAACATCAAGAACAGATTTCTGGAAGAAAATAAATCTCTCATCTTCATCAGGGTCATTTGAATAGATATATCCCCTTTGAAAATATTTCTGTGAATCAATAAAATAATATTGAATTTTTCCCTTCTTTAAAGTGAATAAGGAATAATTTTCAAAACTATCTGAGATTCTAACTTTAGAATCTTTAAATTCACTGACACTATGTAAGGAATGTTTTTTTATATCAATTGAATCATACCTTGGCAGAAATAAAACAACCTCAACCCCTAAATTTGCAAGAGCTTCTGGTAAAGAACCGCTTACATCAGCAAGACCTCCTGTCTTGACAAAAGGGACACATTCAGAAGTAATAAAACAAATTTTCATAAAATATAATTTTAACTTAAATTGAACTCTTCGCCTCTTTCAGGAATAAAAACATTATTATATCCGGATGCCACAATTGAATTATATAAAGCTTTCTGCCTTTCGAATTCACCATGAACTAAAAAAATAGCTTTCAACTTTTTTTTGTCAAAATTAGCAATATAATTTAATAATTCATTATGGTCTGCATGTCCGGAGAAAGAATTCAGAATCTTAATTTTACAGTTAACTTTGTATTCTGTTCCAAATATTCTAACAACCTTTCCCGGTTCATCTTTTGCTTCCACTAATCTTCTTCCGAGTGTATCAACCGCCATAAAACCTACTATCAGAACTATATTGTTTGGGTTTTCTATACTGTTTGCGAGGTGATGTTGAATCCTGCCCGCTTCGCACATACCTGATGCAGAAATTATCATACATGGACCTTTGATTGTATTCAACTGTTTTGATTCATTAACATCTTTAATATATAAAATATTATCAAGCCCAAACACATCATAACCTTTTGCTATATATTCACGGGTTTCTTTATCAAAACATTCAGAGTGCAATTTAAAGATATCAGTAACATTAACAGAAAGAGGGCTATCTACAAAAATTGGAAACTGAGGAATAGCACCGCGCTCCGTCAATTTTGTTATTGAATAGACTAAATCCTGAGTTCTTCCAACACTGAAAGATGGTACAATAATTTTTGCATTAGTATCCAATGCTTCTCTGATTACACTCAATAAATCCTGCTCCATTAACTCTGAACTATCATGTAATTTACCTCCATAAGTAGATTCTATAATAAGGTAATCAACATCTCCAATAAATTCCGGGTCTCTTAATATAGGAAGGTTTTTTCTTCCAAGGTCACCTGTAAATCCGATTTTGGTTGTATTTCCTTTTGAATGAATCTCTAAAACAATTTGTGCTGAACCAAGAATGTGCCCTGCATCAAAAAATGTAACATCAACCATATTTCTAAAACCATCAAGAGTAAATCTTCTATTATATGGAAAAGATTTGAAATAATTTAGTACCTCGATAGCATCATTAATAGTATAAAGTGGATTAAATAAAGGTAAGTTCTTTTTAGCTCTTTTCTTATTCACGAATTCCACATCTTTCTCCTGAACATAAGCACTATCTTGCAACATAATAGAGCATAAATCTCTTGTTGCAGAGGTACAATATATATTTCCATTAAAACCTTTAATCATTAATGTAGGTAAATTTCCCGCATGATCAATATGAGCATGAGAAAGAATAACTGATAAAACCTCAGAAGGGTTATAAATAAAATGTCTATTCATTTTATAGGCTTCTTCTCTTTTACCCTGAAACAATCCGCAATCAAGAAGTAGTTTATATCCATTAATATTTATTAAATGCTGGGAGCCTGTAACATTTCTGGCTGCACCGCAGAATTTTATTGAAATATTTCTTTCATTCATATTTTAATAGCAGTTTCATTTAATTTATGCTTACTAACAAATGGGTTATTTGAGATAAAAAATCTATAGGGAAATTCTTTACCTTTATTTATTCCAATTCGAACTGATTGCATAATCACTTGTTTTGAATAATCAGGCAAATTATTTAGAGAAATAAAAAAACATTTATCATTCACTAAATCTTTACCATTATCTTTTAAATTAATCTGAAATGCTTCACAAAATTTTCCCGGTCCATTAGTTAAATCATAAATGCTTTTATCCCTCCCTCTTTGTGACCTTATAAATTCCAAACCTTTTATTGGTTCAACTGCTCTAATAAGAACAGCATTACCTTCACCTTCTTTACCTGTGACTATATTGAAGCAATAATGATTTCCATACACAAAATATACATACGCAGTACCCCCAATTAAATACATTACTTCACATCTACCTTTTGTTTTTTTATAAGCATGACACGCCGGATCATGAGAACCAATATATGCTTCCACTTCAACTATTTTCCCTGTTAAAAAAGTGTTTTTATATTTCCTTACAATAATTTTGCCTAATAAATCTTTTGCTACTTCTATTGTATCTCTTAAATAAAATTCTCGGGGGAGAGCTTTAAGCATATAAGGTAATTATATTTAAAAATAATCAAATAAAATATCAAAATAATGTTAAAAATAAATTACTTGATTATATAAAATAAAAATAATAAATTTAAATGCGTTCGGTGTGCTACTTTAATGAGTGGGTGTGTTTGCCCACTTTTTTTTTACAGAATTATGAAAGAAAAGATTGTAAATATTATTAACAAAGTTATAGAAAACAATAATTTAATGTTGATTGATGTTCAGCTCAGAGGAGAGAGAAAGAATTATACTCTGGAAATATTTATTGACGGCAGAGATAAGATAGATTTTGAAACATTAACAGATATGAACAATAAAATTTGGAATGAAATAATTGATAATCGCTTAGATAATGAATTCTCAAAATTCATTGTATCTTCACCTGGTGTGGATAGATCATTTAAATATTTTGAGCAATTATACAAGCATAAAGGAAAGGATTTAATAATAAAATTAAAAGATGGTTCTGATTGTATTGGTAAACTAATTGGATTAAATGATGAAGGGAACGAAAATGAATTGATACTTGAATGTGAAAGAAAAAATAAAGAAAAAGAAATAACTAAAATAAAGTTTAATCAAATTTTATCTTCAAAAGTAAAATTAAAATTTTAAATGGCAGCTGAAATATTTGAAGCATTTGCACAACTTGCAAAATTGAAAAATATCGATAAAGATGTACTGGAAAGTGTACTGAAAGATGCTTTAAAAAAGATGATGGAAAAACGATTTGGGCAGGATGGTCAATTCGAAATAATTGTTAATATGGAAAGAGGTATAATTGAGCTTTATGTATATAAAACTATTGTTGAAGAAGTAAACGATCCGGATAAAGAAATAGATATTGAAACTGCAAAGCAAAAATCAGTCGGACAGGATTTTGAAATAGGAGAAATGTTTCTTGAAGAAATTACAATTGGTAGTTTTGGAAGGCGTTCAGTTCAGACTCTAAAACAATATCTTAAACAAAAAATTAGTGAAATAGATAAGGAAATAACTTATAACAAATATAAGGACCAAATCGGAGAACTAATAGTTGCTGAAGTTTATCAGAATAAAGCTAATTCTATTCTATTAATGCACAATGGAAGTGAAATAATTTTCCCAAAATCAGAACAAATTCCTAAAGAGAAATATAAAAAAGGTGATACAGTCAGAGCAATCATAAAAAGTGTTGAGAAAAAGTCTTCAGGACCACCAGCAATTATTGTATCAAGAACTGATGATAAGTTTCTGGAAAAATTATTTGAGACAGAAATTCCTGAAATCTTCGATGGAATTATTGAGATAAAAGCAATTGCTCGCGACCCTGGTGAAAGAGCAAAGGTAGCAGTAATATCTAATGACAATAAAATTGATGCCGTTGGTGCATGTGTGGGAATGAAAGGTACAAGAATTCATGCAATAGTAAGAGAGTTAAGTAATGAGAATATTGATGTAATAAACTACACTGATGATATAACACTATATATTACAAGAGCATTATCACCAGCAAAAATTCAGGATATTCAGATAGACAAAGTTAATAAAGTAGCAAAAATAAAAGCAGACGAAGAACAGATAAGTCTTTTAATAGGAAAAAATGGTCAGAATATAAAACTTGCTTCAAGATTGACAGGTTATCAACTTGATGTACTAAGAGATGAGAAAGAGATAGATTCTGAAGAACTTGAAGATATAACAAACGATAACGAAAACTAAACTAAATTCTAATGCCAGAAGACGGAAAGACAAAAAAATTATTAGTTTTTCAATTATGTAAGGAGACTAATCTATCTAAAGAAGATATAATCTCTTATCTCACAGATACATTAGGCTTAACTAATGTAACATTAAATACTAAACTTGATATTGAAACAGTAAATAAAGTATTTGAACATTTTAAAAAGGAAATAGAGGAACATCAAAAACATAAAAAACGAATATTAGATTTTACAGACAAAATAAAGGTTGATATCTCGGAAGCACAGGAATTAAAGAAAAAACAAGAAGAGGAGAGAAAAAGAAAAGAGGAAGAAGAAAGAATAAAAAAAGCATTAGAGGAGAGAAAAAGAAAAGAGGAAGAAGAAAGAAAGAAACAGGAATTAAAAGCGATGCTTGAACGGGAAAAGCTACTGAAAAAGGAACAAGAGGAAAAAGAAGCGAAAAAGAAAGAACTTATAAAAATATTAGAAACAAAAAAAATTCAAGAGGATAAGAAAAAGAAGGAACAAAATGAGAGAAAAAAATTACAGGAAAAAGTAAAAAAAGAAACTCCGGGCGAAATTAAAAAGAAACCTGAAAAACATAAAGAACCCCCAAAAATAGAAATTGTTAAACAAAAACATGAAGAGAGAAAAGAAAAAAAGAAACCTGAACAGATAGAACCGAAAGACAAAAAATCTGATAAAGTTACCAAACACAAGAAAGAAAAAACTATTAATTTTAGAACAGATATTACAAAGGATAAGAAGCGAACAAAGAAGAAAGAAACCACATCAAACCATATTATACCAAAAGAAGTAAAACCTCCTCCACCATCTCCAACTCCAAAGTCTACTAAAGGGAAGAAAAATAAAGACAATATTGAATTTGAGAAAAAAAGAAAGACAAAGAGTATTAAAGCGAGAGAAATCCCGTTTCAAAGGCATGAGATTGAAGAAGCGATGAGAGAAACATTGCATAAATTAGATGAACCGACCCAAATATCAGCAAGGGCATTAGCAAGAAAAAAGAAAAAGAAGGAAAGGCAGGAACAAGAGAAAAAATTACAAGAAATTGCAAAAGCCACACAAAATGTATTAGAAGTAACGGAATTCATAACAACCAATGAACTTTCTAAACTAATGCAAATAAGCCCCGCAGAAATAATCAAGAAGTGTTTTGAGTTAGGGTCTATCGTATCAATAAATCAGAGATTAGATAAAACTTTAATTGAATTAATTGCAGAATCATTTGGATTTAAAATAAACTTCCAAAAAGAATACCAGGAAGATTTACTAAAAGATTTTGATGACGCACCTGAGAAATTAAAGCCACGCCCACCCGTAGTTGCAGTTATGGGACACGTTGACCATGGTAAAACTTCTTTGCTTGATTATATAAGAAAAACTAATGTTGTTGCAGGAGAAGCTGGGGGAATAACACAACATATAGGTGCATATAAAGTAAAAGTTGATGAGAAAAGTGGAAAGGAAATAACTTTCCTTGATACACCTGGACATCAGGCATTCACAGCAATGAGAGCAAGAGGCGGTCAAGCCGCAGACATAGTTATACTTGTAGTCGCTGCTGATGATGCAGTTATGCCACAAACAGTTGAAGCAATTAATCATGCACTCGCTGCAAATGTTCCAATAATAGTAGCAATAAATAAGATAGATAAACCAGAATCAAACCCCGATAGAATTCGACAACAATTGGCTGAAAGAAATATTCTTGTTGAAGAATGGGGTGGGAAATATCAATCGGTAGAAATATCTGCAAAATTCGGCAAAAATATTGATTTACTTTTGGAAAAAATATTACTCGAAGCAGAAATACTTGACCTTAAAGCTAATCCGGACAGAAACGCACGCGGTGTAATAATTGAATCAAAAATGGATAAAGGTAGAGGAATAGTCGCCACAGTTTTAGTACAAAAAGGTACCCTTAAAATTGGTGATATTTTCGTTGCCGGAATGTGTTCCGGAAAAGTTAAAGCAATGTTTGATGAAAGAGAAAGGAGAATACAGTATGCCACTCCTTCAACCCCTGTTCAAATATTAGGATTTGATAGTATGCCACAAGCAGGAGATACTTTTGTTTGTTTAGACTCAGAAGTTTTAGCAAGAGAAATCGCTAAAAAACGACAGCAATTAAAAAGAGAACAGGACTTTAGAACGATAAAATTTATTACCCTTGATGATATTTCGAATCAAATTAAGAAAGGTAGTAAACAAGTTGACTTAAAGGTTATTATCAAAGCAGATGTTGATGGTTCTGTTGAAGCCATTGCTGATTCATTATTAAAACTTTCTACACAGGAAGCGAAAATTTCAGTTGTACATAAAGCGGTTGGGCAAATAACTGAATCTGATATATTACTTGCAGAAGCATCAAATGCAATTGTTATAGGTTTTAATGTAAGACCAAATATGAATGCAAGAAAACTTGCTGAACAAAATAAAATTGATATTAGATTGCATAATGTAATTTATAATGTAATAGACGAAGTAAAGAAAGCTCTTGAAGGTCTATTAGAACCTGAGACAAAAGAAGAAGTAACGGCTACTGTAGAAGTCAAACAAGTATTCAAAGTACCAAAAATAGGAAATGTAGCTGGGTGTTATGTACAAGAAGGAAAAATAGCAAGAAATCATAAAATTAGGTTAATACGAGATGGTCTTGTTATCTATGAGGGGAATATTTTATCACTAAAAAGACACAAAGACGATGTAAAAGAAGTAGAAGCAAATTATGAATGTGGAATTGCGATAGAAAATTTCAATGATATTAAAGTAGGTGATATTATAGAAGCATACCGAATAGTTGAAATTAAAAAGACCCTGTCTTTTGATAAGATATAATAATTTTGTTTCTTTTATAAAATATATATTATGGCTTACCGTGTAGAAAAAGTTTCAGAGGAAATAAGGCAAAAGATGAACACAGCTATGTCAAAAGATTTGGCAGAATTAAACATAGGGATTGTTACAGTATCAAAAGTTATTCTTTCTCCAGACCTAAAGAATGCAAAAATATATATAACTTTTATTGGAAATAAAGAACCTCATGAAAAATGTATTGAAAAATTAAATTACAGAAAAAAGCATATAAGATTTATGTTGGGCAAGGAATTATCGACAAAGTTCATACCTGAAATACATTTCTATTATGATGATACACTTGATACAGCCGAAAGAATCTATAAAATATTAAACGATTTAAAGAAATCTGAATCATAAAAATAATATATACTCAAATATAATAATATTAGTCAATAAACCTATTGACTATACAAGTGCGGATATAGTAAGAATCTTTAAGAAAAAATTAAAAGTTAAAAAGATTGGTCATTCCGGAACTCTCGACCCTAAAGCAACAGGATTACTCATTTTATGCACTGATAACAAAACCAAAGAAATAAAACATATTATTGATTTAGATAAAGAGTATGAAGGGATAATCAGAATAGGAGCAACAACGAAAACTTATGATACAGAATCTGAAGAAGAAAACATACAAAGTACTTCAGGAATTACAGAAGAAATGATAAAGTCGGTAGCAAAGTCTTTTTTAGGTGAGAGTGAACAAATCCCCCCTATTTACTCTGCAATTAAATATAAAGGAAAACCATTATATTCACATGCACGTAAAGGTAGACAAATACAAACAATCCCGAGAAAAATATTTATTTCAAAATTTGAAGTAAAAATAATTAGCGAAAGTGAAATTTTTTTTAAGATAGTTTGTAGTAAAGGGACTTACATAAGAACAATTGCAAATGATTTTGGTAAAAAATTAGGTTGTGGTGCTTATTTAAAGACACTTAAAAGAACAAGAATAGGACAATATTTTTTGGAAAACTATACGGAAAATATTAATGGAATCCCCTATAAAATTATATAAAAGAGAAATTATATTTTTTTTAAAAAAATACCTTTTTTATACTTCATAATTAATTTATATTTTTTATTAAAAATTTTTATAGTTGGAAAAAATAACATTAAAATATTCAGGTCTATTAGTATTTATTTTAGTTCTATTTATTTTTTCTTCATGTGAAAAAAAAGATAATACAATTATAGACCCATGTTGCAGAGCCCCATATATATCTGATTTTTACAAATCTACTGATACTATATTTACAACATCTTTTAATCCAGAAATAATAGTTACTGTTTCGGTTAAGGTTGATATTAATAATGGTTCACCAATAAAATCTGTAATCAGCAGGGTTCTTTTCCCTGATAATTCCGTAGCCGGAAATTTCCATTTATCTGATAATGGGGTGCTGCCAGATTCTTCATCTGGTGATGGCATATATTCAGGAACGATTAATTTAACTAATATAAGTTGCTTGCTGGTTGGGAAATACCTAATTAACACTTTTGCAGAGAATACAGATGGATATTTGAGCAATCAAATAAATTCCTACTTTATAGTTGTTAATACTGAAAATTATCCTCCTTATATTTCTTCTCTGAATCTACCTGATAGTGTAGTTAGACCAATTTCTGGTTTTATTAATCTTACCATAGAGGCAACAGCAGGTGACACAAATGGATTTTGTGATATTAAAGCCGTACAATTCGATGCATATAGACCTAACGGAAATTATATAGGAAGATTTGAGATGACAAAAGCAAATAATTTCGGATTATACTCCTATACTGCTCCTGTTGGTGCATCAACTGCAGATTCATCATTCGGATATTTTAAATACTTTTTCCAAGCGATTGATAATTCAAACTCAGTTAGCCCTATCGTAAAAGATAGTATAAAATTTGTTAGACCAAACTGAATTATTTATATGAAATTCAAAATCTTTTTATTTGTATTTTTTACTATATTTACATTTTGCAGTGCTCAGGACTTACACATTCCTGATGATTATTCGATAATAAGATTTAATAAGCAGATAATCTTCAATGAGAAATCTTTTCTAATCTCAACACCAATCGTTGTATATCCTATTAATAGTAAATATCCAATTAGCAATTTTATTACCGATATTATTCGAAATGGTGACACCGTTTGGTTTGCCACTGGTAGTGGAATAATGAGAACAATAAACTATTTTACATCATTCCAACATTATTACGGATTGGAACCATTTGGTAAAGATGATGTATCAGGATTTTTTGTAAGAGATAATATTGTTGCAGTCGCTACTGCAATAACTAAACAAATAAATGATGAAAATATTCCTGCTGGTACTGGTATAAAAGTATCAACAGATTATGGCTTATCATGGTCATCTTTCAACCAGCCAAAAGATGGTTTAGGAGATTCAGTTATTCAATATGGTAGCAATACTTTATACGCTCTGCCGGTAGTAGTTGATGAACAAAATCTAAGTTATGATATTGCAATCACTAAAACTGAAGGAGATACAAATAATTATACAATTTGGATAACTTCATTTGCGGGGGGTTTAAGAAAATCTACAAATTATGGTAATAACTGGCAAAGAGTTGTATTACCCCCAGACAACCTAGACAGTATATATATAAGCGGAACAGGTTATAATTTTTCACTTGATGTTAGACAAAATCTTAATCATAGAGTATTTACAGTTGAAGCCTTAAATGATAGTACGCTATTTGTAGGTACAGCAAATGGAATAAACAAATCAACTGATTGGGGAAAAAGCTGGCGAAAGTACAATTATTTAAATTCAGGTTCAGGAACAAATAGAGTATCAGGAAATTTTGTAGTCAATTTTCACATACAGAAATTTTCAAACAATAATATTATTTGGGCAGCAACAAGAAAGGCTGAAAATCCAAATGAATCAGATGCTTTAAGTTATTCCACAAATGGTGGATATACCTGGGCTTATACATTAAAAGACTACAAACCAAATGGTATCTCATCATTAAACAATATTGTCTATGGTTTAACTAATGATGGCTTGTGGCGTGCAATATTCGGACCATTTGACTGGATAAAAGCTCCAACCATTTGTGATGAAAATACTAATGATATATTACGCACTACAAATTTTTATTGTGGCAATCATATTGATGATACATTATACATAGGCAGTGATGATGGATTATTACGGACAATTGAGACTGGTAGCCCATGGGGTGGCAAATGGAAAATATTCAGAGCAATAAAAGAAATTGATCTGAGTTCAGAAATAAAATCCTATGCCGCTCCAAATCCATTCTCTCCTGCAACTGAAATAGTAAGAATATTCTTTAAAACAGGAAAATCAATTTCTAAAGTTACAATAAAAATTTTCGATACAGGTATGAACCCTGTCAGAACAGTAATACAAAATGCAACAAGAACAAGCCCAGATGAACTTTTTACGTTATGGGATGGGAAGAACAATCAGGGATTTATAGTAGCAAACGGCGTATATTTTTATAGGATTGAGATAGATGATGAAAAACCCATCTGGGGTAAAATATTAGTTTTACAATAAGAAATAAATATTATATTAAATTGAAAAAGATAATATTAATAATCCTGACCTTAATTAATGCATCACAGATTCTTGCACAATCTGGTGGATACGCAGGTACCTTTGCAAGATTAGGATTCGGTGCAAGAGGATTGTCAAAAGGAAATGCAATGGTTTCAGATTTATTTGGTGAATATTCTGGTTATTATAATCCCGCATTAGCATGTTTTCAAGAAGATGCAAATTTATCCCTTGGATATACTTTTATGTCCCTTGACAGAAAATTAAACTTTATTGGGTTTGCAAAACAATTCCCTTTACAAAATAAAAAAGGGGGCGCTGGGATATCACTATCATGGATAAATTTTGGTGTAAGTAACATAGACGGTAGAGATAACGATGGAAATCAAATAGGAAATTTTTCTGTATTCGAAAATCAATTTTATCTTGGCACTTCATTTTTAGTTGAAGAAAATTTTGCTATTGGAATCGGATTTAAATTATATTATTCAAAACTATTTGAAGGAGTTTCGACCACCTCAATTGCTTTTGACCTTGGTGCAGCATATAAAGTTACACCAAATTTAAGTTTTGGTTTCACAATCAGAGATTTATCCGCTAAATATAAATGGGAAACAAATAAAATATACGGTAGCACTTATGGAAGAACAACCGAAAATAAATTTCCAATTTTAATTAATTTTGGCTCGTCCTATTTACTCCCTAAAAATTTTGGTGTTGTGTCTGTTGAAATAGAAAGCGTAATAAATCCTAACTATGAAGATAAGTCAAATGGAATTAAAATTAAATCAAAGAATTTCTATTATGTAAAAGTTGGGGGCGAAATAAATATTAATAATTATATAAAGTTCAGGGCAGGATGTGATAGGATAGGATTAAATGAAGATGATTTTATGGGCTCTCTGAAACCTGGGCTCGGAGTTGGTATTAAAAAAATCATTGGGAAAAATTTATTACTCGGGTTAGATTACGCATTTCAGTTAGAGCCCTATTCAAAAGATGCTGTTCAGAATTTATCACTAAACATTAATTTTAAGTTATGAAAAAATACATTTTAATTTATATACTCTTATTACCACTTACTATCTTTGCTCAAAACGAAGGAGCAGGTAATACCGGCTTATCGTTTCTTAAAATTGGCTTAAATGCTAAAGCAGTAGCAATGGGAGATGCATATTCAAGCATATCAGAAGACGCTACTTCTTTAATATATAATCCATCTACAATACACCTTGGGAAAAATAATGTTATATTATCTCATAACATTTCACAAATTGATTTTACATCTTCTTTTATAGGAACAAAATTCGTGTTTGGAAAACTTGGTGTCGGTCTTGGTATAATACGCGCCGGTGTTAATAATATTGAAGTTAGATTAACCCCTGGTGCACCACTTGAAAAATTTGATTCTCAAGATATCAGTATTAATCTTGGAATTTCTTATAACTTTTATGAAAATATTTCAGTGGGAATAGCAACAAAATTTCTATATGAAAAGATATATGTCGATGAAGCTTCTGGTTTTGGTTTTGATATTGGAACAAATTATAAAAAAGATGAATTTTCTTTTTCTTTCGTCTTAGCAAACTTAGGTTCTATGGATGAGATGCGAAATACAAGGACAAAATTGCCCACATTAGTAAGGTTTGGGGGGAGTTACAAATACTTATACAAGGATTTTAATTTTTTGCTTGCATTAGAAGGATTTAAAGTTCTTGAAGGTGGCAAGTTACACATTCACTCCGGATTTGAAGCAGGATATAAAGATTTAGCATTTATAAGAGTAGGGTACCAGACAAATTATGAAAATAAAAACTTTTCCGCTGGAATTGGTCTAAAATACAAAGATATAACATTTGATTATGCGTTCATTCCCTACTCCAATTCATTTGGGACAGGAAACATTTTTTCAATTGGATACAATTTCTAAAAATATAGAAGGGAAAAAAATCGAAAAAAATATCTTAGAAAAAATATTAGATTATTTTAACGATAAAAAAAATTTTAAGATAATTTTTCCCACTATTGTTTTATTCCTATGTCTTGTAAAAATTCCTGCTCTTTTTGTTACCGATATGCAACCATGGGATGAAGGTATGTATGCTACCCGAGTTGTTTCAATTTATATAAATGGTGATTTTATAGATCAGGCTCAACATTCAATACAAAAATTTTACTCCGGTTCACATCCACCTTTATTAATTTGGGTTGGATACTTATTTACTTTAATTTTCGGACTTAACTCTGTCGTTCTGAAAATAATACCATTCATTACAGCAATATTAAGTATATTTCTATTAATAAGAATTGGTGAAAAAGTTCATTCCCTTTCTACAGGATATATAGCTGCTATGATTTTTAGCAGTAATATAATATTCAGTGTATTTTCTAAAAGATTCCAATTTGATATTCCATATAATTTTCTGATATTATTAGCATTCTATATTTTTATTAAACAATTAGAGAACAGAAAATTTATTTATAACATCTATCTAGGATTAGTTTTTGGTGCCTGCTTAATGATAAAAATACTTGTTGGTACATTTATTCCAATGATAATATTTCTTTTTTATATCTTATTGAGAAAAAGAATTAATTATAAAATAACTGACATCATTACTTTTTCTATAATAGGAATAATAATAGCATTGCCATGGCATTTGTATATGTTTATAAAATATGGGAATGAATTTTTTCAATGGTTCTTTTTCTATCACATTTATGAAAGGGCATTCTTTGGTGTAGAATATAATGTAAAATCTTCCGGAATATTTTATCATATTAATTACATACTATCAATAATTCCCTATAGTATATTACTATTTCCAGCGTTTATAAAGGATATAATAAATTTCAGAAATCTTACAATAAATAAATTATTTATCTGGGTATGGTTCATTGCTGGTTTTCTAATTATTACTTTCTTTAAGACGAAGCTTGAGGTTTATACACTATTGATATTATCACAAGTATCACTGATAATTCCTTCATATTTATATGAATTAAGAAAATCAGATTATAAAGAGAAAGCCTTTACACTATTACTTATAGTAATAAATATATTCTGGGCTTTAACCTTCAATAATAGAAATTGGTTGAAGGATTTATTTAAAAACGAATTTATTATCTACTCTCTTATTACAATACTTATTTGCATAGTAGTGTATATTATTTCTATTTTAATAACAAAAAAGATAAATATTGCCTATATATTTTACTCTTTTATAATCGTCTTCTTCATTAGTCTTAACATTGTTCATATGATTGATATTCCATGGTGGGAAGATTCTTTTGAATTATCAGGGATAAAGAAAGAAATTGATAAAACAGGTAAAAAAGAAATAATTTATATTGCAGGATTATATGAAAATGATCGTGCAAATCCACAGTTTAGCTTTTATTTCAAAGGGCTTAATATTGGATGGAAGAATTCAGAATATACTTATAAATTACTTGAGACAAAAAGAGTAGGGACAGAGACTGTGAAATCATTTCTTGATTCATTACCTCCCGATAAATACTCAATTATAGTTGAACGTGATGAAATAAACAGAACGGATTATGATGACACAAAGACTTTTATGCCAGAAAAATTTAAATTAATTTTGAAAAAACCGGGTTATGAATTATACTGGTAAGTATGATAGTTGAAAGAGTTAATATTGAAAACAATCGCAGCTGGAATGAATTATTAAATATTAACTATAATATTTTTTTTGATTACAAATTTTTGAATTACAACACAATATTTAATAAGGGTATTAATTTTCATCATTTAATATTTAAATCCCAAGATAAAAATAAAGTACTCGCTTTATTAACAGGGTGTGAAGAAACTAATAATGGGAAAAAAACTTTCTTCTCATGCAAAGGTGCAAGTTTTGGTGGCTTTTTGTGGAGAGAAAAGTTAGATGTAATTGATTATCAAATAGTCATATCTGAATTAAAGAAATATTTACGAGAAAATAATTTCTACGATTGTATTATAAATAACCCACCATCAATATATACAATTGATAATAACGAAGAATATGAATATGCATTATTAAAAGAAGGGTTTTGCATTAAGAACTATTCTCTTACCAACATAATAAACTTATCGGATTTTGATTATAATAAACTAAAAAATCCATTAAAAAGAACTATAAGAAACAGCAGTGAAATAATAAATGTAAGAATTGTTAACAGTAATGAACCACTTTCATATTTGGATAAATTCTATGAAATATTATATAATAATCGTTCATTAAAAAATATAAAACCAACCCATACATTTGAAGAGTTGATGTATTTAAAAAAGAATTTAGATGATAAAATTATATTTTTCGCCAGTGAAATAGAAAAATTTCTAACCGGAATTTGTGTTCTGTTTTTAGCAAAAAAGGATGTAGTCTTAAACTTTTATCTTGCAACCGACGAAGATTTCAAGAAATATAGAGTATCTGATTTTTTACTTTATTATACAATTAAATGGGCAAAAGAAAATAATTTAAGATTATATGATATAGGAACTTCAGATGCTAAAGGCTCATTAATTGAAGGTTTATACAAATTTAAAAGAAAATTCCGTGCATACGGTTTCATTAGAAAATCTTTCATAATTAACTTAAAACAATGAAGATACCAAAAGGGAAAAGAATATTATTAACTGGTGGCGCTGGATTTATTGGTAGTAGCCTGACAGAAATTTTGATAAATCACAATCAAATTGTAATCTATGATACTTTTCAGAGAGACTCGCTGAAATACAGAAAGATAAATAAAGACAACATCGCTTTAATTAAAGGAGATGTTAGAGATTATGAAAATTTGAAATCTGTATGTGAATCATTTAAACCACAAATTGCTATGCATCTTGCAGCAATTGCTGGCATAGATACAGTTATAATTGACCCCATAAAAACAATGGAGGTAAATATTCAGGGTACCTTTAATTTTCTTAAAGCATTAGAAAAATACAGTTCGAAACTGGAAAGAGTAATAAATTTTTCTACTAGTGAAGTACTCGGGTCTTACGCGTATAAATCTACAGAAAAATCAAATACAAACTTCGCTCCTGTTGGAGAAGCTCGCTGGACATACTCTGTTAGTAAAGTGGCTGGTGAACATCTAACTTACAGCTATTATAAAACCAAAGGTTATCCCTGTGTTACAATAAGACCATTTAATATTTATGGCCCCGGCCAAATAGGAGAAGGTGCAATACATATATTTATTAAAAATGCGATTAGAAATAAAACAATTGAAATTCACGGTGACGGCGATCAGATAAGGTCTTGGTGCTATATAGACGATATATCTCAGGGAATTCTTCTTGCACTCCATAAGGAAGAAGCAATTGGAGAAATATTCAATATAGGAAATCCAAAAGGAACAATAACAATAAGTTCTCTTGCCGAAAAGGTTATACAACTTTGTAAGTCCAAATCAAAAATAAAATATGTGCCTAAAACATATGTTGATGTAGAGTTAAGAATTCCAAGCATAGATAAAGCAAAAAAAATATTGGGATTTGAACCAAAATTTGATTTAGATGAAGGCATAATAAGGACTTATAACTGGTACAAAAAATGGCTTCAAAAATAAAATATTTTTATTTAACCGATGGTTTTATCGGATTAAGTTGTTTAAGAGATTTAATAAAAGAGAATTACATTCCGGAACTAATTATTACACATAAAAGTCTTCAAGATAGTAAACCCTCAGAAGAAATAATTGAATCCCTAAAAGAACTCAGCGTAAGTAGAAATATTCCTCTACTTATTATTGAGAAATTAAAAGAGTATAAAGGAAAAATAAAAAATTTTCATTTAGGAATTTGTGTTGGATTTATGGAGATACTTGGGGAAGATATTTTTAATTCACCACTACTTGGAATTTATAATCTTCACTGCGGAAAACTCCCTGAATACAGAGGTAGAGCACCTATTTCACGAGCGATTATAAACGGAGATAGTAAAATTACAATGACAGTTCATAAAATTGAAGGAGGAGTAGATAGCGGTGCAATTCTGTTAGAAAATGATATTTATATAGAAGATGAAGATGATGTTAATTCTGTATATAAGAAATGTTCTGATTTCGCAGGTAATCTAATTAAAAATGTTTTCGGATTAATTGAATTGAACAACCTTTTGGTATACCCTGAAAACATTAACAAATTATTAACCCCACAAAAGGAATATAAAAATTCAGCGTATAAATCTATAACATACAAAGAAAGAATTATAAATTGGGATAAACCTGCAAAAGAAATTTATAATTTAATTCGTGCATTAACACCACCATATCCATCTGCAATAACATACTACAAAGCTGAAGAATTAATTATAACAAAAGCAAGAATAATTGAAAACGACTCAGTGAATAAGATTTCTGGATATATAGAGAAAGTATCAAATAATAGCATAATAGTCAGATGTTCTAAAGGCACAATAGAACTAAAAGAAATTCTTCATAACGAAAAAAAAATGGATAATATCTCTGAAATATTTAAAACAGGAGACATTTTAAAATGAAAATAATTGATGCTCATACTCATATTGGAAAATGGTCAGAAAATTTTTTAAATTATGAAACGACTGTAGATGAAGCTGTTAAGGTTTTTAAAAGAAATAACATCTCAGCAGCGGTATGCTTTCCTGCTGATAATACTGATAATGAATTTCTTTTAAGCGAAGTAAAACTAAGAGATGACTTCAAATTTTATTTTGCTCCCTGGGTAAATCCTGTGGATAAAAAACTGAGTAATTTTTTAATGGATAATATCGGCGATATAAAATTCCTAAAAATTCACCCCTCTTTAAATAAAAGAAAAATTACAGATGAATATTATAAGCCATATATTGAATTTTCAATTATGAATAAAAAGCCAATAATTGTTCACTGTGGAAGATGGGTAGAAGTAGCGGGTTATCAACACCCATTAGAATTAGCAGAGAAAAATCCTGATTTGAAAATTATTCTCTCGCATTTAGGTGGTGATCAACCAAACCTATGCATTCCCTGTGCAAAACGGATTAAAGAAAGAAAACTTGAAAATGTTTATCTTGGCACTGAATCGGTCCGTGAATTTTATTTTGTTAATGAAGTAATAAAAATAGTTGGTGCAGAAAAAGTAATATTTGGCAGTGATTATAATCTTGGCTTACCAGAAATGTATATATCTTTAATTAATTCTCTGAATTTAACCAACTCAGAACGGGATAAGATATTTTCCGGAAACATACTTTCATTAATAGATGAGCAATAAATCTATTTTACATATTGCTCCGCAAAATTTTGCCGGTATGCCTATCGATTTTGTTTATATGCACAAAAAATTTGGTTTTAAATCTAACCTCGTTACGATATACAAAGAATCAACTGATTTCCAAAGTGATATTAATATAGACTTAAATCTCCCAAAGGGAAAACTTGCAACACTGTATAGGCATAGAAAATTTCTTTCAAAATCTTTAAAAACCTCTACTGAACAAAATACATTATTTAAGTATTATAAATATACTTTCACAGATAAAATATATTTCAGGATAAAAGATTTAATAAACTCTAAAAAAATAGAAGATGTAATAAAAAAATATTCTCTCCAAGATTTTGATATTTATCATTTTGATGGTGGTATTGATTTATTCCGTGATTTTCGCTTTGCAAAAAATATGAAAAATAATGGGAAAAAAATTATTGCATGTTATTTTGGTAGTGATTTAAGAACGAGAGGTATATTCAAAGAGATGGAAGAACTAAGTGATTTAAATCTTACAGTAGAATTTGACCATACAAAAATACATCCAAATATAAATTATATTTTTTTCCCATTTAACTGTGAAAATGCAACTGCAAAATTAAAATTAAATAAAACAATCAAAATAATACACTCCCCTACTAATAGATTATTTAAAGGCACAGAGAAAATTCTGAAAATAATAAACCAACTTAAAAGAAATTTCAATTTCGAATTCCTTTTGGTAGAAAATTTACCTCGTAATAAGTTACTTGAAATTAAGAAAGATTGCGACTTAGCAATTGACCAGGTAGGCGGAATACTCGGAGGGTCAGGATACGGAAAAAATTCAATAGAAAATTTTCTTCTTGGACTTCCGACAATTACCGAATTCACAGAAGATTACAAGAAATTTCTTAAAGAGAATCCTTTCATTAACGCAACTGAAGAAACTCTATATGATACTATTGCAAATATATTAAAAAATCCAGAAGTCTTAATTGAATATTCAATTAAAAGTGTTGAATGGCTTAAAAAATATCATTCATACGAATCGGTAAATAAACAACTATTAGAGTTATACAATAAGTATAATATATTATAGAAATGGAGGAAAAAAAATCTTATATAAAAGAACTATTTTCCCAAACTTTTATTTACGGATTTGGTTTACTGATAAACAGATTTATATCACTTCTACTTATTCCCTTATATACTTATTATTTTTTACCTGATGAACTTGGCATTTTTAATGTGATTAATTCAATCTGGTTAGTTATTGGGATTTTCTTTGTTTATGGATTGGATACATCGTTTATAAAATACTTTGCTACTGACAAAAGCAACGAAGAAAGAACATTAACTTATTCTACAACTATAATTTTATTAACTGTCTCCTCTATAATATTCTCTTTAATAATTTATTATTTTTCTTCTGAAATATCAGTAATATTGAAGTTAGATAGTTATGAAAATTCGGTTTTCTTATTGAAACTGATGTGTCTCGTTTTACTCGTTGATACTATATATAGATTTCCGCTTCTTCTTTTACGGGCTGAGCTGAAAGCAAAAAAATATTTTATTGCTAATATTATTTCCGTTATTACAAATATCTCCTTTAATATCATTTTCATTATTTATTTAAAACAGGGTATAGAAGCTATCTTTTATAGTTATATAATATCCTGTATTATAACTTTAATCTTTACACTCTATTTAACAAGAAAATACCTGAGATTAAAATTTTCCTTTGAGAAGGCAAAAAGGCTTGTTTTTTTCGGGAATAAATTTATCTATGTTGGATTATTTATTCTTTTCATAGATGTTTCAGATAGATTTTTTATAAAATATTTACTGAATGATGCAGAAGTTGGAATTTATAGTGTAAATTATAAACTTGCCGCTGGTATGTCTTTAATAATTGCAGCGTTTAGATTTGCCTGGACACCTTATTTCCTTAATTTAACGGAAAATCCTGATAACAAAAATATTTTATCAAGAGTGTTCACATATTACATATTTGCAGGATTGTCATTACTGTTTATTTTTATATCATTTCTTCCCCCCATAGTTAAATTCAAAATAGGTAATTTCTCAATACTAAATGAAAACTATTGGGAAGGTTTAAAAATTTTACCATTTATATTTTCTGCTTATTTCTTTTCAGGAATTTTTTCAAATTTATACGCTGCTCCTTTTTTTGCGGAAAGGACTTACATAATTCTTATTGTTACATTTTTTGGGTTTATAATAAATTTTATTTCCAACCTTTTTCTAATTCCAAAAATTGATATCACCGGAGCAGCCATTGCAACCTTAATTTCATATTTTGCAATGTCAGTTATGCTTTATTTCCTTTCACAAAAAGTATATAAGATTAACTATGATTGGCGAAAAATTACAATTATTTTTATAATTTTTATAATAGGATTTCTTATATCATACTTTATAAAAAATTACATCCTTGAAGATAAAACCACATTATCATTGCTGGCGAATATTATAATTTTCACAATAATTATTTACTCATTATTTTATTTCAAAGTAATTGAAAAAGCCCGTATCAAAGAATTATTTTATAAAAGAAATTAAATATTGTAATTATAAAATTTAACCCCCTCCCTTAAAGTAATACTTTATTTATTTTTCACTTGACATATATTTTTTTATAATTTATATTTGACGATAAATAACAGAGGTATGAGTAGATTAAGGTTATTTATTTCGTCAATTATAATTATTTTAAGTATTAATTCAAGTATTATGGGGCAAGCATCAAGTTTTTCTGATAGATACGTTATTGAAGTAGAAGTATTTATGGGAATGCTTGACGGAATATACTCAGATGATATGATTGACGAAATTACATATTTTTTACCTGAAAACCTTTCTATAATTAATTTTAACATTGGAGACTATTCCGGGGATGGTATGCTTGATATAGTGATTTCGTATAATGACAATACCTACAAAAAAAATTCATATAATGTTCTTCTGTTAATTAACGATTATGATACTTTCATGCAGGGTGGTCTATTCCAATTCGGCTGGTATTATACACCTTACGACATTTCATTTACTATTAAAGATAATATTTGTTATATTACTCATTTTGAAAAACACAAATGGGTTTTTACAGGATTCACTTACGATAACGGTGAATTAAAGAAAGTATTAGAAGAATATTATTATTAATAATTAATCTCCTATAATCTATTAATTATGGTATAGGGAAAAATTTCCGTATAGGAATATTTTTCCATTATTATTGAAAATTTTTTCACTTCAAAATTAATAAATTTTAAAATTGTGAAAAATATTTCTCTAAAATGATAATATTTTTCATTAAAAACATTATGGCACGGTTATTGCAAGTATATAGTGAAATTAAAAAAAATAAAAAGAAGGAGGTAAAAATATATGAAAAACTTAATAAAATTCAGAAAAGATGATGACCTTTTCAACATCAGTGATACTTTTCGTTCAATTTTCGACCATCCATTCTTCTCTTTCAGAAATGAGTTGTTCAATGTATCAAATTATTCTCCGAGGACACGTATAACTGAGGATAGAGATAATTTCTATATCTATATGGAAATGCCCGGTATTTCTAAGGATGATGTAAAGATTACTTTAGAAAATGATACATTAACAATATCTGGTGTGAAAAAGCAACAGCAAAAATCTGAAGATGCAAATTTGATTATGAATGAAATATATTATGGTGAGTTTTGTAGAAGTTTCAATGTTTCTAAGGATGTGAAGACTGATGCTATTGAAGCCAACTTTAAAGATGGAGTTTTATCAATAACTTTACCAAAAGTTGAAGAAGCAAAACCAGTTGTTAAGGAAATCAAAGTTAAATAATATTACACAAAAATTAATTTTAAAAAGCCCTGACCGAAATAAAAATCGGTCGGGGTTTAATATAACTAAAAGAAAGGAAATTTAATTATGGGAAAAATTATAGGTATTGATTTAGGCACCACTAATTCTTGTGTTGCCGTAATGGAAGGAAATGAGCCGGTTGTTATTCCAAATTCTGAAGGTTCAAGAACCACACCTTCAGTAGTAGCTTTTACAAAGACAGGTGAACGAATTGTAGGAGAACCTGCAAAGAGGCAGGCTGTAACAAATCCCGAGAATACTGTTTTCTCAATAAAAAGATTTATGGGTAGAAGATACGATGAAGTTTTAGAGGAGATAAAAGAAGTACCATACAAAGTAATCAGAGGAGAAAATGATGTTGCAAGAGTAGAAATCACAGATAAAAGTACTAATCAGAAACGAGTGTATTCACCACCGGAAATTTCTGCAATGATTTTGCAGAAGATGAAAAAAACTGCTGAAGATTATCTTGGTCAACCAGTAACCGAAGCAGTAATTACTGTACCTGCATATTTCAATGATTCTCAAAGGCAGGCTACTAAAGATGCCGGTCGTATTGCAGGACTTGATGTAAAGAGAATAATAAATGAACCTACTGCTGCAGCATTGGCTTATGGACTTGATAAGAAGAAAAAGAATCATAAGGTAGCAGTATATGATTTAGGTGGAGGAACATTTGATATTTCTATTCTTGAACTTGGCGATGGCGTGTTTGAAGTAAAAGCCACTAATGGTGATGGACATCTTGGAGGAGACGATTTTGACCAAAGGCTTATAGATTATCTTGCTGATGAATTTCAAAAGAAAGAAGGGATAGATTTACGAAAAGACCCGATGGCTTTGCAACGATTAAAAGAAGCAGCAGAAAATGCAAAAAAGACGCTTTCTTCAAGTCAGCAAACTGAAGTAAATTTACCATATATAACCGCAACTGCTGATGGACCAAAATTTTTATTGGAAACAATTACAAGGGCAAAATTCGAATCTTTAATTGCAGACTTAGTTGAAAGAACAGTAGGACCGTGCGAAAAGTGTATTAGTGATTCAGGATTCAGGAAAGAAGAAATTGATGAAGTCATCCTTGTTGGTGGTTCCACAAGAATACCTCTTGTTCAGGAAACAGTTAAAAGAATATTTGGTAAAGAACCCCACAAAGGAGTTAATCCTGATGAAGTTGTTGCTATTGGTGCTGCAATACAGGGAGGTGTTCTTGCTGGTGATGTTTCTGATGTATTACTTCTTGATGTAACACCACTTTCACTTGGTATTGAAACTTTAGGTGGTGTAATGACAAAATTGATTGAAGCAAATACAACTATTCCTACAAGAAAGTCACAGATATTTTCAACAGCAAGTGATAACCAACCATCAGTAGAGATTCATGTATTACAGGGAGAGCGACCAATGGCAGTTGATAACAGAACTCTTGGCAGATTCCATTTAGATGGAATACCACCAGCTCCAAGAGGAGTACCACAGATTGAGGTAACATTTGATATAGATGCAAATGGTATTTTACATGTAACAGCAAAAGACCTTGGAACAGGAAAACAGCAGGATATAAGAATAACGCATTCTTCCGGATTGACCGAACAGGAAATTGAGCGTATGAAACGCGATGCAAAAGAACATGAAGAAGAAGACAAAAAGAAGAAAGAGTTGATAGATATGAAGAATCAGGCAGATGCGATGATATTCCAGGGAGAAAAGCAGTTAAAAGAATTTGAAACAAAATTAGATCAACCGACAAGGGCGAAGATACAGAGTGCAATTGACAGATTAAAAGAAGTAATAAAACACGATAACATTAATGAATTGAAATCTGCTATTGATGAATACAATGCAGCATGGAATGAAGCATCATCTCAAATGTATTCAGGTGCCAGAACTCATACTCAAGAACCAGAGACAGGTTCACAGGCTAAACAGGAATCAGCGGGTACAAAAGATGACGGAAAAGTAGAAAATGCAGATTTTGAAGTAATGGACGATAAAAAATAATTTTCACCTGTCATAAAACAAAACCCTCTTATACTGATTATTTATAAGAGGGTTTTTTATTTAAAAATTACAGAAAATAATTTTAAAAATTAATACATATTAAATTGATGCAATTTCAAGAGCTTTCTTAATCAAATCCCCTGTTGTATATTTTTCTTCGCCAAAAATTTTTATTGCTTCCCTTATTAATTTCTCCGCTTCTGCTCTCACATATCCAAGATTCATTAATGCATTTAGGGCTTCAAGTCTGTACTGCTCTTTTTCTGTCAATTCACCTTCAGAAATTGAAGGAAGTGATTCTAAATATTCAGCTGAGGATAATTTCACAATTTTATCCTTCAACGAAGTAGAAATTATTTCCATCTTTTTAATTCCAAGACCCGGAATTTTTACAGAAGATAATGATTGCTTACCAGTTATTAATCTTATTATTTCTTCGAAACCTATATGGCATAAAATATTATGAGCAGTTTTAGTACTTATCCCGCTTACGCCAATGAGAAGTTTAAAAATTTCCCTTTCTTTCTCATCAAAGAATCCATAAAGAGCTATAGAATTTTCTTTAATATCGAGATATGTAAAAATACTTACTTCTTCATTTAAATCCTTAATACTTTCATAAAGTTTTTTAGTAATAAAAATCTGATATCCAACACAACCAACTTCAATAATAATATCTTTTATATTATTTTTTACAATTTTCCCTTTGATAAATGAAATCATTGAGTTAAGATTTTAAGATTTTCTGTGGATTATTTTTTATATAAAAAGACCACTCTTTTGCTAACCTTTTATTAGATTTCCGATTATATATTCCAAAGCCCATTTTGATAAGGTAATGATAATGACACAGAGCAACAGCAATTGCATCAAAAGCATCGAGAAATTTTGGTTCTTCTTTAATTCTGAAATTACTTTTAATAAAATACTTCACAAGTTGTTTACTTGCAGCTCCGTTTCCTGTAACACTTTTTTTTATTTCTCTTGGAGAATACTCATATATTTTTAAACCTGAATTTAAAGCAGCCACGATAGCAGCCCCTGATGCCTGTCCAAGCTTTAAAGTAGATTGTATATTCTTTCCATAAAATGCTGTCTCAATTGCCAGATGTTCAGGCTTGTATTTTTTTATTATTGATGTACAGGAATCGTATATATTTTTAAGCCTTTCAGTTTGTGTATTTCTGCGATTAAGTAAAATTACATCATAGGAAAGTATCTGAACTTTTTCACTCACTTTCAACAATGCAACACCTGTAATAACCGAACCCGGATCAACTCCTAAAATAATCATTTAAATAATTCATTTAAAATTCTACATTAGTATAAACATTCTGAACATCATCATGGTCTTCGATAACTTCAATAAACTTCATAACTTCAGCAGTACATTTGTCATCCAGTTTAAGGGGATTTTTTGCTACATATTGCAAACTTGCATTTTCTATTTTATATTTATTTCCTTCTATTGCTTTTCTGACTTTTTCAAAATTTTCCACTGATGTTATAACTTCAAAAAATTCACTTTCATCTTTTAAATCCTCAACACCAGCATCGAGAATTGCTTCCATAATCTCATCTTCAGTATGATTATCTTTAGTCACAAGAATAACCCCTTTTCTTTCGAACATCCAGTTTACTGAACCGGTCTCACCCATATTACCATGATGTTTTGAAATTAAGTGTCTTAACTCAGCAACGGTACGGTTTCGGTTATCAGTCACGCATTCGATTATAACTGCAGCGCCGTGCGGAGCGTACGCTTCATAATTAATTTCTTCATATTTAACTCCTTCAAGTTCACCTGTTCCTTTTTTAATTGCGCGAGTAATATTCTCCTGAGGCATATTATTGGCTTTAGCATTCATTATTGCTAATCTCAACCTCGGATTTCCTTCAGGGTCGCCACCGCCATCTCTTGCTGCAATGGTAATTTCCTTAATTAACTTAGTGAAAATTTTACCGCGCGCCGCATCATTAGCTGCTTTTTTCCTTTTTATTGTTGCCCATTTTGAATGACCAGACATAAAAAATTAAATTAAATTTTTAAAAAACTAATTAAATTTAATATCTTTAATTCTTAATTTGCCAATAGGATAATTATTCCAGCGATTAACATCAACAGTATAGCAAACATCACAACTTACACCGGGTTTAATTGAAGCAAGATATTTTTCTTCATAAGGTAAATTTGCTTCAAACGAAATATCAGAAGCAGGATCGGTTAATCTGAGAGTAATACAATAATTTTTAAAATGTTTTATTCCATCTCCTATAACAAGGTTTTTACTCATAAATATTGGGACAGGATTACCGGGTCCATATGGTTCGAAGTATTCAAGAACATTCATAAAAATAGTATCAATCTCTTTGAACTTTATCTCAACTTCATACTCAAATTCTGATGATAGTTTATCAGGCTCAAGTTTTTCAGAAGCAATTTTATCAAACTTTTCTCTAAATTTATCAATATTCTCAACTTTCATTTCAAGACCAGCCGCATAGAAATGACCGCCAAACTGAATCAAATAATCTTCACATAATTTTAATGCATCATATATATTAAAATTACCATTACTTCTTGCACTTCCTTTTGCAACTCCATTAATAGTTGATAAAACAATAGAAGGCAAATTATATTTTTCAACAAGTCTTGCTGCAACTATACCTATTACTCCGGGATGCCAGTCATCCTTATGTAAAACGATACAATGCGGGTTGTCATTTGAATACTTCTGTTCAAACATTTCAATAGCCTGACGGGTTATTTCCTGATCCATTTCCCTTCTATCAGTATTAGTATCATCAAGTTCGCTTGATAATAAATTAAGCTGTTCTTTATCTTCACAAAGTAAAAATTCCACTGCCCTTCTCGCATCACCTAACCTACCAACTGCATTCAGTCTTGGAGCAATTGTATAAATAATATTTGAAGTGTTTATTTTATTAAATGAACCAGAGTGAATTTTAGACATCAATGTTTTTATTGATGGTCTTGGAGAATTATTCATTAAATCAAAACCTGTACTAATTAATATTCTGTTTTCATCAATAACAGGAGAAATATCAGAAGCAGTAGCAATTGCAACTAGGTCAAGGTATTTTGTAATAATTTCATTGCGGTTAAGTTTTTTACAAATCGCCTGAATAAGTTTAAAGGCTACACCACTACCGCATAGATGTTTAAATGGATACGGACAATCGTTTCTCATAGGATTTAAAACAGCAAGAGCATCAGGGATTTTTTCACGGGGCTGATGATGGTCACAAATAATAAAATCAATACCTAAAGAATTTGCAAAGTCAATTTTATCAATTGCAGTAATTCCAAAATCTACTGCAATTATTAACTTAATACCTTTTTCTTTTGCAAGATTTATACTATTTGTTGAAATACCATAACCTTCTGATTCTCTATCCGGAATGTATATTTCGGTATCAACAGCAAATTCTTTCAAAAAGAGATGCAGTATCGAAGCACCGCAGGTACCATCAACATCGTAATCCCCTGTTATCATAACATCCTCTCTATCAGAAATTGCTTTTAAAACTCTATTACAAGCCTTATCCATATCTTTCATAAGAAATGGGTCATATAACCTTTCTAATTGTGGTTTAAAAAATTTAATTATATCCAAATGGCTTGTAATCCCACGTAAATACAATAACCGAAGGAGTGTTTCTGATAATTTTACCTTATCTTTTACATCGTCATAAAAAGTCGAAAAATCAATTTGTTTTCCAATGCCATTGTTTGAATTTAGTTCTTTTAATTTCCAGATTTTTTTCAACTGTAATCATTTTAAATTTTTTAGTGCTCAAAGAGGGATTCGAACCCTCACCTTAATAATTAAGACTGCACCCTGAATGCAGCGCGTCTACCAATTCCGCCATTTGAGCAAACATATTTTCTGAAAGATATATATTGAAACTTGAAAATTCAATTTGAAAAATTTTACCCTAAATTTACAGATAAAAAATTTTTCAGGAATTAAAAATACTTCATACATAAAATTAAAATTCAGAATTAAAATACATTAAATAAAAAGCCACTTTATACTCACTAAAGAATACAAAGTGACTTTTTAAATAAGAATCTAAAGAATAATTAAATAAACAGCTTTATTTAATCAGCACCATTCTCTTTGTATCAGAGAAATCTTTTGTCCGTATCGTGTAGAAATAAATTCCACTCGCCAGACGATCTGCAGACCAGCTTATTTCGTATCTCCCCTGTTCTTGTTCCTGATTTACTAATTCTTCTACTTCTCTACCTGTTATATCATAAATCTTTATTACAACCAATGCTTTCTTTGGTATGTCATATTTAATCGTAGTTACAGGATTAAACGGATTTGGATAATTTTGATATAACTGGTATTCTGTCGGTAATTCATTAGCAATCTGGATAACTCCTGTTGGGGTCGGTTGTACCACATTAAAGCCGGAAGGATATCCTAACTGAACTAAGCTATCAAATACAAGTGTAGGGTACTGGTCAGGTGGAACTCTGAATGTCATTGCTGTATTGTTCACCGTTCCTGATACAGTCCAGCGTAAAGTACCGATTAAATATATCCCTGGTGTAAAACGATAGAAACCACTTGTATTAAAAGTAAGTATATTCAAGCTAATAGCTGTTCCATTTAATATCGAAGTGGTAGTCATATTCTGATAACCGTTTGCTCCGCTAATGTTAGGATTAGCATTTTCAACAGGGTTATCTGTTTTTACCGTTAATGCACCTGTGGGAACACAAGTAAAGTTTATCCTTATATTACATGACCCAACAGCCCAAGCCTGTCCAGAAGGAATGGTTGCCATTAAATCGTATTTAAAATATCCACTTTGTATCCTTGGATTTGAAAGTGAAAATGTAACCTTCTGACTGTGGGCAACCCCCACGAAGAGTGCTATTAATAGCAGCAGTGTAATTAATTTTTTCATTTTGTTTTAATTATTTTAATTATTTAATATTTATTTAAAAACTTCTTCATTAAAAAACTTTACGAGCAATCAGGTAGCGGAATATTAATTCCGCTACCCTTTGCTATTATAATTAATTAATCAGAATTTTGCTTAAATTCTCTCTTTGGGGTTTCGAATTTTTTCTTTATCTCTTCGATTATCTTGGACCTTAATCCTGGGTCTGGTGGTATCATTACTGTTGGTACGGATTTTGTCATTCCGAAATCACCAATTAAGATTGGTACATCAAGTGCGTCAACCGCACCATCACCGTTGAAGTCACAACTTAAGTAACCAAAGTTACCGAATTGTGAAATGAATAGTGCAACATCAAGTGCGTCAACAGCACCATCCTGATTTGCATCTCCGGCATATAATGTCCATACGCTTCCTACCTTCCTCATATTAAAGCCATAAGCTTTTGCAGAGTCTGTTGTAAAGTCATAACTTAATGGTGTTCCTGCAACGAATGCCTGCGGTAATCTACTCCAGGTTTCAAGATGGTTCCTGTGCATAACAACTATATAGTAATTACCAGATGCTTTGTTAAAGTTCATTGTGGCTGTTCCTGCACTTGAAAGCACCACTTTCTGTGAATCAACAAATGCATAAGGTGAACTACTGTTTGCAAGATAAATCTTCGCAGTATCAACAACCTGAGTTGTACCATTCCAGAATCCTTCAAGATATACTTTCAGGTTCAAAGTCAACACAGCTGTTGAGTAATTGTATTCATCTGCTCCAATATCCGGGGTTGATGTACTTCTTGGATTATCATCAATATCATCAGGAACTGTTGAGATATATTGACCTGCATTACCAACAGGTGATACCTGCGTCGAGTCAATATGTAAGTTGGAATCACTTACGAATACCGGGTCACCGGAAATACTTGCTGAGTCTTTCAATGTTGCAAGTTTCCAGTCTCCAAGTGTTGTCTTATCTCCACCCAGGTATCCTAATATTCCTGGTGTTCCAAATACATAATAATCGTTGTAGTTAATATCTGTAAATGCTGCGTTAGTTCCGGCACAGTATATTGCGTAACTCTTATCAGTAGTACTTGAAGTATTATCAAATTTATTCACAAATATATTATCCCTTAGATTCAATCCTGAAATTCCTGACGATGCATAGAACGCAGAGTGTACTGTAGATGATGAATAGCCGGGATATGTACCGTATAAATTGACAGAATTAAAGTAAACTGTGATTCCGCTAACAGTTGCATCAAGAGCAATTCCAATACCCCAGTATGTAACTGATGCATCAGATGTTGCCACAATATTCCATACGAAGTTGTTTATAATTTCAATATTAGCGGGTGATACAGTTGATGCGATATTAATTCCTCTTGCACCATAACCACCGGTATTTCTATTTAATAGATATCCTATTTTATTCTTTGTAATGCTTACACCTGATGTTGTACTGAATACATAAATACCGTATGGTGGTGAACTATAAGCAGTTCTAATACCAGTTATAGTATTCTTTGTAATTGAAATATTTGCATTTGCAATACCTGTTGAAATTGCAATTCCTCTTGGTGGACCATAGCCTGCGATATTAGATATTGTATTTCCGGAAATTATTCCATTCTTTGTTCCGGTAGCAAACCAGATACCAGTTATATTGGATGCATCAACACCATTGGAATCATTTCCGATAAAGTTATTTGAAACGGTTACACCATCAACGCCTTGTACATATATTTTAGTCAACCTGACTGGATATAATGGATTATCAAAAGTATTATTACTAATAATCAATCCGCTTCCGTTTCCAGTAGCAACTGTTGCTATTGAATATATTCCAATATATGCTAAATTAATTTTATTATTTAAAATACTAATATCGTTAAACCAACCAGCAGTTCCGGGAGTAGCACCATCAGAAACTATAACAGCACTACTTGAATTGATACCATTGGTAATTTCACAATTCTTAACTGTTACATTTGTAATTGGCGTTGTTCCGGTTGAACCAATTACAATTACCTGTGGAGAAGTAGTGCTTGAGTTAATAATAGAAAGATTCCTTGTAGTTCCTCCTACAGTATTGGAACCATCTATGGTTACATAACTGGTTAGTATCTTGAATATTTGAGTTGATGGAGCAACACCATTTATAGTTGCATTAACACCAGTATTCGGTTTGATAGTTACAGTCTTCGTACTGCCAGGCATACTAGCATTTTGTACATTAATTACAATCGGATATGTTTCTCCGGTCGAATAAGAAGTATCCACTAATAAGAATCTTGTGTTAGCACTAACACCTCTTAAATTCAAATCATTAATTGCGGCTGTAATAGTAGCATAAACACCCATCGTACCATCCGGGAAGTCTATTTCAGGACTTTCTGCTTTTTTCACATATAATGGTCCATCATATACTTTGCCGTTTTCCATTGGTATCCATCTGACTTCTTCAACAGTAACAAGTTTGGTTTTACCATTACCAGCATAAGGTGAAGAAAGGTCAGCAGCATCTGGTTTTGGTTCCTGTCCTTTACCTGCAATTACTTCTTCAACATTATTTTCTTCTACCGGAACTTCTTTCACAACTTTTTCAACTACTTTTTCGAAGTAAATCTTTCTACCGGATATGCTGTTAAATAATGACAAACCAACCGTATAATCACCTGCAAGTGGTGCAGCTGTAATCTTATAGCTGCTTGGATTTGTTGGTGGAATACTTGCAGCTGGTGGGTCATAGGTAAATCCACCTGCTCCTAATGATGGAAATGCTCCAATGTTAGGAGGTGTTGCATTATCTCTTGCTACAATATAATAGAATACAGAGTCTCCAAGTGTAACTCCAGAACCAAATGAATAAGTATATTGTGGATAAGAAACAGTAATTGGCGCTGCTGCAGTCCAGGTACCAGTATTAACTTTCCAGTAAAGCATTGGCCATCCGGGAGAAGTAGTTGGCACTCCACTTGGGTCTGTTATTGTTGCTGTTAATGTTCTTGCAGAAGTGCTGGAGGTATTCAACAATGGGACGTAGCTTATATTTGGTGGATTAATATCAAGTGGTTTACCACCAAATTCATCTGCTCCAATATCTGGTGCTGTCGGTGGATAAAGTGGATGTGCTGGATAACCCGGATTCGGATATCGCGGTTGTCCGTCAAAGTCAGTTGTTATAGCAATTGGTGAAGAAATTGTTGAAGCACCACTTTCTGCTACTGTAGTAATTGCAGTATCCAGATGTAAATCATATGGTCTTGTAGTTACATTAACAAATGGTGGATTCTGTGATACTGAATTTGCATCTCTTGGTGTTACACGTGTTTTATATAATGCCAATGTAGAATCATAGTTAGTCAAATCATAGTAAATAACCCTTTGGGAACTTGGAGTTCCAGCATAGAACAAGTTAAAGTCAGAAGTATTAGCGTAAGTTGCTAAATTAGTTGTATTTCTTTGATATACTGCTGTAAAGCCACCTGTCGGTCCGGGTGTTGACACATTAACTAATATATTATTTCTCAAATCTAATGTTGGTGTTGTAGATGCCCATAATGCAGCGCTTCCAAATGTTGAACCTGCATAAGGTATAGCGTTAAGATAGATTGTATTATAATAAACATTATTCGTAGTACCACCACTTAAATATAATCCTGCAATTGCTAATGTTGCTGTAGATGAATCTGACCTGATATCAGAAATGAAATTATTATAAATATTGTTGGTTGTTCCACTTGCAACATACATACCGTATCCGGCACCAGTACCAGTTCTTAAATTCGTTACTAAATTATTATATATATTAACAGTTGTTCCGGATGAGAGATACATACCATAAACTGCTCCTGAACCAATTGTCTTAAGATTTCTAACAGTGTTTCCGTAGAAATTCTTATTTGGCGCTCCGGAAGCATTATATATACCATAAACTGCACCTGTACCATCACTATTAATGTTTTCAACTGTATTATTGTAATAATTAAATGTTCCTGTATAGGCAGCATTAGAAATATAAACGCCATATAATGATCCACTACTACCGGGACCTTTATATAGATTTCTGACAACATTATTATAATAATTCGCTGTTGTTGAATAATAGTTATAAACATACATATAATATCCTGAACTGGTTGTAACAGCAAGTGTGTCGTTTTCTATGGTGTTATTGTATGCATTAAATGTGTGCTGTCCATAATATAAATACATACCATATAATGTACCAGTACTCAATGCAGATTGTATTCTTCTGTTTCCACTCATATAATTGTTAGTGAAGTATCCGACACTACCTGCTGGCGGTGCTGTTGTATATGGATAGACATAGAATCCGTAAATTGTACCTGTTGCTGTTTGAGTACTTCCACCCCACTTATTATTGATGAAGTTATTGGAGTCAACATATAAATTCAGACTTGTCGTATAATATATATAGAATCCATAAAGTATTCCACTTGTTGCTGCGGTGGAAGTCATACCCTGTACAGTATTCCTTCTCACAATTACTGTATTATCAACACCATTATATCCTGCATTATTCAACGCAATACCATAAGTCGCTGATGTTGTAACAGCGTTGGTATCAGATACCGTGTTATTATAAACTGTAATGCTTGAATTGTAACAGATCGATACAAATATACCATAATTAGTCGTAGTAGTACCGGTACCGCCACCAACATTATTATTACTAATATCTAAACTATCCTGATATATTGAATATATTCCATAAGTAGTTGATGAGCCACCACCGAAGTTTCTGATCGTATTACCACCCTCTTTACCAATTTGATTGAAGTGGTCATAGAAAGCATAAGGTGAAGTTCCATCATTGTAACCAGCAACAGAAATACCAATATAGCAATTTCTTATATTATTATTAAAGAATTTATTATTAGAGTTAGTTCCTGAAAACGCTGTAATAGTCAGAGCGCTTGTTGATGTAATTGTATGGTTTGCAGAATATATACCAACACTACTTGTATTTGCTTTATTTAGTGTAATGTTACAATTTTTAATAGTAATGTTCTGCGAACCAGAATCTGCACTTGCCTTTAATAATGCATATCCCCATTCCATTTGTGTTGTAGTTGTGGTGTTAGCCGGGTTTTCACTTAAGTCAATTCCGTCAAAAGTAATATAACTAACGCCGGAGAACTTAATAATACCATCCATAGAACCGGTTCCAGGAGCTGCTACTATTAATGGATTTGGTAGTGGTTGGTCAAAAGTACCCCACTTTTCAAATACTATTGGACTGGAAGCTGAACCTCTTGCAGTTATGACAAGATTAGCAGCTGTATCAACATGACCAGTAGCAACCCTGAATGTAACACCACCGGTGCCAACACCATAGGTATTCAAATCAGTTATTGCCGCAGGAATAGATGGATAATCACCAGGTATATATTTTATACCAGTAAGAGGTCCTGCAGCTTGAGGTGTAAAGTTCCAAACAGCACTGAACTGACTTGGGCTATATTGTGCATAATATGTTCTGACTCTCCAGAAATACTTCGTTCCGGAAACCGCATTATAGAATGTATATAGAGAATCTGAAGCCACCGTATCTTTAACTGTGGTAGCAAATGTAGAATCTGTTGAAATCTGTAAATTATAACCTGAAGCGAAGACTGTCTTATTCCATTTCATAACAACAGGAATTGGAATACCTGTCGCACCATTTGATGGTGAAATCAAAGTTGGCACAATTGGTTTTGTATAATTAAATTCATGAGAACCTATACAGGTTGCTCCGGTTTCACTTCTCGGATATCCATTAAAGTCTTTATCTATTCCGCTAATTCCAAGACCACGCTTCGCAACAAGGATTGAAGCTGCTTGCGTTGTATCAATATTTAAATCAGCGTTAAGATAGCTTCTGAATAGTTGTGATGCCGGAGTATTTGCAACTGTATCTGCCAGACTATTTGCATCTTCTCCGGAAGCAGTCTTCCATCCACTCAAATTATAGAATGTACCATACCAATCACCAATCATATTAGAACTCGTAGAAATAAATAAGTTGTAATCGCTCAGGAAGTATGGACTTGTTCCTCTTTCACCACCTTTCATTGAACTTGGTAGCATTTCATCATCTGCTAATGCATACGGATAACTCTGTGAAAATTGGTCAAGAGAACCGGATTGAACACCAGTAGCAAGGTGGTTGTTTAATCCACCTGTTCTCATATTATATAAAATATTGTTTCTCAATACGCTATAAGTAGCAAGTCCTGCGGTTGTAGCACGATAATATGCATAAGAATTGTATGGATTACCACTACCGGAAGCACCACCTAACACGATTGAGTTATAATACCAATTGCAGTAACCACCATAAGCACTAACATCCATTACCCCGACAACATTTGCCCAGGTTCCGCTATTATCAAGCATTGAAATCTGATTGTTTGCCAATGTTGTGGTCATACCATAATAAGAAGCAGCATTATATATACCGATAATAAGGTCGCCCGATGAATTAACAGTTGAAGAATATATTCTTGATATTCTATTACCCGATACTGTAGAACCATCACCAAGATATATCGGTTGAATACCATATACAAGTATTCTTCCGGTTCCCGTTGGTGCGGCAGTAACTAAATTTGCTATATTATAAACAATATTGTTATCAACATTGACCTTATTATAAACATTTGGCAATATTCCCATATGGAAACAGTTATAAGAACTAGTTCCGGGGCTTTGCCATGATAACATATTCATAATTACATTGTTCTTACATTCAGTCGGTAGATAGCCGCCAACAACAATTCCGTATCTACTAAATGTAGTTGAGATTGTTGCAAATGTTGAGTCAGGTCGTGTCCAGATATTGTTAATTATATTATTATTAACTTTTAATGTTGGAGTTCCGGCATAATATGATGGACTTGCTGATATACCTCTGAAAATTCCATTCATTTGTAATCTTTGCGTAGTATCAGAACTACCTATTGTATTTCCGGATATATTCAAACAACCCACCAGACCTGCTATTCCATAATATGTAGTTGTTGAAGTAGTAATATATGTTGACCTGATATTCTTTATTACATTTCCTCTGATATGGGATTCTGCATTATAACCAAGCCCGGCATAAATTCCGTGGAATAATCCCTGAGTTAACATATATGAACCACCTGCCTGCGCCTGTGAACCACCAATATAATTACTATCAATTATATAACCATTACCATAATAAGTTGGATATATGTACATTGCATACCAGGAGGTATTTGTTAAAGGATAAGTATATGTACCTGCAACATAGTAAATACTATTATTTTTTATAACCCAACCATCGCCACTACCTGTGGAAGTCATATATATACCATAGTAAGAACAGTTCATAATTTCATTATTAACAATTGTATTGTAACTATTCAGCACAGGTACAGCAGAGCCATAGTTACTAATACCGGTATAAGGAGACACTGCGAGAGAGTCGCTTAAATCCCTAATCAGGTTTCCTGAAATTGTAAGGTAATTATTTGCTTGTTGCGGGAATGTAGTAATTCCAGCACCTATGAATACAACACCATAAGTCGAACTCGTCGTAACACCTTCGACGATACAGTTTTTAAGAGTATCATAAGTACATCCATTTATAAATGAAATTGTTGGATATGAACCCGCAGTTCTGTTTGCGAAACGGAGATATCTACCGCTTCCACCATAACTACCATCAATCGTTACATTATTTACACCGGACAATCTAATCATACCATTTGTGTTTGCAACCCAGCCATAAATATTCCTGATTGTTGTTCCATCTGGTCTTATTGTAATCTTATAAGTTGCAGGAGCATATTGTTCAGACCAGTTTTGTAATTGATATGTGCCAGGCTCAATAATGTCACTTGTTATAACTACATTAAGATTTCCCGTAAGTACTCCGGTATTTATTGCATAGAATAATCCGGAAGGACCTGTAAGTGAAGTATATGTTTGCCCTGTACCTACATTAACAGTACTTGACAGACTTGTGGTTGTAATTGTATATGAATTTATTGTACCTGTGATTGGGAAGTTTCCGGCGACGAGTGCAACGCTTGTCGGTGTAGTTGCGAATACACCGGCATTTATTCCGACATTTGGTGTAGAAGCAAGGTCTTGCGCAACTACAAAATATTGAATAACATCACCAGAAGAAACAGAACCACCATATAATTTTGTATAATCAATTGTAAATGAATAATATCCGCCACTTCCTGCCGTACCTGTTGCGAACTTCCAACCATCGGTAGAAGATGTATTATCATTAAACGTGTTTGCATTAGTTGATTTTTTATAGTAAACCCTTGGTGCAAAAGTAGTTGAATTAACACCACTTGGGTCTAAAACCAATACATTATTAAAGGTTCTGCTTGTACCAAGAGCGCCATTACCTAATTTTTCATATACTATAGTTGGCTGAATAACATCGGTTGACATAGAACCGGTAAACTCATCAGCACCAATATCTGCAAATGGATCACTCCTTGTATTACCATCCTTATCTGTAGTAATGGCAATAGGTGCATAAGGTGGAGCAACAGCAAGAGCGCCATTATAAAGTAATGTTGGAGTAGCTCCGTTTATATGTAAATCACCTGCCGGCGCATTAACAAATACAGGCATTTCTGAAATAGAACTTTGCTCTCTTGGTGTGACAAAATTCTTATAAGATTGAAGAGTAAAAAAGCGATTTGGACCATCATAATAAATGACACGGCCCGTATCTGAAGTCGGACCACAATAAATGTTATTATTACCGGAATATAAAGTATAATATGGTAAATATGTTGTCGCTCCGAATCTAATACCACAGGTTTTCGCAGCATAAACACCATTTCCTGGTTTAGAAATATTAACAATATTATTATTTCTTAATTCCGTATAATAACTGCCTCCAAGATATAAGCCTGCACTTCCATACGAAGTACTTGTGCTTGTATCTGCTAAATATATACTATTGTAATATAATCCATTAAATGTTCCACCAATGATATAAAAGCCTATATTTGCAAGGTTGCTTGATGAAGAATTTGCACGAGAATTTGCAATAAAATTATTATAATAATAATTATTTGTACCACCTGCTTGATAAATATTGTAAACATATCCAGTTGTATATGCACTATCTCTTAGATTATTTATCGTATTATTATAAAAATAGGTATTTAAAGAGTTAGCATTATAAAATCCATAAATAAAGGTACCTGTACCAGTAACCCAATTGGTTAAATTATTATCATAAATATATGAAATTTCAGATGGTCTTCCGTAATGATACAAGCCATATATTACACCACCTGCGGAACGAATATTATTGAAATTATTGCCATAAATCTTAGATTTCGGATATTCCCAGTTTGAATAATAAATATATGCGGGATATGTAGCTCCAGAACTTGCTCTGTAAATATTATTATAGTTATTATTACCAAAGTTAAGGTTATTACCCCAGTAATAGATATAATTTAGATATGCTGTTCCTGTTCCGGGGATATTTGTATTTAGTATTGAATTACCTATTATGTTTAATGTATCTGCATGGCAATAATAGACATACAGACCGTAAAAAGATGTTGAAAATGAAGTACCTAAATTCGCATAAATATTATTGTAATTAATATTCACAGTATTACTTATGAATGGAGATGATAAAGCACCACTATAATATGCATATATACCATAGAATGCATAATTGGAATTATAATTACCATTTATTGTATTCCCTATAATATCAATATTCTGGTCATAACCATAATAATTTAAAATACCATAAAAAGTATAAGCATTATCAGGAGCAGAAGTAATCGTATTATTTAAAATTCTAAAAGTTGAACCCTGATAATAACTATATATACCATAAGCAGACACAGTACCACCACCGGTGCCAACACCTGTAATGGTATTACCCATAATAACATTATTCTTATCATATAATGAGTATGGAGATGGTGCTGCATAACCATAAACATATATACCTGTTCTTGCGTTTAAAATTTGGTTATTAGCATAAGTATTATCCGAGTTAGTTCCTGCAATTAATGTAGGAGTAGTTGAATTATAATGGTTTATACCTCTTGTGTTAGTGTTAGTACCTTTCAAATAGATTTTACAATTTCGAATCGTATTATATTGGGCTCCAACATTCACAACCGGGTTAGTAACCTCATATCCCCTTTCAACCATATTGTAAACCGCTGTATCTTTTTGTCTTACATTGATAGAATCAAATGTAAAATATTTAGTACCAGCTAATTGTATTATATAATCTGTAGTACCGGTTGTACCATATCTTTCAACCCAAACTTCTCCAGATAAATCGGATTTCTTTTTAAATGTAATTGTATTAGTACTACTTGCACCATTAACAGGTGTAAAATTAAGAACACTATCTATTTCAGTTCCAGTAGTTGAACCGTATATCGCAGGTTTAACATGGAAAGTAACAGCCCCACTAACACCTCTGGTAGCAAGTTCCTGTATTGCAGATGTAAAATTGGGATAGTCACTCGGAGAAGGACCTATAACATAGTCACCAGTCAAAGGACCAACAATCTGTCTATTACCAGCAGGATTTGGCGGAACAGGTTGTACAGTACCCATTGCACCACTGCCAGTAATAGAATCACAAGTAGCATCAACAAAATTTCCTATTGTTGCACCAGATGGAATATCGTAAGTCAACCAGAAATAATTATTCCCCTCAGATAAAGTCTGCGTACCAGTTATATAAAATACACCACTTGGGAATTGAACTGTTGTTCCATATTGTAAAGAAGAAGAAAATACAGGACTGTTACCTGTGTAAAATACTTTTGCATTTCTAATATCTGTAGCTGGATTAGTTGTTCCAGTTGTAGTAAACTTAAAAGACGAAATATTAAATGGATTTAGCGCACCAGTAACAGCTACATTAAGCCTGAGAATTGGATTATTAATTGAATTAGGTAATACACCTCCTGTGATTTGGGCATTGGTACAAGAAGTTAATGACATTGGGTCTGGGACTCCAATTCTTATATCATCAATATGCAGGTCATAACCATATCCACTCAATGCCTGAAATATTACATAATTTACAGTACCATTATAACTTGGAGGTATTGGTAATACAAAGTTATACCATCCTGCAGGTGAATATACCCTCGAAATCTTGGCAAGCAGAGTTGCACCAGTATGAGTATACTTTGTTGTACTTACCCAGATTGCAAGAGTATCAAAATAAGTACCTGCGTATCCACTTTCTCTATACATCCAAAAATCAACAACTGCATTACCACCTGCACCTGATAAATCAAATGAAGGAGTAATTAAATTTGCAATATACCCAGCCGGAGAACCCCAGCAATAATATCTTGCCATATAAGTACCCGTTTTCGGATAGACTCCTGAAGGATAAGAACTCACTGTAACCCTATCCCAGATAGTAGAACCATTAATTGCAGTATCTGTCCACCCTGGAGGCGGGAATGAAGTTTCCTCAAATGAAGTCTGAATATAATACACCCTAAAATCTCCTGACTTGGAATTATTATCACCACTCTGATTATCAATAACATATTGGGATGATAAATCAATACCGGAAGTAACAGGTTCCGGTGAAAACCCTACTGATAAAATCAGTAATAGAATAAAACTGACGAGTAAAGGGAAGATTTTTTTCATAATGTTATTAATTTAAGGTTAAAAAATAATTTATAAAAATTACTTTGAATTTTCTTTTTGAGATATAAAATATCCCCTGAGATAACTGCATACCACTTAATAAGAAAAAGAGACGAAACCTTTTTCCCGTATATATTTGCATTATGTTATTTTGACTGTTTAAATATACAAGTGAAATTTTTAAAAGTCAAGTTTATTTTAAAGTAATGTTTAAAAACTTTTTCCAAAATAAAAACGGTAATATATTTACCTAATGGATTAATCTTTAAATGAATTATATCCCATTTTAGAGTATGGATAACAAAAAGGATTTCATAGATAAATTTTTGAATGGGATTTAAATTGATTTCAAACTTTAATAACTTTGAGTAAAATTTTCAGAAATTGATATCAGTTAAAAACTTAACAAAAATTTATCAGGATAATACAAAAGCACTTGATAATATATCCTTCACAATTGATAAAGGAGAAATCTGCGGATACATCGGTTCAAACGGTGCTGGAAAATCAACAACTGTTAAAATCTTATGCGGTATACTGAATTTCACCTCCGGAGAAATAATAATCGGTGGTAAAAGTATATCAGAAAATCTTGTTAGTATAAAAGAAATTGTTGGTTATGTACCGGAGACTCCAAATGTATTTAATTCTATAACGCCAAATGAATATTTTGAATTTATCGCAAAAGTCAGGAATATAGATTCCTTTATATTGAAAAAGAGAGTTGAATATTTTTCAGAATTATTCAACTTCAAAGATTCCATATCAATATCATTCGGAAAAATTTCCAAAGGAAATAAGCAAAAGATTTTAATAACAGCAGCATTGCTTCATAATCCGGAAATTATATTATTAGATGAACCACTCAGCGGTTTAGATGCAACAAGCATAATTATTTTTCAGGATATGCTCACCAAATTAGCAGATAAGGGGAAAACTATATTTTACTGTTCGCATCTTTTAAATATGATAGAAAAAATTTCAACAAGAATTATAATACTGGAAAAAGGTAAAATACAATTAAATAAAAGGACAGAAGAATTAAAGGAAGATAAAGGATATACAGATTTGGAAAATTTATATAAAAGTTTAAAGGATGAATTAGATACCAAGATTTTTGATTATGAAAAAGTTTACAATTAGAATCTTTTTCTTATTTTTTTTTCTAACTTCAGTTTCATATTCTCAGATAACTGATTACAGTCAAGATACAATAATAACAAATCAGGAAGGACTATCAACAAATCTCGAGAATAATTTAAATTCAGCAATATTTAAATCGTCAATTTATAAAAAAATAAAATCCGGTAGAATAGTTTTTTTTATAGATGGGAATTATAATTCAGATATAACAAAACTTGGTGAAAATTTTGCCCGTGATAATATTAATATTTCTTTAGGTTCTAACTATATATTAACAAAAAAAATCTCTGCCGGTCTCGGCGTTCAAAGTAAATCGCTATCAGATGAAAAAAACATAGAAGTAAATAAAACAAAAAGTATGTACTATTTTGCCAACTTCGATTATACAAACTTAAATAATTTAAAGATAAATGCAAAAATAGGGATAAAAAATGATGAGCAGACCGGCAAAGCAACTTCAGGGTTTGGAACAATTATATTAACAGAGTTAGATAGATTATTTATCTATGATATTGAATCAAGAGGAAAATTGAATATTTCTTATGAGAATCTGATAGAAAAGAAAAATCACTTCCTTGAAATTAATACAAACCTTTTTAAATCTTTCAGTATAAACGCAGAAAATAATCTGAATATAAGAGCATATAATACAAAAAATGATTTTTTCATTCCTGCAACACAAAGTGTTATTTCTCAGTATAATGAAAATATGAATACTCAATCACGAATGGATAACTATGTTTTATTACAGGATGAACTGAACTACAGATTTATAAAAAATTTTGGGCTTACTATAAACGGAGCATATCTGTATAAGAATTACAGAAATGAATATAAATACAAACCACAGGGTACAGGCGCTATCTTTGAAAATATATACGATACAAAAGTAAGTGAGAACAGAGTTGAAGGATTTGCAAGGTTGAATTTCTTTTTAGAAAAATTCAGAATGAGTTTAAAAGTTTTATTTTCCGAACGGGCAGAAGTTCATAATTTAATTAATACTGAAGGGTATAATCAGGCAGTAATACGCGAACTTGAAAGAATAGAGAAAAATAAGAATAATTCAGCTTCAATTTCTTCAGCCGCATTTAACACAGATTATTCTTTAAGCAATCTGCATTTAATAAGTTTAACTTCATCTTATTATTTACTTAGATATAATACTGATACAAAGGAAAATGCAGATGACAGAGATGAACTTTATATAAATACTCAAATTTCTCATACCTATAACAATCTAAATAATTTCAAGCTAACAACGCTATTCGAATTCAATATGACAACTCTGAGCTATATATATAAAGAGAGAAGCGCAAATAATTATACAAATAAAATATTCAGGTTAAACTCTAAAAGCACATACTCACCCATTAAAAATCTTACAACGAATAACTCATTTCAGGTTCTTGCAAACTATACAGTTTATAGATTTGAAGATATACTTTCTCAGGTACAAAGTTATGTTTTCAGGCAATTACAAATCTGGGATTCAACAAGATATGATATTACAAAAAATATTTTTTCTAATATTAACGGAGAGTTGAAAATTTATGAACAGGGACAATTTAATGAAAAGAATTTCTCAATAAGGCCATCAGATTATTTTATAGAGAAAAGGATAGAATTTAATATCAATTATAATTATAATTTTTTAACGATAGGAGCAGGTTTCAGGTTTTTTATTCTTAATCAATTTGAATACGATGAAGGCGAAAAGAAGTCGAAATACTTTACACAAAATTTCGGACCATATTCAAATTTAATACTTTATTTTAATACAGGAACTTTTGTATATTTGAGATACAGTAAAGATTTTATTAAATCTACCGGAAACTATGAGAATACATCAGATAATTTTATAATAAGAGTTTTCTGGAAATTATAAACTTAATAAATTGCAGAAATTAGATCTGAAATATAAAAGTAACAGAAAATCAGTTGCTGATTTAGAAAATCTGTTAATTGAGCACAAAGCTGAAATCAACCTGCCTGAAGAAAAATTTGTAAATCTCCAAATTGCGGTTTCAGAAGCAATATTAAATGCAATAGTTCACGGAAATAAAGAGATTTCGGAAAAGAATGTTTATGTTAAAATTGAAAATGACGAAAGAAAAATTACAATAAGCATAAAAGATGAAGGAAAGGGATTTGATGTAAACACATTACCAGATCCAACAAAAAGTGAAAATCTATATAAAGAACACGGACGGGGAATTTTTATCATAAAATCACTTGTTGATATATTTGATTGTATTTCAGATTCAAATGGCACTGAAATAATAATTACTATGTTAAAATAAAAAAAATAATTATGAAGATTTCAATAATTGGTGCTGGTAATGTAGGCGCAACCGCTGCAGAAATAATAGTTGACAGAGCATTAGCAAATGAGGTTGTTTTGCTTGATATTGTTGAAGGTATTCCTCAGGGAAAAGCTCTTGATATTCAGCAATCTGCTGCAATACAATATTCTGACACAAGAATTATCGGAACAAATACTTATGATTTAACATCAAACTCAGATATTGTGGTAATTACAGCAGGTTTACCAAGAAAACCCGGAATGTCAAGAGAAGATTTAATTTCCACAAATGCAGAAATTGTTAAAAATGCTACAATTCAATCAGTAAAATTTTCTCCTAATGCAATCATTATTGTTGTTTCCAATCCACTTGATATAATGACATATATCGCCTTTATCAATAGTCATTTACCAAGGAACAGAGTTATTGGTATGTCCGGGGTTCTTGATACAGCAAGATTTAAATCTTTTTTGTGCGCAGAACTTTCAGTCTCTATTGAGAATATAAACACTATTGTATTAGGTGGTCACGGTGATTCGATGGTACCTTTAGTTAGATATACGACAGTTGCAGGAATACCAATAACAGATTTATTACCGAAAGAAAGAATTGATGCATTAATTGAAAGGACAAGAAAAGGAGGCGCTGAAATCGTACAATATCTAAAAACCGGTAGCGCTTATTATGCTCCCGCTGCATCAGTTGTTCAAATGATAGATGCGATAGTTAATAACAGACATCGGATTATGGCTTGCAGTGTTTATCTGCAAGGTGAATTTGGTCATAATGATATATGTCTTGGCGTACCGATAAAATTAGGTATCAGAGGAATGGAAGAAATAGTCCCGATAAAATTAACAGAAGAAGAAAAAATTGCATTTGACAATTCCGCAGAGGAAATAAAGAGTATATTAAATAATTTAAGAAACAAATAAAAAAACCGTTACTTTTACAAATAACGGTTTTTAAGACTCGTTCAGGAGTAACAGAACAAATTAATTTAAAGGTAAAACATTAACAACTTTTCTACCTGCTTTTGTTGAAAATTTTACTTTGCCATCAATAAGAGAAAATATAGTATAATCTCTGCCAAGTCCTACATTAATACCGGGGAGAAATTTAGTTCCCCTTTGTCTTAATATTATATTTCCTGCTCTGACAAATTCACCACCAAAACGTTTTACTCCTAATCGTTTGGATTGTGAATCTCTCCCGTTTTTTGAACTTCCTAAACCTTTTTTATGTGCCATAACTAATTAAATTATTTTATCAATTGAAATTTGAGTATATTGTTGTCTGTGTCCTCTTTTAACTTTATACCCTTTTCTTCTCTTCTTCTTAAAAACAATAACCTTATCATCTTTTATATGATCAATTACAGTGGCAGTAACTTTTCTTTCAAGATATGGTTTACCGATTTCAAATGACTTACCATCTTCAGAAAATAAAAGAACCGTATCAAACTCAACCTTACTTCCCTTTTCTTCTTTCAGTTTCGGGACAAAAATTTTCTGTTTTTCTTCAACTTTGTATTGACTTCCTTTTATATCTACAATAGCAATCATAAAATTTATTTAATTAATCATTTAATATATCAAGATTTTATTGAATTTTCAAGATATTTTTTAATTAACATTTTCAATCTATCCATTTACTACGAAAATCTTTTAATTCAAAGAAAAGTAAGATAATCAATACTTTAATTCAGCTTTATTTTTCAGATAGATAATTTATAGCTGATAAAATCATTTTATATTGTGTTTGCAATTTCCCTTCCTGAACTTCTACATTAATATAACGAATATTGTTTTTACCGCAATATACAGACAGAGAACCGTCATCGTTGACATTTTCATTATCCTGCAAAACAACATTATAACCCTGCGACTTAAAAAAATCGAAATCTCTTTCCTGAACCACAAAAAAGAAATCATCTACATCTTCAGATGGGTTAATATAAACCCTTTTTGCATCCTGTTTATTCTTTCTATAATATGATTTAGCGGAATAATTGCCGTCATAATTATTATGAACTGCAATAATACAAACAGAGTCTTTAGTTAAAAAATCTAATAAATAATTAGCGAACTTAAATACTTCGTTTTCAGCTTCTAAAGAAAAATTCCCTAAATTATGCATTGTTTTTTTAATTCCTTCTCTTGTGAAAATTCTGTTAGGATCAAATGCATATGGAATAGAGTCCAGAGTAAATTTAATATTTCTTTCTCCGCTCTGACTGATATAAATAAAGTATCCACCGAAATTATCAATAATCTCTTTCGCAGCGTTTATTGATGTAACTTCATTCTCGTGTAAATTAATCAGTATATATTTATCTGATGATTTTCCGTTAATCCTGATTTCAATAATATCATTTCCCAAATTATAACGGATAACTGAATCCCAATATATAATGTCACAATCGTTTATAATATCATCAGTAAAATCAGAATTTTTTAAATTATTTGAACTAACTTCATCTGAATATGGAAAAGAGAGTATATATAATAAAATGAATAAAAACATTCTATTTAAAAAGTTTTATAGAGAGAATTTTATAATTATTTTTATTTTGAGTTCGTTATTGTGATAATGATTTCGCTTTTCTTTCTTTTATATAATTGATAATCATCAGAACTAAAATCGTTAAAGGCATTAGGATATCCGGAATTACAATAATTGAATTGCCCGGATTAAAGTTCCCTTTTTCAATCATTTCTTTGATATGATTTCCAGCCGCTCCTAATAAGAAAGTAGAATATGGAATTAAAGTTGCCCACCAGAAACCATTTCTGAACCAATAACATAAAATACCTGCAATTCCCATCCCAAGAGAAACAAAACCGATTTCTATCTGAAAACCATTAGAAACCCACCCGATAGATTGAGCAACTCTTTCACTCATAAAAACATGACCCATAAAATTCCAGAACCCAAATAATCCAACAGAAATAAGGAAATGTGCTGTTATCATATTTTGTAAAAAAGAACGTGGTTTATTGGTAAAAAATAAAATTAACCCCAGAATCCATGCAATTAAATAAAAAATAATATAAATCATACGAAATATATGTTATTTAATATGAATTAAATTATAGTTTATTTCCTTCAAATTAAAATTACCATAAATAAAATCTCTATCAGGATACCTCCAAATTGCAAAGCCATTACAGACCACATTGACATCATTAATATTTGCATAATCATTTATAGGTGTAAGAAAAGGATATTGTTTCATATCAGAAACATCAGTTCTGTCATTTGAAATGAAATTGGTTAATCGCCCGTTTTTATCGAAATATAAATCAGCAGAAATAGAAATTCCTTTATTAGTAAATTTAGCATTAACTGTTGTATCATTTAAAACTTCCCATTGAATTCTATTATCAATTAGAGTTGATGGAGCGAATAAACACATATCATTAAACAAAGTAACAGTTTCAGCTTTATCCATCACCTCACCTTCGATTTTAATAAGAGGGAAAAATCCAAATAAACGGATATCCATAGAAGCAGTTGCATTTATATATTTGTGATAGCCCGGGACTGTAAAACCATACATCTCTCCTTTCATAAAAAAAAGTCGTGCAGGATCATCAATAAAATTATATTGTTCAGATATAAAATCGAAAAATCCCCTTTCTCTGCTTCTCATCTGCCCTTTGAAAACCACCCGGAAATTTTTCACTTTAGGTTTGCCAATTACATTACAATATTTTAAATACTTTTGCACAATCACAGGAATATGCTGAATGTCTTTTACTGTAAGAATATCGGAATTATCAATCTTATTTTTTTCAATCAAACCTTTTACATCATTTATATAATTTTTTTCAAATCTGTATATCCCGTAACTCAATACAATAACAATTAAAATTATTATGTTAGCAAGGGTACCATATTTTGCTTCACTTCCAAAAGAAAAAATTAAAATTTGTGAAAATATAATTGATATAAATCCTGAAATTAACCATAGATTATTTTTAAATATGAGCAAAATAGCGGTTGTAAAGAATAAAACCGTAACAAATAACCATAAAATCCCAAGTGGTTTACTGATAAGTTTTTTTATCTCATCAGTTTTCAATAAATCAAATGCCTTTAAGAAGCCCAATAAATGAATTCCCCCGTGAATAATCAGGACCGCCAAAAAAATAATTTTAAAAATCATATCAAAAATTATTTAACGCACGAATCACTGCCAAAAGAAGCAAATCCGGTTTTCCACGCATAAAATGAAACAATTAAGCTTCCGCTTTGATTTGTTATCCCTGTGCCTGTAATTCGCGCTGTATCTCTAATAGTTAAATATGTTTTTTCTTCGAAAGGAAAAGATGAGGGATTAACATTAATAACTTTACCGGAATCTATATAATAAGAAAGTGAAACATTTTTCATCCCACCATATACATTAGCATAATATTTTACAGAACAAGGTAAATAAGGTTGCAGATTAGTTACAGCGATAACATCACATCTTTGATTTTCAGGATTAAAAGAATTCTCCTTTGAGCAGGAATTAATACATATAATTACAAAAGACAAAATTATGAAAGCAAAACTTTTTCTAAAATTCATAGATTTATCTTCACATTAATTAATGTGTTTTTAATATAGGAAAAAATATTTATAAATAAAATATTATAAAAAAAATTTATATCTTTACTAAATTTTAAAATTTATTAATAATTAATTAATATGGGAAACATTATTATATTACAAGGCGATATTACAAAAATTATGGTAGATGCAATAGTTAATGCAGCTAATAAAACACTACTTGGAGGTGGTGGAGTAGATGGGGCAATACACAGAGCTGCGGGTAAAGGATTATATGAAGAATGCCTTAAATTAAACGGATGTCTTACTGGTGAGGCGAAAATAACAAAGGGGTATAATCTACCTGCTAAATATGTCATTCATACTGTTGGACCGATATGGGAGGAAGGAATAAAAAATGAAGCGAAATTATTAGAAAGTTGCTACATAAAAAGTCTTGAGCTTGCAAAGAATAATAATATTGAAACAATAGCTTTTCCGTCTATAAGCACAGGAGCGTATGGATATCCGATAAAAGAAGCATCAATAATTGCATTAGAGACTACAAGTAATTTTTTAAAAAGAAATGAACTTCCAAAACTTGTAATGTTTGTGTGTTTTTCTTATGATGATTTCTTATGTTATTTGAGGTCTTATAATAATATAAAAAGTTCAGGTATTTAAATAATTGCTATTAGGTTTTTTACTATTCCTTTTTAAAACTACCCCTAATAGACCACCTACTAAACCTACGACCGGATAAATTAATAAATTCATTACTAACATTGTAAGCATTAAGGTTGGAGAATAACCGAGAGTTTCGTATTCATCTGATAATTGTTGAATAACATTATTTATTTCATTGGGAACCGTTTTAAAAATAGAGTTAAACATTTCAGAAATCTCAATCATTGGATTGGTTTTAGAAATAATTGTTGAAAACATAGAAATTAAAACAATAACAACAGAAGATAATATCCCACTAAATAATCCTATGAGAACTCCATCTTTAATATAAATTTCCACTTCATTTTGTCTGGCTTTAGAACAATAATAAATAGAAGCTAAAAAGCCACCAAGAGCCACACCAGCAAAGCAAAATAAATTAATAAGGTTTAAAAGTGGTGTCATTGTGAAAAAAGTAATACAAATAGTACCAATAATAATTGCAGTAAGTTTATTATCCTTAGCTTGTTTTGTCATAAGGCTGAATTTTTTTCTTCTTAAAAAAAATAAAAATTTCAAAATAAGCATTTACAAAACCCGGGATAATATAAAATGCTGCAACAGTTCCAAGAAATCCACCAGTAACAATTCTTGAAATAACAAAATTATCTAAGAATCCAAAAAGATTTAAACTCACATCAATAATAATCAATACAACAGAAAATATGAATAGAGAAATTTTAGGAAGGGCAAAAAAATTAAATTTGCGAATAAACGGAAAAACAATGCTACCTAATAAAAAACCCGTATAAATAGAAAAACATCTAATGCATACGGGTAAATATTCACCAAAAACAAAAAAAGATCTGTCTTTAATCTGGTGACAGGATTTGGAAAATAGCGCATATATCAAAAAGCCTAAATCAGAAAGGAAACCAGAAGAATTAACTAATAACGGTGCAAACAGAATGATTAGAAAATTGATTAGGGCAATAAACAAAATTGATAAATATATAATAAGTGATCTTTTGAATAATAACCTGTTTGTATTTTCCGAATCCAAATTCAAACTACGAATAAAATAAAACTTATTCTAAAAATAATATAATATTATAAAACAAATAAGTTAATTCTTATAAAAAATATAATTTTGAATATTGGCAAATATGAATAATAAGAAAATTTAAAAGTAGTAAATTTTTTTATTGCTTTTAATTTATCTCTTTTGCATATTGAACTAACAAATAAACCCAATGAAAATATTTTTTAAAAAATTAAATGGGGTAAAACTATGAAAGTGAACATAACAACAAGAAACTTTAAAACCACTGATGCAGTAAGAACCCAAATCAAAGAAAGACTTGAAGAGCTCACAAAGTACAATGACCAAATTCTTTTTGCAGATGTTGTGTTACATAAAGACAAACCACCGAAAGAAGAAAAACATTGTGAACTAAAAGTAAAACTAAAAGACAGAATTATTACTTCCAAAGAATCTTCAAGCGATTTAGCCAGAGCTATTGATTTAGCAGCAAGTAAAGTTGAGACACAATTGTACAGGTATATGGATAAAATAAAATCAAAAACAAATTCTAAAAAGAAATCGCGTAATATAAAATTCAAATAAAGTGAAAGATAAATTTAAGAATCTAAAAATAATACAAAAAGAATCAGTTCCGGTAGATTTCTTTTATCAAGAATGTAAAGACAGATTTAAATTAAGAAAAGTTACCAAAAAACCTATTAATAAAGAGTCTGTAATAAAAATAAAAGATATTCACAGACCAGGTCTGGCATTAGCCGGCTATGTTGAACTATTTGCATATAAGCGTGTGCAAATATTCGGGAATTCTGAAATTAAATTTATTTCAGGACTAACTAAAAAAGAACAGGAAAAATCACTAAATAAATTTTTTTCATTTAATATTCCATGTATTATTATTACTAATAATAATAAAATCCCACCGCTCTTATTAAAAAAAGCAGAAGAACATAATATAACAGTTTTTAAAACTCCTTATTCAACAAGTCAGATAACTTATTTTATTAATGACTTTCTTGATGACCAATTCTCACCACAGGTTACACTTCATGGTTCATTTGTTGATGTCTATGGTGTCGGACTTTTATTCTATGGAGCTTCAGGGATCGGCAAAAGTGAAATTGCTTTAGATCTCGTTGAAAGAGGACACCGACTTGTTGCTGATGATGTCGTAATAGTAACAAGAAAAAGTGAAAATGTTCTAATCGGAACAGGTACTTCATTAGGAGAACATTTTATGGAACTTCGCGGGGTCGGTATTATCAATGTCAGGAGAATATTTGGTATCAGAGCAATCAGATATCAAAAAAGAGTTGAGGTAATTGTTGAGTTAGAATTATGGGATCCAAATAAAGCGTATGAAAGAACCGGGTTGAATTTACGAACTACAAAAATTTTAGGTGTTGAAATTGAAATAATAAATCTACCGATTTTCCCCGGAAAGAATATTACCGTTATTGCAGAAGTGATTGCATTAAATTATTTATGTAAGCATTATGGATACAACGCAGCAACAGAATTTAAAAAAAGAGTGAATAAGTTAATTAAATCAAAATCAAAAAATAAATTAATTCAAGACCAGGAGTTAAAGAGATCAACAGAATGGTTTGAGCATGATTTTGAATAAATTATTGTTTTATCAATATTAACAAAAGTTATAAATTTTAATATTGTACAAATAAAATTCTCTATGAAATTTAATTTTTTTTTCTTATATTTTCGCACCTTAAATAAACAGGAGGTATGAATAAGTATGGTATGGACATTAGAACTTGCATCATATTTAGATGATGCTCCCTGGCCTGCAAATAAATATGAGTTAATTGATTATGCATCAAGGACAGGAGCACCACAAGAAGTAATCGATAACCTGATGGAATTAGATGATACTGATGAACCTTATGAAAGTATTGAGGAAATATGGCCCGATTATCCTACTGACGAAGACTTCTTTTATGATGAAGAAAGTAAAGATTTCTGATTATCTAATTAAATTATGTTTTTTTGACCCAATCCGGTTTTAAATTCTGGATTGGGTTTTTTTATAAAATTAAAATAAATAATTTGTTAATTTAAAATTACTGGAAAAATTACCTTTTTTGAAAGAAAAGTTTTTAATATTGTTTTTGTTCATCTTCTTACCTAACGCTTTTTCCCAACAAGATAAAAGAGATGAAGAAACTTATAAGATAAATGATGTTAATATTATTTTATCATCAGAATGTGCTTTATCAAAAAAGGAAATAAAACAAGTAATTCAAACCCCCACTCAGAAATATTTTAGTTATTCAGATTTCGAGTTGGATATCAGAAGAATAGATAAATATTTTTTTGATAACGGATACTTTGATGTGGTAATAGATACTCAATTAGTGATAAATAAAGAAGATAAAGAAGTTGAAATAATTTTTATCATCTCACCCGGACCTGAATATAAAATCAATAAAATAAAATATGCAGGTCTTAATGATATTTATCAAACAGCAAGAGAAGAAATATTCAATGATGACTTAAAATTACTTAAAGAAAGAACAAGATATTCAAAGAACAATATGCAATCTGAAATAATGAGGATAATTAATATATTAAATAATTATGGCTATCTAAACGCACTTGCTGAAAACCCTGATGTTGAAAAGATTATATCATTTTCAGATGAATTGAAAAATAAGGTTAATATTACGCTAAATTTTAAAACCGGTAATATGTATAGGTTCGGGAAAACCTTTGTTGAAATAAGTAATAATCCAAAAAATTTAAAAATAGATGAAATTTATAAAGAATTGGAATATAAAGAGGGAGATATTTACAGCAGAAAAACTTTAGTGGAAAGTGAAAATAGAATTTCAAATATAGAAATTCTGGAAAATGCAAGGATTCAAATTAAAAATATAGATACAGTAAACAATATAATAGACTTTCTTGTTACTGCATCACTCACCCCAAAATATATATTTCAACCTGAAATATCTGGTTATGATATTCTTAATAGATTTTATGGTGGTATTTCTCTTTCCTTCATTGATAAGTACTTTTTTGGGGGTGGCAGAAAGTTTGTGTCAAAAGGCTCCGGATTTATACATTCAGAAGATATTTATTTATTGGAACTAAGCTTTCAGTTATATCAACCTTATATATTCAATAATAATAAAATCACTGGTAATTTAAACTTGGCATGGACATATTTTAAAGATGACATATTTTCAATCAGCGCAATTAAAAACATTGCAGGTTTGAATTATGTCTTGCCCAAACACACTTATATAAATAGCTTTTACTCTTCCTGGGAAATTAATAACTCAAAAATTACTGTAAATATTCCAATAGAATATCCTTTGAAAGATTCAGTGGTTACATTACCAGAATTTCAGGTAAACCTTTTTACATCAGTAATTAATTTTTCTGCAATACACAATAATACAAATAATTTTCAATACCCAACGAAAGGATACTATCAATCATATCTTCTTGAAGAAAGTGGATTATTGAGTTATTTAATAGAAAAGATTATAAGTACTTCTACATTTAGATATGTTAAATTTTCGAATATTAATAAATTTTATTTCAGTCTGAATCCTCCAAATGAATCAACAGTTTTAGCATGTAAATTTTTAATTGGTGCATTGTTTGAATACGCAAGCAATAAATACAAGATAACAGGTATTGAGGAGGAAACTGATATTGATATTCCCATACCGGCAAAATTTATTGCCGGGGGTAGCACAAGTATAAGAGGATGGCAGGCAAAGAAATTAGGAACATTTGAAAACCGTGAATTCGGCGGTAATTTTCTTATAGAAGGAAGTTTTGAATTAAGAGCAAAGCCATTTTATTATGCAAAAAGTTTCTTCAGGGATTTGGGTTTTGTTACTTTTATTGATTACGGTAATCTATGGAGGAAACCTGGTGATTTTAGATTCAGTGATGTTGCTATAGCAATAGGCGGAGGGATCAGGTATTATACACTTGTTGGTCCCGTCAGATTTGACATTGGATTTAAATTCTATGACTATGAAGCAAATTCAAACGGTACAAAACCCTGGTTGTTTGAAAATGATTTAGAAACAATTTTTAAAAATAAAATAGCATTCCAGATAGGGATAGGGCATACATTTTAATATGTGGTCAAACATTTACGGACATAAAAAAGTAATTGAAACACTAAAAAAAATCTACCAGAGTAAAAAAATAGCAAATGCATATATTTTCTTCGGACCTGATGGTGTTGGGAAAGATGCAGTAGCAATAGAATTCGCAAAACTAATTAACTGTGATAATGTTAACGATTCATTTGACGCTTGTGATATTTGCACAAGTTGTAAACAAACAAAACTTTTGTATTCATCAATTTTTAAATTTATAACCGCATTACCTGCCGGAAGCAGCAATTACAAAAAAGAAATTGATCCTATAAGTAATTTAAATAAATCAGACTATGAAATTTATTTGAATGAGCTGGAAGAGAAAAGAAAGAACCCATATTACAGAATAAATATACCAAATGCGAACTTTATCAGGATAGACAGCATAAGGCAATTAAAGAACGATATTTACAGAAAAGGAATAAAGAATAAGAAAAAAATTTTTCTTATTTCAAGGGCAGATATGATGAACACTGAGAGTTATAACTCATTGTTAAAAATTCTTGAGGAACCACCCGGGGATTCCCTACTAATTTTAACGACATCAAGAATAAATTCTCTACCAGCAACAATAATTGGGAGATGCCAAAAAATAAAATTTAATTTATTACCGGTTTCAGAAATAGAAAATTATCTAAAAAAAATAAAAGAAGATTTTTCAGAAGAGCAGATAAAATTTTATTCGCGTCTGGCAGAGGGAAGCATAGCAAAACTTTTAAATTTATTCGATACCAATTATATAGAACTGAGAGACAAAATAATAGATATTTTACGAAATATTATAACCAGCAGTTACGTTTCACTTTCTAATGAAATAAAAAAAATTACAGAAAATAAGGAAAGAGAGAAAATCAAATATATATTAGAGATTATGCAACTCTGGTTCAGGGATATTTTATATGTATCAAACAAAAAAAATGAATGTATTATAAATTATGACAGAATTGATGTACTTGAAAAATTCAGCAAAAATATTAAATCCAATAGTTACAAAATTATAAATATACTTGAAGATTCTATAAGAGATATAGAAATAAACATAAACCCTGAATTAGCATTAAACAAATTATTTTTAAGTCTGAAAGGAGAATTAGAGAGGGTTAAAAATTAATATTTACATTTTCCAAAGTCCAGTTTCCGTTAATTTTAATCAATTCGGGATAGATAAAAAACGGCTCACCTGCTAAATGAGGAAAGTAATTACCACGATTATAAAGGCCATCCTCATTCATATCAATATATGCAAAGAGAATATAATTTCCTTCCAATACATTTTTAAATTCATATTTAGAATTTATATCAAATACATTATTGTAATAAATCAAACCATTATCATTATTAATTAAAAATATAATCACTTTATTTTCAAAATTAGCGTAGATATTTCCCGTTAACGAACCGAATTTTCTGACTGGAGCAGTTTTGAATTTTAAACTATGCAGTGAATTATTTATTCTAAGTTTTAAAATATATTTAGTAGAAAAATCTAATTTCTCAGTGGTACTGATGTTCACAATTGAATCTGAGATCCAGAAGAAACTTAATAAACTTTTAGATTCATTTGAAGTGTTTATTAATTCAGTTGATGTAATTAAATCAAGCTTTGATATTTTTTGATTTTTTAAAAATGTAACAATTGAAGGATTAACAGATACATCATCTGATTCCTCTTTATATGAAAAAGCAACAAATCCTGTAGAATCGAAAAAGAGCTGATTCATAAACCACTTTATATTTGTTTTAGAACCCTTGAAACTACTTGTCTGAGTATCAAATAATTTTAAACAATTCTCTGTTGTAAATTTTGGGTCAAGGTCGAGGAAAAAATTTACATTTCTTACAACTGAACTCTCTTGATTTAAAATCAAATCATTTGTAACAGCAATATTATCAAAATCCTTATTGAAAAGGTAATTCCTGTCATTATCAACTATAGCAAACAGTCTATAATTTCCAAAAGGTAAATTATTAAAAACAAATTTCCCATCCGGAGCAACAGGACAAACAAAATCCGGTTCTATAACTTCAGGATTTATATCCTGATTATTAATCCTATAAGCAGTTACAACAAGATTTCTATATATTTCAGATGTAGAAGGAATGAATGATAAGTCAAATACTTTACCAAAAATTTTACAACTATCTATAGCAGAACCTGTTGAAATAGCAAAAGTTATAGGTTCAGTAATTGGGTTACCTTTATTAACATCTTTAAGCAATTTTCCGATAGTGAAAACATAAGTTCTGTTTTTTTCGAGAGGTTTTGAAAATTCAATTTCGACTTCTTTACCAGACCAATTAAGTTTTATTTCTCCCTTAGGTTTAGGAGTGATAAATAATGCTTCTCTGAAAGAACGTCTATCAACATATTCATCAAATGTTATCCGGATTTTATTATCTGAGAAATTTACAGTATTATCAGCAGGATAAATTTCAACTATTCTGGGTGGTGTTGTATCATCTTCCCCACCAGAAGGGGGTTCCTGAACGGCACAGGAAAAAATCAATAAACAGACAGAAACGATTAACAATAAAACAAAATTTTTAAAGTGTGATATTAAAATATTAAATTTAAATACCATTATTTTTATGAATATGGAATTTAAGAGTAACTTTTGTACCCACATTCACTTTACTTTCAATTAAAATAGAAGCTTTCATATCATCGAGCGATTTCTTCGTAATTGCAAGACCAAGACCCATCCCGGAACTTTTAGTTGAAAAATTCGGGTCGAAAAGTCTGCTTAAAATATTCTCATCCATACCAATACCAGTATCAATAATTTCCACATATACAAATTCTTTATCAAAATATGATTTTACGGTTATAGAGCCTTTTTCAAGAATAGCCTGAAATGCATTTTTAATAATATTTTGAAACACTCTGTTCAATTCCTGTCTATCCGCTTTGATCATAGGTATTTCAGGCTGCAGGTTTCTTACAATTTGAATTCTTTCTTCAAAAGAATACAATGTGAGAACTTCCTCAAGTACATCATTAACATTCAGGAGTTCATACTCTCTTGATGGCATTTTTGCAAAATCAGAAAAATCTGTGGCTATTTTATTGAGTTTATCTATCTCTTTTATGATAATCTCTTTTGTTTTTTCTATTGCTTGTTGAAGTTCTTCTTTATTCTTAGAATTTTTAAAAACCTTTGATAAATGTTGAATAGATAGTTTTATAGGGGTAAGAGGATTTTTAATTTCATGAGCAACCCGTCTTGCAATATCCCTCCATGCTGCTTCCCTTTCGGCACGCTTCAACTCCTCTTTTGATTTTTCTAAATCTTTTATCATTTTATTAAAAGCATCAACTAATATTCCGAGTTCATCGCTTCTTTTAATATTTATATTGATATTTGCCTCAGAACGGGCAATCTTTTCGGTTGCTTCTTTTAGAATTAAGATTGGTTTTGCTAATCTTTCAGTAAAAAATGTTACAAGCATTAATAACAAAATTACAACAATAATATATGAACCAAAAATAAAAGTTATTGACTCCGTTAGTTCTTCATTTATTTCATTTTGCCGAAAAAGTGTAATAGATGAAACAATTGCTAAAATATTATTTCTGTTATCAACAATAGGTTTGTACCCTTCAAAGAAAGTTAACTTTCCAATTTGACGATTTTTAAAGAAGCTGTCTTTTTTGAGAATCATTAAATTATAATAAGCCTCACCATCTATTCTTTTACTTAACAAATCCGATTTATATAATTCATCACTGGTAGTTGAGACGAGTTTATTATTGATAAAAATATTGAAATTCTTATCTGTTTTTATAAAATATCGTTCAAGTGCATTTTTAAGAGTTCTGCCTGAAGTATCAGGAATTATTTTAATATTTTTTGAATAATCTTTTTCACTACTTAAAACCTCAGAAACCAAATTCAAATCTGACAGAACCTGACTTTGTGTTGAAGTATCATATTTATTAATGATAAATGCTCTTGTATAAAAGCCGAGAATAATTATAGGTATAACAGAAATTAAAAGAAAAATTATAAACAATTTATTTCTAAAACTAAATTTTAAATTTTTTAATTTATAAGAAACAACTATAGCTGTTAACAAATAAAACACTAAAAAAATGAATATGTTAAAAAGAACAAACTTAAGATAATAAAAAATATAAACCCCATATTCTTTTTCTCTTACAGAAAAAGCAAAAATTCTTTCTATCCCTTTATTATTAACTTCATCAAGATTTTTTGGTTCTGAATATAAGAAATATGTTTTATATTCTTTTTCATTAATAATAAAAGTTTTCCATTGACTTCTTTTTTTGTTATTGACAGCATAATTAGAAAATTCGGGAATATAATTTTTAATTTCATTTGCAATTTCAAAATCAGTAGTATTTTCTATTTCAGAATTTACAAACTCAGTTATTACAGGTTTAGTAATTATTTTATATAGCAAATTATCCCGCTGCTGAACTCTAAAAAGTTGCTGTTGTTGTATAACCCAGTTTTCAATATCAGATTGAAGTACAATTAAAACATAGCCGAGTAATTTTGCCTGAGCAGTATTTTTGAACTGTGATTTTTCTATTGCAGTAATACCAATATAATATTTATCTACAGGATTTTTAAAAATTGTAACATTTTCAAACATTACAGGATAAAAGTCATAATCAGTTGATTCTAAATCCTCTAAATCAATTTGCTCCTCAAGTGTATCCTGAATATAATCCGGCGGATAGTAAATATAAGGCTTATCTAAAAATTTACTTGCTGCATAGCTAACTATACTATCGGTTTCAAGTTTTAATGGATTTATATTAAAGTCAGATATTATTTTCTTATTCGTATCTATAATTATCACAGCAGAGTTAAAGTTTTCATTGCTCAGTTTACTCTCTGACCACAGTTTAAATGCTAAACCCGATATTTTCGATTTATCCGTAATCTGACTTTCAATTCCCCTATCAAGAGTAAGGTTATGTAGTTCATTTGATAAAATGATAATTGCCCTTTCTTCTTCCTGATTAGTAATACTTTTTCCCAAATACTCAATGTAATCCGGTTCTTTTAATTTCAAATGATGGAGTAAAATAAAAGGCATTATAAGAATACTTGCCAGTATGATAACATAAAAATTCCTTAATGTAAAAAGTTTCAAATTCCTTGTTATATATGCATTTCTTATAATATAATATCCCGAAATAAAAATAATAGAAATCAGAAATAGCCCCATCAATAAACCAATATGCAAATTCAATAATGAAGATAATAAAACAGTTAAAGCAAAGATAAAAATAAATATTATCAATAACAAAAATCTTTTAACAATAACCGATGTCAAATATTTTTTAATTCTGAAATACGAAATGATTATTAACGAACAGTTAAGAAAAATCAGTATAAAAGAAATAAATAAAATAATAATATCGATAAGTAATAATTCCTCAGAAGGGATTAAACTGCTTTTATCCAAGAATTTAATGTTAGAATCTGTAATTATATTCCTGAAGATTACGGAGTAAAGAAATATATTTAAAAAGAAAAATGAAATTATAACAATTTGGAGAAAGAACTCACGAATAAAAAAACTAAAAGTATTCTTAGTTAATTTTTTCCCGAATATATTTTCATTATTTGAAAAGACTTTCGCAACATAAACAACCCAGATGAGAACAAAAGAAGAAGTAATAAACAATTCGCCGAGTGATTTAGCTACACCAGCAAATGAGCCAGTAGCATAATATTGAGGATTAAACAGGTCAGAATTTATTATTGCAGATGGAAATTTAAAGATTATCCATAAATACCTGATAATTACAAGAAGAGTGAAAAATAATAATACTTTTAAAAAATCTACTTTATCATAATTAATAAATTTTGATATCCTCTGGTATAAAAGAACAAGAATCAATGTAAATAAAAAGATAAGAGCTGAAACAAACTTTGTGGTTATTTCTTTAAGATCTACTATATATGTTTGTTTATCATAACTATCAAGTATTATAGCACCTATTATTGTGTTATCTATGCCATTGATTAATAAAAAAACCTTATCCAATCCTTTTTCCTGTAAACTACTTAATTCTATAGATTCTGAAGTGATTATTCTCGGAGAAGAAACCCCGATACTATTCCTTATCTCATTTGTAATACCGAAACCCGGGAAAATTTTATCTTTAATTTTTAAATTAATGTCAATTAAAGAAGCAGTTACTATTACACCTACGACTTCTGATTCTGTACCACTATCAACAACAGGGGTAAAAATCAGTAAGTAGGTATAGTATCCGATATTTTTTAAAAAAGAAAAACTTTTTCCTGTAGCACACTTTTGTAACAAATACAATTCCGGCATTAATTCCCTACCGGAAAAGAATAACATATTATACTTCTTATCATAAATCTCACAACAGAAACCATCAGATAACTTTAATTTATCATAAGTGCTGTAAATCTGATTCGCATTATTATTTCTGATCGAATTTCTGATTTCTGCAGAAGATACTAAAACCTTAGTATAATTCTGTAAATCTGATTGGTATTTCTCAAAGATATTTGCGCATATTGTTTTTTGATTATTTGTCTTCTCACTATAAATCTTAGCCCAATCTGAATCTATCTTTGAAGAAAGATAATTTGTAAATAACTCAATAATAAAAATCCAGATAACAATAAATATCAGGATAAAAATTAAAATCCAGCTGTATTTGTTAAATAGTTTATTATTTTTCAAATTAATTTAGAATTATTTGTTCTAAATACCAACTTGTATCTTTATATTTAAGAGAAATAGAAGCATTAATTTTAATTGATGTATTATTTCGCATATATACACAATATCCAATAGCAAATGCAGAGTTAACATTCACAAAAGATTTAGTATAATAAAAATTTATAATATTGAAATAATTCAAGAAATCTATCAAAATTTGTTCAGCCTGATTAATACTATAATAACCTGCACTTGCTGTAAGAACATCAAGATATACTTCAGTGTCAAAATATCTTGTAATTTTATCAACATTAGAATTCTTAAAACCATTTGCAATATTTTCGAATGTATATTTGCACTCTTTATTTTTTATGGTATTAGAATATTTCTTGTCATTCCACCATTTATCCTGACAATAGGAACTGGTTACAAAAACTAAAGATATAAAAATTATTATATATATTCTCATATCTGTAAATAATTTAATGAAAAGGTATTAAAGTTTAAAGTTTATAAATTTATCAAATATTATTATATTGAGATATGTTTTCAAAATTTTTTCAAAATAATTTCCAGATAAACGAATTATTTAGATTAAAAAACGAGATTGAGAATAAGATTAAGTTAGAGAATTTAAATAAAAAATCTAACTTAAAAATTATAGATTTAACGGAATCAAATCCTACAAAATGTGATTTTGATTATTCTGCATATAATCTAAACGCTCTATTTTCCAATAAAAATAATTATAATTACAGACCATCACCAAACGGAACAGAAGAACTCAGGGAATCTGTGAAAAAATATTACGAACAAAGATTTAAAAATTCTTTTTCTAAAATCAGATTTTTCAAGGATAATTTATTTTTTACTTCAGGTACAAGCGAATCATATTCTCACATATTCAGATTGTTTTGTAACCCGGGTGATAATATTCTGATACCCAGTCCGGGTTATCCCCTGATATTTTATCTTGCTCAAATTAATTCCTTCAAAATTAAATATTATAATATTAAATATAGAGATAATCATTGGGATATAGACTATAATTCATTAAAATCCAAATTAAATAAAAAAACAAAATGCATTGTTGCGATCAATCCAAATAATCCAACAGGAAATTATCTCAGGAAAGATGACATTGAAAAATTAATCAACACTTGTCAAATAAATAATTTACCGTTAATAATAGATGAGGTATTCTTTGATTACAATTTTAATTTCAATTCTGAACTAACAATTAATTTATTTCAGGAACACAATATCCCTATTTTCATATTAAACGGATTATCAAAACTTGTAGCAATGCCACAGATGAAATTAGGATGGATATATTTCACTGCTAATATTTCTATGGTTGATAAAATAAGGGAAAAACTTGAATTCATTTGCGATACATATTTAACAGTTAATACACCAATAATTAATGCCACACCAGAAATATTAAAATCAGGAAAAATAATACAGCATCAAATAAAAGAGCGGATAAGTAAAAATTTAAATCATCTGTTAAACATTGAAAAGAATAATGAAAAATTTAAAATCCTTAATTATGAAGGCGGGTGGTATGCAATTTTAAAATTAAAAAAGAACATTGATGATGATAAATTTGCTATAGAGCTATTAAAAGAAAAAAATATATTTATTTATCCGGGATACTTTTACGACTTTAAAAAAAGTGGTTTTATTGTTGTATCGCTTATAATACCAGAAATAGATTTTAAAAAAGGTATAGAGGGAATTTTACAACTTCTCAATTAATTCCTCATAATTTGCACATTCTCTTTCCTTAGAGTATAAATCAGAAAAATATTTACTTGCTTTTAAAAACTTTTCCTTGTAATAATCATATTTATCCTGAAGTAGCAATATTTTCCCTGATAAATCATCCTTATTTTCGGGATTATATAATAATGTCGAATCAACATCCTGTAAAATTTCTTTTGTTCCCCCTGAATCAGTGCCTATGACTGGTACCCCATAAATCACAGCTTCAATAGTATTCTGACCATAAGTTTCTGTTCTGGTTGGAACAATCAAGGCATCAATTGCTTTATAAAAGCAGGAAATATCTTCGAGATAATCTTTAATTACTACATAATTATCCAGTTTTTTTTCTCTTATAAAATTAATTATGTAATCATAATACTCTTTTCCTTCATTCATTGTTGGTCTTCCAAGCATAAGAAAAAAGATCTTTTTATCGGAACCCGAAATAATTTTGTATAATGTTTCAATTACAATATGTTGGTTTTTCTGTCTATCAATTCTTGCATTCATACCAATAACAAATCCCTCATAAGGCAGATTAAAAATTTTTCTTGCTTCCGTTTTATCAACCTGAGTGTTTAATAATTTTTCAACATCAGAACTATGCCTTATAATTTCAATCTTTTTCTCTTCAATTGTTGTTCTTTGTAGCGTTTGAAGTTTCAAATATTGAAGAGGAACAACCCATTTATCAATATTACGAAAAATAAATCTATGATATAAATCTTTTTTACTGACCCCAATTTGCATATGTAAGATATATACAAGTTTCAATCCTGAATTATAAAATTTTTTCAGCAGCACAGCAAAATTTAAATCATTATTGTCACTCACAAAAAGTATATCAGGTTTAATTGTTTCTAATAATTTAAGAGCTTTTCTAACTTTATTTATATCAAAATATTTTTTTGGCTTCTCAATATTATAGATTTTAATTTTTTTCTCCACAGCATTAGACATAACTGCTGACCCTGTAGCACAGAGCAAATTTATATTCCATCCCCTTTCACTCATCCATTTACAGAAATCTACAGAATGAATTTCCAGACCACCATAGGAAGACGATAATAGAAGAAAGAGCAATTTCTTTCTCTTATTCATATCATATAATTTAAATTACAATATATTCATCTTTCATTGTTGTTTAAATGATGAAAATTTGATATATTTATATTATGAAAAACTATAAGATAATACTGATAACAGTTTTAACTTTATTTATTTTTGTGAATTCATATTCTCAATACAAATCCTCCAATGGTAATCCGCTAAATGAAAATACAAATTATATTCTTGGGTTTATAAATCCGAAGAATTTTTCTATGAAACATTCATTTGGTATTTCAGTCTTATCATCAAGATATGGTACCATTTCTGTTACCTCTTATATTAACACTTTAAGCTATAAGATTTCCAACAGACTTTTTATGTCTGCAGATATTGAGTTAAGTTATTCTCCTTATGCAAGTTCCTCATTCGGTAAGAGTTATTCAAAAGTATTGCAGGATGAATTCACAGGAATTAATCTATCAAGATTAAATATTGATTACAAGATATCAGAAAATTCGTTTCTAAAATTTGAATTCAGAAACTTAAAAAATTATTATTTCGATCCATACTTATATAACCACAACGATATTTATGATAATTACTTCTTTGAAAACAGACCATAATAAAGTCATAACTGCGGATTTTTTTAAAATAAAATTTGAAATAATAAAAAGGGGTATCCTTATAAATTGAAAAAGTATAAGGGAACAATCTTAAATATTATAATTATATTACTTCTCATAATCTGCGGATATTTGATTTATTCTTTATTATTAACTTCAAAAGGCAAAAAAGAAAAACCGCAAACTACCTTAACCGACACAAACTACAAAGTAACTGATATTAACATTAAACCGACTGCTGAAGTATTAAATGGATGCGGAGAAAAAAGGTTAGCATCAATATTCACAAACTATCTGATTGAAAAAGGCGTCGATGTAAAAAATAGCGGTAATTATTTCACCGATACTGTTCAAAAAACAATTATTTTATTGAGAAGTAAAAATTATGAAAGAGCAAAATCAGTTGCGTATATTTTAGGTTTAGACTCCACAAGAATTATCCAGAATTATAATAAAGAATTACAATTAGATGTAACAGTAATAATTGGAAAAGACTTTCATACTTTAAAACCATATTTAACACAGAATAAAAATTAATATGCCAAGAAAAAGAAAACTTGATGATCCTAAAAATTTAGCAGAATATATCTCTAAATTAATACTGCAAAAAAAAGGCGAAGATATACAGATATTTGACTTAAGAAAAATTACATCAATAACAGATTTCTTTGTTATATGCACCGCAACTTCAGATGTAAACGCAAAAGCAATTGCAGATTATATATCCGAAGAAACTAAAAAAAAGGGATATAAGCCATGGCATAGCGAAGGTTATACTAATTTAAGTTGGGTTTTACTTGATTTTGTTGATGTAGTCGTGCATATATTCCTTAAAGAGACAAGAAAGTATTATAATCTTGAAGGTTTATGGGGAGATGCTGATATTACTTATATTAAAGATGAAGTTTAGATGAAACCGAAAATAGGTATAACAATAGGCGACCCAAACGGTATTGGGGCAGAATTAATTTTAAAATTGATTAATCTGCCTGTTATAAAAAAATTTGGTGACATTATCATTATATCCCCAAAATATGTTCTCGATTATTACTCAAAAAAATTAAAAATTAAAATACCCCCTGAAATTAATATTACAGAGGTTGAAATATCGAATGATTACAAGGTTATGCCGGGGAAAGTTAGCCCTGCTGCCGGAAAAATTTCCGGTGATGCCATTTGTAAAGCAGTTGATTTAATTAAGAAAAATGAACTACATTCAGTTGTCACTATGCCAATTTCAAAAAAATCAATTCAACTGGCTGGATATAATTATTCAGGACATACTGAAATGTTAAGGACACTTACAAAATCTAAAGATACATTTATGTTTATGTTTTTTGAGAACAGAGTATTTACCCCTCTGACAATTCATATACCATTAGATAAAGTTACACAAACAATTACAAAAAATTATTTACTCACCAAAATAAAAAATATATATATAGTTTTTTCAAAATTATTTTTGAAGAAGAAAATAAAGGCAGCTGTTTTATCATTGAATCCACATTCCGGGGAAGACAACTCTATTGGTAATCAGGAAAATAAAATAATAAAACCTGCTATAAATAGTTTAATCAAAACCGATTTAAATATTGAGGGACCCTTTCCCGCTGATGGTTTCTTTGGGTTCAGAAAATACAAAAATTATGATCTAATAATCGGAATGTACCACGATCAGATAATGATACCATTCAAAATAATTTCAGGAATGAAAGGTGTTAATATCACAGCAGGGCTTAAATTTATAAGAACATCACCTGCGCACGGTACTGCTTTTGATATTGCTGGTAAAGGTATAGCAAATCTTAATGGAGCATTTGAAGCTTTAAGAATTAACTATCTTTTAACAAAGAAATTAATCAATAAGAATGTATAATACAATATTACAATTTAAAGATGTAAATTTTAGTTATCATTCTAAAGCAATTTTTGAAAACGCAAATATAGAAATCAAAGAAGGTGAATTTATTTTTCTTGTCGGAGAAAGTGGAATCGGAAAAACTACTATGTTGAAACTAATTTATTTCGATTTATTTCCCGATAAAGGTACAATAATTTTTGATAAATACAACTCATCTGAATTAGATAAAACTGATATCCCTGAATTAAGACAGAAGTTAGGAATTGTATTTCAGGACTTTAAATTACTTAATGACAGAAATGTATTTGAAAATATTGCTTTACCATTATATATAGCTGGAGAAAAAAAAGAAGCAATAAAAAGAAAAGTTTATGATATAGCATCTTTAGTAGGATTAATGAACAGATTAAATGATATGCCCTATGATATTTCAGGCGGAGAACAGCAAAGAGTAGCAATAGCAAGAGCAATCGTTACCGACCCTTTATTTCTTTTGGCAGATGAACCCACTGGTAATTTAGACCCATTCATAGCGCTTGATATAATTAAATTGCTCTTAAAAATAAATATGAATGGTACTTCTATTATTGTAGCAACTCACAATTTTGAAATTGTAAAAAGATTTCAGAACCGCAGAATTATACAAATTAAGGATAAAAAATTATATGATGTGAGGGTGAAGAGTTAATCAATAGTTGATTAAGAAATCTATTACTTTTTGCCAATCCTTATTAAAGTCAAATTCGAAACTATCTTCCGGATTAACTTCAAAGCCTTTATATACCATCTCAATACCTTTTTCTATTTCCTTTAATAAAAAATATACCTTTGCTTTTGTATAATATATCCTTGCCATATCTGGCTTAACAAATTGCATAGAATCCAGTAATACCAGTGCTTTTTTTAGTTCTTTATTTTCTATTAGCGTATCAACATAATCAAGCCATATAGAAAAATTATCCGGGTCAATGGATAATGCTTTTCTCAGACTATCAAGTGCCTCCACATATTTTTTTAATATTCTCTCCGTATCAGCTTTGGAGAGCCATAAATCAACACTATCCTTTTTCAATACAACAGCTGATTTATAATCATTTAGCGCCTTATTAAATAATCCAAGATTATAATAACAATTGCCCCTTAAATAAAAAGAACGCCAGGATTCAGGTGAAATCCTTATTATGGAATCATAATTAACTATTGCCTTATGATATTGCCCTATCAATGTATATAATTCGGCAAGTTCATAATAATAATATACTTCTTTATTCTCTACTTTTATAAGTTTTTCAAAATATTCAATTGCTTTATAATATCTGCCAAGATTAAAATAACAATACCCGCAAAAATAAAGCGCATGAGAAAAATCTTCTTTTATAGATAAACATATTTCAAAAGCATCTATTGCTTTTAAAAATTTTGACCTTTCAAGATATGAATTACCAAGATAACACCAGGAATGATAATTATACGGATTTATGTCAAGATACTTTTTATAATAGTATTCAGATGTTTCATATTCCTCAATATTGAAATAACAATAGGCAAGATCATTATACACCTCTGTTCTTTCACTATCAAGTTCCAGAACTACCTTGTATGTTTCAATTGCTTTCTCATATTCACCCGAATCCACATAACACAAACCTAAATTATAATAAATTTCAGGATTATCAGGTTCTATTTCTATAGCTTGTTGAAATATATTTACTGAATTCTCATACTCTCCAATTTTATCAAGTAATATTGCTTTATCAATTAAAATTTCTACATCACCGGGATTAAATGACAATGCTTTATCATAATATTGAATTGCTTCCTCATTCTTAGATAGTCCCTCAAGCGCTATCCCTTTGAAATAATAAGGTTCAGGTGAAAATGGATTTAATTCAATTAATATATCAGTTAACTTAATTGCTTTCTCATATTGTCCTTCATCGAGGAAAAAATCAATAAGTCCTTCTATAGCACCCTGATTAACAGAAGTAAAGTTATTTTTTAAAAAAGCCACGAACTCGTCAAAATTAGACGCTACTTTTCTTTTCCCTTCTTCACTTTCTAAGAAATCTTCGCTACTTAATAAGTTAAAATAATCTTCCATTACAGATTTTAGTTAAAATTAATTTATATAAAAACTAAATATAAGTCAAGTAATATACTTTTTAAAAAGAAAAATATTGATTTTTACTCATTGATTTTTATTGTTAATATTGCAATTATTAAGTAATGGATAAATTTATAAAACACAAATATTTATATATATTTTTATTATCAATAATATCCATTTTACAGGGTTGCACAACCATAAAACTAAATTTATACAATTTCGAGACTAAGGAAGAAGATTGGACTATCCCAGGGGGGTCTAATCAGAGGGATAATATTTCAAAGTCTCAATATAAAATCAGCAATAATCCCACTTTATTATGGTATTACAACTCAGATGCAGGCTATCCCAAATATCCTATAACCGTTTCAAACAGTATTATATTTACATCAAATCTTGAAGGTTATATCACACTATCAGATATATATACGGGTTCTAAAATTGGCTCTCTTTATGCAAATCCTAAAAGTATAACTTCTGCACCTATAATAAAAAAGAATTGTATGATTTTTACTACAAATGGTTATAAAGGTAATTTCATTGGTAATTATAATCTTATTGAAGGTAAATATAATTGGATTAAGCAGATACCAAGATGTGAAACATTATTATTAGTAGAAAATGATTTCATAATCGTAGCAACTGTAAAAGGTGATATATTTAAAATGAATTTCGAAACTGGTGATTTAATCTGGAATGCAAAAACTAAAAACCAGAGTGAAAACTTTCTATCTTTTTTTTCATCCCCTGCTCTATTCAATAATTTTATTTTTATCGGTAATGATAATGGCAATTTATATAAAATTAACGCTAACACAGGAGAGATTATAAAAAGTATTAACATAGGTTCTGTAATTAATTCTGATATATCAATTTATAATAACAAAATATTTTTTAGCGCAAATAATAACATATTTTATTGTTGCGATGAAGAATTAAATATTATATGGAAGAAAGACTTAAACACAAAGACTTCAAACTCTAATTGTTTTGATTCTAACAAGATATTTATCGCGGCTATAAACGGGGTTGTCTTTTGCTTAAATATATTAGATGGAAATGAAATATGGAGTTTTAGAACAGGTGGAACAATAACTGCGTCTCCAATAATTCAAAAAGATAAAATATTTATTGGGTCTTTTGATAAATTCATTTATTGTTTGAATAAAAACAACGGAGAATTAATTTGGAGATACGAACTGGATGGAAGAATTAGAGGTGGTATAGTCATCTGGAAAGATTACATTATCGCAACAAGCGATGATAAAAACATATATTGTTTTAAATAATATGAGATATATAATATCATTAATATTAATTAATCTATTGCTCTTAAATGGTAGAATTTTATCACAAAATTTAGAGGATTCAACAAATTTTTTTGCACTCCGCGATAAATTATTAAATCAAATACTAAAAGATTCAATAAAAGAAGGAAACATAAAAGTAATAAAAGATAAAAATATTTTCTTCAGTAAAAAACGGGATTTCTGGAAAATAGGGGCATCAGGAATAGTTACTCTCGCTGGAACAATTTCAGCTTATTTATTAAAAAATGAAGCAACTGAAAATGATGATTTATATCAGCAAACAAAAAATCAGGAATATTAATGAT